>Ga0247807_10000015_pt1 | contig 396013 bp, 338 predicted proteins | sample UWRJL074202C1_FD_179931 | JGI IMG/M metagenome (GOLD analysis project Ga0247807, IMG submission 179931) | Plant litter microbial communities from Arlington Agricultural Research Station in Wisconsin, United States - UWRJ-L074-202C-1 | ecosystem: Environmental > Terrestrial > Plant litter >...
AAGGACAATTGGAGCATGCTGGCCAAGAAGGATTACTACTTTTTAAATTGCATATAGAAGTTCCAACAGGGTCTACAACAGCATGTTCAGCCGTATCTGTAGGGCCATTTGGAGTATGATCACCAAGAATAAGTTGTATATATGCACTGTCCCAATATCCCTTAGCATCGGTTCTCGCAGCTTCAAAACCAGCTAAAGCTCTTAGTTGTGATATGGCTTGCGCTTTTGTTTGTCCAGTAGCGGTTACTGATAGTGCAACTACAGATATTGGAGAAATCAAATTACTACAGTAAAATATTCGTTTGTGAAAATAGGGAGAGGGCTTTTAGACCCTCTTTTTTATTGTAATATATTTTAAAAAAACGAATCTATTTCTATCCAAAAAACCTATCTTTGCATCCCGACAGAGATGTTGGGATTTTCTCAGTTAATAGCCAAGGAACCCTCCCAGCTATCAGTCATTTTTAGACTATCACTTTAGACTTTTTTTTAAAACCCCCACATGCCTAAAGACACTTCCATCAATTCAGTATTGATCATCGGATCTGGACCTATTATTATTGGACAAGCCTGCGAATTTGACTACTCTGGTTCTCAAGCCGCACTTTCTTTAAAAGAAGAAGGAATTAAGGTTTCCATCATTAACTCTAATCCAGCCACCATTATGACCGATAAGGTTATTGGTGACCACGTTTATTTAAAACCCCTAACGCTCGAATCAATCGAGGAGATTTTAATTGAGCACAAAAACAATCCTAATTTGCCTACAATTGATGCTGTATTGCCTACCATGGGCGGACAGACGGCATTAAACCTTTGTGTAGATGCAGAGGAAAGAGGAATGTGGAAAAACCATAATGTTAGAATTATTGGTGTAGACGTTGCCGCGATCGACAAAACTGAAAACAGAGAATCTTTCCGCCAATTAATGGTTGATATAGGTGTAGGTGTTGCGCCTTCAAAAATTGCCAATTCATTTTTAGAGGGAAAAGAAGCTGCACAACAAATTGGATTCCCTTTGGTAATTCGCCCATCTTATACACTTGGTGGTTCTGGTGGCGGTTTTGTTCACAGAAAAGAAGATTTCGATGCAGCGCTTAAACGCGGTTTAGAAGCTTCGCCAACCCATGAGGTATTGGTAGAGCAAGCAGTTTTAGGCTGGAAAGAATACGAATTAGAACTATTGAGAGATAGCAATGATAATGTAATCATCATTTGTTCTATTGAGAACTTTGATCCGATGGGTATCCATACTGGAGATTCGATTACAGTTGCTCCTGCAATGACTTTATCAGATCGTTGCTACCAAGAAATGCGTAACCAAGCCATCAAGATGATGCGTGCTATTGGTAATTTTGCTGGTGGTTGTAACGTACAGTTCTCTGTAAATCCAGATAATGATGATATCATCGCTATCGAGATTAACCCACGTGTATCGCGTTCATCGGCCTTAGCAAGTAAAGCAACTGGTTATCCAATCGCTAAAATTGCTGCTAAATTGGCTATCGGTTATAACTTGGATGAGATTGAAAATCAAATTACAAAAACTACTTCAGCTTATTTCGAGCCAACTTTAGATTACGTAATTGTAAAAATCCCTCGCTTTAATTTCGATAAGTTTAAAGGTGCCAACATGGAGCTAGGCTTGCAGATGAAAGCCGTAGGCGAGGTAATGGCAATTGGTCGTAGCTTTATCGAGGCTTTGCAAAAAGCTTGTCAGAGTTTAGAGATCGGTCGTGCGGGTATCGGTGCAGATGGTCGCCAGAAACGCGACATTGAAGAGATTATGCACGGTCTACAACATCCAAGTTGGAACCGCGTATTCTTAATTAAAGATGCGATGAGCATGGGTGTGCCACTAGAATCTATTCGTAAAGTAACTAAAATAGATAAGTGGTTCTTAAACCAAATACAAGAATTAGTAGCTTTAGAAACAGAATTAAAACGCTACTCTTTAAATAATATTCCAAAAGATTTCTTCTTTAACTTAAAGCAAAAAGGTTTCTCTGATATACAAATTGCTTACGTTTTAGGCAATGTAACTGAAGATGATGTTTACAACCGCCGTAAAGAGTTAAATATTAGAAGGGTTTACAAAATGGTTGATACTTGTGCTGCCGAATTTGCTGCACAAACCCCTTATTTCTATTCTACTTTCGAAGAATCCCCAATCCAAATTTCTTTAGTTGGTAACGAAATCTTATCTAATGGAGACGAGTTGGGTACAAACGAATCAATCGTTTCTGATAGAAAGAAAGTAATTGTATTAGGTTCTGGTCCGAATAGAATTGGACAAGGAATTGAATTTGATTACTCTTGTGTACACGGCTTACTGGCTGCTAAAGAAAGTGGTTTTGAAGCGATCATGATTAACTGTAACCCTGAAACGGTGTCTACAGATTTTAACATGGCCGATAAATTATATTTCGAGCCCGTATTCTGGGAACATGTGCGTGAGATCATCGAGTTAGAAAATCCGATAGGTGTGATCGTTCAACTAGGTGGTCAAACGGCATTAAAAATGGCCGAAAAACTGCATGAGAACAATATTAAAATTATTGGTACATCATACAATGATATGGATGTTGCCGAAGATCGTGGTCGTTTCTCAGACTTGTTAAAAGAATTAGATATTCCTTATCCAAGATATGGGGTTGCGGAAAATGCCGAAGAAGCTATCGTTGTAGCTAACGAAGTTGGTTATCCGGTATTGGTTCGCCCAAGTTATGTATTGGGTGGGCAAGGAATGAGTATTGTGATTAACGACGAAGATTTAGAGAAGGCTGTAGTAAAGTTATTAGGTGATTTACCTGGTAACCGTGTGTTAATCGACCACTTCTTAGATAGAGCAGAAGAAACAGAATCAGATTCTATTTGCGATGGTACTGATGTACACATTGTTGGTTTAATGGAACACATTGAGCCTGCAGGTATCCACTCTGGAGACTCATTTGCCGTATTGCCGCCATTCAGTTTATCTGAAAAGGTAATTAATGACATGGAAACTTATTCTAAGAAAATCGCGAAAGCGCTAAATGTAATTGGTTTGTTAAACATCCAGTTTGCCGTAAAAGACGATAAAGTATATGTAATTGAGGCTAATCCACGTGCTTCTCGTACAGTACCTTTTATTGCTAAAGCTTACGATGTAGCTTACATTAATATTGCAGCTAGAATTATGCTGGGTGTAAATAAGTTGAAAGATTTTAACATCGAGCGTAAATTAAAGGGATACGCAATTAAAGAACCAGTTTTCTCTTACGAGAAATTCCCTGAGGTGCCAAAAGAGTTAGGTCCAGAGATGAAATCTACAGGTGAGGCTATTCGTTTCATTAAAGATTTGGAAGATCCTTATTTCCGTAAGTTAGTTAAGGATAAATCGATGTATTTGTCTAAATAAAATAATAGGTCAGTCTGAACTATCTCAGGCAAAAAATAACATAAAGTCCCTTAGCATTTAAGTTAAGGGACTTTGCTTTTTTGTCAATTCAGAGGAGTAATTTGTTTTATAGAAATCAATATAAATGACATGAATTTTTTCCTCCTTTGTCATCCGATAGCTATAGGATATGAGCGTTTGTCCAAAAGCATTCCTTTGGAAAGAATTAATGCTAAAATGTAATCCCTAGAAAGGCTGTAATAAGACATTTAACAGTTCTTACTTTTATCTATTATTTACTTCTTTTTCTAACACAGTAAGTTTTCCAACCTCATTATTCATTAAAGTCATTTGTATCCAAATTTGTTTAGTGGTTGTTCTAATTACATAAGTTTTAATATCATCTAATAAATTGTAGTCAATAGAGTGCCCATATTGCTTATCAACCAATTCTTTGTCGCCAACTCTTTTAAGCTCTGTAGATGGTACAGGAATGTTATTAACTTTTACACCACCTAATGATGAAATCTTATCTTCGTAGTAACGCTCAACCACAAGTTTGTTAAATTTATTATCGCTATTTGCATCCTTTTCAATTCTTACTTTATAACTTTTTCCTTCAACAGGCACTAATTTTCCGTTAACTGCGAAATACTCTATATCTAAAGCTTTAATATTTTTAGCTGAATTTTCCTTTTCATAGTTAAAATTATAGCCATCTGGATAAGATAAATATGGAAAAGTGCCCAGCTCTTTATCGCTTATCGCAATGGAATTGATATCGAATGTTGCGGTATCGGAAGCAGCTGTATTTGTTGCTGAAGTTTCTGAAGTAATACTGTCTTTGGTATTGTTTTCTGTAGTTTTTTCGCTGTTGTTGCAGGCCATTAATGCCGTAGCAATAAATAGGCAAGTAGTCACTTTTTTAATCATGAATTTAATTTTAGGGATGTTAATTATGTAAATATTTAGCACAAATGTTGTGCCTTATTTCCATGTTTGTTTTTTGAAGCGCAAGAAGATTTAAAAATTAAATTAGCCTAACTTCTGATACCTAACTACAAAAGCAAGTTAATAAGTAATTAGATTTAGGGAGGTGTAAAACCCATCCTATCAGCACAAAACTCTATTATATAAACCTGACAGGAGCGAGCACGAAGCGAAGTTTACGAAGCGAGTAAAGCAAATGGCAGGCCTGATTGTGCCATGAAATACTGACAATGTTTTTCAAAAAACAAATAACTTATAGAGGCAATGAAGAGCTTTGCTTTAAGCTAATCATTATTGCTTTGTCCAAATTCTTGTATTCAGATCAAGCTCATGCACAATATCATACATAAAAGACAACACAGACATGTCTTTGTCTAACAAATTTGGCTCTAGCAGCGTTTTAAAAATAGGAGCTTCAAAATAATTATGATCTAAAGGGAAAGCAATGTACATGTTAGCATTAATAAATGAGAGCGAAACTGTATATGCCGAACGCTCATTAAGCTCGTTTATCTTCTCCATCATGGAAGGTGTTAAAATGTAGCGAGCCTCGATTTGATCGGTGCTGTAGGTTACAAAGTTCTTTTTAAAGCCCTCGTTTTCTAATTCTACCACATTTTTATCTCCAATAGAAAATACATTTTTAGAGAACCATGCTCCCAAAGAGGCACCAAAATCTTTAGGTCTAACTACGGTTACCCCATTAAAATGTTTATTAAAATCTGCTGTAAAAACAATCCCCTTAATGATATCGTGCCAATGGGTTTGTTTACCGTTTTTACCATGGGTTTCTGTTTTGTACTCGGCATGTACCTCGGCAAAATAAAAGGAGGTTTTATCAATTTTTCCGCTTATTAAATCTTCTGTATGGTAGCGATCTGGTTCTGTAGTAAAAAGTTGCGAAAATCTAAATTCTGCTTCCGAAATACCATTATGGGGTTCTATTGTTAAACTAGGATCAATTGTTCTCAATGCCGCACCAATAACCTCGTTTTTAAATCTGCTTTTGTAAAAGCTTTCTTCGTCGGAGATTTTGTAAAGTACAACAATGCCATAAATAGCAGAAGCTCCACCGAGAAGTAGCGCAATAATCATAGCCCCAAAACTAGCGGTAATGAGAAATATTGTAATTCCTACTATAATTGCTCCCCAACCTCGATATTTGGTAGAAGAGATTTTTTTACGCTGAATTTCTAGTTCGGCAATTACAGCTTGAACGGCAGGGTTGATAGTAAAATTTGTTGCCATTAACTATTGAAAAGTTCTTTGGCGCTTACATTTTTACGTTCTTCGGCGGCAGTTTCAAGCACCATCATTGGTTGGTAGCCTAACATGCCAGCAAACATATTACCTGGAAACATCATTACTGCATTGTTATAGGTAGTAACCGAGGCATTATAGTTTCTTCTGGCGGCAGCAATCTGCTCTTCACTTTCTGTCCAAGTAGATTGTAGGTTGTTAAAGTTTGTATTTGCTTTTAGATCTGGATAATTTTCTACACTTACCATTAAACCTTTAACCGCAGATCCAATTTGTTGATCTAAGGCTAACTTATCACTTTCGCTAACATTGCTACCCAAGGCTTTGCCTCTAAGTTCGGTTATTTTGGTTAAGGTATCGCCTTCATATTGCATGTATTGTTTTACGGTTTCAACCAAATTAGGGATAAGATCGAAACGTTTTTTTAACATTACATCTATTGCAGAAAATGCATTGGCAACTTGGTTCTTTTTACTAATTAGCGAATTATATATTCCAATACCGAATATTAAAATCAGGATGGCAATTATAGCTACAATAATCATGGTTGTTAATTTAAATTCTTTTATAAATATAAAGCTATAGATGTATAATTACCAAAGCTGTTACAAAATAATTGCAAAAAAAGAACCCTGCTCCGGAGAGAGCAGGGTTCAACCAATCAATATTAAAAAGGAGAACCTTCTTAATCTTGCAAAATTACAACTCCTTTTGCTTCAAACACAATTTCTTTTTTAGGTTCTGTGATTTTAGCTATTTCTTCTGCAGATTTTTTAGCATCTTCTGCATAATGTTTTAAATCTTCAACTGAAGTAGTTTTTCTTTCGGCAAAACCATCGATAACTACTTTTTTGCCAGCAATGTCCATTGGCATAAAAAAAGCATAGTCTTTAAAGTTTACGAACATAGTTTCGCCATTTGGCATTTGTAAAGTCATAAAACATCCTTTTTTCTTGCAAACTACTACTACTTCGCCAGAAACTTTCATGTCTTTTTTAACGCTATCGCCTAATGTTTTGTCAATTTCTGCAGTAGTTATTACACCACCTTTTTTAACGCCTTCGCCAAACGATTTTCCTTCGAAAGAAGTAGCATCTTGTGCAAAAGCAAAAGCTGTAAATAGACATAGTGTTAGGCTTAAAATAATCTTTTTCATTTTTAATGTATTTAATTTGGTGTAAATCTTTGTCTTATGTTTTACAAAAGTATTTAAAATCTATCTAAATAAGCAATATTCCACTTAATAAAATTGAAATTCGAAAAAAAACCCCACTGCTTTACAGCAGTGAGGTCAATCATCCCTATTGTTTTGTTAGCACCCATTACTGGATAAGAACACTAAGCATAAGACAATAAGTTGTCCAAATTTGACTAACAAAAGCTATTTGTGCGCATTTTATTGATAATAAGCGTTTTAATATTGTTGTGTGAAATTGCGATGTAAGAAAATGTATTATTTGCCGTGGAATTTTTTGCGAAAAATGTATGAAGTGGGTAAACAATTTCCCATCGCGTTTGATTTAGCCAAAGAGTAAAGAGAAAACTTCTTCAATTTTACTTACCGTAACAATTTCTATTTTGAATTTATCTTTAACCAATCCCTTTAGATTGTAGCTAGAGATAAATATTTTCTCGAAACCTAATTTTTCTGCTTCAGAAATTCTTTGTTCAATTCTATTTACAGCTCTAATTTCTCCTGACAAACCCACTTCTGCAGCGAAACAAATTTTTGATGAAATAAAAATATCTTCATGAGAAGAGATAATGGCCGCCATAATGGAAAGGTCTATAGCAGGATCTTCTACTTTAATGCCACCAGCAATATTTAAGAAAACATCTTTGGCACTTAACCTAAAGCCGCATCTTTTCTCCAATACGGCTAATAACATATTCATCCTTTTGGTGTCAAAGCCTGTGGCAGAGCGCTGAGGCGTTCCGTATGCTGCAATGCTTACCAAAGCTTGGGTCTCTATTAACATTGGTCTTGCGCCTTCCAGAGTAGCTCCAATGGTTATGCCACTTAATTCTTCATCCCGCTGTGACAATAAAATTTCTGATGGATTGGAAACCTCTCTAAGCCCACTACTCTGCATGGCATAAATACCCAATTCTGCAGCAGCCCCAAAGCGATTTTTTATAGATCTTAAAATTCTATAGATATGGTGTCTATCTCCCTCAAATTGCAAAACGGTATCTACCATGTGCTCTAAAATTTTTGGGCCAGCAATTGCGCCGTCTTTTGTGATATGGCCAATCAAAAATACAGGTGTATTGGTTTCTTTGGCAAAACGTAACAACTCTGCTGTACATTCCCTAACTTGAGAAACGCTGCCGGGCGTAGATTCTATATGCGCTGAGTGTAAGGTTTGGATAGAATCTACAATTACGATTTCTGGTTCTAATTGTTCAATCTGCTTAAAAATATTTTGGGTTGATGTTTCGGTTAAAATGTAACAGTCTGCTTTTGGAGTTGTAGTAATTCTTTCTGCACGCATTTTAATCTGTTGTTCGCTTTCTTCGCCAGAAATGTACAATACCTTTTTACCGTTAACATTTAAAGCGAGTTGTAGCATTAGGGTTGATTTACCAATGCCAGGTTCGCCACCTATTAAAATAACAGATCCTGCAATTAATCCACCACCTAAAACTCTATCCAATTCAAAATCGCCTGTGCTGGTACGTTCTTCTGTTGCGCTTATTATCTCATCAACTTTGCTGGGCTTACTCAATCTTTGTGTACCAGATGGTGATTTCCATGTAGGTACATTTGTAGCGCCTTTATCTATTATTTCTTCTACAAAAGTATTCCATTGGTTACATGAGGGGCATTTGCCCAGCCATTTTGCGGTTTCGAAACCACAGCTCTGACAAAAATATGCTGATTTAGTTTTAGCCAATTGAAATTTGGGTTTTAAGCCCCGATAGCTATCGGGTACGAATGACGATTTAAAGTACGAATTTAAATTTAATCAATAGAAAAAACGGATTAAGTTTTAAACAAAAAAGCCTGAACTCGATTAAGAGATCAGGCTATGGTTTTATTTAATTCCCTTTTAGGATTTAAAGTTTAATTTCTTCGTCTTTTGAAGATAAGAAATGAAACTCAGTAAGGTTATAGGAAGATACTGATCTTACTTTAATACGCTGACCAAACTTAAAGAACCATTTCCATTGCAAAGAGACTAGTCCTTTTTTAATGAAAGCTGCAATATACGGATGTACACACAGGGTGATATTCTTCTCGTTCTGTTCTTGTAAAATGTAGGTAAGGTTACTTTCAATATCGTCCATTAAAACGATGCTTGCTTTAATCTCACCTGTTCCATCGCAAGTTGGGCACTTCTCTACCGTTACTATGTTCATCTCTGGTCTTACGCGCTGACGAGTGATTTGTACTAAACCAAATTTGCTTGGAGGCAAAATGGTGTGTTTAGCACGGTCTAACAACATCAACTCGCGTAAGTAGTCAAATAGCATTTTACGGTTTGTTGGTTTATGCATATCGATAAAATCTATTACAACGATACCGCCCATATCTCGCAACCGTAATTGGCGAGCAATTTCTTTAGCAGCTTCTTTATTTACTTGAAGCGCATTCTCTTCTTGATTTTCTTTACTAGCAGTTCTGTTACCGCTGTTTACATCAATTACGTGTAAAGCTTCGGTATGTTCTACAACTAAATAAGCTCCGCCAGCAAGATTTACTGTTTTGCCGAAGCCATTTTTAATTTGTTTCTCTACACCAAAATGCTCAAAAATTGGTTCTTTATGTTTGTAGTGTTTCACAATTTTTTCCATTTCAGGAGAAATTTCATGAACATAAGAACGAATATCTTCGAACAGATTTGCATCGTTTACATAAACATTGGTAAAATCGGTACTTAAAATATCTCTGATTAGGGTAGAAGTACGATCCATCTCTCCCCAAACCCTTTTAGAAGGTTCTGCATCAGGCAGCTTTTTTGTAAAGCTTTCCCATTTAGATACAGAATCTAATAAGTCTTTTTGTAACTCGGCAACTCCTTTTCCTTCTGAAACCGTTCTAATGATTACGCCAAAATTTTTGGGCTTAATACTTTCGATAATCTTTTTTAAACGATTACGTTCGGTATTGCTTTTAATCTTTTTAGAGATCGATATTACGTTAGAAAAAGGCACTAAAACTATGTATCTTCCTGCAATAGAAAGATCAGAGCTTAATCTAGGGCCTTTAGTAGATATTGGTTCTTTAGCAATCTGAACAGGTAAGATCAGATTTTTGCTCACAATTTCGGATATTTTACCCGCTTTGTTAATGTCAGCTTCTAATTTAAAATTATCTAATAAAGTTCCATTAACTGTACCGTTACGCTTAATTTTTGTAAGCTTTATTAAAGATTGTACTTGTGGCCCCAAGTCAAAATAATGCAAAAAAGCATCTTTTTCATAACCTACATCAACAAACGCAGCATTTAAGCCCGGCATAATTTTTTTTATGCGGCCTAAATAAATGTCGCCTACGGCGTAATTGTTGTTGACGTGTTCTTTATGAAGCTCAACAAGATATTTGTCTTCAATTAAAGCTATGGTTACTCCCGTAGGAGTCGAATCGATTATTAATTCCTTTACCAAAAGCTACAGATTTTAAGGCAAATTAATGCCTTATTATACATGGACAAAAAACAATTGAATCCAAAAATAAACACTAAAATAGTCTAGCGTTTATTTTTGGCCAATAAAAATAGGATGATCCTATTTTTTCTTGTGTCTGTTTTTTCTTAAACGTTTTTTACGTTTGTGCGTAGCCATTTTATGTCTTTTTCTTTTTTTACCGCTTGGCATAATTTTAAGTTTTAAATGTTTTTATTAATCTGTTAATTAACGTTTATTTTTTTAACTCAGCTAGTTTACGATCAATAAACTTGATGAAAGTAGGGTTAGCTGTTAATTTTTTGCTATTTAAATAAGCGTCTATTGCTTCATTCTTTTTGCCTAAACTTTCGTAAGCCGTAGCTAAATAAAAGTAGGCATCTGGGGTCGCACCAATATTGCTAATAATACCGTTAAAACGGGTTATAGCTTTATCAAATTGACCTGATTTAATGGCAAATAAGCCTAAATTCATATTTGCTTTAAGGTTTTTCGGATCTTTTGCAACAACCTGTTGTAATAAGGCGATACCTTGCATAGGTGGGCCTGATCCATTTACAATAGTTACTCCTAAGCCCGTTTTAGCATCAATAAGAGAAGAATCTATAGCTAATGCATTCTTGAAAGCCAAATTAGCTTTTTGAAGCACAGTAGCCCTAACCGGATTTTCTTCTGATGTATTATCAAATGCTTTTAAGAAACGTTCTCCAGCAGTTGCCCAACTTGTAGCTGATGGTTGGCTTTTAGCTACCACCTCTAAATACATTGCGCTAGGAATGGCATGTTCTAAATCATCCCATTTTTCTGCCAACTTAATTGCTTCAGTATTTTTATTCGTACCAGAAGCACTTTCGTAGGCATTTTCTAGTGCAGTTATCTCTTTTGTAGAGGCAACGCTAATTAAGTTTTTTGCTGTTGCAGAAGCTTCTTCTAAACTTAGTTGTGGAACAGTAGTATTAGCCTGTTCTGTTGCTGCAGGCGTTTGCCCCGCTTCTTCCTTAGGTTTTACTAAGCCTTTAATTTCTCTTGTAAACAAAAATCCAACAAGCGCTAGCATTGCTACAATAATAATTACTTGTTTTGAACGGATATTGTTTAACATAATAAATTAAGCTTCTGCTTTAACTTTAGAGTTGTTCTTCACTTTATCAACAAATACTTTTGCTGGTTTAAAGCTAGGTACAAAATGCTCAGGGATAATGATTGCAGTGTTTTTAGAAATATTTCTAGCAGTTTTTTGTGCTCTCTTTTTTACAACGAAACTGCCAAAGCCTCTTACGTATACATTTTCGCCACCGATCATGCTATTTTTGATCACCTTGAAAAATGCCTCTACTGTTTCCTGTACATCTACTTTTTCAATTCCTGTTTTTGTTGATATTTCTGAAATAATATCTGCCTTAGTCATATTTTCTATTTATTAAGTTATTGAGTGTTAAATATTATAACTGTTTTGGGGTTGCAAAAGTATTGCTTTTTAATGAGATAGGAAAATAAAAGATGATTTATTTACGATGTTATTCATCATGTAATTGCAAGTTTTGCTAAAATGATGTAATTTGATCGTATTTTTGAGGAAATGAACTTCCAAAATGAAATTATAAAATGGTATAAAGTTAATAAACGCAAACTGCCATGGCGTAATACTACTGATGCCTATGTGATTTGGTTATCAGAAATTATACTACAACAAACACGTGTAGAGCAGGGCTTGCCTTACTTTAATAAGTTTTTAGATCACTTCCCTACAGTAAAATCCTTTGCCGAAGCAACCGAAATTCAAGTCTTAAAGTTATGGCAAGGTTTGGGTTATTACTCCAGAGGGCGAAACATGTTATTCACGGCTAAACAAGTCATGGATTTGCATCAAGGAGAATTTCCAAAACAATATGTGGAGCTGATAAAACTGAAAGGAATTGGAGAATATACTGCTGCTGCTATCTCCTCTTTTTCTAATAATGAAGCCAAAGCAGTAGTAGATGGAAATGTGTTTAGGGTATTGTCCAGGTATTTTGGCATAGAAGAACCCATTAATTCTACCATTGGCAAAAAATTATTTAGCAACTTGGCGCAAGAGTTAATTGACGGTCAGCAGCCATCTTTATACAATCAGGCAATTATGGAGTTTGGTGCATTACAGTGTAAGCCCAAATCGCCAGCTTGTAATGTTTGTCCATTACAAATAGGTTGTTATGCTTTTAAAAATGATAAGGTTGATGTTTTACCTATTAAGTTGAAAAAGGTAAAAATTAGGGAAAGATGGTTTAATTATTTTGTTGGTATTAAAGATGGAAAGATATTAACAAAGCAACGGCAAGCAGGAGATGTATGGCAGCAAATGTTTGATTTTCCATTGATAGAAACAATTCGACAGGCTGATTTGACAGATAAGAAATGGATAGAGGCTTTGCAAGATTTGTTTGGAAGGAGCGTAAAAATTACCCCATTGTTAGAAAAAAGGCATTTGTTAACCCACCAAATTATATATGTGCAATTTTTTGCTTTAGATAATTATATTATTAACTTTAATCTACATACAGAAATTAAATCCGTTTCATTGGATGATTTTGAAGATTTACCTCATCCAAAAGTAATTAGTGATTTTATAAAACTGTATGTAACAAACTAATCAAATATATATGTCTGGTATTAATAAAGTTATTTTGGTGGGCCATTTGGGCAAAGACCCAGAGGTTCGACATTTAGAAGGCGGAGTTACCGTAGCTAGTTTTCCATTGGCTACTTCTGAAACCTATAATAAAGATGGAAAACGTGTGGAGCAAACAGAATGGCACAATATAGTGCTTTGGAGGGGATTAGCAGAAGTAGCTTCTAAATATCTACAAAAAGGAAAACTGGTTTATGTAGAAGGAAAGTTAAGAACACGTTCTTTTGAAGATAAAGAGAAGGTGAAAAAATATGTAACGGAGGTTGTTGCGGAAAACTTTACCATGTTGGGAAGAAAAAGTGATTTCGAAAATACTCCCGCAAGTACAGGTACGCCTAAAAGTGAAGATGATTATGTTACGCCTGCAAATGATACTGTAGCCGAAACAGGCGATTTGCCATTTTAAGCGGGATTAAAAAAGAGACTGTATCAAAAATAGGATCATCTTTTTGATACGAAGCAAGAAATCTTTATCCATATTGCTTTGATAAAGATTTCTCCTCTTTCGAAATGAGGCACCGTATTGCCGGCCTTTCCTAGACAAAACCGTCATCTCGACGCTAGGGGAGATCTGTTAAAAGAGTTCCTTCTAATAGATCTCTCCTTACTAAAAGCACGTTCGAAATGACGATTTTTCTTTAATCGCTAATATTATTCTACCGTAACCGATTTAGCTAAGTTACGTGGCTGATCTACATTGCAGCCTCTCATTACTGCAATATGATAAGATAATAATTGTAACGGTATGGTGGCTAAAAGTGGTAAGAATGCTTCGCTAGCATCCGGTATTTCGATACAATAATTGGCCATTTTCTTAACTTCTACATCACCCTCGGTAACAATTGCCAAAACAATACCTTTTCTTGCTTTTACCTCTTGTATGTTGCTAATTACTTTTTCGTAAGACGAGTTTTTAGTAGCAATAACCACTACTGGCATTTCTTCGTCAATTAGCGCAATAGGACCATGCTTCATTTCTGCAGCAGGATACCCTTCGGCGTGGATGTAAGAAATTTCTTTAAGTTTTAGTGCACCTTCTAAGGCAACTGGGAAACCGCTACCTCTACCCAAGAATAAACAGTTTCTTGAGTCTTTAAATTTAGCCGCAATGTCTTTGATGATGTCGTTAGACTGGAGTGCCAATGCAATTTTATCTGGTATGCAATCTAATTCGGTTAAAAGTTCAATTAGCTTCGAGTTGGTAATTGTACCTTTTTGTTGAGCCATGTAAAAAGCCATCAGCGTTAGTACAGTAACTTGTGCCGTAAATGCTTTAGTAGAAGCTACACCGATCTCTGGCCCTGCATGGGTGTAAACGCCTGCATGGGTAAGTCTTGGAATCGATGCTCCAACAACATTACAAACACCAAAAATTGTAGCGCCTTTTTCCTTAGCAAGCTCTATGGCCGCCATCGTATCGGCTGTTTCTCCAGATTGTGATATGGCAATTACAACATCTTTTTCTGTTATAATCGGGTTTCTATATCTGAATTCTGAGGCATATTCAACCTCAACAGGAATTCTGGCATATTCTTCTATTAAGTATTCGCCCACTAAGCCTGCATGCCATGATGTGCCACATGCTACGATAATGATACGGTCTACATTCTTCAATTTATCTGCAAACTCCTTAATGCCACCAAGCTGTACTTTTCCTTCTTCCGGATAGATACGACCTCGCATACAATCTCTTATAGAGCGTGGCTGTTCGTAAATCTCTTTTAGCATGAAGTGATCAAAACCACCTTTTTCAAGCATTTCTAATTGAAGCTCTAACTCTTGGATGTATGGGGTTTGCACAACATTGTCTAAACGCTTAATTAAAAGTTCATCTCTTTTAACATAAGCAATTTCGTTGTCGTTAAGGTAAATTACATTTTTTGTGTATTCGATAATTGGTGTAGCATCCGAAGCGATAAAATACTCTCCCTTTCCAACTCCAATTACCATCGGACTACCTTTTCTAGCCGCTATAAGTTCGTCAGGATTATCCTGATCCATAATCACGATAGCATAGGCGCCATTAACTTCTTTTAGTGCCAAACGTACAGCTTCTAATAAATCCGTATTCTCGTTTTTATAAATCTCCTCAATAAGGTGGATTAAAACCTCTGTGTCGGTATCGCTGTTAAAAGTATGGCCCCTTCTTTCTAACTCTTCCTTTAAGGTTGCATAATTTTCTATTATCCCGTTATGTATAATGCTTAAGCGCCCGTTATTTGAAGTATGTGGGTGTGAGTTCCTATCTGATGGTGCACCATGTGTTGCCCAACGGGTATGGCCCATTCCTATTGTTCCAGCAAGATTTTTGCCCTCGGCATAATTTTCGAGTTCTTGAACCTTACCTGCTTTTTTATATATATTTAAATCATCGTGGTCTATTAATGCAATTCCTGCACTATCATAACCACGATATTCTAACCGTTTAAGTCCTTTTATTACAATTGGCCAAGCTTCACGAAAGCCTATATAGCCTACAATTCCACACATAAAAATTTCTCTAAAATTAAATCCCCCGAAAATACTTAATTCTCGGGGGATTTGTATAGTAATAACTATTTAGTAGTCTAATTAATTTTAGTGTAATAAACGTTTAGCTTCATGATATTATCACCAGCAGATGGGTTCTTTTTAAAGCTGCCAATAACAGCCCTAGCACCACTACTTAACGATGGTGTTAATAAATATTCATTACTAGGTGTTGGGGCTAAATAAGTACCATAATCTTTCAGCTTTCCTGTCATTAAATCTTGAATGTAACTGGTAACTACAAATATGTATTGTTTTTTTGCAGCATTAAAATAACCGCCAAAAACAACTGGATCTTGAATTGCACGAATGTCAAAACCAAAATTATTATCTGGTACATTCTGTCTTTTCTCAGCAATATCATATCTGTATAATGAAAGTCTTGGAGCAGCAAATAGGGGTTGGGTATCGGAGCCAGTACTTAAATCAATAACCAATTCTGCTTTATTAATTACGATATTCCCAACTTCGCCATAAAATTTGCCTAAATAAGGAAATGAGATTTTGTTTCTTAAGCCAACAAGAGGTTGTAAATAAGTTACAGCATATTGTTGGTTTGGATTGCTTAACTGAGTAGCAACAGGAGTGCCAGTATAATCATGTTTAATAGATGCCGCAACTTTGTTGAAGGCAGCTGTGGTATTGATTGGAAAATTAACAGATAAGGTATCAGTAGCTGTGGTAGTTGTTATATTTTGTTTTCTATAATACAACATTAAACCAGAATTGTCTCCCGCAAAGTCAAAAAACATTAAACCTCCGTTTCCGGTTGAATTTGCTTTGTTAACTTGCACTTGCAAGCCTTTAAAGGAATTACCAAAACTGTTGTTGCCATATAAGCTAGCAGCAGATAAACCGAGTACATTATTCTGGATGAAACTGTTATCCAGCTTAATTCGCATTTGTGCTTTTACTGTTTTTAGCGTATCAGTACCCGATATTACATCAGAAACTCTTAAGCCAGTTGTTGGATAGACCCTTCCTGTTTTACTGCCTAATAGTAGGCTATTTGCAGGGAAGGTAGCATTGTTATTAAAAGAAGGAGCATCAAATAAGTTCGAACTTAACTGACGAACTTCTACATTGTAATTAGATGTACTATCTCCATAAAATTCTCCTCCATAGCTTAAAACCAATACCGCTGAATCTAGTTGTGCATTTGTTCCAAAAGAATAAGCATCATAAGGTAGGGTAACGGCCAGGGCAAGACTAGATTCTGTAGTTCCAAAAATTGGATCTTTAAAATAACCAAGCGGATGTCTGGTTAAACTTGTTGTAGATACATTCTCATCTAACACTGTTCTTGAGGTAATAGTCAACGTATCAACTAAAGCACCTTGCACAGCACTATTTGGATCTATCTCTAAACCTATAGTAGCAGTTTTCTCGCATGATGCGAAAAGAAAAAGACTTATCAACAGGGTTAATAAGTCTAGTTTTATAAATTTCATATTTGTTATTAAAATAATGCTTGCTTTTAAGCTACTGAAACCAATTCTTCATCAGAGATTTCTTCGTAAAATGAATAGAAATTCTCGTAATTTTCGGTTAAATTAAAGGCTAAAGTTGGCTTATTAGAATCTTTAACAAATTTTAACACATCTTCATCAAGCTTCTCATCTGCTAAAACTACTGCGTCTGAGTGGGTTATGGCGCCAATATGCAAACTGTTATTATCAGCTTTGATAAATGCTTTTGTATCTTCTTCTGTCATATTTTGCATTATAGCCTTTTTATGCAAATCAGCATTTAAAGTTTCTGTAAAACAGTTTTCATAAACAGAGTAAACAACCTTTGCATTTTTAAATGTTGGGTCGTTTTTGTAAGTTGTTTTAATGTAAGCTGGTACTAAAGAAGTCATCCAGCCATGGCAATGAACAATGTCTGGTGCCCAACCTAATTTTTTAACGGTTTCTAAAGCGCCTTTGCAAAAGAAAATGGTACGCTCATCATTGTCTGCGTAAAATTTATTTTCTTTGTCTCTAAAAACATACTTTCTCTGAAAATAATCTTCATTATCTAAGAAATAAACCTGCATACGCGCAGCCGGAATAGAAGCAACCTTAATGATTAATGGGTTATCATTGTCATCAATTATGATATTCATACCTGATAAACGGATAACTTCATGTAACCTGTTTCTTCTTTCGTTAATGTTACCAAATCTTGGCATCAAGATGCGGATTTCAAATCCTTTTTCTTGCATTGCCTGAGGTAATTGGCGGGTAATTTCTGAAATTTTGGTAAGTTCGAGGAAAGGCGACATCTCGTGTGTAACAATCAGTAGCTTCGTTTTTGCCATCTCCATATTGTATATTAAATTATGTTAATTTAAAGATTATCAAGGTGCAAAGGTACGCAAAATATTAATAATTATCAATAAGTTATGCAATAGGCTTTGTTATTTTTAGATAAATGCTCAACTTAGTCCCCTTAAAAACCATTTGGTAATTTGGAAATCATACATACAATAGCGGCATTAAAAGCTGTACTACAACCTTTGCAAAAGGCAAATGCTAAAGTGGCTTTAGTGCCTACAATGGGTGCTTTGCATAACGGACATCTATCTTTAATAGAAATTGCCCAAAAACATGCTGAAATAGTTGTGTGTAGCATTTTTGTAAATCCAACTCAGTTTACAGACCCAAAAGATTTAGAAAAATATCCTCGTCCGCTTGAGCATGACATAAAAATGCTAACCGATGCAGGCTGCAATTTTGTTTTTATGCCAACGGTAAAAGAGATGTACCCAAATTTTCCTATACCAGAAAACTGGCACATTGATTTAGGCGATGCGGAGTTTTTGTTAGAGGGTGAGTTTAGAAAGGGACATTACCAAGGGGTAACGCAAATTGTAAAGAAATTATTCGATGCAGTTGAACCAGAAATTGCCTTTTTTGGGCAAAAGGATTTTCAGCAAGTGCTGATGATTAAGAATATGGTAAAACATTTCAATATGCCTGTAGAGATTGTCTCTTGCCCAATTATTAGAGAAGATGATGGATTGGCAATGAGTTCAAGAAATATTCACCTTACGCCTGTTGATAGAAAAAACGCATTAGTATTAAGCCAGGCTTTACAATTCGTTCACGATAATTTTAACAAGCTAAGCTTAAGTGAATTATTGGAGAGTGCAAAAATCATGATTAATGATACTAATGGAGTAGCGCTAGATTATTTTACAATTGCTGATGGTGAAACTTTACTCCCTGTAGAAACAAAGTCTGTAGAAAATCCGGTAGCACTTGTAGCAGCTAAAGTTGGTGAAACCAGATTGATAGACAACATGCTTTTAAACCAATAATATAAAGTCTCATTGTCTGCCAATTGTAGCCTTCATCCTTTTACCTTTTTACCTTCAACCTTAATTGCTAACTTTGCCGAATGATTATCGAGATACTTAAATCGAAAATACACCGTGTTAAAGTAACACAGGCAGAATTAAACTATGTTGGTAGCATTACAATAGACGAAGATTTATTAGATGCAGCCAATATTATCCCTAACGAAAAGGTTCAGATTGTGAATAACAATAATGGCGAACGTTTTGAAACTTATGCCATTAAAGGCGAACGTGGTAGTGGTATGATTTGTTTAAATGGTGCTACAGCAAGAAAAGTTCAATTGGGTGATATCTTAATTATCATGTCTTATGGTTCTTTACCGATTGAAGAGGCTAAAAAATATCAGCCTATTTTAGTTTTTCCAGACGATAATAATAAGTTGTTAAAGTAACAGTTTTTTAGGTATATAACGGGTTAGTGTCCGTTTTATATACTAATGAAATATTAAAAAGAAACCCATTAAAATATAATGAGTTTCTTTTAGCCTGTTCAACTTCCCTCTAAGAAATGAGGTCTACTCTACCAACATACACACTGTTAGCTGCGTTTTCTCTATTGTTTGAGATTACTGTGATATAGATATCTGCATATTTAGTGTTTTTTGGATATTGTAAACTATAGCTGCATTTACCATCAGATCTTTGGGCAATGCTCAAAGAACCCTCATAATAATTCATCTGATCGTAACAGATTAATACAGTAATCAGATCATGCGATGCGGAACCCGGATTATGTTGGGTAGACCAGCTGAAATCTAATTGGTTTTTGTTCACTACTTGCATTCGAAGCTCTTTTAATGGTGGAAGTTTCCCTTCGCTAATGACGGCCAATGTTGGATCGATTTCAAAATTAGGATAATCACCTTTTACGATATGAGAATTAAATCTGTGTGCTGCATTCTGTGCAGAACGCTCATAACTGTGGTTTTTGAACGTCACTGCAAACACTGGAGTTAAATAAGATCTCCATTCTTGAATTAACTTGAACCTTGCCCTGCTGATGAGTTGTTTCTCTGTAGGTGGTTTGTTGCTAGGTTTTGGAAGACCACGAATTCTGTCTTTTCCGTAAGAACGATAGCCTACAAATGAGCCAGCTTTCCCAGAGAAGCCTCCTGAGGCTCCATTTTTTAATGTTCCCATAGCTTATGTTTTTTAGTGTAATACTAAGTTCGTAAACTGTTTTATAACTAGTCGGATATTACACGGATAAAATTCGCTTGATATACGGATTTTAATCGCATTATTCCGAAGCTGATCCGAACAAAGTCCGAAGAACAACCGAAGAATATGCGAAGAATTACTGAAGATGATACGAATGTCTCACACTACATTAGCTTTATAGGAATCGATCGATTAAAGGTTTAGTTTTACAAAGCAGAAAACCATCCTTTAAATAGAAAGTAGTAGGAGGAATAGGTTCACAGGATTTAATTGACCCTATTTTCCTCATCGTTTCTTTTGTTCTCTTTTATTTTATAAGTAGAGGTGCCAAAGTTGTAGGTAAGCGTAAAAACCAGGCGTTGTGCTGCATTGTAATGATACATATCATTATTTATGATGCTTTTTTCCCTAAAGATCAACCTTCTTTTGATATTGTCGAATGCGTCATAAAGTGTAAGCTTTGTGTTAAGCTTGTTGTTAAGCCAAGCTTTTTGCAGGCCAAAATCAATGCCATAAACAGGTTTAAATATGTAAAGGCCATTACCACTTTTCGATTCGTAGGTATAGCTAACATCTACTAGCCAATTTTTTAAACTGAAAACCTGACTTGCATTAATGGTATAGTTGAATATACCGATATGATAAGTTTGGTCAAGGTATGGCGTCAATTCTCTATTGTAGTACCATCCAATGTTGCTGTTCATGCGCCACCATTTATTAATAGTTAATGGCGAACTTAACTGCAGGTTTGCAAAATTTCTAACTGGAAGATTACGTCCTAAGAAAACTAGCTCATTTGTTGATGGATTATATTCAGGGTAACGGCTAATAACATCTGTTTCTCGGCCGGCATTTAAGGAAATATTAATAGCTTTTTGGCTATAAGTAAATGACAATAAATTGGTTGTTGAGGGCTGTAGATATGGATTTCCTATCCAATAATGACGTGGACTGTAATAAAAACGGAAGGGATTTAAAGCCTGAAAAGTTGGTCTTGTTAATCTCCTACTGTAACTGAAACTAAGTTGTTCATTATTGTTAATGCTATAAGTAATGTTGAGGCTAGGTAGCAACTTCAGGTAGTTCCTTTCGGTGAGGTTATTTGTTGTTTCCGAATTGGCTATGGTACGAGTATGCTCTGCTCTTAGGCTTAAACTGTAATTGATTTTATCCCATTTTCCTAAATAAGAGAGATACCCTGCGCTTATGTATTCTTGGTAACTAAATTGATTACTACGGTTAGGATCTAAATTAAAATCTGAGTTAGCCAATGTATCGTAACGAAGGTCATTTTTAGTTGTGTTGTAGGCAAACTTACCTCCAAACTCTAATTTACCTTTACCTATGTTTTGGCTGTAATCTGTCTGTGCAGTATGGATTAAAATGTCGTTTCTAGACTTGGTTTTCCAGTAGTTTAATCTTTCATTGTTAGATACATTCCAATTTTGAATGTCTTCATTTTGCCGATTATCAATTTGTGCCAAAGAAGTAATTACATGAATCTCACTGTTTTTAAACTGAGCATCGTAATTAAACCCACCTGCGTAATTTGCTTGTGTAGGCAAGGCATTATTACTGCCGCTAATATGAGCAATTGTCTGCGCTAAATTGTTGGTTTGTGTAACTAACTGATTATTCGTTGCCGCATTTCTATTTATTTGAAAGGTGCGAAAAAAAGCTTCTAAACTTTGTCCCTTTTGCATTTCGTAAGCTACCCTTGTTTGCACATTAAAATTCTGGTTCGATGTAATGGTACGTGTATCGGTGGTTAGGGCATTGCTATTGGGTAGATACTGTAAAGCGTAGTATTTATAATAAGTACTCCCACTGGTATGGCCTAACTTTAAGTCGTAAATCCATCGATTTGTTTTATAGGTAAGAGACAAGTTGTTGTCAAGCAAACTATAATTGTTTCGCTGCAACCTTGCATTATAAGTTCCCCTTAAGCCTAAAGATTGACTCCTTTTCAATTTTACATCAATAATGCCCTGATATTCGCCATCATATTTTGAGGAAGGCTGGTTAATCATCTCTATAGATTCAACCATATCTGGAGATAGGCTACTTAAATAAGTTTGGATCTCATCACTGCTCATGTTTACAGGTTTGCCATCCACAAATAAAGTAGGTGTAGCTCTACTCGCCATCACCATTGTACCATCTGGATTTACCTGTAAGCCAGGAAGTTTTCTGAATACGTCAAGTAAATTAGAGGAAGATTTAAAAAATACATTGTTGGCGATACCAATTTTTAATTGCCCATTTTTTGTGTTAAAGTTTGGGGTTCCTCCGGTAATAGTTACTTCCTTGAGTAAATTGAGATCTTCTTTTAGCAAAAAATTGCCCAATAATAATGTTTTTGGATTGTCTTTTATTATAAGTTCACTTTGCAGCTTTTGATATCCCATTATCGTAACAGATAACATGTATCTTCCATTAGATATTTCCTTAAATTCAAATAATCCTAATGAATCGCTATTTGTATTTTTGATTAGGGTTGGTTGATCTTGATTTACCAAGGTCAAATTTGCAAAGGATATACTCTGATTGGTTTTAGCATCAACAAGTTTTCCTTTAATCATTTGTGCATGTAGATTTAGACTTGTAAAAAAGCACAGGCATAAGTATAGAATCGATTTCATCTTAGTTCTTGAGTTTATAAGCATGGCTCAAAACTAGAAGTGAAGAAAGAAGAATAGGTTTTGATTCTCAGATTTGGGAGTTCGGAATTATAAATTCAGACAAAAACCTAAACAGATGGAGCAGCAGATAAGCCTTCTTTGTAAAGTGTGGGCGTAGTCTGTTTGTATTTTTTAAAGGCAGTATAAAATGTAGATTTCGAATTAAATCCAACTTCGTAACCGATAACTTCAAGTTTAATTCCCTTATCATTAATCATTAATTCGCAGGCTTCATTTATTCTGTATTCGTTAATATAGGCCGCAAAACTTTTATTTAGATTATCATTAAGTAACTGCGAGAGTTGGTGTCCAGATATATTTATTCTCTTAGCTAGCTCATTTAATTTAAGGTCTGGATTTTTATATAGTTCTTGCTCTATAATAATCTTGTGAAGTTTTTCTGTTAAGGCCTGTGCCTGCTCCTTGGCAATTTTTTTATTGGCGTAACGTACCATATCTGGATTCGATGAAAAAAGATTTGCCGTTTTTCTTTTGCTAACAAATAAAAAGAGGTTTAAATAAAGCATCAGAGAGAAAAATAATGCCCCACTAATACAAGGGCCATTAAAGAATTCGAAAAAAGATAATTTAAATGAGGCCGGGATCACCAAATTGCCCAAAAATACAGCTAATATTATGCGCTCTGTTTCAGCTATAATTTCTCCTTTAAATAATCTGATAAAAACAGCTCTTAATAACCAAGCGGTTAATATAAGGTAAACTGTAAATTGTGCCGAAACTATTATTCCTACATAGTTTTCCCAAATATCTGGCCTAGCATCGTACGGGAAAAAGATACTTGCCATTACAATTGCTAAAAACCAGAATAGATAGGTCGTTTTCAGGATGCCCTTCGTTTTTATCTCGGTTCCTAATGCCACTTTGATAAAATAAAAAAGAGATGGCCCTACCAAGGTACTTCCCCAAATACCTATTTGGATATAGATGCCCGGCAAGTCTGGATAGAAATAATAAATAAAAGATTTGCCAATTTTTAAGCAAAGTCCCAAAAGCATTAGCCCTAAAAAATAGGAGGCGGTTGATTTTGGCTTTTTAAAAAACAACAGGTAAGCACTAATGATAAAACCATTAAATGCACCTAAGGCACTAAAGAAAAATAAAATTTGCTGGCCTAGGTTCATCTAACAAAAATAATAAACTTATGATAATTAGAGCATCGTAAGGTTAAATGCTATTAAATTACTTTGTAGTAGCATCTAAATTATGCTATTGTCTATTAATCTCACCTACGGAAATGCATCATTTTTAATTTTTGAAAAGCAGTTGTTGTGCTTTTCGGTTTGTATAGCCCTGCCACCACTTCTGCCGAAGAAAGTCGACATCCATTCATGTCTGGTTTAGCTAAATTTAAGCCTAAGCAATTGGCAGGGTTCCCCTGATAGTAGTACAAACCCACGTGTGCTAAGCCTGATGGTAGCGAGCACGTAGCGGTAACTTCTGCAGTTACCGCGAAGTAAAGCGAACAGCAGGGCTAAATTGAGTTTCTTGCAGAAATATGCCTTTCAAAAAATTTTATCATTTAATTTTCAACAGATTAGGTAATTTTTAATTAAAAAAATTACTATGCAACCATAGCAATTTGACTTAGAAATACTAAATTTGGAAAATCTAACCATACATAAATTATAATTATGCTTTTTGAATTAAGTGAAGAACAACTGATGATACAACAGGCGGCTAGAGATTTTGCACAAACAGAATTAAAGCCTGGAGTTATAGAAAGAGATGAGCACCAAAAATTTCCGACAGAACAAGTTAAAAAGTTAGGTGAACTTGGTTTTTTGGGAATGATGGTTGACACAAAATATAATGGCAGTGGCATGGACGCGGTGTCTTATGTTTTGGTGATGGAAGAACTTTCTAAAATCGATGCATCTGCATCGGTTGTAGTTTCGGTAAATAACTCATTGGTTTGTTATGGTTTAGAAGCTTATGGTACCGAAGCTCAAAAAGAAAAATATCTAAAGCCTTTAGCCTCTGGAGAAAAAATTGGTGCATTTTGTTTATCGGAACCCGAAGCGGGCTCTGATGCTACTTCTCAGCAAACTACAGCAGAAGACATGGGCGATTATTACCTGCTGAACGGTACAAAAAACTGGATTACCAATGGAAGTACCGCAAGTACTTATTTGGTTATTGCACAAACCCATAAAGAGTTAAGGCATAAAGGAATTAATGCCTTTATTGTGGAAAAAGGAACCCCAGGTTTTACCGTTGGTCCGAAAGAAAATAAATTAGGTATTCGTGGTTCTGATACGCACTCGCTAATGTTTAATGATGTAAAAGTGCCTAAAGAAAACCGCATTGGTGATGACGGTTTTGGATTTTCGTTCGCGATGAAAACACTAGAAGGTGGGAGAATTGGCATTGCAGCACAAGCTTTAGGGATTGCTGCTGGAGCTTATGAATTAGCCTTGGCTTATTCTAAACAAAGAAAATCATTCGGTAAACCTATTTCAGACCATCAGGCAATTGCTTTTAAATTGGCAGATATGGCTACTCAGATTGAGGCTGCACGTATGTTGGTGTATAAAGCGGCTTGGTTAAAGGATCAAGGTCAATCTTATACTTTGGCTGGTTCTATGGCTAAACTTTTTGCCAGTAAAGTGGCTATGGATGTAACAGTAGAGGCTGTGCAAATACACGGAGGTTATGGTTTTGTGAAGGAATATCACGTAGAAAGATTAATGCGTGATGCAAAAATTACGCAGATTTATGAAGGTACCTCAGAGATACAGAAAATGGTAATTAGTAGAAGTATTTTGAGTAAATAAGCTGAAAGAACAAAGCCTAAAGCAAAAAAGCCACAAGGAAATAATTCTTTGTGGCTTTTTGGTCATTTTAAGATGCCTAATCTTTGTTGGTCCCGAAAACAGAATCTAAAATCATTTTTATAACAGCAACAGCTATAGCTAAAATTGCGGCCGCAATAAAACCAGAGGTGTTAAAGCCCGTCATAAAATGATCTACTAGTAAAATCATTAACACGGTAATTACAAAAGAGATTAAGCCAAGAGTAAGTACATTTAAAGGGAATGTAAAAATCCTTAAGATTAGACCAATTGTTGCATTAGCGATGGCAATTAAAATTGCAGCAATAATAGCGCTTCCATAACCGTCTACGGTTACACCTGGAACAAAGTAAGCGCCAAGTAGCATGGCAAGTCCCATTAACAAAATTTCGAGTATTAACTTCATAATGTTTAATTTAGTAGATGTTTAAATATATAGTATTGTTTATTTTGGTGTGCTGTTTTGGTTGCTCCACTTCAAATAACGAGCCAATCTCCATTCGTTTTTCGGCAGATAGCAATAAAATCTTAATTTCTAATATCGATCCCGCCGGACTATATCAAATTAAAAATCGTATAAAAACAGATACAATGTACCAAAAATTAGTGTCGGTTCTGCAAACTCCAGCCGAAGATGATTCGGTGGGTATGGAAATGGATTGGCCTGGAGCGCTTAGTGTTGTTGGAGATAGTTTGGTATTTATACCTGCCAAGCCCTTTGTTAGGGGTAAAAATTATTTGGTAGAAACTATGATAAATTCAAAGTTTGCAAGTGGGGCTGATATATTAAAATCTGACGTGGGCCGTAGCTTAAAACCACAACAAAAAACATTGATAAGGTAAGTTATTTCCCTCATTTTCAAATGGGTTTTTTATTTTTAATAAATATTTCGTACATTTGCACGGTAATAGAGGAAGAAGAGGGGACAGAGTCCCCTCTTTTCTTTTGCAAGCAATTAAGGATATGCAGGTAGAAAAAAGAGTTGAAGCCCTTGTTGAAGAAAAAATTGCAGACAGACCTGAACTGTTTTTGGTATCGGTTAAAATGTTGCCAAATAATAAACTGATTATCCATGTAGATGGAGATCAGGGAATAAGTATACAGGATTGTGCAGCAATTAGTAGGCATGTAGGCTTTCATTTAGAGGAAGAAAACACGATTGAAAAGGCTTATAATTTAGAAGTTTCGTCTCCAGGAGTTGGAGAGCCGCTTTTGCTTCATCGCCAGTATGATAAGAATGTGGGCAGAGATTTGAGTATTAAATTAGCCGATGGTAATGTTAAGGAAGGCAAATTGCTTTCTGTTGATGGAAAAACAATCGCTATTGAAGAGAAAGTGAAAGAAAAAGGTAAAAAAGTACAACTGGTAGAAACACAAGTTGAATTTGATAATATAGTAGAAACAAAGGTTTTAATTTCATTTAAATAAAAAAATGAGCAATATTAATTTAATCGATTCATTTCAGGAATTTAAAGAATTCAAGAATATCGACCGCCCTACAGTAATTAGCGTACTGGAAGAGGTATTTCGCAGTATGTTGCGTAAAAAATATGGAACAGACGAAAACTGTGACGTAATTGTGAACCCAGACAACGGAGATTTGGAGATCTGGAGAACTAGAAAAGTAATGGAGGATGGGTTTTCTGAAGATGATGATTTAGAGATTGAACTTGCAGAAGTAAAGCAGTTAGATGCTGATATGGAAGTTGGTGATGATTATATCGAACAGATCACTTTAGAAAGTTTTGGACGTAGAGCTATTTTAGCTGCTCGCCAAACCTTGGTTTCTAAAGTGTTAGAATTAGAGAAAGACGAAATCTTTAAAAAATATAAAGATAGAGTTGGTGAGATTGTAACAGGAGAAGTTTACCAAGTTTGGAAAAAAGAAACTTTGGTGTTGGATGATGAGGGCAATGAATTAATGATGCCTAAAACAGAGCAAATTCCTGCAGATTATTTCAAAAAAGGAGATGCAGTACGTGCTGTAATTTCTAAGGTTGATATGGTTAATGCCACTCCAAAAATCATTATTTCTAGAATTGCACCAGAGTTTTTACAACGTTTGTTCGAAATCGAGGTTCCAGAGATTTTTGACGGTTTAATTACCATCAAGAAAATTGTTCGCGAACCAGGAGAAAGAGCTAAGGTTGCGGTAGAGTCTTACGATGATAGAATAGATCCGGTTGGTGCTTGTGTTGGTATGAAAGGTTCTCGTATCCACGGTATTGTAAGAGAATTGAAAAACGAAAATATCGATGTAATTAACTTCACAAACAATATTTCTCTATACATACAGCGTGCTTTAAGCCCAGCAAAAATTACTTCAATTAAATTAGATGATGTTACAAAACATGCTTCAGTTTATTTAAAGCCAGATCAGGTGTCATTAGCGATCGGTCGTGGTGGTCATAACATTAAATTGGCAGGTAAATTGACAGGATATGAAATTGATGTTTACCGCGAGGCTGGAGAAGAAGATGAAGATGTGGATATCGAAGAATTCTCGGATGAAATTGATAGCTGGATCATTGATGAATTAAAATCAATTGGTTGTGATACTGCAAAAAGTGTTTTAGCATTATCAGTAGATGAATTAGTAAAACGTACCGACTTGGAAGAAGAAACCATCAAAGAGGTGATTAGTATTCTTCAATCGGAATTTGAATAACGTGTTATGCTTGAATAAATAAGAATAAACGTTACTTTTGTATATAATTAGTAAAAAAAATAGGATAATAGATGTCAGACGACAAAGCCGTAATTTTATTTAAAGCAGCCAAAGAGCTTAACATAGGAATTGCTACAGCAGTAGATTTTCTTGGTAAGAAGGGCTTTGCTGTGGAAAATAAGCCCACTACAAAACTTTCAAAAGAAATGTATGATACATTGATGAAGGAGTTTCAGGGGGATAAAATCGTAAAAGAAGAAGCCAATCAGATAGTTATAGGAAAAATTCGTCGTGATGAACCCGAAGTAGCTGAGAAAGCTCCTGAGGTGCCTAGAAAAAAACAAGATTTTGAAAATGAAGGCATCTTAATTAAAAACCTTCATTCTTATACTCCTCCAGCTGAGAAGCCAAAGGAAGAAAAGCCTGTTGAAGCTAAGCCAGTTGAGCCAGTAGTTGCTCCTGTAGAAGAAAAGGCAGAGCAAAAAGAAGAAGAAAGTTCTTTACCAGGTGTAAAAATTGTAGGGAAAATAGACCTTAACAATTTAAATAGCAAAACTCGTCCTGATAAAAAGGAAGAGCCAGCTCCAGCACCTGTGGTAGAAGCTAAAACTGCTGAGCCAGTTAAAAAGGAAGAACCAGTAGTTGTTGAAACTCCAAAAGCGGTTGAGCCTGTTGAAGAGAAACCTACACCAGCGCCAGTTATTGAAGAGAAAGCACCAGTTAAGGAAGAGCCCAAAGTTGAAGAAGCACCAAAAGCTCCAGCAGCTGTTGTTGCGCCAACTGCAGTTACACCACCTGCAACTCCAGCTCCAGAAGATGAAGTTATCAAAGCTCGTTCGGTTAAGTTATCAGGTCCAAATATTATTGGTAAAATTGTTTTGCCAACAACTCCTGATCGTAGAAACCAACCTGTAGCCTCATCAAACGATAGTGAAGCAGCTAAACGCAAGCGTAAACGTAAAAAAACGCCAGGTGGTCCAAATGCTCCACAACAAGGTCAAGGTCAACAAAACCAAGGTCAACAAGGTACAAACCAAGCTCGTCCGGCAGGAACTCCTGCACCGCATGTAGGCAACAGACCAGATTTTAGAAATAACACTAACAATACAGCTGGTGGTCGTCCAAACTTTAGAAATGCTAGACCGGGTGCTGCACCAGGTGGGCCTAAAGAAGAGCCAACAGAAAAAGAAATACAAGATCAGATCAAAGCAACACTTGCTCGTTTAAGTGGTGCTGGTAAATCTGGTAAATTTGCACAAAGAGCTAAATTACGTCGTCAGAAACGTGATGATGTCGCTTTAACGGCAGAAGAAGCAGCAGCAGAAGAGCAATTACAGTCTAAAGTATTAAAGGTTACCGAATTTGTTACGGCAAATGAGTTAGCTAATATGATGGATGTACCAGTTACCAAAATTATTGGTACTTGTATGAGCTTAGGTATGTTCGTTTCTATTAACCAACGTTTGGATGCAGAAACCTTAACTATTGTTGCTGATGAATTTGGCTACGAAATACAGTTTGTAAAAGCTGATGAAGAAGCGGATAGTGTAATTGAAGAAGAAGATGCACCAGAAGATTTAGAAACAAGAGTTCCAGTAGTTACCATTATGGGTCACGTAGATCATGGTAAAACATCGTTACTAGATTATATTCGTAAAGCGAATGTGGTAGCAGGTGAGGCCGGTGGTATTACACAACATATTGGTGCTTATAAAGTAACGACTAACTCTGGTAAACAAGTTACCTTCTTAGATACACCAGGTCACGAGGCATTTACTGCGATGCGTGCTCGTGGTGCTAAGGTAGCAGATATTGCCATTATTGTTATTGCTGCAGATGATGCGGTGATGCCACAAACTAAGGAAGCAATTAATCATGCACAAGCTGCAGGTGTTCCTTTAGTATTTGCATTTACAAAAATTGATAAACCAGGTGCCAACTCAGATAGAGTGAGAGAACAGTTATCAGTAATGAATATCTTGGTTGAAGATTGGGGTGGTAAATTCCAATCTCAAGAAATCTCTAGCAAAAGTGGCTTAAATGTTGATTTGTTGTTAGATAAAGTATTATTAGAAGCAGAATTATTAGAATTACAAGCTAATCCTAATAAACGTGCTACAGGTACAGTTATCGAGGCAACATTAGATAAAGGTCGTGGTATTGTAACTACGGTATTGGTGCAAGCTGGTACATTAAGAGTTGGCGATCCAATCTTAGCTGGAAGTTATAGTGGTAAAGTAAAAGCTTTATTTAACGAACGTGGTGCTAAGGTAAACGAAGCAGGCCCATCAGTGCCGGTACAGGTATTGGGTATGCAAGGTGCTCCTACAGCAGGTGATAAATTCAATGCAATGGAGAGCGAAGTTGAAGCTAGAGAGATTGCAAACAAACGTTTACAATTAATGCGTGAGCAAGGTTTGCGCACACAGAAACACATTACCTTGGATGAGATTGGTCGTCGTTTGGCAATTGGTAACTTTAAAGAGTTAAACTTAATTGTTAAAGGTGACGTGGATGGTTCGATTGAGGCATTAGCCGATTCATTATTGAAACTATCTACTGAAGAGATCCAGATCAATATTATTGGTAAAGCAGTAGGTCAAATCTCAGAATCTGATGTATTATTGGCGTCTGCTTCAGATGCAATCATCATCGGTTTCCAAGTACGTCCTTCGCCAGGTGCTCGTAAATTAGCAGAGGCAGAGCAAATTGATATTCGTTTATATTCTATTATCTACGATGCCATCAATGAGATTAAAGCAGCAATGGAAGGTATGTTAGCTCCAGAATTCGAAGAGAAAATTGTGGCTAACGTAGAGATCAGAGAAACCTTTAAAATCACTAAAGTTGGTACTATTGCAGGTTGTATGGTATTAGACGGTAAGATTACCAGAAATAGCAAAATCCGTATTGTACGTGATGGTGTGGTAATTTATACTGGTGAATTAGCTTCGTTAAAACGTTTCAAAGACGATGTTAAAGAAGTAAACAAAGGTTACGAATGTGGTCTGAATATCCAAAACTTTAACAACATTGAAGTTGGAGATATTGTAGAAGCTTACGAACAAGTAGAAGTAAAGCGTAAATTGTAAACGCAATTAAATAAATTCAGAAAGCGACTTTAGGGTCGCTTTTTTTTATTGGACTGGCTTTTTCTAACAATAACTATTTACATTATATCTTAAAAATATCGGATAATATTAAGTTAGTGTCTTAAAAATATCGAAAAACATTTATTTTAAAGCAGCTGGCAGCTATATTGAAACAGCAAGATGAAAGCTGTTATTTTGTGACATTTGAAGATCCGGCTATACTAGAGTCTATAAACAAACACCCTGAGCATATCTTCTATTATACACCACTGCTTTCAGATTTACCAGATAATAAACGATTGTATCTGATTATAGATGAGGTTCAATATGCGCAAGAGCCAAGCAATTTTCTAAAACTTTTATATGATAAATATTCGCATAAACTAAAAATCATTGCAACCGGCAGTAGTGCATTTTATATTGATAAGAGCTTTAAAGATAGCCTTGCTGGAAGAAAGAAAGTATTCGAATTTTTTCCTCTTTCATTTGATGAATTTTTACATTTTAAGCAAGAAGATAAATTAGTGACAGAGTGGGAGCAGCTAGTTGAACGTAAAAATTATCAAGGTGTTTAAAAAAATAAAATCGATGTGCTGTTTGATGAATACCTTGTCTATGGTGGATATCCAGCAGTGGTATTGCCAGATACCCCACAAGAAAAGTAAGAGCTGTTAGCAGAGTTGGTAAATAGTTATCTTAAGAAGGATGCATTGGAAGCTGGTGTAAGAAATGAATTAAAATTTTTTCAATTGACTAGAATATTGGCTCAGCAAACAGGTGGCTTAATTAACCATCACGAATTGGCAAATACTTTACAAATGGCAAGTTCAACCGTAGAGAACTACATTTATCTTATGCAAAAAAGTTTTATTGTAGGGTTGGTTACCCCATTTTTTGCCAATATTAGAAAAGAGTTAACTAAGATGTCGAAGGTATATTTTAATGATAATGGATTGCGTAATGCCTTGCTGGGTAATTTTGGTCGGATAGATGATCGCTTTGATAAAGGCGAATTATTGGAAAACTATGTGTACAACCGTCTGAAGCAAAAACACGGACCAGACTATATCCATTTTTGGCGTACAGCTGATGGTATGAGGTTGATTTTGTAGTTACGGAAAAACTCAATAAGGAAGAGGCTTACGAAGTAAAATATAATGATGTGCAATTTAAGCCTAGTAAGTATAAGAAAGTTACAGTGGCTTATTCAGATTTTAATTTGCAATGTGTGAGTAAGTTGCTCAGTAAAGAAGATACCATAGAAGTGATTAGATTGTAATATAATTATAATATAGAGGTAAAACGCAAATTATAATATATTTACACTTAGAAATACAAGGAGCAATTTTTCGCTCCTTTTTTATTAAAACTAAATGTCTGAAATGACCGAACAATTAATCAGTAAACCTGAAAAGAAAAATTTTGATTTTGTAGATACAATCAGATGTATTTCAATGATAGGTATTGTGTTTGAACATTGCTCAGTGCTTTGGAAGGATATGTATGTTGATTATGGAGATCGCTTATTTCAAGCCTCAGTCATGCAGTTTTTTAAGTTCGCTACTATCGCATTTTTTTTAATAGGCGGATTTTTAATCAACCATAAATTTACGGAATATACACCTTTAGAATACCTAAAAAATAGATTCAAGAATACTATTGGACCTTGGCTATTTTGGATCGTAATTTTGATTGTTTTAAATACTGGACATATGTATTTCATGCATTCGAAATTCAATCAACCAGAAGTACCTTTATTTGAGTTTATAATCACCCAATTTGAACATACCATATTCTTTACTAGCTTTTGGTTTATCCTTAATTTTTTAATTTGCATATCTATTCTGCTAATTTTTAAAAAATATCTATACAAATGGGGCTTTGGTTTGTTATGGGGATTAGTGTCGTTATTTTATAGCTTAAACCTCTATTATGGATGGATTGTGACCGAACATTCTACTGCACTATTTGGCTTTGTTTTTTATTTATGGCTAGGTGTATATATGAATAGATATTATGATAAAGTATCGGTCTTTATTCGTAAAATCTCTTGGTCGTGGTTAATTATCTTAAACCTTTTATTTTTTGCTTTAGCTAGTTTGGAAATTGTATATTTAATGGATAGAGGCTCAGAAGACGCTTTCAATACCTTGAGAATTACTAATATCATGTATTCGCTCAGTATGTTTATTTTACTTTTAAAGCTTGGGCCCTTAAAAAAACTTCAAACATTTATCAAGCCCAGACAAACCACCTTTGGTATTTATTTATTACATCAGATATTAATTATTAGATTATTAGGAGAAATTTTTAGGCCAGCTAAATTTAATGTACTCAATATGGATGTTGTAGAGGCAACTGGATATACAGTATTGAGATTCGGATTGGTTTACTTTCTGTCTTTTTTACTCGTTAATTTGATTTTAAAAACAAGGTTTAAGTGGGCAATTGGTGCAAAATAATTTGGCGCTATTCAAAAAAAACAACAGGATACTCGGCAATATTTAATTGGTTCTTAAAAGCATATAAATTGACTAAGCGCTCTGAAATAAATCCAAATACTCTTTTCTGATAAGGATATTCGCTAGGTTTAACAGTATTTTCAAGCTCCTCTAAAATTGGGAAAAGCCAATCACAGTAATTTTTCACGAAATCTCTGTCTCCAATAAACATGTTATAACAACTAATTTTATTAGTGCTATTTGTATATTGTTGAAACAAATTATAGTAGTCGGGACATATTTTATGTACAGCTTCTTCCAGATTATACCAATCTTCTTTTATATGATTATAGATGTAGTGTTCTTTTAAATTGAAAAGATGGTCTTTAAGCCCTTCTAAAAGGACTGCTTTTGGTAAGATTAGTTTTCCTTGATTTAAGTTATTTAGAAAAGACTTTAGTACTTCATTTGAAGAAATTTTAGACAAGCTTTGATCATCAAATTGTTCAATATAAGTATCTCTCTTATCATTTTTATCTATGCCAAATATTCCTTTTTTTAAAAGAGGCAGTGTAAAATATCTTCTGTAGTGACAGAGGCCTATATATTTGCTATCTATCTTGTCAAGATTTTTCCAAAGCCAATATAATGCAGTTAGCTCACAGTGAGTAGGATTTTTAACAGATATGTTTTCACCTTCATTATCTTTAAGAAAACCTAAATCTACATTTGTTAATGATGTGCCAACTTGAATCGCCTTAATAAAATCACAATTTGGATTAGGAAAATCTTTATGAAAGACTGAGAATATGGTAAGGTCTTTATTGTACATTGAATTCTATTTTAGCTTTTTGTAATGCTGATGCTAATACTTGGTGCATATCGTAATACTTGTATTCTGCCAACCTCCCTCCAAAAATTACTTTTTCTTGCCTTTCAGCAAGTTTTTGATACTTTTTAAAGATATTTGTATTGAACTCATCATTAATTGGGTAATAAGGTTCAACTCCCTTTGATTGTAATAGAGGATATTCTCGAGTAATAATAGTTTTAGGTTGGCTTCCAAACTCAAAATGTTTATGCTCTATGATACGGGTATAGGGTGTTTCAGCATCTGTAAAATTCATTACAGCATTTCCCTGATAGTTTTCACAATCCAATACTTCAGTATCAAACTTTAGGCTTCTGTACTCAAGTTCACCAAATTGATAATTAAAGTATTCATCAATTTTACCAGTGAATACAATCTTATTAGCCAAGTTTTCAAATGCTATTTTATCCGAGAAAAAATCAGTATTAAGCCTTAGCTCTATACCTGATAATAGTCCATCAATAATTTTATTATAGCCACCTACTGGTATACCTTGATATTTATCATTAAAATAATTGTTATCGTAAGTAAAGCGAACTGGTAAACGTTTAATAATAAATGCAGGTAGTTCAGTAGCTTTTCGGCCCCATTGCTTCTCTGTGTAATGTTTAATTAATTTCTTATAAATATCTGTACCTACTAATTTGAGTGCTTGTTCTTCTAAGTTTTTAGGCTCTTTAATATTCAAGTGCGAAATTTGATCTGCAATCTTTTGTTTAGCTTCGGCAGGTGTTTTGGTTCGCCATAGGCTGTAGAAAGTATTCATGTTAAAAGGTAAATTAAATAACTCTCCTTTATAATTAGCTATGGGAGAATTGGTATAACGATTAAATTCTACAAATTGATTTACATAATCCCATAAGAATTTATCATTGGTATGAAAAATATGGGCGCCATACCAGTGCACATTTATACCTTCAATCTCCTTGCAATAGATATTTCCACCTGCATGTTCTCGTTTATCAATCACCAAACATTTTTTGCCGGCCCTATAAGCTTCATGGGCAAATGTAGCTCCAAAAATTCCAGACCCCACAATTAAATAATCGTATACTTTATCCATATTCTAAAACAAATATAATTATTAGGGTTTTATATTATTATTTTATAAAGATTAGTTTTGTAGCAAAATAATACCATTAATGATTTCTATAGTAATAGCTTCAGTTAACGCCAATTTTTTAGCGAATGTTAAGGAGAATATTAAAACTACTATTGGCTGCGAATATGAAGTAATCAGTTTTGATAATAGCAAGGGGCAATTTAGCTTGTGCCATTTATATAACCTTGGCGCACAAAAGGCCAAATACGAACTTATCTGTTATATGCATGAGGATATTGAGCTTAGAACGGGTAATTGGGGAAGTATTGTGTCTGATCTGTTTATTAATAATAACGAATTAGGTATTTTGGGGGTTGTTGGTAGTTCTTATAAAGCGCTTATACCTTCAGGATGGGCAGTCGAAAATTTTAGTGGAGAAACAATTGCGGCAAATTATATACAATCTTACAAAAAGTTAGGTAAGGAAAAGGAACACATTTTCAAAAAACCTAATGATGATAACACTACAAATGTGGCTTGTGTTGATGGTTTTTGGTTTTGTACAAGAAAATCCATCGTTCTTGAAATTGGTTTTGATGAAGCGCTACTTCAAGGCTTCCATTGTTATGATATTGATTTTTGCATTAACGTAGGTAGAAATTTTAATGTTGCTGTAACATTTGATATACTGATACATCATTTTTCTGAAGGTAGTTTTGATAAAAATTGGTTAGGATATGCATTAAAAGTGCACAAAAAATGGAAAGCTATTTTACCTATTATTGTTCGGCCTATTTCTTTAAAGAAGCAAGCTGTTTTAGAAAAGAGAGCATTTAAATCACTAATCCCAATGTTATTGGACGATATGTATACTGTAAATAAGTTATTTAAATTGTTAAATAGCTACAGTAATCATAAAGTTATAAATAGATTATTATACCTTAAACTTAAGTTTTATATCATCAAATCGGCTATTATGCACAAAAATTCTAATGCATAAGTTTAAACCATTGTAGTTTACCTTTATTTCCAATAGATTCTTTAAAAATTTTATTTATCACACTAAATATGTTCTTTCGATAGAAAGAGAATAAGGTATTTCTATTTAATAACAGGAACTTAAATAGTGCATATGAAAAATATTTTTGGTCTCTTTCTTCTAGATGCTTGATAATTTTTCCGTAAAACACAATATTAGAAGTCATGTTTTTTGGATAAGCTTGCATAGCCTTAAGGTTTTGTATCCTATCCTTATTTATTTTACTCCTTGTCCTTAGTTTTCTTAATACTTCTAATTTTTTATCACTTTCTTTTCTTTGATTAAGAATATCAGTTATAGAATGAGTATGTTGTCTATAGTTAACCAAGGCTTTTGATAGGTATTGCACATTTCCTAAATTCAAGGCAACAAACGCAATCCAATGATCGTGTGGCATTAATTGAGGAAAAGGTAATATCTCTTCGATCAATTCTTTTTTAAACATCATCGCATGACCAGCAACACAATTGTGGAAGGCAAGTTGATATGGGTTTGATCCTGAAATGTAGCCAGAAGTTTGTGCTAAGGTTAAGCCTATTTTATCACCATTCTCATTCATATAGTTTGAATTATGGTATAATAAAACAGTCTCTTCGTCGAAAGCACCCAGCATAAGCTTAATCTTATCTTCGATCCATATATCGTCTTGATCACAAAGGGTAACAAAATCTCCTTTACAAAGCCTTAATACATTTTCAAAATTTTTGATATAGCCAAGATTTGTGGCGTTGACTTCATATTTGACATTTGAATATTGTATAGCAAATTGACGTATAATTTGAACCGTATCGTCCGATGAGCAATCATCACATATTATAATTTCTAAATTAATGTACGTCTGATTAACTAGGCTATCTAATTGTTCTTTCAGATATTTTGCACCATTGTAAGTACATACAGCAATAGAAATTAATGGAGATCCTATCATCTTAGCGTTTTTCTGTAAGCTTTGAAGTGTATTTAAAAAGGTAATTTAATTTACTTAGAGAAGATTTTTTTGACGTACTAAGCAACACATACTTGTATTTAAATAGGAAATTAAATAATCTAAAATTGAAGCCGAAAATCTTTTTTTGCCTTGCTAAGTAAATTAATTCATTTAAAAACTTTGAAATTAAACTATGTTTATAGTTAAAGAAATGGTTAAGTTTTCTCCATTCCTCTAAATCCATGTTCTTTACATTAGCTCTAGTTTTATTTTGCCTTAATATATCAGTGCTATTTGAATTGTGTCTTCTAAATTTTACCAAGGCAAGATTTAAATAGTCAATTTTGCCGATGCTTGTAGCCACATAGGCTAACCATTGGTCATAATGCAACTCTTTTGGAAAACTACCCATATATTTAATTAAATCTCTTTTAAAAAGCACAGTGTGGCCAGACACACAATTGCCTAAAATGAAATTCCTTGGATCTCTTCCTCTATAAGGGTTACAGATATTGAAGACAAAGTTATTAAGGCTTTTGCCATTTTCATCAATCAGTTCAGAATCATGGTAGATAAGCATATTGTCTTTAATATGTTCCACTTGAATTGCTATTTTCGTAATATCCCAAATATCATCTTGGTCAGATAATGCAATTAATTCTCCTTTACATAGACTTATCGCCTTTTCGAAATTTTTATTATAGCCTAAATTCTCTGTATTTTGATAAATTTTAATAATTGGATACCTCCGTGCATAATTTTCTGCGATGGCTAAAGTATTATCACGAGATAAATCATCTACCACTATGATTTCTAGATTTTGATAGGTTTGGGTTACCAAGGAATCCAATTGTTCTACAAGATAGTGTTCACCATTGTAAGTGCAAAGTGCAATTGAAACCAGTGGATAAGACATATTTCTTTTAATCGTTAAAAGCTTGCATATCTATTAAACGCTTGTAAAGTCCATTTCGTGACATTAGTTCGCTGTGTGTTCCATTTTCTACTACTTCGCCTTTGTCTATTACCACAATTACATCTGCATGTTGTATGGTACTTAAACGGTGAGCAATTACGATAGATGTTCTGTTTTGCATTAAATTGTTCAGTGCTTCTTGTACCAATTTCTCTGATTCAGTATCTAGTGCAGAAGTTGCTTCATCTAAAAGCATAATCGGTGGATTTGCCAAAACTGCCCTTGCAATACAAATTCTCTGTTTTTGTCCACCAGATAGTTTGTTGCCCCTATCACCTACCAGCGATTGATAACCTTCTTCTGTATTTAAAATAAAGTCGTGGGCATTGGCAATTCTTGCAGCATTAATTACTTCTTCTTTGGTGGCATCTGGTTTGCCAAAAGCGATGTTATTAAAAATAGTATCGTTAAATAAAATACTTTCTTGGTTAACGGTACCCATTTTAGCACGGATGCTTTCTACTGTTAGGTCTCTATAATCATACCCATCAATTTTTAAAGTGCCCGATTTAGGATCGTGAAAGCGAGGGATTAAGTCCATCAACGTACTCTTTCCACCTCCAGATGGGCCCACCAAGGCCACAGTGGTTCCTTTTTTAACAGTGAGGTTAATTTTTTTGAGTATTTCTTTATCCCCGTAATTAAAAGCTACATTCTCGAAAGTTAGGTTGCTTTCAAATTCATCTAAATTCTTAGCATCAGGTTTATTGGTAAGTTCTGGTTTGGTATCTATTAAATCTAAAACACGTTCGCCTGCAGCAATGCCAGAGTGAATACCGCTAAAAGAATCAGTTAAAGCCTTTATTGGTTGCATTAATTGTGAAAATGCAGTTAAATAAACTATAAAGTCGGCTGCTTCCAAATCTCCTTCATTTTTTAAAATCATGGTGCCCCCATACAATAAAATAAAAACTACGATAAGTACTCCAAGCGTTTGCGAAACAGGAGAGGCTAATTGCTGCCTCCTAGCCATTTTGCGGTTTAAATTTGAATAGAATTTATTTTCTTCATCAAATTTTTCCTTAACCCTTGCCGATGCATTAAAAGCTTTGATAATCTTGATACCGCCTAGTGCCTCGTCTAAAAAACTTATCATTTTAGCGAACGACTGATGGGATTGGGTAGACTGTTGTTTTAGCCTTTTAACAATCTTGCTAATGATAAAACCTGAAATTGGTATTACCAGCAAAGAAAAGATAGTTAACTTAAACGATATTGAAACCAAAACCCAAAGCCAAAATAACAACTGTACTGGCTCTTTAAATACAACTTGTAAAGTATTGGTAACTGTAAATTGGACTACTTGTACATCAGATGCTACTTTTGAAATAATATCTCCCTTGCGCTCATTATTGAAAAAACCTACATGTAAGTTCATTACATTGTTAAACACGGCTTTTCGCATATTTAAAAGTGTGTGAACTCTTAAATCTTCCATAAAGCGTTGTGAAAAGTAACGGAAAAAATTTGCAAGAAATACTGTTGCTGCAATTACTACACAAATAACTTGAAGTGCATGGATTCTATCAACCGCAATAAGGGTTTCCATGTAATGATCTAGGCGATCTAATGGATTCCACGATATACTCGTGCCTTTAGTTGGAATTGCTAATTTCTTTTGTGGTAAGAACAAAGCCTGCATTAGTGGCCCAAGCAATGTAAAAAGAAAAGTATTAAAAATTATGGCGAATAAAGTTGCAATTACATAGGGTATGGCAAACTTTTCAATTGGTTTAGCAAAAGATAGTAAACGAAAATAGGTTTTCATGCAAAATGATATAAACAGACAAAGTTAAGCTTTTTGTTGTTTGTTTAGTTGTTGCTAAGTCAATATTGATTAATGGCAGTTAATAGCGGCTTTTTTAATAAAAATTATGTTTATTTGCGTAGACCGTTTTTTATAATGATAGCACACCAGGTTTTTATAGAGGGTATTTTGGCTGGCAATTTTAGAATTATTGCTAGGGCATTAACACTTGTAGAAAATAACTTGGAGCCAGCCTCAACCTTATTAAAAAATTTAATTATAAAAGACAATGTTCCAGTAATTGGCATTACTGGCCCACCGGGAGCTGGTAAAAGCACCTTAGTTAATGCTGTTACCGAACAATTTGTGGCACTTGGTAAAAAAGTGGCCATATTGGCGGTTGATCCTACATCACCATTTAATTTTGGTTCTTTGTTGGGAGATCGGATAAGGATGGCGCAACAATTCAATAATCCCAATGTTTATATAAGGTCTATAGCCACCCGTGGCGCTTTGGGGGGTATATCTGTTAAAACATTAGAAATGTTAGATGTACTCAAATCTTCAAACTTTGATGTTATTTTGGTCGAAACGGTAGGAGTGGGGCAGTCTGAGGTAGAAATTGCGGGTTTGGCAGATCAAACACTTGTGGTATTGGTTCCTGAATCTGGAGATGAAATCCAGAACATCAAATCAGGTTTAATGGAAATTGCCCAGGCTTTTGTAGTAAATAAAGCCGATAGAGATGGGGCGGCAACCTTTGCCAATAATCTTAAAAAATTGGTTAACGAACAACATCAAAATATTCCTGTATTTAAAACCGTTGCTGATAAAAAGGAAGGGATAACTGATTTGTGCAATTGGATTTTAACTGCCAAACAGATTACAAATAAACGTAAGGTTATGTTATTAGCAGAAAAGGCATTTAGGATTATCCAATATCAGCGTACTTTAAATATCAATAAACTAAAGCTTCGCGAGGATATTGACGAAGCTTTAGTTTTAGAAAATTTTAATATTTATAGATTTGTAGAAAACTGGATTAAGCATTCATGATCGCTTCAATCTCTTCTGCTAAAATTGGGATTTTTGCTGTTAAATCGATGTTGCCACTTTCGGTTACCAAAATATCATTCTCTAATCTTACTCCAAAACCTTCTTCTGGTATATAAATACCTGGCTCACAAGTTAAAATATTTCCTGCAGCAAACGGCGTATATCTGCCTGCAAAATCATGTACATCTATCCCTAAATGATGGGTATTGCCATGCATAAAATACTTTTTATAGGCAGGATATTTTGGGTTCTGATTTTTCACCTCATTTTCAGAAATTAACTTTAACTTAATTAACTGTTCAGTCATAATCTCTCCCACTTGCTCGTGATAACTATTCCACACTGCGCCAGCCACCATTAATTTCTTAGACTCTTCCATTACGGTTAGCACCGCATTGTAAACTTCTTTTTGTCTAGCGGTAAATCTACCGTTAACAGGAATTGTTCTGGTTACATCTGCATTATAATTGCCGTACTCGGCGCCAAAATCCATTAATATCAAGTCGCCATCTTTACATTCCTGATTGTTATCGGTATAATGTAAAATGTTAGCATTGTTGCCAGCTGCTATAATAGGAGAGTAACCGTGTCCAGTAGCTCTTTTGCTTATAAATTCATGGATAATTTCTGCTTCAATCTCATATTCCATCACCCCAGGTTTAACAAACTTGAGTACCCTTACAAATGCATCTTTCGTTAAATCACAGGCTTTTTGAGTTAATTCAATTTCGATAGTTGATTTCACGGCACGTAATTGTCTCATTAGCGGAGCAGCACGTTCATATTGATGCAATGGATATTTTGTGCGTAATTGCTCAATAAATCTAATATCTCTATAGGTTACCGTATGTGCATACCGATCGTTTTCATTGGTGTTTAAATAAATATGATCAGCATAATGTATAATGCTGTGTAATATATTGTCAAAATCCTCTAACCAATAGATGTTATCTATCCCAGAAACAGAGCGAGCTTGTTCTTTGGTGTATTTATGTCCTTCCCAAACTTTGATATAATCGTTGGTCTGTCTTAAAAAAAGGACTTCTCTGTACAAAGGATTAGGACAGTTCGGGAAAAGCAATAGAATTGATTGTTCTTGATCAATGCCAGATAAATAAAATAGATCTGGATTTTGCTTAAAAGGAAAATTTTGATCTCCGCTTCTTGGGAATTCATCGGCAGACTGGAAGATAGCTAAAGCATTATCTTTAAGTAGTTTTGCGAAATCGTTTCTGTTCTTAACGAACAAAGAATTATTTATTTGAGTGTATTTCATATGTTTACTTGAATTTAGGGATATGAATCTGCCAAATGTAGTAAAAAGTTAAAGCCTTTTGAAGTTTGGAACGGAGTTTGTATAGTATTTTGAGATTATAAAAAATTGTTTAATTTTGTTCTACAAAAAATTATACAATTAATATTTGTTTAACCTTAAAAAAAGAAAATTATGAATTATTCTACTTTAAAGAAGGGTGTTGTTGCCTCTCTAGTAGCAGTAATGGGAGTTACATCTCTCGCTAGTGCTCAGGAAGCTGCTGCTCCTTCATCTTCTGCCAAAGTATTTGGAGGAAGAGGACAATACAGAACATGGTCTTTAGGGATCAATGCTGGTGTTACTACTCCTATCGTACTTTTGGGTGGTAGAAATGACTTTACTAACTGGGATGTTAACTTAGGTTATGGCGTTTCATTGCGTAAGCAATTAGGTCATGCATTTGGTTTAGAAGCTAATGTAATGCGTGGTAAAGTATCTGGTTCTAACAAAGATGCTACTGGTGGTGTTCAAAACGGTGTTAAAGATTTCGAAACTCAAATGCAATATGCTGCTGATATTAGAGGTGTAATCAACGTTGCTACTGTAGATTTCTTACGTCGTGAGAACTCAGTAAACTTTATCTTATCTGCAGGTTACGGTTTAGTTGCTTATCAGCCAACTGTTACTTTAGCTAACGGTACTTCTAATGCTCAGTCTCCAATTAACGGTGATGATTATTACAAAGGTGCTTACATTCCAGTAGGTGCTGGTGTTAAGTTTAAAGTTTCTGATCGTGTATCATTTAACTTAAACTACACTATGAACTTTGTTGATGATTTTAACTTCAATGGTGTTCAAACTGGTGGTATCACTTCTAACTTTGATAAATTTAGCTATGCTTCTGCTGGTTTAGAATTCTCTTTAGGATCTAAATCTAAACCAAACTTAGACTGGGTTAACCCACTTGCTTTAATGTATGATGAGTTGAAAGATCCATCTTTACGTCAAGAAGTTGAAGCATTGAAAAACCGTGTTTCTAACGTAGAGAAATCTATCGAAGATTTGAAAAAAGATACTGATGGTGATGGTGTTGCTGATCAATTCGACAAATGTGCTGGCACTCCTGCTGGAACTAAAGTTGATGGTTCAGGATGTCCACTTCCAGTACCTGCTCCAGCTGAGCCTGTAGCAACTGCTCCAGCTGTTTCAGGTTGGGAGCCAGTTCAATTCGAATTCAACAGTTCAGTATTAAAAACTGAAGCTTATCCAATTTTAGATAAATTATCTTCAACATTGCGTGAAAACGGTGGTAAAGTAACTTTAGGCGGTCACGCTTCAAGTGAAGGTACTGCTGCATACAACTTGAAATTATCTAAAGATAGAGCTAACTCTGTTAAAACTTACTTAGTGAACTCTGGCGTTGCTGCTAGCAGTGTAGCTACAAAAGCTTTTGGTGAAACTAAACCAGTTGCTTCTAACGATACAGAAGAAGGTCGTATCCAAAACCGTCGTGTTGAGGCTGCAAGAAACTAATCTTTCTTAATCGATATAAAAAGAGCTCCGAAATTTCGGGGCTCTTTTTTTTTATACCTACATTTGTGCATGTACTTTTTTAGAAAACAAGATCCAGATAGGCCAACCAATGCCAATATTAAGATAATGCATATTATCAATACAATAGCCATACTACTTTTTGTTGGCGGAATAGCCTATAAATTGGTGCAATGGTTTATCTTAAAATAATAATCTAATTAAATAATGAAAACAATCATCAATACTACAAATGCACCAGCTCCAATTGGTCCATATAGTCAAGCAGTAGTTGCAAACGGCTTTTTGTTTGCCTCTGGCCAAGTGGCTATTAATCCAGAAAATGGAGAATTGAATATTGCTACAATTGACGAAGAAACCCATCAGGTAATGCGCAACATTAAAGCAGTTTTAATAGAGGCTGATTATGAGTTTGCTCATATCATTAAAACAACTATTTTTTTGTCAGACATGGCATTGTTTGCAGCCGTTAATGAAGTTTACGGTTCTTACTTTGATGCTGAATATCCTGCTCGTGAAACAGTTGCTGTAAAAGGTTTGCCCAAAGGAGTAAATGTAGAAATTTCAATTACTGCATTTAAAGGCTAATCTCTGTTGAAATCTAAATCGCGTTACCTATTAGCGGCTTTTTTATCGGTTGCCATTTGGGGGTTTTTTTCTATCCCACTTAGAAACCTAAAAGCATTCCCTTCTGAAGAAATTTTGTATTACCGCATATTTACATCTTTAATCGTAATTTGGGTAGCCATTCTATTGTTTAGAAGAAAGTATTTAAAAAAAGACCTACAGTATTTTCAATCTGTTACTACAAGGGAAAGAAAAATAATAATATGGCAAATAGTTGGCGCAACCATATTACTCACCTTAAATTGGTACACCTTTATCTATGCGGTTAATAACGTCAGCTTAAAATCTGCTGCTTTTGCCTATATGGTTTGCCCATTAATCACTGCTTTTGGTGGTTTTTTGATTTTAAAGGAAGAACTGTCTAAAATTAAGTTGGTGTCATTAGGAATTGCCTTATTGAGCATCGTATTGCTTGCAACGGGTTCGTTTATTGAAGTAGTATGGTCTGTTGTTATTGCCGCATTGTATGCTTTTTATTTAATTATTCAGCGTAAAATGCAACATCTAGATAAACTGAATGTACTTGCCATTCAAATTACGCTTGCTGTGGTAATGATGTTGCCTTTTTACCTTTATCACCACGAGAGTTTTCCTGTAGGTGTGTGGTTCTGGAGCCACATTATTATTATTGCAATTGTCTTTACAGTCATCCCTCTCTTTTTAAGTTTATATGCGCTTATTGGCATTCCGTCCTCAACATTGGGAATTATCATTTACTTAAACCCGATAATTGCCTTTGCTGTTGCCGTATTATATTTTGATGAGCATATTACTACGCATCAACTATTGGCTTATCTACTACTGTTATCTGCAGTTTTTTTATTTAATTGGAACTTGATAAAAGATATATTTACTTTTAATAGAAAATAATAATCAATTGTTTGCTTCAAATTTAGATACTCCACTGGTTTACTTAAAAGGCGTAGGCCCAAAGCGAGCCGAACTTTTGCAAAAAGAGTTGGGTATTGCCACTTATGAGCAACTTTTAACTCATTATCCTTTTAGATATATAGATAGAACACGTTTTTACAAGATAAACGAGCTTAATCCTGATATGCCTTTGGTGCAGGTTATTGGTAGAATTACCAGTAAGGAAATTATTGGTGAAAAGCATAAAAAAAGAATTGTAGCTAAATTTACTGATGATACCGGAACAATGGATTTGGTGTGGTTTCAGAGTTTAAAATGGGTAGAAGACAATGTAATGCGTGGAAGTATTTATATCGCCTTTGGTAAGCCGGCATTATTTGGCAATAGCTTCAGCATTTCGCATCCAGATTTAGAAACTTACCCAAGGCAAACTGGTATTACTGGTAACTTGACACTGCAACCCATTTACCATACCAGTGAAAAGATGAAGAAGGGGTTTTTCGATAGCAAAGGAATCCAGAAATTAATTCATCATATTATTGAGCTTCATATTAATGAAGTTAGGGAAACGCTGCCTGCATATATTTTAGAAAAGTATAAACTAATTAGTAGAAAAGAAGCTTTAATCCATATCCATTTTCCGGCTAATACGGCAATGTTGCAACATGCAGAAAGGAGGTTGAAATTTGAGGAACTCTTCTTTATACAATTACAGCTTTTGCACAACAAACAGTTGAGAAGTTTAAAGTTTAAAGGAGCGCTATTTAATACCGTTGGAGAACGGGTGAATACATTTTACAGCACCATGCTTCCTTTTGATTTAACGAATGCACAGAAGCGAGTTATTAAGGAAATAAGGATAGATACCCAAAGGGGAAGCCAGATGAACCGTTTGATACAAGGTGATGTTGGTAGCGGAAAAACTGTGGTTGCTTTGATGAGTATGTTATTGGCAAACGATAATGGTTACCAGGCTTGTATGATGGCACCAACAGAGATTTTAGCTCGCCAACATTACCAATCGTTAGTTGATTTGTTGAAGGGGGAATTAGTTAATGTGGCGGTGTTGACAGGAAATACCACAAAAAAACAACGAACTATTTTACATCAACAATTAGAAAATGGCGAGATTGATATTTTAGTGGGTACACATGCACTAATTGAAGATAAAGTTCAATTCAAGAATTTAGGCTTGGTTGTTATTGATGAACAGCATCGTTTTGGAGTAGAACAGCGTGCCAAACTTTGGCGTAAGAATATTGTTCCCCCACATATTTTGGTAATGACAGCTACACCAATTCCTCGCACATTGGCCATGACTTTATATGGTGATTTAGATGTTTCTGTAATTGATGAATTGCCTGTTGGAAGAAAACCGATAGAAACTAGGCATTTGTTTGAAGGGCAACGCTTGCGGATGTTTGGTTTTATGAAGCAAGAAATTGCTAAAGGGCGGCAGGTTTACATTGTTTACCCACTGATACGTGAGAGTGAGAAATTGGATCTTTTGCACCTAGAAGCTGGTGTAGAACAGATGAGGTTTGAATTTCCTTTACCCAAATACCAGATCAGTATTGTGCACGGACAAATGCCCAATGCAGATAAGCAATTTGAAATGCAACAATTTATAGATGGTAAGAGCCAAATTATGGTGGCTACTACCGTAATAGAAGTTGGGGTAAATGTACCTAATGCTTCTGTAATGATTATAGAAAATGCAGAACGGTTTGGGCTTTCACAACTCCATCAGTTAAGAGGACGTGTTGGTCGAGGTGCAGAGCAGTCTTATTGCATTTTAATGTCGGGCAATAAGCTTGGGCAAAATTCTAAGCTGCGGCTAGAAACTATGGTTAAAACTAACAATGGTTTCGAAATTTCTGAGATAGATTTACAATTACGTGGGCCAGGCGATATTACTGGGACCCAACAAAGTGGAGTTTTAGAATTAAAAATGGCGAACTTGGCTAAAGACCAGGTTATTTTACAAGAGGCAAGAAATACCGTAATTGAACTTTTTGAAAAGGATGCAATGTTAGATTTGCCTGAAAATCTATTACTAAAAAACTACCTTCAAAAAAGAAGCAGGGCAATCGCTTTTGATAAGATTTCTTAGACCCCAAACCCCTAAAGGGGCTTTGCTTGCTAAGCCATCTAGTTTTTTTGTAATCTTAATATAATGACAGGGAATAAAAGCCCCTTTAGGGGTTTGGGGTTAATCCTCGTCGCTACCAGGTAAACTACCTGCGCCACTATAAGCACCTTTACGGATAATTGGCATTTTTAAGTACTTGTACAATTCGTCTAGTTGCATTAAACTGCCATTTGTTAAGTTGCCTAAGAAGATCACCACAATGTCTTTATCTAAATCGCGAACATAAATATGGCGAAAGCCATGCCACCAACCAGTATGGTAAACTACTTTGTCCATTCCCTTACCATCAAACATGCGCCAGCCGTAGCCATAGTTAAAGTGGCCATTTACAGGCTTGTTTCTGCCTTTATAAGCAGAATCTAAACTCTTTTTAGTAAGTAGTCTGCCGTTTTTTAAATATTTATCATAAAGTACTAAATCGTGTAGTGTGCTATAAATGCCTTTATCGCCAACGGGACCATCTAAGAAATTTTGAACAACAGAGTATCTGAAACTATTCCGGTCGTGACCAACTACATCAACAGGTATTTTTTCGTATTCGGCTTTAGAATACACATGTGTGTTTTTCATTCCAGCAGGTTTAAAAACATTTTCCATCATGTATTGTGAGAAACGTTTCCCTGTAACCTTCTCCACAATTGCTCCCAATACCATAAAATTAGAATTATTGTAATGGAAAATTTTATCGGGTTTGGTATAAGGATTTGGCTTTACATCTGCTATAACCTTCATAACCTCTTGGTTGGAAACCCCTTTTTTCATGTCGCGTTTTTCTTTGCGCCAAATGCCATCAATAAAATATACATAATTCATCATTCCGCTTCTATGAGATAAAAGCAGTTGAACAGTGATACCATCGTATGGGAAATTAGGGAAGAACTTTTTAACATCATCCGTTAACTTAAGTTTTCCGGCTTCTACTAATTGCATAATTGCAACACCTGTAAAAGTTTTGGAGATGGACGCCAACTCGAATTCTGAATTTATTTTAAGGCTGTCGCGATGAAGGTAATCAGCCCAGCCTTTAGCTCCTTGATAAATTATTTTACCTTTTTTGGCAACCAATACATTACCATTAAAGTTGTATTTTTTATGGAGATTGTTTACAAAGTCTGCAATCCATTTATCGCTTTTATCAGGATTATAGACTAATAATAAGCTATCGGCCTTATCATCTTCCTTAACTCTTACCTTTAAATCGGCTGCTGCTTTTTTAGCTTTTTCTTCTTTACTGGTGCAGGCTGAGAGCGATATAACGGTTAGCGCAAGCGCTGTAATTAATAGACGAAACTTCATGTATACTTAAAATACGGGTTTAAAAGTTCGCAAAATAGGGAATATTGCTTTTTTAAATGCAAAAGAGTTTTAAACATTAGCAATTTTGTAGCGCTTCAGGTTTTGAACTTTTGTTTTTGGGAAATTTTTTAGCTTTAGAAATGATTATAAATCCAGCAGGATAATTTAATTATTCTTGAAATTGATAAGCTAAATCCTTTGCAATGCCTGTTTAACTGTTTCTTTGTTGGCTTTAGAAACAGGTATTTTTTGCCCGGTTGTTAAGAGTAGGATGCCACCATCTTCTTTTAACCAACTTTTTACATATTTTGGATTTACTAAGTGGCTTTGATGCGTTCTTAAAAAACCGTTGGGGCGTAAGAGATCTGCATATTCTTTAAGTGATTTAGAAACCAATAATTTATCTCTATTCGCCATAAAAAAATGAGTATAACTATTATCTGCTTCACAACGTATAATATCTGATAATGGAATATATCTTATCTCATTTTGCATGGGCAAGGCAATCGTGCTCACATTAGTTTCGGGCTTTATGAGTTGTTGCAGTAAAAAATCGAGCTGAGAAGTATGTATTTGAGATGCCAATTTCTGTGCTGCTTTATTTACTGAGGTTATTAGTTCATCAATGTCAACAGGTTTGAGCAAATAATCTAAGGCAGCAAATTTTACAGCTTGTATGCCATAATGGTCGTAAGCGGTAACAAAAATAACCTCGAAATTACGCTTTGGAAGTGTTTTTAAAACATCGAAACCTGTGTGCTCGCCCATTTGAATATCCAGAAACACTAAATCTGGCCAATGTTTTTCAATAGCATCCACTGCATCATTTACATTTTGCGCTGTAGCCAAAATATTAACCTGCGGACAATGTTTTTGTAGCAACGCCCGTAGGTTTTCTAAGTTAGAGATCTCGTCGTCTATTAAAATTGCCTTCATTTTGTTATACCCAATCGGTTAATATTAAATTTATTTGGGTTCCGTTAACGCTTGACTTTATTGCTAAAGTAAAGCGATTTTCTTTATAAATGCTATTTAACAATGTAATTCTGTTATTGCTTAAAAGAAGACCTAGGCCATTGCTTTTCTTTTCGGTGTCAAATCCATTTCCATTATCGCTAACTGTTAACAGCAAGTCATTTGCTTGTTCATTGAATGAGATGGTAATTTTTCCATCATTAGCTTTTTTTGATATGCCATGTTTTACTGCATTTTCTACAAAGGGCTGTAATAGCATACTTGGTATTTCTACGTTATCCAAATCCAGATTTTCGGAAAGCTTAATTTCATAACTAAAGCCAAAGCGCAGTTGTTCCATTTGAAGGTAATCATCCAATAAAGTTTTTTCTTGCGATAAGCTAATCAGTTCCTTATCGTCGAGTACATTACGGGTTAATCTGGCAAATTTAGATAGGTATTTGTTAGCATTGTCTATTTCATTTTTGTTCATCAAGTTCTGAATGCCAGATAAGGCATTAAACATAAAATGAGGGTTTAATTGAGAGCGAATGGAGTTGAGTTGCAATTTGGCTGTGTTTTTCTGTTGCTCCCGTTCAGCTAGTTTTTTTTTGTTTCTTTTTTTGTAATAATATAGAATAACAAGAAATATTAATCCGATAATGAATGTGAGAATTAACCCGTAGATAAAAAATTCTTTTTTAGTGTAGTTTTCTTCAGCTAAGCTTACAGAAAGTGTATACCTGGTAATATATTTTTCTAATTCTTTGGGTGAAAGATCCCAATCAATTCGTGGCTGAATGATAATTTCATAGTCTCCTGACTTTTTAAAAATAGATTTGTCAATACTTATGTTTGGTAATGGTTCATGGTCTTCACTTATTACGCCACCATATTGCCAGATAGTGGATTCAAAAATTATTTTATCGGATTGTTTGTCTTTAATTGTTGTGTAGTACAAGTAATCAATTTCTGCGATATCTTTAATAATTGTTAGCTCGTCTTCATTTTCAAGTAAACCAATCCTCGTTCCTTCCTTTGGGTCTTTGATCCAATTGTAGTTTACTCCGTAATCTGTTTTGAAACGTTTTGAGAAACTCAGAACCTTTGCTTTTGGAATTTGTTTTCCGTAAAAAACCGTTTTATAAACATCTTGAGGTTTTTTGATGTCATAAGTTATTATGGTAATGATTTTACCTTTTATAGGAAAAATACCAAATGAGCTAGAACTGAATAGTTCCTCATCTCCTCCGGCGTGTGCATCCTTTAGCTGGGCTATATTAATTGACTCATTTAAAGCTATAAGCTTATTATCCACTAATATAGTGTATCGATAATCTTTTACATTAATATTCTTTCTAAAATTAATCCTAACACTTACGTTGTTAACTCCTGGTAAGTAATTAAAAGATGTAAGAGGTTGATTAGGAGGTCTCAGTGCGTAGGATATGTTCTTAGCTCCACTGTCTAAATACATTTGCATTTTGTTTCCTGCAGCGAATAAATTATTAAAGTTAATACCTTTCTGTCCATTTACCGTAGATAATACTGTGATAAGACAAAGTAATGTGAAAATGATTTTTTTCATGATCATAAGTTTAATGTTCATCAAACTTGGAATAATAATAGCAAAACTAAAACCATAAAACGACAAAGATGGTATTTGAATTTGTGTACGTGTTGCTTGCTGCAGTATTGAACTTTGTTCATTTGAAAGTTTAGTCTCTGTTATTAATCATAACCTGTGTTGGAGGAAATACATTTTCAATCGATTATAGTCATCCAATGAAAATAGAAAGGGAATAAAGTGCTACAGCTGGATATGTTATGATATTTACAAAAGCCCATTAATCATTGCTTTCACTTCTTCATTCTCGGGGAAACCAGTAAACTTATTATTGAGGGTGCCTTTTTTATTGTATAATAGATAAGAGGGGATTGCCTCAAAACCGAACTCATTCATTACATGTTCCCATTGTTTATCATCTAAGTAATAATGCTCGCTGCCTATTCCTTTAATTTTTTCTTCCCAAAGTTTAAGAGGTGATGAACCATTTGTTAGGCACACAAATACTACATCTTTATCATGAAATTCCGCTTTCGTACTTCTAAAACGTTGCATAGCTTCTAAACAAGGGCCGCACCATGTTGCCCAGAGGTCAATCAGAATTACTTTATCTTTATGTTTGGAGATAATCGTTTCAATAAGTTTGTCTGCAGCAATCATGGAAGCATCATTAATTACTAGTGGGGATTTGAACTTGTTTAATTTATCAACCTGTTCATTTTTTCTGAATAATATTTTAGCGATTGCTCCATTTCCCCAATATTTTTGAATATTTTCTTTCTGCTTTTTGCTTAATGGTTTTACCTCTTCGGTTAATTGTCTGCCATAGGCATTGGCGGCTAAAATATCATAATATTGGCCATCATTAAATCCCACTAAGTCTTTTAAAATTCCTTTCACATTTTTTAACCAAGTAGCAATATCGGTTTCTTCTATTTGATGTATTGCCAATATTTCGTTTTGCAAAATGCTTTTTTGAAATTCGAGGAATGTTAAAGTTTGCAAATATTGTGGGTCGTTTAGTTTAAAGTCTTTCAAGAAACGAAAGTAAGACCTGTCAATCTTTGTAGCTTTAAACTGTTTGCTAGTATCGCCAGTTATGTTTCTATAATTAGACTTCATCTCTTGTTCATAATTAAAAACATGCCCATTATACATAAATAAGGGAAAGTCTTTAGCAAGCATTTCTTTTAGTTCATTTGAAATAGAAGGCTCATTATTTACAATAGTTAATCTTTCGGCTACAACATTTTTAGCATGAAGTAGAAACTCATCAGTGCTTTTATCGTAAAGAGCTTTTGGTGGTCTGTTCGGTCGGTATTCAACCATTTCGCCTACGAGAGCGAAGCTTCGCCTCATATCATCTTTATTCATCGCTGGTTTAATGTCGATATTTCCGATGTCAAAATTTGAATCATAAGTAATATTAAGATTGGTAACTTCTCCACTTTTCAGTTTCACAAGAAGAGATTTATCTGGATTAAAAGTTGTAGAAAAATGAATAAAAGAAACTGATGCTTCCACATCGGCATCTAATGAGAAATTTCCAGACTGATCAAGAAGTGTACTATACTTTACATAATCTCCAGAAATTTGATGTGCAACAGCAATCTTTACAAAGATACTTTCTTTATTTACACCAGTTGGTAGTGTAATCCTACCAGTTAATTTAGCTTTACCAAACACAATAGTTGGTGTATCTATTACATTTGCAAACGTTGTTTTGGCTGATGATAAGACTAAAAGCCAAAAAATACAATAAAAAGCTAGTCTAAATTTTTGACCTTTTTTTAAGAGGCACAGCAATGTGATGTGGATGTATTTCATATCTTTAAGCTTAGTGTTTATCAAACTTATCATAATAATACCTAAACTGAAACCTTAAAACGAGCATAGTGGTATTTGAATTAGTATAGGTATTGTTTGGTGCAGTATTTGGATCTTGCCAAAAGGCACAACCTTTGTAATTTAAACCCGATGGCAGCGAAAATACTTTTACCATTTCCCCTCAGGGGAATGGTAAAGATTGTAGCATACAGCGGGGCAGGTTTTCGCGAAGAACTACCTCCAATGTTTTTCTAATTTGTGTAACGTTTCTAAATAAATTTCCTTTAAGGGGCAAAAAGGTTAAATTTGGGCAAAAATTATTTTCAATACTATGAGTTTCAGAATAGAACATGATACCATGGGCGAGGTGCAAGTGCCTGCCGACAAATACTGGGGAGCGCAAACCGAACGTTCACGCAATAATTTTAAAATTGGTCCGGAGGCAAGTATGCCGAAAGAAATTATCCATGCTTTTGGTTATTTAAAAAAAGCTGCAGCATTGGCTAATACAGAATTGGGTGTTTTAGCTGCTGATAAAGCGCAGTTAATTGCTGGCGCTTGTGATGAAGTGATTGCTGGTAAATTGGATGCAGAATTCCCATTGGTAATTTGGCAAACAGGTTCTGGAACGCAAAGTAACATGAATGCGAATGAGGTAATTGCCAACAGAGCGCATGTTTTAAATGGCGGTAGCTTAGCAGATGATAAAAAAGTTTTGCACCCAAATGATGATGTAAACAAATCTCAATCGAGTAACGATACTTACCCAACGGCAATGCACATTGCTGCTTATAAACAAGCGGTAGAAATTACCATTCCGGGTTTAGAGAAATTAAGAAATACTTTAGCTAACAAAGCTGCGGGCTGGAATGATATTGTTAAAACTGGTCGTACACATTTTATGGATGCAACGCCTTTAACATTGGGCCAAGAGTTTTCTGGTTATGTGCAACAAATTGACAATGGCATTAGAGCAATTAAAAATGCATTGGTGATGATTAAAGAATTAGCTTTAGGTGGTACAGCTGTTGGTACAGGTTTAAATACACCTGCCGGATATGATGTTTTGGTTGCTCAAAAAATCGCTGAATTAACAGGATTGGATTTTATAACCGCACCTAATAAATTTGAGGCTTTGGCTGCGCATGATGCAATGGTAGAATTATCTGGTGCTTATAAACGTGTGGCGGTTTCGTTAATGAAAGTGGCTAATGATATTAGAATGTTAAGTTCTGGTCCGCGTTCTGGTATTGGAGAAATCATCATTCCAGATAACGAACCGGGTTCATCAATTATGCCGGGTAAAGTTAATCCAACGCAGCCAGAAGCAATGACAATGGTTTGTGCTCAGGTGATGGGTAACGATGTTACGGTGAGTATTGGCGGTAGCAATGGCCATTTTGAATTGAACGTATTTAAGCCCGTTATTGCGGCAAATGTTTTACAAAGCGGTCGTTTATTAGGTGATGCCTGTGTTTCATTTAACGATAAATGTGCGGAAGGTATTGAGCCCAATAAACCAATGATTAAACAACACATGGAAAATTCTTTGATGTTGGTTACGGCCTTAAATCCGCATGTTGGTTACGAAAATGCCGCAAAAATTGCGAAGAAAGCACATAAAGAAAATAAAACCTTACGTGAAGCAGCAGTTGAGTTAGGTTTACTAACTGATGAGCAATTTACAGCTTGGGTAAAACCAGAAGATATGGTAGGGAGCCTGAAATAAGGCAGAAGGTTAAAAGGTTGAAGGCATAAAGTTTATGTCTTCAACTTTAAATAAGATACATTTGATGATCATGCATTATTTACGAAAGTTCAACCCTCTACCTTTTGCCTTCTGCCTTCTATTTTTTTCCATCTCCTGTACTCGCCTACCTAACGTACAAGGCAAAGGTGAGGCGCTTTTCCAGGGTGTATGGAACCAAGATAGTGTTGCAAATGCTGATGAATTATTGAATTATACCCAACATCGTTTTAAAATAAGCTGCGACTCTTTTTATGTAGATTTAACTACTTATTCGAAAGTTAATTACTATGAAGAAAATTGCTTTAATAAAGGTGTTTGGAAAGAATATGCAAAAGGAACCTATTTGGTTAAGGGAGATACTTTGCTGTTAAATGGAACTTTTACCAAAGAGAATTACAAGCAAAAAGTATCTGGCTGTTATAGAAATGGGCGATATTTAAGTAATTTTAAAATTAAATCTTCAAGTGCAAATAGTTTGGTGCTAGAGAGTTTAAACGATCAAAGAGAATGTAAATTGGTGTTAAAGGAGAAAATAACCTGCCAACCAAAAGAATTATAAGATGAAAAGATTTTCGATTTTTAAAAAAGTAGCTGTTGTTATTGCAATCGCTTTAGTTCCGTTTACTGCTTCAGCATGGGGTGTGTTAGGACATAGAATAGTTGGCGAAGTGGCGGATCATTATATTAGTGCAAAAACGCGTAAAGCGATACAGCAAATTTTAGGTAATGAAAGTATGGCCATGACCGCTAATTGGGCAGACTTTATTAAGTCTGATACCAGCTACAATTATTTAAGCAATTGGCATTATGTAAATCTTCCAGTAAACTTATCTAAAACCGATGCCTTTAGTTTTTTAGATAATGAGCCTGGCGCAAATATTTATAACAAAACCAACGAAATGATCGCTGTATTAAAGAATAATGCAAGTACTGCCGAACAAAAAAAACTGGCACTACGCATGCTCATTCATTTGGTGGGTGATTTGCATCAACCGATGCATACTGCTCGTAAAGAAGATTTAGGGGGCAATAGAGTATTTGTAACTTGGTTTGGCGAAAAATCTAACTTACACAAGGTATGGGACGAAAGTTTAATTGATTTTCAGCAGTTGAGTTTTACAGAATATACTAAAGCAATTAATTTTACAACAACTGGGCAAGTGGCAACTTGGCAACAAGCAAGCTTAAAAGATTGTGTTTACGAAACATACACCATCTGCAATAAAATTTATGCTACGGGTATAAAGAACGATGATAAGTTAAGCTACAGATATAATTTCGACTGGATTGGAACTGTAAATGAACAATTGTTAAAAGGTGGTGTGCGTTTGGCGGGTATATTAAATGGTATTTATAAGTAGTTTTATATATGAAAAAATTAATATTATTTATTTTATTATGTTCTTTTTTTGCTTGTAAAAAAGATCCTGCCCAAGATATTACAAAATATAGTTGGGTATTAGAAAAGGCAGTTGTAAGCCCTGCAATTACAGTAAACGGAAAAGCAACTACCGATTATAAGAATGCTTATGGTTCTGAAAGCTGTTTAGCTAGTAATTATACGTACACATTTTTAAATACAGGTATTTTTCAAGTTTCATCAACAGGTGCTTTATGTGATATGGTTGCTAATAACGAAACGCAAAAGTGGGTAAAGAATGGTAATGAAATAAGATTAAGCGGTAGTAATAGCTATGGGATACAGTTATTTATTGTTACTGATAATTTCATGAAGAATACTTCAACATTCACCAATAATGGAGTGAATTATACTGTTGATTATACCTACAAAGCTAAATCTAAATAACATCTTGAAAATTTTAATGGTTTGTTTAGGTAACATTTGTCGCTCGCCATTGGCGGAGGGAGTGATGCGCCATTTGGTTAATGAGCAACATTTAAATTGGAAAATTGCATCTGCGGGAACGGGAGATTGGCATATTGGACAAGCGCCAGATAGAAGAAGTATTGCCATAGCTAAAACTTACGGTTACGACATCTCATCTCAAAGAGCAAGACATTTTATCGCCAAAGCCTTCGAGGAATATGATCATATTTTGGTGATGGATAAAAATAACTTGAGAGATGTTTTAAGTTTAGCCAGCAATAAAGAAGACCAGCAAAAAGTAAAGCTATTTCTAGCCAATGATGCCGAAGTGACTGATCCTTATTACGACAATTCATTATTCGATCCTGTCTTTAAACAGGTAGAAGCGAGGTGTAAAGAATGGATTGAGGAATTTAAAAAGGAAGTTCAATAGTTATTAGTTATCATTAGCTCATTCCAAGGTTCACAAATCCCTTAATTTATTATCTCCTTTTTAGTACCCGTTAAATAGATATAATTAAACATACAAAATGAAGCGATTGCTCCGAAAGTATGCCATAAAAAGTGAGTTCCCGTGCTTATCCATTCCCATTTATCCGCAATGCGGAAGGTTAAAGCTACAATAAAAGCGATTAGCGCTATCCCTACCCATTTCCCATCTTTCCATTTGGTTGAAATTAGATAAGCTAAAACTGGGAGCAAAACCAGAGCCGCCATCATTGCATAATTAATGTTAATAAACAATTGCATGTTACCAGCACTAGCCATCATATTCCTAAAGAAGAACTGAAACCCTACATAAGCGACAACTAATAAAGCGGCATAATACCATTTAACCAGTTGTGCTAAAAAATAAACACCTGCAGAAACACAAAGCAACATAATCGGTAGCCAATCCATCATAATAAATGGCCGCCATAACCTAAACGCATGGTAGGTTGTTCCGCCGATGCCGCCAATGTAAAGTAATACCAAGCAATAGCTTAAAAAGAGGTGTGATTTATAATTTCCCCATAATTTAATGGTCCAATACACTGCAATAGCTAAGAAAAAGCAAGATGTTAGGGCATTTAAAGGCTCGGGAAAAAGGTTCTGTAAATTGGTTTCTGCATATAAACTTCCCCCGTCTGGCGGATTTTGGAGTGCAAACATAGCGGCTGATTTTCTTTTTTAAAAACGTTAAGGCAGTTTAAATGTTTTAATTTAAATTTATCGAAAACAAAACACAAAATTGATGCAAAGTCCACAACTATATATGATTTTATTGGGTGCCACACCAAAGGGAAGAAACATAGAACAACATGATATTTTTTTTGGCATAGCCTCATCAGTAAAAGAGCTACTTCCAGAAATGTTGGCATTTTGGCCAGAAGCCAAAGGCAAAATACATGTTGATGCTTATCGAATTGTAAACAAAGTGGGCAATTATAAAGTACAGGTTATCCCTAAAGCAGAAGAAAATAAAACAGAAATTAGAAGCCTGTTTTTTATGAATTTAGGTGGATATAAACGTGATGAATTTGAAGAGCTACACTATAAAATGTTAGCTGTTTCAGACCAAAAAGCCTTGGCGATAAAAGAAGCTAAAGAAAGTGCTTTTTATAAACATGTTGGTTTTAAAGGAGCAACATCACACATAGATGATAAGTTCGGGGTGGATGTAGATGATATTTTTGAAATTAAGGACATCCTTACTGAAGAAACAAAAAGTAAATACGCTTTAAAATTTACACCAACTGAGGATTTGGCAGAAGATGATATCTTTTTAGGGTATTTGCCTTTGTCTAAAATATAATTTCAATTAACACATAGGCACATAGTTTTGAAACCAAATAATCTATGTGTCTATATGGTTAAATAATTATGCTGGCTGTAACTGAGTAGCAATTGCCATTCTATTCCATGCGTTTATTGCAATAATAGCAATCATGATTTGTGCCAATTGATTGTCGTCGAATAAAGATTTAGCTTTGTTATAAGTAGCATTAGAAACACCACTATTTGCAATTAAAGTCATTTCTTCAGTTAAAGCTAAAATTGCTCTTTCTTCTTCGGTATAAAGATTTGCTACCTCTTTCCAAGCATTTAACAGGTAAATGCGTTGCTCAGTTTCGCCGTGTTTTCTGGCATCTGCAGTATGCATATTGATACAGAAAGCACAACCATTAATTTGCGATGCTCTTATTTTAATTAGCTCTTTATGCGTTTTGCTTAATGTAGTTGCGGCTAAATAAGTTTCTAAGCCCATTAATGCTTTATAGGCTAGAGGTTCTAGTTGTCCAACATTTATTCTCTTTTCCATTTTAATTTGTTTTAATGATACATCAAAGGTAAATGGATGGCGAAAAATAAAACTTAAACTGGTTTAAGAAATACAACTCACAAACTGTCAGTGTGAGCTTGTAGTAGACCATTAGATAAAATACCTAATTAATAATCTAATATTTGAAAAGCAATTACAGCAATGAATGGTTAAAGCAATCCCGTTTCTCCTGCCCGTCCGGCAGGCGGGCGCTTGAACCGGGTTTATAGACAAAGGTTTTAGCTATTATTTAAGATTTAAGCACCTAACAACCTAAAATAGAATTGCAGACCTAAGTTCTATAAACGGGGTTGAAACGAAAATCCTTTTTACGAAGTCCCCATTAGGGGTTACGATAATATCGGAATAGGGGTAAAAAGATTGAAGTGAAAAACCCGGCTAACATTAATAAATGTTGCTGTCTTTGCATTTCTAAAAATTATTTAAGCTATGAAATAATGTCTAAAAATCCCTTTTGCGGCAGTCAGGCTTCAACTATGCTAAAGATGACCACCTAAATTATTTATCCTTTCTTTCTTAATTCGCTTAAATATTCTGGCGTTAAACCTAAATAAGAAGCCAACATGTATTGCGGAATTCGTTGTACAAATTCAGGAAACAAGGAAACAAATGAGCGGTAGTTTTCTTCTTTAGAATAATCGTGATGATATTTTACCCGCATTTGAGAAGCAGCATAAGCTCGCTGTGTCATTATCCTGAAATACCTTTCTAGTTGTGGCAATTGTTTAAACAACTCTTCCTGTTTATGGTATTCTATTAAAATCACCTGAGATTTTTCTATCGCCTGAATATAAAATTTGCCCGGCAATTGCATAATGAAACTCATATAATCTGCTAACCACCAGTTTTCTAGCGCAAAATGGGTAATTTGTTCTATTCCCTTGTTATTAAAATAAAACATCCGCAAAAGACCATGCTCAACAAAATAATTGGCTTTGCAAACTTGCCCTTCTTCTAACAAAAATTCTTTCTTTTTAAATTCCTTAATTTTGATGTAGGATGCTAAAATGTCAATCTCATCAGCCGTTAATGAAACATGTTTTTTAATGTGATTAATAAAGTTTTGCATAACTTTCTAAACTGATAAATTTCCCGTTTTTAATTTCACAATCTACCATTGTTCCTTCATAATCGAAGCCAGATTTTAGCAATATAATTTTAGAGTTTTTGTTCTCCGATTCTACCAGTGCTTCAATTCTGTGTAAATTGAGTTTAGTAAAAGCATAACTACATACCAATTCAATGGCATCTTTCATTATTCCTTTGCCCCAATATTCAGGTAATAACCAAAATCCAATTTCTGCTTTTTGGTGTGTTTCGCTAAGGTTGTTGAACCCAATTGCACCATAAAAGGTTTGATTGACCATGCTGGTTATTGCCCACCAAATTCCCGTACCAGTTTCTTCTAGATTTTTAAACCATTGCATTTGTTCTTTTGTTGCCGAAAGACTATCAAAACTAACTGCATAATATTCAGTTATCAATAAATTGGACAAGCCTTCGAAAATATTGAAAAGGTCATGATCAACGATTTGCCTAAGTAATAAGCTATCTGTTTTTAGTGTTGGGCATGCTAAAGACATATTTATTGGAGTTGAGCTAATATGGAAATGTTGTATTCCTAAATGTGCTAAGTAAATCTAAACTTTTCTTTTTAGTTAATGTTCCTTATGCACATCAAAACTATAAAAAGACATGGAAACTAGAACAGTAAACGCAGAAATTTTAAACGACCTGATCCAAATTAATAATGATAGAGTTGCAGGTTACGAAAAAGCTATTGAAGAGTTAAAATCAGAAGATGCGGATTTAAAAAATTTGTTTGTAAAAATGATTGGCGAAAGTCATACTTATAAAATGGCATTAGCTACAGAAGTGCAGGCTTTAGGTGAGGAAATTGAAACAGGAACAACCAACTCAGGTAAAATTTACAGAGCATGGATGGATGTAAAAGCAATTTTTACTGGTCACGATCGTAAAACTGTTTTAAACAATTGCGAATTTGGCGAAGATGCTGCTCAAAAAGCTTATAAAATGGCTTTAGCAGAAGAAGGTATCTCAGCAGAATTAAGAAGCTTAATTACAGAGCAAAAAGCTCAATTAAGAGTCTCTCATGATGAAATTAAAGCATTGAGAGACGCCCAAGTATAAACAAAACCAAAAAACGAAAGCCTCCCGATGTAAAATCGGGAGGCTTTGTTGTTTAAAGACAACTTGTATTAGTTCTTATCTAATTCCTTATCTAAATAAACGGTTACTTTTTGAATTGCATTGTGAATGGTATCACTTAAAATGGTGATAAATGAACCTGGTTGAACTTTATTCATTAATTCCTGCAAACAGTTTTCGCCATCATTATTCACTATAATTGGCATGTCTGGTTTTACTTCTTGTAAACCCGTAAGCAATAAATCTATCAGTTCTTGCTGGGTTCTACCGCGTAAATATTTCTCTTGGCAGATGTAAACCTTATCAAACATTTGGGCAGCAATACGAGCCGTTTCGATAATATCTTCATCTCTTCTGTCGCCAGTACCCGAAATTACACCAATATGTTCTGTTGCATTGATGGTTTGCAGATAGCTCTTGATGCCATTAAATCCATCTGGATTATGCGCAAAATCTACTAAAACTTTGAAATCTTTAAATTTGAAAACGTTCATTCTGCCTGGAGTATGAGCCGCAGATGGAATGAAGGTTTCTAAAGATGTTCTGATGTCTTCCGTTTTATATCCCCACAAGAAAGTGGTTAGTGTAGCGGCCAACACATTTTGGATCATAAAACTTACAGAACCATTAAAAGTTAAAGGAATGTGTGTTGCTTTTTCTACACGGATTTTCCAATCGCCTTTTTTAATAGTGATGTAGCCGTTTTCATAAATAGCAGAGATACCACCCTTTTTGCTATGTTCTACAATAACAGGATTTTTTTCGTCCATGCTAAAGTAAGCAACATTACAATCGGCACTTGCCGCAATTTTAAGGCAATATGCATTATCGGCATTTAAAACGGCCCAGCCTGTTCTTTTAACAGCTCCGATAATTACAGATTTTACCCTAGTTAAATCATCTAAATTATGAATGTCTGATATGCCCAAATGGTCTTCTTGAATATTGGTAACTACACCGATATCACACTTGTTAAAACCTAAACCAGAACGTAAAATTCCGCCTCTGGCAGTTTCTAAAACGGCAACTTCTACAGTTGGGTCTTTTAAAATAAATTCAGCACTAAATGGACCAGTGGTATCGCCTTTCATCAACAAGGTATTCTGCACATAAATACCATCTGATGTAGTAAAACCAACTCTACTTCCATTATTTTTTACAATGTGTGCAATTAAACGAGTGGTAGTAGTTTTTCCATTGGTACCTGTAACGGCAATAATTGGTATACGAGCATCTTTGCCGATAGGATAAAGCATATCTAACACAGGTGCGGCAACATTACGTGGCAAACCTTCGCTTGGCGCCAAGTGCATTCTAAACCCTGGTGCCGCATTTACCTCTAAAACCACACCACCATTTTCTGTTAAGGGTTCGGTTAAGTTTTCTGCCATGATATCAATTCCGCAAATATCTAAGCCAACAATTCTAGAGATACGTTCGCAGTTAAAAACATTTTGTGGATGCACTTGATCGGTCACATCTATCGAAGTTCCTCCGGTACTTAAATTGGCAGTAGATTTAAGGTAAACAATCTCGCCTTTTGGCGCAACTGTTTCTAACGTATAGCCTTTTTTCTCTAATAAATCTTCCGTATCTCGATCAACAGTTATTTCTGTAAGTACATTTTCATGTCCATAACCACGACGAGGATCTTCATTTTCTTTATCAATTAATTGCTGAACGGTATGCTCGCCGTCGCCTGTAATGTGCGCAGGTACACGTAGAGCGGCCGCCACCATTTTATGATCAATTACCAAAACCCTAAAATCGTGGCCTGTAATGAAGCGCTCTACAATTATCCTTCTAGAATATTCTTTGGCATAATGAAAAGCTGCAACTGCTTCTTCTTCCGTTTTTACATTAATGGTAGCCCCTTTTCCGTGATTGCCATCTAGGGGCTTAAACACCAAAGGGAAACCTACACTTTTAAGTGCCGCATACACATCATCAATAGTAGAAACTGTAACACCTTTTGCAACAGGAATGGCTGCATCGCCCAACAAACGTTTGGTTTCGTCTTTGTTTCCGGCAATATCTACAGCAATACTGCTGGTACGCTCGGTCATGGTAGCTCTAAAACGAACCTGATTTTTGCCATAGCCTAATTGTACCAAAGAACTTTTGTTCAACCTTATCCAAGGAATGTCTCTTGCAATGGCTTCATCAACAATAGAACCTGTACTTGGCCCTAAGCGCTCTGATTCACGCAATTCTCGCAACCTAAGAATATCATGGTCTAAATCATATTCTTTATTATCTATCAATGCTTCCGCTATGCGAACAGAAGCTTCTGCGGCGTAAACACCTGCTTTTTCTTCTAAATAACTAAATACTACATTGTAAATGCCATCGGTTTTAGTTTGGCGAGTTCTGCCAAATCCGGTTTCCATACCAGCAAGGGTTTGTATTTCTAAGGCAATATGCTCTATTACATGACCCATCCAAGTCCCTTCTTCAATGCGTAACAACAAACCGCCGGGTGCGCCTTTGCTACAACGATGCGTTTGTATAGATGGGATTAATTGCTCAATACGTTCTCTAAAACCCTCAATTAAATTTGTTGGACGTTGTTCCATATCCTCCAAATCCAAGCGCATTTGGATTAATTTTTTTCTATTTATAGACCAAATATTTGGTCCTCTTAGTACCTGTATGCCTAGTATCTTCATTTAATATTTTGTTTTTAATTGGTAGAAATTGGAGCGTTAAACTCGCTTGAGAATTAGTCTCAAAAGAAAAATTTAAAGTATAAATTTTTTTTCAAATAATAGATGAATGCCTAACAAAATTTTTTTGCTGTTTAATGTGATTTTAGACTAAAAAATTTGACCAAAAGTGATTTAAATGTTAATTAAAAGTATAATATTGATAAAAAATATGTTAATTATTAGGCTAATGCATATAATTTTGGCATTTTAGCAGAAATCTAAAGAATAACAATGGCTCCAAAAGGGAAATTAATAATAATTGGTGGCGCAATTAATACAGGAAGTTTTGCCGAAACACAGTTCGGATTGCCACAAAACATGAACTTTTTTGAGCGTGGAATTTTAAAAAGAATTACTACAGAATCTGTTCGAGGTAATGAATCGCGTTTCGAGATTATGACAACTGCTTCTTTAATTCCAGAAAAAGTTGGCGAAGAATACATTAAGGCATTTGCACAATTAGATGTTCATGATGTAGGTGTGCTAAATATTGGAAGTAGAGAAGAGGCAAATAACCCAGCCTATGCTGAAAGGATAAAACAAGCAGATGTAATTATTTTTACTGGTGGCGATCAGTTGCGCTTGTCTTCAATTTTTGGTGGCACAGAAATTCATCGAATTTTGTTAGATAAATATGAAAATACGGAATTTGTGATTGCAGGTACATCAGCAGGTGCTGCAGCAAGTTCTAAAAATATGATTTACCAAGGCAGCAGTAAAGACGCTTTACTAAAGGGCGAGGTTAAAATTACTGGCGGATTGGGTTTTATTGATGATGTAATTGTTGATACCCATTTTGTGCAAAGAGGTAGAATTGGACGTTTATTATATGCAGCAGCTAGTAATCCTGGGATTTTGGGAATTGGCTTAGGCGAAGATACTGGTCTTTACATTAATAACAATACCATGGAAGCAATTGGCTCTGGTATGGTAATTTTGGTTGACGGAAGGCACATGGCAGATACCAATTTAACTGATGTAGAAATGGGGCAACCTGTATCTATTAAAAACATGGTGGTACATGTAATGTGCGATGGAGATATTTATGATCTAAAAAGCCATCAACTGGTCATCCATCATCCTAAGGTTGTACCTACAATGTAAATAGTTATCAGTTTGGAGTTTTCAGTTCGGGCAATTCCAATCTTGATACCTGATACCAACTACTCGATACTCATTTTATGAAAGTAATTATACATGGTGGATTTTTTAGTGAATCAGCTACCAATCAGGAGACAAAAAAAGCTAAGCAGGACGCTTTAGCAGAGATTGTTCAAAAAGCACATCGATTTCTGGCAGCACACACGGCATTAGAAACTGTTGTTTATGCGGTAGCTTTATTAGAAGACAACGAACTTTTTAATGCAGGGATAGGATCTCAGATACAAAGTGATGGGAAAGTGCGTTTAAGTGCATCTTTAATGGATGGAAAAACACAAAAGTTTAGTGGTGTTATCAATTTAGAAGATGTTAAAAATCCTATTGAAGTGGCAAAGGAGCTTTTAGCTTATGACGATCGCGTGCTAAGTGGCGAAGGTGCATTAACTTTTGCCCGCAACAATGGGTTTGAATATTTTAATCCCATAACTGCACAACGACAAGCAGAATATGAAGAGAAATTAAACCAGCAAGAGCGGAAAGGAACCGTTGGCTGTGTGGCTTTAGACGCTGATGGGAACATCGCCGCAGCAACATCCACGGGAGGTAAAGGTTTCGAAATTCCATGCAGAGTAAGCGATTCTGCTACAGTTGCAGGAAACTTTGCTAATGATTACGCTGGTATTTCTTGTACTGGTGTTGGCGAAGATATTGTAAGTGGAGCATTAGCGGCAAAAATTGTTACCAGGGTAACAGATGGGTTTACTTTACAGGCTGCATGTGATAAATCTTTTAACGAATTAAAACCTTTTGATGGCTTCGCAGGTGTAGTTGGCATCTCATCCAAAGGGGAAATTTACCATTGCGATTCTCACCCTTACATGGTTTGGGCATCTTTTGATGTTAATTTACAGTTATTTAACTAAAATGTTACTATCTTTATAAGATGAACAAAATCTGCCTAGTGCTTGTTTGCTTATTTTATGCTGATAGTGTATTGGCACAGAGTAATAATTCTGGTCCCCAAGAAGTTGGGCCAGCTAATAATTCATTTAATATTGCCATAGCATCTACTGATGAAACCATTGGAGATGAATATTTTTCTGATGCAGAGAAAAATGAACGTAGAGGCGATTTAAACGAAGCTTTAACGTTATTCGGCAAGGCTGCATTCGAATACAATAGCGATAAAAAATACAGTCGTTATGCAGCATCTTTGTTAAGGATGAGCAATGTTCATCTTCAGCTTTCTCATTATACCGAAGCAGAGCAAGTTATCTTAAACGCAGCCATTAAAACCTATTCTAAAATAGGTAGTAGAGCTGGATTAATGGCTTCTTACAACCAATTAGGTAGAATATATTTGGCTGGAAATAAATTAACTCAGTCGCTTTGGTTTTACACACAGCAAGGAATTTTAGCGCAGCAATTAAAAAACAATACTTCGTACATCGAATCTGTTTTGGGCATGGCCTCTGTAAAAATTAAGAAAAAAGAATATGCTTTAGCTATTAAAGATTTAAATAAAGCTGATTTATTGGCTAAAAATGCAAAGATAACCCAGTTTACCCAACAGATAAAAGCTAGCAGATCTATCATTGCTGATAAACAATCATCAAAAAATAAAGTACACTAAAATCAGTGGAATGTGGTATATATTTATCGCATTAAATAAACGAAGTTTGATGGTGCTCAACTTCAAATTATACCCTAAAGTTTATGTGTCTTTTTTATTGGCATTGCTATGCTCAATACAACCATTACAAGCTCAAAAAATTAGCCTATTAGATTCTGCTAAAAATATCTTTAGGTCCCAACCCCAAAAGGCATTAGCTATTCTTAAAAAAGTTAAAGCAAATTCAACTCAAGCTAAAGATTACAAATCACTTGTTCGGGCAGAAATTATTGTAGGGAATATTTCCTATTTTAATGGCGAACATGATCGAGCTTTGCAAAGTTATTTACAGGCATTAAAAATTGCCGAAGCAGCAAAGTTGCCAGAAGAGATTGCAATGGTTTGCAATGAGATAGGTACACTGCACAAAAAGAATAAAGATTTAAATAAAGCAATTGTTTATTATGAAAGAGCTCTTAAAGAAGCTTCATCAATACAAAATGCCAACCAAATTGCTAATGCTCACAATAACATTGGCTTAGCTTTCGAAGAACAGAAAGCATACGGCAAAGCACTAAAGCAATATCAGCAGTCGCTATTATTTTATCAAAAATCAAAAGATAAACTAGGCGAATCTTATAGTTTAGAATATATTGGTTATGTGTATTATTTAATGAAAAACTATGGGCCTGCAATTGCCAATCTTCAGAAAAGTTTAACATTAAGAACCGAACTTAAGGATAATTATGGCATTGCTATTAATCTTATTGAGCTTACAGAGGTTAATAGAGATAAAAATGATTACGTAGCTGCAATTGCTTACGCTAAGAGGTCAATTAGCTTTAGCAAACAAGTAAATTATCCTGATATGTTGCAAAATGGATATTTATTGCTGGCGGGTATTTATGAAAAGCAAAAGGATTTTAGCAAAGCTTATCAAGCCCATCAAGCCTATGTAAAGGTTAAAGATTCTATTTTTAACATCGAAAAAAGTAAGCAGATTAATGAGTTGCAAACACAGTACGATACCGAAAAGAAAGAGCAAAAGATTTTACTTCTTAATCAAGAAAACATCATCCAAAAATTAAAGTTGACGAGAAGAGATGGCATTATCTTTATCATTTCCACTTGTTTCCTGCTCTTCGCAATTATTTCTTATTTGCTATACAATAGATATAAGCTTAAGCAAAATGCACGTTTGCAAGAAGAAGTAATTACACAGCAGGATTTAGCTACAAAGGCAGTTCTGAATGCAGAAGAAAACGAGCGGAAACGTATAGCCGGAGAGTTGCATGATGGACTTGGCCAAATGTTTTCTGCCGTTAAGCTAAATCTATCTGCCATTGGCGAAAATATTACTTTCAAAGATGATCATGACCAACAAATGTTTGGCAAAACCTTAAATCTGGTAGATGAGAGTTGCAAAGAGGTACGGGCAATCTCTCATCAGATGGCACCAAATGTATTGCTTAAAGCAGGCCTAACTTCGGCTGTAAGAGATTTTATTGATAACATAGATTCTAGAAAGTTAAAAGTTAATCTTAGTACTTTTGGTTTACAACATCGCTTAGACCACAACATAGAAATTGTACTTTATAGAGTAATACAAGAATCCGTAAATAATGTAATTAAACATGCCAATGCCAATACTTTAGATATTCAATTAGCTAAAGACGAGGAAGGGATCAATGCTATGATTGAAGATAATGGAACTGGATTTGATAGCTCGCAACTTGATAAATTTGATGGAATTGGATTAAAAAATATCAGTACCAGAGTAGCTTATTTAAGGGGAACAGTAGATTTCTCATCTCGTCTTGGTAAAGGAACATTAGTGGCTATTTTTATTCCTTTCAACAAATAAAAATACCCAATAGAGGGTATATATGCTCTTAGTTGCAAATGCTAAATTTGGATGTTAACTCATTCATCCCCATGAAATTTACGCTCAGCTTTTTCCTGCTTTTTATCGGATTAATTAACCTCACTAAAGCCCAAGATCAGCATAAATTAGATAGTTTGGAAAATGTTTTCCGATCATCAAAAGACGATAAATTAAAACTTAAAATTTCTGGAGATCTTTGCTGGGATTATGGATCAATTAACTTCGATAAGGCTTTATTTTACGGCAAAGCAGAATTAGACCTTGCGCAAAAACTAAAAGATAGTGCAGCGGTAGCATTAGCTTATAGCGATATCGGTAATACTTATACTCGAGTAAATAACTTAAAAGAAGCATTAAATTATCATCTTAAATCATTTGCGCTACGAGATAAATTGGGACTAAAAGCTAAAGCTGCTGGTTCAATATCTAACATTGCGGTTATCTATAAACAACTAGGTAATTATAAAGAAGCCTTGGCCTATATGTATCGATCTCTGAAGATTTATGAAGATGCAGGCGACGAGCAGAAACAGGCATTAGTATTGGGAAATATAGCGAATGTGTATTTAGACTATCAAAAATATAGCCCTGCAAAGGAAACTTTTGATCGGACAATTGCCATTGCTAAAAAATATAAAACAAATTCTACGTTAGCCAATGCATATTCTGGTTTGATGAAATACTACTATAAATCTAACAAAATGGATCTTTCATTGAAGTATGCGATGATTGCTGAAAAATACCTGTTAGAGTTAAATATGAAGAGTGATTTGGCAGCAGTTTACAATAATTTTGGGCAGATTTATTATGAAAAGGAAAATTATACTTTGGCAATGAAATACTATAACCGGTCTCTAGAATTCAGGACTTTTATGAAAGATAAGCTAGGTATTGCTTCTTGCTATAAAAATATTGGTATTTGTTATGCCGAACTCAAAGATTTTGTAAAAGCAGAAGAATACCTCAATAAAAGCATCGTGCTTTTTAAGGAATTAAATTCTAAGGATTATTTAAGGGAAGCATACGATGCACTAGGTGATGTTTTCGAAGCAAAGAATGATTATGTGAATTCTCTAAAATTTTATAAGGAAAGTGCTGCGATGAAAGATAGTGTCTATAATAAGCAAACGGCAGATAAGATCAATGAACTTCAGATTGCCTACCAAACAGAAAAAAAGATGCAGCAAATAGAATTGCTGAACAAGGAAAATAAAATACAAAAGTTAACACTGCTTAAAAGGAATATCTTTTTGGGTTTAGCGGTTGGCTTATTAATCATCACATTGTTATTTGGCTATCTGCTCTACAGAAGCATAAAATTAAAACAAGAAGCAAGACTACAGTCTGAAGTAATTCTGCAACAAGATCTGGCAACTAAGGCAGTATTAAATGCAGAAGAAAATGAGCGTAAGCGAATTTCTGGGGAACTGCATGATGGGCTTGGTCAGATGTTTTCTGCTGTTAAAATGAACTTATCTGCCTTAACAGAAGATTTAGATTTTAAATCTCCTCAGGGTAGGGAGATGTTCGATAAAACTCTAAACCTAGTAGACGAAAGCTGCAAAGAAGTGCGTTTTATTTCTCACCAGATGGCTCCAAATGTATTGTTAAAATCTGGTTTAACTACCGCAGTAAGAGATTTTATTGATAAGATTGATGCTCGTAAGTTAAAAATCAATCTAGAAACATTCGGTTTACAACATCGATTAGATCAAAATACAGAAACAGTACTGTATAGAGTTATCCAAGAAACAGTTAATAATGTAATTAAACATTCTGGAGCAAATGCGTTAGATATTCAGCTTACTAAAGATGAAGAGGGCATTAATGCCATGATTGAAGATAATGGAAGAGGCTTTGATACTGGCAACTTAGATAAGTTTGAGGGTATAGGATTGAAGAACATCAGAAGCCGTGTAGAATACTTAAAAGGCACTGTAGATTTTTCTTCAAATCTTGGTTCGGGAACTCTTGTAGCTATCCATATTCCTTTGTAGATTAGTATAATGGAAAATCCCCTATTGACCAATCTTTTTATTGTAGACGATCATCAACTTGTTGTAGATGGACTAAGATCATTGCTTAATAATGAAGAGCGATTTGCTATTGTAGGTTATTGTAACCAGCCCAAAGAAGTAATGGGTATGTTAGAACAGCTAAATGTAAATGTTTTACTAACTGATATTAATATGCCCGAAATGTCTGGAGTAGAATTGACCAGAAATGTCAAAAAACGTTTTCCACACATTAAAGTTTTGGCACTTTCTATGTTTGGCGAACGCCAAGTAATTAAAGAGATGGTTGATGCTGGTGTATCTGGTTATATTCTAAAAAATACCGGTAAACAAGAATTGATAGAGGCATTGGATAAAATTGCAAAAGGACAATCTTTTTTTGGAGATGAAGTGACCCAAGAGTTGATGAAATCTTTTAAAAATAATGAGGATGGATCTCATCTTACCAATAGAGAGGTTGAAATTATTCGTTTAATAGAATGTGAGCATAGCAACAAAAAAATAGCAGATATGCTTTTCATAAGCGAACGTACGGTAGAAACACATCGTAAAAATATTTTCAGAAAAACAGGTACTCAGAGCATTGTAGGTTTACTTAAATATGCATATGATCATAAAATTATTTAAGATGCTACACCAATTTGGGTAGCCGAATATACCCTGAAGCTGGTATTGTACTTTGGTTTGCTTTTTCTAATTTTTGTTGGGATGGAGATACGATCTAAACCTGATTTTAAAGCACTCAACTCATGAAGAATAATGTGCCACCTATTACAGCAATTTTAAGTAAGCGAGAAGTAGAGATCATTAAGTTAATTACGCAAGAATTTAGTAATGAAGAAATTGCAGCTCATCTAGAGATCAGTAGGCGTACTGTAGAAACACACCGCAAAAATATCTTTAAAAAAACCAAGGTGAAAAGCATTGTTGGGTTGGTGATGTTGGCAGTAAAGAGCAAGCTTATTTCCTAAAATAAATGTTTAACTTTATAAAGTTTACAAAAAAGATACAGATAAAACCTGTATCTTTTTTGTTTATTTAAAAAATTGGTATCATATTGGATGATGATTTTATAAGAATGGATTTTAAATTGTTTAAAGAGATGTTGAGAAGAGTATTGATGATAACATTTACGGCTGCCGCACTTGCCTGTAGCGCCTCGCCAAAAGCCCAAAAATTGGTTGATGGTGTACAAAATATTAAACCAGATGAGCAACAAAGCTTGGTGATAAGGGAAGTTGTACAATTAATAGAAAACTATAATTATAAAAAGATCAAAATTAATGATTCGATTTCGTCTATCATCTTAGACAGGTATATCAAACAATTAGATCCATCTAAATATTATTTTTTAGCAAGTGATATTAAGGAGTTCGAAAAGTATAGAACTACTTTAGATGACGATTTTAGAATTGGTGACTTAAGTGGTCCTTTTTATATTTTTAATGTCTATTTAAAAAGATATGACGAACGTATCAAATATTCTTTAGCCCAAGTTAAAGGCAAATACGATTTTTCTCAGAATGAAACCTACACCTATGATAGAGAGAAAATGCCATGGATTACTAGTACGGCAGGTTTAGATGAGGTGTGGAAGAAAAGAGTGAAGTATGAATTAGTGAATCTAAAAATTGCAGGTACAGATGATGCAAAAAACATTGAAACGTTAACTAAGCGTTATCAAAATCTACAATCTCAGGCAGCAAAATTCAATAATCAGGATGTATTTCAGATTGTAATGGATTCATTTACTGAAGCAATTGATCCACATACCAATTACTTTAACCCCCGTAATGCCGAAACATTTACGCAAGAAATGTCTCGTTCTATAGAAGGTATAGGAGCAACTCTACAATTAGAAAATGAAGTTACTAAAATCGTTTCTGTAGTACCAGGTGGACCAGCTTTTAAAAGCAAACAAATTAATGCTGGCGACAGAATTATCGCAGTAGCCCAAGGTGTAAATGGCGAATTTGAAGATATCATTGGTTGGAGAATAGACAATGCAGTAGCTAAAATTAAAGGGCCAAAAGGAACAACGGTACGTTTAAAAATTATTCCTGTAGGGCAAGAAATGGCTTCTAAACCAGTAATTATTACTTTGGTTAGAGAGAAAGTGATTTTGGCTGATCAGTCTGCTAAAAAATCGGTTAAAACTATCCAATCAGATGGCAAGCCCTATAAAATTGGAATAATTGATGTTCCTGCATTCTATGCAGATTTTAAAGCAGCCAATGCTGGTGATCCGAATTATAAAAGTACTACCAGAGACGTTCGTTTGTTAATTGATACTTTAAAAAATATTGATAAGGTTGATGCTATTGTAATGGATTTACGTGCCAATGGTGGTGGTTCATTAGTAGAGGCAGTTGATTTAACAGGATTATTTATTGATAAAGGTCCGGTGGTACAAGTTAAAGACTTAAGAGGTACTATAGAAGTAGATGAAGATAAAAACCCAGGCGTAGCTTGGTCTGGACCACTCGGTGTAATGATTGATCGTTTAAGTGCATCAGCTTCTGAAATTTTTGCTGGAGCTATACAAGATTATGGTAGGGGAGTTATTATGGGTACACAAACCTATGGTAAAGGTACCGTTCAATCATCTATTGATTTAAACAGATTGGTTAATCCTTCATTATTGCAAAAATTGTCGGCTGCTATTAGGGGAGGGGCTAAAGGGAAAGAAGAAACCATTACAATTTCAACTCAAAAAGTTGATAAACCAGCGGCCACAGTAGTGGTAGATAAAGATGGTGTACCTCAATTGGGTATTATCAATCTTACTATGGGTAAATTTTATCGTGTTAATGGGAGCAGCACTCAACATAAAGGTGTAATTCCTGATTTTAATTTCCCATCAGTTTATCCACTTGATAAAATTGGAGAAGATACGGAGCCTTCAGCTTTACCATTTGATATTGTTAAACCATCTAACTTTAGCATTGTTGCAGATTTAACAAATGTAAAAGCTACCCTAGGTAAATTACACAAAGAAAGAATGGCAAGTTCTCTAGATTATAAGATTTTGCAAGAAGATATTGCTGAGGCTAAAAAACGAGATGGAGAAACTTCAGTTACGCTGAATGAAGCAAAACTGAAAGCAGATCGTGATGCAATGGAAGCTAAATCATTAAGCCGCTTAAATCAATTAAGAGCTTCGAGAGGTTTGGCACCAGTTAAAAAAGGAGATAAGTTAACTAAGGAAGATTCTTTTGACTTTGTACAAGAAGAAAGTTTAAGGATTATGGTTGATTTAATGAAATTGAACGATGTTGGAGGAAAATTGACTAACGTTAAGCCTAGTTTTAACTAGTTAAAATAGAATTGATAACTGCGTCCTAATGTAAAATTAGGGCGCTTTTTTTTTGATCTATATTTATTTTTCGAATTGGTAGTTGGCAGCAAATTTAATTCAAAACAATTGCTGCATCATTAATGTTATAAGGCAAACATTAATAACATGAACGTAAAACGCACTTTTGGAACTATACTAACTGTTTTAGGTATAATAGGTCTAATTTACGCTGGTTGGGGATTCGTACAACATAGCACAGGAACGAGAGAATTAATTGTAGTTGGAATTATTGGCATCATCTTTTTTGTGTCTGGAATTGGTTTGGTGAAAAATACAAAAGACGAGGCCTAACTTCTTTTAGCATATTTTCTTATCCATACATAAACCAAGATAACTAAACCAATAGCTTGACCTAAATAAGCGCCATCCTTAAAATCTTGCATTTTTGTAGCAACTATATTAGCATCATTTCTTCTTTTTATTTTTGATAATCATGTATTGAGTTATGGCGACAAAACAGGCAGCAAAACCAATAATTCCTGCCGAAATCCAGTTTTGTTTGTTTTGGTCGATATAATATAATGCAGCTAATGCCAAAAACAATGCGCTAATGCCAATAATGTAGTGGATGGCTATACTTTTATTCATAGTTTTCTTTCAATGAAATTCTATTGTTTTCGAATTTTAAATTCGTCTCAGGAAAATCTGTTGCTGTTAAAGACTGGAGTTTATTAAATGCGGTGAAATTTTCGTCAAGGGTTAAACGATTAATTTTATCCTGTTTTACTGAAACTACATCTGCATAAAGAAAATCACCTTTCGAATTTACTTTAAGTTGTAGCAAAGGTGCAAATCCGTTTGGGCCTTTTAGGCTAAACATTCCGTAAGTGCAGAAGTTGCCAAGACTATAGGCAATAAATTTATTTTTATAAATCTCAACTGCCCTAGTTACGTGTGGCCCATGCCCCAACACTATATCTGCTCCAGCATCGATAACGCCATGCGCAAAAGCGTATACATTGCCTCTATTTTCTTTGTAAAATATTTCAGTTTTTCGGGTTACATGTTCAAAATTGGCTCCTTCGCCACCACCGTGAAAAGATACGATTACAATATCAACCTGCTTTTTCAATTCAGCAACTAATAGTTTTGCACCTGCTATATCTTTAATAGAAACTGTGTTTTCGTTAGGGGCGAAGGCACAAAAGGCGTACTTTACACTGTCTTTTTCAAAAATGTCGAATGGTTTATCTAATTGACCCGCATATTTGATTTGAAGGGAATCCAATATTTTGGCAGTATTTTTTCTGCCTTTTGCATCAAAATCTCCAACGTGGTTATTGGCTACACTGAGCACATTAAATCCTGCTTTTTTAAAGATCTCACCGTAACGATCTGGCATTCTAAAGGCGTAACAACTATTTGGATTAGCACCAATACATTTACTAGAGTTTCCAGAATTCAAAAAACATCCTTCTAGGTTTCCGAAAACGATATCGCCTTTTAAGAAAGTATCAACTGCTTTAAAGCTATGGATCGCATCATCCGGAGGAAGATTTACCTTACTAGGAAATGCAGAACCCAGCATCATATCGCCAACAGCTATGATGCTAATGGTATCTTTTAAGCTCCTCCCAACCCTCCCCGAAGGAGAGGACTTTTTAGCTTTTGCGGTATCAATAGCATTAGGTTTACTTTGGCAACTCATTGAAATATAAGCTGCAATTATGGCAAGAAGCGAAAGGCTAAAAAAATTCTTCATTTGGTAGATATAAAAAAATCCCTCCCAAAAATGGAAAGGATTGTATATTTTATGTTAACTGTGCCAAAGGCATCCCCCATTGGGAAAACCATCAACTATATTTATTCTTCAACAAAATCTTTCTTTGCAGATTCGATAATTCTACCGCCTTTAAAGAAGATACGAGAATAATAAGGTTCGTTAAGGTTACTGATTACTACACCACGTGATGAAGATGCATGAGCAAATCTGCTATCACCTAAATAAACACCAACATGAGAAATTTTGCGACCATTACCTCTAAAGAAAACCAAATCTCCCTCTTTTAATTCATCTTTTGATAGTGGAACGGTCATTCCGAAAATATCGCCAGAGTTACGTAAAATGGTAGTATTGAAAACTTTTGCGTAAATAGTTTTAGCAAATGCAGAACAATCAATTCCTTTTTTAGTGTTTCCTGCAAAGCGATAAGGAGTACCGATCCACTCATAAATAAATTTATAAAGCTTTAGGTTAGAAGTTGCATCTACTGCAACACCCATTACTTGAGAAAAATATTGTGAGGCTAAATTATCTGGATCTTCTACCTTAGTTTCTTTTGTTTTGTTTTGAGCGTTTACTGCAGAGAAGCTGCAAGCAACAATCAGGATGGAGAACAAAAACTTTTTAATCATGTTATACTGTTAAGTTTGGGTAAAAAATGACACTTACACTTAAACGTACACCACTAGGGCTTATTGTTAGGGAAGCAAAAATATACTATTTGAAAATGTTATCCAAATGTTTTTCAGCCAATTGCAAAAGTTATTGTCGTTTTGTGCGTTTATGCTGCAAACAAACAGCTATTTTTTTTAATAATTAGTTAAAATTTTAATTTTTTGGAGCCGGTTATCTTTAAATCTTGAAACAGAATTAAATTTCTTCATTATTTTCAAACCATTCTAAAATTTATTGCGAGTAGATAGAACGAAGAAATATTAATATTAGGTTAAGGCATAATGCAGTAAAATAAATACTTAACTAAAGTAGGGATTAGTAAGATATCTATGGTAAAATCTATTATACAAGGATAATTTTACACTAATTCTTATCAAAAATTACATAAAAAAAATTAGATTTGCTCTCACAAACAAAAAAATCAATACCTCAACATGAGTGCAGTAGAAATTAATAAGGATACCTATTTGAAGTGGTTTGAGTCGATGTTGCTAATGCGCAAATTCGAAGAAAAAACTGGACAACTATACGGACAGCAGAAAATTCGTGGATTTTGTCACTTATATATCGGTCAAGAAGCAGTAGTTGCTGGTGCAATTTCGGCAATGGGACCAGAAGATTCTATGATTACCTCTTACAGAGATCATGCCCATGGTTTAGCTTTGGGAATGAGTGCGAATAGCATCATGGCAGAAATGTATGGAAAAATTACAGGTTGCTCTAAAGGTAAAGGTGGATCGATGCACATTTTCAGTAAAGAACACCATTTTTATGGCGGACATGGTATTGTAGGTGGTCAGATGCCTTTGGGTGCTGGTATTGCATTTGCAGAAAAATATAAAGGCACTAAAAATGTTAACATTTGTTACATGGGCGATGGCGCTGTTCGTCAGGGAGCTTTAAACGAATCGTTTAACATGGCTATGTTGTGGAAGTTGCCTGTAATTTTTGTTTGCGAAAACAATGGTTATGCCATGGGAACTTCGGTAGAACGTACTACCAATATGACAGATATTTACAAAATTGGTTTAGGTTTCGATATGCCATGTGCACCAGTAGATGGTATGGATCCAGTTGCGGTACATAATGCAATGGACGAAGCTATACAACGTGCTCGTAATGGAGAAGGCCCAACTTTCTTAGAAATGAGAACTTACCGTTATAGAGGTCATTCTATGTCAGATCCGGCAAAATACCGTACTAAAGAGGAGTTGGAAGAATACAAAGCTAAAGATCCAATTGAGCAAGTTAAAGAAGCAATCTTAAAAGAAAAATATGCTGATGAAGCTTGGATTACTTCAATTGAAGAAAAAGTGAAAGAGATTGTTGATGAATCAGTAAAATTTGCTGAAGAATCTCCGTGGCCAGATGCTTCAGAACTGTACAAAGATGTATATGTTCAATCAGATTATCCATACCAAGAAGTTTAATAGAAACGCATTTCAATAGATATATATAAATGGCTGATATAGTAAAAATGCCCAAAATGAGCGATACCATGACCGAAGGGGTAATGGCAAAGTGGCATAAAAAAGTGGGCGATAAAGTTAAAAGCGGTGATGTTTTAGCCGAAGTGGAGACTGATAAAGCTACGATGGATTTAGAATCTTACTGGGATGGAACGTTGTTATTTGTTGGCGTTGAAGAAGGTAAAGCTGTTCCGGTTGATGCTATAATTGCCGTAATTGGCAAAGAAGGCGAAGATTATAAAGCTGCTTTGGAAGCTGAAAGTGGCGCTGCATCTGCAGAAGCTCCTAAAACTGAAGAAGCTCCGAAAGAAGATGCTAAGGCAGAAGCACCAGCTCAAGGCGGTGGTTTAAGTGAAGAAGAATTAGCTAAAAAAGGTGTTACGGTAATTCGTATGCCTTTATTAAGTGATACCATGACTGAAGGCGTTATCGCCGAATGGCATAAAAAGGTAGGCGATAAAGTAAAAGATGATGATATTCTTGCTGATGTAGAAACCGATAAGGCAACTATGGAAGTAATGGGTTATGCAACTGGAACTTTATTACACGTTGGTGTTAACAAAGGTGAGGCTGCCAAAGTAAATGGCATTATCGCAATCGTTGGTCCAGAAGGAACTGATGTATCAGCTATTTTGGCTGGTGGAGATGCGCCTGCGGCAAAGTCTGAGAATAAAGAGTCAGAAAAGTCCGAAAGTTCGAAAGAAGAAGCACCAAAAGAAGAAGAAAAAGCACAGGTTGTGGCTAATACAAATGGTGGTCGTATCATTGCATCGCCTTTGGCTAAAAAAATTGCAAAAGATAAAGGAATAGATTTAGCACAAGTTGCTGGTAGTGCAGAAGGTGGCCGTATCATTAAAAAAGATATTGAAAACTACAAACCTTCGGCTGCGGCTCCTGCTGCTAAAGCTGATGCGCCTGCTGGTTCAGAAAAACCTGCTGCAGCAGCTCCAGTAATTCCAACCTATGTTGGCGAAGTTAAATTTACTGAACAGCCAGTTTCGCAAATGCGTAAAGTAATTGCAAAACGTTTGGCAGAAAGTTTATTCACTGCTCCACATTTCTACTTAACCGTAAGTATTGACATGGATGGTGCAATGGCTGCTCGTACTGCAATCAATGCGGTTGCTCCTGTAAAAGTATCTTTCAATGATATCGTTATTAAAGCGGTTGCAATTGCCTTGAAAAAACACCCAGCGGTAAATTCATCATGGGGTGGCGATAAAATCCGTTTCAACGAGCATACCAACATTGGTGTAGCTATGGCTGTAGAAGATGGTTTGCTAGTGCCAGTTGTTCGTTTTGCTGATGGTAAATCATTATCTCACATCTCGGCAGAAGTAAAAGACTTTGGCGCTAAAGCAAAAGCTAAAAAACTACAACCTGCAGATTGGGAAGGTTCTACTTTCACAGTTTCTAACTTAGGTATGTTTGGTATTGATGAGTTTACCTCAATCATCAATTCTCCAGACGGAGCAATCTTATCTGTAGGTGCTATCCAAGCAATTCCTGTAGTTAAAAATGGTGCTGTTGTTCCTGGTAACGTAATGAAATTAACTTTAGGTTGCGATCACCGTGTAGTTGATGGTGCAACTGGAGCGCAATTTTTGCAAACCTTAAAAGGATTATTAGAAGAGCCAATTAGATTATTGGCATAACATCAAAATTGATTGTCATCCTGAGCTTGTCCAAGGGGATCTCATAAATAAAATTAAAGCTACCTCAAAAGGGTAGCTTTTTTTGTTTAGAAAAGCTCATTAGCACTATTATTAACGTTCGTCCCGCTTTCGCTTATAGTCCTCGGCTCCGTTTTACTTCGCCTGTGGGCTAATCGCTCAATCGGGTTTAGAAGGCAAATGCAGTAATAAATATTTAAGTTTCCTAACAACGTGGGCCAAAAGTTAAAAAATTGACCCACGTTATTTTGATGTGGACAAAAAAGCTAATTTATAGCCCATGTTAATTATAAGCAGTTTTAATTAAACCTTCCCTATTTATCGTAAATATTTTTTTTTAAGGGAAGTAAATGTTTGTTTAAATAAGGCTTTGCTCTTAACTAATTGGTATAAAATACAAAAACACCGGTATCAGAAGTATTTCCTTTGCTATCTCTGGTGATTATTTTCCAATAATATGTGGTGCCAGCATTTACGGCAATATCTTCCAGGATGCTTTCAACTTGATTGCCTTTTAATATGGGAGGATCAACTGAAGTGCCGAAATAGATGTCGTAATTTGCAATGTCATTATCTACGTCACTTCCTATCCAATCTAAAGAAATTTTACCAGATATTGGTGTAATGCGTTGTGCCATTTTTGGGCTAACCATATCAGCGGGGAATGGGGCGTAAAAGCTAAGTGCCTCTCCTGCGTTGAAAAATTTCCAAACTTCACTTTTTGTAGTTGTAGTTGTTTTGGATGATTTAGCAGTTACGTGCCAAGAATATGGAGTATTTCTGGCGAGTGTTACCGGCAATTCTAATGCAGTAGTTGTTTGCGTAGTGATTGCCCCACTCTCTAGATTTTTTATAGTAAGCTCGTACGATTCTACATTTTGAGATGCTGCCCATTTGAATAAAATCGAACTTAAGGTTGGCGAAAGAATAGTTCCATTTGTACAAGCCTCATTATTGTTTGGGAGAGACAATGTTGCTTTTGTAGGAGGATCAACTGTCTTTGGTGTTTTCTTACAACTTAGCACGATTAGGCCTAATAAGCAGAAAAATAAATATTTTTTCATTTCGTATAATTTGTTTTTATTGACTATAGTTTATTTTAGTCTTTTATAATCTTATGCACGGTTTTTGTGTTTCCGATTGATAATGTAAGTACGTATAAACCCTTACTCAGTTTAGAAAGATCTACACTTATTCTACTGTATGTTGCTAGTTGTTGACTACTGTGCATTAATCTCCCATCGAGTGCATGGATGTCAATTTTAACAGGGCTGGAATCTGTATTGCCTGTAGAAATGTTTAGTACATCTTTTATCGGATTTGGGTAGAGAGAAATACCACTAGTACTTAGAAATACTTTTTCAATTACTCCTTGACAGGTCTTATTAGAAGATATCTTTATTAAATTATTTCCTTTAATCAAAGGAATAGTAATTTCTTGATCAGTAGTCGTTATCAATTGACCGTTTAATTCAATCTTATAAAAATCACTACCTTCTAATTTCAATATCAAAGTGTTTCCATCATTTTTAAGGGTAGAATAAACAGCTAAATCTTTAGGTTCTTTAATTGTAATATCAAAGCATTGTTTATAGTTGGCTTGTCCTGCAACGGTAATACACACATTATATATGCCAGCTGGAAGATTGTTTATGGCTAGGACTGAGTTAAATGGATAGGTAGTTGTTTTATTATTCCCTGTAACAGTTGCTGTATAACTTAAAGTTTGCGTTGCTATAATATTAATTGCACCATTATCACTGGTTTTGCAGGTCTCGTCTGTCGACTTGATAGTGAAATTACTTACGGGGATATTAAATACAACATTTAAGTTTTGTGATACATCCACTGCCGCATTAATGTTCAAATTGCCCGCTTGCGAAGCTGTAATTATAGCTGTTCCAGCTGCTACAATATGTACTCTGTTACCTATAATGTTTGCTACAGCAGTATTGTTACTGGTATAAGTAACGGGTAGTCCTGAACTAGCTGTTGCATTTAAATCAAAATCTGCATCATTATGGTTCTTCAGGTCTATATAAGGGAAGTTAATGGTTTGCTGTAGCTTATTTACAGTTAGATCAACCGAAGTATTTACTGCAATATATCTATCATTACCAGATTGAGTAGCGGTTATAGTGGCTGTTCCAGCGCCAACAATATGAACTTTGTTGTTAATGATAGTAACTACATTCGTATTACTGCTACTATAAGTTATTGGCAATCCTGAACTTATTGTGGCGTTCAACTCAAAATCAGGATCATTATAATTTTTATTTGCAATTTGACCTAAACTAATAGTTTGTTGTAGCTTATTTACGATTAAATTAACAGAGGCACTTACTCCACCGTAATTTTCATCGCCAGCTTGAGTAGCGGTAATAATGGTAGTTCCTGCTCCAACAATATGTATTTTATTATCAATAATTGTAGCTACGCCAGTATTGCTACTAGAATATATTATTGGTAAACCTGAACTTACCACAGCCCCTCCTTCAAAATCAGCAGAGTTTAAGTCCTTAGAACCAATATTAGGGAAGTTAATAGTTTGCGAAAGCCTACTAACCATGAGGTTTACCGAAATGCTTGCTGCAGCATTGTAAATTGCATTGCCACTTTGTACTGCCGTAATAGTAGTTAGTCCAGTTGAGATTATATGTACTCTTCCATTGGTTATTGTAGCAACTGCTGGATTAGAATTAAGATAGGTTAGTGCTAGTCCTGAACTTGTAGAAGCATTAAGATCGAAATCTGGGTCCGTAATTAATTTGGAAGGAATGCTAGAAAATGAGATATTTTGATCTAACTTATTTATAATTAGATTGATATTTATACTCGCTGGTGCATATACAGAATTGCCGGCCTGACTAGCAGTAATAGTTACGCTGCCTGGACTAATAATGTGTACTTTATTGTTTACAATTGTTGCAATAGTACTATTATTAGTCGAATAGATAATAGGTAAACCACTACTTGCCGTAACTCCTAAATCAAAGTCGGCATCGCCATAAGTTTTAGCAGGGATACTAATGGTATTTAGTGTTTGCGGTAATCTGTTAATAAAAATAAACCCTGCAGCGGCAGCTACACCTCCTGCTCCAGTTACTGTTATATCGCCTGATGCACCTTCGATCCCTACTACTGCAGTAATTGTTGTGGGCGAAACTACGTTGAAAGACGACGCAGCTATATTACCAAATTTAACTGAGGTGATGCCTGTAAAATCTGTTCCTGTAATTGTAACTGTTTCGCCACCTTTAGCACTAGCTGGACTAAATGAGTTAATATAACTATAGGTTGTGTTACATGCTCCAGTAGATAGTGGTAGCATTGCAGGAACAGATCCTGAAGAAGTCTTACTAAGATTCATTATAAAATTACCAGCACTAAGATCGTTAGAACTTAGAGACCTTTTCTCTGTTTCAGTAACCGGTCTAGCCCAATACATTACATCGTTATCACTAATAACAACACCTAAATTATGTGCCTTGCCTAGTGTATGTAAAGCAACACTTTCAAAATCATACAAACCTGCGTCGTTGGGGCTAAATTTAAAATAGTGATCTAAGTAGTTGCTAAAGGTGATAGAAATATTATCAACATACCAAACACCTCCAATATTGACATAAGATACATTTGCTTTTCCTGGTGCGCCAACATCTGCTTCACCATCTTCTAAAATACGAATTACGTTTCTGCCTGTTGTTGAAGATGTAGGTTCTCCAATGGTCCAGTTTACCCCAGTAGCACATTTCCAAGTTTCAAATGCACGTAAAAAGGCTGCTTTGGCTTTATTATTCGAATTTAGTTTAGAATGTAGATGGAATGTATATCCGCCGGATCCATTCTGATTATAAAGTTTTGTCTCTAAACCATTCTCTTTATGGACATTGAAGTCGATCTTTAGCCACGGATGTATAATTTTCATCGTCCCATTATCCAATGTTATATAAATTGGGCCATCTCCAACTCCTGAAGGGATTTTAACTTCAATTTTAGTATCAGACCATGATACGAAGTCACTGGTGGCTGCTTTTATAGTCGATTGATGCGCATTAGCACCAAGAAATTCAACAGCATTGTTTGCTGTTTTATTTGGACCAAAACCAGATCCAGTTATAGTTAATACACTTTCTGTTCCTGCAGAAATATGTGTTGGACTATAGGCATCAGATGTAGCCAAATGGAAAATATTAACATTGCTAGCATTATATGATACTGATGGATTTACCACCACTGTAAAATTTCCTATAGCACCCAACGGAACTTTAACACGTATTTCAGTATTAGACCAAAACACATAATCAGTTTCTAATACTTTAATAGGATGGAAGCCCCCAAACACAACATAAGCACCTGGACCTCTTGTTGAACCAAATCCTGAACCCATAATCGTAAGGACACTTCCATTTCCTGCAGCAATAGTTTTAGGAGTGAAATCGGTTACTTGGCTAAACACAGGGCATGAAAACACAAGGAGGATTAAGAAGACTGATAGACGTAGATGTAGAAGCATAGGAGAGCACTATAAATTTAGTTGGTTAAGATAAATGAATCTTTTAAAACGAGAAGCATTAATTATAAAATAATTTATCTTTAGTTATCCAAAATAAACAAAGCCATGGATAACGCCCTCAATCAACCCATCCAACAAAGCCAAAGAACCATAATCGTAGATGTGCTGCGGGGCTGGGCGCTCTTAGGTGTAGTTCTTATGAACTATTTCGATTTTTTTACGCTAGGTAGAAATTGGCAAAACTTTAAACCCGATTTACTTACGAATATTTTAATGTATGGTTCTAGCCTAATTTTCTCTGCAAAATCATGGACTTTATTGAGCTTGTTATTTGGGTATGGTTTTGCGGTACTCATGAATAATGTAAAAGAAAAAGGGCACAATGCTTATTCATTTTTCGCAGGGCGCATGTTCTGGTTATTAGTTTTAGCCCTTATAAATAGTGCACTTTTCTTTGGCGATATTTTAAAAGATTATGCCATATTGGGTTTAATTCTCTTGCTCTTTTATCGCAGCTCAGCTAAAACAGCATTTATCACGAGTATTATTTTGTTGCTTCTTATTCCAGCAATTGCCTCTTATGTAGGTTCTCTACCCAATGATAGTCAGAAAGAGTTTACTAAGCTATTTCCCTTATATCAGAGCAACAATTTGGCAGATGTGCTTTGGTTTGGATTAAAGGGAACCTATTTCTCAGAAATGATCAGCAAACCTTACCTGTACACTGTTCATGTTGTTATGTTTTGTTGTTTTTTGTGGGGTTTTAGCCTTTATAAAATCAATTTCTTTAATAAGCTTAAAGATAATTTGAGCTATATTAAAAGAACGTTTTGGATTTCATTTATTGTTTCAATCTTTTTTATAATGTTCCCAGAAGTACAAAAACTTTTAAAATGGCATGTACTTAAATATTATAATGTTAATTTCTTAGCTGTACTAAGTTCCATGATATTTTTTTCATCAACAATCTGTTGGTTATATGCCAAAGGATTATTTCAGCGCTTTTTTGCAAGCTTAGCGGTTATGGGTAAAATGACATTAACAAATTACATGGTGCAAAATCTTATGGGCTTATTGGTTTTTTCGGGTTTTGGCTTAGGTGTATGGAATACTCAACCGCTTTGGTTTTATTTATTGTTGGGGTTAGTGGTCTATATACTGCAAGTATATTTTAGTAAATGGTGGTTATCTAAATATAATTATGGACCAGTAGAATGGGTTTGGAGACAGTTGAGTTATAGAAAAAGGTTGCCTTTGAGAAAGGTTTAATTTGAAAAGCAAGACCATAATAACGATTAAAGTTTAGCCCCGCTTTTCCTACTGCCGAGAAAACGGCATTCGTACAATCGGGTTTAGATTAAAAAGGTTTGTACAATTATGAAGGGTTTTAATAACACAGACCCATGTTTTTAGCCCTGACAGTAGCGAACACGAAGCACAGCGAAGTAAAGCGGATGGCAGGACTAGCCTTTGTAACTCGCAGCAATTTGCGCTTCAAATTATTTATGCAAAATCAATAGGTCTTAGTTTGTCCTTCTACCTTTAAACCTTTAGCCTTCCACCTTTTTTTGTATTTTTGCGCCATGTCTATTACCAAGCCAAGTTTACCAAAAGGAACAAGAGATTTTTCGCCAATAGAAATGGTGAAACGTAATTATATTTACGACACCATTAAAACGGTTTTCAAAAAATATGGTTATGCAGAAATACAAACGCCAAGTATGGAAAATCTGCAAACCTTAACCGGTAAATATGGTGATGAAGGTGATAAATTGATTTTTAAGATTTTGGATTCTGGTGACTTTGTTGATAAAGATTCTATTAATGAAATATTAGAAATAAAAAATATATTTAAAAAACATGAAGTTGAAATTGGCTCAAAGGATGCTGATTTGGAAAAAGTTTCAGTTAGAATTTCTGATTTGAATTTTGCCCAGTTAAAGGGAGCAGACAATGCGAGAACCCAATACAGAGAGCATTTAAGAAAAGTTATAAATACAATCTCCGAAAAAGCATTACGTTACGATTTAACAGTTCCTTTTGCTCGCTACGTAGTAATGCACCAAAGCGAAATTTCTTTTCCTTTTAAACGTTTTCAAGTACAGCCAGTATGGCGTGCGGATAGACCACAAAAGGGCCGTTATAGAGAATTTTACCAGTGCGATGCAGATGTTGTAGGTTCTCCATCTTTATTGAATGAGGCAGAGTTCATTTTAATCTATCACGAAGCTTTAACGAATTTGGGTTTAAGAGATTTCGATATCAAAATCAATAACCGTAAAATATTATCTGGCATAGCCGAAATTATTGGTAAGCCAGAATTAATTGTAGACATGACGGTGGCTATTGATAAGCTAGATAAAATTGGTTTTGAAGGGGTAACCAAAGAATTGTTAGAACGTGGTTTTACTGATGCTGACATCGAAAAGTTGGAACCAGTAATCATGTTGAAAGGTTCGAATGTTGAAAAGGTGGAAAGTTTGAAAACTGTTTTGGCTAATTCTGAAACTGGTTTAAAAGGCATAGCAGAAATTGAAAAAGTGTTCGACTATGTAAATCTCCTCACTTCTAATATCTCACACCTCACATCCCATATCGAACTTGATATCACTTTGGCTCGCGGCCTAAACTATTATACAGGTTGTATTTTCGAGGTTAAAACCAACGAAGTTGCCATGGGTAGCATTGGTGGTGGCGGTCGTTATGATGATTTAACAGGGATGTTTGGCTTAAAAGACCTTACGGGCGTGGGTATATCTTTTGGTGCAGACCGTATTTACGATGTATTGGAAGAATTAAACCTTTTCCCGGCTTCGGCAGCGCAAGGCACTAAAGTATTGATCAGTAATTTTGATGAAGCGGCAGAGCTTTATGCTTTACCAATTTTGCAGCAATTGAGAGCAGAAGGAATTGCGGCAGAACTATACCCTTCTGCTGCTAAGCTTAAAAAACAAATGAGCTATGCAGATGGCAAAAATATTCCTTACGTTATTTTAATTGGTGGCGATGAAATGGAAAGTAGATTGCTGACCTTAAAAAATATGGAAAGTGGCGAGCAAGAGAAGTTAGCAGTTAATTCGATTATCGAAAAGTTAAAATAAGTTTTAAAACATTAAGAGATCAAGGGTGCTTAGGAAAGGACTTAACTCTTCATTTCTTAACGTTTCCAAATTAACTAATAAGATTGTGTTCAACTTTGGAGGAGTCTCGATGATGAATAATCGTGGATGAGATTAGTTGCGCAAAGCACTTCGCGGTTCTTTGCTTTGCTCAAGTGTGGTAAAACGAAATTTACTTTTTCATAAACTTATCCAAATTCCCCATCGCGGTAGTTTGAATTTTATTTTTCATAAAACCTGTCCAACCTAACAGGAAACCAGGTGCGCCTAAAGCTTGCTTAGCCCAAGTATAAAAGTTGAAATTGTCTGTGTGTTTAACAATTTTGCCATCTTCAATTTCGAAAGTAGCATCTATTCTATTGATAACTTTATTGCCTGTTCTTGAAAATGTATAATAAGCATCCCAATGTGCTTTAGCTGAGTTTTCATCAGCAGAAACATTGTTAAATTCTATCTTAAAATCTTTTGCATTGGTGATCAACATCTCCCACATTGCTCTAACTTGCTTGGCATTTAAGTTTTCAAATACAGCATCGTTAAAGGTTGCATTGTCGGCATAACAGGCTTGCATCCCCTTGTAATCCATATTTTGGAAACAGGTATAGAAATGTTTAATCAGTTGTGCGTTGGCTTCCATAAAAGAGAAATTTATAAATACCGTTTAGTAAATGGAGTATTTATTAGTAAGTTTTCCCTGCTAATATACCTTCAATTTTATCCAAAAGGTCATCAATATCAAAAGGTTTTGCTAAAAAGCCGTTTGGCTTATATTCTGCATGTTGTATGTTTTCAGAAGTATATTTAGCAGATATCATTAAAACTGGAATGTTCGCTGTTTTTTTGTTGGTACGAATTTGAGTTAAGAGTTCTCTTCCATCAGCATCAGGCAACATAATGTCTAAAATCATTAAGTCTGGCTTAACGGTATCAATATGTTGCATCATGTCTACGCTTTTATTGAGACCAGTAACTTTGTAAGCCTCGCTTTGCAATATTAAAGTTATCACATCTAAAATGGCATGATTGTCTTCGATAACGAGGATATTTTTATAGATTTTAGCGTTTTTTGCCAAGTTGTTATAACATTTAATGTTCTACAAATATATTTAATGTAATGATATTCTAAACTAAATTTTTTATAGAAAATATCACGTAAATTTATTGTCAGATATTGGTTACAGACCAAACAATTTTTTAAAATAAAACTTATTAAATTTAAAAACAATTGAATATGAAAAGAAATGCTACAGCCGTTTGGAACGGTACCGGAAAAGATGGAAAAGGAACTTTAACTACACAAAGTACAACATTAAAAGATACGCAGTACTCGTTCAAAAGCCGTTTTGAAGAGGGTGTAGGCACAAACCCAGAAGAGTTGGTGGCAGCCGCACATGCAGGATGTTTTTCAATGAAGTTAAGCTTCAATATCTCGGCCGAGAACATTACTCCAGAAGAAATAAACACTAAAGCAACTGTAGACCTAAATCCAGAAAAGGGAGAAATTGTTGGAATCCATTTAGAGGTTAAAGTAAAAGCTGAAGGTTTAGCTAAAGATAAATTTGATGAATTGGTAGCAGATGCTAAAGCAAATTGCCCAATTTCGAAATTGTTAAATACAAATATTACTATCGAAGCAGAATTATTATAATTCGTAGATTTAGATAGATCAGTCGCTAGAATAACCTTCTAGCGACTTTTTTATTTCACAATTTTTAACATTAAAGCGTACGAAATATTAGTAACTTTGATTCCCGCCAAATGTGTGGTTATTAACGTTATGAAGAAAACCTTTTTATTAATTGCCCTGCTTTTTATCAGTACCGCTTCATTTTCACAAAATGTTTTACGTCTATTTAGCAAAGCGAATCAGTTTTTTATTTATTTAGCAGAAGAGAAATTTCCAGAGGCTTATGCCACTTTTGATGAAACTGAACAAGCTAAATTTTCGCAAGAAAAACTACAAGAACTTTGGAGTAGTGTAACCAAAAATTTAGGTGGGCCAGTAACTTTAGAGGCTGTGCAAAGCAAGGCTCAGGGAGACTTTTATGCAGTAACGGTTGATGGTGAATTTGAAAAAGATAAGCAAAGTTTTGTAATTGTATTTAACAAAGCAGAAAAGGTAGTAGGCTTGTACATGCCTCCTAATAAAAAAGTATATTCAAAACCATTTTATGTTGATACAGCTTTGTATGTGGAGAAGTCTGTTTACCTACAATCTGGTACGCACCAACTTGCCGCTATAATTACCACTCCAAAAGGAGCTACAAATTTTCCGGTAGTAGTTCTGGTTCATGGTTCTGGTCCTAATGATATGGATGGCACGATAGGCCCTAATAAACCATTAAAGGACATAGCAACAGGATTAGCCTGCAAAGGAATTGCTTCGGTAAGGTATGTTAAAAGGACAGTAATTTACGCAGCTGAGTTTAATAAAACATTTACGGTAAAAGAAGAAGTACTTGATGATGCTGTAGCTGCTATAGCCTTAGCAAAAACCATAAAGGGTGCAGATTTAAAAAGTATTTATGTATTTGGGCATAGTTTAGGTGGAATGCTTGCGCCACGCATTGCTACTTTGGTTCCAGATTTAAGAGGAATTGTTATTGCTTCTGCTCCATCTAGAAAATTAACAGATATCATCATAGACCAAAACAAATATGCGGTAGAATTTGCGAAGGATACTACTCAAGAAACGCAAAAGTTTTTGGCAAATGCACTTACTGAAGTAGAAAAAAGTAGGATTACAAAATTGGGTACAATGAAGCCAGATTCTATTGTGTTGGGCTTGCCGGCATCTTATTGGGTAGATTTAAATAACTATGACCAAGTGGCTACTGCACAAAAATTAACGAAACGTATTTATATTATTCATGGAGGAAATGATTTCCAAATTCCAGAAAAAGATTATACCATTTGGAAAGAGTCTTTAGCAGGTAAACCAAATGTTACCTTTAAACAATACGGAGAGATCAATCATTTGTTGAGCCCCCAAATGGAAAAGGGAAATGTAAGTCAATACCAAACCATGGTTAATGTTTCTGAGCAATTGGTTAAGGATCTCGCTGCCTGGATTAAAACAAAGTAAAGGCTATGTTATATTAGTAAACTGTCTATTAGAATCTTCATTTATAAATTGTACCTTTGCACAAAAATTGTTTCCCTGTAGTTTGCGTTCAAAAATTTTGCAATCGTTTCATAAACAATAACATATCAAAAGGTTGATGAATCCTGAATGAGTTGTTCTACTAATAACAACCAACTCATGAAAGCTTCATTTCCTATAAAAGAAATGAAAACAGAATGAAAAAAGTTGGAGACTACAGAAAAACATTAGGAGTTACTAAAGCTACAGAGCTTAAAGAAATCAAAACGATTTACAGAGGCTTGATGAAAGATTGGCACCCTGATAAGTTTAGCGCTGATGCAGAAAAACATGCAGAAGCTGAAGAAAAAAGCAAGGAAATTATTGAAGCTTATAACTTTTTATTGAGCATTGCACCAGAAACTTTGGAGCATGCAAAAGAAGAGTATATCCAAACTACAACTTTATCTAACATCCAAGATTTTCAGTTTAAAGATGCCATTTTAAGAATTGACTTTTTTGATGGTAGCGCTTACGAATATTTTGATGTACCAAGAGCAATGTATATCAAATTAGTTAATGCAGATTCTCCAGGAAGATTTGCAAGAAGACACATCTTCAATGCTTTTCCTTACCGTAACGTAGCTAAATTAGCGACAGCATAGTTAGTTCATTAGTTCAATGGTTCATTGAACATTCTATATCTATTAACCATTAAGGAATTAAGACTTCATCATCTTAATTCCTTAATGGTTTTTTTGCGTTCAACATTCCGCTCGTCTTTCCCACGAAAGTGGGAATCCTAAAGCGTTGAAAAGTTAATCATTGCATTAAGATACCCAATCGAGTTGGGTATGACGAACTTATAAAACCTAGTTTTTTAGAATTTTTTTAAAGTATAAATCCCAACTTTTATAAACATAATTATAAGCTAAGATTTCCGCTATGTTTTTGCTATCAACCTGTTTCCAATCTAAGAGTTCTTCTTTAAAACTTGGTTTTTCAAATCCAGAGACAATGCAGGCTTTGGTATAAAATTCTTTTCTTGTTGGATGATCTGGAGTTACACCATGGTAGGTTTTTCCGAAAGCTTTTTGAGCTATAATCGCTTTGGTTAAGCCGATACAATCATCTAAGTGAATAAGATTGATGGGTGCTAATCCATTTGCAATTTCTGTTTTGCCCGCAAAGTGTTTAGCTAAATTTCTATCTGGGCCAATTAATCCCGCAAAGCGGATAATAGTAGATGTAAATGAATGATGCTCGTTTAACATATTTTCGGCTGTCAACAATTCCTTTCCTACTGGAGTATTTGGATTTGGGATAACACTTTCATCAACTACAAAATTTCCATCTTGGTAAATACCTGTAGAACTGATGAGTATAATTTGTTTGACACTTGCATTTTGCGCTGCTGCTGCGATATTTTTTATCTTATCAGGATAGGGAAGCTGACCAGAGTTAACTTTAGGCGGAATACTGATGAGCAGCAAATCGCAGTTAAAAAAATCTTCATTTATGTTTTCGCCTTCGGTATTGATCATGTAAGGCTCAATACCTTTATCAGCAAGCAAACTTAATTTAGCGGTGCTCGTGGTAGAGCCTTTAACTTTAAAGCCATCTTTTATAAGTTCTTTTGCCAGTGGTAATCCAAACCATCCACAACCTAAAATACTAATCGTTTTAATTTCCATATCATGAAAAAGCCTCGTAAATAAACTTACGAGGCCGTTATTTATAGAGTTTAAGATTTACTTAATAGCCAATGGAACCGATACTTTTTCCCATTCAAGTGCAACGCCCTTGTTGTCTATTTTATAAACCAGTCTTTCTTGGTTTTCCTTCAAAGCTTTTACTTTAACATCTACTCTCAATTGATCTTCCGCTTCTTTATAATTGAAAGGATTGGTATTGGCTACTTCTTTGTTAAAAATAGCTGTCCAAGTACCATTTTCTTTAGGGATAAGGAAGAAATTATATTTTCCGGCAGGTAATTTTTTACCCTGAACGGTAATGTCTTTATCAGTTTCGAAAGTGGTTGTTTTGTTTGCACCAGCACGCCATACTTTATCATATTTCTCTAATCCACCCCAAATGGTACGGCCTTTTACAGCTGGACTACTGTAATTAATTGTAATAGTTGCAGCGCCTACTTTTCCGGTTGCTGTTGCTGGAGGGCTTGCTGGAGCTGGTTTAGTATCTTGTGCAAGTGCACTTAAAGAGATAGTAGCCACGAACAAAAGCGTGACCATAGATTTGATTGTTGTTCTCATCATTTTATATTTTAGTTTAACTGAATCCTTTATTTCTACTAAATTATGCTTTTAGGTTTATAATTTTCATTTTGTGTAGCTTTCTTTACAATCATTTGGCGATTTAAATAAGATTTAGAATTTTTATTAGTTTAATTTTGGACAAACAAAAAAATCAAATGAAATTAACAATCAAAACAATCCTATTGCTTTTAGTGGCTATAGGTATGAATAGCAGTTTAAATGCACAGGTAAAATTACCTGCGCCAAGTAGCACACAAACCATTATCCAAGAATTTGGTTTGGGCAAAATTACGCTAACTTATTCTAGACCAAATGTAAAAGGGCGTAAAATGTTTGGCGGCATGGAACCGATGGACAAAGTTTGGAGAACAGGTGCAAATGCGGCTACAGTAATCACTTTTACCGATGCTGTTAAAATAGAAGGACAAGATTTGCCGGCTGGCGAATATGGTTTATTTTCTATTCCGAATGCAAAAGAATGGACGGTTATTTTTAGCAAGAACCCAAAACAATGGGGTGCTTACACTTATGATCAAAAAGATGATGTTTTGCGTGTAAAAGTAAAAACTAAAGCCATCAAAGATAAAGTAGAAACATTGACCATGGCTTTTGCAGACGTATCTGAAAGCAAAGCGCAATTGCAAATGATGTGGGAAAACTTAAGTTTTACAATAAACCTAACTACTGATGTTGATGCTAAGGCAATGGCTAATATAGCAGAGGCGATGAAAGGTGATAAAAAACCTTATATGCAATCGGCTATTTATTATTTTACTAACGGGAAAGATTTAAAAACTGCATTAGGCTGGATGGTAGAAGCTGATAAAGCTGAGCCTAAAATGCCATGGACTAAATTATGGTTGGGCAGAATGCAATTGAAAAGCGGTGATAAAGCTGCTGCAGCTGCCAGTGCAAAAGTAGGTATAGAATTAGCCACCACCATGAAAAATGATGAGTATATCAAATTAAATACACAACTATTAGAAGAAACGAAGAAATAAGTTTTGAGTTGAAGTACGATATTAAACCGTTTCAATTTTTGTTGGAACGGTTTTTTATTTAAAACTATTCTATAAGAGTTTTTTATAGAAAGAAAAAACTAATTGCAGAGGCAAAGTCTTAAGTGTGATCGTTGCTCTTTTATTCCATAGTTTTTCAATTAATCTCTCATTCTAATTTAAAGTTTAATCTGCGAATAAGCGGCTGTCTTACTCATCGACCTTTGTATAATCAATGCAAATAACACAACCAACAAACAGCCAATTACATTTAGCCATAAATATGCTACCACCTCATTAAAACCTAAAATACAGACAACAATTTCTGCTAAAACTGCAGCATAAAAAACCGCTTTCCCTTTTACAGCTTTTACATAAAAGGCAACCACAAAAACACCTAAAATGGTACCATAAATAAAGGAACCTAAAATATTTACGGCTTCTAATAGGTTACCGATTTTGCTGGCAAATAATGCCATAATGATACAAACGACACCCCAAATTACGGTGCTCCAACGAGAGGCTTTTACATATTGTTGGTCGCTTGCTTCTTTGTTGATTAATCTTCTATAAATATCTACCACACTTGTAGAAGCCAATGAGTTTAGCGCACTAGCAGTAGAACCCATGGAAGCCAAAAAGATAATGGCAATTAACAACCCAATTAATCCCTTTGGAAGGTATTGCGTTACGAAACTGAGAAAGATATAATTGTTATCGTTTACATTCGCTTTCTCATCGTTTTTGGTCATTAAATCTGTTAAGTTTTTACGGATGGCTTTGGTTTCTTCATCGGCTTTTTTAACGGCAGTACGTTGTAAATCGATCCTGTTTTGGTCGTTAGCATCTAAGGCTTTATCTAATTTCTCTACTTCCACTTTTTTGCTAGCGAAAGCTTGGTTATAATCTACTTTTATTTTATTCAGCTCTGCTTTGTATTCGCTTTTCTCTAGTTTATTTAATTCGTAACTGTTAAAAAACAAAGGTGCTTTATTGTATTGATAAAAGGTAAAAACCAAAACACCAATTAACAAGATGAGGAATTGCATCGGGATTTTTACCAAACCATTCATCAATAAAGCAAGTCGACTTTGCCCAACAGAAGCACCACTTAAATATCGCCCCACCTGACTTTGGTCTGTACCGAAATAAGAGAGTTGCAAAAAGAAACCTCCAATAATTCCGCTCCACACATTATATGGGTTTTTCCAATCGAAATTAAAATCGATGGCATTTGTCCTGCCCATTTTCCCGGCAATGCTGATGGCTTTTTCGAAACCCACATTTCCCGGCAAGAGATGAACCACCATAATTCCGGCAGCAAACATACCACAGAAAATGATGCTCATTTGTAAAAGCTGCGTATAAGAAACTGCTTTTGTACCACCATAAACGGTATAAAAAACCACTAAGCCGCCAATAAATAAAGTGGTAATGGTGGTATCGATATTTAAAATGGTGGAAAGAATAATGGATGGCGCATAAATGGTTATTCCAGTAGATAAACCTCGTTGAACGAGGAATAAAAATGCAGTTAATGCTCGTGTATTTAAATCAAAGCGTTGTTCTAAATATTCATACGCAGTAAAAACTTTTAATCGGTGAAAAATTGGGACAAATGCGATACACAAAACAATCATCGCCAATGGCAAACCAAAGTAAAATTGAACGAAGCTCATACCCGATGTGTACGCTAAACCCGGTGCAGACAAAAATGTAATTGCACTTGCTTGTGTGGCCATTACCGAAAGACAAACCGTATACCAGGGCAAGCTTTGGTTGCCCAGTAAATAGGCCTGCATGCTTTGCGCACCACGACTTTTATAAACCCCATAACCCACAATAGCGAGGATGGTAATGAGTAAAACAGCCCAATCTATATAACTCATTCGAAATATCTAGTAAAGGCGTAAAACAAAACGATCAATAAAACTAGCCAAGCTGCTAATAAAATGTAAAATTGTTTCCAGGTTTTTACAAATGGTGGTAAATCTTTTTGCTCGTTAATCATAGTCAATCAATTAATCAGAAAAAATCAAATTTCAGACATTATTACTGTTTTGGAGCTAATAAATTGGCGAATAAACGGTACGCACCAGGCACACCTGCAGGCAACTCTCTAAAGAAAACTAGCGAGGTATAAACGAACTTTCCTTTGCCATAATCGGCGATCAATAAAGAACCATCACTTGCTGTTTCGCCAGTATCATTCATGCTTAATATGGTGGTGTATTTTGGGTCGATATCTGTAGCAAAATATAAACCTCTTTCTTGCACCCAGCCTTCAAAATCTTTGTCCGTAATTTTGTTTGGATAGTTTAAGGCCGCATTTGCAGGTTGTAAAAAAGTAACCCTTGCATCTTCTTCAGTTGTACGTTTATTAACTAATTTAAATGGGTAAGGACCAATTTCAGTAGTTTTTAATCCATTGTTTACGTTGTATTGGATTAATAAAGTTCCGCCATTTTTAACATAGTTTAAAAGCTTTGGTTGTATCAATTTAACATCTTCATTGATGTTGTATAAACGAACACCAGTTACAATGGCATCGTAGCTTGATAAATCGGCATTTAGGATTTGAGAAGTATTTAATTTAGTTACTTCATAGCCCATTTCTCGTAAAGCTTCTGGTACTAAATCTCCTGCGCCATCTATGTAAGCTATGCGTTTTCCTGCAATTTTTAAATCTATTTTTTCTAATCGGGCAGTTGCCTGAGGGAAGATGGTGATATTTGGTATATGCGGATAACTAATGGTTTTTAAACCTTTGTCGCTCAATTGCCCATCTATGTTTACCTGTAAAGTTAAGTTCCCGCTTGCCTCAGTACCTGGTGTAATGGTGATAGCAAAAGTCTGTTCTTCGCCTTTGTTGGTAAAGTTAAACTCAATTTTATCGATAGAACTTTTCCATCCCTTTGGCAATTGAGGCGTTATAAAACCCACTGCATTTTTGCGGAAACTTTTTAACCTGATACTTATTGTTTTTGGCGTATTGCCGCTGAAAATATATGCTTTTTCACTTAGCGTTGCGGTTACCACTGGTGCAATTACTAATGGTTGGTAACGCTCGCCATTGATGGGGTCGGTTGATTTAAAAACAATTGGGCTGTTGATTTCGATAGGTTGTCCATCTATATTCAATTGCAATTTTACGGCTAAAGGATTTGGATTTTCTGGATGGCCAATTTCTTCTTGTTTATCGATTACATATTGCCCAATGGGATGAGATTTTGCTAGCCAATAAGGTTGAGATATTTGATTAGCATAAACCTTCAAATCTGAAGTGATGAGTTTATTTGGTGCCAATGAGATTGTTTGATTTGGCGTAATTAAATCGATTTTAGCTTTGGTTCTGGCAATTGCCTGTATTTTTACATTGACAGAATCGCCGATGGCATAAACATTTTCATTTGTATTCGCTTCTATCCAAATGCCCGCAATAGCTAGAATTAAATCATCCACCAGTTGGTGATTAAAATCTAAACCTTTAGTTGCTCTCTTTAATTTTAAAAGGCTTGGTAATGATAATTCGGGTTGATTAACTTTAAAATTTTGCTGTATTTCTGTTAAGATGGTATGAATATTTTTATCATTAATTGAGGTGTTAATGCCGTCAAATATTGAAGTTTTTGCTGGCTCACCTGCTACCGGGCTAAAAAATTCAAAAGCTTCGCCGCGTTGCAGGGTAGAACCAAAACCTTGGCTTTTATGGTTAGTTCTGCTAATTGCTGCAATTTCGCCATAACTTTTGCCAACCAATGGATTGTATAAACCCACATCAATTTTAAGCTGATCTGGCGATGTGGTATTGGTGCCTCCAAAATTGAAAGTGTTCCAAAGTATTCTTTTCGCTTGCCAAACTTTAACATATTTCAGTTGCTCCGGAAATCTTTCGGCATCCGCGGCTGCGATAAAAGCTTCACGAGCTAAAATTGCCGAACCTGCATGGTGGCCATGACCAGCTCTTGCATCTTCAGGAAAACGAGTGATGATTACATCTGGCCTGAATTTTCTGATTACCCAAACTACATCTGCCAAAATCTGCTCTTTGCCCCAAATTTTAAAACTTTCATCGGATGTTTTTGAAAAACCAAAATCATTTGCTCTCGTAAAAAACTGTTCAGCACCATCAACTTTACGGGCTGCCAATAATTCTTGGGTTCTAATTAAACCTAAAAGTTCTGCTTGCTCGTTACCAATTAAATTTTGTCCGCCATCGCCTCTGGTTAAAGAAAGATAACCTGTTCTTACTTTGGCTTCTTTGGCGAGGTAGGCAAGTAATCGGGTATTTTCATCGTCTGGATGTGCAGCAATGTACAATACACTTCCTTTCGCATTTAATTTGGCAATACCTAATGCAATATCTGCAGCATTCATTTGTTGCATTTGCGCATTGATTAGGCAAGGAAAAAATAATAAGGATAGGAGATAGCTTAGGCGTTTCATACAGCGGTTTTAAAATCCTAAATTAACTAAAATTTGAGATAACTATGGATAAGGTGTTTTTCATTTAGTAACAATTTAGCTTACATCAAATTAGTTTGGTATCAAAGTTGAGTATACCTTTGTGTTTAAATAATCGTTATAAAATGATGAATAAGATATTTTTTGGTTTATTACTAATTGTAGGTTTAGGGTCTTGTAGTGTAAACAAACAAGCACAGCAAATAAAGGCGCTAGAAAAGTGCGAATACAAACTTATTGATGCCAACAATATTACCTTAGCAGGTACAGATGTAAAAAAGTTAATCGCTGGAAAATCAATTAATTTAATTAATGCACCTGCTTTGGCATTAGGATTCTTAAGGCAAGATATTCCGTTGAGGGCAAACCTAAATTTACAGATCAAAAACCCATCAAATTCTTTAGCCGCGATAAATAATTTTGATTATATCATCCTGATCAATAAACAAGAAGTGGTAAATGGCACTGTTGATCAAAGGGTAAGTATAGAAGCAGGGCAAACTGCAAATGTACCGCTACAATTGAATACCAATGTCTACAAGTTTTTAACTAATCAGCAAATTCTGGATGATGTAACTAAATTTTTGACTAGTGCTTCAGATGGTACTGAAACCAAGGGAATGGTAACTATTAGGATTAAACCTTCTATTATGGTTGGAGGCAATTTGGTTAAATATCCAGGCTATATCAATATTGATAAAGAAATTAGCAGCAAGATTTTGTTGTAAAGTTAACCAAAGCTTATACACAGATTAGATTTGCGATAATGAGCATATTCTTTTCTGATTATAGCTGCGGGGAAAACCATATAGTCTTCTCCTATAAATTTGTATGCATAACGCAAATCAAAAAGTTAAATTTTCGCAGGTTCTTCTGCTGATAAATACAGATTAGATCTTCGGAGATCAGTATTTTATATGTACATATCATCGGAAATACAGCTATTACTCAAATTAGCTTTTAGCTAAATTGATCTAATCTCCATTCCATCACATTTTATAGGCCATTCATCACATTTCATAAACTTAAAAAGCAGCTCATATTAATTTAGCGTGTATGTTGGCTGTTTGCGAAAAATCTATTAAAAATTTGTTTTTACGAAATGTTTCGTACATTCGTATCTACGAATATTTTCGTATAAAATGGCTTGCTTTATTTTGTACGATGCAACATTGTAAAAATCATTGCGTCTATTGTTAAAACCCTATAAAAATTTTATGAAAAAAACCTTACTTGCCCTTGCCTTAACATTATTTGCCCATTTACTATATGCCCAAAAAGGTAGCGTATCCGGAACTTTGGTAGATAGTGCCCATACTAAAACTACTTTAAATTATGCTACAATATCGGTTTTTAAAGAAATAGATACTGTTTTAACAACTTATAAGCTATCAGACGATAAAGGTGTTTTTAAAATAAACAATCTCGAATTTGGAGTTAAATACCGCTTGGTAGTTAACGCTTGGATGTACGAGGTACTGCGTAAGGAAATCACTTTAACAGCCGCAGAACCTAATTTGAATTTGGGAAACTTGGTTTTATCTTCAAAAACCAATACACTAAATGAAGTGGTAATTATGTCTGAGCGACCACCGGTTATTGTGCGAAAAGATACGATTGAGTTTAACGCAGAATCGTTTAAGACTTTGCCGAGCGCAGTAGTTGAAGATTTATTGAAAAAGTTGCCAGGTGTAGCTATTGATGCAAATGGCGGAATAATGGTCAACGGCAAATCGGTTAGTAAAATATTGGTTGATGGAAAAGAATTTTTTGGTGGCGATCAACAAATTGCAACTAAAAATCTACCAGCTAATATTATAGATAAAGTGCAATTAAGCGACGATCCAGAGGCAAAGCGAAGAGATCCCGATATAGTTGCAGGTAACATACCGCAAATCATCAACCTAAAATTAAAGAAAGCAATTAAGAGTGGAGCTTTTGGAAAATTTTACGCTGGTGGTGGCCCCAAAGAACTTTTTGAAGCTGGAGGTATCATGAATTTTTTCAGGGATACGACCCAAGTGAGCGTGCTGGGCTACGGTAATAATGCCAACAAGCCTGGCTTTAGTATTTCTGATGTGATGCGTATTGGGGGTTTTCAAAGGTCTGGTGTAAACTCAACTTCAATTAATTCAGATGGTGCTTTTTCATTAAATGGTATTTCTTTCGGAGGTTCTATGAACGGCGGCGTTCAAAAATCTGCCGGTGGTGGAGCAAATTTCAACACCATCACTAAAAAAGGAATAAAAGTTAATGGTAAATATTTTTTGGGTTACAGCGATAATTTTACAAACCAAGAAATTGATGTAGAACAAACACTTGGCGCTAGAAGATTATTCATCAACACTAATTCGCTACAAAACAATAGAAGTTATAGCCATAATTTTGGTGGCAGAATTGAAGCTAAACTAGATAGTTTAACTAAACTGACAATTGAACCGAATATATCTATTGGCATTATCAATAACAAAGGAAACTTAAAAACAACAACCTTTAACAATCAATTGGCTTTAGAAAGCGATGGAAATAATGCTTCTAGAGATAAAGGGACTAGTAATGATATTAATTTAAGTACAAACCTGTGGAAAGATTTTAAGAAAGTAGGCAGGTCGTTGAACGTCACTTTAAATGTATCACGCAGAGAAAACTTGAGCGACAACTATACCATCAATGAAAGTAATTTTTACGACCCGTTAAGACCAAGTGAGTTCTTAGATCAGCTAAGAGATAATAACATTTCCAACTTTAACATCAACTTAAATGCTAATTACAGCGAGCCACTAAGCAAAATGTTAACATTAAGCATCGCAAGCTCTGCTAACTATATTGACAACGAGAACGCCTTGGCTACTTTCATTAAAAACCCGAGCAACCAAGCTTTCGATATCGCGGTTCCAAGCCTTAGCGAAACAGTGATGCAAAGTGGCTACAAAACAAATAACAGATTAAGTTTGCGTTGGGCGGTAACTAAAGATTTAAATATTCAACCGGGTTTCGTTTTTAATACCATCGATTTAAAAAACGAATTTGTTAATAACCAAAACTTCGATCAACACTTTAACTTTTTTGCCCCGCAATTAACCATCAGGTATAAAAACTTAAGCTTCAGCTATTCGCCCTCATTTAGAGAAGCCGATGTAAGGTATTTACAACCCATTGCCAATAACACCAACCAATTCTACATTCAAAATGGTAACCCTAATTTGCGCCCCTCTAAAACGCACCAAGTGAATATGAATTTGTATAAATACGATACGCAAAAAACGTTAAGCTATAACTTGTATTTAGGCGGTAGTGTACAAAACGATGGGGTAATCATGTCGAGAATAATTAGTGATGGCGGTGTACAAACTGTAACACCTATCAATCAGGATGGTATTTGGCAGTTTCATAGCAACGGTAATATTTCCAAAGATTTTAAAAGCACTAAAAGACAGTTTACGGTGAGTACCGGCTATTGGGGTAACTACAACAGAAGCTTCGTTATTGTAAACGGGAATGCGAGTACTAGTCAACTAATAAACGGTGGACCAAGAGTTGGCGGAAGAATTAACCTAAATGATAAATTTGAGTTCGGAGAAACTTATAGCTTTGGCTTCAATAAAAGTTTCTACGAAAACGATTTCTTTACAAACTTGAACTATTACAACCACAGTAGCGAAACCGAAATGATTATCCGTATTCCTAAAAAAGTGGTTTGGGAAACTAATTATCGTTTGCAACACAATACGCAAACCGTTAACGGACAAAATAACACGATCAGCTTTTGGAATGCCGCAGTAACTTTCTTGTTCTTAAAAAATGATAGACTGCAGTTAAAATGTAGTGTAAATGATATTCTAGACACGAACAACAGACGTTACATTTTCCTTAGCGAGAATACCGTAAGAGATCTAAGAATAAATAATTTAGGCAGACATGGTTTGTTCACACTCACTTATAACATTCAAAATTTTGGTGGCAAAGTTGGCGGAAAAGATACCATGTTTAGGTTCTAGATTGTTATAATTTAACCACATAGATACATAGGAAATAAGAGATACTGTGTCTATGTGGTTAAATATTTAAAAATTTGAAAAGCAAAAGGAGTATTTCATATCAATGTTAGTCCTGCCATTCGTTACAATCTTTTTGTGAATGTTGGTGCTTAACCCAAACCTCGTAGGTTCAAAAAAACCTACGAGGTTTAATTTGTACAGCAAAAAGTATTTTCACTTCTGTCAGGTTTAGAAAACCAAGGTTTGTGCAGCTATGTATGGTTTTCTTGCAAAAGCCTAAGTTATTTAGCCCAGTTCCGATAGCTATCGGAAGGAGCGACATCTTTTTTGCTATCATCCTAACATTTGCCGATTTTATATCGGTAGCACAGTCTAAGGATGCAAAAAAATATAGCGGAAAGCTGGATTGCCGACAATAGATGTATTATCCTTGCGCTTCAAAAAAAGTGGAAATATTTATTTTTTTGGCATATAGGTGGTAATCTGCTTCGCCATGCCTTTAAATAACACCAAATGAAACGGAAACATGGCATACCAATAAACCCTACCCCACAAACCATGCGGCCTAAAAGTAGCGATTTGCGATAGGTAAGACTTGCCATGATGTTGTACCACTTTTAGCTCAAGCCATGCTTCGCCAGGAACTTTCATTTCTGCATAAAGTAATAACCTTTTATGTTCTTTATCTGCCAGCAGTACTCGCCAAAAATCGAGTACATCTCCAGCTTGTAAACTGGTATTGCTAGTACGCCCACGTCTGGTGCCTACTCCACCAAACATTTTATCTAAAAAACCACGTAGGCTCCAAAGCCAATCTAAATAATACCAACCTCGGCTGCCGCCAATGCCCCAAATGTTTTCGAAAACTTCTTCCGCTTTACGCTCAAAAGGCATTTTAACTTTATACTCTACCGTACCATTTTGAGGCACTTTAACTTGATCCATAAACGAGGTTTCGAGATAACCCCTATTTAAAGCATCTTTCCAACTACTTACGATAGAGTTTTGTTCAATCTTTTCGAAAGCTAACTTTAATGCCTCTTTGTAGCTTAAACATTTTCTAGGAACAATTTTTTTTATATCATCATTTTGGCAAATTACCTCAACCTTCATGCTGTCTACCAAACTTCTTGCAAGTGAATAAGGCACAGCCGTAACTAAATTTAACCAAAGGGAAGAAAGTTTTGGCGTTAAAACCGGAACGGTCAAAATATATCTTTTTAATCCTCTAGATTCGGCATATTGCAGAATCATTTGTTTGTAGGTTAAAATATCTGGTCCACCAATATCAAATACCTGTTTGTAGGCTTCTTTGTTTGCTAAAACACCGCTCAAATACGCCAAAACATCTCTAATGGCGATGGGTTGGCATTTGGTTCTTACCCATTTTGGCGCCACCATTACTGGTAATTTTTCGGCTAAATCTCTAATAATTTCGAAAGATGCAGAGCCAGAACCAATGATAATTGCTGCTCTTAAAATGGTATAATTAATACCCGAATTTTTCAATTCATCTTCAACAGCTAAACGAGAACTTAAATGTTTTGAAAGTTCTTTTTCGTTGGCAATACCTGTAAGGTAAATAATTTGCTTGCAATTGGTCTGCTGAATTTGTTTCACAAAATTTTGAGCAGATTTTAACTCCAAATCTGAAAAATCAGCGCCACTGCCAGACATAGAATGAACTAGATAATAAGCTGCTTCTATATTGTTGGGTATACTTTTTAAAGTTTCTGGGTTTAATAAATCACCAGTAATGATTTGAACCTTATCACCAAAATCGCTTTCCAGCGCAAACCTACGCGGATCGCGAACCATGCAAACTACATCATGACCTTGTTCTAATAAAACTGGAAGTAGCCGTGTACCAATATAACCGTTTGCACCTGTTAGCAGAATTTTCATGATTTTTAAGGATAATTATACCCATAACAATCATTAACTACTTTTGTTGTTTACGTTAAACGTGTGGCTTAAAAGTATCTGTGTTAACAGTCGCTTTAAGCTCATGCAGAATATTGTACAAACCAAAATTAGTTCGGTTAATGTAAATGAAATGTTTTACACCACGAGCTTGCTTAAACTCTGGCATTTTGGTTATTTTTTCGCCATAATTGTATAAATCTTCGAAGAATTGTTCTTTGCTGAAATCGAATGTATTGGTAACATAAGGTTTTGCAAAAAGCGAAATCATTTCTTTATATGCTTTGTAGTAAAACTCGATTTGCGCTGGCGTATCATTTGGTAAAATCATTTCTAATTGGCGAAATGCTTTAATGGTTTCTTCCTTGTCCTCAAATAAATCTGTTGAGGTTAATGAGAAAAATGGTCTGTAAAAATCATCAGGCATTTCTTTAATGCAGCCAAAATCTATAGCACCTAATTTTTCATCTTTGGTAATTAAAAAGTTGCCAGGATGTGGATCGGCATGCACTTTTCTCAACTCATGTTGCTGAAAATTATAAAAATCCCATAAAGCCTGACCAATTTTATTTTTCAGTTCTTGCGAAGGATTGGTAGCTAAAAACTCTTTTAAGTGTAAGCCTTCAATCCAATCCATAGTGATAATTCTATTGCTAGAAAGCTCAGGATAATAAGTTGGGAAAACTACGTTATTTAGATTTTTGCAAGCGGCTGCAAATTCTACCGAACTGCGAACTTCACGCTCATAATCAGTTTCTTCTAACAAACGCTCTTCTACCTCTTTCATATAAACAGCCAATTCCTTTTCGCTCATGCCCAATAAACGAAAAGCTATAGGTTTTACCATTTTTAAATCTGAAGAAATGCTATCGCCAACACCAGGATACTGAATTTTTACCGCTAGTTTTTTGCCGTTTAACTGAGCCTCGTGAACTTGGCCAATAGAGGCTGCATGAGTAGATTTGATGTTAAATTTATCGTAGATCTTCTCTGGTGTTTTTCCGAAACTTTTGGTAAAAGTACGTACAATTAGTGGTCCAGATAGAGGAGGAGCATTGTATTGCGATTGCGTAAATTTATCTACATACGCTCTTGGCAGAATATTTTTATCCATGCTGAGCATTTGTGCAACTTTTAAAGCAGAACCTTTTAATTCGCTTAGTGAGTTGTAAATATCGGCAGCGTTATCCTCATTCAACTCATCGCGACTAAGCTCTGGATTGAAGAGTTTTTTAGAATAATGTTTAATGTAATTTCCGCCAATCTGGAAACCTGTTTTTACAAATTTTGCAGAACGCTCTACCTTGGTGGTAGGCATTGTTTCTTGCGCTTTCATCCCGTCTTAAAATCCCATTTTTTCTTTCAACTTTCCGTTTTGGGTAAGAAATTTACCGTATTCGAATAAGTTGTCTATTGGCGAACGTTGAAATAAATCGAACGTTACTTGTATCCCTCTTTCTATGGCTTCATCAGTTTTTTCGAAGCCATTGCTATCATCATCTATCCAAAAATTTAGGATAAAAGCATACTGCACCCACAGCGCATCTTTATAACGTTTAGCAAAAAACTTACGGTCGGCCAATTCTCCACTCTCTAAGCCTTCATTGATAATTTCTTCGGCAAAATTTTCGAAAATGGGTTTTACACCAGATAGAACATCAGGAGTAGATAACCTTTTAGGCTGCTTTTTTAAACTATAAATCACGAAACTTCTTTGGCTTTTTAACAGCTCTACATAACTGTAAAAAAAAGACAGCATTTTCTCTCGAGATGTATATTGTGCCCAAAGTTCTTGTTTCTGAATTTCATCAATGGTTTCTACGGTAAGCTCAAACCAAATATTTTTTTCGATGCTCTCAAATGAAGCATAAAAAGCATAAAAATCAGCCTCTGAAATTTTTAATTTTTTAACAAAGCTGTAAACTGATTTCGGCTGTTCATCATGTGTTAAAACATAATCTACATAACCTTTTTTGATTTGCTCTCGAGTTGCCATTTTCTTTTTATTTAAAAACGTAAAAATTGTGGTTTTGGTTTACGAAACCTCTCAAAATTAAGACTTTATTTATCAGAAATTTGCAATAAAAAAAAGGTAAGCATTTAAAAAAATTAAACACATAGGAACATAGTTAACATAGAAAAAATACCCAACCGATGTCTTCTATGTATCTATGTGGTTAAAAAATTTCATATCTATTATTCCATAGAGAAAAGTCCGAATGGATTGCCTTCGGTATCTACGCAGATAGAACAGAAACCAAATTCGCCGATAGAGAATTTTGATCGGGTAACTATTCCACCAGCGGCTTTAATTTTAGCTTCCTCTACAGTTGCATCCTGACAAGGAAAATAGACCATGGTATTTACACAATGGCCATCACCTTCTTTAGTTCCTGGCATTTCAATTAAGGCGCCAGAAACACCTTGGTTTTCCATCGGGGAGAAGAATGACATTTTCATTCCGTCTGGCGAGTCGCCAGGAGCAGGACTATCGATAAAGTTTGTACCCAATACTGCAGTGTAGAATTTTTTGGCCCGGTTGATATCTTTTACGTAGATTTCGAACCAGCAGATGATGTTTTGATTCATAATTTTGATGTTTTGTTTTAGCTAATTTAAGTATTAGTTATAAAACTAACGATGGGCAATTGCGCCAGAAAATGGGGTAGTTTATGCCAATAAGCTAATTTTTTTGTAGCTAAGATTATAGAAATATGAGTTACCATCAATTGAAGGCTTGATATACGGTATAATTTCATAACAATAAGGTTATCCTAACTTCTTGCTGAATCCCGAACTTAAGCGTATGAAATCCTCAGATGCCATAGCTACTATATTATTTTTTTCACTCTTGTTAATCGCTTCAACATTTATTGGCATTCCTATAAATGGTGGTGATAAAGGATGGCTATACCTAAATGGATTTTTTAGAGAATTTATAGCTGGAAATTGGAGGATGTTCGATAACCCCCTTTACATTTTGGTATTGATTTCAACACTAATGTTATATTTAACACCTTTTTTCTTTCTGTCTAAATACAGGAAGAAAATGTTTATAATAGTACCTGGAGTTTATCTAATGCTAACTTTAATAAGTTTCCCGTTGTTTATTTTTTTGTTGATACCTTTTATTCTACTTTGGATAATTTTATTAACTGCTGTAAACAGATATGATAAAGTTTAGGCTATTAAAGACTACTACCTTTGTACTATAAACCCCTGCCTGTCAGGCAGGCAGCGGTTTGACAAGCGGGGCTTAAAAAACCGAGAAGCCGTAACATCATTTTCAAAAATAGGCTTACTTAGTAATCATTAATCCTAAACCAACTGCTAAAAAACCAGTTAGCACACTTGCTAAAGTATATGCAATAAGTGTAATGTAATTTTGGTTTTGCAACAAAGAAATATTCTCTGCAGCAAAGGTTGAGAAAGTGGTATAACCACCACAAAAACCAGTGATGAATAACAGTTTTAAATTATGATCTGTAGTTGAATTTGCGAAATAACCGATTAACAAACCAATCATAAAACAACCCAAAACATTGGTTATAAATGTGGCTAAAGGAAATGCGTTTGCATAATATTTTGCTGTAAGAAAAGAAGTTAGGTATCGGAAAATACTCCCAATTCCACCGCCTAAGCCAACCAATAGCAATTGCTTTATCATCTGTTAAGGCTCAATTTGCTCTCCATTTTGCAATTTTTCTCTTCTCTTTTCTTGCCATAAAAAATGTAACAATGTATTTAACACAACGGCATTCCAGTCGTGGTGAAAACTCAGCGCCACCCTCTTTTTAGCATCGTAAGCATGTTGTATGTGCAACAAACCTTTATCTTGATGATAATTGATATCGCTCCATTGTACCAAGGCAGTTTTAGTTTTACCTAAAAACCATGTTTTGTAATTCATGGTAAATCCTTCGTAATTAAACTTGGTATCACCAACTTCTAAAGTTTGTTTTTCGTTTAGTTGTGTGATGAAAAAGTTAACCAATTGTTTTTTTACCGTGTGCCACAACCCGGTCATGATATAATAGTAAGTATGGTCTTCTTCTAACAATTCGCCAACCTTTTTACTATCGAATTTGATATTGACAGTTTTACCATCCTTGCTCTTCACATCAATACTGTAACTCTTTTTTATAGGTTTTTTTACAGTTCCTATTAAAGAAACTCCATATTTAATACCCGTTACATCGGCACAGGCAATGGTGGTTTGATTAACTTGTATAACATCTTTATTAATTTTTACCTTTTGGTTTGATGATGGTATTATGATGTCTACGTCGAAATTATGTGCTTGCATGGGCTAAATCTTATCGAAATGATGATGGGCAAATATGAGTATTTTAAATAATATTTGATTAAAATTTTAATGTCTGTCTAAAAACTAACATTATGGATTAAGAAAATTAAAGCATTAATTTTTACAAACTTAATCCGTTTCATTCTTAATGTTTTACAACTCTCAATTTCTGGTTAGTACGTAGTCGAAGTCTATTTACTTCAAACCTAATCTGTGTTTCCTAAGCGTGTCTTTTGCTATGTCGTAACCGGCATCTGCATGACGAATAACCCCCATTGCAGGGTCATTATGTAACACACGTTTTATCCGTTTGGCAGCATCTTCGGTTCCATCTGCCACGATAACCATACCAGCGTGGATGGAGTAACCGATACCAACACCACCACCATGATGTAAAGACACCCAACTAGCACCACCTGCAGTATTGATTAAAGCATTTAAAATTGGCCAATCTGCAACTGCATCGGAGCCATCTAACATGGCTTCGGTTTCGCGGTTTGGAGATGCTACCGAACCTGTATCTAAATGGTCGCGACCAATAACAATAGGTACTTTTACTTTTCCATCAGCAACTAATTTATTAAAGGCCAAACCTGCTTTTTCTCTTTCCCCTTGCCCTAACCAACAAATTCTGGCTGGCAAACCCTGAAAAGCAATTCTTTCTTGGGCCATGGTTATCCATTGTTTTAAACTTTCATTTTCTGGGAAAAGTGCTAAAATCAATTTGTCGGTTTCGTAAATATCTTGTGGATCGCCGCTTAAAGCTGCCCATCGAAAAGGACCCTTACCTTCGCAGAATAAGGGACGAATGTACGCTGGTACAAATCCTGGAAAGTCAAAAGCATTTTTAACACCAGCCTCTAAAGCTCTTCCACGTAAATTGTTACCATAGTCGAAGGTTATTGCGCCACGTTTTTGTAGTTCCAACATTTGCTGAACGTGTTTTGCCATGGTTGTGTAAGAACGTTTGGTATATTCTTCTGGGTTTTCTGTTCGTAAAACATTTGCTTCAGCAACAGATAATCCCTCTGGAAAATAACCAATCAATGGATCGTGAGCTGAAGTTTGGTCGGTTAAAGTATCGGGAACAATATTGCGATCAATTAATCTTTGCAAAAGTTCTACAGCATTGCAAACCACACCAATAGAAAGTGCTTTGCTTTCTTTTTTGTATTGTAATGCTTTATCAATCGCTTCATCAATGTCATAAGCAATTTCATCGATGTATCTTGTTTCTAAACGTTTTTTGATGCGCCATTCTTCCACATCCGCTGCCAGACAAACGCCTTGGTTCATGGTAATGGCCAAAGGTTGTGCGCCACCCATGCCGCCTAAACCAGCAGTAACATTTAATGTTCCCTTTAAATTACTTTGAAAATGCTTTTTGGCAAGTGCCGCGTAAGTTTCATAAGTACCTTGAACAATGCCTTGAGACCCGATGTAAATCCAAGAGCCAGCGGTCATCTGCCCGTACATCATCAAACCTTTGTCTTCTAATTCATCAAAGTGCTGTTGGGTTGCCCATTTTGGAACGAGTTGAGAGTTAGAAATCAATACTCTTGGCGCATCTTTATGCGTAGGTAAAACACCTACAGGTTTGCCCGATTGGATGATCAAAGTTTCATCTTCTTCTAAATTTTGAAGTGCTTTTATAATCAATTCTAATGCTTCTTTGTTACGTGCAGCTTTTCCTCTACCGCCATAAACTATCAAATCTTCGGGTCTTTCTGCAACATCAGGATCTAAATTATTCAATAGCATTCTTAATGCCGCTTCTTGTACCCAACCTTTGCAGGTTAAGGTATTTCCTGTTGGTGTGTTCTTCACTTTTAGGTTTAAACCTTCGTTTATATTTGTGGTCATATCAAGGCAATGTTACAACTCAAATGTAGGAAATTATTGTTATTTGCTTAGGTTTGTCAACGAAATTGAAAAATAAACGCTTACATATTCAACAAATTTTAACCTTGGTTATGCTATGGGTATTTTCGCTTGCGATAATACCATGGGGGGCATTACACCATCATGAAGAGGTTGCAAATTCTGTTGTAGAGAAAAACTGTACACATAAACTTCACCTTAAAACAGAAAAAGAGACTTGTTTAATCTGTAAAGCACATTTCGAAAAAAACTATACGGTAAGTAATGTTTCATTTGTAACTTATTTAACTAGTAAAGTTGTAAATAATGAAGTTTCGGTAATATCAAGTTCTTATGTTGATCTTATTTCTACCTCTTTAAGAGGACCTCCAAGTTTTTCATAATATTTTAGATTTAGGGCTTTACAGCCAAAACAATTAAATTTTATCTAATTAGATGGGTAGGTACGCCATTTGGTCTGCTGGCAACTCATTGTAAAAAAATATTTATGAAAAAGATAAGCCTATTATTGGTTATCCTATTTGCCTTTTTCTCTGTTGCTACCTTTGCCGCTAATGTGGCCGATTTTAAAGGTACAGTTATTGATGCCACAACAAAACAACCGTTGGTTGGTGCTACAGTTTATATATCAGATTTAAAAGCAACAACAACCACAAATCCGAACGGAGAGTTTGTATTTAAAAATATCCCATCGAAAGGGAAGTTCCTGGTAGAAGTACGTTATGTAGGTTACAAAACGGCATCTCAACAAGTAGATTTAGCTAGCGGTTCAAGTCCAATATTTACTTTAGAAGAGTCTGTAATTGAAAGTGCAGAAGTTGTAGTAACGGGCACACCTTATAGTGCAAATAATAAAACCAACAGTTTAGCAGTAGTTACTGTAAATAGAGAAAAGTTAGCACAATCTGGCGGAACAAATATTATTGATGCACTCGCAAAAGTACCTGGAATTTCGCAAATTACAACTGGTGGTGCCATTTCTAAGCCATCTATTAGAGGTTTAGGTTACAATAGGGTTTTAACTATTGTTGACGGCGCAAGAGAAGAGGGGCAACAATGGGGTGATGAGCATGGCGCACAAATAGATCAGTTTGCTGCAGCTAGGATCGAAATTTTAAAAGGACCTGCCAGTTTGTTATATGGTTCTGATGCTTTAGGCGGTGTAATTAATATCATTGATGATTTGGTACCTGCAGCTGGAGATCATAATGGGAACTTTACCACAAGTTATAGTACAAACAATGGTTTAACTGCCTCTTCTTTAATGTTGCAGGGCAATACAAATGGTTTTGTTTACCGTGGACGGGCATCGTATAAAAATGCTTATGGCTTTGGTTATGGTGATAAAACGGTGCCAAATTCAGGCTTTAACGAAAGTAATTTCAGCGGAATGCTTGGTCTAAATAAAACATGGGGATATGCTCATTTAAGCTTATCTAGATTTAACACCAACGTTGGTTTGGTAGAAGAAGGACCAGATGCTGATGGAAATTACCTAGACGAAGATGGAAATGTAATTAGCAATGCTGATGCTAGAAAAAGAAAGTTGAACATCCCTTTTCAAAATATCAATCATTATCGTGCTGCTTTAAATAGCAACATTTTATTGGGTGGCGGACAGCTGAAAAGTACTTTTGCTTTTCAAAACAATATTCGTAAAGAGTTTGAAGAAAGCAAAGACGAACCTGGCTTAAACCTAAATTTAAAATCATACACTTATGATGTAAAATATTCATTTGCAAATAATGGGTTGTGGGAGCCAACGATAGGTCTGCAGGGAATGCACCAAACGAATACCAACAATGGCGATGAATACCTGATACCAGATTATACAAGTGATAACATTGGTGCTTTTGCTTATTTGAAACGCAACTTTAGTAAAGGTGCAATTAATGCAGGTGTACGTTACGACTATAAAAATATTGATGGTGCAGATTTAATTGATGCTGGCGAACAAGTATTTACAGCATTTAATAATAGTTTTTCTAATGTTTCTGGATCTGTTGGTTTTGCATTTGAGATTGCAAAAAACTTGAACCTTAAAGGTAATGCAGGTTCTGGGTTTAGAGCGCCAAATATTGCAGAATTGGGAGCAAATGGGCGTCATGAAGGTACATTTAGGTATGAAATTGGCAACAGTAAATTGAAACAGGAAACCAGTTTACAGTTTGATTTAGGCTTAGAATATAGTGGCGAAAAAGTAACTTTAGGACTAAATGCCTACAGCAATCGTATCTATAATTATATCTATCCAGGAAACTTCAATAACGAAACTACTCCTTTTGTAGATGAGGACGGCCTATCAACTGTGTTGCCTGTATATCGTTTTGTACAAACAGATGCAGATCTAATTGGGGGAGAGGCATCGGTAGATTTCCATTTAATTAAGTCACTGCATTTCGAAAATACTTTTTCATATGTTAAAGGAACCAATCTGGCCGATAATGCTGCTCTGCCTTTTATTCCTGCAGCTAGTTTAAATAACGAATTACGTTTTGAGCCAAGTATTAAAGGCTTAAAAGACAGTTTTATCAAAATTGGTTTAACCAATGTATTTAAACAAGATCGCTTTGATAGTTTCGAAACGCAAACAGATGGTTATACTTTGTTAGATGCAGGCTTTGGTACCTCATTTAAAACCAAAAAAGGTAAAATTAACGTTTGGGTTACCGGACAAAATTTGGGTAATAAATTATATTATAATCACTTAAGTAGATATAAACCTGCAGGGATATACAATCCAGGAAGAAATGTAAACTTTGGTATCAGTGTACCGATCATTTAGTTCATTGGTGCATTAGTTCCATTGTGTATAAACCTATCTGTCGGTGTCTCACCTACTAAGATGTAGATTTTATTAGCCCCGGATTTACTGATTTTATATCTGAGAGCTGGGGCTTTTTTAGAATTTTGATCTTAAGCTTTTAAGCCCATCGGTCGGTGTCTCACCTCCATCTCCAGAAATGTAATTTATTAGATCAGTAAAGCAATGGCAGTAGCTTTTCTTAATGTTGGTCGGGCGCTGCACTTCAATCTTTTTGTACGCTTCGACTACGCTCAGCGTTATGCAAAAGGATTTTCGTTGCGATCCCGTTTATAGAACTGAGGTTCGTAATACTATTGAAGGTTGCAATGTGCAAACCTTAATAATAGAAAAAACTTAGTTGTTAAACCGGGTTGCAGTGGAAATCTTTTTTTATTAACCATAGCAGTCATCCGTTAACTATTTACATCATGGTAATTCATTGCATGACTTAAATAAACCATGAAAAAGATTGTAACGCAATACAGGACAGCATTTCTCTAAGAATTAGTGTAAATGCTTTTCGAAATAAATGTAGCTTATTTTATATTTTAATCAATCGAATGGCTATTTTCTATTGTCTATCAACCATCAAACAAAAATTTTTTTTCACAAATAATTTGGTGGTTTCAAAATAACATCATACTTTAGTGTATTATTTAACTAATACAGTATAGTATGATTAAGATTAACGACCTAAATTTTGGTTACAGCAAACATCAACTGTTATTCAAAAACCTGAGCATGCAATTGAGCAATGGTCATATATATGGATTACTGGGCAAGAACGGAGCTGGTAAATCAACCTTATTAAAAAACCTAGCAGGTTTAGTATATGCCGAAAGCGGATCTATAGATGTTTTAGGTTTCGATCCAGCCAAACGCCAACCTGCATTGCTAGCGCAAATCTGTTTTATCCCTGAAGAGTTTTATTTGCCATCGGTTAAGATCGATGCCTATGTAAAAGCAAACGCAGTATTCTATCCGAACTTCGATCATACTTATTTTGCTAGTTTGTTGGCAGAATTTGATATTCCAGTTGGACAGAAGTTGATTAATATGTCTTACGGACAGAAGAAAAAAGTAATCATCGCCTTTGGCTTGGCAACACAAGCTAAATTGGTAATTATGGATGAGCCAACCAATGGTTTAGATATTCCTTCTAAAGCCCAGTTTCGTAAAATTATGGCATCTGCATTAACTGATGATCGCTGTATTATCATCTCTACCCACCAAGTTAGGGATTTAGATAACCTTATTGATACGGTAATTATGTTAGACGAAAATAGCGTGGCTTTAAAAGCATCGATAGAAGAAATTACTAATAAACTTACTTTTAAACGCATTAAGGAATTAGATGATACAGTTATCTATGCCGAACCTTCTTTGTCAGGTTACAATGCTGTTATGCCAAACTATCATCAAGAAGATAGCAAGCTAGATATAGAGCTGCTATTTAATGCTGTATTAGCGGCTAAAAATAAACTGAAACCAATTTTTAACTAAATCTTAAACAGACATGAACAATACATTTAATATACAGCGTTTTGGTCTTTTGTTAAAAAGACAATGGTTAGAATTTGGAAAAATTTACTTGATTACTTTAGTAGTGGTAATTGGTGTAATGGTTGCCTTTTATGGCTTCAACATTTTTCCACTCGAAAGATTTAGAGGTCCCGTTGATTTGGGTTTTAGAGAGCCGCTCTTCATCATATTTGGCTTCTTATTTATTACGATAATTGCAAGCAGCTATTTTGCACACTTAGGTCAAAAGCCCAAAGCAATAATAGACCTAATGATTCCGGCTTCTACTTTCGAAAAATTTTTAGGAGCCATAATATTTACCTCATTAATGAGTACGGTTAGTTTTTTACTGATATTCTATATTACAGATTTAGCTTTTATATCTTATCTCAAATCAAATCTAACTGAAGTTGGGGCTAAGGAAGTTCTATTTATAACCCAAAAAGAATACATCACGATCTTTAAAGAATTTAGATTTGTATATATCCTTCCACTATTTGTTACCAGTATATTCTTATTAGGCTCTATTTATTTTAATAGGTTTCATTACATCAAAACAGCTATTTCAGTAATGATTTTCTCAGGGATTTGGACGTACATCATTTATAATTCTGGAAGATTTTTGTTTGATAATAAAATACAAATAAACCATCAAGGCGGAAGACCTGGTTGGTTAGCAAGTTCTTATATAGAAATGTACATGATTTTATTATTGGCACTACTCACATATATTTTCTGGGCGATAACTTATGTGCGCCTTAAAGAAAAACAGGTTTAATTTTAATTGGTATAGATATGGAATTTAGAGATAATAAGGCAATATACCTTCAAATAGCAGAGTACGTTTGCGAGCACATATTGCTAGGCAAATGGAAAGTTGACGAGAAAGTACCTTCGGTTAGGGAAATGGCAGTCGATTTAGAGGTAAACCCAAATACAGTAATGCGTACTTACGAATTATTGCAGAACAGAAATATAATCACCAACAAAAGAGGTATAGGTTTTTTTGTAGGCGAACATGCCATTGTAAATGTTCAAGATTACCGTAAAACACAGTTTATGGAAGAAGAACTTCCAGTAGTTTTTAGAAATGTATATCTATTAAACATAGGTTTTGATGAACTACAAACACGTTACAACACTTTTGTTAAAGAAAATTTTAATTCATAAATCATGAAGACAAGTAATAAATTATTAATCGCTTTTGCAGCTGCACTCATTCTAATTCCAATTTTGGGAATGTTTATTGTATCTGCAACCCAGTACAAAACTGGTAACTATGAGGACATTGTAAAGGCTGAGCATAAAATAGAAAACTTTAGTACGCCTACCAAAAATATGGAAGCATTGGCAGTTCAAGGTCAATTCACATCAGTAAACATTACAGATGCCAAAGGGAAAGTATTGAATGTTCAATTGATCAAGGACAAAAAATTTGGCGTTAAAGTTCCAGCAGCTTATAAAGACCTAATTACCTTAAGTGTGGATGCAAATGGGCAATTGCAAATCGCAATTAAAGACAACCCAAAGTCTGATGATAATAGGAGAGACAGTTATTACACCAACATTTATGTGTATGCACCAAGTTTTACGGAACTAAGTGTATCAAATGCTAGTGATGTAAACATTATGGCGGTTGCGGATAGCTTAGCGGTAAATGTTCAAAAATCTGGTTCAATCAGTCTAGATAACCAGGCAGAAATTAAACATCTGGCTATAAAAACAATGGATGTTACGAATGTATATTTTAGAGACGATAGCTTAAATTCTGTGAGTTTAGATTTGAATAATACCAAATTAACTGCTGCCTCTAGTTCATTTGAAAATCTATCAGTTGTAACTGCCGGTAAATGCGAAATTGAATTGGAAGGAAATTACGATAAAACAAAAATTTATACTATCAACAACTTGACGCTTAATACAACTGGCATAGCAGATGTAAAATTAGAAAACGTAACGGTTAATAACTGTTCTGGTAAATTCTCTGATCAAACTCAGGTACAAATGCCAGCAATTAACCTAAACCAAATGTATAGTAAAAAATAGGAAAATGAAATCTATACTTACACTAGCACTATTATTTACAAGTTATTTTGGCTTTGCACAAAAGCTTACGCCGACATTAAAAGAAGCTTTTAAATATGATGATGTGGAAACATTATTAACAGAACTTAAAGAACAAAAGGCAACCCTAAACGATTGTTTTGATATTGAAGGCACATCGTATTCCCTTTTTGCCTTGAGCATTAGAATGGAAAAACCTAAGATCTTTAATGCATTGATTACCAATAAAGCAGATTTGAATAAGGTTTGTAATGATAAAAATCCTTTAATGTACGCTGCTAAATACGGCCAGCTAGAAATGGCTAAGGCTTTAGTTAAAGCAGGAGCAGATATTAAATTGTTAAATAAAGAACGCGAAACTGCTTTAGATTATGCCATTAAATACAAAAATAAGGAGTTAGAAACCTATTTCTTATCCTTAAAAACAACCAAATAAACAATAAAGCAAGCTTGTCTTTTCGATAGGCTTGCTTTTTAAACTCAACTGTTATGATTTACCTAATAATTATTGTAGTCATCTGCCTAATCTTAGATTAGATTATAGCTTTCAATAAAATTGATAGAAGATTTAATATCTTTAGCCAATAAACGATCGGCATCATTAAACGATACAACCTTACGGTAAGCACTTACCAATTGTTCGATTTTAGGAGATGATTGTTCAGGTTTTCGCAGATCTAAAGCCTGACTTGCTGTTAAGAGCTCTATCGCCAAAATTCGCTCTAAGTTATTGCAAACACGTAAACATTTTGTTGCGGCATTTGCGCCCATACTTACATGGTCTTCTTGGCCATTGCTGCTTACAATACTATCTACAGAAGCCGGTGTACATAACTGTTTATTTTCGCTAGCTATAGATGCTGCGGTATATTGGCTAATCATCAAACCAGAATTTAATCCTGCATTTTTAACCAAAAATGGTGGCAAACCACGAGTTCCAGAAATTAACTGAAAAGTTCTTCTTTCAGAAATAGAACCCAATTCGGCCAATGCCAAACACAAAAAATCTAAAGTTAAAGCCAAAGGTTGCCCGTGGAAGTTACCAGCAGAGATGATCAAATCTTCATCTGGGAAAACATTAGGGTTATCGGTTACCGAATTCATTTCTGTTTCAAATACCGATTGGATATAATCGATACTGTCTTTACTTGCACCATGTACTTGTGGCACACATCTAAATGAATAGGGATCTTGTGTTTGTTTGCCTTTTCTATTGATCAATTCACTGCCTGTTAGCCATTTATTGATATGAGCTGCAGTTGCAATTTGCCCTTTGTGCGGCCTTATCAAATGGCTTAAATTTAAAAATGGATCAATCCTGCAATCAAAAGCATCAATAGCAACTGCTGCAATTACATCTGCCCAATTGGATAGCTTTTGTGCCTTAAGCAAACAATAAGTACCATAAGCACTCATAAATTGTGTGCCATTTATTAAAGCCAAACCTTCTTTACTTTGTAAAGTTAAAGCTGGCCAACTTAACTTCTTATTGAGCTCAATACTGCTAATTTTGGCACCTTCGTACCAAACCTCCCCCTCGCCAATTAGGGGTAAAGCTAAATGTGCTAAAGGTGCCAAATCTCCCGATGCACCCAAAGAACCTTGTGTATAAATTACAGGTAAAATATCATGATTGTAAAAATCTACCAAACGTTGTACCGTTGTTAATGCAACGGCAGAATGTCCATAACTTAAAGATTGGATCTTTAACAATAGCATTAGCTTCACAATTTCCTTTGGTACTTCTTCGCCAGTTCCGCAAGCGTGGGATAACAATAAATTATGTTGTAGTTGTGTTAGATGTTCATCCTCAACTTTAACATTTTGCAAATAACCGAAACCGGTATTAATGCCATAAATAGGATCTTCGTTGCTACTTAACTTATCATCTAAATATTTTCTACATTTTTTAATGCGTTCTACTGCTAAGTAAGATAGTTTGATAACCTGTTTATTTTCAGTTATTTGTTGGATAACAGTAAGCGATAATTGCTCAGTACCTATCTCGTATTCGATCATGAAAGTTTTTATTTGGTGCCCAAAAGTATAAATAATGCGTAAATTTAACACAATCGCTCCCAATGATTGTTTCTATTTATTAAATCAATGCTTTTTATGATAAAGAACTTTTACGTGGTTGCGCTTTTCTCTTTACTATTTACATTTACTGCAAAGGCTCAGAAACAAGATACCCTTTCTATCACCTTAGAAAATGTAACCTATCCTTATCCAGTAAAATATTTGAACATCCAAACCGAAGGTCAAGATCTAAAAATGGCCTATATGGATGTTTTGCCAACCACTACAGCAAATGGAAGAACAGTGATGCTCTTTCATGGGAAAAATTTTGGCGGTTATTACTGGACTAGTGTAATTAAAGCATTAGCCAATGGTGGCTTTAGGGTTATTGTACCAGATCAGATTGGGTTTGGTAAATCCTCTAAAGCTTTTATCAATTATAGCTTTCATCAAATGGCAAGTTGGAACAAACAATTGTTAGATACATTGGGCATACAGAAAGCAGCAATACTTGGACATTCTATGGGAGGGATGTTAGCTACCCGTTTTGCATTGCTTTATCCAGCTAAAACAGAAAAATTATTGCTCGAAAACCCAATTGGTTTGGAAGATTATAGAACTTTTGTGCCCTACATCACCACAGCGCAACAATATCAAACCGAATTAAAAGCTACAGCAGAAAGTATTAAAAAATATTACCAAAGTTCTTATTTCACCGTATGGAAACCAGAATATGATGAATTGGTACGTATTGCGGCTGGTGTAACTTTTAGTGCAGATTATCCACGTGCGGCAAAAGTAGCAGCACTAACTTTTACCATGATTTATGAACAGCCAGTTGTACATGAATTTGTAAATGTGAGAGTACCAACAGTTTTATTTATTGGAAAAGAAGATAGAACCATCGTAGGGAAGGGATTGCTTAGTCCAGATCAACAAGCCTTATATGGACAATATAGATTGTTAGGTAAACAAACAGCTGCTAAAATCTACGGTTCTAAATTAATTGAATTTGATGCTATTGGTCATATTCCACATATAGAAAACCCAACAGAATTTTTAATCGCCCTAATGGGAAGTCTGCAATAGTTAGCTTTCCAAAATCTCTAATTGTATTAAAATATCTTCTTCTGTAATTGGATAGGGTATATCATGTTCAATATTTTGGTAAACAGCTTCGAATATGCCCATGTAATCTCCTTTTTCTGAACTTACAAATTCGGTTACTCTACCGTTATTTTTGGTAACTAGGGTAAGTTTTCCAGCATCCTCTTTATTTTCAATGCCGTAGCCAACATCAGTAGGTTTCATTCCCTTTAACAATTGTTCTTCCTGTACATCAGCGTGATTTTTGCTAAAAGAGCCCATCGTACCATTAACTACAAAAGCATCTTTAATGTCAGCCACCAACATACTTGCCGTTAAAAATACATTAAGCTGGTTAGCATAGCTCAGTTGCATACTGAAATAATCGTCAACCTTAGTGTTTTCACGGTTTTTGCTCAATACTTTATAACAATTTTCGGGTTTGCCAAATAGGCTAATAGCCTGATCCAATAAGTGTGGACCTAAATCGTAAGATAAACCGCTTGCTTCAAAAGGTTCTTCCTTAAAAAGTTTAACCCCAATCTCATTTCTATAACGATCATAACGGAAGTGTACTTCAACTAATTTACCCAATTTGCCACTTTCAATTACCTTTTTTACCGCATTAAAACCACTATCGTATCTTCTGTTCTGATAAACCAATGCCTTTTTGCCAACAGATCTGGCTAAAGCAAATAACTCCTTTGCCTGTGCAGTTGTTGCTGTAAAGGGTTTCTCTACCAAAATATGTTTTCCAGCACTTAAAGCCAACTTGGCATATTCATAATGTGTATAATTTGGGGTGTTGATGATGATCAACTCTATCGAATTGTCTGCTAAGATTTCTTCAATACTGTTATAACTAATGATGCCAGGATAATCAGCTTCTGCCAATTTATGATTTCTTTCTACAATAGCGTGTAAATTAAAGTTAGGATGACTTGCTACAAAAGGGGCATGAAATACTTTGCCAGACATGCCATAAGCTAAAAGACCAGTGTTGATTTTACCATTCATATTACAAAGCTAAAAATTTGACTTACTTGTGCGTTAAACTCTTTGTCATAAAACTATATTTGCAATATGAAGCCAGCAGAGATACACGCTAAATGGAAAGAATTACAGGTTAAAATTGCTGAAGAATTTGATTCTGATACACCAGATTTAAAGGTGATTTTATTTTTAATTGGTGTACAAGAACTAGGCAAAGGGCCAGGAAAATATAGCAAAAGACAAAAAGAAGAGTTAATGCACATTGCTACTTGCCGATTGTTAAGTGAAATGGGTTTTTATGAATTAGAAGGCTTGGATCAGGATGGTTGGCCACATTGGAAATTGGTTAAACCAGTTCCTTCCTATGCTTTAATGGAGCAAGAATTGTTATTAAAAGGCTTAGCAATCACTTATTTCGAAGATATTTATTCTTAACAAAAATCTATAGTTCGACCTTAAATGTAGTGTAATGAATTTAAAGAGATAACTGTCATTTGAAAAGTAGACACAGCAATTGTAGGCAAAGGCAGTCCCGCCTGCCTACCGCAGGCAGGTTTTTCGTTCCAATCTTTTACCCCTAAATCCCCTAAAGGGGACTTTGGTAAAAGGATTTACACTACAACCGAGTTTAAAGACAAAAGCATTTGCTACTGTTTAGGTCTAGGCGCCAGCATCCATCTATAGGATCAGACAGAACTAATATAAACGGGATCGAAACGGAAATCCTTTTGGTTTTTTTAATCCCGTCATACCGAGATGGACGCCAAAACCAAAAGATTGGAGTGTATGAGCCCGACTAACTTTAATAAAAGCTAAAAAACTGCTTTTCAAAAATCTCAATTTGAAGGATCAAACACCTTATCTAGCATAAAGGCAGATTCCTCGGAACTCGGGATGACAATATGGAACTAAAAAAAACCCTGAAGTAATAAATTACAACAGGGTTTTACATTTATATAGGTAGATATAAATTTTATTATTTGCCTTGAGTAGCAGCTTCTTTTTTCAACTGATCGTTAGCAACGATTACAATTTCCACTCTTCTATTTTCAGCTCTACCAGCATCAGTTGCATTATCGCCAATTGGCTCAGCAAAACCTTTACCAACAGTAATTAAACGTGATGATGGCACACCTTGAGAAACAGCATAAGCTTTAACCGCTGCAGCTCTTTTCTCAGATAAAGTCATGTTATATTCTTCAGTACCACGGCTATCAGTATGGCCAATTACTTTAATGTCAGTACCTGGATATTGATTTAAAGAACTAGCTAAAGATTGGATATTCGTTTTAGCAGCATCTTTTAATGCAAACTTGTCGAAATCAAATAAAATACCGCTATCAAATTTCACGATAATACCTTCTCCCTCGCGAATAACTTCAGCATTTGGAATTGCATTTTGAATTTCTGCAGCTTGTTTATCCATACGTTTACCGATAAAACCGCCAGCCGTACCACCAACAGCAGCACCAATAATTGCGCCTACCGCAGTATTACCTGCTTTTTTACCAATAATACCACCAATTACACCACCAGCAGCAGCACCAATACCAGCACCTTTCTGTGTATTTGTTAAGCTATCGCAACCAGAAAAGGTCATCATTCCTACAGATAGAGCGATACTTAATGTTGCTATTTTGAATTTTGAAGTCATCATTGTCTTAATTTTTTTAATTTATTATATCATGCCATATTCAAATGGAGTGCCAATTGTCACAAGTATGATAGATTTATTCTTTAATACTTGAAATACTGCATTTTAACCAATTCTAAGCCATTTTTTAGAATATTTTACTAAATTAAAAAGGTCAATCAAATACCTCGAAATGGGTATTAGATTGACCAATATTCTATACAATTAAGCTTGTTCTACTCCGAAAAATAGGCTTCTAATTCTTTTAACGAATTTTCATCTGTTTTAAAATCTTTAATCACAATGCCTCTTTCTAATAAAATAATGCGATCACAAACATCGGTTACATGATTTAAATCGTGGCTAGAAATCAATGTTGTTAATTTGTGGCTATATTTTAAGGCTTTAACATGCGATTTCAATCTAATCTGTGTGGTGGGATCCAAATTTGCGAAAGGTTCATCTAATACTAACAACTCTGGCTTTTGCATTAGTGCTGCAGCAATACCAACTTTATTCTGGTTTCCTTTAGAGAAATCTCTGATGTATTTTCCCCTGTTTAAAATTTCGCCATTAAAGAACTCCTCATATTGTTTCAGGTATTCATTCACATCAGCGATGCTTAAATTATTTAGGCTACCAATAAATATAAAATATTCCTCTGGTGTTAAATAATCGATTAAAAAACCTTCATCTAAATAAGATGCGGTGTAATTTTTCCAATCGCTAGTGCTAGCTACGTTTACCCCTTTAGATAAAATTTCGCCACTATCAGGTCTTATTAAATCTAACAACATTCTAAACATCGTAGTTTTACCTGCGCCATTGTTGCCAACCAAGCCAATGGTTTCGCCAGCATAAATTTGAAGGCTGCTAATGTCTACAACAGTTCTGCCTCCGTAAGATTTTTTTAATTGTTTAAATTCTAGCATCATATTATTCTCTAAAGCCTTCGGCTATTTTATAACGTTGTTTTTCAAATTTTTTAACTAGTAAATTAATCCAGAAATTACGCATCAATAACGTAATTAGCCCGAAAACTGCTAATGCAATTAATCCCCAATATGGTTTGCCGGCAAAGCCAAAGGGTAAATAGATCACAAATGGTATTAACAAAAGTGGAAACCCTAATATCCACTGTGTGGCACCTACACCTTGCCAATTAAAGCTGGCACTTTTGGTAATATCTAGCCTCTTGTAATTAATTGTAGCAAAATAAAGTACAATTACCGTAGCAAAGCCGATGTTATATAAATAGGCGGCCAAATGCAAAAGCAATAATTTATAACTCATAAAACCATAAAAACTTGCCAACAAGGTGATGATGGTACAGCTGATCGTAAACAATAAAAATTTAGCTTTAATAAAGTTTTTGAAATCAATCTTATTAACTAGCAAACCATCAAAATGTGTGCTTTGCCATGCAAACATAAATTGCCCATAGGTAATTACAGAAATACCTGTCATAAATATGGCCGCAAAAAGCATCATGCCAAACTGGTTTTTGGCTATCATTGGTTCTTTATAAAATAAAAAGCCGTAAGCTAAAAAAGCAAAGCCCATAAAAACAGATCCTCGCGAACGTTTATGCCTCAATATCAATTTTAGTTCTAATGCAGCTAATTCGCCAACTTTACCAAACCTGTTTAAAAAGGCATAATCGGTACTTACTTTTTTATCGTCTTTGGTACTTAACTCTTCTGTATATAAATTAGAGCGGAGGTAGGTGGAGTTGATGTAAAATATAATTGCTGCAGCTGCTGTAAACAGTAGAGCTAAATAGGGCTGCTTGGCAATTGTTGTAAATATGAGATTTGAAAATGCCCTAATAGATAATATTTGATAATAATCTAATAAGCCAAATACTGCCACAAAGCCCATTATTAAACCAAAATAGAAGAAATTGTTGATCGATTTTCTTTTCAGGTACAGTACCAGATAGTTATTGAAAACTGTAAGCGAAAGTATAGATAAGATATACATTAAGCCAGTTACAACGCCGTAAGTACTACCAATTTTTATAATACTAAAAGGTATAAAAATGAATAATGGCAAAAGGTTAAAAAACGAGAACAAAGATTTGATGTTCAGGAAATTTACAATTATTTTTTTGTTAATTTTAAGATGTAAGTAAGGAATTATACTTAAAGTTGGTAGCTCTTGCATTTGGGTACGAGCACCTAAATCGAACAAAAAATAGTATAAAATGAAACCATTAAATATACTTATCACGTTAGCTCCAGGAAAAAATTTCTCTATCCCATAGGCCATTCCTAAACCGACTACAATAGCTCCAACTAAAAAATAGAGCATAAAAAACCCGAGAATAATTTGTGCAGCGATACTCCCTGCTTTGTTTCGGCTACGCCAAAAATCTTTCCATTGATGGCTTAAAAAAGTTGATAGCATGTATTCAAATATTTAATGTTTTTTATATAATTATAGAACTAAAGCTAATTATTTTTCAACCTCAGACATTACTTTTTTTCTGCCTAGATCATATTCTTCTTGAGTGATTAACTTTTCTTCGAACATTTTCTTTAACTCACGAAGTTTGTCTGCTTTTGATTTAGCCGTAACAGTGGAAAGAGGCTGCGCCGCTACCTGCTTTGGACCACTAGCAGATGGAACTAATTCATAAGTACGCTCTGGATTATACTTCATTGTCCATAAAAATGGAACTAGAACGAAAATGCCACCAATAATTGCACCTACATCGGCTTTTTCATTTCTAGAAAAGGTAGTGTTAAAAGGCTCATAGCCTTCTTTCTCTAACTTAACTGTGTTAGTGCTGCCCACAATTTTTGTGTCTTGATAACTGTAGGGTGTGGTACCTACCGATTCTCCATTTAGGTAAACCTTTGCACCACTGGGGTTAGATTGGATTAATGTTCTGCTAGAGCAGCTGGCTAATAGGATAGTGCTGGCTAAAATTAATGCAGTTGTTTTTGGGATGATTTGTTTTTTCATTTGTGTTTTGTGTGATATGATATTTGTGTGTGTTTGTGTTCAAAATGTAGAACTAATATTTGTATTTATCTTTCCAATTCTGTTTCAGTTTTTCTCTTAATTTTTCTTCTGCCGGATTTTTACCAGGATCATACAATTTGGTACCACTTAACTGATCTGGAAAGTATTCCTGTTCAGAAAAATTCCCTTCATATCCATGTGCATATTGATAGTCTTTTCCATAACCAATGTTCTTCATCAATTTGGTTGGCGCATTGCGAATATGTAATGGGACTGGTAAGTTGCCGGTTTGTTTCACCAGTGCCTGTGCTTTATTTATAGCTTCGTAACTGGCATTGCTTTTAGCGCTTGATGCTAAATAGGTTACGCATTGCGATAAAATAATTCTAGATTCCGGAAAGCCAATTACATTTACGGCGGTAAAGCAATTATTGGCCAAAAGTAAAGCATTTGGGTTGGCATTACCAATATCTTCTGAAGCTAGAATGAGCAGCCTTCGAGCTATAAAAAGTGGATCTTCACCACCTTCTATCATTCTAGCCAGCCAATAAACAGCAGCATTTGGGTCGCTACCACGAATAGATTTAATAAATGCAGAAATAATATCGTAATGTTGTTCGCCAGCCTTATCGTACAAAGCTAAATTTTGCTGCGCATGGGCGAGTACATTCTCATTTGTTAATTCAATTGTATTGCCACCAATACCATTAATAGCAATTTCTAAAACATTTAATAGTTTGCGAGCATCACCGCCCGATAAACGGATTAAGGCTTCGTGCTCTTTAATTTTTATGTTTTTTTCTTTAAGAACAACATCTTTTTCAATTGCAGTTTGCAAAAGGCTCGCCAATTCTTCTTCTGTTAAATTCTGTAAAATATAAACTTGGCAACGAGAAAGTAAAGCGGAGATAACTTCGAAACTTGGATTTTCGGTAGTTGCACCAATTAAAGTAACTAAGCCTCGCTCTACCGCACCCAACAAACTGTCTTGCTGCGATTTGCTAAAGCGATGAATCTCATCAATAAATAAAATTGGCAAACCTAAAAAGCTATCTTTTAACGCTGCAGCTTTTTCAATTACCTCACGAATATCCTTAACGCCAGAATTAATGGCACTGAGATTAAAAAATGGTCTGTCTAAATTTAATGAAATGATAGATGCTAAAGTGGTTTTGCCAACTCCTGGAGGTCCCCAGAAAATCATGGATGGCAATTGCCCGCTTTCTATCGCCTTGCGTAAAACCGCATCCGGACCAACCAAATGCTTCTGTCCAACATATTCGTCCAAATTTTGAGGGCGCATCCGTTCTGCTAATGGCGGTAGGTTTTGCATAAGCTAAAGATAGGAAATTTAAATCACCACGTATTCAACGTTTTTTTAACATTATATCCAATGGCAATAAAGTAGTAATTGCTAAATCAAATTTAGAAAAGCAAAACCTGTTTTCATCGGCAATTGCTGTCCCGCCCCCATTGCAATCTTTTTTGTTATCGTCAATGGTATTGTTGAAACAGCAGTAAAACAAAAAAGGATTTACATTAAGTTGGGTTTATTAAAGCCAGCTTGTACAAAACACAGGTATTGTACGGGCCAAAAAATATTTAATGTTCATTTATAGTTTGCTATCTTATTGCAAAATCTTTCGGTTATAAACCTCATCGAAGCGGTATCCTTTTTGATGTTGCAATCCTTAAAGCGTAGCAGAAACCACAATATCAAAAAGATTAAGCAGAGAGGAGGACAAGTTAAGCCAATAGCTACTTCAAATCATTTACATAACCTTTAAGGCTAAATTTGCTCTCCTAAAATACTAGTAAATGTAATATTTAAATATGTTTTACGCTTTGCAAAGCATTCTTTTACCCCACGCTTGGTTTTGGTTTCTTTTTAAAGAATTTTTTCTTCTTAACGTAAGGCTTATCACTTGCGCTTGCTGGTTCGTCTTTGGGTGCTTCGCCTAGGCTTTCTGGCAATGGCATCCTTTCGATCTGGCGCTCAATCAGTTTTTCGATATTCGCCAATTTTCGTTTATCCTTATTATTTACCAATGTAATGGCAGTTCCTTTGGTTTCGGCTCTTGCTGTTCTGCCAATTCTATGGATATAATCTTCAGGATCTTGAGGCGCATCGTAGTTAATTACCAAATCGATACCAGTTACATCTATACCGCGACTTAAAACATCTGTGCCAATTAATACATTGAGCTTGCTATTTTTAAAATCGAGCATAATAGCTTCTCTATCTTTTTGCTCTAGATCGCTATGGAAGGCAGCTGCTTTTAAACCTAATTTTTTGAAAACCTTGCCCAATTCTTTAACCTTCTCTTTTCGACCTGCGAAAACGATAATGCGTTTATAGGTTGCCGATTTTAACATTTCGGTAAGTAAAGGCACTTTCTGCTCGTCGTGTATCAAATAAACTTGCTGACTAATACCTTCGGCAGGTTTGGAAATGGCTAGACTAATTTGTTCAGGTTCTTGTAATAGTGTTGCCGCTAGTTTTCTAATTTTTGGCGGCATAGTTGCCGAAAACATTACAGTTTGGCGCTCTTTTGGTAAGTAGCCAACAATTTTCATAATGTCTTCGTAAAAACCCATGTCCAACATTCTATCTGCCTCATCTAGAACCAAATATTTCAGCTTATCCATTTTTAAAACTCCGGACGAAAGATGGGCGATTAACCTGCCAGGTGTAGCAATAATAATATCTACACCCTCACGCATCGAACGTTTTTGTTGTTCGTAGGCCATACCATCACCGCCACCGTATACGGTTAGCGAACTAATATTTGTGAAATAAGATAAAGCCTCAACTTGTAAATCTATTTGTTGGGCAAGTTCTCTGGTTGGGGTAAGAATTAGTGTAGTATTATGTCTATCGTGATCTTGCGTAAGCAAATTCATGATAGGCAATAAAAAAGCACCAGTTTTTCCTGTTCCGGTTTGTGCACAAGCAATTAAATCTTTGTTGGCTAAAATAAGCGGAATGGCTTGTTGTTGTATAGGCGTTGCGTTTTTGAAACCCATTGCCAGTAAACCCTCTAAAAGTTCGGGGTTAAAATTAAAATCTTTAAAATCCAATATTTCTTGTTGTAAATTACTGTATAAAAATACCTTAAATTATGGCTAAAAGCAAATTTGAGCTTGTTCAAATCACATCTCTTTGCACTTAGGTTTAGTTTATACTTATCAAGGTTTTCAACCTATTGTTTTGTTCTTTCTTTAAAGTACATTTTTTATCCAATAAAACACCTTCGTCTTCGTTTCGTAATTCCTTAATAAACTCTTCATAATTAACAGGGACATAACAGGGGGTTAACAGGGACAAAACACGGATAATATCCCTTTAAACACCCTGTTAAATCCTAGTAAAATCCTTATAATATTCCTCTAATTTATAATCTTTTTAGGAAGTGAATACGGAGTAGGTACGAATAAGTGTATCTTAAAAACTAGTGAAAGAGGCATACATAGGGAGTGATGTAACGATACTCATAAAATGAGTGAGGTAAGGATGATGTTCAACAAAGGTTCATAAGAGCGAGATCATCTTACATACAGATTTGATACTTAAAAGGGAGAGGTCGTTAAAAAATAAAGCTCCGATTTAATCGAAGCTTTATCTTTTTTAACTAGGTTAATTATGCTGTGCCTGCCCTTCGTGGATCACCCGCTCACAGGACTTTTTTGTCGAAATGTGGTTCCTTATTTTTGATAGAACAAGCTAGCAAATCTTTAGTTTTAATTCATTAAATAATTATTAACAAATTCACATTTGTGTTGGTTATTTCTTAGTGTCGGCATAACCGAATACTTTTTGCAGTAAACCAGTGCTGCGGGCACTAATATTTTCTCTAATTTTTAGTTCTTCCTGGGCAACTTGTACAAACATCCCATCAATTGCTTTTTGGGCAACATAATTAGATAAATCAGTATTTACTGGTTTAACCAATGGTATTTTATTATAAGCTAAAGCTGCATCGCTCCAGTATTTGGTAGCGCCAACTTTGTTTAAGCTAGTAGTAATTACAGGTTTAAACTTTTCCATTAGCTGTGCTGTAGTTACTCTTTTAAAATATTCGGTAGCTGCATCTTTATTACCCAACAAAATATTGGTGGCATCGGTAATGGTCATTTGTTTAATTGCCGAAACAAAAATTGGTTTCGCTTCTTTCGCCGCATCCTCAGCAGCCCTGTTGATACTTAAGATTACATTATCAGCTAGCGAATTTAAACCTACACTTCGTAGCGTTTTCTCCACCTTTTGTGCCTCCGTTGGGAAAAGGATTTTAATGGCCATGTTGCCAAAAAAACCATCCTTTGCCGACAGCTTATCAGCTCCTTGCGATGTTCCGATTTCTAATGCCTGCCTAATTCCTTGTCCAATCTCTAACGTTGTTGGCGTACCGTTGGTAGGGATCTGACTTAAAATACTGCCAATTTTTTGCTGACTTTGCACATCACAACTACTTAAAAATGCTAAGGGAAGTGCTGCTATAAATAAACCTAATTTTTTCATTATTTCCTTTTATGTGTTTAAACGGAAAGAATAAATGTTAGCGTTTATTTTCCTCTATGCCGTTTTTGTTTACAATACTAAGCAAATCCTTTGCCATTAATTGGGTTGATTTTGCCAATCTTAAAAATTCAGAACGATAACCATCTTTATCTTTTCCTAAAGAACTTTCGGCCAATTGAACCACCTGCTCAAAACTACTTTGTTGTTTATAGTCTGATTGGCGTAAAAGCATCCCAAATTCGGCCACTGCTGCAGAAAATTTAAAGTTGCTGCTCAATTCTGATTTGGAGTTGCCATTGTCTACCACTGCTTTTTGCATAAGTTTGCTGGTATTTCCATCCGGTTCTTTGTAACGTAGTTTAATGGTCAACAAATCATCGCTGGTATTTTCAATTGGTTTTTTATTATTCTTTTGGTATTTAAGCTCGTCAACTGAGCCAATAAATTCGCTTTTTACACCAGTGGGAATAATTTCGTAAAGTGCAGTTACGGTATGGCCAGAACCAATTTCGCCCGCATCTTTTTGGTCGTTGTTGAAATCTTCGCTATTTAACATTCTGTTTTCATAACCCAGTAAACGGTAAGCCTGTACTTTAGCAGGGTTAAACTCTAGCTGAAACTTTACATCTTTGGCAATGGTAAATAACGTACCGCCAAACTCATTAACCAATACTTTTTAGCTTCGGTAATGTTATCTATGTAAGCGTAATTACCATTTCCTTTATCGGCAAGGGTTTCCATTTTACTATCCTTATAATTGCCCATTCCGTAACCCAAAACGGTTAAGAAAACGCCACTTTTGCGTTTCTCTTCAATTAATTTTTGCATATCGCTATCACTGCTTTGGCCAACATTAAAATCACCATCGGTAGCTAATATAATTCTGTTGTTGCCGCCTTTAACAAAATTCTCTGTAGCAACTTTGTAGGCTAATTCTAAACCTGCTCCACCAGCAGTTGATCCGCCAGCGCTTAATCTGTTTAGTGCTTCTTTAATAGTAGTTTTGTTATCGCCGGCTGTAGCGGGCAAAGCTAAGCCAGAGCTGCCCGCATACACTACAATAGCAACTTTATCTTTTGCTCTTAGCTGGTCGGTTAATAGTTTTAGCGAAGAAACTAACAGAGGAAGTTTGTTTGCAGAGTTCATCGAACCAGAAACATCAATTAAAAATACGAGGTTAGATGCAGGCAAACTTTCTGTTGAAATAGTTTTGGCTTGTAAGCCAATATGCAGCAATCTGTGGTTGGGGTTCCAAGGTGCTGGTGCAATTTCGGTAACTATATTAACAGGGTCTTTTCCAGTTGGCTGTGCATAGTCGTAATCGAAATAATTCACCATTTCTTCAATCCTAACGGCGTCTTTTGGTGGCAAACCTCCATTGTTTATAAAGCGACGCACATTGCTATACGCAGCTGCATCTACATCAATAGAAAAAGTAGAAAGCGGATCTTTTTCTGCTTTTAGGAAACCAATCTCTTTAATAGTTCCATAACTTTCGTTATCACTTGGTCTAATTTGAGTTCTGATTTTATCTCGTGATACACTTTGTTGATTAGAGTTTAAGCTTACACCGGCAACTCTACCAACTAGTGCTTGGTTGATTGGTGGCTGTATAACTTGAATGTTTGAAACTGCTGATGTTTTTTGAGGCGCCGCTGCTCCATAACCCACCACAACCACTTCTTCAAGTGCCTTATTATCGGGGTTTAGTGCAATTTTAACTTGGTTGCTTTTTCCAATGGCAAGGCTCTTGGTTTTGTAGCCTATAAAGCTTATCTCTAATTGGGTATCTCCACTAGATAGCACAATTGTAAACTTACCGGCTTTATCTGTAGTGGTATGTTTATTACTGGGCAAACTTTTAACATAGGCTCCGGCAATTGGATTTTGATCGTCGTTTGCAATTACCAAACCTGTAATTGTTCTTGTGTTTTGGGCTTTAGCTCCTATAAATAAAAATAGCGCTAAAATGAGTGTAAAAATCTTTTTCATGAGTTTCGGGTTTTAATATTGATGTAAGGTTTATGAGATTTCCATATCCTTATCCGAAAATATTTTTTATACTTGAACAACATTTAGCTATTGCCCAATTTGAAGTTTATAAAAAATACCTCCAAAATTAATGAGCAAGATGATCTCTCGCTGATTGCCACTTATAAAGAAAGTGGTAATTTAGAGGTATTGGGTACGCTTTATAATAAGTACATGCACTTGGTATTTGGGGTTTGCTTTAACTATTTTAAGGATGAGGAGCTAAGCAAGGATGCAGTGATGCAGATTTTTGAAGAATTGGTAGTTAAACTTAAAATTCATGAGGTTCAGAATTTTAAAAGTTGGCTACATGTATTATCCCGAAACCATTGTTTAATGGCCTTAAGGAAGTCTTCTAAAAATCCGACAGTAGCTATGGAAGATAATTTTGTGGAAAATGGTGATTTCGTGCATCTTGATATCGACGATGCAAAAGAGACGCAATTGACCATAATGGAAAAGTGCATGGAAACTTTAACAGAAGAACAGCGAAAAAGCGTAGATTTATTCTATCTACAAGAAAAATGTTATAAGGAAGTGGCTGATATAACTGGATATGACCTGCTTAAAGTGAAAAGTTACATCCAAAATGGGAAAAGAAATTTGAAAATTTGTATCGAGAAAAACAGTGAATTATAACGAGTGGTTAGATATAGATGTTTTGGAGGATTACCTAGATGGTAAGCTTGATGCCAAAACTATGCACAAAGTAGAAAGGCTTTCGCTTGAAGATCCTTTTGTTGCCGAAGCGCTTGCTGGATTGAGCCAATCTCCAAAAAGAACGCAATCTTTATCATTACTTCAGAAACAATTGCAAGAGCGTATTGCACAAAAACCAATTGAAAAGAAAAGGTGGACAATTACTTCACAACGATTGAGCATTGCAGCAGCAGCAGCAGTTCTATTTATTACCGTAAGCGTTTTATTTTGGATGAAACAAAACAACATCCAAAAAATGGGCGAAGAACAACGAGCTAAAAATATTGATGTAAAAAATGCACCGCAAGTTGCTAATGAAGCAGCACCTGTAGTGGCTAATGCAGATTCTCAAATTAATACCGTTATTGATAAAGCATTGGTTGAAGCTAAAACCAATAGCTATGCTAAGAATAAAGATATTCCAGCCGCTGTAGCAACAGAAAGTATAGTATCTGCTGCACCAGAAAAGGCAATGATGCGTAGTGCAACTGTAACGCCAGCTCCTGCACAAGCAGTTTTAGTAGAGGAAGAGATAAGGGTAAATAATCCAAATGCAAAAAGAAATGCAACTGATGTACAGGTATTAAGTAGCAGAGCCAAAGGGGTAACTTATAACCCTGGTACTTATTCTGGTAAAGTTGTTTCACAAATAAATGGAATTCCGATTGCTGGTGCTTTGGTAAAATTACAAGGGGCTAATTTAGTGGCAACAACAGATAGAGGTGGCGAGTTTAAACTAACCTCAGAGAAAGAACTAGCAAATCCTAAATTAAGTGTAAGTTATTTAGGCTTTGCTGAAAAGGAAGTGAATGCAGAAAAAAATAAAAAATTAGAGGTTTCATTAGCTCCCACAAATAGTGCGCTAGCTGAAGTTACTATTTCGCCAAATCAAAGCGTTGCAAAAGATAGTTTGAACGGAACTTTGGCAAGTAAACTGCATCCAATTCCGGCAGGTGGAAAAGATGCATTTGAACAATACCTTAAAGATAACAATAAGCTTTTTAAAGGTTCAGTTTCTTCAAAAGCGGTTACGCTAAGTTTCGAGATTGCTACAGATGGTACGCCAACCGCTATTAAAGTTATCAAAGGTTTAAGTAATGCAGAGAACGAAGAGGCAGTACGGCTACTTAAAAATGGCCCAAAATGGCTAATTCCTACAACTGGAGCTAAATCTGCTCTGGTTACCATTAAGTTCTAATTTCCTGTATTTAAATATAATGGTTAGCCATTATTAGCGTTACCTAAATGTACAAAAGTTCTAAATTTGAAGAAAAAGATGCCGACAAAGTGTTGGCCTTTATGCAAGCGCATTCCTTTGTTACCTTAATTGGTTTTGATGGTTTTTATCCCGTTGCAACACAAGTTCCTGTTCATATTTATAAAAATGAAAAACAATTGCGAATTGTTGGACATATCATGAAGAACACGGATCATCACCAAGCTTATTTAAAAAATGATCGAGTTTTGGCTTTGTTTACTGGAGCCCATGCCTATATCAGTGCATCGGTATATTCAAATCCGGCGGTTGCCTCTACCTGGAATTATAGTTCGGTACAGGCCAAGGGTAAAATCCGTTTAATGGGTGATGAAGAAACGTTAACTGTAATTAGAGATTTAACAAATAGTTACGAAGATCCGGCAACTAGTCCAGCAGCTTTTCACCGTATGGATGATGAGTATATCGCTAAAAATCTAAAGGCAATTAGTGGATTTGAGCTACTGGTAGAAGATCTTCAACATGTTTTTAAATTGAGCCAAAATCATCCACATGAAAATAAACAGGCCATAGTAGCTAACTTAGAGCAAAGCCAAAACCCAAATGATTTAGCGGTAGCAAAACAAATGAAAGCACAGCTTTAATATAAACTCATCGTCTTTCTTAACGGTTTTTTTAGTATTCATCATCCGATAGCTATCGTATTCTAAATGAGCCTTCTCACTGAATCGTCATTTCGATCCCAATTTTCCCTGGAAAGAAATCTATAGGAAGAATTACAAAACAGATCTCTCCGCTAAACAGCGTTCGAGGACAACAACTTTAGCGTCTTTCCGAAAGTGCCTTTCGCACGGAGGAATCTTTAACAAAAATTAATTTATCCTGCCATTTTTTGCCTAACACAAGCCGTCATTTCGATTCCGATTTTTCCTATCTTGTGGACACAAATATTGATATTTATACTTGCCTCTATGCCGGCTGGCATCAAACTTTTGAGGCATCAAAAGTATGCAAAAATGCTTGTCAATCCCACTATGTGCCTTTTCACAAGCCCTTGCTCATCAAAAAAACAGCGGCACTTCATTTTGTTTGGAACTGTTAAATGAAAGTAATTGCAAAAATGAGCACAAAACTACTACGTTTGAGGTTTGGCACTGTAAGTTTTTCATTTGTGCTTCTGTTTTTTTGATTAGTCTGGCACTGGAGATTGACAATCGTTCTTGGCGGAAACAGTGGAGATTTTAATGGAACTAACCAAATAGGCTAAAAACAATATGATTAAAAGGTGTGTCCACATCATAAGGGTTTCCAGTAGAGAAATCTATAGGAAGAATTACAAAACAGATCTCTCCGCTAAACAGCGTTCGAGGACAACAACTTAGCGTCTTTCCGAACGTGCCTTTCGCACGGAGGAATCTATTACGAAGGATTAGATCTCTCCGCTAAACAGCGTTCGAGATGACGGTATGGTTGGTTCTTTTCAACTCCATTCAAAATATCATTAAACATAAAAAGACCCTTCAACTACTAGCTGGTTGAAGGGTCTTTTTGTAAATATTTTTGTGCTTCTAGTGAATAACAGCACTAAGTAAATAATAGATCAGCGCAGCTAATAGGGCAGATACAGGAATGGTTAACACCCAAGCCCAGATTAATTTAATGGTTACTCCCCATTTTACAGCAGACACTCCTTTTGTAAGGCCAGATCCGATAATTGAACCCGTAATGGTATGGGTGGTACTTACAGGTATTTTTAAATGTTCTGTAAAATATAAAGTTAAGGCTCCAGCTGTTTCTGCAGTTACACCTTCAAAAGGCGTTACTTTAGTAATTTTAGAACCCATTGTTTTTACAATTTTCCATCCGCCACTTAAGGTACCTGCAGCAATTGCGCTATAACAGGCTAGTGGGATCCATGGAGGCATATGACCTGCAATTTCTTCACCATTTGGTCCTTTAGCAGGCAGCGCAACATGCAGCCACGAAGGCAGTCCGCTCATATCTACGCCACTAGTATGGATATAAACAACTACAGCAGCAGCAATAATTCCCATTACTTTTTGCGAGTCGTTACCACCATGACCTAAACTAAATGAAGCAGATGATAATAACTGCATCTTCCGCAACCATGCCGTAGATTGTGTTTGGTTAAGACTACTAAAAATTAAGCAGAAGAAACTAATGGACAATACGATGAATGCAATAAGTAACCATTTAATGTTATGAGATTCGAACATTACACTTAGAAAATGTGATTCGAAACGGGGTTTTTTGATTTCATTGTAGAACAACATTTGGTCGTAAACCAACCATATAGTTGCAATAATTAATAAGGTAGTAAATAATTTGGGCCATATGCTCTTTTTAGAAGAGTGCAGTAACCAAATAGATATAAAATAAGATACAATTGCCCCTATAAATGGTGCCAATACAATAAAGCCAACAATTACCAAAACACCTGTAGGCATTTCTCCGGCTTTACCTTCTTTGTACCAGTTTACCACGTTAAAACCTGCATGGGCTATAGCAGCACCAGCAAAACCACCAATTAAGGTATGCGATGAGCTTGAGGGAATACCGAACCACCAGGTAAATAAATTCCATATAATGGCGGCAATTACACCTGCTAAAATTACAATGAGGTTAATCTCCATTGTATTGGCTGTTTTGGCTACCGTATCTGCTACGCCGAAACCAAATACCCAATAAGCTAAGAAATTAAAGAATGCTGCCCAAACAACTGCTTGGAAAGGTGTTAAAACTTTGGTTGCAACAATAGTGGCAATAGCATTGGCCGCATCATGAAATCCATTGATGTAATCGAAAATCAAGGCCAATACAATGATTACCAAAAGGAGGGTTAGTGTAGCCATCTTTTATTAAGCGTTTTTAACCAAAATAGATTCCAATACGTTCGCTGCATCCTCACACTTATCTGTAGCAATTTCTAGCGTTTGTAAAATCTCTTTTTGTTTAATCAATTCTATAGCGTTGGTCTCAAACTCGAACAAACGGGCAATAGCAAGGTTACAAACGTAATCTGCTTGGTTTTCTGCACTGTTAATTCTAACACAGGCATCAGCAATTACGCGTATGTTTTTAAAGCTTCTTAATTCTTTAATTGCTTTTTCCAAATCACCACACATTTCTACTAGCAATTCTGCTAATTTAACCATGGCATCGCCAATGTTGGTTACATTATAAAGCTCAATGTTACCTGCAGAGGCATGGATATAATCTGCAATGTCATCTATCGCACTTGCCAGCGAGTGAATATCTTCCCTATCAAATGGGGTGATGAAGTTTTTACTTAATTCGATAAAGATGGTGTGGGTAATGTCGTCTCCAACATGCTCAAGGCGCTCCACCTCTTTAATGGCTTCTTTTCTTTTTTCTAAATCGCTAGTGGTAACCGCTACCAACAGGGCTTCAGAGATTTTTACAACGTTTGCACCTGCTTGTTCAAACAGTGGCTGAAATTTTTTGTCTTTAGGTGTAAAGAAGCTAAAAATGCTATTCATCTTAATTTAAATATGTTGCAAAGCTAAAGCTACAATGTTAAGTTAATGTTAACTCTTTAAACTATTTTAATAAACTAGTTACTCTTTTGTAAAGTGAAGGCGAAAGTAGTACCAATATTTGGTGTGCTACGAACAGAAATAGTTTGCTGATGTGCCTCTAAAATATGTTTAACAATGGCCAAGCCTAAGCCTGTGCCACCTTCTTGACGAGAGCGATGCGAATCTATTCTATAAAAGCGTTCAAATAATCTGGCTAAATGTTTTTCTTCAATGCCAATCCCATCATCTGTAACCTCAATTAGAAACTGATCGTGTAATTCGAAAATTTTAACTGCGGTAGATCCATTTTCATTACCATACTTAATAGAGTTTTGTAATAGGTTAATTAATACCTGGCGTATTTTCTCTCTATCGGCATTCACAAAGGTAGGCGCTGTATATTTATCTTTAAAAGACAAGTTTATTTTATGGGTTAGGGCCCTGTCTTCCAAATTTTCCATTACTTCTTTGGCAAGTATCACAAAATCGAATTTTTGAAAGTTGATTGGGATTTCGCCAGTTTCCAGTTTGGAGATCGAATCCAGATCGTTGATGAGGTAGCTTAAACGTTCTACATTGTTTTCTGCCTTCTTCAAAAATTTCATTGCCATTTCCGGATCATCTACTATACAATCCTGAAGTGTTTCTATATACCCCTGTATCGCAAAAAGAGGAGTTTTAAATTCGTGAGATACATTGGATAAAAATTCTCTTCTAAACTGCTCTTGTTTTTTTAGCAGGTCTATTTCCTTTTTCTTGGCGCCGGCCCATTCTTTAACTTCGGCCTCTACATCATTAATAGGATCAGAACTTACATATTCTCCTAAGGCTTCCTTTAAATCTTTGCCCAATTTTAGGTTATGGATCAATTTATAGATCAACTTTATTTTGGTGTAGATGTATTTTTCGAACAAATAATAGAAAACCAGAAAACTGGTGATAAAAGAGATGCCAAAAGAAACACCCATATAATACCAACTGTGTTGGAAATAATAGTTTACAATCCCTATAGATAGCCCAACAGCCAAAGCGGTGATCAGCACCAGTACACTTAACTTCATGAAGCTAATTTACGCTTTATAAGTTAAGTAAATGTTAAGGAATGCTGAAAAGCCGAAGCTTTAGTTGCTGCCAAAAGCAGGTATGCGACAAATAATTTTGTAGAAAAGGTATCATTTTCATAATTGATATTTGATGTTTGAGAATGCTTTTAAGCTAAAAAGATTATCCAAGGCTATGTTCTAATTGTGCAAAGAATGATGAATTTTCTAAAATGGAATTTTCGTTTCAACACTTTAACTAGCCGCTTCGTCACTTTGAAAAGCCCTTTCGTATAATAAATTTGTTTGCTGTTTCGCTATAAACTATCATTGCACCTTCTGAATTGCATCAGCTACTTCCAATAGGATTTTGTTGCATTCCGCTCATCTAAAAAAAAACGCTTCAATGAACAAAAAATTAATGCTTTACCTAGGCTTGGTCTTATTAAGTATAGGCTATAGCTGTAAAAAAGACAGCTCATCTAAATTGGATGAGGCGCCCACCGAAGCAAAGGTTAAAGTGAAAGCCTACAACCCCTATGCATTAGCCAATATGCAAAAAGCCATGGCCAGTTTAATAATGACAGATTTATAATTAACTGCTAACCAAAAATTGCAATATGTACATGGCAAGGTAATGGCTACAGCGGGTAACGATTTATTAACCTTTAATAAAACGCTAACTGCAAAAGAAAGTAGTAAATTAGTAGCACAAGAAATGAAAGCTACGCATTATTACATTAAATTTATGCCCGCTAACCAAGCAGATTATGCAAAATTAAAGGTAGATTCTAACTTAATTATCTATCCTTTTCCCTTAGATGCTGCGGTTAGCGAATACAATGGCAACTACCGCGACCCCGCTGTACCAGCAGGTGTGCCCACCTACCAGTATGCTTCTGTACCCGTAAATTATGTATTGCCTAATGTACCTTATGTAAAATTAGCCGACCTGTTTTTACCCGACGAAAGCAGTAAGGGCAGTTTGGTAACCATAAAAGGTGGTAGTGGCAGTTCCTATAGTGTATCTGGTAGGGAATTGGTAAACCAATCTATCTGCGATGAAGATGAAGAGCCAGATTATTCTAGAGCCGCTTTGCTACCAGAAGATTGTGAAGAAGAATATGGAGGCGGTGGCCCAAGTACGGGTACAGGTGCGCCTCCAGGAGAATGGCGCCCATCTGGTAGGATAACCATGAACGATGATATACTTGGTTTGATTGGTGTAGAAGGAATTAAAGTGAGGGCACGCAGATGGTTTACCACTTATGCAGGTATAACCGATGCAAACGGTTATTACCATGTAGATGGTACTTTTAGCCGTCCAGCAAATTATTGGTTTAATTTTGAAAGATATGATTGTGCAGTAAGAGATTACACTAATACTACACATGAAGTTAATGGCCCTAAGCAAGAAGGGGTATGGAATTTAAACATTGTAAATCCTTACGATAAATATTGTACAACTATTTTTAGGGCAGCCCATCATTATTATTATAGAGATATACAGGGTTTAAGGAGACCTCCACAAAATAGTACATGGGCTACACAGACTGCAATAATGGCTGATCCATCAACTAATTCTGATAATGGAAGTACTTTTCCTCCAAATAATTTTTTAGGTATGGGGAGTTTAATCCATATTTATAACCCGGATAGACCAATAGATGAAATCTATGGAACAACAATTCATGAACTTGCACATGCAGTGCATTGGGAGATGTCTCCAACTTCCTACTATCTTAGCTCTAGTACTGTCTGTGAATCTTGGGCAACAGGTGTACAATGGGTATTAACAAAAATGACGTATCCTTTATATTATGGCAAATACTGTTCTCCTGGTAAAGATTACAGAAACGTAGTAATGGATATGATAGATACGCCATCGGACTTATCATATTTTTTAGGTGGTTCATTTCAAAATTACGGATTTGGTGGTTCTAGCGATCAAGTTCAAGGGTATACTATTGTAGAAATAGAAAATGCTTTAATTGGCCCTACAACTTGGAATGAATGGAAAGATAATATTAAAAATAACTATAACAATGCTACAGAAAACAACTTGGACGCACTATTTCTTAATTGGCTTAATTATTAGCTTAACTTTAACTATGAATTCTTGTGCTAAAGTAGCCTATGCACAATTTGGCAAGTTTTATTTTGTAAACAACACAAATCATAGGATTACCTATGATAAAGGATTAGAGGCTTTTAATGTGGGTCCTAATGAGACTATAATAGTTAGCCAAATTCAAGATTCAGGAAAAAGTGTGATTCAATCTAGTTACATTAGCCCTTTTCTATTAAGAAGCAATGGTTTAATTACCATCAGATTTGATAATAACAAATGTCTAATAGATGAAAAAAGAGGTGATCCACATAGTGTAATGGATATTAGCAACTATATACCAGAGAAAATAGATAAACGGACTTACAAATTCACTTACACCTTTACAGAAGCAGATTACAATAGAGCGGTAACTTGTCCGTAATTTGTTTCTATTTAATAATCTTTGTCAAGTTCTAGGTTTCTGCTTAAAATTTGGCAAAGGTTATTTATTTGTAGCTTATTGGTGTATGTGTCCGTTTAAGAAGTGTTTGGGTTTTGATTGTTGAGTTTTGGAGCGCCGCAAGATTTGGTTGAAGGTTACAATATCGTAGATATCCAAAATGCTTTAATTACTAGCCCTAACACGTGGAATGAATGGAAAACTAACATTATAAACAATTACAACAATGGTACAGAGCAACACGTTGAAACATTATTTAATCATTGGCTTAATTATTAATTTAATAATACTACTTAATTCTTGTGATAGTGATAATGCATATTTAAAAGTAGGAGAATATCATTTTGTAAATGAAACCAATTATACTATTACGTTTCCTGCTGGTCATGAACGTCATAATATTGCACCTAAATCTACTACTGTTTTTTTAGAGAAGTTCAATGTGAGGGGTAAATCTGGTGCTGAATTATCAGATTTTATTAGTCCGTTTTTTTCTGTTTCTACTACAAATATCCTGAATATCAAGTTTGATAATACCAAATGCTTACTAGATGTTAAAACTAATGATTTTCATAGCATAAGAAATATTAAGGAATTTGTTCCGCTTAAAATAGGGAAAGATAGTTACAAATTCACCTATACCTTTACTGAAGCAGACTACAATAGGGCGGTAGATTGCCCGTAATTTGTTTTTCATTTATTTAATAATCTTTGTCAAGTTCTAGGTTTATGCTTAAAATTTGGCAAAGGTTATTTATTTGTAGCTTATTGGTGTATGTGTCCGTTTAAGAGGTATGTGGGTTTTTGATTGTTGAGTTTTGGAGCGCCGCAAGATTTGGTTGAAGGTTACAATATATTACAGGTGCAGAACGCACTAATTGGAGTCCGAAATTTAGAGGCATGGAAAAATAATTTATTTTATCAAAATGAAAACAATACAGAAAACAACTTGGATGCTTTATTTATTTATTGGGCTAATCATTAATTGTAACTTCTTACAATCATGTAGAAAGGGAGATGTTGAGCGTACCCAAGACGCCATATTTGTTTATGAAAATCAAACATCTCATTTAATTATATTGGAGAGAGCAGGCACAATCACAACTTTTATGCCTAATACTGTAACCTCTTTCAATGTCACTGAATATGCAGGAAAGGAGACAAATGAATTTTCTTACAAACGCAATCCATTCGATTTTTATAAAGATGATAAGTATGTAAGTTTCGATCGTACTAAATGTTTAGATCTATCAATATTAGAGACTAATAACCCATCTAATTTGCGCCATTATAAAGCAGAAAAACTAAGCGAACGTAAGTACAAATTCACCTACACTTTTACCGAAGCCGATTACAATAGGGCTGTAAATTGTCCGTAAGTTGTTTTATTGAATAATCTTTGTCAAATTATAGGTTTCTGCTTAAAATTTGGCAAAGGTTATTTTTGTGTAGCTTATTGGTGTATATGCTCGTTTAAGAAGTGTTTGGGTTTTGTTAGGCTTTTGGGCATAATAAGATCAAGTTCAAGGATATAATATTTTGCAGGTGCAGAACGCACTAATTGGAGTCCGAAATTTAGAGGCATGGAAAAATAATCTATTTTATCAATATGAAAACAGTACAGAGAATAACTTGGATCCATTATTTGTTTATTGGGCTAATCATTAATAGCTTATTTTTTCAATCTTGTGGAAAAATAAGAAAAGAATACAATCAAGTTGCAGAGTTTGTATATGTCAACCAAACGAATTACACTATTAAGTTTGATAATGGAGCGTTAACAATAATTATCAAGCCGAAAGAAAATATCTTATTTAAAGTTGCAGATGGAGCAAATGAAGTGGTAAATGAGAGCTCTTTTAAGAATACTCCAAAGCCATTCGACACTTACGGCAATTACAAGTTGGTTTACTTTGATAGTTTAAAATGTTTGGATATATCACAAGAAATGGAACATAATCCTACTGATCTCAAAAATTATGTTGCTGAAAGAATAAGCGAACGCACTTATAAATTTACCTATACCTTTACCGAAGCAGACTACAATAGGGCGGTAACTTGCCCTTAGTTTCAGTAAAAGGTAAGGAGCTTTGTCGGGTTTTGGTTTCGGCTAAAATTTGGCAAAGGTTCTTTTTTGTAGCTTAATGGTGTGCATACTCGTTTAACAGATAAATTGGGTTTGCTTATTTAGTTTTAGCTCACCAATAGACCAAGTTCAAGGATACATTATTTACAGGTGCAAAATGCTTTAATTGGGACCAGAAATTTGGAAGCTTGGAAAAATAATTTATTTTATCAATATAATAATAGCACTAAAGCTAATTTAGATCAATTATTTAACCATTATTATACCTTACCTTAAAAATGAGTTTTATGAAAATTTACCTAAAAAGAAACATCATAATAATAACCATTGGGTTAATATTCGGCATGTTACTGATTTCATCTTGTGGGAAAAAAATTATTGATTACGCCGATATTGAGGGTGAATTTTATTTCATTAACCAGACAAATCATACCATTAAAATAGTGAACCCTATACAAGAATTTAATGTTGTAAATGGTCAGACAAACTTAATCAAACATCAACAAGGAGGGGTGAAAACTGTTAATTCAAGTAGCTATAGCGACCCTTTTACTTATGGCATGGCATCAAAAGATAAGAAGATACTTATAAAAATAAATAACAAATGTGAAAATGCAACTTCTAGCTCGGAGCATAGTATCTTAAACATCAATAATTATGTTGCAGAAAGAATTGGCGAGCGCACTTACAAATTCACTTACACATTTACAGAAGCAGACTACAATAGGGCGGTAGGCTGCCCGTAGTAAAAATATAATGAAGCAGAGCAACATTTGGATGCGGTTTTTAGTGCTTGGGATAATTATTAGTCTCCCATTATTTATAAATTCTTGTCAGAAGATTAATTATGGGCAATTTGCTGAGTTTCACTTTGTAAATAAAACGAACCATGCAATTACTTATAACGAGGGCTTTGAAAAATATAATGTGGCAGCTATGTCTACCACTATAGTAAAAGAGAGCCAGTATGCCGGGAAAAACGTTACTGCAGAAGGTTACATGATTCCATTTGGCCCCAATCCATTTGTGATTCATTTTGATCAGCTAAAGTGCATCAGGGAACATCATCCAGATAGTATTCATAGTGTATTAAATTTTAAAAATTATGTATCTGAAAAAATAGGCGAGCGCACTTACAAATTCACTTACACATTTACAGAAGCAGACTACAATAGGGCGGTAGCCTGCCCGTAGTGATCATGCCAAAAAATGCTATGAAATTTGTTTCTCGGTTAAATATTTCCAATATCTTTTTGGTACGTGCTGTACATGCAGTTTGGTGTTTTTTCTAGATTCGATATTGGTACTTTTAAAATAGTTTTTCCATAAACTGGCATACAATTCTTCTTTATCATTGAGCTGTTCGCTTTTAGGTTGTTTAAGATGACTAGTATTTCCATCCAATATTATTTCTTCTACAGTATACAAATTGTAAAATAGGCCATAATGCCTTTTTAAATCGTAAATTATCCATTGCTGATCTGCATAGCGATTTTTAAAATGGTTTACAATTAGTGGAAGCACATTAAAATCTGGATCTATGCCACAATAAAAAATACCATCAGCAATCAGTTGAAATCTGATAAAGGCTTCCATTCGGTGTTTTTCTCGCTCCACACTTCTAGCAATTTTCGATATCGCCAACACATATTCATTACCATAATTTTTCTCGGCACCAATTTCGCTTTGGAAGATGTAACGGGTAAAATGGAAAATGGAATTATAAATCTCGGGCTGATCTGATAAATAAGCACAATATAATTTTCTCATCCATTGTTTAGCTAATCTTTTCTGCAAGCCTTGCCACACTCGATCTGCTTTTGCCCTGTTGTTGGTAATCTGAAGTATTTCGATAAAAATTGCAGGTTGATAACTCTCCTTTGTTTGTAGCGTTACTTCTCCAGGCTTGCGTTCAAACCATTCGAAAACCGCAGTTAATAAACCTTCTAAACTTCCATCGAAAACATAGATCATAACGGTTAAAATAAGATCAATTGATTGGTGTCTGTTTTCAGGTATTTACTTTGACTTTCGGCCAGTATAAAAGCTTTAATTTGGGTAGCTTGATAATCTCTTAATTGAAAAGGGGTGTCGGCACAGGTAATAAAGTGTTTGGCCCTACTGTAAGCTATGCCAATATTTTTAAGTTGATAGATGTGTAGTTTGCCAAATTTTCTGGACTGAACTATTTTTTGTGCTGAAGTTACCCCAACACCAGGGATCCGTAAAATCATACGGTAAGGCGCAGTATTGATATCGACGGGGAAATGTTGTAAATTCCTCAAAGCCCAACTTAATTTTGGATCAATATCAATATCTAAATGTGGGTTGGCATCGTTTAATATTTCGTGCACATTAAAGCCATAAAAGCGCATTAGCCAATCGGTTTGGTACAGCCTGTTTTCTCTTAACAAAGGCGGTTTGGTGCCTAAAATAGGCATTCGGGTATCGTTACTGATTGGTATATAACCCGAATAATAAACCCTACGCAAGGCATAGTTTTTATAAAAGGCAGCTGCGGTATGCATTATTTCTTTATCAGTTTCTGGTGTTGCACCAATAACCATTTGTGTACTTTGCCCTGCAGGTACAAATTTGGGTACACTTTTAATCAGTTTTTTCTCTTCTTTAAACTGAACAATTTGTTGCTGAACAAAATCTAAAGGTTTGGTTACATCTTTATGGCTTTTTTCTGGAGCCAATAATTTCAGCCCGCTTTCGGTCGGCATCTCTAAATTGATGCTCATCCTATCTGCATATAAGCCGGCTTCTTTTATTAATTCATCACTAGCCCCAGGGATGGATTTTAAGTGGATATAGCCATTGTAGTTTTCTTCTAACCTCAATTTTTTCACCACTCTAACCAACCTTTCCATGGTGAAATCGGCATTTTTAAAAATACCAGAACTTAAGAATAGACCTTCAATGTAATTTCGTCTATAGAAATTCATGGTTAGTTCAACCACTTCATCAACTGTAAAAGCTGCTCTTTCTATATCGTTACTTTTTCGAGATACACAATAGGCGCAATCGAAAATGCAATGATTGGTTAATAAGATTTTGAGCAAAGAAACGCAACGACCGTCTTCAGTATAAGTATGGCAAATACCAGAGTGATGCCCATTTCCAACGCCTTTATTGGTGTTTTTTCTGTCGCTACCGCTCGATGAACAAGAAACATCGTATTTGGCGGCATCGGCTAAGATGTTCAGTTTTTGGATTAAGCGATCAGACATTTGGATTAGTTTATTTTACTAACAAAAATAGTAATAAAAACTAAAAATATTAGCTAATAATTAAATTAACGTAGTTGTTTTAAGAATAATATCTTTTCGAAATGACGCTTTTTGGAGGAGCACGTTCGGGAAGACGATTTATTAAGTGTCATCTTTTCAACGCCCCGTCATCTCGACGCTAGGAGAGATCTGTTTGGTAGCTTACTGTTGATAGATTTCTCCTACGTCGAAATGACGCTTTTTGGAGGAGCACGTTCGGAAAGACGATTTATTAAGTGTCATCTTTTCAACGCCCCGTCATCTCGACGCTAGGAGAGATCTGTTTATGACTTACTATTGATAGATTTCTCTACGTCGAAATGACGCTTTTTGGAGGAGCACGTTCGGAAGATGATTTATTAAGTGTCATCTCTCAACGCTCTGTCATCATCTCGACGCTAGGAGAGATCTGCTAGAGTTATCTCTTCCCTTCCCATTCTCCATAAAACTGATCGAGGTAAGCAAGCATAAACTCATGACGTTGCAAGGCCATTGCCTTCCCAGTTTCGGTTTTCATCAAATCTTTAAGAAGTAATAGTTTTTCGTAAAAATGATTGATGGTGGGAGCGGTTGTATTTTTATATTCTTCCTTGCTCATGTTTAAGTTTACCGGAACAGCAGGATCATATAAAACCCTGTTCTTGTAGCCACCATAGGTAAATGCTCTGGCTATGCCCATAGCGCCAATTGCATCTAATCGATCTGCATCTTGTACAATATTCAATTCTTTAGATTTAAAAGTAATATTTCCGAAACTAGCTTTAAAAGAAAGATTTCTGATGATCTCTTGAACGTGGTTAATGGTGTCTTCAGCAACACCTATACTGCGCATAAAATCACCAGCCTTTTGAGGTCCTATTTCTTCATCGCCATTGTTAAATTTGCTATCAGCAATGTCATGCAGCAAGGAAGCAAGTGCTACAACTAATTCATCTCCATTTTCTACTTTATTAATGGTTTGAGCGGATTTATAAACACGTTCTATGTGGAACCAATCGTGACCGGTTTCGGCATTGGCCAATGTAATTTTAACAAAGTTGATGGTTTGATCGATGATATTTTGCATAAAGAAATATTATGCCCGCAAGTTATTGCGAATTCAATAGATTTTGTGCCATTGTTGAAAACTCCTTTAAGCGAAAGGGCCTTGCTTTTTAAACTGATCTGGGTTAAAATATAAGATTTCTTTTACATCAACATCTAAAATAATAGCGATATGAAATAACCTATCTAATGTTAATTTACTATAACCCAACTCAATTTTGCTATAGGCGTTTTGCGAAATTTCTAGCTTAGCCGCTAAATAATCTTGCGTATAATTTCTGTATTCTCTAATTTTTCTGATGTTGCTGGCTACAACTCTCATTTCCTCTTTTAATTTCTCTTTCATAGAATCATAGGTAATTTCACCTATAAACGAAAAAGAAGTATAAACGGTTTTTATTATATTTCGCTAGGAGAGAAATATTTAGTTGAAAATAAATGAAGATTGGGTAAATTAGTTTAGTAAAGTCCCCACTCATCTTCAAAGTCATCCTTTTCGAAATATTTAACCCATTCTTTAAATAGCTCTCTAAATTTTGAGATTTCTGCGATTACAATAGTCGAATCTGTTTCCTTGCAATTATCAAATAACAATGCGCTTTTAACCTGAACTTCTAATTCTCTTGCATTGGTTCTAATGATAGAAGCATTTTCCATTCTAATGATGTAGAGATCGCCTCCCTCTGCACCCACAATTTTAGGGCATAACATCATTGCATTTTGCATAATCAGCTCTTTCGTCATGTCAGCCATCTCGCCCGTTAAGGTTTCGCAGAAAATGGCGGCGTATTTATAAACTTGCCTTGCCTGATTATAAAGTTTTTTCGCTCTTTCAATCTTTGGTGCATCTTTCCATTCCTCACCTTCATCGTCATTAAATTTGTTAAAACGATCCCAATCTGGCATATGGTCCATGTCATCAAAGTCTTTCATCTAATCGCGGGGTTTAGGTCTATCTTCTTCAGCTCTCCTGGTGCCGTCATACAATTCATATTCCAGCATTCGGCAGTCAAGTTTTCCGTTATAGAATTCTATTTTTTTATCTGCTCTTAAGCCGATTTTTTTGGCAAGATCTGGGTTTCCGGTAAAAATATAGCCAAAGTAGCCTTTGCAGTTTTTCTTCATGAAATCGCCTATGCGTTTGTAGGTCAATTCCAATTTGCTATGTACGCCCAAACGTTCGCCATATTCTGGGTTAAAAACCACCACGCCCCTGCCGCCTTCTGGTACTTGTGTTTCTTCAAAATCGCAAACTTCAAAGGTAATTAAGGTATCAACGCCAGCTGTTTTTGCATTTTTTCTGGTTACATCAACCGCATCTTCAGAAATATCGGTAGCAATAATTTGCAGATCAACATTTTTAATTACCTGATCTTTTAAAATCCGGCGCTCCGCAAAAAATACTTCTTCATCATAACCTATAATGTGCATAAAACCATAGTTCATTCTAAATAAACCAGGTCTGCGATTGGTGGCCAATAAGGCAGCTTCAATCGCTAAGGTTCCCGAACCACACATAGGGTTTACAAATGGAGATTTCTGATCCCATTGGGTAGCCATAATCACACTGGTTGCTAAAGCTTCAAGCATTGGGGCTTTGCCAGGTATTTTACGGTAGCCGTGTTTGGCTAAGGTTTCGCCACTGGTATCTAAAAATACGTCTACTTCATCGTCTTTCCAATATAAATGTACTACTGTTTTATTGGCATCAGAACCAGAATTTGGCCTGATGTTCTTTTTCTCTCTAAAACGATCTACAATGGCATCCTTTACTTTTAGATTTGCAAAAAGCGGAGTGGTAATTGTTGGATTATCAACATTTGAGGTTACAGAGAAGTAGCCAGAAAAATCGATCAATTCTTCCCATTCCATGGCAACAAGGGCAGTGTACAGTTCATCAGGGTTATTTGCTTTAAAACTGTTAACAGCGTATAAAATCTGACTGGCACACCTCAGGTTTAAGTTTAGTTTAATACACTCGGTTAAAGTAATATTTAACTCAACACCTGTTGGAAAAGCCCTCACAATCTCATAACCTAAAGCGGTTACTTCGTCTTGTAGATAGGGCGAAAGCCTTTTGTTGCAGGTAATAATTACCTTGCTTTTGGTTTGGAAAACTTGCATCATATTGGCGCAAAGTTACCAATAAAAAAACAGATTTAGTTTTAAGCAACAATAGAATGTAAAATACAGCGCTACTATTGCTATGGTTAAAATATTTAACCGTTATTAATGTGGAAAACTTGATAGTGAAGTTGTGCAGAATTATCAATAATAATTTAGAAATTTGGAGTACGAATAATAAGTATTGATATGGAAATTAAAGGCAAGGTGCACGAGATAGGTGCTGTACAACAAGTAAGTGAAACGTTTAAAAAACGTGATTTGATTATAGAGTATGCAGAAAATCCAACTTATCCTGAATATATTAGATTTGAGGCTATCCAAGATAAAACAGCTTTATTTGATACTTTAAAAGCGGGTGATGAAGTAGAGGTTTCTTTCAACTTACGTGGTCGTCCTTGGACCAATAAAGAAGGTGTTACTACTTATTTTAACAGTTTAATTGTTTGGCGTTTAACAACGTTAACCAATACAGCGGGTGCTGCTGCAGCTCCTCAATATGCAGCTCCGGTAGATTTGAATAAAACTGCAGGAGAGGAAGACGATCTTCCATTTTAATTAGAATCTTTAGAGTTAATCAGTTTATAATCTGAGCCGTTCCAAAAAATTGGAACGGCTTTTTTTGTTTTTAATACCTTGGCTTTATTGTGTTAAAAATTGTTAAAAGCCCCGTTATTGCTTATTATTCATTTATTTTTGAATAGAATAATGAAAAAGACAAGTCTTTGGATAATTACTGGTTTAATGACACTTGCTTTGTTGGGTGTTTTTGTAATGCAACTGTATTACATCAGGGAATCTTACAGGCTAAATTCTAAGCTGTTTGAGCAGAATGTTAATCAGGTACTGAGTGCGGTTGTCAGTAAAATTCAAAAACAAAATGCGGTTTCACATATCAATAAGAAAGGTTTTGAGTTAAAAGCCCAGAGAGAGAGGAGTATTAAGGGCCAAACCGATACCATTGTTGCCTTTAAAGTTAAATTTAGGGAAAATGAAAATCTGAGGAAAATTAGGCAACAGCAACAGATGGTGGATTATCTTAATTCTCAAGATAGTGCCATTAAAGCTTCCTTCATCAATCCTATGATGATTACTGAAGAGGAATTTAAAGTTTTCTCAAATCCAAATGCTAATGCCAATAGTTTAGGTTATGATGTAGAGGATATTAAGGACAAAAAAACGGGTGAATTGGTAAGCAGAAGAATAGTGCCTAGAATTCCCAATGGACTTAAAGCGATGAGAGATAATAAAATGCCAGATACCATTAGATATCTAGGTTTTAGTCCTTCTACTCTTTTACCTCATTTTATTGTATTTCCGAGTAAAGACCAAGAGCTCATTGCTAAGTTTAAAGTTGAGGATGCTAAGGCGGAGAAAAAATACCAGATGGAGCTTGCTCGTTTGTATGCAGATACCATCGACATTTACAACAATAATAATTTGAGTTTGGTACAAGATGTTGCTAAGGAATTATCTAACAAAGATGTTCCTCTTGCGAAAAGGATACCCTCAAAGGATATTTTAGATACCTTAATTAAAAGGGAACTTTTAAGTAAAAATATAACGCTAAATTATAATTATTGGTTAACACCTGTCGAAAATTCGAACAATATTATTTATCAGAAGGCTTCAACTGCAACTGTGCAGGATTTGCCGAAAAATGTATACTCCAAGGTTATTTTTAGCAATGATGTAGCGATTAAAGATCCGGGAATGTTATATATCTTTTTCCCAAATAAGGAATCATTAATTTTAAATAGCATGTTTGCTACTCTTGCTTCCTCTGCAGGATTGTTATTGGTTTTGATCTTCATATTTGCTTACACCATTTATGCGATCATCCGTCAGAAAAAACTATCTGAGATGAAAACAGATTTCATCAATAACATGACGCATGAATTTAAAACTCCAGTGGCTACCATCATGATTGCCAGCGAAGCTTTAAAGGATCCAGAAGTGGTTGAGGATAAGAATAGAATTAGTAGGTTAGCCGGTATTATTTACGATGAAAATGTGAGGTTGGGTAACCATATTGAGCGGGTATTGAGCATTGCAAGGTTAGAGAAGAAAGAAATTAAGCTAGAGTATAACCCAGTTAATGTAAACGACCTGATTACTGCTGTGGTAGATAGTATGGGCTTACAGTTACAGAAACGAAATGCAGAACTGCTACTTAAACTAAATGCCACACAAGAAGTGATTATGGGCGATGAGTTGCACTTATCTAACGTAATTTACAACTTGGTTGATAATGCCAATAAGTACAGTTTAGAAAACCCTAAAATTGAAATTGGTACTAAAAGCACCAATAAGTACTTCTGTATAGAAATTAGCGACCAAGGCATTGGCATGACGAAAGAGCAGACCAAAAGAATTTTTGATCAGTTTTATAGGGTGCCTACAGGAAATTTACACGATGTTAAAGGGTTTGGTTTAGGGTTAAACTATGTGCAAGATATTATTCATCAAATGAATGGGAGTATTAAAGTGCACAGCGAAAAGGATAGAGGAACTACTTTTGAAATATTGTTACCATTTAAAACAAAGCAATTTAATTAAGATATGAAGAAGATTTTACTGGTAGAAGACGATCCGAATTTAGGATTGTTATTGCAAGATTACCTGCAGTTAAAGGGCAAGTTTGATGTGGTTTTGTGCACAGATGGCGAGGAAGGTTTAAAAGCCTTTACTAAGCAGAATTTCGACCTTTGTATTTTAGATGTGATGATGCCTAAAAAGGATGGTTTTACTTTAGGAAAAGAAATTAGAAAGGCCAATCAACAAGTACCTATTATTTTCGCAACTGCAAAGGCGATGATGGAGGATAAAGCCTCTGCCTATGATTTGGGTGGAGATGATTACATTACTAAACCTTTTCGTATTGAAGAGTTGTTATTGCGTATCAATGCTTTGTTAAAAAGAGTGGCAACTAAAGAAAATACAAGTGAGCCTGCACAAACGCAATTTGAAATTGGTAATTATACTTTTGATTACACTACACAATTGATCCATTTTAATGGGCAACAGCAAAAACTATCTACCAAAGAGGCAGAGCTTTTGCAATTGTTATGTTTAAAGAAAAATACCGTATTAACCAGAGAAGAAGCTTTGTTGAGCATCTGGCATGACGATAATTATTTTAATGGCAGAAGCATGGATGTTTTTCTAAGTAAGCTTAGAAAGTACCTACGTGAAGATCCTAAGGTAGAGATTTTAAATGTACATGGTAAAGGTTATAAGTTATTAGTAAACTAATTGTTACTAGGCTACAACAAATAAGCCCTGATTACGAAAATAATCAGGGCTTATTTGTTAGCTATATTTTAATTAGAGTGCAAATGCCTTTAGTGCATCTTGAGCAGATGTTCCCCAGTTTTTAAGTGCAGCTTTTAGGATGGTCATTAGCTCTAGGTTATTTACAGGTTTACCTTTGGTAGGTGCTTTAATGCTCTCCTCAGTAACTGGCTGATCTAGTACTGATGTAGCAAACCAAGTGGTATGTTCGTAAGGTAAAGCAACACCTAGTATCATTCCAGGCAAACCTGTAAATGATTCCGGCCCACCAGATACTGGAATTTGATCGGTATAAAACGCTACAACATAAATCGAATCCATGATGAGTGCATTCGCTCTGCGGCAATCATAACCAGCTATTGTTCTTCTCTCGTCGGTAATTTTCCAATTAATTTTCCTAGTGCTATCTTTTACCAAATAGGTTTGTTCGTAAACGGTTTTCTGTGCAATACTTGTACCTTGTGCTGTATTGGTAACAATGGTATTGTTTTGCTGAGCTGCCGCAAAGTCGCTAAAGAAAGTGTTAGAAACCCCATCTTCTTCGACAGGTTTGAAGAGTGTTAGGTCTTTAGAAAAAGTAACTGAACTTTTTAATGTTTTAAATTGAGGTTGCTTTTTCTGGTAATCCTCAAAAGCCATGGCATAATAGGTATACTCAGGATATTTTTTAATCTGATCCTTTATTAAAGCATACATATTTACTTTTTTCTCAAACTCTATTTTGCCTTGGCTAACAAACCTTGCGTTTTGGGCCAAACTTAACTGTGCTGTAAATAGCAGACAGGTAAAGATGAAGTATATGAATTTCATTTTCATTTCAATTTTTGATATGATTTATTTTTTAAATTTTATTTCTTATCAACACCCATTTTATTAAAATCCCATGTTACAGAGAACATAAAATAACGTTTGATGGTGTTGTATTTAGTTTGTGTAATGGTACTAGCTCCTGCATATCTAGAAAAACCTGAGTTTTGATTTAATAAATCATTGGCAGATAAACTTAGCTTTAAATTATCAGCCTTGAAGAAGGTTTTGATTAGAGAGGCATTCATTAACAATTGCTCAAAACTTTGATCAAATGAGGCTGTTTTAGCTGTATATTGATATTGCGCATCACTACTGATTTGAAATTTACCCGGCAAATAAATAGTTAGGTAATAAGAACCATTGTATCCTAAACCATTATTGTTAATATTTTGATTTAGGGATGATTGTTGTGTATTATAGTTTGGTCCAAACCTAACATTAAAGCTATATTTTTTCTCTTTGTATTTATTTAAGCCAAGATTAGCGCCATAACTATTGTTTTTTGTCTGGTTAAGCACTGAATTTACATAACTATAAGATATATTTCCATCGCTACTTAGACCTAAGCTAATATTCATATCTAAAACTTTTATCTTTCTAGAAGCACTTACATACATATAGTAATTGATAGGTGTTTTATCTTTTAGATTGATAAATTGATACTCCGATTTACCGGTTGCATTATCGGTAGTAGTATTGTTAACGATTTGATTATTGATAAAGTTAAGGCTTACATAGCCATAAATAGATTGGTTAGAGATCACTTTATAAGAGTTATAATCTAATCCAAATCTATTATTGTAAGAAGGTTTTAAGTTTGGATTACCAATAGGAATGTTCAAAACATCATCGTTTACTCTTACCGGCTGTAATTGCGTAACGCTTGGCTGGCTGGTATTACCATTATAGTTTAATGATAGAGATTCGTACTGAGAGAATTTATATTGATATCTTGCCTGTGGCATCCAGTTCATGAAGCTTCTTTCGTATCTAATGTCATTAAATCTGTCAAATTGATCAAAGTTTACAGCATTGATTTTTAAACCACCATTTAAGGTTGTTTTTTTGTTTTTAAAACTAAAAATGGCTCCGCCTTGATTAGATAGTTGATCTGTTGTAAAATCATTGCTAAATTCGGTATCGAGTTGATCGTACCTTCCTGGAGCAGAAGCGTTGAAAGATTTCCTATCCGCTGTACCGCTATTTAGGCTTAAGCCATAATTTAGTACTACAGATAATTTTTTGTTGATGGGCTCAGAAAAGGTAATGTTACTAGAAAATAAAGATGTTCTAATCTTATTTGTTTTAAACTGATCCGTAACTTCAGAACGGGTAAGTAATTCATTCTCGTCAAAGAAATCATTTTTAGAGTATAAATAACCTTCGTTTGCCTTCTCATTTATCGTTTGACTAAGGTTGATGGAATAATTTCTCCCAGGTTTTTTTAACTTTTTGGTATAGAACGCTGATACTTTAAAGTTTTGTTCATCCCCTTCGTTATTAGCGGTCCTTAATTCGGTGTTAAGCAGGCTGTTATTTTCTCTCCTGCCTATAGTATTGAAATCTTTTGCAGTTTCATTATCTTTAAGTGTGCCGTCAACCATTACTTTTAAATTGCTTGTAGTATCAAGCTTAATTTGATAGGTAGCATCTAATCTTTGTCTAAAGATGTAATTGCTACTAGATTGGTCGCTATTGCTGTTGATAATGCCACCAGGTAGGTTCCTTTGCGTAAGGATATTTTTTATTCCATCAACCCTTAATGAACCAATCTTGTAATTGGTATTAATAGATTCTTTGTCGCTGTTCCATTTATTATCATAGTGTGCACCACCATTTCTTGCAGTAGGAATACCTTCTCCATAATATTGTCCGCCAAAAGCATCAAGGTCATCACCTCCGCCTCCCATAATCATCATTCCTCCATCAACAAATTCTACACCACCGCCAGCGCCACCACCAAATTTGTCGCTGTCGTCCCAACTTAGCCCTGTTTTGCCTGTGTTACTTGCAATACCATACACAGAAAATTTTTGTTTGGCTTTAAATTTATTAAATAACAGCTGTCCAGAGTAGAAATCATCAGTACCTACACCTGCATCTACCTTCCCGAAGTAGCCATTCTTTTTATCTTCTTTAAGTTTAATATTTAGGGTAGTTGTTTTCTGACCATCATCAACTCCAGTAAACGCCGCTTGATCACTACTTTTTTCGAATAGTTGTACTTTATCAACCATATCTGCCCTTAAGTTTTTGGTAACAAGAGTTGGATCATCTCCAAAAAATTCTTCTCCGTCTACCAATACTTTTGAAACTGTTTTACCTTGAGCGGTAATTTTGCCCTCTCCATCTATCTGTATACCAGGGAATTTTTTTAATAGGTCCTCAACTTTGTCGTTAGGTTGTATCGTATAACTGCCAGCATTAAACTCGGTGGTATCACCATTAATTTTTATTGCTGCTGCTTGCCCTTTAACGATAACTTCATTAAGCAATTTTGCTTTAGAATCCATGTTGATGACTTTGAAATCAATGTTTTGTGTGGCAGAATCCAGTTTAAATTTAGACACATAATCTGCATAATTTGGATAAGTAAGCAGGAGAATAAAATTACCTTTTTTCATCGGAGAGATGGCGAAGGTTCCGTTTGCTGCAGCTCTAGTAAATTTGTAGAGGGTAGAATCTTTAGCATTTAAAATACTGATGGTAGCGTTTTGTAGTCGACTAAAGTTTGCCGTATCTGCAACAATTCCTTTTACTCCGCTTGGATTTTGTGCAAATGAGATACTACAAAAGCATAGGGATAGCAATAAAGCTAGGCTTAATGATTTCATTTATTTAGTTTGTTTGGTTTTCCTAAGATATAACTAAATCTTTAATACTAAAAATTTAGTTGAATTAAATTAACATTAAATAACATTATTTAACATTTGGTCTTATAATGAAATAATTGTTGTTCCAAACCTAGCTATATTACCATATTTAAAAAATATACAACTAGCATAACTACTGTTTAGCTGTGAATTTGGGAGAATTGCTCAAGTAATGAAATATTTAGGTTGATATGTTTTGTATTTTGAATGCTAAACAATGAAGAATTATCTATAAATTCTAATATTAGAAATCGAAAAGACGTATATTGGACAACCTGTGAATAAGAATTCAATGCCTCAATTAGAAGAACATCAACCAGCCCAACTTGCTGCTAAATTTATCAATTTAACTTCAAGACATATTTTCCTAACTGGAAAAGCAGGTACCGGTAAAACAACTTTTCTGCGTAACTTAATCTCACTTACTCATAAAAAAGCAGTTATTGTTGCACCAACAGGTATTGCTGCTATTAATGCAGCCGGGGTAACTATTCATTCATTGTTTCAGCTTCCTTTTGGTACATTTTTGCCTAAGGTTATGCCTACAGATACGGTTAAAACCTATCAGCACTACCATACGCCTAAATCAATAATTAAGCATTTGAATATGAATGCTACAAAAAGGCGTATTTTATTGGATTTAGAGTTATTGATTATAGATGAAGTAAGTATGCTCAGGGCCGATTTGCTGGATGCGATAGATATGGTTTTGCGCTACATCCGTAAAAACAATGCTTCGAGTTTTGGTGGGGTTCAAGTATTGTTTATTGGAGATTTGCATCAATTACCTCCAGTAGTTAAAAACGATGAGTGGACTTTGCTGAGCTCATTTTACAAAAGTTGTTATTTCTTCGATGCATTGGCGTTAGAAAAAAATCCACCTGTGTATATTGAATTAGAGAAAATATACCGGCAGGCGGATGAGACCTTTATCCATTTGTTAAATAATCTAAGAAACAATCAGGTTAACGAAGCGGATGTTGCCCTACTAAAAACCTATTATCGGGAAAATTATCAGCCTGTTTTAACTGATAATTACATAACACTCACTACGCATAATAATAAAGCAGATACCCTAAATAGAAACAGTTTAAAAGAGTTAGAAGGTAAATCTTATTTCTACAATGCCACTATAGAAAAAGAATTCAATGAGAGTGCTTTTCCGGCAGAAAAGAGCTTGGAATTAAAGGTTGGTGCACAGGTAATGTTCATTAAGAATGATCCAACTGGAGAGCAAAGGTTTTTTAATGGCAAAATTGCTGTAGTTAAAAAGTTAAGTAATGATGCTATAGAGGTTTTACCCGATGGCGCTCGTTACAATTTAGTTTTAGAAAAGTATACATGGAAAAATATTCGATACAATACCAATAAAACTACCAACGAAATTGAAGAAGAAGTTGCGGGTACATTTACTCAATATCCTTTAAAACTGGCTTGGGCAATTACGGTACATAAAAGTCAAGGGTTAACCTTTGATAAAGCGATAATAGATATTGGAGACGCTTTTGCTCCAGGACAGATTTACGTAGCCCTGTCTAGATTGCGTTCATTAAATGGATTAATTTTAACTTCCTTAATTTCGAATAGAGGGATTAGACAAGATCAAAACGTAACCTATTTTGCAAAAACGAAAGAGCAGCAAGAAGATTTAACTATTCAGATTAGAAAGGAAAGCGATGCGTTTTTAAAATTTTCATTGCTGCAAAGTTTTAGTTTTACAACTTTAGACAATTATGTTTTTGAGCATGTGTTTAGTTATACCAAAGATGAAAAAAGGTCTACCAAACAAACACATTTGCCTTGGGCGGTAAAGTTGCAGCAAGATTTAATGGCGCTAAAGGTTAATGCAGATAAATTTCTTAAACAAATAGAAAGGTTATTTATTGTTGGTAATGTAGAAAGTTTAACTACACTATTAGAAAGGACAGCTGCTGCAGAAAATTATTTTAATCCACAATTGGGGCAAATGAGCGATTCTATTTTTGAATTGATAGAAACGGTAAAGGCCCAAAAACAAACCAAAGAGTATTTGGCAGAGTTAATAGATATGGAAGCCATGTTTTACGAGCAGTTTAAGAAAATTCGTAAAGCTAAAGCAATGCTAGAGGCTGCAAATAGTGGTGTTGAGCTGACAAAGGAAAATGTTTTGGCTCTGCATGATGTTGCCAAACGGGAAGAGAAAATTAAACAAGCTTATACTTTACCAAATAAAGAAGAATTCCGTTCGCCTGCTGATGAATTCTACAGTCGTACTAAGGCAATAAAAAAGGCCAAAGCGCCAGCTAAACCCAAAGTAGATACAAAGGAAGTTACCTTAGCTTTGCTAAAAGAAGGTAAAACCCCTATGGAAATTGCCCAAGAACGTAAAATGACACAGGGTACAATTGAAGGACACTTAGCTCATTTTATTGTTACCAGAGAAATTGAAGCCGATCAAATTATTCCTGCAAAGCGGTTAGCCGAAATTGTAGCTGCTATTGTTAAATTAAAGACGATAAAATTAAATGAAATACGTGAACACATGGGCAGATCTTATTCTTTTGGAGAGATAAAAATTGCTATTGCAGCTTATTTGGCAGAAGCAAATTAAGGGAATGGAAAATTTAAAAGGGAATAGGGCAAATGGGAGTTGATATTATTCCGTTAAGTTTTTAAAACGCCGTCATCTCAATGATAGGGGAGATCTAGTTAGTAGTATCTAAAAGCAGATTTCTCATCGCTACGCTCCTGCAATACATCTACATACTTGGCAATGAAATTAGATAGCTAATTTCCGAACTAATACGTTAATTCTGCTTGCATGGGATCTATTAATTTGGGCTTATGCAAGGAAACCATACCCATTAGCATAGGCATTTGTTAAATAAACCAGATTGAACGTAAAGCCCGGAAACCATCCCGATAGTTATCGGGATTAGTTGGTTGAGGACTTGAAGAGAAAGCGGGATTGACAATAATTTGATTGCTGCTTTTGCTTTTCTAAAAACCTTTGCTAAGCTAAGGATTGCAAAAAATTGCTCTCTTGATTTCTTTTTCGGTTAATCTCTGATATTCTTCGCTGCGCTACCGATTTAAAATCGGAAAAAAACTATATTGACAATTCTCCATCAAAGACTTTCTCTGCTGGTCCACATAAATATACGTTGGTGTACTTAGTGCCATCAAAATCAAAATTGATCTGTAATTTTCCGCCTAATACTTCGATAGGAGTTTCGATATAGCCTGGCTGTTTTTGTTGTGCCATTGCCATTGCTACAGCAGTTACTCCAGTGCCGCAGGCATAAGTTTCGTCTTCAACACCGCGTTCAAAAGTGCGCACAAAAAGATGGTCGCCTTTATCTTCTACAAAATTTACATTTATGCCATTAAGCTTGTAGGTTTCGTTATTACGAATTTCTTTTCCTGTTGTAAAAACATCTAAATCTGCTAAATTATCAACTTTTGCTACATAATGTGGCGAACCGGTATTTAAAACAAAGGCATCTCCATCTTTATCAATGGTTTCAACATCAATCATTTGCAACTCAACCCAGTTGCCTTCTGCTGTAATTTTGGCATAATGTGGTCCATCTACTGCCAAAAAATTAGTTTCACTGTCAATAATTCCCAAATGTTTGGCAAAGGCCACAATACAGCGACCACCATTGCCACACATGCTACCCACATTTCCATCAGCATTGTAATAGATCATCTCAAAATCGTAATCATTATGTTTGGTTAAAAACATTAAGCCATCTGCTCCTATACCAAATCTTCTATCGCAAAGTTGTGCTACAAGCTTATTATCAATGTTTTTTAGGGTAGTTTCTCTATGGTCGATGAGTACAAAATCGTTACCAGCACCTTGATATTTTGAGAATTTAATGGTCATTATATTTCCTTTTTAAACATAAAACATTTAATGGCTGTTGTATGAATTGAAACCTTAAATTTGATTTAACATTTTTTAACACAAAACAAATGTATTTATGGTACAAATATCGTTTATATGGTATTAAATTTGAATTAAATCAGGAATAAAAAAGAATAATAATACATAATATGAAAAAAATAGGATTAATAGTGTTTGCTGCATTTTTAGGAGGTGCAGTTGCAATTGGCGCTTATAAACTATTAGAGCGCAACAACGATGGCTATTCATTAACAGAAAAGCAGAATATGATGTTTGCCAGTAACCCCATTAAAATTTCATCAGCAGGTTCTGTAGATTTTGTACAGGCGGCAGCAGCAGTTTCGCCAGCGGTAGTACATATTAAAACAACCTATAATGGATCATCAGACCAAGGTATGGGTGGTATGGATATGATGGAGCAGTTATTTGGTGGAGGTGGAAGATCTCGTGCACCTAGGGGAGCATCTGGTTCGGGTGTGATTTTAACTGCTGATGGTTATATTGTAACCAATAATCACGTAGTAGATAAAGCAGATAAGATTGAAGTGATTTTATCTAACAGACGTAAGGTTACCGCTAAAGTAATTGGTAAAGACCCTAAAACTGATTTAGCCCTAATTAAGGTAGATGTGATGGATTTGCCATTTGTTAAAATGGGAAATTCTGATAATGTACAAGTTGGAGAATGGGTTTTAGCTGTAGGTTTTCCGTTAGATTTACAAACAACCGTTACTGCTGGTATTGTAAGTGCAAAAGCACGTAGCATCGGTATTTTAGATAGAGAAAATAATAGGATGACACAAGAGGAATATATGGAAATGCAACGTACTGGTAAGAGACCAGAGCGCCAAGCAAATACAGCTATTGAATCTTACATTCAGACTGATGCGGCAATTAACCCAGGCAACAGTGGTGGTGCTTTAGTAAATGCAAATGGCGAATTGGTTGGTATTAATGCAGCAATTGCTTCAGAAACTGGAAGAAATGAAGGTTATGGATTTGCTATTCCAGTAAATTTAGCGAAGAAAATTTTAGAAGATTTTAAACAATATGGTGTAGTTAAACGTGGATTTATTGGGGTTACATTTGCTGCTTTAGATGCTGATAAAGCAGAAGAACTTAAAGTAAAAGACATCAATGGTTTATACGTTACAGGTGTATCTCCAAATGGTGGTGCTGCGGCTGCTGGTATTAAAGAAGGAGATATCATTAAAAAAGTTGATGGTGTTGAGATTTATGACTCTCCGGATTTGCAAGAGAAAATTGGTCGTTTAAGCCCTGGAGATAAAGTTGCCTTAGGGATATTAAAAGCGGATGGTTCTACTAAAAATGTATCGGTAACCTTAAAGCCAGAAAGTAGCGTAGGATTGGCTTCTACAACAGTAGCTGCTGCTAAACCAACAGGAGTAGCAGTAGATGCGCTAGGTGCAGGTTTTACACCTGCTTCTGCAGCAGTTAAAGCTAAATATGGTATTACAAACGGCGTAGTAGTTACTAATGTAGAACCAGGTAAATTATTCGATTATTACGACCTTAGTAAAGGGTATGTGATTACCAAAATTAATGGAAAGGCTGTTAACTCTGCAGCCGATGTTGAAAAAGCATTGCCAACTTCTAGAGATGGTCAAATTACGATAGCAGGTTTGAGTGATAGAGGTACATTTGCAATAACTCTTCAGAAATAATTAATTACATGTTATATTTTAGGGGGATGGTTTTTATCATCCCCTTTTTTTGAATTAATTCTTTTCAAAAAGAGTAAAAATTTAGATTTTGCTCAGCATTTCTGATATTTTGTTAGCTAAATCCATTCCGGGATAACCTACAAATTCATCCCAAGATGATGTTGGATAAAACCACGATACAAGGGTTTCGAGTTGTGTTTCATCTCCATTTTTTAATTTTTCGATACTTTCTACCAATGCCTCATGAAATTCTTCTGCTGATGAAAATTGATTGGAGTAACCGCCAGTAAATTCGCTGATTAGATTTGCGGCTTCTTCAAGCAGGGTTATGAGTTTGCTCATCCGAGGATCATTCCTATCACTTATCATCAGCTTTCCAATACTGGGATAACATGTTGCCAACCCAACTGTTTTGCAAAATCCAAAGCTGTTTTTCCTTCTTTGGTTGTTGCGTTTTTATCAGCACCAGCAGCTAATAAAATTTCTATTGAGCTAAGGTTGCCAGCAATGGTTTCTCTGTGAAGAAATGTGTAGCCATCTTCGTCTGCTGCGGTAAGCTCGTTGGGGTTTTGTTCAACAAAATCGAGCAGACTATCTTTCATATTTTTGCTCATGGGATGTTCTATTAAATTTTCTGGATGTTCTTTTTGTTGATAAACCAATAAAACATCATTATAATCGCCAAAATCAAGTCCCCAAGCTTTATCATGTTCATTCCTTTCTGCATCGCTCATTTCAGCACGCATGGCTTGAATGGTAAAGCCGCCATAGGTTTTTCCTTGTGACGAGAACAGCCAATCACTTATTTGATGGAGTGGAATTTGCACTTCATCTCCGCTATTAATATTGGAAAGTTCATTTGGGCTATTAGCCAAGATGCCTGTTATCTGTTCGCCATTAAAACCGATATCATTGATCCACATGTGTTCAACAATCGGTTCGTTATTGGTTTCTTCAAAGAATGCCACTTTTACGCAGGCTAAATCTAATGCAGGGATAATTCTGCGATATTCCCAAGATAATTCTCTCCAAAAATATTTAAATGTTTCTTGGGCTTTCTCAAAAGCAAGTATCATTTTCGGGTCGTCTCGTTGTGCGAAGAATATTTTTTTATCAGCCATATTTCATTTCTAATTTAATTTAAAATAGTTATTATTTTCATTGGATAATGTTCAAAAACTTCCATTGTTGTGTTTACAATTGGTTTTTTGCTATGTGCCTGTATTATTTCTGCTCCACGAACTCTAAAATAGGATTTAATATTTCCGCCACATATTGTTCTTCGCGTTGTTTGCTTTTTTTGCTGTCGGTAAAGGTATCGCTGATGGAATAGTTTTTAAGAAATTGCTTTTTCTTTCGCCCGATGGCGTATTCGAAAGTACCATATTCTGATGTGGTTAGAATGGTCATTTCCTCAAAAGACATCAATCTCCTTTTGAAAAACAGATTTATTTTATAGATCGACCTCGTGTCTTTATCGAACAGAAACTTTACGTTTGCATTAAACAGGAAATCGTAAACTACGTAGAAAGCTAGTATGCCCGCAACGGCATAGCCCATTGTCCACACATTGTAATTAACTTTATCCTTAATAAACGGAATGGTGCAGCATATAGCGATAGCAAGCACTGCAAACCATTTTATTTTCGTTAAGTAAGCAAAATAGGGTTTAATGCTCAATTGTGAGGGAGAGATTTCGAGCTTATATTTTTCAATCATTTTATTTAAATTTCATCACTAAAACCCATAATTTCTGCAGCCTCATTTATTACATCTTGAGCGGGTTTTGCAGCAAAAGCCGTTGCTAGTAGTGTAATTGTCTTTTCTTTTCCATTTTTATCGAAAACCATATAAGCAACATGATTGGTTTTTACAAAGTTGGTGCTATGAACATCAACATTGAAGCGTATAAAATTTTCAAATGGGTATGATACCTCTGATGATAAAACATGTTGCTTGCCCATTACGGTTTTTGTGCCAGTGTCAATGGTTAATTTTTTAGTGGTTTTTAACCAATTGACCACAGCGAATACCAAAAAAAGCAGACTTAAAAATAAACCGAGATTTTTTTCTTTGGGCAGGAAAATATATGCTGCAATTGCAACTGTAATACACAACACAATGCGCATCATATTCGAATTGTTGTTCGCTTTTAAATGAAACATATTACCCTGCTGTTCAAAATATTTGTAGTTGTTCATAATTGGAGGTTTTGAGTTTCTAATTTAAAAAAGTAATTATCGCTTCGTTGTTTTCGGCAGCTTCGGCATATATTTTTTGCACATCCTTAAAATAATCGGATACGTAATTTAAGGCATTGGTATCATCCCAAATTTCTGGATAAACCTCAAGTTCAGCCATCTTTTTCGCATCGTATTTTGCTGCTAATTCAGTTTCAGAAATTTTAGAAATCTGTTGATTTAGTTCTTTTACCTGCTCTGGGCTTAAATAATGCGCAGGACCATAACCCAAATCTTGTTCTTCATCTATCAGTTGGCTACTAAACAAAATTTTAGATAATGGATGACTTGCTGCACCCATAAAATTTTGTCCCGTAAGGAGAAAAATAATGCCATCCCAAGCTTTATCAATGTTAATTAGGTTAAGATTTTCGTCATCCTCCTCATTATAAATATTATCTTCTAATAAAGAGCTATCATTTAAATAGTCTTCGAGTTCTGTTTTACTTACGCGAAGTAAGTTGCCAACCATGCTCATAAATTAAAATTTTACGGTTAGTGTTTTCTTATTTGTTTCTAAAACCTTTTTACCCAATAAACGCAAATTTATCTTCGAATAATTTACCGATAATAGGCAAAGGTTTTTGAACTTCATTACTTGCATTTATACAGCCGATAATTAGCAATACCAAGAAGGCAAGACCAGCAAAACCGATTACAGATAGGGCAGGAACAATGGTTACCACAATGGTAAGCGCAATGTTGAATAATAGGCTCACAATCATTAATCCGAAAGATTGTTTTAAATGATACTTCAATAAATCATCTGCTGTTTCTTTGCCCGAAAAATAAGCGATTAACCATCCAATTAAGGTAATGTACGATACGATTGAAAGAGTTTTGTTTGTCATGATAATTTGTTTTTAAAAATTGATTAAATTGATGAATTAATTAACAGCTGCAAGTAAGCACTCTTATGAACCATAAACAATTTTTGAGCGTTACAGGATGACTACAAAAAAAAACACAGCGACTACAAAACGACTACATTATTTTAAAATAGCTTTAAATGAGTATATTAACATGGTTTTTAAAGAGTGTATAGCGTCTACAAAAACGTAATTATTGTTCTATTTTTAGCGTATGAAACAATTCTATCTATTTTTTCTGTTTATCATTTTTAGTTTAGCTGGCAAAACGCAAGACCTATCTGCGCAACAGGCAGAAACTTATCGGGTAAATGAAGATTATACCAAGGCAATTGCTGTAGCTAAGAAAAATATTCAGCCCTTGCTGCAACAAAAAAAATGGCTCGATGCTGTTAAACTCCTTATCATATTGAATAACACTTATGCCAATATGGACGATTTTAAGCAGGCCATAAAGTATGAAGAAGAGGCAATGAAAACTGCAACAAGCTCTAAAGATGCAACCGCAATTGCCTATGCTTTTCTGGCGAAAGCATACACTCAGTATTCTATCGGCAAGCCAGATGAGGTTGTGAAAAATTGCAACTTGGCTTTGAAGAAATTAGGAGACAGGCCTGAACATTATCTTTTGGCAAAAGTAAATATGCTTTTATATGCAGTACATTCCAATTGGAACCATATTAAAGAAACCAATTTATATGCTCAAAAAGCATTAGAGAATGCCTTGTTAACTACCGATTATAATTTAATGAGCAACTGCTATTTCGCTGTTTCGGTGGCGAATGATTTTAATTATAATGTTGCTAAAAGTGCTGTTAATCTTAAAAAAATAATCATTCCGCTCGATGCGATTATCGCATTGCAACAAAAATATAATGATAAAGTGTCGAATAAAATTTTATCGATGGCTTACATGAACAAGGCGAATTATTATTTTAAATATTTCCCGGCAAAAGATACGAACGCCAGAAAACTAGCACTTGGCAATGCCGAAAAGGTTTTAGAAACTGCTCAAAAACTTCAGTTCAATCAAGAATAATGGCCAGTAGTTATGGTTTAATGAGTGAGTATGCCTTGCGTGATGGCAATAAACCACAAGCTGAACGCTATTTACTCAATGCTTACCGCATAATGCATTCTCAAGAAAAGATCTATAATTATACTATGCTTAATGTTTTGGGTGCTTTGGTTAATCTATATGAGAAAAATGGCAACTACCAAGCTGCATTTAAGTATCAGAAGGAGGGGACAGAATATAACCAAGAGCTGTTTAATCAGGAACAGATGAAGAATACCCAAAAATTGGAGGTTCAGTTTGAAACAGAAAAGAAAAATAGTGCCATCAAACTTTTGGAAGAAAAGGCATCAAGTCATAAAAAACAGAACTACCTTTTTATGGGGTTGATTGCTCTGGCGTTAATTGGTAGTTTTTTCATGTTTCGTTCTTATAATTTCCGTTTAAAATATTCACTGGAGCGGGAGAAGAAATTAAGTATTGAAAAGCATGAGGCAGAGTTGCAGGCTAAATTTGAGAAAGAGGAGCAGGAGCGTTTAAAGGCAGAACAAAGCTTGTTGGCACTACAACAGCAACAGTTACAAAAAGAAGTAATGGCAAATGCACTTCATTTGGAACACAAAAATGAGGTGTTGCAAAATCTGAAGGAGAAATTGAATACCAACGAAAATGTGAATATTCAAAAAATAATGCGTGAAGAAAATATGTTTGATAACGATTTTGAGCAAGCCACTTTCCGGATTAAAGAGATTAATCCGAATTTCTTTAATCGCTTGCACGAAAAGGCACAACAGAAATTATCATCGTTAGATTTAAAATATTGTGCTTATCTGCACCTCAATATGGATACCAAACAAATTGCCAACCTGCTAAATGTAGAGCCAAAAAGTGTGCGCATGACTAAATATCGCCTAAAACAAAAATTAAATTTAACCAAGGATGAGGAGTTGAGTGAGTTTTTAAGGAAGTTGTGATAGTTAACGTTATATTGTGAATTGGAGATGCTTATTATTAATTATTTGGGTGTTTATTGATAGGTTCTTATTTTTTTGCCATCAATGAGCTCAGCAAAGCTTCGGTTGCTGTCGAGAATTTTTAAGATTTATAATTATAACCTAACAAAAAAGCACCTTTGGTATTATTAGGGTATGGTCAGTTTCTCCAGCATCCTTAGTATCATATCTCGATACCACAGCCATGCCTACATAAAAATCTTATGCTGTTGCAAGTGTAGATTTTACAATCTCTTTACCATAAATGCCCAATAATTTCATCGGCTTAGTACCTGTTGATGACCTTAAATGTTATTCCTCCAAAATCTAAAGTATCAACTGGCGGGACGGTAGGTTTTTTTTTGATGTTTTTCATAGAGTAAAATTTATCCTGCATCTTAATTAAAGATGCAGGATGATAAATTTAAAATTCTACATCGTCGGCAACATTTCCACCTTGTTCTGCAGCAAATTTTGCGGCATATTCTTTTTGTTTCTCTTGTTGATAATTGAGGTAATGGTTAATGTCATCAGAATTCCAGTTCAAATTTTGACCAGTCATCCATTCCATAGCAACTGCTTGAAAATCGCCTAGGCTTACACCATAATTATCTTGTATCCATTGTGCACCATCAATGCCATATTCATAAGCGGCTTGTCTGGCTCCACAAAGTTCTTCATAAAAATAACGGTCAGTTTTTAGTTTTTCGAGGTTGGCTTTGCCATCCTCGCTTACCTCGGCAACCAGATTTTCTAATTTAGGGTGTGTTGCACCTTCCATAAAATACTGTCCGAAAAGGGTGCTTACAGTAAAGCTTTCGTCTTCTTGCATGCGCTTTGGCCATAGTGTGTTAATTTCGCTCCAAATAACTTCATCAATACCTAAAGCATTTAAGATTGCATTAGGCTCAATGCCAGATGATAATTTCATGGTAATGGCAGCATAATCTCTTAAGGAAATCCCGTGGATAGGTGCTAATAATGGATTGTCTGAACTATCTTTTACATAGCCAGAGGTTGCGATGCCCATGTGTTCCATTGAATTTGCCATTTGCCACTGTACCACCTGATCGGTATCTGCGCCTGTCCATTCTTGGTAAACATCTCTGCGGATGTTATAGCGGTAATTGTTTAATTCGCTTTCGCTAAGGTCTTCTCCTTTAGTAGCTTCCTGAAGTCTTTCTTCAACTTCTTGGTTAAATTGTTCTAGGGTGTAGTGTGTGCCGTGTAGGTTTTCGGGGTTAAATTGTACGTTTTCCATATTTATTTACTATTTGTTTTTGTTTATTGGTTCATTTTAAAAATCTTGTAACATACTAAAGTGATTATTTACAAATGCTTTCATCGATTTAGAAATATTATCCGTGTAAAAGTTGATTAATAATCCTTGAGGAACTTCAAGCAGTTTCATATAGGTCAATAATTGAGCTTCGTGTATTGGTAGGATTTTATCGATTGCCTTTAGTTCTACAACGACACAGTTCTCAACTAGGAGGTCTAGTCTTAAATTTGTTTCCATTAATATATCGTCGTATATCACGGGTACCATTATCTGTTGTGCCACAGAATGTCCATGCTTTTCAATTTCGTATTTTAAACATTGTTCATATACGCTTTCTAATAATCCAGGCCCCAAAGTTTTATGTACCGTAATTGCAAATCCTGTTATCTCATAAGATAGTTGGGTAACCTGTTTTTTTGTCATGATATAATATTTTACTTGTGTTAACTGAATCTTAAGAGAAATTATTTTTTCAATTTGTCTTCATTTCTTGATGTTTTTTAACCATTAAGGAATTAAGGAACATTAAGTTTTTCTTCATGCCTTCATGGTTTGTTTTTTACCATTAAGGAGTTAATGAACATTAAGTTTTTCTTCATGCCTTCATGGTTTGTTTTTTACCATTAAGGAATTAATGAACATTAAGTTTTTCTTCATGCCTTCATGGTTTGTTTTTAATCATTAAGGAATTAATGAACATTAAGTTTTTCTTCATGCCTTCATGGTTTGTTTTTAATCATTAAGGAATTAATGAACATTAAGTTTTTCTTCATGCCTTCATGGTTTGTTTTTTAACCATTAAGTAATTAATGAACATTAAGTTTTTCTTCATGCCTTCATGGTTTGTTTTTTAACCATTAAGGAATTAATGAACATTAGGTTTTTCTTCATGCCTTCATGGTTTGTTTTTAACCATTAAGGAATTAAGGAACATTAGGTTTTTCTTCATGCCTTCATGGTTTGTTTTTAATCATCAGTTGATGAAAGAACCTAAGTTTTTTCATCTGTATTCATTTTTCATGTTTAAACCATCAAGGAATTAAGGGGCATTAAGTTTTTCATCATGGGTCATCATTTCTTTTCTCGTTATACGATTATTCCTTCATCTATTATGTTTCCTAAACTGCCTTAATTGGCTTTCGTAAAAACGCTCATTTTGCTCTTGTAAATCAGGCACTATCTTGTGCCATTCATCAAACATTGCTCGCAAATATTTTTCATATAAAGCAGGTGCATTTTCGATTGTCTCCTTTCGCTGGTTTTCTAAATCAATGATTTGCTGTTTGTCTTTATTGGCCGAAACTTCAACTCTATGGCGCTGGTGATATAAATCTCGTTCTCTATCTACCGCTTGATGATAAGCCTCCAGCAAATGTGCTGTGCGTTTTTCGGCAAGGCTGCGACCCAAATATTCGAGCTGTTGCGCTTGGGTGCTCGGCTGGAAAGTGTTTTGCGTTTGGCAATGTGGACAAGATATATAAGTACTAATGAAAAACATCTTAGGGATTACCAACGCACCGCCGCATTGTTTGCAGGCAAATTGATGCTTGATTTCTTCGTATTCGTTAAGGATATTTTGATATTTGAGTTCCAAATCCTCATCCTCGGTAGCCCTTATTTTATCTATCCAATGTTGATGTTTTGCCTCGAAAATATTTTCTCGGTCAATACAATCGCTACGGAAATTGTAAAGTAAATCCCTGTACTCACTGTCGAATTTGACCTGATCTATATGGTAATTGAAAAAATCGTTCACTTTTTGTTCTTTCACTGCCCTAACCTTATCCATAATAGATTTGTACTGTCCTCTAACTCCAGAAGCCATATTGTGCCAAATCTGATGATAGCTGTCCGTTTTATCGTTGTAAGCCTCTACAAGTTCAGGAATTGCAGCTTCGCCGAGCTCATCCATACGAATTTCCAGCTTCTCTAAAAACGCAAACCAACGCTGGCGATTGTCATTCATTTCAGCCAGCCATTCTGGTGGGTTTCTATCATCCTTATTTTTGAAAAAATTGAACATAGCTTTGTTTTTTATTTTTTCTAAACTTCGTTTTCTTGGTTATTAAAATCTTCTAATCATAATTTCTGTAATTATTATCTTACAGCTCTCCAATTTACCAATCCTTCAAATAGAGTTATCACTTTCATCAATATTTAAACCCTTTGTTATTTTAGTGCTAATAAACTCGAAACCGCAATAGGCACAATGCGTTACGCCATCATGTTTTGCTCTTCCAGCACCACAATTAGGGCAATCTTTCACACCCATTTCTGCTGCTTTTTCTTCGGTGTTGCCACCATAATGTTTTTGGTTAGCTGTTTTTTGCTTCAACTTTTGCAGAAACGAGTTAACTGGTTTTTTTTCCTCACTCATGGTTTATAATTGATTTAAAAGCGCTTCTTTTTTTGTTTTGTATTCCCCTTCATCAATTAAACCATCGTCAAAAAGCTCTTTCAGTGTTTTTAGTTTTTCTTTGATATCTGTTTGTGGTTTGGGCTGGTTTTGTTGCATTTGGTTCATCATGGTGCCCATAATCACAGCATTTTGAATACCATCATTAGCCGCTGTATTTTGCTGACCAATGGCATTTGCAGTATTGAATTTGGTAAACTTGTCCATATCGTTTACCATATTCATATTGGTAATTTTATCATAGTGAGTAGATACTTCTTCGGGTAGGGTAACACTTGTTATGATAAATTGGGTAAGTTCGATACCCAACTGCAGGAAATAAGGTTTTAAATGGGGCTCAATTTTCTTGCTTAGGTCGCTGATGTTCCCGGCAACATCAATAACCGAAAAGTTTTCTTGCGCTAAAACTTCTCCAAATTTTGGTACGATAAAATCTCGCAACTGGTATTGCAATTCGAAAATGGTCAGCTGTTTGTAGGTTCCGGCATATTGCTTAAAAAATAGGCCTACGTCGGCAATCCTAATGTCGAAGCTACCGAAAGCCCGAACGCGAACCTGCCCAAATTGAGGATCTCGAAGTAAAATTGGTGCTGGCGTTCCCCATTTGTTATTGATGAATTGATGCGTGTTGAAAAAGTAAACATCGGCCTTAAACGGACTTTCGAAACCATATTTCCAACCTTTTAAACGAGAAATAATTGGAATGTTTTCGGTGCTTAATTTGTGCCTGCCAGGCTGAAAAACATCGGCAAGTTGCCCTTCATTTAACAACATAGCCTGCTGGCTTTCCCTAACGGTAAGTTGGGCGCCATTTTTTATTTCCTTGTCTTTGTCTTCATATTTCCACATCAGCAAATTAGGGTCTGCTGGGGTGGCTTCTATAATTTCTATAAAAGGTAATTCCATAAGTGGTTGATTTAAAATATCTACATTAAATAACAGCTATATAATGCCATTAGTTGGTTAAAAATTATTTAAGCGCCATAATTTAACTAACCAACTAGTTTATTTTCTTGTTATGCATCTGCCTAACAAATTATTTTCAGGGATGAAAATGATATACTCAAGCAACCATAAATAGGGATAGAAATGGTTTCATTACTTGATACCTTAAAAGTATTGATTTTATTAGAGAATTAAAACAGAAAATACTTTTCGTGATTGCTTCATGCTGAGGCAAATACTTTGTTTTTGTCTAGTTTTTTTTAGAACGTTTCTAAATAACTCCTTTCTTACGTTTTTATCCTTGCTATGTCTATTTTAAATCATATTTTAAATACTTTTGTGCTAACTGAATAAAAATAATAAAAGCTAATGGGTAGTATCGCAAATGCTTTTTCCTCATCCATAGGAAAAAAACTAATAATGGGGCTTACAGGCCTTTTTCTAATCTCGTTTTTACTGGTGCACTGTTTTTTAAATGCTTTTGTGTTTTTCGATAACACAGGTGTTTTGTTTAATGAAGGTGCTCATTTTATGGCAACCAATTGGATCATTAGAGCAATGGAAGTGGTGTTAATGTTGGGCTTGTTGTTGCACATTGTACAAGGAGCAAGGTTAACATTCGAAAATCAAGCAGCAAGACCAGTTAAGTATGCTTACCACGATGGTAAATCAAACAGTAAATGGTATTCTCGCTCAATGGGTTTATTAGGTACATTGTTATTGATCTTTTTAATTGTTCACTTAACAGATTTTTGGTGGGTATCTCGCTTTAGCGGAATTGAAGAATTTAATGGCGGAACACCACTTGATGCTAATGGTCACGAAGATTTGTATGCAGTAATGTTTGTTAAATTTAGTCAGCCTTGGCGTGTAGTTTTATACGTTTTGGCAATGGTTTCTTTAGCCTATCACTTATTACATGGTTTTGCTTCAACTTTCCAAACTATGGGTTGGAACCACAAAAAGTATACACCAATTATTAAATCTATAGGTGTTGCTTTCTCTATCCTTATTCCATTGCTTTTTGCCTTAATGCCAATCGCAATTTACTTTGGTTGGGGTTTTTAAAATAATTTTGAACGAATAAAGCTAAAATATAATGTCAGCAATAAATTCAAATATACCAGAGGGAGATTTAACTAATAAGTGGACGAAATACAAATCGTCTGTACCATTGGTTAACCCTTCTAACAAAAGAAGTTTAGAAGTAATTGTAGTGGGTTCTGGTTTAGCTGGAGCTTCTGCAGCGGCTACTTTAGCCGAAATGGGCTATAAAGTTAAATGTTTCTGTTTTCAGGATTCGCCACGTAGGGCACACTCTATCGCAGCTCAAGGTGGTATCAATGCCGCAAAAAATTATCAGAATGATGGCGATAGTACCTATCGTTTATTTTATGATACCATTAAAGGTGGAGATTACCGTGCCCGTGAAGCAAACGTACATCGTTTAGCAGAAGTGAGTGCAAACATCATCGATCAGTGTGTGGCGCAAGGTGTGCCTTTGGCTCGTGAATATGGTGGGTTGTTAGATAACCGTTCATTCGGTGGTACACAAGTTCAACGTACTTTTTATGCAGCTGGTCAAACTGGTCAGCAGTTATTGTTAGGTGCTTACTCTGCATTAGAACGCCAGATTGGTATGGGTAAAGTAGAAATGTTTACCCGTCACGAAATGCTTGAGGTTGTTAAAATCGATGGTAAAGCTCGTGGTATTATTGCTCGTAACTTATTAACTGGCGAGTTAGAACGTCACTTCGGCCATGCCGTGGTATTAGGAACAGGTGGTTACGGAAACGTATTCTATCTTTCTACCAATGCAATGGGCAGTAATGTAACTGCAGCTTGGAAAGCGAACAAACAAGGTGCATTTTTTGCCAACCCTTGTTATACGCAAATCCACCCAACCTGTATTCCAGTTTCTGGAGATCATCAATCTAAATTAACCTTAATGTCTGAGTCGTTACGTAACGATGGACGTATTTGGGTGCCAAAAAAGAAAGATGATACACGTAAAGCTTCAGAAATTCCTGAAGATGAAAGAGATTATTATTTAGAGCGTCGTTACCCTGCTTTTGGTAACTTGGTACCACGTGATGTGGCTTCTCGTGCTGCAAAAGAAAGATGTGATGCTGGTTACGGTGTTGGTACTTCTAAATTAGCAGTCTATCTAGATTTTAAAGCAAATACCGAACGTTATGGTAGAATAGAAGCTTCTAAAGCTGGTATTCATAATCCAGATAAAGAAACTTGTATGCGTTTAGGAACTGCCGTGGTTAAAGAAAAATATGGTAACCTATTCGATATGTATGCGCAGATTACTGGCGAAAATCCGTACGAAACGCCAATGCGTATCTATCCAGCGGTACACTATACCATGGGTGGTTTATGGGTAGATTATAACTTGATGACAACTGTACCAGGTTTATATTGTACAGGCGAAGCAAACTTCTCAGATCATGGTGCTAACCGTTTAGGTGCTTCGGCATTAATGCAAGGTTTGGCTGATGGTTATTTTGTTCTTCCTTACACTATTGGAGCTTATTTATCGAAAGAAATTTCCGTTAAGGCAATCCCTACAGATCATCCAGCATTTGTGGAGGCTGAAGCTAAAGCAAAAGGAATTTTAGATACTTTAATCAACATTAAAGGAACCAAATCTGTAGATCACTTCCACAAAAAATTAGGTTTAATTATGTGGGATAAATGCGGTATGGCTCGTAATGCTGAAGGTTTAAAATCAGCTATTGCAGAAATTCAGCAATTGAAAAAAGATTTTTGGGCAGATGTTCGTGTGCCGGGCACAACCGATGAATATAATCCGGAGCTAGAAAAGGCAGGAAGAGTTGCAGATTTTATCGAGTTAGGCGAATTAATGTGTTTAGATGCATTAAACCGTAACGAAAGTTGTGGTGGTCACTTCCGTGAAGAATATCAAACAGAAGAGGGCGAGGCTTTGCGTGACGATGAAAACTACGCTTATGTAGCCGCTTGGGAAAATAAAGGCGATGGAAGTTTCGAACTTCATAAAGAAGAACTGAAATTCGAAAATATTAAAATAGCACAAAGAAGTTATAAATAAGATGTGAGATTGGAGATGTGAGATATGAGATTGGGAATTCCTAATCTAGCGTCTCAATCTCAAATCTAATGTCTCAAATCTCAACAGAAATGAGTACAGGAAATATGAACTTAACGCTAAAAGTTTGGCGTCAGAAGAACACAAATGACAAAGGAAAAATGGTAGACTATAAAGTGTCTGAAATTTCTCCTGATATGTCTTTTTTAGAAATGTTCGATGTTTTAAACGAAGATTTAATTACCAAGGGTGATGATCCTATTGTATTTGACCACGATTGTCGCGAAGGAATTTGCGGTATGTGTTCAATGTTTATCAATGGTCGCCCGCATGGTCCTAAAGATGCAGTAACTACTTGCCAGTTACACATGCGTTCTTTTAAGGATGGAGATACCATTGTAGTTGAACCATGGAGAGCAAAGGCTTTTCCGGTGATTAAAGATTTAACTGTAGATAGATCTGCATTTGATAGAGTTATTGCAGCAGGCGGATTTATTTCGGTAAATACAGGAAATGCACAAGATGCGAATGCTTTGCCAATTCCAAAAGCACAAGCAGATGCCGCTTTCGAAGCAGCAGCTTGTATTGGTTGTGGTGCTTGTGTGGCTACTTGTAAAAATGCTTCGGCTATGTTATTCGTATCTGCAAAAATCTCACAATTGGCTTTATTACCACAAGGGCAACCAGAACGTTATAAACGTGTACAAAACATGGTGGCGCAAATGGATGCTGAAGGTTTTGGTAACTGTACAAATACGGGTGCTTGCGAAGCTGAGTGTCCTAAAGGAATTTCTTTAGAGAATATCGCTCGTATGAACAGAGATTATTATTCGGCTAAATTCATCAGCGAAGAGGAAGGATAATTGTATTGACCTCCCAGAGAGGTTAACTGAAAATTAAAAACTAATTTGTTTTTGTACTATTAATTTACTAGATTTAAATATCGAGACAAAGGAGACATAATAAACAAAAAAACCCGACCATTTGGTAGGGTTTTTTTGTTGGGAGAGTATAAAAATAGCCTTAATTTTTTAGGTCAAAGAGAATTTAACAGGAATGTCAAACTTCACCCTAACTGGCTTCCCGTCATTTGTTCCAGGATTCCATTTTTTGCTCGTTTTAACAGCCTTAATCGCTTCTTCATCTAATCCATAGCCAAGTTTTCTGGTTACTTTAACATCGCTTAGTGTGCCATCTTTCTCTACAATAAAAGATATAAAAACAGATCCCTCTACCTTTTTTTCTGCAGCTTCTTTAGGGTAACTTAAATTCGATGCAATTTGCTTATAAAAACTTTCCATTCCGCCTGGGTATTTTGGAGGGTTAGTCATCGATTGGAAATTAAAAACTTCTGTGTCTCCAGTTTCTTGAGCAGTTGAGTTTGAGTCTATCGCAGTGCTGTCTGAAACCGGTGCTGGTGGTGGAACTGGTGGCGGAGTGGCATTGCTATCAATACCTGTACTATCAGCACCATCTTTTTTAGCTTCATTTTGGCATGAGGCTAGCATTAACATCGCTATTAGCGATGAGAAAAGTAATTTTTTCATCTGATTTTTGGGTTTTTAGTTTAGGGTTTTTTTAGTTTTTTGAGGTGTATTTTGTGATACAGCATATTTGAATGCGATTATGTATTTGCTTAGTTCTTTTTGGCTAAACTAAACTTTATAGGGATATTATATTTAACTCTAACAACTGTACCATCTTTTAGCTTGCCCGGATCCCATTTTTCTGATAAGTTTAATACTCTAACAGCCTCTTCATCTAATCCTGCGCCTAATTTTCTAATAACATTTATGTCATTTAATGAGCCATCTTTTTCTATTGTAAAGGATAACAATACAGTGCCCTCTATTTTTTCCTTAATTGCTTTTTCAGGATATTTAAGGTTTTGTGATATAAATTTATAAAATGCTGCCATGCCACCAGCATATTTTGGGGGATTTGCCATACCTACGAAATTATAGATGGTTTCATCATTAGTAGTTGTGGCGCCAACAGGAGCAATATCATTTAATTTCTTATTCGGAATGGCAAATTTTACAGGAATATTGTATTTAACTCTAACTGGTTTTCCATTAATCATTCCAGGATTCCATTTTTTAGATAATTTGAGTACCCTAACTGCTTCCTCATCTGTTCCTGCACCTAATTTTCTTTCAACATTGATATTATTTAACGAACCATCTTTTTCTACAACAAAAGAGATCAATACAATTCCTTGAACATTTTCTTTTACAGCAGTTGCAGGGTATTTCATTTCTCCACCTATAAAATCGTAAAAGCTTTTTATTCCTCCAGGGTAGGTTGGTTGATTTTTAAGTGAGGTAAAACTATGTATAGTATCGTCGCTTTGCTCTTGTGCCTTGGCATTATTTGGGCAATAACATGCTAGTATCGCCACTAGCGATAATAAAAATAATCGTTTCATATGATTTTAGTTAAGAATTTTATTTATCGTTTGACTTATTTTTAGAACCGTCTTTTTTGGCAGCCTCTTTAGTTGTAATTACAATAGCTCCCTTTTTGCCCTTATCGCCATAAGTTGAAATTGCTTTTTGCCCTTGCACAACATAAACATCATCTATACTATCTGGATCTAGGGAAGAAACGTCATTTGCAATTTCACCATCTACAACATATAAAGCTGTTAGTCCCATCTCAGCATTATTTCCCTTAATGATGATGCTAGATTTTTTGTCGTCTTTATCTTCATTTTTGATTGGATCTGCGATAACTGTAACCTTTCCTTTTTTGGTTTTAATCTCAATCACTCCGTTTTTGCCTTTCTCACCATAGGGCAATGTTCCATTAGCTGATTTGATAACAGAAATTTCTTTAATATTATCTGGTGCAATAGCTGAAATATCTTCTACGATTTCACCGTCTACCACATACAAAGGTTCATTTGCAATACCATTCCCTCTAATAATTATTCCAGAAGTTTTTCCTTCATTTTCTGATGGATCTACTGTAGCAGTTTCTTTTTTGGTTGTGATGATAACTACTCCATTTTTTCCTTTATCTCCATAAAGCGCAGTAGATGAGGCATCTTTAACAACAGATATTGATTCAACATTTTCTGGAGCGATGTTCTTAAGGTCAGCAATTTCCCCATTGATCACAATAAGTGGATTTTCCTTACCCCAAGTTTTTTCACCTCTAACAACAACATTAGCTTTGGTTTCACTAGCATCAGTTTTCTTGATAGATAAGCCCATAACACTGCCACCTAACGCTGGTTTAGTTTTTTTAGTAGTAACTATAATTACGCCATTTTTTCCTTTGTAGCCATATTTGGAAATAGCACTAGCATCTTTTAAAATGTCTAAGCTTTCTATTTGATCTGGGTTAATTACATTAAGATTTGAGTTTTCTAAGACTTCTCCATTTAAAACAATCAAAACATTACCAGGTATTTCTTTATTGATGCCTCTTATCTCTAATAGCGATTTTTTCTCAGGATGATTGATTTTGCCTTGAGTAGCTGAAGTTGATACATTGCTTTTAGGACTAAAGCCTACAATAACAATTTCGAGTGCGGTATAACCTGTAGGCATTTTTAAGTCTGCATTTTTAACTTCACCATTATGATCACCTAATTTAAATTTAGTTTTTAAGGCATAATTTCCATCTTTAGCTTCAGCAAATTTAGGGAACGAAAGTATCCTGTTTAATACTTCTGTATCACAGTCATAACCCAATTCTTTTTGCACTTTTAAATCTTTTAATTTACCCTTGCTCACAGTAAAAGTAATTAGACTATTACCTTGTACCTCAGCATCTACAGCTTTGCTTGGATATTTAATATAGGCTCCTAAATGTTTATAGAAATCTTCCCATTCTACTACAGAAATTTGGTAATTTGTATTTGCTTTTAGGCTTAGAGATGGGGTTAGCATTAACATCGCCATTAACGATGAGAAAAGTAATTTTTTCATATCAATTAGGTTTTAGTTCTATTTAAAAATGGTAGCGGATACTCTTGGTTTTTCAGGTTTTTTAGAAGTAATTAAGATAGCGCCAAACTCAGCTTTTTTCCCATATAGACTCGTTGCCGAAGCATCTTTTAATACATCAATACTTTCTATTTTCTTAGGATCTAACTCTTGTATAATATTTGATTCTTTAAGCTCTCCATCTAAAATATATAATGGTTGTTTGGAGCCGTCAGAAAAACTTTTAAGTCTAACACTAGCAACAATACTCGCTTTGCTTTGTTTTGGTTTCCCATCTAAAGAGAATTTGATAGGCACACTATATTTTACCCTAACTGGGCGGCCATTTTGTGTTGCTGGTTGCCATTTTTTAGAACTTTTCATTACTCTGATGGCTTCTTCTTCAATACCATACCCCAGTTTTTTATCTACGCTGAAACTGCCTAAAGACCCATCTTTTTCTACTATAAATGATAAACTAACTGAACCTTGTACTTCATTATCTGCAGCAGCAGCTGGATATTTAATAGATTTCCCAATAAACTCATAAAGCTTATCCATACCTCCTGGGAAGGATGGAGGAGTAGATGCAGTAACGAAACTATAGGCTCTGTTTTCAGTTGGCTCTATCTCATTTTTGTCGTTTATGGTAACAGCTGGTAAGGCATTAACAAGATCAATCACTTTTTGGTCGGCAGTAAATTTCTCTTTTTTAGTATAACCCATAATGATCAAGTTGGATAATTCTTGGGTATTTTCATTAGCTACAATATTTGCATTTTTAAATTGGCTATCTGATTCTTCTAACTTAAAACTTACCTTGAGGCTATATTTGCCATCTTTAATCGTCTTGTTTTCGAAGTTGGCCACATTTTTCATTACCTCTTCATCGCAATTACCGCCTAGTTCTTGTTGTGTAACAATATTTAATATTTTTCCATTTTTAACCGTAAAATTGATAATAGTATTGCCTTGCAAATTATTATCAGATGCAGCAGCAGGGTACCTTATACTCCCTGCCACATGCTGGTAGAAATCTTCGAACATTGCATTATCAGCAGTGGCATTATCTGGAGTAGGATCTCCTGTTATCATTGTTTGAGAGGCAATTGATTGGTCTTCGGCAGGTGGGGGAGGCGAAACGAAGTCTACCACAGTCATAGGTGACTTTATAACCTGATTAACAAAATCTTTTGCACTACTATTTGGGATGATATCAGCAACAGCTAAAATTTTTTCGTTTTTTCTGATTGTAGCAGAAGATAATATTAAAGTTAGTGCAAACAGCGGCACAAATAAGCCATATTTAAGTATCGCTACCTTTTTAGAACGCTGCTTATGCAGCATAAAAATTCTTTTTTTGATTAATGATTTGGTAAAGAAGTCATTTGTAAGAGAGGTAGGTCTAATGCCAAATGCATGACTTAACAATAACATAGAATAAGCCTCTTTATCTCCTTGAAATTTTGCAGCAGCTTCGTCTGCCAGGTATTCGTGAATATTTTTAATCGATTTTTTATAGAGATAGATAAAAGGATTAAACCATGTTAATATCCCTAAAATTTCGAAAAAGATGATATCGATGGTATGTAGTTGTTTAATATGGATGTCTTCGTGCAAATCTACAGTGGCTCTTTCGGGCAAATGCTGAGCTACCGATTTTCTATTAAAGAAAGAAAAGGCATCATTGGTATTGGTATTGCTAAATAGTTTGCTTACAGCAGAAATCTGGTAAGCAAAATGTAATAGGTAGATGAGTACACCTAGCAAGTAAATAATAACTATTAACCTACCCCAGTCATATTGTTCTTGTGTTTGAGGTAAAATGGCATAATTGGTTACCACACTGTTTAGTTCGCTAACACTAACGTATAATTTATCGCTTACTACTTTTTCGCTAAACAATTCGAAGCGTAAAAAGGGTATTGCCAAAGAGAATATCCCAGAGGAAACAAGGTATAACCGATTTAAAACAAAATAGGTCTCCTTATCTAAAAGTAGTTTATAGAAGCAATAGAATACAGCAAGGTAAATATTTACTTGTAAGAGGTAATGTGCCCAACTCATTTTGGTTTGTTTTTGAATTTATTGATCATTTTTAGAATTTCATCCACATCACTTAAATCTAACTTCTCTTCTTTTACAAAAAAGGAGAACATACTTTCTACAGAATTTTCGAAATAATTGCCTAATAATTTTTCGGTAGCATGCCTTTTATATTCCTCTCTAGTAATTAATGGGTGATACTTGTGTGCTTTTCCAAAAGCTTCATGACCAATAAAGCCTTTTACTTCCAGAATTCTGATTATGGTAGAAACGGTATTGTAAGCTGGTTTGGGTTCGGGTAAATAATCCATCACCTCCTTTACAAAGCCACTTTCTAGTTGCCACACAATTTGCATGATTTGTTCCTCTGCCTTCGTTAAATCTTTAATTTCCATGATAATTGTTGTTTATGCGTATTGAGCGTTTTTCTTTATATTTTACTCTAGTTGCAGTAGTTGAATATCAAATACTTATCTAAATCTAAAACTAATATGTTAGTTTACAAAATATTTCTGCATTTATTTTTCATATATTGAAAAATAAATTTTACAAAGATGAAAATAGGGTTTCACGGTGCAGCTAGAAATGTTACTGGCAGTAAACATTTAATTACTTTAAATAATGGTAAAAAGATACTGCTAGATTGTGGTATGTTTCAGGGAATGGGTAAAGAGACTGATGCGTTAAATACCAACTTTGGGTTTAATGCTGCAGAAATAGACGTGCTAGTTTTGTCTCATGCGCACATCGATCATACTGGGTTGGTACCTCGTTTAATAGCTCAGGGATTTAAGGGTGTAATTTATGGTACAGAGGCTACCAAAGAACTGAGTAAAATTTTGTTATTGGATTCGGCTAAAATACAGGCGGGAGATTTAAAGTATAAAAACAAAAAGCTACAGCAAAAAGGTTTACCGCCAGAAGAAGCTTTATATGATGAGGATGATGTAAATGGTGCATTAGAGAATTTTATTGCGGTAGAATATCAGAATGAAACCAGATTAATGGAGGGCGTTACTTTACAGTTTATAGATGCTGGTCATATTATTGGTAGCGCTTCAGTTCACTTAACCATTGTCGAAGGAGATAAGACCACACATTTAAGTTTTAGTGGTGATGTTGGTCAGTACGGCGACTTGCTATTAAGACCACCACAAGAGTTTCCGCAAGCAGATTACATTCTTTTAGAATCAACATATGGAGATCGATTACATCGAGATGCCCAGCCAACTGAACAGGCTTTTTTAGATGTAATTATTAAAACATGCGTAGAGAAGAAGGGTAAAGTAATTATTCCTGCCTTTAGTGTTGGCCGTACACAAGAACTTTTATACATCCTCAATAATTTAGAATTAGAAGGAAAATTGCCTGATATAAAAGTTTATGTTGATAGTCCTTTATCGGCAAAAGCAACAAAGATTATTGAAGAGCACGCCGAAGGTTATAATGATGAAGTATTGGATATCATGAAGATCGATGATAACCCATTCGATTTTAAAGGCTTGCATTATGTGGCAGATGGAGAAGAATCTAAAGCGTTAAATGCTAAGCCAGAGCCTTGTATTATTATTTCTGCATCTGGCATGGCCGAAGCGGGTAGGGTTAAACACCATATCAAAAATAATATTGGAGATCAAAACAATACCATATTAATAGTAGGTTATTGCGAACCCAGATCTCTAGGCGGGCAGTTAAAAAATGGAGTGCAACAGGTAAGCATTTATGGAGAGCAGTTTCAGGTAGTAGCGGAAGTGCAAAGTATACAATCTATGAGTGCGCATGGCGATTATGAAGACTTGTTGAAATTTATGTCGTGCCAAGAGGCAGCGAAGGTTAAAAAGGTATTTTTAGTACATGGTGATTTTGAAGTGCAGCAAGTGTTTAAGGAAAAATTAGTTGCCAAAGGATTTTTAAATGTAGAAATTCCAGATAGGCATCAGGAATTTGAATTGTAATTGAAGCTTAAAAGTTAATTGATCTCCGAATAAAATTATCAATTCGTTTGATAAAATGTATAAATTGTCATTTATTCCTTTGATAAAATGTTACCGAAGAAATGTAAAATTTAAACCAGAACCATATATAATAATTTCTGTATCGTGTATATAAAAATCCCCTTAGTTTAGTAAAAAACTAAGGGGATTTTTGGGTCTTAAGAATTAATTACTGTCTCGGAGCTGCTGGTTTTGGCATCTCTTTACGAGGTAATTTATCTGCTCTTTCTGAAGTATGGTAAACAAAAGAGGCTACAATAGTTGCAGATTTTTTCAAATCATCTTCTACCAAACGATCAAAAACATCTTGGTTAGAGTGGTGGGTACGTGTATTGTAATCCATCGGATCTTGAATAAACTGGAAGCCTGGTAAACCAACACCGTCAAATGCCTGGTGATCGGTACCACCTGTGTTACCTACAGTTACTGTTTTAGCACCTAGATCAGCAAAAGGGCTTAAATAGCTTTGGAAGATGTCTTTAACAGCAACGTTACCTTGTAAATAAATACCACGGATTGTTCCCGTACCGTTATCTAAATTGTAATAAGCACTTAATTTTTCGTGCTCAGCTTTAGGTTTCATATCAGCAGGATCTGCAAAATGCTCTTTTACATAACCTCTAGAACCAAATAAACCTTGCTCTTCCGAACTCCATAAAGCAATACGGATGGTACGTTTTGGTTTAAAATCAATTGCTTTTAAAATACGCATTGCTTCGATCATTACTGTAGAGCCAGCAGCGTTATCTGTTGCTCCAGTACCTGAGTGCCACGAGTCATAGTGACCGCCTAACATTACGATTTCGCTTTTTAATTTAGGATCAGTTCCAGGAATTTCGGCAATTACATTGTATCCTTTTGGATCCTTATCATAGAATGAAGTTTTTACATCTGCCTCAATTTCTACTTTCTCGCCACCACGTAATAAACGTAAAATGTGTAAATAATCTTCGCTGCTAACTTCTAATTCTGGATTAACTGGTTTAGCATCTAATTTATAAGAAGCACCATTGCTAGTAAAGAAAGTACCATAGCTACCTCTAGCATAAGTTAATTTCAAACCAATTTTTTCTGCTAATAACATGCTATCGATAGCAGCTCTAACAGACATCATTCTCATCATCATTGCTCTTTGGTTACCACCAGCGCCTTGTCCAGCGCCAGCACCGCCTGGGCGACCAGCACCTGGAGTTGCAGGTTGTGCCGCAGCCATTTTATCTAATGCCTCTTCGGTATAACGAACTACATCAGCAGTATAAGAATTTTTTAGTGGCATAATGGTAGCCGATTCGATCATGACAATTTTACCTGCTAATTTGCCTTTATATTTAGCTAAATCAGTAATGGTATCAGCTTTAATTAAAACTACTTCAGATTTAATTGGACCGTTGGTGCCTGGTGTCCATGCTTTTGGCGAAGCAATAATTGGACGGTAGAATGGTTTAGTTGTTGCAGCATAGTACTTATCTACTTGCCAGCCTTTACCAAACTCTCCCCAAGCCTCTACATGTGCATTTTTAAGACCAATTTCATTAAAATATTTAATTGCCCAGTCTTGTGCTCTTTTTAAACCTGGCGAGTTAGACAAACGCGGTCCTGCAACATCAGTAATTTGATAGGCAATTTGTAAAGCTTTAGATTTATCTAAGCCTTCGGTTCTGATTTTTTGTACAATTTCGTTGTTTATAGGTTCTTGTGCAAAAGCAGAAAAGCATAAGCCAAGGGCTAATGCGCTAAAAGTAAATTTTTTCATCATAGTTTAAGTTAGTTAAGTAACGTTATTGTTGGTGAATTTACAGTTAATGCTAAATATCTGTACCTTTCTATTCATATTTTTACACATGTTTTTATGATCAGATTAAAATTTCTTAGTGCGTTGTTATTATTTGCAGCATTTTTAACGAAAACTACGTTTGCACAACGCACCGAAAGCCGAGATGTAAACATTAGTGCTATGGTTAGCGAAGTTTCTTCCACTAATTTAGCGCAAATTGTAAATAAGTTAGTTTCCTTTCAAACCAGGCATACTTTAAGTGATACGTTGAGTAAAACTACGGGTATTGGAGCAGCAAGAACTTGGATTAAAAATGAATTTGAAAAGTATGGATTAGCTAGCGGTGGCAGACTACAGGTTGCTTATGATACTTTTACACAACCAGCTGATGGGAGAAGGATTATAGCTCCTGTCATACTTAAAAATGTAATGGCAATCTTGCCAGGAACTGATCCTAATGACAAAAGAATGCTAATGGTATCTGGGCATTACGACTCTAGAGTTACTGACGTAATGAATATTAAAGATTTTGCACCTGGAGCTAATGATGATGCTTCGGGAGTAGCTGCGGTAATGGAAATGTGTAGGATTATGAGTAAGCAAAAGTTTAGCTCTACCATTGTTTTTGTAGCCATGGTTGGCGAAGAGCAAGGCTTATACGGTGCAACTAACCTAGCTAAAAGAGCAAAGGAAGAGGGTTGGAATGTTCATTTGCTAATGAACAATGACATCGTTGGTAATTCTTATGGCATGGAAACCGATATCAAAGACAATAAAAGTGTACGTGTGTTTAGCGAAGGCGTATCTGCTTTAGAAACACCTGCACAAGCAGCGGCAAGGCAATCGGCAGGAACAGAAAACGATGGTAAAGCTCGTCAGGCGGCTAGATATATAAAAGAGGTTGCAGAAAGGTATGTTGATCAATTGGAAGTAAAACTGATTTACAGAAGAGATCGCTTTCTGCGTGGGGGCGATCATACGCCCTTTTCTCAACAAGGTTTTGCAGCTGTAAGGATTACAGAGATGAACGAGGATTTTAACAGACAACACCAAGATGTAAGAACTGAAAATGGATTTAAGTTTGGTGATTTACCAGAATATGTTGATTATAATTATTTGCAGAAAGTTACCAGAATGAATTTATCGGTAATGGCAAATTTAGGTCTATCTACACAAGAGCCAGAAAATGTAGTTGTGCTAACTGCAGGTTTAACTAACAAAACAGCCCTAAAATGGGAGGTGCCAAAAGGTAAAAAACCTGCAGGTTATTACGTGCTGATGAGAGAAACAACAAGCCCATTTTGGGAACGGAAGTTTTTTGTAAAAGAAAATACTGCAACCTTAGCTTACTCAAAAGATAACTATTATTTTGGTGTACAATCTGTTGATGAAAATGGACATGAAAGTTTAGTGATTACACCAAAACCAGGAAGATAGAAAAAGGAAAAGGCGGTAACCAGCCGCCTTCATTCTAAACTAAAACTAAACTAAAATCTTTATTTGATATTTTTCTTTGATAGGATAAAGTAACCGGCAACAAATAATACTGCTGCATAAGTTAAACTCACCCATATTTCTTGTGTAAATATTGGAAAATCTTCCAATGCCGCTCCTTTAACCCGTGTTACTCTTAAAGCAAGTGTAGGGTCGCTGTAAGGAATAAGGTAAGCATGTTTCCAGCCAACATTAGCAGTGATAATGCCTGCGATTGTACCTACAAACCCTAAACCCATTGGTTTTAAAAAGTCAGACCAAAGCAAGCTCAGTACAAATTGTACAGATAAGATACCTAAAGAGGCTAAGAATAACTTGCTGTAGAATTTTGTTAAAAGCAATGCTGGGTTGTAATCATTGAAAGTATATTTTGGTACCAATACTTGCAATAAATAGCCAGATGCAAGGGTCAATAGTAAAAATAGAACCAAACAAATCAGCAATAACATTACTGCGTATAAATATTTAGCTGCATAAATAGAAAATTTATTTAAGGGCTGTGCAAAAAGCGTTTTCCATGTGTCGTTTTTATGTTCGATGTTATTAACCGAAAAGGCCATAAACATTACATAAAATGGAAGGATTAACATACCCATTACGCCTAAAGCAGCACCACTATATTGGCCCCAAAGTGCTAAACCAGGATAATTGGCTTTTAATATTTTTTCAGATCCGCTGTAAAAGCCAACCATAATTAACCCACAAATAAGAATAGGCAAAATAATAGCTGCCCAAAACGCAAGTGTTTTGCGAGATTTGTAGAATTCTGAAGTTAAAGAAATGTATAATGAGCGCATCTGTTAATTTTTTGAAGTTATGTCTAAGAATAAATTTTCAAGGTCTTTTCTTTCCTTGCTGATGCTGTACACGGTAATTCCATTTTGTACCAATAAGGTATTTAAGTTCCCCATATCTTCTTTACCTTTAAAAGTTACCGCAACAGTATTTTCATCTTGTTGAACAATTTCAGCTCCTGCTGTAGCTAATATATTTCCTGCCGCTGCTTGGTTGTTGGTTTCAATTTTCACCAATGGCTTGCTTAAGCTTTGCAGTTCAGATATGGTACCTTGAAATAACAATGCACCTTTATTAATAATGCCCACATGGGTAGCAGTTCTTTCAATTTCTGCGAGTAAGTGGCTTGATACCAAAATTGTTTTACCGTGTTTTGTGGTTAAATCAATCATCAGGTTTCTAATCTCAATAATCCCGTTAGGATCTAAACCGTTTGTTGGTTCATCTAACAATAACAACTCAGGGTCTGAGATTAAAGCCAAGGCAATGCCCAAGCGTTGTTTCATTCCTAAAGAATATTTGCCTGCTTTTTTGTTTGCAGCCTCTGTTAAGCCAACCAAACTTAACATTTCTGCAGCTTTAGTTTTTTTAATGCCTAAAAGCATGCAACGGTTAATCAGGTTTTCTTTACCTGTTAAGTGTGTATATATTGCAGGTTGCTCTACCAAAGCGCCCATTCGTTTTAAACTTGCAATTCTGTTTGAGTTAATTTCCTTACCAAAAATAAATACTTGGTCTGCCGGAGATTGTAACAGGTTCAGTAGAATTTTTATGGTTGTGGTCTTTCCAGCACCGTTTGGTCCTAAAAAACCATAAATACTTCCTTGTGGTACTTGTAGCGATAAATCTTTAACAACGGTTTGGTTACCGAAATTATAAGTTAAGCCTACAGTTTCTATAGCGAAATTGCTCATCTTATTTTAAAATTGCAGTTGTAGCTTTAACAATAACATTGCTTGATGTAGGAGTTGTTGTTTTTAAAGCAACTTCATCTTCTTGCGTTTGGTTAATGTTAATGGTTGCAAAAGCCAATACCATCATGATAAATACTGGAAATAATAAAAGTAAAAATGGCGATACGTTGGTTAACTTTTTCATGGTTCTTCGGTTTTAGGTTTATCTTGTTTTGTTTTGTTGAAACAAATAGAATAATTAAAAAAAACCTATTAAAATGTTTTAGACCAAGGGCATTTTATTCTAGATAAACGGTTAAAATGGGTAGTTTTGTAACTTGTTGCTGTTTTTAGCCTATTGGTAGAAAAAAAATGCCCGTTCGTCGAAAGCTATGGGCAAAAATGAATAGAATATTTACTTTGGATACAATTAAAGGCATAATCTAATTAATTAACGGATGAAAAGTAAAGGTGCAATTATCAGTCATACCATTTTTTGGGCAATAATTCTATTAATTGCTCTTGCATCAATTTTTTCAGGAGAAAGTAGACCCACCACAAAAGATTATATTTATTCTTATGGATTATTCAGTGTCCTAAATCTTTCCATATTTTATATCAACTATATCATTTTAATTCCCGAATTGATACAAAAGCGAAAGAAATATTGGATCTATTTGTTAGCTTTTATAGTATTGATCATAGCTTCTGTTTTTGTGAAAACAGTAATTGCAGTATTAAATCCTGAAGATTTGCTGCCGGTTAGGGAATATAGAGGCGAAAAGCATCAAACTTCTGTAAATCAATATGCTGTAGTTTCTGCCTTTTTATCAGGATTTATCTTAGTAAGTAGCTGTATCATTAAATTTTCAGTAGATTGGTTCTCTAACGAAAGTGTACAACGCAATTTAGAGAGCGAGAAAAAAGATATGGAACTGCAGTTTTTAAAATCTCAGCTTAATCCACATTTTTTATTTAACTCTTTAAATAACATCTATTCTTTAGCTTATCAAAAATCTGATAAAACAGCCGATGCGATTTTAAAACTCTCGGAAATTATGCGCTACATGATTTATGAGAGTAACGATAGTTGGGCAGATTTAAGTAAGGAAGTAGAATATGTACAGAGTTTTGTAGAGTTGCAAAAACTTCGCTTTAAAGATGGAGCAGCAGTGCAGGTAAATATTAATGGAGAAATTGATGGGCAGAAAATTGTGCCTCTGATCTTAATCTCGTTTGTAGAAAATGCATTTAAACATGGTGTGGCTAATGATCATGAAGATCCTATAAAGATCAATATTATTGCCAACCAAAAGATATTGCACTTTAGTGTAAGTAATAAAAAGAATAAAACCAATAAAGATGCCATGGGTGGCGTTGGTTTAAATAACGTAGAACGAAGATTACAATTACTTTATCCCGATAGGTATAAATTAAATATTGTAAATTCGGCTACCCATTACACTACAGAATTGATGCTAGACTTATGATATTAAAATGTATTGCCGTAGATGATGAGCCATTAGCGCTCGACATTATTGAAGATTATGTTTCGAAGGTACCATTTCTACAATTGGTAAAACGTACCGAAAATGCAATTGAAGCATTACAATTGGTACAAGAGGGAGGAATTGACCTAGTTTTTTTAGATATCCAGATGCCAGATTTAACTGGTATTCAGTTTCTAAAAATTGCGAATGCAAAATCCAACTACATTTTAACAACTGCCTATTCTCAGTATGCTTTAGAAAGTTACGATTTAAATGTATCAGACTATTTGTTAAAACCCATCGCTTTTGATCGTTTTTACAAAGCTGTAGAAAAGGTGCACAATCAATTGCAAAAGGCTGAGCCTGCTGTTCCAGTTGCTGCACCCGAACCTGCGCCAATACAAGGTTTAATGAGTGCTGCGGCTCCTGTACAAGATTTTATTTTCGTTAAAACAGAGCATAAAATTCAAAAAATTCAATTGGATGATATTTTATACATCGAAGGATTAAAAGATTATATTTCTATTTATACTAAAAACGAACGTGTAATTACACTTCAGAATATGAAAAAGATGGAAGAAACCTTACCGAAGGGAGATTTTATCCGTGTACACAAATCATACATTATTGCGCTAGATAAAATTGAAAGTATTGAGCGTAGTAGAATTGCTATTGCTGGTAAAACAATTCCAGTAGGAGATACTTACAGAGATGCTTTCTTTAAATTGATAGACGGAAAGAATATTTAATTTGGTAAATTTAAGGTTGATAGTTAATGGTTGATAGTTCATAGACATTTGTCTTATGCACTAAGCTATTAACCATTGACTATAAGACCTCTATTTAATTCGTAGCTACTGGTTTTAGTGTATAACCTTTTGCTTTTAGTCCGCTGATTAATCCATCCTTACCAACCAAATGCCCAGCACCAACTGCAATAAATAACGATTGGTTCTGCATCATTTGTGGCAATTGCGCCATCCATTTATCATTACGGTCTTTTAATAATGCATCCATTTCTTCGGGCGTAAAATCCTTCGAATCGGCAAACATTTTTGTTAACTCACTTAAATCTTGTGTAATGTAAGAGTTGTAAAGTTTTAAGGTTTCTTTCTGCATTTTATCGGCTTCTTTAACACTTTTAACCAACATTTCCTTTTGTCTAACTAAGCTAGATCCAAAAAGCACTTTTGCTTGGTCTTCTACAGTTTCTAAACCCAAAACATTTTTCTGATTAGCCTTTCCATAATCCTGGATATACTGATCAATAGCAGGATTGGTTGCGGTAAAAGTTTTAGGAGCTGTAGCCTGCATAATCAAGGTTTGGATCATCATTGGCTTTAGCTTTTTCATTTTGCTAAGGTCGTATTTGCCTAAAGTTTTCAGATAATCATCCACCATTTTAAATTCTTCAGGAGTTAGCAAACTATCTAAAGTATTGTCCTTCATCATCATATGTGGCATTAGTTTAACAGCCATATCTTTATCCATCACCAATTCGCCAACAACTGCTTCCGCTTGGTTCAATTTTTCGTTCAATACTTTCATCGTATCTATAAAACCTTTATCTGCAAAATGATAAGTGCCAAACAAGTATGATTTCTTTTGTAAACCTTTGCCCGATATTTCCCAAAGCAAAGTGTTTTCTGCTTTTTTGTTTTGCGCATTGGCTGATAAGCATAACCCTAAAAAGGCAAAAAGTAAGTATTTGATTAATCTCATGAGGTTATTGGTTGGCTTAATTTTATTCTGATAGCATTTTCTGCTGCTTGCACTATTTCTTCTGCACTTTTACCAGTTTGGTCTATAGGTGCTAAAACTGTCCAGCGGATTGGGTTGCCAACAGTTAAGGGAAACATGCCATAACGCACAATTTTCCACGAATTTTCTATCGCTACTGGAACTACTAAAGCATTTGGTACAACTTTTAAAAGTGTTGCAATACCACCAACATTAAAAGGCTTAATTTTACCATCTTTTGCCCTAGTCCCTTCGGCGAAAATTACAGTACTCCAATTGTTCTCTTTTAATCTTCTGCCGAGTTTAATGATTTCAGAAACTGCTTGTTTGCTATCTTTTCTATCAATATTCGCTCCGCCACCAACTCTTAGGTTATAAGATATGGATGGAATATTTTTAGTAAGCTCTATTTTAGAAATAAATTTAGGTTGATGCTTGCGCAAATACCAGATCATACCCGGTATATCATACATGCTCTGATGATTGGCCACAAAAATGATGGGCTGATCTGTTGGGAGCTGTTGATGATTGATAAAAGTTACCGAATTGCCTAAAAACCAATTACAATAAGTTAAAAAGAAGTTGAGTGCATCTACAGAAATTTTATGTGCTTTGTAACCAAAAAAGCGATAACATATCCATTGTATGGGATGGAATATGCAAAGCATTAGAAAAAAGAAAAAGTAGAAAATCGGGGAAAATATATACCCTAAAAATTTGGTCATAGTTAAATTAGATCTTGCCTTCTTGTATCAATAATTTGGTTTTCAGTATGCCTGCAACACTCATGCTATCAGTAATTGTGCCATTAATTACCATGTCACACGCTTCGGCAAATGGTAGCTTTTTAATCACTAGTTCTTCGGTATCTTCAGGAGATGCTTGGCCCATTTGCAAGCCCTGAGCTATATAAATAATGGCCAGTTCATCACTAACTGAATTAGATAAATGCATACGTTGTATTTCGGTAAATTTAGTGGCAGTTAAACCACTTTCTTCTGCCAATTCGCGTTTGGCACTTTCTATAGGGTCAATAGCTAGGTCGCCACCACCTTCAATAATTTCCCAACTATAGGCTTTAAGTGGGAAGCGGTATTGGCCAACTAACCACGTATTGTAGTCTTCATCCAAAGGTAAAATGCCGATGGCAAAGTTTTTAAAATGTACTTCGCCATAAATTCCTGGTCCGCCAGATGGATTTAATACTTGGTGTTCTGTTAGGGAAATCCAGTTGTTATCGTAAATTTTTTTGCTGTTTAAGACTTTCCACGGATTGTTGGTGCTCATGCCTGCAAGATAAGAAGAATGCTTTAGAAAAATCTATCCAATCGGACAACTGCCTACATTATTTCTTAGTTTCTGAAGGAGGTGGAATGCTTACCTTATTCACTTTAACTTTGGTAAAGCGGTAATTTAAACTAAAGGAAACATTGCTGGAGTTATTGGTAGAATAGCTTTGGGAAATAAAGTTAATGCCTTGGTTAAATGAGTCGTTGTTTCTCCGTCCAAAAGGATCGTTGGTATTGATGCGGGCAGAAAGTGTATTTTTAAAGAAACTCTTACGCAGCCCAAAACTACTGGCAATAGAACCTTTATTTCTGCCTTGTGCATTAATGTTATTTGCATAATTGATGTTCGATTCAAATGCTGTTTTGTAGGGGAGTTGCATAGAAAAACCCATTGATGCCCGCAAGCTTAATCCATCTCTATTTAAGGAAGAGTTAATAACAGAACTATATTTACTTTGGATTACGCTAAAATTTCCATTGGTTGATATTTTGTTGGTTGGTCTAAAGTTGCCAATTAACATTAATGCCAGCGATCTGTTTTTTCCAATGTTATCGAATGTACTTTCGGAAATTCCATTGCTTTTAACGGTACGGTATCTTTCGATTACGCCGCTACTGGTAGAGTAGGATATGCGTGGCGTAAAAGACCATTTTTGTCCAAAGGCACCAAAAGTAAAATCCATTTGATGTGTGTAGGCAGGAGCCAAGTTTGGATTACCAAAAGAGATATTTAAAGTGTCGGAATTATTAACTTGTGGATTAAGAGAATTCTCTCTAGGCCTGTTGATCCTAACACTGTATGTTGTCCCAAAATTGTATCGCTTTTTAAAAGAATGGTTTAAAGAAACATTTGGGAACAAGCTTAAATAAGGATTTACATTATAGCTGGTGCCTGTAGATAAATCGAAATTAACATCGGTATACTCTGCTCTTAAGCCTCCTTTTAGGCTCCAACCTTTTTGGCGATAATTATAAGATGCATAACCTGATAAAATATTCTCGTTGTAGAAAAATTTATTGGTTAGATTTTGGTTGGTGATGTATTGTTGCTCTTGATAATTGAAATTCTGCACCAATAGATCGTTATCGTTTTTACGATAATTAAAAGCAACGCCAAATTCAAGCTGGTCTCGTTTGTTAAATAAAGGTTTATCGTAATCTAGGTTAAAATTTAATCCTCGATTACTTATTTCGTTATCGTTTTGCTGCAAACTTGGGCTTAAATTAGAAGGAAAAGCAAATGTTCTGTTATAAGACCGGAGATCGTTGTTTTTATTGGTATTTAAGGTAATACCCATAGAAAGTTTACCACCGCTAGTATCGGTTTGTAGGTTATAATCGGCATTAAATACAAAATTATTGCTGCTACCATCTCCCAAGTTTTGTTGGTTGCGTAAACGTGTGGTAATTCGCTCTTCGTTTAAGTAATAAAAATCATTGCCAGAGCTATTGTCATTACTGTTAATGTTGTAATTGGTAGAGAAACGTAAACTTTGTTTTGGCGTAATGTCCCAGTCGAAACCTAGTCTAAAATTACCTCCATCACTTTCATTTCTATTGTTGTTAAACTGGTTATAATAAAAGGTAGTATCTGAGAAAAAATTGGTTCTATAACTTTCGCTATTGCCTTTTCCAATATTTTGCCGATAAGCCGCACTTCCGTTGATGTTATAGTTTTTGCCTTTATAGGATGCGTTGGTGTTGGTATTTGTATTGCCTTGTACGCCAGCTGTTATGCCAATATTTCCATTAAAGCCAACTTTAAATCCCTTTTTCATTACAATATTAAGGATACCTTCTCCGTCTCCAGAATATTTAGAAGGTGGATTAGTCATCACTTCTATTTTCTCAATTGCATCAGAAGGTAGCACATTTAAAAGATCGGCAATGTTCGATGTCATGTAATCAGACGGTTTCCCATCTATAAATACACGGGTGCTTCTTTTACCAGATATGGTTGCATTTCCATCGATATCAACTTGCACCATAGGCACATTTTTAAGCACATCTGTAGCCGTGCTTCCTTCTGCTAAAATAGAAGAGCCCACATTATAAGTAATCACATCTGCACCAAACTCAACTAAAGGTTTTGGTGCAGTAATTACTACTTCAGAAAGGTTATTGGATTCGCTGCTTAATTTAAGGTTACCTAAGTTCTGATCAAAATCTTTTTCATTGATCACAATATCATTAATAGTGAGATTGGTGAAACCAACATAACTTACTTTTATTTTATAGGTGCCAGGTTTTAGGTTGGTGAATCTGAAATAACCTCCCTCATCTGTTTGCGTATTTAATAGCGACTGCTCAGCATTGTTTTCGTATAAAGAAACACTTGCATACGGAACGTACAAAGCGCCTACTTCTTCAATAACCTTACCTCTAATAATTCCTTTTTCGGCAGCAAAAGCAGTTAATGATAATAGACATAAAATAGTAACTACTAAAATCAGAAAAGGTCTGTTCAAGGTAAGGTTATATTAAAAATTAAAATGTTTCTTCATCCGGACGAGCTTGCTCATCGTTCTTTTTGGTTTTCTTAAAGCCAAAATCAGTTTTACCAAAACGGTAAGAGAAAGTTAAATTAGCCATCGTTCCTTGCATGTAGCGGCTAAAGTCTACTACAGAAGTGGTTCCAGTAGTTTCCATTCTCCATCTTCTGGTAAAGAACACATCCCTTACATTTAAGCTTAAACTTGCTTTGCTATTGATATCATATTTCGCACCAGCGTCAACACCATAGTTAGACTTTCTAATTCCCTGTGCCATTACTTCTCTTGCTCGGTAATCTCCTTTAATTTGTAAACTAATGCCGTATGGTAATATAAAGTTATTGGTTAAATTGGCATTGTAACTAAAACCAGAATTTTCAACGATACCAAAAGCCGGTACGCCTACAATTTTACTTTGGTACAAGTTTACGTTTGCTGTAAAGTTCCATTTTTTAGAAACATCGTATTTGCCAATCAATTCTAAACCGCTAGAAATGTTACGGGTTAAGTTTTGAGGTGTAGTGATGGTAATACCATTTGCATCTGGCTCAGTTCTAATTCTTTGTATTACATCATTAGTTTGGCGCATATAGGCAGATGAAATTAAAGAGAATTTCTTCCAAAATTTGCTGTAGCTTAATTCAAATGCATGTACATCTTCTGGTTGTAGGTTTGGGTTACCTTGACGGTAATTTAATGGATCAGAAACATCCAAAAACGGATTGGTATCCCATCCACGTGGTCTGTTTACCCTACGGCTATAGCTCAATTGCACTTGTTGGTCGCCTTTAAATTTCTGTGTTAAAAATACGCTCGGGTAAATTCTTCTATACGCTACTTTGCCTGGTGTATATCCAATGTTAGAATTGATATCATAGGCTCCCATACTTGTATTCAGCTTTGCATCTTCAGCTCTCAAACCTAATTGGTAACCAAAATTTTTAATCTGGTTTTGGTAGTTGAAATAAGCTGCATGAACTTGATCTTTATTGTTGAAATCGTTACTTAATTGGTAATTGAAATCGTAACCACCATCTACAGGGCTCAATTGGTCTGCAAAGGTTGAGCTTTCTGAAATGCGGATCTGACTTCTGTAACCAGCTTCCATTTTACCAAACTCGCCAAAGGGACGGGTATAATCTAACTGGATATTGTAATTTCTGTTGAAACCATCGCGTGTGGTACGTTGGATATCTAGATCATTTGTAGTTACACCATTCCTATTGTAAATATTGGTATTATAAATCTGGTAATTGTCGTTTGTGCCCTCAGAGAAACCAAAGTTTGCCGTTAGTTCTTCTTTCGGCTTTTTAAATTTCTGAGAAAAATCTAAGTTTAAATCATAGCTAGTTCCTTCTTGTTGCTCAACATTTGTTCTGTTGCTCAAAGAAAAAGGGCTTCCGTTTAAATAAAATTGATCGATGAATAAAAATTCATTTTCATCACCATTTCTTAGGTTCAATCCAGAGGTAAAACTGATTACACTTTTTTCTGCAAGGAAATAATCCAAACCAGCTTTAAGGTTGTGCCCCTTACTCAAATCTTTTGAATCGTTATTTTGGTTAGCTGTTGCTAAAGCATTAGCAGTTGGATTTAAGTAGGTAATGTTGTTGTAACCTCCTCCAATTCTATTGCCATAACGGTAACTGTAATTGCCATATAAATTCACTCTTTTATTCTGGAAACTTAAACTTGTATTGGCATTATAATTTTCGCGGTTACCAGCGGTTAATGCAACAGAACCATTAAAGCCCAGTTTTTTATTTCTTTTTAAAACAATGTTGATGATTCCAGATTGACCTTCAGCATCGTATTTTGCAGATGGGTTGGTAATCAATTCTACACTTTCGATAGAACTGGCAGGTATAGATTGTAAGATCTGAGCAATGTTGCCACCAGCAATTAACGATGGTTTACCGTCAATTAAAACCCTAACACCAGCAGAACCCCTTAAACTTACATTACCATCAATATCAGTTTGTACGGATGGTACATTTTGTAAAAGATCGGCAGCAGAACCACCTTCACTTACCAAACTCTGATCTACTGAAAAAACCTTTTTATCTATTCCCAATTGCATGGTAGGTTTTGGAGCGGTAATGGTAACTTCATTTAAAGTATTACCTTTCGAAGCATTCATTTTTAAGGTGCCAAAATTTAAATCTTTTACTTGGTCTGTAATGGCAACAGAATCTCTAACCATGGTCTGAAAACCCAAGTAGGTTATTCTAAAAGTAAAAACTCCCTTAGGCAAATTTGTCATTACAAAATTCCCATCCATGTCGGTTTCTACCGTTTTTACGTTTGCTTTTGTTTTTCTATCTAATAATATGGCTGTTGCAAAAGGAATAGCTTGGCTATTGGCAGCTTCTATAACTTTACCACTAATTTTACCCTCTCCGGTTGTTGGTGTTTGTGCTAAAAGTTTTACAGTTAAAATACAAAATGTTAATGTTAATAATAGAACTTTGTTCGTAAGGTGTCTCATCTAAATCGGTTTTCGTTTGTGTTTTCCCAAAGGGAAGACAAAGTTCGGCTATCGGGGTTTAAAAAAAGAGGAGTAACTATTTTATTACAGCTATAATATGCTCAATTACAGTAATATTTTTGATAACGAAGGACTAACTTATACCGATTACCGCAAATTGGTAGATAATCTATTAGCAGCAGGCGAAACTACTGGTCCAGATAATTCTGACGCCATGTTGCATTATACCAAAATGAATGTTCAAAGGATGAACAGGGTTGATAAAACCACTGTTTTAAATGAAGAAACATTAAATGTCATTGATCAAATAAATGGAAAATACCATTTTTTAGTAATTAGCGAAGGTTGGTGTGGAGATGCTGCGCAAATTGTACCTATTATTAATAAAATCGTTGCAGCAGCGTCAGAAAAATTCGATTTAAAATTGGTTTTGAGAGATAAAAACTTAGAACTAATAGACGCACACTTAACCAATAATGGAAGAGCTATACCTGTATTGCTAATTTTAGACGAAAATAAAGAGTTAGTTTTACCAAAATGGGGTCCCCGACCAGCAATTTTACAAAGCTTGTTGGCGCAATGGAAAACAGAAAATTCTGATATGATGTTGATAGCAGAGCAATTACACGGTTGGTATGCCAAAGATAAAACGCAAACTACCCAAAAAGAATTGGTTACAGTTTTAAAACAACTGTTATAAATCTAACGATTGTATTTTTCTTTTTTGTAAAGCAATTGTAGGAGCTTTTATTAATGTGTATTCCTTCTTTACGCTAAATCTTTTACTATTAGGTGGAGTTGTAATTGCACAAGCCCAAGTTTTATCAACGAGTATCGATAGCTATCGGTAAAAGTGGAAAGCCCGGAGCAATAATTTTTCTTTATTGCGAAGACTTGTAATAAAAAGCCCCACTAACGATAAGGGAAATACTGTTAGTGCTTTTCTATCATTTAGACAATTTTAGATAGAGATCGCTAAAATTGAGAGTGAATAAATTAATCAACCGAAACGGTTAAGCCCTCTTGTTGCAAGATTTTTCGGTAAACTTCCATTTCGGTAAACGAACCTTCTAATACGGCGCATTTGCCTTTGTTATGTACTTCCCAAGCAATTTTTTCGCCCTGCGCCTCAGTGTAGTCCAAATATCTCATCATGCACCAAATTACATGTTCAAATGTATTTACATCATCATTCCACAAAATTAAACGGTGTACTGTTTTTAGAGAGGTTAAAATCTCGTCTAACGTAAAGGTTTCTTCTTTGGTTTCTGTAGCCATGCTACAAAAATAAGGAAATAGAATGGAGATTTGAGACACTAGATTTGAGATATTAGAGATTTAATCTCAAATCTCACATCTCATCTCACACATCTTTCTTTACATTTGTTATTCAAACCAAAGTTATGGAAAGTTCAAAAATCGCCGGAGTTGGACATTATGTTCCAAAAAATGTATATACCAATGATGATTTATCTCGTTTTATGGAAACCAACGACGAGTGGATCCAAGAACGTACAGGTATAAAAGAACGTCGTTTTGCAGATAGGTTGGGAGAAACGACCACAACAATGGGGGTAGAGGCAGCGAAAATTGCCATTGAAAGAGCTGGTATTACTGCTCAGGATGTCGATTTTATCATCTTTGCTACCTTAAGTCCAGATTATTATTTTCCGGGCTGTGGGGTTTTGCTGCAACGCGAAATGAAGATGAAAGAAGTTGGTGCACTAGACGTTCGTAACCAATGTTCGGGATTTTTATATGCACTCTCTATTGCCGATCAATTTATTAAAACCGGAATGTATCAAAACATTTTAGTGGTGGGCAGCGAGAAACATTCTTTTGCAATGGATTTTGAAACCCGTAGCCGCAATGTTTCGGTAATATTTGGTGATGGTGCTGGAGCCGTAGTTTTACAACCTGCAAAAAAAGATGGGCAAGGCATTTTAAGTACACATTTGCATAGCGATGGTGCAGAGGCAGAAATTTTAGCCATGTTTTATCCAGGTGCCCATGCCAATAAATGGATGCCAGAAAAACCTGGTTACCCAGAGCAGGAACTGGGAGGTTTGTTTATGACCACCGAACAATTAGAGGGTGGCGCAGCATTACCTTACATGGATGGTCCTGCGGTATTTAAAAAAGCAGTAGTTAAATTTCCTGAGGTAATTAGAGAAGCTTTAGCTGCAAACTCATTAACCGAAAAAGATATAGATCTATTGGTGCCACACCAAGCTAACCTAAGAATTAGTCAATATGTACAACAGTTGTTGGGCTTAAGTGATGATAAAGTATTTAACAATATCCAAAAATATGGCAATACCACTGCGGCTTCTGTACCTATTGCCTTAAGCGAAGCTTGGGAAGCCGGAAAAATTAAACAAGGCGATTTGGTTTGTCTTGCTGCATTTGGCTCTGGTTTTACCTGGGCTAGTGCGCTCATTAGGTGGTAATTGACACAAAAAAATTTACAAAAAATTTGCATCAAATAGAATAATTATCTTAAGTTTAGGTAATTAAAGGGGAAGCGCATGGCGATTGATGTTTATAAAGGGGATTTTGGAGCAAAAGAATTAACACATTTGCTTAAGCGTTGTTTGTTTGGTGTAAAAAGAGCAGATATCAATTCCCTTTCTGGCAGATCGCTTACCTATGTGGTAGATTACCTACTTCAAGATTTGCCACTACCTTCTCCGCCAATTAATAATTATAACGATGCCAATTATGCCGATGTTAATGTTGTAGCGGGTGCAGTTTGGGTAAATGCTCCTTATGCAGATGGTACTGTAAATTCTAGGCGGGTTACTTCTTTTAGGTCGTGGTGGATGGGAGAAATGCTTACGCAACAGGTTTCTTTAAGAGAGAAAATGGTATTGTTTTGGCACAATCATTTTGCTACACAAGCAAATACAGTAAGCGATAGCAGATATATTTACAAGCATAATAACTTGCTCAGAACTTTCGCATTTGGCAATTTTAAGGAATTGGTTAAGCAGGTTACTATTGATCCGGCTATGCTGCGTTACCTTAACGGCTATCTTAATACCAAAACTGCTCCCGAAGAAAATTATGCAAGAGAATTACAGGAGCTATTTACCATGGGTAAAGGTCCAAATTCTAAATATACGGAAGCTGATGTAAAGGCTGCTGCAAGATTATTAACTGGCTATCAGCTAGATGCGGTTAACATCACTACAACTTTTAATCCAAATAGGCATGACACTACAGATAAGCAATTTTCTTCCTTTTACAACAATAAATTAATTAAGGGCAGAACAGGCGCAGATGGGGCTAAGGAAGTAGATGACTTGATGGATATGCTATTTGCCCAAAATGAATTGAGCCTTTACATCTGCAGAAGATTGTATCGTTTTTTTGTTTATTACGATATTACTGCCGATGCAGAGCAAAATCTAATTGCACCATTGGCCGAAATTTTTAGAACCAATAATTATCAAATTAAACCAGTTTTAAAAGCATTATTTACAAGTAACCACTTCTTTTTGCCGCAAAATAGATCTTGTAATATCAAATCTCCAGTAGATTTCGTAGTGGGTTTATGTAGAGAATTCGAAATAGTTTTCCCAGATGGATTGGATTATGTTAATCTATATTTTATGTGGGATTACTTGAGAGGGCAGGCTTCTACCATGCAGCAAAATCTCGGAGATCCGCCAAACGGATCTGGCTGGCCAGCTTATTACCAAGTGCCCCAATTTTACGAACTCTGGATCAATTCTGATACTTTGCCAAAACGCAATGTGTTTACAGACCGTTTTATTAGCACTGGATATACACGTAACGGAAAAAAAATAGTGATAGACCCACTTGCCTATACTGCTAAATTCCCCAAACCAGAAGACCCTGATGTATTGATTAGTGATGTGTTTGCTCATTTGTATACCATTGAGATTAGTGCAGATGTAAGGTCGTTTTTGAAAAGTATTTTATTAAGTAACCAGGTTACCAATAATTATTGGACAGAGGCCTGGAATAACTACAAACTTAGCCCAAATGATAATGCCAAAACTACCATTGTGCTAACTCGTTTAAAAGAGTTTTATAAGTATATCATGAATTTGGAGGAGTATCAATTATCATGAAAAGGCGAGAGTTCATAGCAAAGGCCTTGCCGGCGGGCGTTGTATTACCATCATTAATTAATGGTTTCTCGCTTAAAGCATTTGGTGCCTCTAGTTTATTGTCCGCACTTACCGCTGCCAGCGAAGAAACGGATCATGTGTTGGTTATTATTCAACTAAATGGCGGTAACGATGGATTAAATATGGTTATCCCATTGGATAATTATGCCAATTTAAGTTTGGCTCGTCCTAATATTATCCTACCTGAAAATAAGATCATTAAATTAGGGAATTACAATACAGGTATCCATCCTAAAATGACAGGGTTGGGCGATTTGTATAAAGATGGAAAGGTTCAAGTAATCCAATCGGTAGGTTATCCTACACCAAATTTTAGCCATTTTAGGGCTACAGATATTTGGTTAACGGCATCAGATTCAGATAAAGTCATCAACACTGGTTGGGGTGGAAGATATTTAAGTGAAGAATATGCAAATTTCCCAATAGGGTATCCAAATACGGTAATGCCAGATCCTTTGGCCATACAAATTGGTTCGTTTTTGTCTCCCGCTTTTCAAGGTCCATCCATAAATATGGGAATGGCTATCTCAGATCCGGTTAATTTTTATAATTTAATTAATGGTATCCAAAGTCCGGCGCCAAATACAAATGCGGGTAAAGAATTAACTTACATTAGGCAGGTATCTCAACAAACACAACAATATGCAGGAGTAATCAAAAAAGCTGCAGATAAGGTTAAGGTACAGGCCACTTATCCTACAGGAAACTCTTTAGCAGATCAATTAAAAGTAGTTGCCCGCTTAATTGGCGGTGGCCTAAAAACTAGGATGTATATGGTTAACATTGGCTCTTTTGATACACATGCCAACCAAGTTGTTGGTGGGGCAACAGACACTGGCACACATGCAGTTTTATTGCAAAAGGTAAGCGATGCAGTTAAAGCATTTATGGATGATCTGAAAGGATTAGGTGTTTCTAAAAGAGTTGCCGGAATGACATTTTCGGAATTTGGGCGTAGGATAAAATCTAATGCTGGTGGTGGAACAGATCATGGAGCTGCGGCGCCAATTATTGTTTTTGGTGATGCCATTCAAGGTGGTGTTTTGGGAACAAATCCTATAATTAGCGCTACAACAACAGTTAACGATAACATCCCGATGCAGTACGATTTTAGATCTGTTTATGCTACGCTTTTGGAAAAATGGTTTTGTGTAGATAAAGCGGTTTTAGATCAGGTGATGTTAAAAAACTTTCAGTCCTTGCCGATTATTAAAGCAGGCACAAATTGCATGTCTACCAATTTAACGCAAGCCAATCAAGAAAGTGGGAAGAACCTGATTACCAATTATCCAAATCCTTTTTCTAACACTACCACTATTCAATACAAATCTAAAGGCGGCCATGTATTAATTCAAGTTTTTAATACATTAGGTAAACTGATTACAACCTTGCAAGATGGCAATAAGGAAGAAGGTACCTATACTATTGATTTCGAAAATAGGTCTTATCCGCCGGGTGTATATTATGCCCGTTTGCAAAATGGCGAATTGCAACAAGTACGTAATATGATGATTGTACGTTAATTTAAAGCGTTAACTTAGCAGTCAATTCTATTACACATAAATAATGAATTTTAAATTAGGCGATTTTGTTCGTTTTGTAGACGAAAAAAGAGAAGGATATATTACCAGGGAAATTGATGCATTAACCGTTGGTGTTACAGATACTGATGGATTTGAAATCCCAGTAGCAAAAAGTAATTTGACCCATGTGCATGGGCATAGCTCAAACCCAAGTGTGGCGAGTGCAACATCGCAGCCAGAAGTGTCTTTGGCAGAATTTAATGATATCGGTGTTTTTTTAGCTGTAGCCGAAGATAGCAAAGCAAGTTCTGTGGTTCATTTTACATTGATTAACAATACTTCTTACCAGTTATTATTAAGTTTGGTAACCGATAAAAAAGGGGCTTACAAAGGTGAATTTGGAAGTTTAATTCAACCTAAAACAAATTCTCAGATTTACAGTGCCAATTTAGCTGATATTGAGATTTGGCCAGAATTTATTTTCCAACTCCTGTTTTTTACAACAGCGAATGTTAAACCTAAAAAACCTTTAGAATTAATTAAAAAGTTTAAAGCAAAAGATTTTAGTGGAGCTAAAAAAGAGGTAAAGGGATTAAATAAATATGCTTGGTTAATTCAGTTAGACGAACCTATTCCCTTAATTGATGCGCAAAAATTAAAAGAGAGCTTTTTTAGAACTCCTTCTAGCCAACCCATAATTGCTAAACCTGCTCAAGAAATAGATCTACATATCGAAAAACTTAGAGATGATCACCAATTTTTAGATCAATCTGAGATGATCAATATTCAATTAGCTTATTTTCAACAAATGTTGGATGCTGCCATTGTAAACCAAATGCCCAAAATCGTTTTTATTCATGGGGTAGGTAATGGTACTTTAAGGCACCATATCCATAAAGTAATTAGCAAACACCCACAAGTTAGAACCTTTATGGATGCCCAAAAAGAGAAGTTCGGCTTTGGAGCTACAGAAGTGGTGTTTAAGGTTTAATCGATGAAAATCGTATTTATCATCTTATTATCCTTTTGCCATGGCTTTTTGTTAGCACAACATCAAAACCAGCAAAGTATTGAGTTTCGAAAAATAATAGGTTTTAGTAAAGAAGCTTATTCAATTGCTTTAGTTAAATCTAAGGATGTCATTAAAGTCTCTTATCAGTTGGTTGATAGCGTATCGGAAGAATTATATAAGGATAATAATTACCGAGAATACATGGATAAAGGAGATGATTTTCTGAAACAAGAAAAAACTATAGATACCCAAGTGCTACAGGGCTGGGCAGATAATTTAGAAAGAATAATAAAATCATATACAATTTATAAGTTGAATGATAGCTTGATATTTAATGTTAAAGCATTGCCTAAATTAAATAGACTGTTCGTTCAAATGTTAAATACACCAACTCCAATAATAGAGAACAATGTAAAAGGTCAACTTAGGATCGTATTGGATGGCTATAAAATGAGACTTTCTATTAATAATAATGGGAAAAGACGCACAATTTACACTCGATCTCCTACCTTAGAGAGCCATCCTCTTATTATCGAATTGTTAAACGAAGTTCTTGAGCTATATCGTAAAAATAAAGGGCATACATTTTAAGCAAGAAGAGGCCGTATCATAAATCATTTTAGCCTTGGTGTAGCCAAATAATATTTTATCACGACTACCATCTTAACAAAAAATGGCAATTTTCTATATAGAAAATTGCCATTTTTTGTTGCATTTCAACTTTTTCAGAGACCCGTCAAAATTAAATTCTGTTTGCGAATTGTAATTTTTGATTTATGATACAGCCTCTTTTATATTTTTAAGGTTTGTATTTTTTAAATGGTTTTGAATTTATTTCGTAGGGCATTAGTTGCACATTTTCTAGATAATTGTTTACCAGTACACTAGCTGGAGGCGTATTAATTTTGCCTTTATTATCCCACCAGAAATGGTAAGAAAAAGCTCCACTAACAATTCCTAAACCAGGAATATAGTTAAATCGATCGATTCCCCTTTCTATATTTTTGCCATCAATGCTCCATGAAGCCAAAGTCCAATAACTATAGGCCATTTTTTCCCCTATTTGCACGTTATTTCCTCTTATTATAATAGGTTTATTATATACATAATGTGTATTAAAACCATCATAAGTATCGTAATGCGAATTGAAGGAAGGATGTTTAAACTTATCTTGATAAAATGCCTCAAATTTAGCTAGAGGAAAGATAACGGCATCTGTGTTAATCTCAAAAAACTGGTTTAAATTGGGAAATATGTTGTTGAGGTAATTAAATGGAGTATTATTTTCGCTTATTTGAAAATGCTCCATTAATGTTGGTGTTATAGGAGTATAATATTTGTTATTAATTTTAATGATAGGTTTGATCCATTCACTTTTGAAGGCTGCTCTAGCCTGATCACTACCGTTAGTGTTTATATACTGAATTAGCCCCTCATTAAACTGCTTTTTTAGTGAATTTGTAGAAATCAAATTATTTTTGATGGTGTCTAAGCTTATTTCTTTCCATTGTGTTACTTTCTTTACCATATCTGGCAAAGCACTGAACAATGTAAAATGATTACTATCATCTTTATAAAAAATGTTGAATAACTCAGCTTGGTAAGTTATGTCCCTACACTTAATGTGATTAAATATAAACTCTCTTTGCTTTGTATCATCTATAAGAAAATACCTTGATGATTGCTGTGCGCTCACTATACTAATTGCTAACATTAGCATTAGCATACAAAAAAAAGTCTTTTTAAATTTCATAATATTAATGAACATTGCTAACGCATGTGGTACCTGTATATCCTGGAACTGTTGTATCTCTTTCTTGGGCATTAATTGTTGCTTGTGCAGTACTCAGAATTGTTATTCCTCCCGCTGCAAGTGCATCAGCTCGTGATTGATCATAATTAGAATTGAAGCTTTTAACTGTACTCGCAAGACCAGATACGAAGTTAGTATAAGCCATTGGCCAATGAGCAGGATCTTGAGCCATTAATAATCTACCTCCATTAACATTATATCCACTAAACTGTGCAGAATATTGAGTTGGTGTAAGAGTCATTTTTTTATATGCAAGATAGGCATGCAAAGCTTCATGATATAAGGTCACTAAAATAAACTCTTTCGAAGCTTTGTTTAGAACATCCGGATTTAAGGCTATTTTAAAGGTGCCAGCAGTTGTTGTTCCAGCGTAAGATTTTAATTGACCATCAGTACTTGTTCCCACAAGACTAGCATCGGCCACAAAAAGTATATTCATTGTTTCGTTTCTTCCAAATAATGTATTAATCTTATTTGCAATTTCACTTTTTATAGTAGGCATAGTTTGTACAAGGCCTTGGGGACAAGGATATGCTGCTAAACTATCCATAATATTTGGACTAGGATTGTTAGGGTCTGGAGTTCCTCCAGTACCACCAGGTGGGGTGTATTCTCCAGTACCTCCACCATCGGGGCAAGATAAAACTACGGTTACATAATACATTTCTTGTCTACAGGTAGTTACGGGTTCACCACTCGTTCCTGGGATAGGGTAAACGGTATTACATAAGTTACGCCATCTCTGGTCTTCTCTTGTAGTACAGTCTTCAGGAGGTAAAACATTCATTAGTTTTTGGTTGCGTATTGGGCTTGTTGTTCTTGGGGCACCCGGTTTACGGCTGCCTGTTACTTTTCCTTTTTGTAAATTCCAACCATTCACTAAGTCGCCATCTAAACTGTAAAAATCTACTACTCCTGTAAATTCTTTGTAATCGGCATAGTGTAAATCTGTTAATGGAGTTTTTTTAAGATCATGACCTTCAGCTGCCACCATTACCATAAAACAGCTGGTTTTTTCTTTAGTAATCAGGTCTTCGAAAACCAATAAACGATCAAGCTACGATTTTCATACCTTTCAATTTGTTTGGTATCAACCGTTCCTGTAGCTGCAAAAATACGGTCAGGGTTGCTGATGGCCAATTCGTAAACGTTTTGTTTGTTAAAGGTTTGGCTATAAGCTTTATCCCATTTGGCACTGGTGCTATTTAGCCAGCTGGCTGGTTTAGCCAAAAGATCAAGGTTATTGCCAGTATTAAACCATTGTTTAACAGAGGTCAGTTCGCCTGCACTTACGTTAAAGGTTTGTTGCGGTGCAGTAACTATTTCTTTTTTACAAGATACAGTAAACAAAAGCAACAAGCTTAGGGCAAATAAGCAGTATTGGCTAATTTTTTGATGGGGGGGGGAATTGTGGTAGTGTTTTTTCATAGGTGAAGGTTTAGGTTTATGTATGCATAAAGATAAAAGTTAATTGTGCAAGCCGCAAATTTATTATACGAACTGGCTTTTCAAAGTGTTGAAAGGGGGTGTTAATGTATATGAAACCTGTTTTTATGGGTTAAAAAAATAACAATAGCAGGAGTAAAGATCTTTCCAATCTACATTGTTCTACTAACTCCCTTTTGCGGATCTGGTCATTTGTTCTAACATATCCCACATTTCGCTAGGTATAGCTTCTAATCCGTTCATTTGGCCAGCTCCTTGTAACCATTCACCACCATCAATTGTAATTACTTCGCCGTTAATGTAACCTGCAAAATCGCTAATTAAAAATGCCGCTAGGTTAGCCAACTCTTGGTTTTCGCCCACGCGTTTTAAGGGAACCCGTTTTTTGAAATCGAATTGCTCTGCCAAATCTCCAGGTAATAACCTATCCCAAGCACCTTTGGTAGGGAATGGGCCAGGAGCAATGGCATTAGAGCGAATGCCGTGTTTGCCCCATTCAACAGCTAAAGACCTTGTCATGGCTAAAACACCACCTTTGGCACAAGCTGATGGTACTACATAAGCAGAACCTGTAAAGGCATAAGTGGTTACAATATTTAATATACTTGCAGGTTGTTTAGCGGCAATCCAATGTTTGCCAAAAGCCAAGGTGCAGTTGACCGTTCCTTTTAAAACAATGTCTATAATGCTAGAAAAAGCATTTGCCGACAAACGTTCTGTTGGCGATATAAAATTACCCGCTGCATTATTGAGCAGACCATCTACCTTTCCAAATTTTTCTATGCTTTGTGCCAATACGTTTTCTACTTGTGCATAGTCCCTTACATCGCACTGTACAGCTAATACCTGCCCGCCAGTTGCTGCAGCCATCTCATCGGCTGTTTTTTGCAGTACTTCTAATTTGCGGCTAGTGATCACCAAATTAGCGCCAAGTTTTAGAAAATAAGTACCCATAGCTTTGCCAAGGCCAGTGCCTCCGCCAGTTACTACTATTGTTTTGCCTTTTAAGGCATCGTCTCTTAACATTGGTTGATTGTACATTTTTTTGGTATGAGATATGAGAAGTGAGATGTGAGATTTGAGTTAATTTGTCAAATTGCCCCTTTAGAGCCTGCTCCGATTTATACCGGAGGGTTTGTGGTTTTCTTTTGTAGGCTATCTATGATTGTTTTTAGAATGGCTCTAGTACTCGGCGACCACCATTGTTTTAACATAATTTCTAGGTCGGCAGTTTGATCGGCGCTGGTAGCAGTAATTAATTCTTTACGAATATTCACTTTACTTTGCGACCAAGTATTTCGCTCGTAAGCCATGTATTTTCTTGCTTTGCGTTCGGCTGCGGTTAAAATACTTTCTGGTTTTACCAATTCATCAATCAAGCCAATGGCCAATGCTTCTTCTGGATTAAATAATTTTCCTTCTAACAAGCTCTTCGTTGCATTTGCTTTGCCCAACCAAAAAGCATACAATTGGAAAATACTATTTGGGACAATAATACCAACCGGTACTTCATTTAAACCAATTATATATTTTCCTTCGGCCATTACACGGGCATCGCAAGCTAATGCAATTACGCAACCACCTGCTGGGCTATGCCCATTTATAGCAGCAATTAATGGCTTGTTAAATGCGGTTATTTTTGCTGCAAAATTTAAGAATAAGAGCCAAAAGCTTTTTGCTTCTTCTTCATTGTAATTGTAGAGTTCTATCAGATCTAAACCAGCCGAAAAAAAATGTTCTTTCCCTGTAATCATTGCTCCACCTATGTTTGGATCTTTCTCTATATTTTCGAGCATGTTACTCAATTCAGTAACCATTTCTCGGTTTAATGAATTTGATTTACCGCGACTAAGCGTGATAATGGCTAAACGATCTTTAATGGTTACTTCGATTGTCTTCATGGGTATATTCGGTTATTTTACTTCGTAAGTATAAACTTTTCGAGCTAGATTTCCAAGAGCATCGATACCTTCTATTACGATTCTGTAAATGCCTACATTATCAGTATTGTAATAATTAAACTTAACTTCGCCATTTTCATTGCCAATTAATTGTGGATCCCAGTAAACTGTTGTTCTTAAATCTGGTTTAAGTTCTACGTTGGTATCATACTTTGGCGAATAAAATGTTCTAGAATTATAATATCCTTTTGGGAAATAAGTGGTTACACCAGGAGCGTAGTAATATTGATTAGGGGCAGGTTTGCCTCTACGCGTGGTAACAAAAAGAATTCCACTTGCACCTTCAGGGCCATATATTGCTATTTTAGTAATCGATCTTAATACCTCAATACTTTCAATATCTAATGGATTGATATCGTAAAGGGTAAAATCGCTTCCCATATTCATCCCATCCATCATAATTGCCATAGTACCTCCAGATCTCGAATCAATTGCTCTACCATTTCTGATGGTAACACCTGCAATTCTCCCTACTAGAAATTGGTCTACTGAGGTAAATCTTAAAATTGCATCTCCTTCAAATACCTGATCTGCATTACCAGCTCCATTTAAATTTCTAGAGTTTTTTGCTGGATTGGGTCTTTCGGCAACAATCTTTACTTCATTAAGCAAAATTGTACTCTTCAAGAAGCCCTGTTTAATCTGCTCATCTACATATTTTTTACTTTGACTAAGGTAACTGTCTAAATAGGAATTTACATTTACCTCTACATCCGCATTGTTTTTCAGATAGGTTATAGCCTGACTGGGTAAAATATCTAAACTGATTTTAACATCTTTTTTATCTTTTTCTGACCTTGCTTGTATTAAAAATTTTGTTGAATCGGCAAATACTAGATCTTCAAATATAAACTTCCCATTTGCATCACTTGTGGTTTCTATCATAAATACACCACCTTTGTTAGACATTAAGGTAATTTTACTTCTAGGTAATGCCTTGTTTCCTTTGGTAATGGTACCACTAATATTCATTGTTTTTTCTGCAGGAAAAGTAAGGTTAGATGGCATATCATTAGCTATTGCTTTCCAATCTATTTTTCTCCAACCTTGTGTAAGTAACAAATGATCCAACTGCTCATTGGTTTGTACATCGTCTGAAATAAAATAGTGATTTGGCTTTTCTACTTTACCTACCAAGTCTGAGGTTAATAGGAGATCAGTGAAAATATTAGATTCATTTTCAATATCTAAACCAACAGCTGCATCGGTTACAGCAACAGAAAAATTAGCAGTTTTTAGCTGTTGAATATTTGTGCTTGTTAAGTTTAGCTCAACTTTTTCTCTTTTGCCATAGCTTTGCTTTAAGTTTTTTAGATCGAAATCGATTTTATCTGTACTGTTCTTTACAAAGACAATCCTTTCTGCTACCGGAATATTTTCTGGAGAAAATAGCGTGAGTTGGATAATACCCGAAGGCAGTTCGCTTTTCTCAAGGCTGATCTTTGTTAACTGTTTGTTGCTCGGGATTTTTGTGGCCAATTTAACTTCCCCATTTTTATGGGCGATGAGGTTAAGATCTCCTTTATTCAATAGATTAGCACTTATTGTTATTTTTACATTGATACTTTTTGCGTCGGTGTTATTTGCAGAAAGAAGATAGCCACTAGTTTGCGCTTTTGGTAATGGAACAGATTGCTCAGATCCATCGTATAACTTAATTTCAGCTGTATAAGATTTTCCTGCCAAAGGATTAAGAAAGAAAGAGCCCATACCAAGGTAGGAGGTACTGAAAGTGGCAACCTCAATACCAGTTTCATCTATTATCCTACCACTAATATCCTTTCCCAAACCGTTAAGATCTATAGCTTTTATTGCTATTTTAGAACTTAGTCCCTGGACTAAATATCCTCCCTCTGGAAAGAATTGAACATCGAGATTAGAAGATTTATTAATCAATGGGATAGTTTTAGTGGTTTTTCCATCCTTTCCCATATCTATGGTTGTAATAAGCTTACTTCCTAAGCCTTGCTGCTGTGGCAATTCAATAGATAATTGTCCTGCATTATCTGTTTTTCCTTTACTCTTTGTTATTCTATTACCCGCATCCCAAATCTCATAACTAATAGTTTTCTCTGAATAGGTTTTTCCCTCAGGATCTGTAAAAACAATTGTTGCAGTCTTAATTTCTTTACCATTTTTAATAGACGAACTGAAATCGGCTTTGGTATAAACCTTATTGTTCCATGTTTTTCCGATCTTGATATTTTTATCAAAAAAGAAATCAGAGCCAAGATTTCTCATGAGCTGTGTATATGCCCTAATTCGATAGTTTCCCTCGTTCAGTGTATCTGCCAGTTTAAAATCTCCCCAGGTTATGCCATTTTGCATAGGTAGTTTAAGTTGTTGATATAGAGAATCTTGCTCAGTTAATAATTCTACATACAAAATATTGCTGATTGATGTAGGCTGATCTGTTCTTGCATCTACTACATAAGCTTTAAACCAAACATCATCCCCTATCGCATAATAAGGCTTATCTAGATGGAGGTGCACTTTTTCTTGGGGATATTTTTTGCTAAGCTCTTCTAGTTTTTTAAGTAGTGCTGCAAAAGGATCTTCAATAAGCGTGAAAGACGAAAAAATAATAAAGGTAGCAGTAGCGATAAATGTTGTGAAAATTGGATATATTTTATTTTTCATATTGGTTTAGTTAAATCTTTGTGCGTTTATTGGTCTACTTTACATTGTAAGTATAAACTTTTCGCCCTAGCTTTCCAAGGGCATCTATTCCCTCTATCACTATTCTGTAGGTACCAGGTTGATCGGTGTTGAAGTAATCGAACTTTAACTTCCCTTTATCATCGGTTGTAAGGTTTGGGTTCCAGTAAACAGTGGTTCGCAGATCAGGTCGATCGTTGGGTTCCACATCGTACCTTGGAGAATAGAATTCCCTTGCCTTGCAGTACCCGGTGGGCCTGTAGGTAACTAGCCCTGGTGCATATTTTACTACTGGCCATTGTATAGGACGAGTTCTAGTTGTTACAACAAGAGTGGGTCCACCCACTTGCCCACCATAAATCGCAAAATTTGATATGCTCGCTAATACCTCGATACTTTCTACATTTTCTGGTAAAACGTCGTTTAAGCTAAAATCTAATGGCATAACATTGCCATCGAGAATGATAGGTGTTCTTTTTTGAATAGGTAAACCTCCAATACTTCCATCTTGTGCTAATGGAACTCGAGATTTACCAAGTAGAAAAGCCTGTATTGAAGTCGCATAAATCATATCATCGCCATCAAAAACTTGGTCGGCTTTACCTGGTCCGTTTAGGTTTGCCGAACGTTCTGCAGGGTTTTTCTTGCCTACTATCTTTACCTCTTTGAGGTGTATGGTTTTGGCTAGGGTTCCCGCCTTTATCCTTTCCTCAAAATAGCTGTTGCTCTGTTCAAGATAGGAATTCATTCCATCGTTAACGTTCGGTTGTAAATCTGGGGTACTCCTGTTTGGCCATAATTTCAGTGGCGGTACAGTATCTAGCAGGATGTCTACAGTCTTCTTATCACTTTCTGATCTTGCTTGTACCAAAAATTTCTGCCTTCCCTCAAATATCAAGTCTTTAAAGGCAAACTTTCCGTCCCCATCACTAATGGTATCCTCCATAGACATTCCTCCCACATTGCTCACCAGTGTAACCTTGCTCTTTGGCAGTGGTTTGCCATTTTTGCTCACCCTACCGCTTATATGTATACCATCCTCTGCTGCAAAGGTTGGTATAATGTCCAGATTTTTCCAGTCTATCTTCCGCCATCCCTGGGTTAGCATCAGGTTGTCCAGCCTTTCATTATTCTGTTGTTCATTGCCCAGAAAATAACTGTTGGGCTGTTCTATGTAGCCTTTAAGATCTGGGCTGAGGAGCATGCCCGAAAGAATGTTGCTTTCGTTTAGGCTATCTGGAATTATCACCGATGCATTGGTAACCGAAACAGAAAAGCTTGCCGCCGCCAGATTTTCCTGCGGAGCTGCATTGATGGCAACTTCGACCTGCTCCCTTTTATCATAGTTCTGTTTCAATTCTTTCAGCTCGAGTTCAAATTTATCGGTATCGTTTTTTACGAACACAATGCGCTCCGCTACCGGAATATTTTCTGGAGAAAACAGCGTGAGCTGGATAATACCCGAAGGCAGTTCGCTTTTCTCAAGGTTGATCTTTGTCAGCTGTTTGTTGCTCGGGATTTTTGTAGCCAGTTTAACTTCTCCATTCTTATGGGCAATGAGGTTAAGATCTCCCTTGTTCAATAGATCGGCACTTAGGGTTATTTTTACGTTGATACTTTTTGGGTCGGTATTATTTGCAGAAAGGAGATAGCCACTAGTTTGTGCTTTTGGTAATGGAACAGATTGCTCAGATCCATCGTTTAACTTAATTTTAGCTGTATAGGATTTTCCAGCTAGAGGATTGAGAAAGAAGGAGCCCATACCCAGATAAGAAGTGCTGAAATTGGCAACTTCAGCACCGGTTTCGTCTATAATCCGTCCAGTAATGTCTTTTCCTAATCCGTTGATGTCTAAAGATTTTATTGCAATTTTGGAACTTAAGCTCTGAACCAAATATCCACCCTCTGGGAAAAATTGAACATCCAGATGAAGTGATTTACTAATCAAAGGGATAGTTTTGGTGGTCTTTCTCTCTTTTCCCAAATCAATTGTGGCAATAAGCTTGCTTCCTACATCTTGTTGTTGTGGTAATAAAACAGACAACTGCCCGAAATTATCTGTTTTATCTTTGCCTTTTGCTGTTCTATTACCTTCATTCCAAATCTCATAATTAATAGTTTTGTCTGTGTAGGCCTTACCCTCAGGATCAGTAAAAGCAATTGTTGCTATCATTCTTTCTTTTCCATCCTTAATGGAGGATCCAAAATCTGTTGTGGTATAAACTTTGTTGTTCCATTTCTTTCCGATCTTGATATTTTTATCGAAGAAGAATTCGGAGCCTAGATTCCTCATCAGCTGTGTATAGGCCCTAATTCGATAGTTGCCCTCGTTCAGTGTATCTGCCAGTTTAAAATCTCCCCAGGTAATACCATCTTGGATGGGAAGTTTGAGTTGCTGCTGAATTGAGTCCCTTTCGTTGATGAGCTCTACGTACAGGATAGAACTGAACACCCGTGGAAGCGAGGTTCTAGCATCTGCCAGATATGCCTTGAACCATATATCATCTCCTATGGCATAATAAGGCTTATCTAAATGGAGGTGCACTTTTTCTTGAGGATATTTTTTACTGAGCTCTTCCAGTTTTTTGAGCAGTGCTGTAATTGGGTCTTCTTTTGTTATAAAAGAGGAAAAGAGGAAAATGCAGCACAAAGAAGTGATGAGAACGTTTATCTTCTTCATATTAGTTTACCTGATAGTTTAATACTTTTCTTGCCAAATCCCCATTTGCATTCATTCCCTCTATCACAATCCTGTAGGTGCCTGGTTGATCGGTGTTGAAATAATCGAACTTTAATTTTCCTGTATTATCGCTTACAAGGTTTGGGTTCCAGTAAACTGTAGTTCGCAGATCTGGGGTATAGTCTATATCAGCTTCGTATTTTGGCGAATAAAATTCTCTAACACTATTGAAACCTCGGGGAAAGAAAGTGGTTAGGCCTGGAGCATATTTAACGGCTGCTGCTGCTGCATTTCCTCTTTTAGAGGTAACAATTAGCAAACCATTTGTTGCCGTACCACCATAAATGGCAAGCTTAGGTATACTTGTTAAAACCTCAATGCTTGCTATGTTTTGCGGGTTTAAATCATTTAAGCTATAATCAGCTCCCATGTTCATACCGTCTAGCACAACCTGTATTGCTTGTTGTTTAAGAGATACATCATTTGTTATAGTATCTATACGGATATTATTTCTCCGGTTAAAGGCCATTCCATTCCTAATTTCTACACTCGCTATTCTACCTTGCAGATATTGGGCTATAGAATTCGCCATTTCCAGCTGAGTTACATCAATTACCTGATCTGCATTACCAGGACCGTTAAGGTTGGCAGAGTAAGGAGATGCTGCTTTAATCCCTTTTTGTTTTTCTATTTTAACTTCTTTTAAAAGAATAGTTCTAGACAAAATTCCTTGCTTGGCCAATTCGTTGAAAATTGGTGAAGAAGCGTTTAAATAACCACCAATTGCTTGGTTAACATTTACCTCCATATCGGCAATGTTTTTGTTTTCGCCAATCATTTGGTCTGGCAGAAGATCTACAGAAATTTTAACATTTTTATTTTCTTTTTCTGATCTGGCCTGCAAAATAAATTTCGTAGAATCAGGGAACATAAGGTCATCAAATACAAATCTTCCGTTCATATCGCTAAGCGTGTCAATCATGGTTAATCCTCCCTTATTTGTAATTAAAGATACTTTGCTTCTAAATAATGGTTTCCCACTTTTGGTAATAGTTCCACTTATTTGTATGTTATTTTCGGGTTTAAAAATTGGATCTAGGATTTTGTCATCATTAATTGCAAGCCAATTAGTCTTATTCCATCCCTGTGTCAATAATAGATTATCTAAATCTTCCCTAACTTTTGTGGTTTGGTTTAAAAAATAATAATTCGGCTTTTCTATATAGCCTTTCAGTTCTGAAGTAAGTAGCAGATTGGTTAAGATATTGGTTTCATTTTCAAGATCTGGTGCTATTGTACTTGTATTTGTAACTGAGATTGACAAATTACCCTGGGTGGGTATAGCATTTTGAGTTAAACCAAGCATTAGGGCAACTTTTTCTTTAATTTTATAATTTGGATTTAGCTGTTGGACGTTAATATCGATTTTATCGGATTTGTTATCTATAAATATTAATCTTTCTGCAAGGGTTAAGTTTTGAGGGGAGAAGAGCGATAACTGAATGGTACCCGAAGGAAATTGTTCTTTATCAAGTTTTACTGTAAAAAGCTGTTTGTTAGCAGGTATTTTGGTAACCGACAATACTTTTCCACTTTTATGAGCAACTAAGTTAAAATCTCCTTTATCTAACAAATTGGGGCTTATGGTTACCTTTACATTTACTTTTGTAGAGTCAAGATTTACGGTAAGCACAGCGCCATCTATTGCTGCTTTTGGTAAGGGAAACATCTTTTCGTTACCATCTTCCAATTTAATTTTTGCACTATAAGATTTTCCTTGTAATGGATTCATAAATACAGAACCCATACCTAAATGGGTGGTTTTAAAAGAGGCTGCTTGGTTTCCGTCGTTGTCTATAATAATCCCACTAACGTCTGTTCCTAAACCACTGGTATTAATTGCTTTGATAGCAATTTTAGATGGAATTCCCTGCACCATGTTTCCTCCCTCTGGAAAAAACTGTACATCTATTGCGGTGGATTTTATTTTTATTGGAATGTGTTTAACAGATTTTTCGCCATTTTCTAATGTTATAGTGGCGATAATCTGTCCTTGCGCAGTAAATGCTTCTGATGTTGGTATACTGATGCTGATTTCTCCTTTTGCATCTGTTAAAATTTTTTGTTTGGATAAACTTTTGTTGCCGTAAAAAATCTCGTAAGTTATATCCCTATTGGTAAGGGGTACTTTGTTGGCGTCCTCAAATAAAATAATTGCCGTTGTTTCTCCATTTTCCTGTTTAGAGGAAGAGAATGTGGTTGTGGCAAATACATTATTCGACCAAGAATTTCCAATCTTTATCGTTTTATCAAAAAAGAATTCAGCTCCTGCATTCCTCATCCATTGAGTATATGCCCTTATCCTAAAATTTCCTTCTTTTAAGGTGTCAGCAAGTTTAAAATCTCCCCAAGTAGTGCCATTTTGGATAGGTAGCATGAGTTGTTTTTTTAAAAAGTTACTTTGGTCTATAAGTTCAACATATAAAACATTACTGGTTTTTGTGATTTGTGAGGTTCTTCCATCCACAATGTAGGCCTTAAACCAAATGTCATCGCCAATGGCATAATATGGTTTATCAAGATGAAGGTGTACTTTTTCCTGAGGAAATTTTTTGGTATAAACCTCTAATTTTTTAAGTAGGTTTAAAAATGGATCATCATCTGTTCTGAATGATGAAAAGAACAATACACTAATCAATAGGAGGTTGAGAAAGGTAATCTTTTTCATATTAATTTACCTGATAGGTTAATATTTTTCTGGCCAGATTTCCCATTGAATCCATTCCCTCTATCACAATTCTATAGTTCCCTGGTTTATCGGTATTAAAGTAATCAAATGAGGCTTTTCCGTTGTCATCGGATAATACTTGCGGATTCCAGTATACTGTTGTTCTTACATCTGGCCTAAGATCTGGATCGACACCATACCTTGGTGAATAAAACTCTCTGGCATTATCATAGCCTTTCGGGAAAAAGGTGGTTAGTCCAGGTGCATATTTAACAGGTTCTCCAGGTGGTTTCCATCTTTTACTAGTAACGACAAGCAATCCATTATATGCATTAGTACCATAAATAGAAAGTCTCGATGTACTGGTGAGTACCTCAATACTTTCAATAAGATGTGGGTTTAAGTCATTTAGGTCAGTACCTATCCAAACTCCATCTAAAACAATTGGCATTGCTCCTATTACAGCAATATTTTTGCGGCTGTAGGCTCTATAGGCTCCAGTTATATCTCTTCTTACCTCAACGCCAATTATCCTTCCCTGCATGTACTGTCCAACCAATATTGCCATTTCCAGCTGTTTGGTGTCTATAACCTGATCGGCACCACCTGGGCCATTAAGATTGTCTGAGTATGGGGAAGCCCCCCTAAAATCCTTTTGGGTACTGACCGCTACCTCTTTGAGCATAATGGTTTTTGACAATCGTCCCTGTTTGGTCATTTCATCAAAAAGTGGTGCTGTTCCCTTTAAATATTCTTCCATGGCTTGGTTGACGTTAACCTCTATATCACCGATATTTGAGTTTGGTGAAACCGCATGCAACGGAAGGAGGTCTATGTCAATCTTAACATCCTTTTTTTCCTTTTCTGATCTTGCCTGAAGAATGAACTTGGTAGAATCTGGAAAGATGAGATCCTCAAATGAAAATTTTCCGTCGGTTGTGCTTATGGTATCCAAAATGGACATGCCCTTGCTGTTACTGATCAAAGACACGCTGCTGCGCGGTAGAGGTCTACCTCCCTTTGAGATTGTTCCGCTTACCTTGATACTTTTTTCTGGTTTAAAGAAGAGTTCGGGAGTTTTTTCATCATTGATCTGGGCCCAGTTAACCCTGCTCCATCCCTGTGTCAATAAAAGGTTATCTAGGTCGTCCCTTGACTTTTGAGATTTTTCTATAAAATAATAATTGGGTTTTTCTACATGGCCCTTCAATTCAGGGGTTAGCAATAGTCCAGCCAGAATGTTGGTCTCATTCAGCGGGTCCGGCTTAACAAGTCCGGTATTGGTAACGGCTACCGAGAAGTTTCCCTGTACGGAGCCTATGTTATTGCCCGTTTCCAGATTGATAGCTACTTTTTCTTTCCTCTGGTAGCTGCGCTCAAGCTGCTGCACGTCGATATTGATTTTGTCATACTGGTTGTCTATAAATACCATCCGTTCGGCAATTGGTTGGTTCTGGTCTGATAATAGGGATAATTGCAATATGCCCGATGGGAACTGTTCCTTATCCAATGATAGCTTGGTAACCTGTTTATTGGTTGGTACTTTAGCTACAGATAATACCTGCCCATTCTTGTGTGCAACCAAATTAAGATCTTCCTTATCCATCATATTTGGGCTTATGGTTATTCTAACGTTTACATTGGTGGAATCCATACTTGCCATAAGTACAGCACCAGTTGATTTTGCCGCTGGTAATACCACCGTTTTATCGGTTCCATTAGCTGACTTTATTTTGGCAGTGTAGGTTTTGCCTGGTGCTGGACTTAAGAAAAAAGAACCCATACCTAGATGGGTTGTGGAGAATACAGCCGCCTCATTGCCATCGTTGTCTATAATTGTTCCGCTAACATCTTTGCCTAGGCCATTGGTATTGATTGCCTTGATGGCGATCTTCGATGAGATACCCTCTACCAGATTGCCTCCCTCTGGGAAGAACTGCACATCTATATTTGTAGAGGTTGCCATGATGGGGATGTTCTTAAGGGATTTTTTACCACTGTCTAACTGTAATGTGGCTAATATCTGCCCTTGTCCGGCATCTTGGTTCTGTGAGGGAAAGGTAATGTCAGCTTCTCCCTTTTCGTTGGTTTTGACTTTTAATTTTGTAATAGACTTATTACCATAGCGCACCTCATAATTTATGTTCTTTCCAACGATCGGGTCACCGTTGGCCTCAGTAAAGGTGATCAGGGCCTTTGTATGGTCTATGTTTTGCTTTTTTTCTGGAGAGAAGGATGCTTTTGTAAAAACATTATTTGCCCAGGAGTTGCCAATCTTTAAGGTCTTATCGAAAAAGAATTCGCTACCAGCATTCCGCATCAGCTGTGTATAGGCTCTGATCCTAAAGTTGCCCTCACCCAGTGTATCGGTAAGCTTAAAATCGCCCCATGTTATGCCGTTCTCAATAGGTAGCCTCAGTTGTCTTCTGATTATGTCGTCCTGGCTAATCAGGTCTACATAAAGGATGCTGCTGTTTGCTGTAGGCTCGGTAGTTCTTCCATCAACTACATAGGCTTTAAACCATATATCGTCGCCGATGGCATAGTATGGCTTATCTAAATGGAGATGTACCTTTTCTTGTGGATACTTCTTGGTGAACTCCTCCAGTTTTTTTAGCAGCGCCTCGATAGGGTCCTGATTTGGTTTAAATGCAGAAAACAGCAGAATACTTGTACATAAAGTGGCGAGAACGGTAATCTTTTTCATATTAGTTTACATTATAGGTTGATATTTTTCTGGCTAAATTTCCGCTCACATCTATTCCCTCTATTACTATTCTATAGGTGCCAGGCTGGTCTGTATTAAAATAATCTAATGTAGCCTTACCACTTTTATCAGATACTACATGAGGATTCCAGTATACGGTTGTTCTTAAGTCTGGTTTATCATCTTTTGCCACATCATATTTTGGCGAATAAAATTGTCTGATGTTATAATAGCCCTTCGGATTATAAGTTACAATACCAGGTGCATATCGGTTATAATTCTCTGTTGAACCACCTCTTTTAGTGGTAATCAGGAGAATTCCATTACTCCCATTTGATCCATAAATAGCAGTATTGCCGATGCTTTTTAATACTTCAATGGTTTCTATATCTTGTACAATAATATCATCAAGCCCCATACCTTCCATATTAACTCCATCCATAAAAATAGACATCGGGCCTTGATTTCCTCTTGTCATATAGGGTTGTCCATTTCTTACCGTTACCCCAGCAATTCTTCCCATTAAGTACTGAGACAATGAAAAGGTGTTTTGTAATTCTTTTGCAGTAATTATCGCATCTGCATTGCCACCTCCATTTAGGTTTGATGAATTAGGAGCTGGATTTTTCTTACCTACAACATTTACTTCTTTTAGGGTAATAGTTTTGTTTAGAAACCCTTTTTTGTACTGTTCGTCAAAATATAAACTGCTTTGTTTTAAATAGGCAATCATGGTTTCGTTTACATTAACCTCAATATCACCCGTATTTTTATTTGGAGTAACAATTTGCCCCGGAACCACATCAAGATCTATTTGTACATTTTTGTTGTCTTTGTCTGTTCTTGCCTGAACTACGAATTTGGCACTATCAGTAAACATAATCTGATCAAAATTAAATTCTCCTTTTTCGTTACTTAATGTATCAATAGCAAAAAGACCACCTGAAGAAGAAAATAAAGACACTTTGCCGCCAGCAACTGGTTTATCGCCTTTGGTAATCTTGCCGCTAATTTTCATGGTTTTTTCTGGTTCGAAACTTAAAGGTAGCTGTTGTTCTGAGGCCACCTGTTGCCAGTTTATTTTACGCCAACCTTGTGTTAATAAAAGATGATCAAGATCCGTTAGCGTTTTAGTGTTGTTATTTAAAAAGTAATAATTAGGTTTTTCTACATAGCCCATCAAATCGCTGGTTAAAAGTAAGCGGGTTAAAATGTTACTCTCGTTCTCTAAATCTGGTGTAATTGAGTTAGTATTGGTTACCGCTACAGAAAAGCTTCCTTGTATTGGGGCAGCATTATTACTGGCATTAAAAGTAAGATCAACTTTTTCTCTTTTGTTATAAGAAGGTTTTAGGTTTTGAAGTGTTAAACCAATTTTATCGTTACTGTTGTCTACAAAAATGATACGTTCGTTAACCGGAACATTTGCAGGGTTAAACAAGGTAAATTGCACAATGCCCGAAAGCATGTCTTTTTTTGCAACTGAAACTGAGGCTAGTTGTTTTGTTGTTGGTATTTTGCTTACAAAATAAACTCCTCCATTATGATGGGCTACTAAATTCAAGTCTCCAGTATTTAACAGATCAGCAGATAGCATTACTTTAATGCCAACTTTTGCACTGTCGGTATTATTTATAGAAAGTGCATACCCACTTTTTTCAATTTTAGGTAAGTCTAATATTTTTTCGTTACCATTGGCAAACTTTACTTTTACCTTATAGGTTTTTCCTGCTATTGGATTTAAAAATAAAGAGCCCATGCCTAAATGGGTAGTTTCGAATTTTAATATTTCTGTGCCCTCATTATCTATCACAGTCCCGCTAATATCTTCTCCCAATCCATTTGCATTAATTGCTTTAACTCCAATTTTGCTCGGTAATCCTTCAACAAGGGTTCCTCCTTCCGGAAAAAATTGAACGTCGATAAGGCTGGATGTGCTTTTAATAGGAATGGATTTGGTAATTTTCTTTTTATCTATGCTAAGGGTAGCTAATATTTTTCCGGTTTTGGTAGCTAAAGAAGAGTTGTTAAATGTAATAGTAATTTCGCCATTGGCATTTGTAGTTTGTTTACCTCTAGCAATATTTTTGTTGTTAACCTGAACTTCGTAACTTACTTCTGTATTGGCATATGGGCTACCTGCTTTGTTGTTGAACTGAATGGTGCTGGTTACTTTGTCATTATTCCCTTCGGTACTAAGGAGATTAGTTGTTTTAGTAAAAACATCATTTGCCCAAGAGTTGCCAATTTTAATGGTTTTATCAAAAAAGAAGTCTGGGTTGGCATTCCTCATCCATTGCGTATATGCCCTTATTCTGTAATTTCCTTCTTTTAAGGTGTCTGCAAGTTTAAAATCCCCCCAAGTAATTCCGCTCTCAATCGGAAGTTTAATCTGATTGGTTATCGAATCTTTATCGTTAATTAATTCTACGTACAAAATATTACTAATTGTAGATGGTGCCGAACTTTTTGCATCTACCACGTAAGCCTTAAACCAGATATCATCACCAATAGCATAATACGGCTTATCTAAATGGAGATAGACCTTCTCTTGGGTGTGTTTTTTAGTAAATTCTTCTAACTTTTTAAGTAAGGCAGCAAAAGGATCTTCGTTAGTGCTAAACGCAGATAAGCTAATAAAAGAGAGTATAACAACGGATAATATGATGAGGTTTCTTTTCATTTATAAAGTAATAAAGCCTTAAGTTACGAAAACATAAGGCTTTATAAAAATAAATGAATTAAAAAGTTAGTTGATTTGTTAAAAACTATTCTTGAACATCATACTTTCTACAGGCTTGGTCGTTTTGTTATTGTATTTGGCATTGTTCTTAGTATTGTACATATTTTCAATTTTCCCATCTACTGCAAAATAGATTAATTGGCCAATTGGCATACCAGCATAAATGCGAACGGGCTGTGCACAAGAAATTTCTAAAGTCCAAGTATTGCAAAAGCCAACATCTCCCTTACCAGCCGTGGCATGGATATCTATACCTAAGCGTCCGGTACTGCTTTTGCCTTCTAAAAACGGCACGTGGGCATGGGTTTCGGTATATTCTAAAGTTACACCTAAATATAAAGTTCCTGGCTGTAGTACAAAACCATCTTTAGGGATTTCGAAATGATCGATTTTATTGTGTGCTTTGGCATCTAAAACACGGTCTTTATAGGTAGCTAAGTATTTTCCTAAATGCACATCGTAAGAGTTGGTGCCTAAACAATCTGCTTTAAATGGTTCTATAATTATGGTGCCCTTATCTATTTCTTCTAGTATTCGTTTGTCAGAGAGTATCATTTTATGGATTATTTTGGACTAAATTATGATTAATTTAAGATACTTTTGTATTGATTTTCTAAATAAGGCATGCCGATAGTTTTAAATAAAAAAATTGACGATCAAACCGTACTCGCAGTATGGAAAATTGAGGAGACCGAAGAACAGTTACTTTCTAGTTTGCAATTGAAACAGCATGAGCTAGATGTGATTGAATCTTTAAGCGCTGGTAAGCGAGCATTACATTGGTTAAGTACGCGTGTTTTACTAAGAACAATGCTTAATACTGCCGATTACATAGACTGCCAGATGGATGATCATGGCAAACCATATCTGGTAAATTCCGATACGCATATTTCTTTGAGCCACTCTTACGATTATGCCTCCGTTATTATTAGTAAAGATAAAAAAGTTGGGGTAGATATCGAATTGATCAAAATGAAGATCAAGAGTATTAAACATAAATTTTTGTCGGATGTAGAATTGGCACAGAAGCAGATTGGCGATAATACCAATGGATTATATGTGTGTTGGTGTGCCAAAGAAGCCATTTACAAATGGCATGGTAAAAAGGGCTTGGAATTTAAACAGCACATCCACATTAAACCTTTTAAGTTAAAGGACGAAGGTTCATTGCAAGCCATTGTAGAATTGCCCGAGGGTACTAAAGAGCTTACCGTAAATTATTTTAAAACCACAGATGGTTACATGCTGGGTTATGTTGTTGCTTAGTTAGCTAAATATGAATAAGGTAGTAAAGTTTATAGATTGGGGTTTAACAGATTATCAGGATGCCTGGGATAGGCAAGAGGCAATCTTTACCGAAACTGTAGCTTTAAAAGGCAAAAATAGAACCGAAAATACCCAAATACCTACGCCCAACTATCTTATTTTTAACGAACATGCACATGTTTATACATTAGGCAAAAGCGGAAAGCCAGAAAATTTATTGTTAGATGAACAAGGCCTAGTTGCCAAACAAGCTACTTATTATAAGATTAATCGTGGTGGAGACATTACATACCATGGTCCAGGGCAAATTGTTGGTTATCCTATCTTAGATTTAGATAACTTCTTTACCGATATCCATTTATATTTAAGAACATTAGAAGAGGCTGTAATTTTAACTTTAGCAGATTATGGAATTGCTGCTGGTAGGTACGAAGGCTTTACAGGCGTTTGGCTTGATGCTGATAATGAAAAAGCACGTAAAATTTGTGCAATGGGGGTGCGTTGTAGTCGTTGGGTAACCATGCATGGTTTCGCCTTTAATGTAAATGCAGATTTAGACTATTTTAGAAACATTGTTCCTTGTGGTATAGACGATAAAGATGTAACCTCTATGCAAAGAGAACTGGGCAAGACCTTAGATATGGAAGAAGTAAAAACTAAATTGAAGAACCATATTGCATCGCTATTTAAAATGGAATTAATTTAGTTAATTGCATTTCCCTATTGATAATTTCATTTTATCAACCATTTCATGAGAAAAATCATTATCCCGTTATTGATGTTTCCTATTATATCATTTGGGCAGCTACAAATAAAAGGCAAGGTTTTAGATGCTACAACTAAGCAACCTATTGCTTATGTAAACATCGAAAATTTTAAATACAAAGCTGGTACACAAAGTAATCAAGCAGGTGATTTTATTTTAGAGCTGGCTCAGGCTAAATCTTCAGATACCATTAAACTTTCTTGTGTAGGTTATCAAGCTGTTTTAATTACTCAACTCCAAAATTCTTTGTCAGTAACTTACGAGCTAAAACCCATTTCTATAACCTTAAAAGAGGCAATGATTAGAAAAGGGAAATTGGTATTAAAAGAAGTAGGGTTTGTTGAAGATTCAGGGAATAAATCAATTTTTTTTAATCATCTAATGCAAAGAGCTGGAGCACAATATGCAATGCTGATGAAGAATGAGGGAAATGAAGCAGGCTATCTAAAAAAGATATTCTTTTTTATTGGTAAGGAAGGCTATGATGCGCCATTTAGGGTAAGGGTTTATGAAAATTTAAAAAATAGGCCTGGTAAAGATCTATTAGGAATGAGTTTAGAGCTTCAAGGCATTAAGAAGAGGTCGTGGAATGAATTTGATTTTGAACAATATAATATCCTTGTTCCAAAAGAGGGTGTTTTTGTTGCAATAGAATGGATAGCAAATGATAAATACAAGTTCGAGGATTCTTACACAACCAAAACAAAAGAAGGTAAAAGCATTAAAAAAACTTTTTTTATTACGGACCAGAAATTATCAAAAAAATGGACACTAAATACGGTTTAACCTACATGAAAACCTTGGGCAATAAATGGTATGAGTATAGGGCAGGTGCTAGTTATCCAAAAGGAGGAGGATTTAAATATTCAGGTTTCGCAGATATTATGATTAAAGCTATTATTGAAATAATAGAGTAACTAGCTGATTTTAATTAAATTAATGCTAATAAAAATATTTCATCATCGTTTTAATTATTTTGTTAAAATTATATCTTTATACTAAACTAAAACCAATTAAACTTTATGGAATATTCACAAGATTACTCTTCTGAAGCTGCGGGCATTATGGCCGGTATTTTTGGTACAATTTTGCTCATTTATTTAGCCATGTATGTGCTCATGGTAATCAGTCTTTGGAAAGTTTTCGAAAAGGCAGGAAAACCAGGTTGGGCAGCAATTATTCCAATTTACAATACTTTAGTAATGATTGAGATTGTTGGTAAACCTACCATTTGGTTATTATGGTGTTTAATTCCTTGTGTAAATTTCGTTTTTGCAATTTGGTTAATCAACCTGATGAGCAAAAGCTTTGGACAGGGCGAGGGTTTTACCATTGGCATGATATTTTTGCCTTTTATTTTCTGGCCAATATTGGGTTTTGGTAATTCAAGATATCTAGGCCCATCTGCTGCAGAGGCCCAAAATCCTTTTGGTGGTGGTCAAAATCCATACCAGACCAATAATCCTTATAATCAACCTCCAAACAACCCTAATTCGGGTAACGTTTAGGGATTATTAACATTAACCGCAAATGCTATTCACTATGTTATTTATTTTAAACAAAGTGGATAGCTTTTTAATACCCTGTCCATTTAAATACCTAACGGCACTAGATTGTCCAGGTTGTGGCTTTCAACGCTCTATGATCGAATTGTGTAAAGGTAATTTTCAAGAAAGCTTTCAATTATATCCTCCAGCAATTCTTTTTTTATTTAGCCTTGCCGTAGGCATATCTTCCTATATATTTAAATGGGATAGAAATTCCAATTGGTTAAAATTACTTTATGTAGCAACAGGATTGGTCATCGTGGTCAACTATGGTTACAAGATTTTAATCCATCAATTGCATTAAATTACATCCTTACCACTTGTTTTTTCGTAAATTAAATCATGAAATTGTATACTGTTTTTGGGTGTTTATGTTTATTATTGGCTTGCAATAAAGGTAATACTAACGATATGATTATTGATCCAATTCCTCAACCAAATCCAACTAGCTTAACTTATCTTGCTTTAGGAGACTCTTACACCATAGGTGAAGCCGTGGAACCGAATTTATCATTTCCTTTGCAATTGGTAGCCGAACTTAAAAAGCAAAACATAACCATTGCCAATCCGAAAATTATTGCCAAAACCGGCTGGACAACCGATGAACTACAAACCGCAATAAAGGCGGAGAACACTACCCAAAAATTTGATATTGTTACGCTTTTAATTGGTGTAAACAACCAATATAGAGGGAATTCTCAAACTACCTATCGTAAAGAATTTAAAGAGCTGCTGCAAACTGCTATCAATTATGCCAACGGTAATAAAAAACATGTTTTTGTGGTATCCATTCCCGATTGGGGCGTAACTCCTTTTGGTAAATCTAGCGGGAGAGCTGCAGCAACTATTGCACAAGAAATAGATGCCTTTAATGCCATTAACAAAGAGGAAACTTTGGCGCAAGGCATTAGTTATACCGATATTACACCAGCCTCTAGAAACGCTGCTACAGATTTAGCTTTGGTGGCATCAGATGGTTTACATCCCTCTGGTAAAATGTATGCAGACTGGGCCTTAAATGTAGCAAATGCTGTGGTTGCAAGTTTAAAATAGCTATACTCCTCTAGAAGTTACTTGGTTGTAATCTTTAACCAAAGTGCTTAAAAAATCGAGTTCATTCATCCCGTTAGGCAGTGTAATATTTAAATGGTTAGCAATTTTGCCTGCCATATGGTAAACCAAATGATGGTTTCGAGTTTTATAATAAGTATTTAGAACTTCATGAATCAATTCTACATCTCTATCAGATAACTCGTTTACATTGGCAAACACAGGGGTATAATCTTCTGCTACAGGATGAAAGGCAATATGCTGAAACTGAGTTCGAGGAACGGTTTTAATTAAGGTAGTGCCCGCAACGATATCACCAATTCGCTGTTTGTTTTCGGTAACTGCAACGCAGATTAATGCACCAAGCCATTGGGTTAATACAAAATCTACTATCCTAAATACCCAACGAATAAAGTATTGACCCAAACTAGGTTGTGCGCCATCTAAACTGATCACTTTAATCTTTAAAATTCTTTTTCCGATGCTCTGCCCGTTCATAAAAATCTCAAAAAGTAAATCGTAAAATACAAAACCTACTGCATAAATAATAAGTGGAATATAACTGATAATGCCATTGCCCCCAAAAACTCCCATCATTTGAAACACAAGGGCAAAAACAATAAATACCAATAAAAATATCCCAAAATCGATCAATCTTGCCGAAACCCGTTCACCCAGTCCTGCTACTGGGTAATCTATATCTACATGCTGGCTGGTGTTAACTTTAACGGTTTCCATAGTTTCAAATATAATAGGGTTTTTTATTTTTTATTGACTAATTGAAATTTTGTTTTATTTTAACAGAAATTTATCAATCGGAGACACAAATTTTTATGAGAGAAGCGCTTTTTGTAAAGCAGAATTCTGAAAAATGGAAAAGTTACGAGCACTTGCAGACTAAAAATCCTGACGAGCTGGCTCACCGATTTATAGATATTACCAACGATTTGGCTTATGCAAAAACGTTCTATCCAAAATCTCAAACTACTGCTTACTTAAACGGAATAGCCTCGTTACTACATCAGTCAATTTATAAGAATAAAAAAGAGAAAGGTAATCGTTTTGTTCATTATTGGAGTGTTGAGCTACCTTTGTTGTTTAAAAAATATCATAAGCAACTTTTATATTCCTTTATCTTTTTCGTAATTGCTGCAAGTATAGGTGCCTTGTCTGCCAAATACGACGACCGTTTTGTGCGTTTAATTTTGGGCGATGGTTATGTAAATATGACCAATGAAAATATTGCCAAAGGTGATCCGTTTGGCGTGTACAAGAAGATGGGAGAGTTTGAGATGTTCCTTTACATTGCGGGCAATAATGTTTGGGTTTCTTTAGTGATGTTTGTGAGCGGTGCACTTTTTTCTATCGGCCCTGTTTTCTTTTTATTAAAAAATGGGATAATGATTGGGGCTTTCGAATATTATTTCTTTAGCAAAGGTTTGGGAGCAGAATCAATCTTAGTAATTTGGATTCACGGTACCTTAGAGATACTGGCAATTATAATTGCAGGTGGGGCAGGTTTGGTTTTAGGGCATGGACTGCTTTTTCCGAAAACCTATACCCGTTTAGTGGCGTTTAAAAATAGTGCTAAAGACGCTACAAAAATTGCTTTTGGCATTGTTCCTATTATTTTACTGGCAGCGTTTTTCGAAAGTTTTATCACCCGCCATACAGAAATGCCCATTTGGCTAAGCATAAGTATTTTGGCCGGATCATTTATTTTTATGGTTTGGTACGTAATTATTTATCCTATACAATTATACAAACGAATAGATATACCTAATGAAAGAAAAAATAGAATTTAGAAAAGCACGTGAATTTGGAGAAATAATAGGAGATACTTTTCTGTTTATTAAACAAAATTTTGCACCATTAATGAAGGCCTTTTTCGCCATGAGCGGAATTTTTATTGTTGGCGGAATGGTAAGTGCCGCTATGGCACAATTACAGGTGGTTGGTATCAGCCAAACTGCAGGTAAAGCATACAATGAAGACATAGCTACCATGTTATATAATTTTGGTTTTAACTATGTATTTGTGATTATTTTTATGATCTGTAGTTATACTGCAATGTATGTTTCTGTATTAAGTTATGTTGCCTTATACATTCAAAAGGGAAAACAGGCCCCAAGCGTAAATGAAGTATGGGGCTACTTTAAATATTACTTTTTTAGGGTAATGGGAAGTGGTATTGTGATGTCTCTTTTTGGAGTAGTTTGTTTTATCTGTTGCCTCATTCCGGGTATTTATGTTTTTCCAATGATTACCCTTTTTTATGCCATTATGATTTTAGAAAATGGAACTTTGGGGCATTCTTTTAACAGATCATTTAAATTGATTAAAGACGAATGGTGGATGACTGCCGCAACCATGTTGGTGGTTTACATTATATTTTATGCATTTAGTATGATAGTACAGCTACCATCAATTATTATTATGATGGTTAGTGCGTTTACAAGTGGCGAAAGAACAATTACAAGTACTTATGCCATCGTTTCTTCTATTTCTCAATACATATCTTACATCTTTATGATTATTCCAATCATTTCCTCAGCCTTAATTTATTACAATTTGGTAGAGCGTAAAGAAAATTTAGGTTTGTTTAACAGAATAGATGGCTTTGGGCAAGGTCCTGTTCAAGAAAATCCTATCCAAGAGGAGTATTAAATGCGGATTTTATTTGGGTTTCTAATCATTTGTATGTGGGCAATTAATGTTCACGCAACTGCTGTACAAAAACCAGTAAAACCTATTGTTGTAGCGAAAAAAGATACCATATTAAAGATAGATAGTAGCAAGGTTGAACTAAGGAAGTTTGATGAGCAGGCGCTTAAAAAATATAGTTTGCAACCAGAATTTATGTATGATGATGTGCCTAAAACTTTGAGTTTGTGGGATAGATTTTGGCGTTGGTTTTGGCGTTGGGTAAATGAATTTTTTAGTGGTAAAGCCACAGGAAATATCATCCAATATGTGCTTATTGGGCTGGTGGTTGCCTTAATCGTATTTATTGTGGTTAAAATAATTCGATTAGACCTGAAGTTGCTAAGTGGAAAGTCTAAAAAAGTAGAAATACCTTTTAGCGAAACTTTAGAAAATATTCATGAAATTGATTTTAATGAGGAGCTAGAAAAAGCAATGCAAAGCGGAAATTATAGGTTGGTAGTTAGGTTGTTGTATCTAAAAACTTTAAAACAATTAACCGATCAATCTTTGATAGACTGGCAACCGGAGAAAACAAACCAAGTTTATGTTAGTGAGCTGGTAAACGAAGATCATAAATTAGCATTTGGTAAATTAACCAAACAATTTGAATACATCTGGTATGGAGAATTTTTTATTGATAAAAATTCCTTCGAGCCCATTCAGCAATCCTTTCAACAGTTTAATGAACAAACTAAATGAGCGGATTAAAGAAATATATCATCATTGGAAGCTTGCTAATAGTTGGCTATTTGGTTGCGCAGTATTTTAAACCAAAACCTACCGATTGGACACCAACTTATTTATCTGATGATAAAATCCCATTTGGAAGTTATTTGTTGAGACATCAGCTAAATGATATTTTCCCAAACACCAAAGTTAAAACCATTCAATCGTCTATATACAAGAGTTTAAAAGAAATCCCTGCCGGAAAATCTAATTATTTCATCATTTCTTCAAGTATTAAAATAGATGATCTGGATTACCAGGAAATGGTGAAATATATGAAGAAAGGGAACCATATTTTTTTGGCAGCTTACAACGTTCAGGGGGTATTGTTAGATAAATTGAAACTTAATATCGTTTCTGATTTTAATTTTCAGAATAAGAGAAAATATCCCATCAACTTTGTTAACCCAAGTTTAAGAAGAGAGTATGATTACTACTTTGATAAGGGAATAAGTGAGCAGTACTTTTTTAATGTAGATACAGCAAGAGCTATCGTTTTAGGGACAAAGCAGAATAAAATGGCCAATTTTGTACAATATAAATTTGGTAAAGGTGCACTATATGTAATGCCTAATCCGCAATTGTTAACCAATTATAGTTTGTTAAAAGACGATGGTGCTGATTATGCAGCCAAGGCATTGTCTTATTTACCTAAAACCGAAACACTGATCTGGAATGAGCATTTTACGAGAACAAATTCGGCAGATAAATCAATTTTAAGGGTATTGTTTAAGTATCATCAATTGCGCTGGGCTTATTACATTGCCTTATTTGGCTTAGTTACATTTATTCTATTTGAAATTAAAAGGCGTCAACGTATTATTCCTGTAATTGATCGTTTAAAAAATACTTCTGTAGAATTTGTACAAGTGGTAGGTAAAGTTTATTACGAACAGCGTAATAATAGAGATATTGCCGAGAAAAAGGTGGTTTACCTACTCGAATATATCCGTACTAAATACCGCCTAAAAACCATCAATTTAGATGAAGAGTTTAAAGCAGCATTGGTTAAGATATCTAGCGCAACTGAAGAAACAATTGAGGAATTACTTTCCGCAATATCAATATTAAAAGAAGGTCAAATGGTTAGAGATGATCAATTGATCCGATTAAATAAAATCATTGAAAAATTTTATAAACAAGACCAATAACTATGGAACAGGAAATGTTTAACCAAAGAACAGATTTAACTCAATTGAGCACTGCGGTTGCACAGATCAGAGAATCGCTGGGTAAAGTCATCGTTGGACAAAAAGATACAATAGATCTACTAATTGCCGGATTATTGGCAGATGGGCATTTGTTATTAGAAGGTGTGCCAGGAGTTGCGAAAACCTTAAGCGCAAAGTTGGTTGCTAAATGTATTTCTGCCTCTTTTTCTCGCATACAGTTTACGCCAGATTTAATGCCATCTGATGTTTTGGGAACCGCAGTGTTCAGCCCAAAAACAGCAGAATTTCAATTTAGGCCAGGGCCAATATTTGGCAACATTATTTTAGTAGATGAGATCAATAGAGCACCTGCAAAAACACAATCTGCTTTGTTCGAGGCGATGGAAGAACGCCAGATAACGGTAGATGGAAATACCTATAAACTCGAAGAGCCTTTTATGGTATTAGCAACCCAAAACCCAATTGAGCAGGAGGGAACCTATCGCTTGCCCGAAGCACAATTAGATCGTTTCTTATTTAAAATTGAGGTAAAGTATCCATCGCTTGAAGAAGAGATTGCCATTTTAACTAATCAGCATCAACAAAAAACAGAAGATCAGTTACAAGAAATTAAACCAGTTTTATCTGTAGAACAGATAAAGTCTTTACGAGCAACAATTAAAGCTTTGTTTGTAGAACCTAAATTATTGGCTTACGCTGCGCAGATTACCCACGAAACGCGTAGCAATAAATCTTTGTACCTGGGTGCTTCTCCAAGAGCATCTTTAGCAATGGTAAATGGCGCAAAAGCGATAGCAGCAATGGCAGGTAGAGATTTTGTAACGCCAGATGATATTGTAAAAGTGGCCGCACCTGTTTTAGCACATCGTATTATGCTTAGTCCGGAGAAAGAGATGGAAGGTTTAACAACTGCTGATGTTGTTGCGCAGATCATTAAAAAGATAGAAGTACCAAGGTAGGTAAGGTCGTCATTTCGACCGTAGGGAGAAATCTAGTTGACTAATCATCTAAATAAAATACAAAGATAGCTCGTCAACGAGCTCCTGGATATGATGAAAAATAAAAGGAATGAAGAAACTTATTAAAAAATATTACACCGACCTGTTTTTAGGTAAAAGGCTATTCTATGCTTTAGGCCTTTGTGTAAGCTTATTTTTATTTTCTTTCTTTTTGCCATGGTTTGGCGATTTGCCTTACTTTATATTTGGAGCACTATTGGTGTTGGCTATCATCGATCTATTTTCGTTATACAAAACTGAGCGAGGTGTTTTCTTAAGAAGAGAGGTGCCCGAGCGTTTAAGCAATGGTGATGAGAACGAACTTAAAATCTACCTAGAAAATTTCTATCCCTTTGCAGTAACGATTGGTATCATAGATGAAATTCCCCACCAGTTTCAAAAACGCGATTTGTGGTTCGATATCCAATTGGGATCTCGAGAGCAAAAAACAATTACTTACGAGCTCAGGCCAACCAAACGTGGCGAATACGAATTTGGCATTACCAGATTGTACGTACAATCGCCAATAGCACTATTTAGCAGGAGGTTTAATATTGGTGCCGATAAAGTAGTGCCTGTTTATCCATCATTTTTAAAATTAAGGCAGTATGAGTTAATGGCAATCTCCAACCGTCTAACTGATATTGGTATTAAAAAGATGAGAAGAATTGGTCATAGTATGGAGTTTGATCAAGTTAAAAATTATGTATCAGGAGATGATTACAGAACTGTAAACTGGAAAGCTACCGCTCGCAAAGGCGATTTGATGGTTAATTCTTACACTGATGAAAAAGCACAACATATTTATTGTGTAATTGATAAATCTAGGGCCATGAAAATGCCTTTTGAAGGTTTAAGTTTATTAGATTATGCCATTAATGCCAGTTTGATCTTAAGTAGTGTTGCATTGGTAAAACAAGATAAAGCTGGATTAATTACCATTGCAGAAAAAACAGGTAGCGTAGTTGCTGCAGATCGTAGACCAACGCAACTTAATAAAATAATGGAAGTGCTCTACAAAGAAAAGACCCGTTATTTGGAAACTGATATGGAGGCTTTATACATCAGTATGAGAGCAGTGCTTAAACAAAGAAGTTTGGTGGTTTTCTTTACCAACTTCGAAAGTATGAGTGCATTAGAAAGACAATTACCCTTCCTAAAGCGTATCGCAAAGTTCCATTTATTATTGGTGGTGTTTTTTGAAAACACAACATTAAAAGCTTTAAGCGAAGATCCTGCACAAGATGTAGAAGGGATATACATTAAAACCATCGCCGAAAAATTTGCTTTCGAAAAAAAACTGATGGTAAAAGAACTCGCCAAACATGGTATTTTAAGTTTGCTTACCCCACCTCAAAAACTAACAGTTAATGTAGTAAACCGCTATCTTGCCATTAAAGCAAAACAACAACTTTAAAATCATGAAACGTCATTTCGAAATGAGCTCTTGCGATTGAGAAATCTCTTTATATCTTGTTAATATAATGCCTTATTTCGTACCTCAAAGAGGCCAATCACCGTATCTTTTAGGGTATTGAAGGGCTAATAATTAATATCTTTGTAGCCATGGCAAATTTCGTACTTATTGGTTTATGTATTTTAGCAGGTATCTTTTTTAGGAAATCTGGTAAATTACCTAAAGATGCGCATAAGGGGATTAACGCTTGGATTATCAACATCGCCTTGCCCGCCGTTTCTTTTAAATATTTGCCCCATGTAACATTTACGTCAGAATTGCTTTTGCCTGCACTTTCACCAGTTATCATTTGGATGGGAGCATGGGTATATATCTCATTTTATGCAGCTACCCATAAGCTAAGTAAGGCTACACAAGGTGGATTAAAACTAACTGCAGGATTAAGCAATACGTCGTTTATAGGGTTCCCTTTAATTATGGCCTATTTTAGTGAAAAGGAAATAGGTATTGCCATTATTTGCGACCAAATTACCTTTGCTTTATTGGCAACTATTGGAATTGTGGTAGCAATTAGGTCTTCGCAAAACCAAAAACTGAAAGCTAAAATGGTCTTCAAAAAAGTAGCTACTTTCCCGCCAATTTGGGGATTTGTTTTAGCTTTAATATTGCCTCGTGTTCTTGATTTATCTAGCTTAGATCCCCTATTCGATAAACTGGCGTCTACAGTTGGTCCGTTAGCTTTATTTTCTGTGGGTTTACAGCTTAAGTTTGGCGGTTGGTTTGGGGAGTTAAAACACATCAGCTTTGCTTTATTGTATAAACTAATGTTAGCGCCATTGCTTATTTCTTTGGTCGCTGTGGCCTTTGGAATGAAAGGTATAATCCCTAAAATAGCTATTTTCGAAGCAGCTATGCCAACTTTACTCACCGCAGGGATTATAGCCGATCAATATAACCTCAATCCAAAACTTTCTAACCTGGTAGTTGGAGTGGGCATTGCATTGGCATTTATTACCACAGGTATTTGGTGGGTTCTCTTAACTTATTCAGGTTTATTTTAATACTCAGCGATTGAACTGTAGTAAATTATTAAAGCATTATCTATAATAAATAAGAATTGTCGAACAGACCGAAGCAAAGCATCTTTTTATTAATAATGTTCTTTCTGTACTAAATCTAATAACAATTAGCCTGTTTCTAAATTAGCCTTTGATGTCTATCGATTTTAAGCATCCTTTCATCGATTACATTTGATGATGGTGTTTTTATAAACTAGGTTCGATCATATTTAAAATTTATTGCCATGAAAAAAATTAACTTATTATTTGCCCTAATTATAGTAGGGCTTATCGCACTTGGTTCCTGTAAAAAAGGTGATGCAGGGATACAAGGATTAACAGGTAATTCTGGTCCTGTTGGTCCAGCAGGTAAAGACGGTAGTGTGATATATTCAGGTTCAACAATACCACCAGCTACACTAGGAAATGCAGGAGATTATTATTTGCAAGTTACCACGGGGGCTTTTTATGGTCCTAAACAATCCTCTGGATGGGGAACTTCATTTAGCCTGTCAGGTGCAACAGGTGCTACAGGTGCAAGCGGTAGTCAGGTGCTTTCTGGCACTGTAGACCCTATAATTGATTTAGGAGCGGTGGGGGATTATTATTTAGATAAAACAAAATTGTTGCTTTATGGGCCAAAAACACTCAATAGCTGGGGGCTTGGTTTAGCGCTAAAGGGAAAGGATGGTAATGCTAATGTAGTAAGTTATGTAACGCCACTTTTTCTTTTGAATAGTATAACAAACTCAAGTTTTGAATATATACCGGCTCTAAGCTATTTAGTGCCAGCAATTAACTACGATGTAGTAAGTAAAGGTGCTGTGCTAGGTTTTTTAGAATATAAAAGTATTTATATAACATATCCACTTCCTTATGAGGTTGTATCGGTAACTGGTGTATCAACAGCGCCGTTTAAAAAAATAGGTACAATTAGCTTGGGTAGGGTAGAATGGGGCAATACTGGTAAAATAACAATAAATTATTCAAATCCTAATAAAACTCCTTATACATCTAATGATGAAGTAAAATTCCGTTTTGTAGTTATTCAAGGCACTACATTACAACAACTGACGAAAAAAAATCCAACTGTTGATTTTACAGATTACAACCAAGTAAGTAAGTTGTTAAAACTTTAATAGTTTAATTTATAGTGTTTTGCAGTCTCGTAATTGCAAGCACTATATTTATGACCTTAAATAAAATTATGATAATAATCTCACTAAGGTGTTTTGAACATTAAATCTAATAGGCTCAGCAAATAATATGATGTTTATAGGATAATGTATAACCTTAATCCAAAACTTTCTAACCTGGTGGTTGGAGTGGGCATTGCATTGGCATTTATTACCACAGGTATTTGGTGGGTTCTCTTAACTTATTCAGGTTTATTTTAATAGGTCAATTCTATAGTTATTTCAAAATATTCCGTTCATCGATTTTAAGCATACGTTCATCGATTATTTTTCAATAATATACTTGTAGAGCTTTAAGTTTATTATTTGAATTTAATCATCAAATTATGAAAAATATCAACCCCTATTTTCTATTGGCATTTGCTGCAATATTAGCTTTCTCTTCTTGTTCCAAAGACAAGGATGTTATTCCAGATCCGGCAACAAAAAACATTTTGGTATCACGGTCAGTAACTGGTACGGGCGCTGTAAGCCGATATAACCGCGACAATACAGGTCGCTTGTTAAGTTACATACAAAGTGAGGGAACAAAGGCAAAAGACTCCATTGCTTTAACCTATGATGCTAGTGGTAATATTTCTATGATGCGTTGGCTAATTTATTCGGCTGCGGCCAAAAATGAATATACTTATGATGCGAAAGGGAAATTAATTACGAGATTGGGATATACTACAGACGGTAAGGCCAGCTCTACTGGAACTTTTACATATTATGAGGATAGATATGAAGAATTAAGAACTTACATAGATAATTCTACGAATAAATATGTATATTTCTATACCCCTGATAAAAAGAATATTGCTGAGTTTAAATTATATGGTACATCTGGCAAGGTGGCAGAGGAAAGTACCTATACCTATGGCAATATTAAAGCGTTAAGGTTTGGCTACGAACAAGCTGCAGGTTTTAGCAATCAGAATATGGCTGAAAAAACCGTTACCACTACTTACAATAATTCTGTGCCTGGTAGCATACCAGTTACGGTAACTTCTTTCAGAAAAATGGTAGCAAATGCAGATGGCTATCCAACAAGTATAGAATATTCGGCTTCTAATAGCACAACTACCAGTACCACAGTTTATGAATATATTGTTAAATAAATAAGATAGTTAGTTATATTTAAATGGGTTGGCGATTATCTCGCCAGCCTTTTTTGTTTTGTATTGAAGCTGCTTTTAGCTAGTCAAACTAACACTCTGGCAAGCTCAACGGAATATTAGTAGCCAGGCCTCCGTCTGAGGTTTCTTTGTATTTAGAATTCATGTCTAAAGCGGTCTCCCACATGGTGTTTACCACAGCATCTAAACTTACCTTAGCCTTATCTGGGTTACTTTGTAAAGCCAATTGACTAGCGGTTATCGCCTTGATGGCACCCATGGTATTGCGTTCGATACAAGGAATTTGAACCAAACCACCTATAGGGTCGCAGGTTAAGCCCAAATGATGTTCCATGGCAATTTCTGCCGCCATTAATACCTGACGTTGCGAGCCGCCTAAAACTTCGGTTAATGCCGCTGCTGCCATGGCAGACGAAACACCAATTTCTGCTTGACAACCGCCCATTGCTGCCGAAATAGTTGCACCTTTTTTAAATATGCTGCCTATTTCTGATGCACAAGCAATAAATTGGATTATTTTTTCCTCTTCATACCCATCGCAAAAGGTGATAAAATATTGAAGAACTGCGGGGATTACACCAGCAGCACCATTGGTAGGTGCAGTGACTACTCGGCCAAATGCTGCATTCTCTTCGTTAACCGCCAAGGCGAAACAACTTACCCAATCTAAAATATAATTGAAGCCATTACCACCATTTCTAATCGCCATAACCCAACTCTCATAATCAGTATAGGTTTGACCTTTAATTAACCGCTGATTTAATTTTAATGCTCTTCTAGCAACATCTAATCCGCCGGGTAAAAAGCCACCCGTATGCGAACCTCTATAGATACATTCTTTAATAACTTTAAAATGTTGGAGAATACCTTTTTTAGTCTCTGCTTCTGATCGCCATGCAGCTTCATTTTCCATTACCACCTCGCTTACTTTTAAACCCGTTGATAAACACCAATGTAAAAGTTCGCTTGCTTTCTCTACAGGAAAAGGTAGATCTACCTGTTCTTTTTCGCTACCATTTTCCCCATCTTTTACTACAAAACCACCTCCAATAGAATAATAAGTTTCGGAAAAAGCTTTTCCTGTATTTAAAAAAGCTTGAAAAGTAACGGCATTTGGATGAAAAGGAAGACTTTGCATAAATAAAAAGATCAGGTCTTCATCGTAAGAAAAGTGAATGTTTTTCTCGTTGCCTAACTGTAATTGTTGGCTTTGTTTAATTTCTGCTATGGTGCTGTCTATGGCATTTACATCGAAAGTAACGGGGTCGCCACCAGCCAAACCTAACAAAATAGCGATATCTGTACCGTGCCCTTTTCCTGTTTTAGCCAATGATCCATAGAGTAATATTTTTACTTGTTCTACTTCAGCCAATAAGCCCTCTTTTTTTAAGGCATTCGTAAATTGCTGAGCAGCTCTCCATGGACCTAGAGTATGTGAACTTGATGGACCGATACCGATCTTAAAAATATCAAAAACAGAAATTTGTTCATTTGGCATATACAAAGCTACAATAGTTTTTTAGATAGACCTAGCGAAACCGTTTGACATATCTATTTTATCGGCTATCTTAGTTGCAATAAAAATTCCCATGAAAAAGATCCTTATTTTAATTTGCCTGATACTTGCTTTCGGTGTTGCTAAAGCACAAAAAAAACAGAATGTTTACTTTTTTAAGAATGATGGAAAAGAAGTAAGTCAAGCAGATAGTGCAGATTTCGTTCGTATAATTCAAGAGCCCGATTCGGGAGATACAAATTTTGTATTGTTAGAATACTATGTAAATAAGAAAAGAAAAACATTAGGTAAAGTTTCGGCATTTGAGCCCAACCTAATTTTAGAAGGTGCTGTATCTAGATTTAATCAAGAGGGGAAAAGAATAAGCCACGGAATTTATCAGGCAGGACTTCCAATTGGGATGCATTATGAATATTTTGGTGATGGGAAAATGAATAGGCAGGTTGAATATTTAGCAGATGCTCCCAAACTTGATTTTGTAGCCGTAAAAAACCCAGGTTTGACCAATTTAATTAATCCTAATTATAAATTAATCTACCAAGCAGATTCAGGCGGTACAGTATTAGTTAAGGATGGGAATGGGCATTTGGTTATAAATACTGTAATGGTTAATGATGAATTGATAGAAGAGGGAGACTTTAAAGATGGAGTAAAAGATGGGATTTGGACTGGAAGATATAAAACAGGCAAATCTAGCTATACAGAAACTTATCAGCTAAATAAGCTAGTTTCGGGGGAGAGTGTTGTACTAGAAAAAAAATATCCATACACTTCACTTTTTGAAGGACCTCAGTTTAAAGGTGGAATTCAGAAATTTTATCAATTTATAGGAAGTTCTTTAAGATACCCTACAGATGCTGTACGTGGAAATAATACAGGAACTGTGATTTTAAATTTCCTTATAGACTATGATGGGAAAATATCCGACATACAGATTAAACAATCAGCATCCGAATCATTAGATGATGAAGCAAAAAGAGTTTTGAGGTTATCTCCGGTATGGATACCAGCAAAAGAAAGAGGAATTCCAGTAAGTGTAAGATATACCATTCCTATTAAATTTTCGACAAATATTAGATGAAAAATTCTTTATTATTCTTAATCTTTATCGCATTGTGGTTTAACTGTTTCTCCCAAACCTATACACCACCGTCTGATCCGAAAGTTACGGCCAATTTGGCTCAATGGGGAGATAAAAAGTTTGGCTTATTTATGCATTGGGGCATTTACAGCATACCAGGGATTGTAGAATCGTGGAGCATTAACTCTGAGGATGCCGATTGGATACCGCGAGATAGTACCAAAAACTATGATGAGTATAAAAAATGGTATTTTGATTTAAACAAGCAGTTTAACCCGGTAAAATTTGACCCCACAATTTGGGCTAATTATGCTAAAAAAGCAGGGATGAGATATGTGGTTTTTACTACTAAACATCACGATGGCTTCTCCATGTTCGATACCAAACAGTCGGATTATAAGGTTACTAACGCTGCGGTTCCTTTTTCATTACATCCAAAAGCTAATATTGTAAAAGAAGTATTTACTGCATTCAGAGACCAAGGTTTTATGATTGGTGCCTATTTTTCTAAGCCCGATTGGCACAATGAAAATTACTGGTGGCCACGTTATGCAACCCCAGATCGCAATAACAATTATGATATCAGATTACACCCACAGCGGTGGAAAAATTTTAAACAATTTACCTATAATCAGCTCGAAGAATTGATGACAGATTATGGTAAGGTTGATATTTTATGGTTAGATGGAGGATGGGTGAGGCCAAAAGCTACGGTAAATGCAGAAGTGCTTTCTTGGGGAGCACCAATTCCCGCATGGGATCAGGATATTGATATGCCTAATATCTCCAAGATGGCTCGTGCAAAGCAGCCAGGCTTAATCATGGTAGATAGAACGGTACATGGCGAATATGAAAATTACCAAACACCAGAACAAAAAGTACCCGAAAAACCACTTGACTATCCTTGGGAAACTTGTATGACCATGGGCAATGCTTGGGGTTATGTGCCAAATGATAATTACAAAAGTACCAATACTTTAATTCATCTGTTAGTAGATATTGTGGCCAAGGGGGGCAATTTTTTACTAAATATAGGGCCAAAGCCTGATGGTACACTTCCTGAACCAGCCTTGCAACGTTTAACAGAAATTGGTGCTTGGATGGACATTAATAAAGAAGCGATTTACGCCACACAGCCCATAGCACCTTATAAAACCGATAATGTTTGTTTTACCCGCAGTAAAAACGGAAGCATTTATGCGCTCTATTTGTTGGATGAGAAAATAAAGCTCTCTTCTAAAATTACGATTAAATCTCCCCCAAAAATGCCTAAGAAATTAACCTTATTAGGTGTAAAATCTACAATTAAATGGAGAAAATTAGGGGATAATTTAGAAGTGATATTGCCAGTAGGAATAAGGTATTTAAAACATGCACTGGTTTTTAAATTAGATTAACATTGGGTTTAATTAGATAGTTAAAGTTGATAGAAAACATCGCTTTTGGAGAGTAGATCTTACTTAGGATAGTCCTAAAAGTATATCTTTGCTGAGCCCGTCATGTCGATGTAGCGCAGAGACATCTGCTTGAAGAACCAAATAGAAGATGTTTATTGTTAGAATTTCGATGTGTACCTTTTCAAGGATAGCTTACCTTAAAAATCAAACGCAATAATCTTCGTATCTCTCAACATCTTATCTACAAACTTTTTATGGTTTCTTGGGCTTCCTATGGCTGTCCAAGTGCCACTGATAATACCATTGGCTAACTCTTGTTTGCCACGATGTAATTTTAACCTAGACGTTCGAATAGACTCTTCGTACATTTCTAAACTCTCGTTTTCATATTTTTTAACAATACGATAGGTTCTTTTAGTGAAACGGCGCTCTACAAAATTCTCTACAAAAGGAAAAATCAACAAGGCTAATAATACCACACCAGTTACACCAACCGCTTGTTCGTAATAACCACCACCAATGGCCATACCAATTGCAGCAACAATCCAGATTACACAAGCAGTTGTTAAGCCTTTTACCTGATTATCTTCTTTAAAAATAACTCCAGCACCTAAAAAGCCTATCCCTGTAACGATATTGGATGCAATACGATCCTGACTACTCAAACCAATCCTTACCGAAAGTATGGTAAATAAGGTAGCTCCTAAACCTATCATAATCATGGTTTTTAAGCCAGCTTGTTTATTCCTAAACTCACGCTCTACCCCAATTAAACCACACAGCAGGGTAGCCAGCAAAAACTTGTTGATTTCGCCCTGCGTAATAAAATGTTCACTTTCAAAAAAACCTTCTGTCATAATGTTTGCTCCGAATGTATCTAATTTCGAAATTATATTTGAATAACGGTTATGCTTATGATAAAGTTTAACCCACCGATTAAATTTACTTGAAATTTCCTTACAAAAAAATTCCCTCAAAACTTTCGTCTTGAGGGAATTTATATAGGTTTTAAGACTAAAGGTAAAAGCTTAAAGCGTATAATGCTTTAGTTGCTGCCTGCGGTAGGCAGGTTTCTGCTTTGGTCTTTTAGCTTTCAGCTTTTGAGCTTCGAATTACATCATACCACCCATGCCACCGCCACCCATTGGTGGATGTGCATGACCAGCACCAGCTTCTTCTGGTTCATCAGCTAAAACAACTTCTGTTGTTAACAACATGGCTGCAATAGATGCTGCGTTTTCTAACGCTACACGAGAAACTTTAGTTGGATCGATAACACCAGCACCAATTAAGTTTTCGTAAACATCAGTACGAGCATTGTAACCGAAATCTGCAGTACCTTCTTTTACTTTTTGTACTACGATAGAACCTTCAATACCTGCATTTTCACAGATCTGACGTAATGGCTCTTCGATTGCACGTTTAACGATAGCAATACCTGTAGTTTCATCTTCGTTAGCACCTTTTAAATCAGCTAAAGAAGCAACTGCACGGATGAAAGCAACACCACCACCTGCAACAATACCTTCTTCTACAGCAGCACGAGTTGCATGTAAAGCATCATCAACACGGTCTTTTTTCTCTTTCATTTCAACTTCTGATGCAGCACCAACATAAAGTACAGCAACACCACCAGAAAGTTTAGCTAAACGCTCTTGTAATTTCTCTTTATCGTAGTCTGAAGTTGTAGTTTCGATTTGAGCTTTGATCTGTCCAACACGAGCTTTGATATCATCTGATTGACCAGCACCGTTGATAACAGTTGTATTGTCTTTATCCACAACAACTTTTTCAGCAGAACCTAAGTAAGTTAAATCAGCATTTTCTAATTTATAACCTCTTTCTTCAGAAATTACGATACCACCAGTTAAGATTGCGATGTCTTCTAACATTGCTTTTCTTCTATCGCCAAAACCTGGAGCTTTAACAGCCACAACTTTCAGTGATCCACGGATTTTGTTGACTACCAATGTCGCTAAAGCTTCGCCATCTAAATCTTCAGAAATGATCACCAATGGTTTACCAGTTTGAACAGTTTTTTCTAAAACAGGCAACAATTCTTTCATGTTGCTGATTTTTTTGTCGTAGATTAAAATGTAAGGGCTTTCTAATTCCGCTTCCATTTTATCAGCATTGGTTACAAAATATGGAGATAAATAACCTCTGTCAAATTGCATACCTTCTACTGTTTTTACTTCAGTTTCAGTACCTTTTGCTTCTTCAACAGTAATTACACCATCTTTACCCACTTTGCTCATTGCTTCAGCAATTAACGAACCGATAACATCATCGTTGTTTGCAGAGATCGAAGCAACTTGTTTAATTTTATTATTGTCATCACCAACTGCTTGAGATTGCTCTTTTAAGTTAGCCACAACAGCCGCAACCGCTTTGTCGATACCACGTTTTAAATCCATTGGGTTTGCACCAGCAGCTACGTTTTTAATACCTGCAGTTACAATTGCCTGAGCTAACACAGTAGCGGTTGTAGTTCCGTCACCAGCAATATCTGCAGTTTTAGAAGCCACTTCTTTAACCATTTGTGCACCCATGTTTTCGATTGGATCGCTCAATTCGATTTCTTTAGCTACCGTTACACCATCTTTGGTGATTGCTGGAGAACCGAATTTTTTATCGATAATTACATTACGACCTTTAGGACCTAACGTTACTTTTACTGCATTTGCTAAAATGTCAACACCTCTTTTCAGGGCGTCACGTGCTTCAACGTTATATTTTACTTGTTTTGCCATCTTTATTTAGATATGAGATATGAATATTGAGATGTGAGACTTGCTCCCCTCTTTACTGATATCAATTTTTGATTAAAATTAATGAATTGTAAAATGTTGGCGGTGATTGAATGATATTTCAATATCCAATACCTCAACTATATTTTTAGCCTTCTATTGCGTAGATGTCGGTTTCACGCATAATTAGATAATCTTTTCCGTTGTAAGGAAATTCAGTACCGCCGTATTTTCCGTAAATTACAACATCGCCAGCTTTTACTGTTGGTTTTTTACCTTCTGAATCTTCATCAGAAACTGAAATTACAGTACCTTTTGATGGTTTTTCTTTAGCCGTATCTGGAATGTAAATTCCTGATGCTGTTTTTTCTTCTGCCGCAGCAGGTTCAACAATCACTCTGTTTGCTGTGCCAGCAACTGGTTTAAGATTTAATGACATAAATACTTTTATTTTTAGTTTTGTAATTTAAATTTACCCGCATTAAATACGGTAACATAGCTTAAACAGTTTTTGTGCCAAGTCTATTTTGCTTGTCAAATTTACATTTGGTGTCAGTTTATGCTTTTTGGAGCATAATTTCAAATGTCAGACTGTCAGCAGTAATTGAAAATCCTAGAGCATGTAGCTTAGTATCCAATGATTATTAGTATGATGGACATTTTATGTAGATAAATTGAGATTTTCAGAAAATGAATGTCATCAACTTTTGGCAATGTTAGTCCTTCTTTTCACTGTATCTTTTCGCTGCGCTTCAAAGGATGTCGTTTCAATAAGGTTTAAATAACAAAAAATAGTGGTTCTTTTGAGATTATGCAGCCCCTCATAGTTGTAAAAAAAAGATGTTTTAGCCATGATTGTAGCGTCATCCCCTCAATCCGATAGCTATCTGATTTCTATCGGGATACAGTGCATTTCCATTGGTGTCCCTTTGGGGCAGGAACACCTATTAATCATTGCTTCAAATAATTCTAAAGACTAATCTGGTTAATAATATCACCAAACTGCTCGAGTTAATTGTACATAAACCTAATTGGCAATAACACTAACCAGTGGTTAAAAAAATTAAACTTTTGCTGATTGAGAGTTTAATTTATTGTTAGTGTATATTTGCAAATATGGGTTACACTAAAGAAAGAGTAAAGCTAGAAAAGCTATTGGTTAAAATAAAAACGGTTAACAGTTATGATGAGAAGGGTTTAGCTACGCTTTTACTTACTCATGAGCAATATTCGCATACGGTTAGGATTTTAAAGAATAAAGAGCCAGAAATATTTACAGCACATTATACAAATGAATTGCAGGCTGTTAAGGATGGTAAAAAATTACTGAAAGAAAGCGAGACAGCAGAATTAAAGCAACAAAATTTCACTGCGTATAAAGAAGTGGTAATTAAAGCACTGCAGCAAACCATAGCCGCTACATTGGCTATTGTATAGAATAGTTATGCCGCAAAGAGAAATTGTGTGTTCTGCTGATAAATGCTTCTCCTCATCTCTTCCTTCCAGTACATGCAGGGTGTTCACCTAAAATAACAATACAATCATAATCTGGCTGAGCAATGTCTTGTAAAACAGGCTGGCTTAACCTAAACGAAATATTGTTGAAGTAAGCAAGCCGTTTGATACCTTAGTTATCCTTTTGATTGGGTTTTTGCTTTTTGTAAGTCTAGATTGGTCAGCTTTAAAATTCTTTCGGAAAGATTGTTGCCCAAGAACCCTAAAAATGAACGTCTTTTCGAATGAGCGCCCGCCTGCCGTGACAGGCAGCGAAGAGAGATCTGTAAGGCTAGTTTTATATTGCAGATTCATCCCAGTGAAGACCTAGTTGGAAAGACGCTCGCAAAAACTGGCGTAAATTAACACCATTTTAGGTATTAGGGCAAAAAAAAGCCCTAACCAAAGGCTAGAGCGTTTTAAAATAATATCTTGCTATCAAAACGTTAAATTTTTACAAAGTCTTCGTAACTTTAAATATGTCAGAAAATACAAATCGTATTCCAATACTTAAAAAATTGCTATCCTTAATATATTCATATTAATAGTATGTTTCATCTTCCACTAATGACATATAGTTAGACACATTAAATAATCCATAACACTAAGTCTAAATTATATTTCTACAATATGCATATCCTCTAAAACAATCTCTACAAAGTCTTCTTCACTTTAAGTACGTCATCGAAATAAATAATAGCGTTAATTCTTAAGAAGTTACTGCCCTTTATATACCTTTCGGCTTCGGGTTTTATAGTTATTAGATTTTTTGTTTTGATCTCATTTTCTATGCTTTCTAACTGTTTAAGGTTTAGTATGGAGTTCTGGTCCGTAAAAAAACTAACTTCTAATACTTTGGCCTCAATACTAGTCCTCATGTCTATAAATATATTTGCATGTTTCGAAGTAGTTAAACTTTCCAACTCGTTAAGACTGATATGTTTTGCGCAGATCTTAGTTAATTCCTTTAAATCTATTTTAACATAATATGGTACCAAAGCAATGCCAATTGGCATGTTTGGAGAAGATTGTTTAACATTAGCTAACTTATTTTTGCTATTTTCTATAGTTGCTTTTTGTTGCTCTTTTTTGATGGTGTATGTCTCTAGCTTAGCTTTCGTCGTTATATTATCAGATAAAGTAGCTATCTTTTGTTGTGCAGAGCAGGAAGTGTTAATTATGCCAATTAGCATGATAAATGTAGAATAGTATTTTAAGGTATCAAACATAGATTTTCGACAGACTCACTAAAGTCCCTTTTTTAACTTTATGATGTCTGAGAACCAAATGGTAACATTATTACTGATAAAATTGCTTCCTCTCAAATAAGGCTGTGATTCAGGGTTAATAGTAACAATTTTTATAGCTTTTTTTATCGCAACTTCTATTTGTTCTAACTGATTAACCGTTAGTATAGAGTTGTTTGCAGTAAAAAATCTAACCTCTAATATGTTCCCTTTAACATCACTTAATATATCAATAAGTAATCCCGAATTTTTTATTTTCGTTAGCTCTTCTAAATCACCAATTGGTATGATTTCTGCACATATTTTCGTTAATTGAGCTAAATCAACTTTTCTATAAAAGTTCAGATTAATATTCAAAGGTAGATTAGGTGAGGATTGCTTAATGTTCATAAACCGATTTGATAAGCTTTCGATGTTTGCTCCATCTTGAGACTTATTTATTTTATATTGATAAATATTGGCTTTCACTATTTTATCGTCTTTTAAAGAAGATATTTTTTTTTGCGCAGAGCAAGCAGTAACAATTATAATAGTAGAAAATATAAATAATATGATGTTTTTCATATTAATAGTTTAATTTGCTACTATAGAATTAGATACAGACAGTTAAATAACCCTTAATATTAAGGCTAAATTATATTTCTACAATATGCATATTATCTAAAACAATCTCTACAAAGTCTTCTTCACTTTAAGTACGTCATCGAAATAAATAATAGCGTTAATTCTTAAGAAGTTACTGCCCTTTATATACCTTTCGGCTTCGGGTTTTATAGTTATTAGATTTTTTGTTTTGATCTCATTTTCTATGCTTTCTAACTGTTTAAGGTTTAGTATGGAGTTCTGGTCCGTAAAAAAACTAACTTCTAATACTTTGGCCTCAATACTAGTCCTCATGTCTATAAATATATTTGCATGTTTCGAAGTAGTTAAACTTTCCAACTCGTTAAGACTGATATGTTTTGCGCAGATCTTAGTTAATTCCTTTAAATCTATTTTAACATAATATGGTACCAAAGCAATGCCAATTGGCATGTTTGGAGAAGATTGTTTAACATTAGCTAACTTATTTTTGCTATTTTCTATAGTTGCTTTTTGTTGCTCTTTTTTGATGGTGTATGTCTCTAGCTTAGCTTTCGTCGTTATATTATCCGATAAAGTAGCTATCTTTTGTTGTGCAGAGCAGGAAGTAATTATTATTCCTATGAAAAGAATAAATAGAGTTAAAATTTTCATGTTAGTAGTTTAATTTACAGTTTGTAGTATTAAAAATATTTAAAAGGGCATTAGGTGGAAGATCTGATTTAACTATACCAATGCCACTGTAGTGATTAGCGATTGCATAAAACTTATTCAAAAAATAATAATATTGTCCGCCAAAATCCGAGAACTGTGTTGGGTATGATGTATTGTTATTTGTTATGCTCTTTACCCAGTTCCGATATTCAACTAGATCTGAATTGGAAGCTGTGGAGCCCATCGCACTAGCATTATCGCTGCCGTCCAAAATGTCATTAAATAAGGCTTGTTCAAATTCTAAATTAGGATAACCGGTTCTGGTACCGCTATTGTATTGTGAGGTGCCTCCTGTGTAGTAGGTGTCCTGATACACATGAAAAAATTCATGTCTAAGTGTCAAAAATCTAGTTAGTCCAAGTTCATCTCCATAAGTGATTGTGCTGGTTAAGGCATTATATGTTCCGCTGCCATTAATTGTATTTATGCAGAAACCAATTTTCTTACCTGAAGTTAATACTCTGCCATATATGGCCTTATGTAAACATGCCCAACTTAAATCCCCTTCGCCATTTAAATAGCTATTAAACGTATTCCTTAAAGTTTGCATCTGCGTAGCATTAAGGCAGGTGTCTTTAGCTATAGCTTGTAAACTATCTTGTTGGGGTGGCTCAGGGTCATTAGGGTCAGTTCCGCCGTGGGGTGGTACATAACCACCATCTCCATCTTCATCGGGGCAGCTAATTACCACGGTTACGTAATATAGCTCTTGTCTGCAGGTAGTTACAGGTTCACCAGTCATCCCTTCTATAGGGTAAACGGTATTACATAAGGTACGCCAGCGGGGGTCTTCTCTGGTATTGCAGTTCTCTGGAGGCAATACATTCATCAGTTTCTGATTGCGTATGGGGCTGCTTGTTCTCGATACGCCTGGTTTACGCGAACCAACAACTTTACCTTTTTCCATGCTCCAGCCATTTACCAATTCGCCATCCATACTATAAAAGTCTACTACACCTGTAAATTCTTTATAAGCTTTATAATGTAGGTCGTTTAATGGACTTTGTTGTAGGTTATGGCTTTCGCCCGCAACCATTACCATAAAACAACTGTATCTTTTCTTGCTGATAGGATCTTCAAATACCAATAAACGGATTAGACTTCGCTTTTCGTACAATTCTATCTGCTTGGTATCTACTGTTCCTGTTGCTGCAAATATGCGATCGGGATTAGCTATAGCCAATTCATAAACGGTTTGCTTTAGAGTTGTGGTGCTATAGGCTTTGTCCCAAATGGCACTAGTGCTACGAAGCCAGTTAGCTGGTGCTTCTAATAGGTTTAGGTTTTCACTTTTGTTGAACCATTGTTTAACAGGATTGAGTGCTGTAGCGTTTACATTAAAATGATCATTTGGACTAAGAATATCTCTTTTGCAAGAATAGATGCCGATAAAAAGTAAAATGCCAAAGAGGATTAATCGAAAATTAAAATATTTAAAGTGGGGGGGTAAAAAATTTCTTCATAGATTTTCTTTATTAGATGATGTCTAAACTTAAGCTATTCCATAAGGATATACAAATTTTGTGCTAATTTTTTGACAAAAAAAACGCCCTAACCAAAGGATAGAGCGTTTTAAAATTTCTTTAAAGGGATATTAGTTTTTTGTAGTATCGCCAGTTGGTGCAGGAGGAGTAGTTGTTGAAGGAGCTGGTTTAGCTTGTCCGCCACCTAGTGGAGATGGAGTTGCCATTTTATCAACTTGTGCATCAATTTTTGAACCACCAGCACTTACACCAGCGCCAGATTTACCTACAGTGGTAATGGCTAAAGAAACCACTACAATTAAAGTTAACAAAACCCAAGTTCCTTTTTCTAAAACATCGCCTGTACGTTGTACGCCAAACATGTTACTACCCGAACCGCCTGTAGCTAAACCGCCACCTTTTGGGTTTTGGATTAAAACGAATAAGCCTAATGCTACGCAAAAAATAATTAATAAAATGATTAAAAAGGTTACCATGGTATAATATGTTGTTAAATTTTCTTTTCTAAAGATTGAATGAGGTCGGCAAAGTAACGGCTTTTTTCTGGAAATTTCAAACTTAATTTTTCATAAGTGTCTATCGCCTTGTGATAAAGCGTTTGCTCGATATAAATTGCAGCTAAAGTTTCAGAAACGAGGTCGTAATTGTCTTCTGCACTTTTCTTCGCTTTGTTCTCATTATTGATCTGTTCGGCCTTTGGTACCCTAATTTGAGGGTCGTTTTTAATAAAGGAGTCAATAATATCTGTTCCTTTAGGAATAACCTGTTTATTTAAAGGGCCCTTACCAGCCTCATCTGCAACATTAAATGGGGTTTGGATATGGAAAATATGCTCTACATATTGTTGTTGCAATTCATTTGGCTGGGTTACATCAGGCTTTTTCTGCGTAACATAAGGTTGAAAAATCTGGGCGTGCTCCTTACGGGTTTTAGCTAGCCACCATAAAAAAGTATAAGGAAGTTTGTCGTCGTCGTATTTACTTACCGTTTGTGCTTCTGCTTCTAAATTATATTCTTCTGGTTGTAGAACTCCGTTAAATGCTTCATCTTTAGTATTTTCTACAGCTTGTTCTGTGCTAAAGCTTTTTTCAAATGCAAAAAAATCATTCGCTACAATACTTTCTATGGCTAGTTCGTCTGGTAAGTGCTCATTTGCATTTAACGCAGCAACACTATTTTCGGCTTCGTATTCTGTTTGAAAAGCATGGTTATCAATCTCAGCAATTTCATCAAAAGTCTCCTGTTCATCTGCAGTAGCAACAGGTTTTATTACAGGCGCTGTAAACTCAGCAATTTCATCATAAACTTCCTCCTCATCTTTAATTATAGGTTTTGGAGCAGTTGTTACTTCTGTAATTTCATCAAAGATTTCTTCTTCATCAACAATACTTTCTGCTGTTTTTGGAAGAGCTTGTTCAATTGCTGTTGCATTTTCTCTAATTATAGCTACAGTTAAAGTTTCTGGTTGGTACATTACTTGATGCAGCAATGTACTATTGTTATAAAGTGCTGCAGTAGCTAATAAATGATTATGGTTGGCATCAGCTATGCTTGCTTTGGCTAATAATAAGTGTAGAGGCTGATAAAAGGGGTAGGTTTTAACCAAATTGTCCAACATAGCAGTATGCGCTTGCGTTACCGATGACGGTTTGGCAATTAAATCTGCTAATAGTTGTTTGGTTTCTAAATCAAGCTCCATGCCGCTAAGTTAATAATTGAAACTTCAAATTCTTACCATTGTGCAAAAGCACGGTTAAAAATATTTTCAGTTAGCTGTATAGTAACTTTATCAATCAATGCTTTTTCTTGTGCCTGTAAAGTTTGGCCTGCTAAAGAAAAGTCGGTGAAAGCGGTAAATGGTAGTTCAAAACTTTCTTTTTCGTGTCCTTTAATTTTGTTGGTATATTTAACAGAAACCGTAATTGTCATTCTGTTTGCACCAGCAATAGGGCGGGCATTATCTTGTATCGAGATAGGAACAATGGTATAATCTGTAATACGGCCTTCAAAGGTGGCATCAGCTGTACTAGCAGTAATTAAGTTTAACCTACTTTGGGTTCGAACGCGGTCTTTAAAGGCTTCAGTTAAATCGGTTGATAACCGAGGCACTACCAATTGTGCAACGTTTTCAAAGGGCTGAATATATACCGTTTTCATTTCTGGTGGAATAGAAGCACCATTAAATTTATAACCACAGCCGCTGAGCGTGATCACTGCTAAAATGAAAATTAATTTTCTCATGAATGTTTTTTTAAAGATTAAGCTCTTTTATTTTACGGTATAAAGTACGTTCTGATATGCCCAATTCTTGAGCTGCGAATTTTCTTTTTCCCTTATGTTTTTTTAATGCCTTTTTAATCAGGTCTGATTCTTTATCTATTAAGGATAAAGATTCCTCAACTTCTTCTGCATCATGCGCATAATTGTATTCTGTTGGTGCATTTTGCGAAGGATGTTTAATAGTTAAAGTAGGTTCATTGTGATTTGGTAAATCTACATCCTGATATAACTGATTAATATATTGCGTATTATCTGCCATAATGTGCGATGTATTACCGCCATTCTGGATAATTTCTGCAACTAATTTTTTCAGTTCCATCATGTCCTTTTTCATGTCGAACAGTACCTTGTATAAAATATCCCTTTCAGAGAAATCTTCTTTACTGTTCCCATTTAAAGTCATAGGCAAATTACTACCTTGCTCATTTGGTATGTAGTTTAACAAAGCTTGTGCACTTACGTTTCTATCTTTCTCTAGAACGCAGATTTGCTCAGCAATATTTTTCAGCTGACGAACATTTCCTGGCCAACTGTAATTGCTTAAGATTTGAATAGCTTCTGGCTCTAATTGAATGCCTGGGCTGCGGTATTTATCGCTAAAGTCTGCCGAAAATTTACGGAACAATAGATACACATCTTCTTTACGCTCGTGTAATGCGGGAATACGTAAAGGTACTGTATTTAGTCTGTAGTATAAATCTTCACGAAATTTGCCATTTTTTACACGGTTATATACATCTACATTGGTAGCTGCAATAATACGAACATCGGTTTTTTGAACTTTAGATGAACCTACGCGTAAATATTCGCCACTTTCTAAAATACGTAACAAGCGGGCCTGTGTGCCCAAAGGTAATTCTGCTACCTCATCTAAAAAAATAGTACCACCGTTGGCAACCTCAAAGTAACCTTTACGAGCTTCGTGAGCGCCAGTAAAAGAGCCCTTCTCGTGACCAAATAATTCTGAGTCGATTGTACCTTCTGGAATGGCACCACAGTTTACTGCGATAAAAGCACCATGTTTGCGAGTGCTCATCTGGTGGATGATGTGCGAAAATACTTCTTTACCACTACCACTTTCCCCAGTAATTAATACAGACATATCTGTAGGGGCTACTTGTCTGGCTGTATCTATAGCACGGTTTAAAAGTGGCGAGCCACCAATTATACCGAACCTATTTTTAATGTCTTGTATATCCATTTTTCTATTTAGATATGAGTATTGAGATGTGAGATATGAGACCTAGTGCCTTCAACACTCAACCTTTCATTTCTTAAACTTAGTATTCTATTTTTCTTTCCCCCTTTGGGGGTCAGGGGGATTAAACAATTCTCCCAATTAGCGTAGCCGATGTGCAACGTTCTACAAAAACATGGGCATATTGTCCAGGTTTTACAGAATCGGTTACAGGGAAAACAACCATTGCATTTTCATCATTTCTACCTCTGTATTCTTTATCAGATTTTTTAGAGTAGCCTTCAATTAAAACTTTAACCGTTTTGCCTACAAAATCTTCTAAACAAGCTAACGAATCTTCTTGTTGTTTTTTAAAGATTTCTGCGAGTCTGCGGGCTTTTACCTCTTCAGGAATATCATCTTTATATTTACGAGCTGCCAAAGTACCTGGGCGTTCTGAGTAAGAAAAGGTGTAGGCGAAATTGTATCTAGCATAATCCATTATACTCAAAGTATCTTGGTGTTCTTCCTCGGTTTCTGTACAAAATCCCGCAATAATATCCGCCGAGATGGCGCAACCTGGAATAATACGACGGATGGCATCAATTCTGTTCATGTACCATTCACGTGTATAAGTACGATTCATTAAAGCCAAAATTCTACTATTTCCAGATTGAACAGGTAAGTGGATGTAGTTGCAAATGTTATCGTGTTTGGCGATGGTATATAATACTTCGTCGGTAATGTCTTTTGGGTGAGAGGTAGAAAAACGAATACGTAAATCTGGACTAATTGCAGCCACCATTTCTAAAAGTTGGGCAAAGTTCACAGATCCATCGCCTTCTTCTTTTTGTACTAGTTTTTCAGGCAATTCACTTTTATTGCTTAGTGCATCTAATAATGCATCGCCTGTTAAGGTGTTCATTTCGTCTTTTAAATCGTCTATGGTAACCTTCTCCGCTTTAGGTTGGTTCCATTGGTATGAATCTACATTCTGACCCAACAAAGTAACTTCACGATAGCCGTTTTCAAATAGTTCTCTTGATTCTTGAACAATAGAAAAAGGATCTCTACTTCTCTCTCTACCTCTGGTAAAAGGTACTACACAAAAAGAGCACATGTTATCGCAGCCACGCATAATGGTTACAAAAGCAGTAATGCCATTGCTATTTAAACGAACCGGACTAATATCGGCATAAGTTTCTTCGCGAGATAAAATTACGTTTACGGCTTTATGTCCTTCTTCTACCTGACTAATTAGGCCTGGTAAATCTCTATAGGCATCGGGGCCAACAACAACGTCAACTAATTTTTCTTCTTCTAAAAATTTAGCTTTCAAACGTTCGGCCATGCAACCTAAAACGCCAACAATTAATTTTGGATTTCTTCTTTTTTCTACACCAAATTGCGATAGGCGATTACGCACGCGTTGTTCGGCGTTTTCACGGATAGAGCAAGTGTTGATAAAGATGACATCAGCTTGGTGGTAATCTCCAGTGGTTTCAAATCCAGTGTCAGATAAGATAGAAGCCACAATTTCGCTATCTGCAAAATTCATTTGGCAACCATAGCTTTCAATGTACAGTTTCCTGCCGTCGCCTTTTTTTGGAGTCTCAATAACTAGAGCCTCTCCTTGGCGTTCTTCATCGTGTTTCTTATCTGTAAGCTGTAAATCTATCATATCTAAGTTCTGAGTTCTGAGTTGAGTTAAGAGACCAGGTTTCAAACCTGCAAACTCCAAACTTTTAACTCATCTAAATTGGGTTTCAAAAATACAAAATATAATTTATAAATGACAAATTGTCAGCGTCGAAATTCGCTCTCCTTACAATTTTCAAACAAACGATATCAGATATTGGTTATTATGCAAAATCTAAATGATGCCGACAAAAAAACGCAATACAAAGATATTTAAATGGATAGGTGGTATTTTGCTTGCACTTATTATTTTAATAGGTGGGGCTGCACTGTATCTCAGTGCTAAATGGAAACCTTTATTAACTGAGAAAATTAAAGAAGGTGTTTATAATGGATCTGATCATTTGTATCGCATAGATTTTAAAGATATCCATTTAAATTTATTAACTGGAAGTGTGGTACTAGATGGTATTCAGCTTAGTCCAGATACCAATGTTTTTAACCAACTTAAAGCTATCAAAAAAGCACCTACGCATCTATTTAGGATTAAATTGGCGCATCTAAAAGTAAGTAGAGTGGGTATCCTTACCGCCTATTTTGATAAAATGATTAAAATAAATGGGATCGTTTTGGATAATCCATCCATTGATATGATTTACAATAAAGTGCCCAAACAAAAGGATACTGCTAAAATTGAAAAGACCCTTTATGAACAAATTTCTAAATCCTTAAAATCTATTAAAGTGGGCAGCATTAGAATTGTAGATGCCGATTTTGATTACTATAATGGTGCTAAAAAGCTACAAGCAGTAAAACATTTAACCATTAATGTTAGAGACATACTCATCGACTCGTTAGCTCAGTTTGATACAACCAGGGTTTTTCATGCAAAAGATATAGGCTTTAAGCTGAGTGATTACAAATCGGTAACCAAAGATAAAATGTATACTTTAAAGGTAGATACCATTACAGGCTCTATCAGTAGAAGAACGCTAGATATAAAGGGTTTTAAGATGATACCCATGTATCCTGACTTAACATTTAGTAGAAAATACAGTACGCAAAAGGACAGGTATGATTTAAGCTTTAATGCCCTAAATTTTAGTGGGGTTGATTTTATCTCTCTAAATAATGATGGAACTTTACATGCTAAAAAGTTAAAAATTGGCCCTGCAAAAGTGGCCATTTTTATGAACAGGGAATTGCCCCCACCAAATTTTGATAAGGGCAGGAATTATCCTGTTAAGGCTTTGCAACGTTTACCAATCGAAACCATTGTTGATACTTTGAGTTTAAACAAAGTTGATATCGCTTATACGGAATTTAATCCAAAAGTTAGTGAGCGAGGAACACTGAGATTGGAAAATTTAAGCGGAAATATCCTAAACCTAACTAACGACTCTACCCGTTTAGCTAAAAACAACCATGCTAAGGCAGATTTAACCACTTACATTATGGGTAAGGGAAAAATGAATGTCAAGATTGATTTCAATCTCACCTCTAAAGATGCGGCTTTTACTTATGTGGGTAACATTAGTCCGTTTGATATGAGAATATTAAATCCACTTTCCAAATCTTTAGGCCTAGTAGAAATTGAAAGTGGAAATGTAAAAAGGGCATATTTTAATATTTCGGCAAATGAAAGAAGATCACGTGGTGTAGTTACATTTCAGTATACGGATTTAAAAGTAAATCTGTTAAAAGGCAATGAAGACGGCGAGGCAAAAGAGAAAAAAGGGTTGCTATCGTTCTTGGCAAATACCATTTTAATTAAAAACGATAATCCTACTAAAGGGGAGCCTGTTCGATCTGCAAATGTGACTTTTGAACGTGCACCACAGGGCTCTTTCTTTAATTTAATGTGGAAGAGCATTTTTGTAGGGATTAGAGAAACTGTGGGTATTGGAATTGTACCTATGAAACCGATGGAAAAACCAAAATCGAGCAAAAAGGAAGAGCGCCAGAAAAAAAGGGCAGAGCGTAAGGCTGAACGAGAAAAAAATTAGTTTTATGCATCATGTTCATCAGAGGTTTGTAATGCCGATGTGCTTTAAAACTGCAACAACTTTATAGTCTGTAGCGCAGTTGCAGTATTTTAATTAAAGTTTGTCCTGCTATCCGCTTTACTCGTTTCACTCGTGTTCGCTACTATCAGGGCTATAAACATTGCGCTGTGCAAGCAATCCCCTCATAGTTGTCAATCCAGCATAATAGGTAAATTTCAAATTTTATGAATGAAATGCATACGCATTACAGCTATGTGGTAAAAAAATAAAATCCTATATTGGAACACACAAATTATTATCCCGTATGGCTGAAAAGGCACCAAGAAAATTTAAAGTATTGAAATGGATTTTAGGAATTGTTGTTTCCATCGCTATACTTTTGGTTGGTGCATCTTGGTATATTAGCGTAAAGTTTAAACCATTAATAAAAAAAGAATTAAAGGAGCTGGTTACAACTTCTACTCAGGGTTTATACAGTATCGAATTTTCTGATATACATACCAATTTTATTACAGGATCTGCTACTATAAGTGATGTAAATATTTTACCAGATACCAATGTGTACAAAGCATTAATTGTAAATAAAAAAGCACCTAACAATTTATATTACATTAAGCTCAAAAAGCTATCTATAAAGAATTTTAGACCTTTAGCTATTTATTTCGACAAAAAGATAGATATCAGCTTATTGCTTTTTGACAAGCCAGAGGTAACGATGGTAAACAGACATTTCGATTTTAACGACAATAGACCTCCAAGGCCAAGAAAATCACCTTACGATTATATTAAGAAATTATTTAAATCTTTAAGGATTGAAACGGTAGATTTTAAAAATTCGAGGTTTAAATACATAAATAACAATGGCGCTGTACCAGATGTAGACTCTGTTGCTAATTTAAATGTTTCTTTAAAAGATTGGTTAATCGATTCGCTTTCTGCTGAAGATACCACAAGACTTTATTTACTAAAAGATGTAAATCTAAGTGTAAGCAATTATACCTATGCTACACCAGATAGTATGTATCATATTAAGGTAGATCAGTTGAGCTTTAATGCAGCAAGTGGCAAGGTAAATATCGAACAGTTTGGTCTAATACCTCGATACAGTGAAGGAGATTTCGCAAAAATAGCAGGTTATGCTAGAGATCGTTTCCATATTCAGATGAATAAAATCAGCCTAGCTGGTTTAAATTTGCCAGCATATCTTCAAAAGGGTGAATTGATAGCCAATGAAATGAACATCACCGATGGTGGTGTTTTCGTATTTAACAACAATAGCTTCCCTAAATTAGAAAAGGTTAAAACTGGTAGATTTCCTCATCAGTTGTTGCAACAACTTAAAGCGCAATTAACCATCAAAAAAATTAAGTTAAATAATGTTGATATCAGCTATGCCGAGTTCGATAGAGATAGCAAACATAGAGGAGAAATAACCTTTAAAAACACAGCAGGAACTATAATTAATGCCACAAATGCAGCAAAAGTGAAAGCTGTTAATCCCATTATGGAAGCCGATCTGGTAAGTTATGTAATGGAGGAGGGCAAACTAAATGTAAACTTTAAATTTGATCTAAATTCAGCAACAGGAGCTTTTGACTATAAAGGCGCAGTACATAATTTAGATGGCAGAAAGCTAAATAGAATTACCAAACCTTTAGGGATGTTGCAGGTAAATAAAGGCATCATTAAAGAATTGGCATTTGATATTAAAGCAAACCAAGATGTAGCCAAAGGTAAAGTTGATTTTAGATTTAATGATCTGTCTGTGGCTTTATTAAAAAAGGAAGAGGGAAGAGAAAGACTGGTTAAAAAAGGCCTGCTCTCTATTTTAGCAAATGCTTTGGTATTGTATTCTGATAATCCTAGTCCCGATGGTAAATTTACTTCTGCTAAAATTAATTTTCGTAGAGAGCCTACAGCTTCTTTTTTCAGTTTCATTTGGAAAACACTATTTCAGGGGGTGAAGTATAGCGTTGGCGTTACTCCACAAAAAGAAGCAGAAATTAGAGCCCAGGTGGCAAAATTCGAGAAAATGAAAGATGATAGGGATGAGCGAAGATGGAGAAGGCAACAGCGAAAAGATAGAAAATTTCATTAAACAATAAAAGCGCCCTTTAAAGGCGCTTTTATTGCATTATTTTAATAAGTCTGCAGGTACTGGTTTGTTTAGCAGATTTTGATAGTAGAAACGGTATCTTTCTGCACGATCGTGAGCGGATTTAGATGGTCCAAAACCATGACGGCTTCCAGGATAGATCATCAACTCGAAATGTTTATTGGTGTTGGTTAATTTATCAACCAATTGGATAGTGTTTTGTACGTGCACATTATCATCCATATCGCCATGCATAAGGCGTAATAAACCTTTGTATTTATCTACATAAGTTAATACTGATGCCGCTATATATCCTTCTGGATTTTCTTGTGGCGTATCCATAAAGCGTTCTACATAATGCGTATCATATAATTCCCAACTGGTTACAGGAGCACCAGCATAACCGAAATCAAAATCGTCAGCCCCCATTGTTAATGCCAAAGCACTTACATAACCACCATAGCTATGGCCGGTAATTAATAATTTTTTGTTATCTACCCATGTTTGAGACTTTAACCATTTGGCAGCTGTTCCGTAGTCTTTCATTTCCCATTTACCTAAATTACGGTGCATTAAGGCTACACCTTCTTTACCAAATTGGCCCGAAGCACGATGATCTACCGAGATTTGGATAATACCTTCATTTGCCCACCATTGGTTACCTGTTCCTTTCCAGCTATTGCTTACATTGCCTGCATTAGGGCCGCCATAAATACTCATTACTACAGGGTATCTTTTGGTTTTATCAAAATCAGTTGGGTAGGTAATAGTAGCTGGTAATTGATATTTTCCATCTTCTGATGGGATAAAGATCAATTCCGTTTTGCCATAAATGTATTGATCAAAATCATCAGCTTTGCTATCTCCCAACTCTTTAATTACTTTACCGGCGTTGTTTAATAAGGTACGTTTTGGAGGAGTAGCCACATTAGAGTAAGTGGTAATGAAATGTTTGCCATCAGGCGATAATTGAACTTGATGGGTGTATTCTCCAAAAGTTAGTCGCTTAAGGTTTTTACCATTGTAACTAACGCTATATAAATCTGTTCGCGTACCTGCCTCTTTTTTAGCGGTAAAATAAAGTACTTTACTTTTTTCGTCAACATACAGCAAATTGCTTACTTGCCAAGCGCCAGTAGTAATCGGATTAATCAATTTTCCATCTAAAGTATAAAGGTAAAAGTGAGCCCAACCTGTTTTATCGCTCTTAAGAATGTAATGTTTATTGTCTCCAAGATATTCGATACGGCCTCCAAAATCCAGATCTACCCACGAGCTTTGTTTTTCATCATAAATTTCTTTTTTGGCACCTGTTAAAGGATCTACAGAATAAAATTTTAAGTTATCCTGCCCACGGTTTAACCATTGTACCATCATTGTTTTGCCATCGAAGCTCCAATAAGGTTCTCCAAAATATTGGTCATCTTTTTCGTTAAAATCTGCCCAAATTACTTTTCCACCTTCAGTTGGTGCAAAACCTACTTTAACTTCAGGGTTTGGGTCGCCTGCTTTTGGGTAACGTGTTTTTTCTACATAGCCGTGTTGTCCGGTTGATCCATTGATCGGGAACATGGGTACTTTGGTATCATCAAAACGCATAAAGGCCAAATGTTTGCTATCTGGCGACCACCAGAATGCTTTATAGCGTGTTGCTCTTCCTAAAATTTCTTCAAAATACACCCAAGATGAGTAACCATTATAGATTACATCTGTTGCATCTGTAGTGTAACGGATTTCCTTTCCTGTAGCTACTTCAACCGCAAACAAATCGCTATTGCGAGTAAAAGCTACATATTTACCATCAGGAGATAAGGTAGGATTTAATTCTTCATCTGCATTATTGGTTAAACGTTTTGGCGTTTCTTTACCATATTGAATGTATACATCTTTATCCCTAACACTTACATTTACATCACTTTTTGGAGGTGGTGTGTATGGCGTTCTAGCCCCCGTATTGATATCGACAGCATATTGCTTGCGTTCTTTACTATCCATTTCGATATAGTGGGTAGCATCTGCCCAACCCATTACACCATTCATGCTTTTGGTTAAAGATAATTGACCGCCTAATGCCTGGGCTTGGGTTAACCTTTTTTGCTGGGCATTAACACTAGTGCTTAAGCATAAACCTATGGCTAAGCTAAAGAGTAGATTTTTATTCATAGTTTAAGTTTTAGAAGTTGAAATTACAAATTGCGCTGAAACTAAGGTAGATTGTGTTAGTGATGTTACCAAATAGGCATATCATTTTTTAAAAAATATGCCCTACATGTTTTAAGATGTAGGGCATATCGAATATTTGTTTTCTTTAAAAACTCAGGATGAGATTTTATTTCAGATCTGTGAAATCAATTTAATCTCTTTACACGATCCAGTTCCAGCCAAATCTGTCTTCAGCTACACCGTTTCTAATGTCGTTTAGTTCTTTAGCAATGCTAGTAGAAATGGTGCGGTTGCTTACATCATTTAATTTGTGCAATTCACCTTCGTAACCAATTTCGCCAATTTGGGTAACGGTTGCTGCGGTACCTACGGCAAAGGCTTCAGTTAGTTTCCCATTTTTAGCGCCTTCAATAATTTCGGCAACGGTAACTTTTCTTTCTTCAACAGTAATGCCTCTATCTTTTGCTAATGCAATAATGGTATCACGAGTAACACCATTTAAAATGGTCTCGCTAACTGCAGCTGTAATTAATTTACCATCTAAAACAAACATCACGTTAGCAGCACCCGATTCTTCTATCAAAGTATGCGTAGCAGAGTCTGTCCAGATCAATTGATCGAAACCTTCTTTTTGCGCTTCAGCAAATGGATATAAAGAACGAGCATAATTACCAGCAGTTTTGGCATAACCAACACCACCTTCGTTTGCACGCGTATATTTTGTTTCTATTTTAACTTTTAGCGCTTTTGTATAATATGGTCCAGTTGGAGTAGCCAATAGAACGAATTTATAGGTATCACTTGCCTTTACCCCTAAAGACGAATCGGTAGCAAACATTACTGGTCTTAAATATAAAGAGTAGTTTTCTTGAGTTGGTACCCAGCCTTTATCAATATTAATAAGGGCAGAAAGACCTTGCATAAAAATTTCTTCAGGGATAGTTGGCATGGCCATACGGTCTGCAGAAATATTAAAACGCTCAAAATTTTTGTTCGCTCTAAAAATACTGACTTCGCCATTTGGCAGACGATAAGCCTTCATGCCTTCAAAAATTGCTTGTCCGTAATGCAAAGCAGAAATTGCAGGGCTCATCGGAATTGGTCCGTAAGGTAAAATCTGTAAATTCTTCCATTCTCCATCTTCAAAATCGGCCATAAACATATGGTCAGTAAAAATTTTTCCGAATGGGATATCTTGAAATTCTGTTTCAGCTAATCTCGGATTGCTGTTTTCGGTAACCTTAATTTGTAAAGTATCTATCACTGCCTTAAGTATTAAATTTGGGTCAAAAGTACTAAAAAATGCCCTTCAACCCAAATTAATCTTATTTTCGAAGTGTTTGTAATACACTAAGCACCCATCCTTTTCCCCATTCTTCCATTTGTTCTCCTGTCCATAAAAAAGGATAAAAAATTCGTTTTTGGAAACGCGGAGGCAAATATTTCTGCCAGTTGGTTCCGCCAGTTGCGGCAACATCTACAGGATCTTTTTCTAAATAACGCACAGCGGATTTGTAATGAGAAAGTGGCCACTCCACATTCACATATAGATCTAATTTTCTTAATTCTTCGGCCAGTTGGCTCACATCTTCGCCTTTTGCTACTAATTGATGATACAATGCTGAAAAGTTGGTGTGCTCGCGTTCTTTAGCTAAGGCTAAAAACTGAGCAGCGTATTTTTTGATAAATTGTTTTAAGGTTAAAGTCTGCTTTCCACTTGATAGTTCTGTTGCGCCAAATTTCCAGTAAATGTATTCGAATTTTTCTTCTATAGTTGCATTGCTCAATTCCTCACGTTTACTTTTATCTACCAGTTGGGTAAAGTCTGTGGCGCTGATTTCTATCATTCTATATTGCCCAGATTGGAAACCACTTGCGGGTAATAATGACATGCGGAACTTTAAGAATTGCTCTTTTTCCATACCATTTACCATTACCTCGAATGAGGTAGTTAAGGCATTAAAGTAAGCATTAATTCTTTTCACACGTTCAGTGAAAAACTGTGCAGTTAAATTCTCGTGGTTTGCAATTTGCCTACATTCGTGTAAAGAAAGTTTAAAGTACAATTCCGTAATCTGGTGGTACATGATGAAAATCTCCTCATCAGGGAAAGGTGTTTTTGGGCTCTGTAAACTTAATAAAGTATCTAAGTGGATATAATCCCAATAGGTTAAAAAATCGGCATATAATAAGCCATCTAAGTAGGAGGCCATATCTTGGCCCATTGCTTCATACTTTTCTTGAAGCTTGTTTATTTTGTCTTTTATGTCTGGTGTAAAATCCATAAAAATTATTGATTAGTGATAATGAAATTGGTTACAAAGATTTGCAACAGTAATTATTTTACTAATCGATTAATTAGCTGGGTTTATCTATGATAAGCGTAAAGTTAGTAACCTGTATGGAAAATGAATACTTCAATTTAATCTTTATTTAACCTTATCATTTAGCTTTTCGTCATCCTGAATTTATTTTACTTCGTAGCTTTCCACTTCGCTACAGGTCAGGATCTGTTTAGTAGGCTGATGCTGATCCCGAACGTTTGGGACAGCATGACGGATGTAAATATTAATACAACACCCTAAATTTAATCGTATTTTCGATCTTTTTTAGCGATTTAAATAATTGTTTATCATACTCTGCATTGATATCTGTAATGGCGTAACCTAAAGTAGAATTTGTCATCAAAAATTGCCCAACAATGTTGATGTTGTGTTTTGCAAAAATGGTATTGATTTGCGCCATAATCCCTGGCACATTTTTATGGATATGAATTAAGCGATGCGATTTATCAATAGCTGGTAGCTGCAAATTAGGGAAGTTACTGCTCATATAAGTTGTTCCTTTATTCATAAAATCGATTACACGTTTAGGAATAAAAGAGGCACTACGTGGATTGCTTTTTGGATCGTCGAAAACTACAATACCCATATCCGTACAGGTTTGAAAAGAGAATTTGTTTTTAGCACTTCCCAAATAACCAATGGTTTTAAGTTTAACCGCACGCTCTAATTTTTCTTTGTCAATTTTTTCTCCGTCACCCAATAAAATCATACCCACATCTGCAACATATTTTTCTTCAAAAGCAGTTTTATGGCGAATAGAAAATCCATCTTTTTTAAGCAATGATATCGTTTCCTCAGGCACATTGCCAATTACCAAACAAAGGATTCTGTTTTTTGGATAAGATATTGCCCTCGGCAAATTATTTACATACAAAAATTCATCAAAACTTGGCGTAACATGATCTGCTTTTGAAACGATGCTTTCTCTGGCAATATTTTCGGTAAAGGCGAAAAACTTTTTAATCAATCCACTTTCGCGAAGTTGATAATCTGAATAACCATCGCCAATGCCATATAACTCACCTTCTAAAGCCATTTGGCGAATTAATTTTACTTTTCCGCCCTCTTCACTTAGCGGGTTTGCATGATCGTAATCGATGATTTTTCCATCACCTGTGGTTACAAAAGTGTTGGCGTAAATATTCTCTTTTTTAATATGGTACTGACTTACAACTGGCGTAATAAACTCTTTAAAACCACCTGAAACAATTAAAACTTCATCGGCGTGTTTTTTAAAGAAGGCTGCATTTCGAGAAAATGAAGCAGAAACTTTTTTCTTTAAACGCGTAATCAATTGCTTTAAATGAGCTTCATTAGCTTCAAGTAACTGTACACGTTTGGCCAAACTTTCAGAAAAGGAAAGTTTACCCTCCATCGCTAAATTGGTGTAATCTTCAATTTTTTTAAAGATGGCTTCCTTATCAGGATGTTTGTTTAAAGAAATTCTTGCCAGTTCATCTAAAGCTTCTACCTGAGTAAAAGTACTATCGAAATCAATAATGTAATAGTTTTGTGGTTTCATTAGCGTTATTTCAAAGCTTCGCATACTTCGGCTATGCTTTGTTTAAGAGGTTTAAATTCAAATTCGATTGCGTTTTTAATTTTGCTATTGCTGTAATAACTTAAGTTAAAACTACTACGGGCAGCATCTTTTGTTAATGCCGGTGCTTTGCCAGTAAATATGGATGCTAATTTTGCTGCTCTCCAAGCAATGCCCAACATCCAAGGTTTTGCTTCGGTACTTGGTCTTTTAATGCCAAAACCATCGGCAATTTCGGCAAAAAAATCTTTATAGTTTAAATTATCAGCTGATAGCGTAAATCTCTCTCCACTAATTTCGCTGTTCATTAACAATATCATGGCTTTCGCAACATCTTCTACATCTACAATACCTGTGGCACCATCCGTATAAAACTTCATGCCATCTTTTACCAATTTAAAAATGGCACCGCTGCCAGTAAAACCAGCATTTTTACCAATTATTACTGCCGGATTTACAATCACAGCTTCTAAACCTTCTGCTATGCCACGCCAAACTTCCATTTCACCCTCGTATTTAGAGATGGCGTACGAATGGACATTTGCGTTGTATTCCCAAAAATCTTTTTCTGTAATCTGTTCGCCTTTTTTGGCATCGCCCAGAGCAGCAATAGAACTCACATGCAACAACCTAACGTTGCGATCTGTACAAAGATTTACAATATTAGAAGTGCCTTCGATGTTAATTTTTAAAAGTTTTTTCTTGTCTTTTGGGTCGAAAGAAATAAAGGCGGCACAATGATAAACTTGGGTAACACCATCAAAAGCATCTTCCAAATCTTCTGGTTCGTTAATATCTGCAACAAACCATTCAACTAGTGAGTGATCTTTTATTAACTCAGGGATTTTAGATGTATTTCTTTTTAACGCCCTAACCTTTACATTTTGAGCAGTTAACTGATGAATTAATTCTGCTCCTAAAAATCCAGTAGCGCCCGTTACCAATATCATTTGCTTTTTTTTAGGTAGTGTCCGCCCAAAAATAGATATTTGATGCCAACATTTATATCGCTTTATGTCTTTATCCGATTTTTTTTCGCCAATTAACCCAGAAAAGTTTAGTCCTAAGCAAGGATTTTTAACTAGTCAGCTAGGTTTAAAGGCTAGTTTTTTTACAGATCGTTTTCCAGAATTAGAAGAAAAACAATACGATATTGCCATTTTTGGCGTAAACGACGATCGAGGGGCTGTAAACAACGAGGGCTGTTCTTTAGGTGCTGATCATTTTCGCGAACAGTTTTATGCTTTAAATGAAGGTGCATTTACAAGCAAAGTTATCGACTTAGGGAATATCAAAGCAGGTAGAAAAGTTTCTGATACTTACTTTGCCGTTAAAACTGCAGTTGCGGAATTGGTTAAGCTGAATATCTTACCAGTTATTATTGGTGGCGGCCAAGACATTACTTATGCACAATACATGGCTTACGAAAATCTAGAGCAAAAGGTAGATTTGGTGGTAATTGATTCTAAATTCGATCTTGACGAAGATGGGGAAGAAGGTGTGGATACCACGTCAAATTCGTATTTAAGTAAGGTTTTTTTACACCAGCCAAATTACCTGTTCAACTATAGCAATATTGGCTATCAAACTTATTTTGTAAATCAGGATAGTTTGAAAGTGATGGATAAGCTTTATTTTGATGTACATCGTTTGGGCGAATTTTTGCCAGATATTACCTTAACAGAACCTATACTTCGCAATGCGAACATGATCAGTTTTGATATGGGAGCGATACGATCTGGTGATGCAAGTGCGAATGCAAACGCTGGTCCTAATGGTTTTTATGGCGAAGATGCCTGTAGAATTACCCGTTATGCAGGTATGAATGATAAATTAACCTCTATTGGTTTTTACGAATTTAATCCAGCGTATGATAAAAATGGGCAGACTGCTATGCTGTTAGCGCAGATGGTTTGGTATTTTATTGATGGATTTTACAATCGTAAACAAGATTTTCCGCTTACACCAAAATCTCAATATATTATTTACAGAGCTAGTTTAAAGGACGGTTCTGGCGAAATGAACTTTGTAAAAAGTAAACGTTCTGATCGTTGGTGGATGCAGGTACCATATCCTTCTGGTATTTCTAAAAATGAAAGATACCATTTGGTGCCTTGCCGCTACGATGATTACAATATTGCAGTTAATGGCGAAATGCCAGATTTGTGGTGGAGAACTTATCAGAAACTTTCTTAATTTTTTGAAGCCCAAAACCTGTATAAATAGCTTAGGTTCTATCCCGCCAATGCTGCAATTTTTGGTTCATGGCAGTACATTATTCAAGTAATTGCAACCAAAATATTTCCGCGTATGTCGGGGCTAATTAATTTGGGCAATATGCTTTTTTTGCACCAACCATTGTGCCTAAACCCGATAGCGCCAAATAGCCCCGCAAAACTGCACAAACTATCAATTTTATTACTTTACCAAGGGCTATGGGCAATAGCGGGACTAAATTTTCCGAAACGAAATTGCTTTCATTTTCAAAAAATATAATACGGCTAGAACATGCTAATTTTACAATTGCCTATAGAAAAACAAGGTATGATTTTGCTAATTTTGAAAAATCATTTTATAACTGAAAAACAATTTTTACATGAAGAAAATACTTTTGTCTGCAGCATTGTTGCTTCCATTAGCAGCAATGGCACAGCAACCATTTACCATAAAAGGTGATATTAAAAGTTTAAAAAACGGAGATAAGATCTATCTAGTTTACGCAGAAAATGGTCAGCGTATAACAGATTCTACTATCGTGGCAAATGGCACATTCGAATTTAAAGGTGCCGCAACAGATCCTTCTGGTGGAAACATTTTTAAAAAAATTAACCCATATGTAAGAGGTACTGATACTCGTTTTATGGATTTTACTTCATTATATATCGAACCAGGCAACATTGTAATTAAATCTGCAGATTCAGTTAAGTCAGCAATCGTATCGGGCACAAGTACCAATAATGATAATGCTAAACTTTCTGCGAAATTAAAGGTCTTTAACGATCAGATGGAGGCGTTAAATAATGAATATACTAAACTGAGCCCAGAACAAATGCAAGATCCTACTTTGGTAACGAAGCTTAGGGAAAAAGCAATGAAAATTGCGGCAGAAATGACACCGGTTAGTTTAGCTTTTGCAAAAGAAAACCCAAAATCATTTGTAAGTTTAATGACATTGGCACAACTATCCGGCAATGCTGAAGTAGTTGGAGAAGTTGCTATTGCATTTGAAGGTTTAAGTCCTGAATTAAAATCAAGCCCTATGGGGAAAAGAATAGATGCGGTTTTAGAAGGAGAGAAAAAGACCAGAATTGGTACAGTAACAGATTTTACACAGAACGATCAAAATGGCAAACCTGTTAAGCTATCAGATTTTAAGGGTAAATATGTATTGGTAGATTTTTGGGCATCGTGGTGTGGCCCATGCCGTAACGAAAACCCAAATGTAGTAAGTGCTTTTAATAAATATAAAGATAAAAACTTTACAGTTTTAGGCGTTTCGTTAGATAAACCTGGAGAAAGACAACAATGGCTAGATGCAATCGCAGAAGATAAATTAACGTGGACTCATGTTTCTGATTTAAAACACTGGCAAAATGAGGTTTCTAGAGGTTATGGTGTAGAAAGCATTCCATTTAATTTTTTGGTAGACCCAACAGGTAAAATTATTGCCAAAAACTTGCGTGAAGAAGCACTGCAAACTAAACTAGCAGAATTATTAGAAGGAAAGACAAATTAAGTAAGAATTAACCTATTCAAAATCTACCCTCAAAATTTAATTGTTTTGAGGGTTTTTTAATGCGAAGCGCTCATAGTTGTGAAAATTTAATGAATATCATCCAAAATTTTAAACGATTTTACAATAACTTGTTAAAAATGATGGTTTTGTTTATTATTTTTGATAAAAATACCCCTAACCCTAAAATAATGAAAAAATTAATTTTATCTGCTATTTGCCTATTACCACTAGGTTTAATGGCACAAGATGCCTTTACTGTTAAAGGTAAAGTTGGTAAGTTAAATGCACCAGCAAAAGCATTTATTCAATATAGAGAAGGAAGTAACAATGTAATAGATTCAGCAGCAATAGTTAATGGCGCATTTGAATTTAAAGGAAAAGCTGCGCTTCCAATTGCTGCAAGTATTAGAATTAAACATGATGCTACTCCTGCGGATCCAGATCCTAAAAAGCGTAAACCTGCTGATTCTTTCCCTTTCTATTTAGATAAAACGGTAACATTTAATGCTACGGATTCTATTAAATATGCAAAAGTAACTGGCTCTAAAGTTAATGATGATAACGAGCGATTTAAAGCTTTATTTAAAAAGATGGATGCTGAAGTTGCTGTTTTAATGCAAGAATATAATAATTACACAACTGAGCAGAAAAAGGATACGGTTTTCATGAAGCCTTTTATGGCTAAGTACACAGCAGCAAGTAAGGATAGAGAGCCATTAACCAAAAAGTTTGCCGAAGAAAATTTGAATTCTTTTATTGGACTTGTTGCTTTCAGATCATCAATGGGTTATGATATAGATCCAAAAATTGTTGAACCACAGTTTTTGAAGTACGCTGCAGAAGCAAGAGCGACTACAGTTGGTAAATACATAGCAGATGCTATAGCGGGGGCTAAAAAAACTCAACTTGGACTAACCGTAGATTTTACTCAGAATGATCCAGATGGCAAACCTGTTAAACTTTCAGACTTTAAAGGCAAGTATGTTTTGGTTGATTTTTGGGCATCATGGTGTGGTCCTTGTCGTGCAGAAAACCCTAATGTGGTTACTGCATTTAACAAGTACAAAGATAAAAATTTCACCGTTTTAGGCGTTTCTTTGGATGGTGGCAATACTAGAACAACAAAAGAGGCATGGCTAAAAGCAGTTGCTGACGATGGATTGACTTGGACACATGTTTCTGACCTAAAAGGATGGGATAATGAAGTTTCTAAAAGTTACGGCGTAGGTGCTATTCCATTCAACTTTATGGTAGATCCTACAGGTAAAATTGTTGCTAGAAACATTACTGGTGAAGATCTGCAGAAAAAACTAGATGAGTTATTAGGTGCAAAAAGTAAATAATTTAAACTCAAATAAACAACAAAGGCTCGATAATTTATCGAGCCTTTGTTGTTATAAATAACGCATTAGATATCTCCTATCGTCGATATGACGATTTATGTATTACATCAAATCGAACCCGATATCTTCTCTAAAATATTTGCCGTCAAAATAAATTCTGCCTGCATCTGCCGTAGCACATTGTAAAGCGGTAAATTGATCGTCTTGCAGACTTGTAATGGCTAATACTCTTCCACCATTGGTTTTAACTACACCACCTTCTAAATTAGTGCCGGCATGGAATGCGAAAGAATCACGGATATTGTCTAAACCAGCAATGGCTTTTCCTTTTTCGTAATCTCCCGGATAACCACCAGCAACCAGCATTACAGTAGCTGCATTTTTATTGCTAATTGTTAACTGATAATTGCCTAATTTTTTATCCGCACATGCTTTAAATAATTCTACCAGATCGTTCTCTATTCTTGGAATAACACTTTCCGTTTCCGGATCGCCCATGCGGCAATTGTATTCAATAACATAAGGTTTATCGCCAACTTTAATTAAACCGAAAAAGATAAAACCTGTATAGTCTATATTGTCTTTTAGCAAACCATCAATTGTAGGCTGGATAATTTCATTTTTAACTTGAGGCATAAAAGCTTCATCTGCAAAAGGGACTGGAGAAACAGAGCCCATTCCGCCAGTATTTAAGCCAGTATCGCCTTGGCCAATTCTTTTGTAATCTTTCGCCTCTGGTAAAATCACATAATCTGTTCCATCGCTCAATACAAATACCGAAAGTTCAATTCCAGTTAAAAATTCTTCAATCACAACTGTACTGCCTGCATTACCAAATTTACCGCCCAACATTAATTTAAGCTCTTCTTGAGCTTCTACCACATTGTCTAAAATAAGCACACCTTTACCAGCAGCCAAGCCATCAGCTTTTAAAACAATTGGTGTGGCATGATTGGCTAAATAAGCTAAACCTTCTGCTAGGTTTTCATTGGTAAAAGATTTGGATGCAGCAGTAGGAATGCCATGGCGTTCCATAAATTGTTTAGAGAAGTCTTTACTGCCTTCCAAGATAGCGCCTTCTTTTTTTGGTCCAATAACAGGGATGTGTGCTAAAGAAGCATCGTTAACAAAAAAATCATGAATACCATTTACCAAAGGCTCTTCTGGGCCAACCACCAAGAGTTCAATTCCTTCTTTTAAAGCGAAAGCTTTTACTGCCTCAAAATCATTTGCATTGATGTTTACATTTTTGCCATAAGCACTAGTGCCAGCATTTCCGGGTGCGATAAAAAGTTTTGAGCATTGAGCAGATTGGCTCATTTTCCAAGCAAAAGCGCATTCTCTTCCGCCAGAACCTAACAATAGAATATTCATGGAAGCAAAGATAATAATATGATTGACACCGATAAAAATGATTTCACAGATTAATAGGCTTGGCTAAATATTTCTATTGTTAAAATTATCGCGTTGTTGCTTAAAGCTTCTAATTCTATTTTATTGGTATCCCATAAGGCTAAGCCATCTTTTTCATGTAATAGACGACCATCAACCTCAAAAGCACCACTAATTACAAAAGCATAAAAAGTAGATGTAAAACTTAAATGAACTGTGGCTTCTTTTCTGCCATCGAAACGACCGATGCTAAACTTAAATGGTAATGAATTGGCATTTACCTTTAAAAGTTCGTTGCCTTTTGTTAGATCGAAACGAAAAAACTGAGGTGTATTTGGTGCTATCTCATCAGCTTTTAAACAAATACATAGGTAGTTTACAACATCGTTCTTAAATGGATTGGTTAACCTTACTCTTGTGCCATTCTCAGCAAAAACAATCAATGCTTCTTCAACATCAATATCGGTTTCATTGTCTTTATCATCTGCATAGTTTACAGCTCCGGTAATGGGCAATACAAATACATAGCTATCTTTCGCTATCTCAAATGCTGTTCTTTGCCAACCCGCTAAATGATCATCATTTAATAAATAGAGCCGATCAATGGCAGTTTTGTTTACATCGTTAAAATCCTCAAAATTAAAAGTGCTCCATCTTTTTAATTGATGGGTTTGCTTTACGCCACGTTGGTCTGCCAAAAAGATTTTGCCTTGTGCTACAGATTTCATCATTTTATGGAGTGGATAGTTAAAAATGGTTGTATGGTAAAAAGATCTGTAAAGTTATCTTCTGTTTCTTTAATTGGAGAGGTTAACAAAAACGATGCAATCGTATCATGCCAAATTAGGGGTTCGCTATAGAAACTAACGGCAACTACATGTTTTGCTATGTTTTTAAGATCTGAGTTAATGATTTCGAATTTAAACTGCTTAAAATTTAGAAATAGCTTGCCAATGTTGTTGGTAATATCTGGCACAACAGCATTTAATTGCCTTAAATAATTAATAATAGCACCACTAACTAAAAAATGCAATTTTTCAGCACCTTTTATATGTTGGATCAACTCAGCAAAAGTGTGGTGTTTTTGTCCTTGATCATAAAGTTGGGCTTGCATTTTAAGCTCTCTGTAAGAATCCTCAAACACCAGTTTTTCCCAGGCTTTGGTGCTATTAATATCTATAATTTTTCTATAACACAGGGTGATGATGCGTTTCTCCATTGTACACTAATTAAGCTGGAACGCTGATTTGCATGTTTAAAACAAAACCTGCTGTAGTAGAGCCTGTAACTGATGCAATTTCGATCCCAGAGGTATCATCACTAAAAACGTTATCATTTTTATTATAGGTATAACCAGACATGCCCTTGCTGTAACCATTTACTGCTGCAACTGCTGTGCCCGTACCTTCTGGGAATGCAATTTGTGTTACTTTTAAAGATTTACCCGCCGCATTATACACATGCACATGAATGTGTGTAGCTCTGCCACTGTACCAACCCGGAAAAATAGAAGTAAATGTTACTAATCCATTGGCATCAGTAGTTTGCCTGCCTCTTAAAAAATGAACAGCTTGGTAGTTGGTAGATTGCATACCACTTCCACCATATTCAGAATAGTTTCCTTCTGCATCGCAATGCCAAATATCTACTATGGCGTTGGCTAAAGGATTACAGTTGTTGTTGCTATTACCAATTACAATTTTAGCTATTAGTTTATGTCCACTTTTCCCATCGGTAATATCGCTGCGCACATAAGATGCAGGCAAATGGGTAGGGAAGGGGCCTTCAGTTTCTGTAGGGGCAACCGTACAGGATGTAGTAGAAGAACCACCCGTTGGCGTAGTAGTAGTGCCAGTTACACTTACATCTTCGCCTTTTTTGCAGGCATCAATTATTAATGGGGTGGAAATTGCTCCGATAACCAAGCTCCTTAAAAAGTTTTTTCTTTCCATAATTTCGGCGAATTAGATTTGCTAAATTCTTAATCAAAACTATTTCTAATCATTTCTTTTTACCAAAATGTATCGGTAAATAGGTATAATGTATCGCCAAATAGTCTTATAAAAACGTTATTTCCCAATCAAATTTCTATTTGTAAAAGATTAGGATTAGCTTTGCCGCTAGAATGAACTAGCCATGTGCCAAATAGCATATACTATTACATGGCGTACTCCATCTAACAATTAAAAACAATAAAATCTTTAGATGAAACACATTGTTACCTTATCTCTTGTATTTTTTAGCTTAACACATCTTGCAAAAGCAGAGCGTGTTGAGGGCTTAAGAATTATATCTGAGCGCTATTGTAACAAGCAACAAGTTTCTGTACAGACGGTTACTCAAGATCCTAATCAGGAGAATGATTGCCAAAGTCCTTTCTTTTTATCTTATAGCGAACTAGCTATAATTGGTGCCGAACCTCAAATTAAAGCTTTAAAATATAAAGCTGATAATCAGGTTATCGCCGATTTAACGATTAGAAAAAAGCCTAAAAACAACAGCCCTTAATTACTTTCTTCACTCCCTTTTCTTTAGGAAGAATTGAGTTTAACTCATGTAACTGCCAAGTTGACTTAGCGTTAGGCAATGGCTTGGTTGTTGTAACTCGATTTAAAAGTTTCAAAAAATGATAGAAATAATGATTAAATTCTTTAATAAGGAATTTGTCAACCTTCCAACATTTCAACTTTATAACAATAAAAACAATTTAACAATTAACAATAAAAAAACATGTTAGGATTTTTAGCCAAGATATTTGGAAGCAAATCAGAGAGAGATATTAAGGCGCTACAGCCCTTGGTGCAACAAGTAAATGAAGAATACTCAAAACTATCGTCATTAAGTAATGATGATATAAGAAATAAAACGATAGAATTTAAAGCAACAATTGCTGAAGCTTTAGCTGAAATTGATGCTAAAATTGCAGAAACTAAAAGTAATGCAGAAAGCCAAGAATTATCATTACAAGAAAAAACAGCTTTGTATGATGAGGTTGATGCTTTAGGTAAAGAAAGAGACGTAGAACTTGAAAAAGTTTTAACGCAAATTATGCCAGCTGCTTTTGCAGTAGTTAAAGAAACTTCTCGTCGTTTAAGTGAAAACGAAACTTTAGAGGTTACTGCAACCCAATTTGATAGAGATTATGCGGCTCGTAAAAGCAATGTAAAAATTGTTGGCGATAAAGCATTTTGGGCAAATAAATGGGATGCTGCTGGTACCGAAGTTTCATGGAACATGGTGCATTACGATGTGCAGTTGATTGGTGGTATGGTTTTACACGGTGGTAAAATAGCCGAGATGGCAACAGGTGAGGGTAAAACATTGGTAAGTACATTACCTGCTTACTTAAATGCCTTAGCTGGTCAAGGTGTACACATTGTAACCGTGAATGATTACTTAGCCCGTCGTGATAGCGAGTGGAATGGTCCTCTTTTTGAGTTCCATGGTTTAAAGGTTGACTGTATAGATAAACACGAACCAAACTCGCAAGCACGTAGAGATGCGTATTTAGCAGATATTACTTACGGTACCAATAACGAATTTGGTTTCGATTACCTGCGTGACAATATGTCTCAAACTCCAGATCAGTTGGTACAGCGTAAATTGCATTTTGCCATGGTAGATGAGGTCGATTCAGTTCTAATTGATGATGCACGTACACCATTAATTATTTCTGGTCCGGTTCCTTTTGGAGATCAGCACGAATTTCACGAATTAAAACCTCGTATAGAGCGTTTGGTTAATGCACAGAAAACATACGTTTCTCAAGCATTAAATGAAGCAAAAAAACTAATCAACGATGGTAAAACCGGAACCGAAGAAGGTGAAGGTGGTTTAGCGTTATTACGTGCACACCGTGGTTTACCAAAAAGTAAAGCATTAATTAAGTTTTTAAGCGAAGGTAGTGTTAGACAAACCTTACTTAAAACCGAGAACCATTACATGGCAGATCAATCTAAGAATATGCCTAAGGTTGATGCAGAATTGTTCTTTTATATTGATGAGAAAAACAATCAGGTAGAACTAACAGAAAAAGGTATCGAATTAATTACCCAACAGGGCGAAGATGCTAGTTTCTTTGTATTGCCAGATGTAGGTACAGCAATTGCAGAAATAGAAAAATCTAGCTTAACTAGCGAAGAGAAGATTGCTCAAAAAGATGCTTTAATGCGTGATTATTCTGTAAAAGCAGAACGCATCCACTCGGTTAACCAGTTATTAAAAGCATATACTTTATTCGAAATCGATGTAGAATATATCATTGATGAAGGTAAAATTAAAATTGTAGATGAGCAGACGGGCCGTATCATGGACGGTCGTCGTTATTCTGATGGTTTGCACCAGGCAATTGAGGCAAAAGAAAATGTAAAGGTAGAAGATGCAACACAAACTTATGCTACGGTAACCTTACAAAACTTCTTCCGTATGTACCACAAGCTTTGCGGGATGACGGGTACTGCAACTACAGAGGCAGGCGAGTTTTGGTCTATCTATAAGTTGGATGTGGTAGAAATACCAACCAACCGTGGAATGGCAAGGTTAGATCATCAAGATTATGTTTACCGAACCATTAGAGAGAAATATAATGCTGTTGCAGAAGAAATCGTAAAATTAACACAAGCAGGTCGTCCGGTATTAGTAGGTACAACCTCTGTTGAGATTTCGGAATTGCTAAGCCGTATGTTGAAGTTACGTGGCATTAAGCACAATGTGTTAAATGCGAAAATGCACCAAAAAGAGGCAGACATTGTAGCAGAAGCAGGTATTGCTGGTACAGTAACCATTGCAACCAACATGGCTGGCCGTGGTACAGATATTAAATTAGGCCCAGGCGTTAAAGAAGCTGGAGGTTTAGCAATTGTAGGTACTGAGCGTCACGAATCTCGTCGTGTAGATAGGCAGTTACGTGGTCGTGCAGGTCGTCAGGGAGATCCAGGTACATCTCAATTTTTTGTATCATTAGAAGATAACCTGATGCGTTTGTTCGGTTCAGAACGTATTTCTAATATCATGGTTAAAATGGGTATCGAAGATGGTGAAGTAATTCAACACTCTATGATTACCAACTCTATTGAGCGTGCTCAGAAAAAAGTAGAAGAAAATAACTTTGGTGTGCGTAAACGTTTGTTAGAATACGATGATGTGATGAACTCACAACGTACAGTTATTTATGCTAAACGTAAAAATGCGCTATTTGGCGATCGTTTAGATGTAGATATGAGCAACATGGTATTTGACGTTGCTGAAGATATTGTAACTGAATATAAAGAAGACGCTAATTTTGAAGGATTTAGATTAGAAGTAATTAAAAACTTCTCTTCAGATACCGCAATTACTGAACAAGAATTTAACTCGAAAAATATCCACACTTTAACAGATATTTTGTTTCAAGAGGTTACGGCATTCTATACCCGTAAGTCTGATACTATTATGGCACAGGCGGTACCTGTTTTGAAACAAGTTTTTGAAGAACGTGGAGAATATGTAGAACAAGTGATTGTGCCATTTACGGATGGTATGCGCCATATCCAAGTGCCGGTTGATTTGAAAAAGGCAATTGCCAATAACGGACGAGAAGTAACTAAAGCATTCGAAAAAACAATTATCCTTGCTTTAATTGACGACAGTTGGAAAGAGCATTTACGTGAAATGGACGAGTTAAAACAGTCTGTACAGAATGCAGTTTATGAGCAAAAAGACCCTTTAATTATCTATAAAATGGAAGCTTTTAACTTGTTTAAAGGCATGCTAAATATTGTAAATAAAGAAGTTGTTAGTTTCTTGTACAAAGGTGGTATACCGGTTCAACAAGATGCTGACGAGGTTAGAGAAGTTCAAGCTCCAAAACGTGAGGTTAATAAATTAAAAACTTCAAAACCAGAATATACTTCATCTAGTACTGGTGTTGATATGCCAATGGAAGACACTAGAGAATTGGCTCCTCAACAGCCAATTCGTAAAGAAGTTACTGTTGGCCGTAACGAGCCATGCCCATGTGGAAGTGGTAAAAAGTTTAAAAATTGCCATGGTGCAAATGCATAATTTGTAATACCAGATAAGAATGCCGAATTTTGCAAAAAGTTCGGCATTCTTTTTATACCATTTCTTCGTCGGCAATCTTTTTAAAATTATGATGAGAATATATTTATTGTTTATTTTTTTATGCTGCACACAACTATCTTTTGCTCAAACAAGAGGAGAGGTAGTAGTAGTTAAAGACCCACTAATTGATAGTTTAATTGCTAAAAGGATTGAGCTGAATAAAAAAACTGCAACTACCACCAATCCAACCGGGCCTGTTGTATTTAATGGAATGGGCTATAGGGTACAAACATTTTACGGATCTGATAGAAAGCAGGCTTTTAGCGAACAAAGCAGATTTAGAGCAGCCTATCCTCAAATACGAACATATATTACCTACAAAGAACCCAACTACTATTTACGGGTTGGTGATTTTAGAACCAGAATGGAGGCACAAAACTTTCTAAATGAATTAAAACCCAATTTCCCTACATTGTTTATTTACAGGGAAAAGATCAATGCGCCAATTTTGGAAATTGACAAATAAGGAAGCATTGTTAACCATCCGTTTTTGAGTGATTGATAAAAGGATTTCAAACGTTCAACATTACAACAACACAAGCAATGAAACAAAAAATACAAGAATTAGCAAGCAAAATATATGATGATGTTGTTGGCTATCGTCATCATATCCATGCCAATCCGGAGCTTTCATTTAAAGAATTTCAAACTTCATTATTTATCAAAGAGAAGTTAACGGCTTGGGGAATTGAATTTGTAGACATGGCAAATACAGGTGTAGTTGGCTTAATTAAAGGAGCAATTCCATCAGACCAGGTTATTGCTTTGCGTGCCGATATGGATGCCCTGCCCATACACGAAGCTAATGACAAGCCTTACAAATCTAAAAATAATGGTGTAATGCATGCCTGTGGTCATGATGTACACAGCTCATCCCTTTTAGGTACGGCATATATTTTAAGCCAATTAAAGGAGGAGTTTGCAGGGACGATAAAATTGGTATTTCAACCCGCAGAAGAGTTATTACCTGGTGGCGCAAGTATCATGATTAAGGAAGGGGTATTAGAAAATCCAAAGCCAAATGCCATAGTTGGGCAACATGTAATGCCAATGATTGAAACCGGAAAAGTAGGTTTTCGTTCGGGTATTTACATGGCATCAACCGATGAATTATACGTAACTGTAACCGGAAAAGGTGGACATGGCGCACAACCACACCAAAATATCGATCCCGTATTAATTACTGCACATATTATAGTAGCATTACAGCAGATTGTTAGCCGTAACGCTGATCCACGTCTACCTTCTGTACTTTCTTTTGGAAAAGTAAATGCAAATGGTGCAACTAACATTATTCCTAACGAAGTTAAACTAGAAGGAACTTTTAGAACTTTAAACGAAGAGTGGAGAAACGAAGCACACAAACTAATGAAAAAAATGGCTGGAGGCATTGCCGAAAGTATGGGCGGTAGTTGCGATTTTGATATCCACAGAGGTTATCCTTTTTTAATTAATGAAGAAAAACTAACAGCTAATGCCCGCACATTTGCCCAAGATTATCTAGGTGCAGAGAATGTGATCGATTTAGATATTTGGATGGCTGCAGAGGATTTTGCTTATTATTCTCAAGTTACTGATGCTTGTTTTTATCGTTTAGGGACAGGTAATGCCGCAAAAGGAACCACCTATTCTGTACATACACCTAACTTTGATATTGATGAAGATGCCTTGAGAACTTCCACGGGTTTAATGGCTTACATTGCCCTAAAGCAATTAGGAAATTAAACAGAGGAAAAATGGAATATGTAAGCGTTAAAATGGACCTTAAATTTTAATCTTACATTTCTCAATTCAATCGAGGCAAGATATTTGTGTTTAATATTTAATGAAGAAAATAATTCTATCCCTGGCTTTATTCTTATTCTATTTGAATGTAAATGCGCAAGAAATTCAGCGTTTTAATCCAGATACCATTAAGACAATTACCCTAGATTCTCCTATTGTAGTAAGAGGCCAACGTTTAAATGTTGAGCGTTTCATTAATGCAGTAATCAACGATACAAGTTTTTATCAGTCTTTTCGCCGTATGAAACTGTATACTTTCATCGCAGAAAATAGAATTTACACCTACGATAAAAAGAACAAAGTTGATGGTAAAATCTATAGAAAGATCAAACACAATAATGATGGTCCTTACAAAATGGAATATCTGGTAAAAGAAGATAATGGTAAGGTTTATAAGAAAAACGGAAAATATCAATTATACACCGTAGAGATGTTCGATTATATTTTCATGAATGCGAATAATACAGACTTCGTGCCAAACGCACCCATGACTAATAAAAATGCAAAAGGTGGATCGAATGAAAGTTATAAAGATAAACTAAAGACTCTTATCTTTAATCCAGGAAGGCCAATTAAAGGTTTGCCGTTTATTGGAAATAAAACGGAGATTTTTACTGCAAACATGCGCCAATATTATGATTATTCTTTTTTTAGCAGTACCTACCTAGACTCAATTCCGGTGTATCGATTTAAAGTAGCGGTAAAACCAGATTTAAGCAATTGGACTAAAGATGGATTAATGATCAAAGAGTTGGTAACGATATTCGACAAAAGAAATTTTGAGATTTTGGGAAGGTATGTAGATATGAAATACAGTAACCTGCTTTTCGATTTTGATGTGCAGATGAATATCGAAATGAGCTATTTTGGAGAAGAGAAATTGCCTACTAAAATTACCTACCAAGGCAACTGGGATTATCCTCTAAAGAAAGAAGAAAGGGCTAGTTTCTTAATCGTACATAAAGATTATAAACTAGGAAGGGGAAAGCAATAGCTCAAAACATCGAAAGATTATTTATCTTTAAAGGCTTAAACCCAACTTATATATGTTTTTATTTTATCGCTTAAAAACTAGGCTTCTCCTAGCAGGTTTATTACTTTTTGGTACAAGTTTGCAGGCACAAGTTTTAACCTCAAAACAGATAGATAGCGTAACAGAAAAAACCTTAACTACGTTTAACGTACCTGGCATTGCTGTTGCAGTTATTAAAGATGGGAAAATAATCCATGCCAAGGGTTATGGTGTACGCTCTATTAAAACCAATTTAAAGGTTGATGAAAATACCTTATTTGGGGTTGCCTCTAATACTAAAGCAATGACGGCTGCAGCCTTAGGTATGTTGGTTGACGAGAAAAAGATGACTTGGGATACAAAGGTAATTGACATTATCCCTGAGTTTAAAATGTACGATCCGTTTGTAACCAATGAGTTTACAGTTAGAGATTTATTAACACACAGAAGTGGATTAGGTTTAGGAGCGGGAGATTTAATGATTTGGCCCGATTCATCAACAGTGGATAAAAAACAATTGATCCATAACCTTCGCTATTTAAAACCAGTTTCTTCTTTTCGTACCAAATACGATTATGACAACTTATTATATATCGTAGCTGGAGAATGTGTAGCAAGGTTATCTGGAACAACCTACGATGATTTTATTGAAACCAGAATTTTTAAGCCACTGGGTATGAATAAAACAGCCGCATCTTGGTATCGTTTAAAGGATAAGTCGAATGTAATTGATGGGCATGCCCCTTACGAAGATAAATTATTACCCGTTGGACTAAGTTTTGGAGAAATTGCAAATGCTGCTGGTGGCGTTTATTCAAACGTAACCGATATGAGTAAATGGATAACAGCAATGATAAACGGAGGTAAATATGGAGACCAATTAGAAAAGAGATTGTTCAGTGCAGAAGTGGCCAAAGAATTATGGACCCCACAAACCATCATTAACAATGGCAATCCTACTAGTTTTAGTAGTTATGGTTTAGGCTGGTTTCTAAGTTCAGTGAATGGTAATTTCCAAGCTACGCACACGGGAGGCTTATCTGGTATTGTAACACAAGTAACCATTTTGCCAGACTTAAAATTAGGGATTATTGTTTTAACCAATCAACAATCTGGCGCTGCATTTAATTCGGTAACCAACTCTATTAAAGATGGCTATTTAAATATAAAAGGACAGAATAGAATAAAAACCTATAACGATAATAGGTTAAGAAATGAAAAGCAAGCCAAAGAAATTGTGGATAAAACTTGGACAGCAATAGCCCTTGCGCAAAAGGCAAATACGAGCAAGCCAGATACGAAAAACTATTTAGGTACTTTTAAAGATGCTTGGTTTGGCGACGTAACGATTAGCGAATTAAACGGAAAAATGCATTTTCAAGCTAAAAATTCACCAAAATTACGTGGCGACATGACATTTTACAAGGGCAATACGTTTATTGTAAAATGGTACGATAGAAGCTTGGATGCAGATGCTTTTGTAAAATTTACCTTAGATAAAGATGCAAAAGCAAATGGTTTTAAAATGGAGGCTATTTCCCCATTAACAGATTTTAGCTTCGATTTTCAAGATTTAGATTTTAACCTAACCAAATAATAATGAAATATATTAAATCTACGCTGCTATTGGCAGTTTTGACCATTTTAACATTAAGCATGGCCATGAAAAAGAAACCTAAAAAGGTAATCTTCTTTGGAGACTCTATTACTCAGGCTGGCATACAGGGCAACGGCTACATTAATTTGCTAAAGAAGAAACTAGATCCTGCACAATACGAATTAATTGGAGCAGGCATTGGTGGCAATAAAGTGTACGATTTGTACCTGAGGATGGAAGAAGATGTGTTGGTTAAAAAACCAGATCTAGTGGTAATCTACGTTGGCATTAATGATGTTTGGCACAAATTGGGAGCAAGAACTGGAACAGATTACGACAAGTATTTGAAGTTTTACCAAGCATTGATTACTAAAATTCAAGCTAATGGAAGTAAAGTAGTGCTTTGTACACCATCTGTAATTGGCGAAAAGAAAAATGATGCCAATGAGGTTGATGCAGATTTGAATAAATATGCTGCAGGTATAAGAGAATTGGCAGTTAAAAATAATCTTCCACTATGTGATTTAAGGAAAGCTTTTACCGAATACGAAGCAAAAAATAATGCACAAGATGCCGAAAAGGGCATATTAACAACGGATAGGGTACACTTAAATGAGGTTGGCAACCAGTTAGTAGCCGATACAATGTTGCCGTTTCTTAAATAAAATCCCTAACCCGCCAAATGAGGGGGTGAATTATAACATTTTTAATAAACTTAGAAAAAAAGTCTCCTTTTAGGGGATTAGGGGTATGATTACAGGAGAAACGATAGAGAAAATTAAGGAGACTGCACGTATTGAAGAGGTGGTTGGCGATTTTGTACATTTAAAAAAACGTGGGTCAAGCTTAATTGGTAACTGTCCTTTTCATGGCGAAAAAACACCTTCTTTTCACGTATCCGTAAGTAAGGGCATTTATAAATGTTTTGGCTGTGGTGTAGCAGGCGATTCTGTGCGCTTTATTATGGAGCACGAGAAATATTCCTATCCCGAAGCGCTGAAGTTTCTAGCAAATAAATACAATATCGAAGTTGAGGAAACGGTTGAAACCGTTCAAGATGTTGAGGCACAAAATACCAGAGAGAGTTTATATATCGTTTCGCAATTTGCAGCTTCATTTTTCGAAGGTCAATTGTGGAATGGTGACGAAGGTAGAGCAATTGGATTAAGCTATTTTAAAGAGCGTGGCTTTAGAGAAGATATCATCAAAAAATTTAATCTTGGTTATTCGCCCGATGTTTGGGATGCACTGACTCAAGATGCCGTAAAAAATAAACATGCAGAAGAATACCTAGAAAAAACAGGTTTAGCTATCAGAAATGATAAGGGCAAATTGTATGATAGGTTTCGGGGACGTGTAATGTTCCCAATTCATAATTTTACAGGTAGAGTAATTGGTTTTGGCGGTAGAACATTAAAAACCGACAAAAATGTTCCTAAATATGTAAATTCTCCAGAGAGTGAGATTTACCATAAATCTAATGTGCTGTATGGCTTGTTCCACGCCAAAAAAGCCATTAGAGACCAAGATAACTGTTACTTAGTAGAAGGTTATGCCGATGTGCTTTCGGTTCATCAAGCCAACATCGAAAATGTGGTTGCTTCATCAGGCACATCATTAACCATAGAACAAATTCGACTTATTGGTCGTTTTACGCAAAATGTAACCATTCTTTATGATGGTGATGCTGCAGGTATCAAAGCCTCGTTACGTGGATTAGATATGATTTTAGAGGAAGGATTAAACGTAAAAGTGGTTTCTTTCCCGGCAGGTGATGATCCTGACTCTTACATGCATAAAGTTGGTGCAGGAGAGTTTAAAGCCTATATTGAGAATAATCGTAAAGATTTTATCCTTTACAAGGCAAATATTTTATTAGCCGAAGCAGGTAATGATCCCATAAAAAGGGCAGGCATTATTAGGGATATTGTAGAGAGTATTGCCAAAATTCCGGATCATATTAAAGCATCTGTCTTTATTCGCGAATGCAGTAGTTTACTGCAGATAGAAGAAAGGATATTGTTGAGCGAGCTGAATACCATGCGTGCTGCTAAACTAAAAAAAAGCGCACCACAAAGTAGGCAGCAACAATCTCAATATCAGGATATGCCACCTGATAACCTTTTTGCAGATGATGGACCGACAAGCGAAATTGCAGCTCCAACTAAAATTGCTAATGACGATTTGCAGGAAAACGAGATCGTTAGGCTTTTATTAGCTTTCGGGCATGAATTGGTAAGCTGGGATAAGATAGATAACATGTACATCGGCTCATTTATAATCCAAAATCTAACTGATGTTACTTTTGAAAACGAGCTTTGCAAAAAGATTATCGAGTATTACCGAACCGAAATAGAAAATGGGCAACTGCCTACCGCTAATCAATTTATTAAAAGCGATGATATAGAAATAGCCGATTTGGCCATTACGTTGTCTACTTCTCCATATTCTTTAAGCGAGAATTGGTACAACAAGCATAATATTTATGTTAGAGACGAAACAGTTAACTTAAAAGCCACTATTTTGGGAGGTTTATATCACCTTAAAAAACGTAAGGTTGACCGAATTTTGCTAGATTTATTGCAAGAAATCAAAGCAGAAAATGATGCAACCAACCAAGAGATTTTAATGCAGCGTTATGCTTTTATTAAAAACGTAGAGAAAGAAATCTCTAAGTTTTTGGGCTCTGTAATTGTTAAATAATGGCTGTTCATAATGATCTTGGTAAAAAAGGCGAAAGTTTAGCCTCCTTATATTTGCAACAAAAAGGTTATGAGATATTGGATGAGAATTGGGTGCATGGCAAAGCTGAAGTAGACCTGATTGCTTATTTTAATAAACAGCTCATATTTATAGAGGTAAAAACAAGAACTTCGACATATTTTGGCTTACCAGAAGATTTTGTAAGTGTTGCCAAGCAAAAACAAATGGAACTTGCGGCAAATGAATATATAGAATTAATGAACCATCAAGGAGAAGTACGTTTTGATATCATTGCTGTACTATTCGATAAAAAAGATAATTATACCATAAAACATATTGAAGATGCATTTTGGCCTGAAGATTAATCAAATTAAAAAGTGGGTGTTTTTTGTACTTGTTGTTGCTGTTGCAAGCTCTTGTAAAAATGATTCATCAACAACTTATCGTAGTTTTCTATCTCCAATTATTGGGCAGAATGTGCCAGAGGGAAATGAATTTGAAGTTAAAGTGCTATTCGGAAATGAGAAAAGGGTAGACTCTGTTGTCTATTTGTTGGATACAGCAATAGTTGCTATAAGAAAAGATACAAACTCAATTAAAATAAACACTAAAGGATTTAAATTAGGCCAGTATATTTTAATGGCGAAAATTTATGGAGAAGATGAGCCTGAAGAATTAACAGCTAATATTAATTTATTAGCTGCAAGTGAACCTGTGCTATATAACTATAAAATAATTAAAACACTACCTCACGATACCTCATCTTATGTGGAGGGTTTAGAATATCATGATGGCTTCTTTTATGAAAGTGCCGGAGATTATGGCTATTCCAGTTTACGAAAAGTAGAACCAAACACAGGGAAAATACTTCAAATGGTACCCATAGATAAAAAGTATTTTGCAGAGGGAATGACAGTTGTTGGTGATAAAATTGTACAGCTTACTTATAAAGAAAAAGTTGGTTTTGTTTATGATAAAGCAACATTTAAAAAACTTTCTGAATTTGCTTATACCACTGGAAGAGAAGGCTGGGGCCTAGCATTTGATGGTGATAAAATACTAAATACCGATGGTTCGAACACGATTTTCTTTTTAGATAAAAACAACTACAATAGAATTGGATCTATAGATGTTTACGATAATAAAGGTCCAATAGAAAATTTAAATGAACTAGAGTACATTGATGGTAAAATATATGCCAATGTTTTTCTAACTAATCATATTTTAATTATCAATCCTAATAATGGAGCGGTTGAGGGAAAAGTAGATTTGTCAGCAATTGTGCCTAAAACATCTGGAGATGAGAGTAACAACGTGCTCAACGGCATCGCTTGGGATGCTAAAGGTAAGCGTCTCTTTGTCACTGGTAAGAAATGGCCAAAGCTTTTCGAAATCAAGTTGCAAAATGCTTTGGCCAAATAATTTTAGTCTTTTTTACCAACTTCAGCGATATAACCATTGTAAGTTATAGACTGTTTATTGTTGGTGCTTACTACCAAAGAGCCATATCCATTTTCGCTAATGTTTAAACTTAGCCTTGGGCTATCTTTGGCGTCTTTTGTTTTTATAGCGATTTGCCAACCTTTTTTACGTTTTTCAGCATCATAGCTAAAATCAGTAGAGGTAAATTTAATACCGCTATCGTCTCTATTTATAGGTGCACTAAAAGATCTACCATAATAGGGTAGGTAAGCGATAATGCTGTCGCCCACAACCTTTACATCGTAATTGCTGCCATTTAAATTGATAGCTCCTGCGCTCACATTTCCTGGCATTCTACTTAATACATTATTTACATCAGTAGCATTTAATGGTAGTGCAGATGTAGCTACAAACACATAATTTTTTTCTGCTATAATTTTAGCTGTAGTAGCTTTGTCTGTTTGTGCATTTGCTTGTAGTGTAGCTATAGCTAGTACTGCAAAGCTCAATTTCTTTAAGATCTTCATCATCATGTTATTATATAGTTTAAACAATACTAGCACATAGAAAGTTTAACCATGTGCTAATATCTTTTCGTTTTAATAAGGATGAGAAAACCTACCAGAATCCATAAACAAAAAATAAATTCTATTTATGGCTGGATTATCTCCAGCTTTTGTATTGGTTAATCAGTCCGTTGGTAGAAGAATCATGACTATCAACAGCTTGATCATCTTTTAACTCTGGTTGTATCTTTTGCGCCAATTGTTTACCCAATTCTACACCCCATTGATCAAAGCTGAAGATGTTCCAGATAATACCTTGAACAAATATTTTATGCTCGTACAGGGCAATTAAGCTTCCTAAACTAAAAGGAGTAACTTTTTTCAGTAGAATAGAATTGGTAGGTCTGTTCCCATCAAATACTTTAAATGGTGCTAGTTCCGAAATTTCATTTGCCGTTTTACCCGATTTTTCTAACTCTGCAACAACATCCGCTTCACTTTTTCCGTTCATTAACGCTTCTGTTTGGGCAAAAAAGTTAGATAATAAGATAGGATGATGATCGCCTATTGGATTTAAACTTTGCGCTGGAGCAATAAAATCACAAGGAATTAAGCGTGTGCCTTGGTGAATTAATTGATAAAACGCATGTTGCCCATTGGTGCCTGGTTCTCCCCAAATTACTGGGCCAGTTTCATAGTCTACCGCTTTCCCATTACGGTCTATATGTTTGCCATTACTTTCCATATCTCCTTGTTGGAAATAAGCTGCAAAACGATGTAAATATTGATCATATGGTAAAATAGCATGTGTTTCTGCACCAAAGAAATTGATATACCAAACACCCAATAAGCCTAAAATAACAGGAGCATTTTGTTCAAAAGGGGTGTTTTCAAAATGCTGATCACTTGCATGTGCACCTGCTAAGAGTTGTTTAAAATTATCAAATCCAATGCCTAAAGAGATTGATAAACCAATGGCGCTCCATAACGAATAACGACCACCAACCCAATCCCAAAATTCGAACATGTTATCGGTATCAATACCAAATGCCGAAACATCTTTAGCATTGGTAGAAAGTGCTGCAAAATGTTTAGCAATATCTGCAGTTTCTGCACCACTTTTTAAGAACCATTCTCTAGCACTGTGTGCATTGGTCATGGTTTCTTGTGTAGTGAAGGTTTTAGAAGCTACTAAAAATAAAGTAGTTTCTGGATTTACAACTTTTAAAGCTTCTGCTAAATGCGTACCATCAATATTAGACACAAAGTGTAGATTTAACCTGGTTTTGTAAGCTTTTAAAGCTTCTGTAACCATAACCGGGCCAAGGTCTGAGCCACCAATACCAATATTCACGATGTCGGTAATTGCTTTGCCAGTATAACCTTTCCACTCTTCAGAAATAATGGAATTGCTGAATTTCTCCATCTTAGCTAATACTGCATTTACATCTGGCATTACATCTTTCCCATCAACTAAAATGGCTTTGTTGCCTTGGTTACGCAAAGCGATGTGTAAAACTGGTCTGCCTTCGGTTTGGTTAATTACCTCGCCGCTATACATGGCCTTAATGGCCTCATCCAGTTTGCATTCTTTAGCCAACTGAATTAACAAAGCCATGGTGGTATCGTCAATTCTGTTTTTAGAATAATCAACCAAAATGTCCTCAAATAGGATGGAAAATTTTTTAAAACGTTCCCCATCTTGGGCAAAAAGTTGCTTTAAACTAGTTTCGTTAATTGATATAAAATGATCTGTAAGGTACTGATAGGCGCTTGTGGTAGTGAAATCTATTTTTGGAAGCATATTTGACTGTTTTTATATCGTAAAAATACAAAATACAAAAGAACTAAGACCAAAAACCATGATAGAAAATTTAGAACAATTAGTAAGAGATGAGGCGCAAACTGCAATTATAAATAATGCAGCTGTACCCAACGAACAAAATGAAGTAGCTATACAAGCGGCTTCTAGTTCAATTTTTGACACTTTAAAATCGCAATTAGCGACAGGAAATGTAGCAGAAATTGCAAATATCTTTAATACAGGAGAGGCAGCAGCTGATAGCCCCGTTGTACAACAGGCAAGTTCAAATTTAACCGATAAACTTTCGGCGTTTGGAATTAATGCTGAAACTGCTAAAGGTATTGGCGCTGCTATTATCCCAGTAATTTTAGGTAAGCTAGCTAATAAAACCAACGATCCTAACGACAGTTCTTTTAACATACAAGATGTATTAGGTAAACTAGCCGGTGGTAATGATGGTAAGTTCGATTTAAGCGATGTAATGGGAATGTTTACTGGCGGTAATCAAAATCAGTCGGAAGATAAACCTGCAGAAGGCGGCATTGCTGATAAATTAAAGGATTTGTTTAATTAGCAAAAAATGCTGTATCCATTTATGTAATTGATACAGCATTCTCCTAATTTTCATGTATTTTAGTTAAAAAAAATAACCTACATGAAAAAGTTCTTGCTCTCTGGCCTTTTAATCTCTCCATTATTTCTATTCGCACAAAATGCCGCACAAAAAACCGAAGTTGCCAAACGGGCTGATGCCTTAACAGAAAAAGTAATCAATTGGCGTCGCGATTTTCACGAACATCCTGAATTGGGCAACCAAGAAAAACGCACAGCTGCCATTATTGCCAAACATTTGCAGAGTTTAGGGATCGAAGTACAAACAGGCGTGGCTAAAACCGGTGTAGTTGGTATATTAAAAGGAGCCAAACCAGGGCCAGTAGTTGCCTTAAGAGCAGACATGGATGGTTTGCCTGTTACAGAGCGTGTTGCACTTCCTTTTGCCTCGAAAGTAAAAGCTACTTATAATGAACAAGAAGTGGGTGTTATGCATGCTTGCGGTCATGATTCTCATGTAGCCATTTTAATGGGTGTAGCCGAATTGTTGGCAGGGATGAAAAAGGATTTGGCAGGAACCGTTAAGTTTATTTTCCAACCCGCAGAAGAAGGTGCGCCAGTTGGTGAAGAGGGAGGCGCAGAACTCATGATTAAGGAAGGTGTTTTACAAAACCCGAAGGTTGATGTAATTTTTGGTTTGCATATCAATTCGCAAACACCAGTTGGGCAAATAACCTATAAACCAGGAGGTACTATGGCTGCGGTTAACGACATGAAAATTACTATAACAGGTAAACAGGCACATGGAGCATATCCATGGAGCAGTGTAGATCCAATTGTTACCGCTGCACAAATTGTAAATAACCTACAAACTATTGTAAGTAGAAATTTAAATATTACAGAAAATCCTGGTGTAGTAACCATTGGTGCTATACATGGTGGGGTTAGGTCTAACATCATCCCAGAAAAGGTAGAGATGTTAGGCACCGTCCGTAATTTTACTAAGGAAGACGAGGCCATGTTTATTGAGCGCATTAAAACCATAGCTACCAAAACTGCCGAAGCAAATGGGGCTACCGCAGAGGTTAAAATACCTTACAGTGCGCATTATCCTGTAACTTTTAATGATATTGCACTTACAGAAAAAATGTTACCTAGTTTGCAGCAAACTGCAGGTGCTGCTAACGTTAAACTGAAAGCACCAGTGACTGGAGCAGAAGATTTCTCCTTCTTTCAGGAAAAAGTGCCCGGTTTGTTTTTCTTTTTAGGTGGAATGCCAAAAGAGCAAGATCCTTTAAAAGCGCCATCGCACCATACTCCAGATTTCTTTTTAGATGAAAGTGGTTTTATTTTAGGTGTAAAAGCATTGTGTAATCTAACATTAGATTATATGGCGATGAAGAAGTAAAATTGCTGTTGGTTGATAGTTAATGGTCAATAGTTTAATAGTCAATAGTTGATAGTCCTTAAAGCAGATTTATTTTAGAATGATGAAAAACTAAGGATGTAAGATAAGTTTGCTGTTTTCCTAGTAACGTTAAATATTTTAAGCTATTAATAATGATTAAAAAGGTATTATTTGTAATTGTATTAGGGTTTATTTTACAGCTCATAACTGGCTGCTGTGATTGTGATCCGATTAGAAAAATTTATTTCAGCAAAAAGGGCTTGTCTCTTAAAAATTTGGATTCGGCTTTGCCACTTCCTGGAGTTACAAATGATAGCATAATTGCTAGTGCTAAATATGGTATTCATATCCAACTGCTAACTACGCAACTTGCTTTACATAAGCAACGGATAAAATGGGGTTTGATTCAATCTGCACAAGCTTGCAAATGTGCTTCGGATGATTTCATACCTAAAGAAGACATCTTATCTGTAGCCATATTTTCTAATAATGATTTTGATGCTGCTCATCTAAAAAATACAGATCTTAGTTTGTATTTTAAGGCAAAAAGAAATAGTTCTTTCGTGTCGATAATTGATTATTTAAAATTAGTTAAGGATGTAGTTTATAGAGGTAATCTTCCTTTTTTTGAAGGTATATTTTTACAAACAGCACCTAATCTTAGCAAAAAACATAAATTTCGAATAAAAATCACTTTATCAGATGGTAGAATTTTAGAAGCTGAAACAACGGAAGTTGAACTAATTTAGCATTTGCTGATGATAACGACCAAAATTCTAATCTCGGGATAATGAATAGAGGAAACTAAAAAAATTCTAAATATGTAGGCTTTTGCTGCTGTGATGGGATTTATTGCATAAGCCAAAGTATTTAGCCCCGACAGTAACGTGCATGTAGCCCGAAGTTTACGAAGGGCGAAATAAAGTGTATGGCGGGACTGTTCTTTAATAGCCGCACTTTCTTTGCGCTTCAAAAAAAATAATGATTTAGCTTGGGTTTTGTACCTTATGCCTTCTACCTTTTACCTTCCGCCTTATTAATGTATATTTGCGATTATGACTAAGGAACAAATTCAGGATTTAAGGGACAGAGTTACGTCGCTGAGGAGGTATCTTTGACGTCGAAAACCGATTAGAAGATATTCGTATTGAGCAAGAGCTAACCTTGCAGCCCAATTTTTGGGACGACCCGAAAAAAGCAGAAAAACATATTGCAGAACTTAACGCAAAAAAAATCTGGACAGACGGTTGGCAAAATGCCAATGCTGCTGTAGAGGATGTGGAAGTACTTTTCGAGTTTTTTCAAAACGGAGATGCTACACAAGAGGAGATGCAGGAACAATTTGATTTGAGTTTAAAAGCCGTAGAAGATCTTGAGTTGAAAAACATGCTGAAAAGCAAGGAAGATCAGTTAAATGCAGTGATGCAAATTACAGCAGGTGCGGGTGGTACGGAAAGTTGCGATTGGGCTTATATGCTGATGCGCATGTACCTAATGTGGGCCGAAAAAAATGGCTACAAAGTAACCGAACAGGATTATGCAGAGGGTGAGGTCGCTGGCATCAAATCGGTAACTATACAAATTGCTGGTGAGTTTGCTTATGGCTACTTAAAGGGAGAAAATGGCGTACATCGTTTAGTTAGGATCTCTCCTTTCGATTCTAATGCCCGTAGACATACTTCTTTTGCATCGGTATATGTTTATCCTTTAGTTGATGATACCATCCAAATTGATATTAACCCTGCAGATGTGGAGTTTGAGACCTTTAGAGCAGGTGGAGCAGGTGGACAAAATGTTAATAAGGTAGAAACTGCAGTTCGTTTGTATCACAAGCCATCGGGTATCATTATTAAAAACCAAGAATCAAGATCTCAGTTACAGAATAAGGAAAACGCTATGCGCTTACTAAAATCTCAACTTTTTGAGATAGAGCAACGCAAACGTGATGAGGAAACCGCCTTGATAGAAGGTTCTAAAAAGAAGATAGAATGGGGATCGCAAATTAGAAGTTATGTGTTGGATGATAGAAGAGTGAAAGATCACCGCACTAATTTTCAAACATCGAACCCACAAGCAGTGTTAGATGGAGATATTAACGATTTCTTGAAGGCTTATTTAATGGAGTTTTAAGAGAGATGTGGGTATTTAGATATGAGATTTGAGACAAGTTTGCTTAACAATATAGCTATCGAACAATTAAACAATTCTAAATTGAGCAATGATATTTATTTTTAATACTTTTAAACTGTAATAAATTATTAATGAAACGATTATTTACTTTTGCATTTCTCCTTTTTTTGATGACACAATTGAGTGCGCAACAAATTATTCCTTTGTATAATGGCACAATACCAGGTGCTAAAACACCACCTGCAGATTATAAGGAAGTTGCGGTAGCTGGCACAGATGGCGTAACTAGGGTTAGCAAAGTAACAAATCCAGATTTGGCAACTTTTTTACCAGCTAAACCAAATGGTACTTCAGTAATTATATGCCCAGGTGGGGGTTATGGAATTTTAGCTTATGATAAGGAAGGAACTAATATTGCCAAAAAGTTTAATGAAATAGGCGTAACTGCCTTTGTGTTAAAATACCGTTTGCCTAGCGATTTAATTATGACAGATAAATCTATGGGTCCATTACAGGATGCTTTGCAAGCCATTTATCTGGTTAGAAAAAATGCCAGTACTTGGGGTTTAGATCCAAATAAAATTGGGATTATGGGTTTCTCTGCTGGTGGGCATTTGGCGGCAACCTTAAGTGTGCATTACAATGATATGAAAGTACAAAATCAAGAGCAGATCAGTTTAAGACCTGATTTTTCTATGATGATCTATCCTGTAATAAGTTTTGGAACGGTAACTCATGCAGGTTCTGTAAAGAATTTGGTGGGCGAAAATCCGACAGCTACACAAAAGCAATATTTCTCTACCCAGAATTATGTTAATGCACAGACCCCTCCAGCATTTTTGGTGCATGCCAGTAATGATGCGGCAGTGGTACCCAAAAATAGCCTTTTATACTATGAGGCTATGGGTAAGTTCAAAGTTCCAGCAGAATTGCATTTATATCAATCTGGTGGGCATGGGTTCGGTTTAGCTAACGATTGGTTCGAAAGATTAAAAACTTGGATGGCGCTTAATAAATGGCTTTAATAAACTGATCATTCGAAAACTGAGAACTAAAAATTAATTCTCAGCTGTTTCTTTTACCGCCAATTGTCCGCAAGCGGCGTCGATATCTTTTCCTCTACTCCGTCTGATATTGGTATTTACGCCATGATTGCGCAGATAGGTAGCAAAAGCATCAATCTTATCGCCTTCGGCATTAATGAAATCAGCAAATTGGATAGGGTTATATTCGATTAGATTTACTTTGCAAGGCACATGTTTGCAGAATTTAACTAGATCCATGGCATCTTCAATTTCATCATTAAAGCCATTAAAAACGATATACTCGTAGGTAACAGGATTTTTTGTTTTTTGGAAATAGTATTTTAAAGCTTCGGCCAATGCCTTTAACGAGTTATGTTCTGTAATTGGCATAATCTCATGGCGTTTGGTATCATTAGCTGCGTGTAAGGATAAAGCCAAGTTGAATTTTGCGCCATCATCGCCTAGTTTTTTAATCATTTTGGCTATGCCTGCTGTAGAAACAGTAATGCGCTTGTACGACATATTTAAACCATCTGGAGCCGTAATTCTTTCGATAGACTTCATTACATTGGCATAGTTAAGCAATGGTTCGCCCATGCCCATGTATACAATGTTTGTTAAGGGAATATTGTAATTTTTCTTAGCCTGTTGATCTATCAATACAACTTGATCATAAATCTCGTCGGCATTTAAGTTACGTTTGCGATCCATATAACCTGTAGCGCAGAATTTACAGGTTAAACTACAACCCACTTGAGAACTTACACAAGCAGTCATTCTTTCTTCGGTAGGAATTAAAACGCCTTCAACAATGTTGCCATCATGTAAACGAAAAGCATTTTTAATGGTATGGTCGTTACTAAATTGTGCACTATTTATTTCAACAACGTTGATGGAATAATTTTCATCTAGCTTTTTACGAAGGTCTTTTGATAGATTACTCATCTCCTCGAAACTGCGAGCAGACTTTTCCCAAAGCCATTGATAAACTTGTTTCGCCCTGTATGCAGGTTCTTTCATTTCGGTGAAATGTTGCTGCAATTGAGGCAAATCTAACGAACGGATATCTATTTTTTTGGTGCTAATCATGTTGATGCAAAGGTAATTAAAAAGCTTGAGGCATAAAAGTGAGTAGAGATAAGATGAAACTATCTTGATACTTGCTACTTAAATCATGATACTTTTACTTTCTTTTCGGGCTACGGGTTTTTGCTGCTGGCGCACCTGGTTTGCCGTTTGATGGGCGAGTTGGTCTTTTACTCGGACCATTAGATTTAAACCAATCGTTTGATGCATTGGTATTTGCTCTTGTCGCACCGCTCCCAGCTCTTTTATCTGGATTCGCTCTGTCGCTTGCACTAGTGGCCCTTCCTTTAGATTTTGCAAATCGCTGTGCAGGTTTCTCTAATTTTTCTTCTGACGATTTTTTATTTACCCTTTTCGGAGCAGCTGGTTTCTCTGAACTAGATTTGGCCACCATCTTGAAAATTTCTGCTTGCTCTTCTTCAGTCAACTCTCTCCAATCGCCAACTGGCAAACCTTTAAGGGTAATGTTCATAATGCGGGTTCTTTCGAGCTTGGTTACTTCGAAACCAAAATGCTCGCACATTCTCCGTATTTGACGGTTTAGTCCTTGAATTAAAGTGATTTTAAAAACAAAAGTACTTTCTTTAGTTACTTTACATTTTTTGGTCATTACGCCTAAAACGGGCACGCCTTTGCTCATCCCTTCAATAAATTGATCGGTTAAGGGTTTGTTTACCGTAACGATATATTCTTTTTCGTGGTTATTACCCGCTCGAAGTATTTTATTTACTAAATCACCATTATTGGTTAAAAAGATTAAACCTTGCGAATCTTTATCTAATCTCCCGATAGGGAAAACGCGTTCGCTATGGTTTACATGATCCACAATATTACCTTTAACATTTGCTTCGGTTGTACTGGTAATGCCAACAGGTTTGTTGTAGGCTAATAAAATTGAATTTTCTGCTTGTTTAGGCTCTATTGTATTGCCATTTACACTAACTATATCTCCAAAAAACACTTTGTCGCCAACTTTAGCTTTACGGCCATTGATGAAAACCTGACCCAGCTCGATAAATCTATCTGCTGCTCTTCTTGAGCATAAGCCGCTTTCGCTAATGTATTTGTTTAATCGTGTTGTTGGATCAGTCATTGGATGCAATTGGTAGTTAATTTGCAAAGTTAACATTTAAATACATCTCTCACTAATAACACATAGAAACATAGGTCACATAGTCAGGAGATTTTTACCATCCTATGTGCCTATGTGATTTAATTTAAAAACTTTGGTCATCAGCAGTTGGGCCATAGCTACCTGGAATTGGAATGTTAAGCAAGCGTAAATAAACGCCCAATTGTGCCCTATGGTGTATAATTTGGCTAAAGGAGTGCCTGATAATTTCATATTTGCTCATATCCGCATGGATGGTTTCGGCAGTACGGAGAAGCCATCTTCCTTTTAAATCTTCTTCCGTTATCCTACTTAAACTTGTTTTTCCCTCGTTATAGCTTTTTTCGAATAACGCTAAAATATCAGCCGTTTCTTCAATTATTGCTGGCTCATAAGGAGCAGTTGCAAAGTCTAATTCATCAGTTTCTATACCTAATTTAATCCAACTTGGCAATTCGGCAATGTGCGAAGCTAAAGCTTTCATTTTCATGCTTTTTTCATGAGGAGCCCAATCAAATTTTTGTTTTGGTACCAAGGATAACATTTTGCGGGTAATTTGAGCTTCCTGGTCAAATTCCGATAATAATAGTTCAATAATATTCATCATTTCTCTGTTTTATAAAACAAAGAAAATGGTGGTAACTGACAACCCTATGGCAGCCTATTTAAAAAAAACAATTTATATTGTATTTTCTTATAATGACAAGGTTTAGCTGATTTTTTAGTAAATTAGGTAGATCAAATCCTGAAGAATCCTTCAAAGTCTACCCTAAGCCCACCTCAACTTCATTAAAAGTCTACGTAAAGTGCGCTAACACTACGGCATTGCTACGTCCGTCTCGTAGTGTTACCAGATACCAACTAGGGTAGATGTGAACCCTAAACTAACCTTTTGTAGGCACATTCGTAACTATATTTTCGTATTATGGGTAAAAAAAGGGTAGCCAATGGGTAAAGGAATGGTTAAGATAGCCTTATTATAGTTGCAGTTTGGTAGGTACAGTAGCTTAAGTTATAAAGTTTAATAATTTACAGGCAGTAGTTTCATGTAATCATTTAACAACATGTGCGGTGACTTTTTGAATAAGAGTTCGGTGCATTGGATATTTAAAATATTGCTAACCTTAAAATCTCTATATTCATTTCGTAAATGACACCAAGCAATTAAATGCCAACTAAAGGCATAAAAAATTAATCCGATAGGTTCAACTTCCCTTTGGCTAATTTCTTCCTTATAGTTTTTATAAGCTAGCTCAATAATGCATTTAACTGAAATTGCATTTTGTAGAACAGAAAGATATTCAAAATCATTTGTTAAACGTTCTGGCAATTGTAGTTTAATATTCTCGTTTAAACTTTCTAGTTTTTCTTTTTGTGCAGTACGCAAAACGGCTTTTACCTTGTTTAGTGCGGTGGTGTAATGGTTACTTATAGACTTATCAGCAAAGCCTGCCAAAAACCTTTCCATTAACAGTAATGCATTCGCTTCATCAGAATTAAAAGAAATTGGTGGTAAAAAATAACCATGTACAATAAAATAACCCTTATGTTGCTCGAAACCTAAAGGAACTCCCTGCTCGCCCAACGCCTTCATATCTCGATAAACAGTGCGTACACTGATACCATATTGCTTGGCAATTTTATCTGCAGTTACATATTTTTTGGATTGGAGCAGTATTAAAATTCCAAAAAGTCTATCGATACGGTTCATCGATTTAAAGATATATAATTTATAAAAACCATTTCGTTATAAATTAACTTATATATACAATATAGATTAATGACCGTTCAGAAAAGATTCATCGAAGCTACAAAAGGCAAAGTGATTATAGGCTTTTTATTCGCCTGTTTTGCACTGTTGTTGGCATGGGGCATCAGTAAATTTGTATTTGGCGAAATGTTAAATACTGTAGAGAAACTCTCTGCGCCAAATGACAGGTTAAGAATTGTAAACGAGCTTTCACATCAAACCGCTAGGTTAGATCAGCTTCAAAAAGATCAGGCATTCAATAAATCAGCCAATCAGAATAACTTTATTTTACAAACCCGAAGATTAAGGAAAAAACTCGATACACTTTCTAGTTTGTTTGTTAATGATGATGCGCAATTGCAGCGCATAAAATCGATCAAAAAGCTGCTAACAGATAGAGACAAGCAATTTTTAATGTATTTAGAGGTGAGGGAGACTTTAGTAAATACTAAATCATTTTCTGATGAAGTACAAAAGTTAAACGAGCTTGTTTCGCAACGATCTAGAGAGTCGGATAGTACTGTTTTAACAACCGAGACGGCTACTTCAACTACTACTTTAGCTCCAGAAGATGAGGGTAAATCTAGAGGGTTTCTAAATCGATTATTTGGAAAAAAGAAATCAGAGGTTTATAAAATCATTAATGAAGAATTTAAGGTAAAGAGAGATACCCTAAATGCTGTTGTAGAGGATAGCATTATGAAAGGTATTGAAACATCACTACTAACCATAGAAAAAGAACAACGCTATAAAAGTGATCGTTTTTTACGAAAAGAAGCAGATTTGGCAAATGCCAGTAACTCCGTTACCAGACAAATGTTAAGTCTTTTACGTGAAGTTGAGGCAGAAACGGTAGCACAAATCGATGTAAACAATGCGCAAGCAAAAGAAGTGGTAAGTGATGGCATTAGCCAGATCACCGTTGTTTTGATCGTGTTTTTCTTAATCACATTGGTGTTAGGTTATTTAATATTAACAGATATTGCTAAAAGTAACCGCTATCGCCTTGCTTTAGAAGCTGCTAAAGAAGAAGCAGAATATCATGGCTCTGCCAAACAACGTTTTCTATCTAACATGAGCCACGAAATTAGAACGCCTTTGCAATCTATTTTAGGCTATTCAGAACTTATTCTGCGAGAAGAAAACCCTCGGAAGAAACATATCAATGCTATTTACAATTCATCTACCCATCTATTGCAGATCGTAAACGAAGTGCTTGATTACAACAGAATCATTTCTGGCAAGTTTAGTTTCAATAATCAAGATTTTAATATGCTCGATTTGTTAGATGAAGTTGCCGCTGGAATGCTGCCTTTAGCAGAAAAAAAGAATATCCAGCTTTTAACAAGGTTCGATTTAGATGATCATCTATATGTAAATGGTGATGCTTTTAGGTTAAAACAAGTGTTATTTAATGTGTTGGGAAATGCAGTCAAGTTTACCCTAAAGGGCAAGGTGTTGTTTAATGTTTCTAGCAAAATGCAAGGAGATGGACTGCATTTTAATTTTATTATTGAAGACACAGGGGTTGGTTTTGATGATTCTGATGTGAATATTATTTTTAATGAATTTGAACAGGTTGAAGATCCTGATAAACATGCCATTAATAAAGAAGGAACGGGCTTAGGTTTAGCTATTGTTAGAGAGTTGGTAGAAAGCCAGGGAGGAAGAATTTATGTGAAAAGTAAAATCGATGAAGGTACTACGTTTAACATTTTTCTAAAATATCTGGTTGCTCAACATCAAATAGAAGAACCAATCTTTAAAACACAACAATCTGCTCAAAAAAAGCGGAAAGTATGGGTTGTAGATGATGATCAATTGATTTTAGAGTTGTGTGGATTGATTTTCAATCAGCATGATATCCCTTTTGAGATTTTTAATTCTGCCACCCAAATTTTAGAAGCACCAGAAGATAAAGATGTAAAGTTTGTATTGGTTGATATGCGATTGCCAGAAATGACAGGATTACAATTGCATGGCATACTAAAGGATAAAATGCCTAATGATGTAAAATTTTATGCCATTACCGCCCAAGTTTTGCCTGATGAAAAGGATAGTATTTTAGCCGTTGGTTTCGAAGGGATTATTATGAAACCCTTTAAAGCCGCAGATTTACTTTCTGTTTTTGATGAGAATTTTGTGGAAGAAGCCATCAGTTATGACCTTACTTCGTTAGAGAAAATGACGATGGGAGATCGACAGATGTTAGAAAAGATCCTTTTACGTTTTGAGAAAGATTGTTTCGATGATATAGAAGAACTACAGCAAAGTGTGGAATTAAATAATATTGATCGTATGCGATTAATTGTACATAGATTGGCTGGAAGAATCGCACAGATAGGAGCTAATGATCTGGGTACTTCATTTAGGAGGTTGGAGCATGAAATTGCACTTCAGAACACATTGGGAGGAGCAGAAAAAGCACAGGTAGAAATGTTGGTGTTAAAGCTAAAAGATTTGATGAAGCTCATCCAAATAAAAGATTAATCAATCCCATACCGTTCCATTTTGCTATATAAAGTTTTCCTATCAATGTTTAATAATTTTGCAGCCTGAGACTTGTTGTATCTCACCTTAGTCAGGGTTTCGATAATTAAATTTTTCTCATTCATTTCATTTATTGCTTTCAAGTCTGATGAATTCGGACTTTGAATTTGATCCACCGCTAAAGTCATTTCTTCAGGTAAACTATCAAGCGTTGCTAAACCATCTGGACTTAATAACACCATTCTTTTAATCACATTTCGCAGTTCTCTTAAATTTCCTGGCCAATCGTATTTTAGCAATAAGGCTTTGGCGTCTGTTGCAATTTCTTTTACATTCCTATCTAATTCTTTATTAGCTAGAGCTATAAAATGATCAATAAAAAGTTCCAAATCATTACCTCTTTCTCGCAATGGCGGAATAATGATCTTGAACTCATTTAAACGGTGATACAAGTCTTCTCTAAATTCACCTGTTTTCATGGTATTGTTTAACTCATCGTTGGTTGCAACAATAATTCTAACATCTATATTTATTTGTTTATTACTGCCGATGGGTTGTATTATTCGTTCTTGTAAAGCTCTCAATAATTTTATTTGTACTTCGTAACTCAAATTTCCAATTTCATCCAAAAACAGCGTTCCACCATTGGCCATCTCGAATTGACCTTTTTTATCATTTACAGCACCTGTAAAAGCGCCTTTAATATGACCAAAAAGTTCACTGGCTGCCAAATCTTTAGATAAAGCACCGCAGTCTATAGCAATAAAAGGTTTGTTTTTTCTTTTGCTTTGTAAGTGTAAAGTTCTGGCAGCAAATTCTTTTCCAGTACCACTTTCTCCTTGTATAATTACAGACATATCTGTTTGGGCAACAAGGTCTATATGCCCATACAAGCGGTCGGCAACATCGCTTTTGCCTTTAATAAAATCTTTGTCTTCTGTGGTTAAGGTTTCTTTTTTGTTCAAGAGCCCTTTTACCACCATCAATAATTCATCTGGATTGATTGGTTTGGTAATGTAATCGAAAGCACCCAGTTGTATGGATTTAACAGCTGTTCGTACATCATTAAAACTGGTCATGATAATGATAGGGACATTTATTCCTTTATCTCTTACGTATTTTAGTAAATCCAGCCCAGTGCCATCTGGCAATCTGTAATCTATCAATAACAGTTCGTAGGCTTGCTTATCAACTAATTTAAAGGCTTCACTTAAATCTACTGCAGTTGCTACCGCATAATTGTTTTTAGTTAAAAAACCTTCAATTATTTGAGCAAAAGTAGTATCATCTTCAACAATCAGGATTTGGGACATATAGCAAAAATAACAAAAGCCAGTTAAAAACTAGCTTTTGTTATTTTTATTACGATTTATAACTAGGGAATCTATTCTACTGGTTTACCGTCTTTATCAAATTTCAACGATCCAACTTCCTCTTCTTTTTTAACGTCAACTTGGAAATACACTTTTTCTCCATCTTTAACGCTCCAAGCTGCCGTTGGTGTCCAAGCTTTGTATGGATCTGTTTTAAGGATATCAGTAATTGCTGTTGGTAATTCTTCTAATTTTATTGGTGTTTTTACCACACTGTCTTTTACCGAAACTACTTCGATTTTATTGTTAACTTCTGATGCTTGTACTGTTGCAAATCCTGCGACAGCCATAAATGCGGCTGATAAAATTAATTTTTTCATAATTGTAAATTTTAGTGTTGCTTTGGTGGGTTGCTTTTACAACTTACCTAGCAACGGCGTGTAATAGGTGATAATTGATTTTGAACTTTTTCAAGTTCTTTTTTGATTTATAATTTGAGTAAACTATTCTACTGGTTTACCATCTTTATCGAATTTTAACGATCCAACTTCCTCTTCTTTTTTAACGTCAACTTGGAAATATACTTTTTCTCCATCTTTAACGCTCCAAGCTGCTGTTGGTGTCCAAGCTTTGTATGGATCTGTTTTAAGGATATCGGTAATTGCTGTTGGCAATTCTTCTAATTTTATTGGTGTTTTTACCACACTGTCTTTTACCGAAACTACTTCGAATTTATTGTTGATTTCTGATGCTTGTACTGTTGTAAATCCTGCGAAAGCTATAATTGCAGCTGATAAGATTAATTTTTTCATAATTATAAGTGTTTTAAAAAATCATTTGTTAAACTATACTAGCTTATAGTGCATAATGATGCCAAAAGAACTATTAAATTTCAACCATTTCATATTCAAATACTTATATTAATCTTAAGAAAACAAAGTTGTGGAGAAGTGCAACACTTTGTAGCGAACATCAGCATTGTTTTGGATTAAACTTTTGGTTTCAGGCTTAATCTACTTTCTTTGTAGATGCAAAAATTCATTTCTGCCAATTGGGTATTCCCTGTAGATGCCGAGCCTATTGAAAATGGTGTATTAGAAATTACCGCTGATGGAACTATATTGCAAGTATTAACCGCAATTGAAGCAAGAGTAAAAGGAATTGACCCGATTGAGTATATGGAGGGTGTCTTAGTTCCAGGCTTTATCAATACACATTGCCACTTAGAACTGTCTCACGTAAAAGGTTTGATCAATGAGGGCACAGGATTGCCAGGCTTCATCAAACAGATTTTAGCACAAAGGCAACATCCGCAGGAGGAAATTTTATCGGCCATGAAAAAAGCTGATGATGAGATGTTTGCTAATGGTATTGTTGCAGTAGGCGATATTTCTAATTTACTTATCTCAAAATCTGTTAAGCTAAATAGTCAAATTTATTACCACACTTTTGTGGAAATTTTTGGATTTAATAGACCCTCTGAACCAATTATTAAAGCAGGTTTACAGCTAAAAAATGATTTTTTACCTTTAAAAAGTTCTGTTGTGCCCCATGCGCCATATTCTGTTTCTTCAACATTATTTACTGAGATCGCAAGGGCTACGCAGAGCGACGATATGATCTCAATCCATAATCAAGAAACTAAAGGCGAGACCGAATTATTTGAAAGTGGAACAGGAGCTTTTGCCGATTTTTTTGCCGATTTAGGTATTGCACAAAGTGATGCGCATAACACAGGTAAAAATTCATTGAATTATCATTTGCCCAAATTAAATAAAACTGTAAATACGCTTTTAGTACATAATACATTTACTAACAAAGCAGATGTAGATTTTTCAAAAGACCAGCACCAGCAATTGTATTGGTGTTTATGTCCAAATGCTAATCTTTATATCGAAAATAATTTACCTGATGTTGATTTGCTAAAAGCAGAACGCTTGAGAATTACACTCGGAACAGATAGTTTGGCAAGCAATCAGCAACTAAATATCTTGGCAGAAATGCAAACTTTACAGCAACATAAAAATGTCCCTTTTACCGAAGCACTTAAATGGGCAACACTTGATGGGGCAGAATTCTTGGGTATAGATTCGCGATATGGCAGTTTAATGGTTGGCAAAAAACCTGGTGTAAATTTAATTCAACTATCGGCTGATTTTAAGATATTAGGTGATAAAGTTGAAAGAATAATTTGATGAGTTATGAAATATTGGCTTAGATTAAGTTTTTGATGCTTAATATTTTTTGTTTAATTTTGAACTATGTCAACTTTAATTGTACATCCCGAAAATAAAGAACAGCTTTCTGCCTTAAAGGCCTTTATGAAAGCTTTTAATATTGCTTTCGAAGAGAACAAAAAGCCATATAATCCCCAATTCGTCGAAAAAATGAAGGTGAGTAAACAACAGTTAGCTAATGGTGAAACTGTTAAAGTTACCTTAGACGATATATGGAAATAGAACTTACCCATACTGCATTAGAGGATCTAAAATATTTCAAAAAATCTGGTAACCAATCGGTGTTAAAGAAAGTAAGAACACTTTTAGAAAGCATACAGATTACTCCTTATTCTGGAATAGGTAAACCTGAAGCTTTAAAATATGATCAATCTGGAAATTGGTCTAGAAGAATTAATTAAGAGCACCGTTTAGTATACGAAGTTTTAGAAAATAAAATTGTTATCCACTCTTTACGAGGTCATTATTTATAGTTTAATTACCAAATAATAATGAATTCCATTACTCAACTTTTTAATATTCAATATCCAATTATCCAGGCCGGAATGGTTTGGTGCAGTGGATGGAGATTGGCTTCGGCAGTTTCTAATGCAGGCGGATTAGGAATTATTGGAGCAGGGTCTATGTATCCAGAAGTTTTAAGAACGCATATACAGAAATGTAAACAGGCAACAGCTAAACCTTTTGCAGTAAATGTGCCCTTACTTTATCCAAATGTTCAAGAAATCATAGATATTTTGGTAGCAGAACAAGTAAAGATTGTATTTACTTCGGCTGGTAATCCGGCAACATGGACCAGCTATTTAAAGGAAAAAGGAATTACAGTTGTGCATGTAATAGCCAATACTAAATTTGCATTAAAAGCTCAAGATTGTGGTGTTGATGCGATAGTTGCTGAAGGTTTTGAAGCAGGTGGACATAATGGAAGAGAAGAGACCACTACCATGTGTCTCGTACCCATGATTAAAGCAGCGGTTAAAATTCCTGTAATTGCTGCTGGTGGCATTGCAAGTGGTAAATCAATGTTAGCAGCTTTTGCTTTGGGAGCCGATGCTGTTCAAATTGGTTCTGCTTTTGCCCTTGCCGAAGAATCATCTGCCCACCTCAATTTTAAAGAAAAGATCATTTCTTCGGTAGAAGGCGATACTAAACTAAGAATGAAAAAATTGGTGCCTGTGCGTTTGCTTAAGAATGAGTTTGCAGATGCAGTTGCGCAAGCAGAGGCAGAAGGGGCAAATAAAGAGAAATTAGCAGAAATTTTAGGTAGAGCAAGAGCGAAATTGGGCATGTTTGAGGGCGATATGGAACAAGGTGAATTAGAAATTGGTCAGGTATCAGCTATGCTTAATGAAATAAAACCAGCAGCACAAATTTTGCTAGAGATTTGGGACGAATTCCTTATTGAAAAACAACGTTTACAAGACTTAATATGATCAATACTAAGTTATTACTGACTTTAAGTTCAATTTCGTTTAGCCATAACTGGTTTGGTCTCCTTTTTACCGCATGAGATATTGACATTCTAAAGGATTACACAGGCAAACTAATTCCTTTGATTATCCAAATTATGGGTACTTTGTACTTAGGTTTTGCGCTATAAAATTGAACAGCAAAAGTAAATTTGATAGGCGGTATTTATAACAAACAGGTTGCGTTAGGTAACATTATGTATGATGTAGCTAAGTAGCTTAGCCTTGTTTAAATTTTTTATGGTTCATACAGATTTAAAGTTAATTCTTATTCCATTAATTATATATTCGATATTTGCACTCTTATTCGGAAAAGTAAAATTCAGTAGTCCTCGTTAATTTAGTAATATGATTATAAAGAGAATAATTGCGGTAGTAACGGTAATTTTGGTAATTGGTGCAATTGTATTGTTGAGAAACAAACCAAGGCCAATGCCTAAAAATACACCTGCTCAAGAAATTAAAAAATAATGAAACACATCAATATAAAAGTAATAGGCAAGGTACAAGGCGTTTTTTTCAGGGCAAGTACCAAAGCAGTTGCCGATCAAATGGGCGTTAAAGGTTTAGTAAAAAACGAAAAAGATGGTTCCGTTTATATCGAAGCAGAAGCTGATGCCATTACTTTAGAAATGTTTGTAGAGTGGTGTAATGAAGGTCCAGAGAAAGCAAAAGTTGAAAGTATTGTTGTGGAGGATGGGGAAATTAAAAATTATCGCAACTTTGAAGTTGTAAAAAAGAATTTGCTTTGGTAGAAATAACTGAACTATTGCTAAATTGTTCTATTGCTGAGGGTTTGTCTCTAATCTCACATCAAAATACTCAAATCTAAAAATGTCTGTATATAAAAAATTTCTTGGGCAAACGGCTGTATATGGTTTAACTACTGTATTCTCAAGATTATTCAATTTTATTTTAACCCCAATTTATACTGCCGTTTATCAGAAAGGTGTTTATGGTATTTTTACCAATATGTATGCCAACGCTTCCTTAATAAATGCGGTATTGGCATTTGGGATGGAAAGCACCTATTTCAGATACCTTAATAAATTTGAAGATAAAAAGCAGGAGGTTTATAACAATTCATTCTTGTGCATAGCCTTTATTTCTACGCTATTTTTAATTACTGGATTAGTCTTCGCAACGCCAATTGCTGCTTATTTAGCCACAAATGCCGAAGAAATTGCAGATTATAAACAATATGTAAGTTTCTTTTTGTGGATATTATTTATCGATGCAATTTGTGTAATTCCATTTGCTAAATTAAGGGCAGATGGAAAACCATTTAAATATAGCGTAGCCAAATTTTTAAACATTGGCTGTTTTGTAGGCTTTAATTTAATATTTATATACGTTGTGCCAGCAATTATTAAACACGATTGGATTGGTGCATCATGGCTTTCTACTTGGTATCGCCATCAATGGATTGGATATGTGTTTGTAGCCAATCTTATTGCTAGTTTAGCTACTTTAATCTGTTTATTGCCAGAGTTTTTAAAGTTGCAACTTAGGTTTGATAGCAAACTATTTAAAAATATGTTTAGCTATAGTTGGCCAATTCTAATTGCCAATTTATCATTCATCATCAATGAAAACCTTGACAAAATAGTGCTAAAAAAATTATTGCCACCAGAAATTGCAGATGGAGAAGTGGGTATTTACGGAGCAGTATGTAAAATTGCAATCTTCTTAAGTATTTTTATTACGGCATTCAGGTTAGGGGCAGAACCTTTCTTTTTTAGTCATGCAAAACAGAAAAACGCTAAAGAAACATATGCTACCATATTAAAGTATTTTGTAATTGCATTAGCAATACTGTTTGTAGGCATCGTAGCAAACATCGAGGTTTTAAAATTTTTCATCCAAAAAGAAGAATATTGGGTTGGTTTAGCTGCTGTGCCGTATTTGTTGTTCGGTTATGTTTGTTTAGGTATTTATACCAACTTATCAATTTGGTACCGCCTTTCAGATCAAACAAGATTTGGCTTATACATATCTGTTGCAGGAGCAGTAATCACTATTGTGCTTAATTTAGTTTTAATTCCCAAGTACAGTTATATGGGTTCGGCTTGGGTAAGTATGCTGGCTTATTTTGTAATGATGGTTTTATCATACGTGTTAGGACAGAAATATTATCCAATTCCTTATAACCTGAAAAAGATTTGTGTGTATTTAATTATTTCAACTGTTATAGTTTTTGTTTCATTTTTTATATTTAACCGAAATATATACATCGGCAATGCGTTATTAATTGCATTTATAGCTGGAGTTGCCTATTTTGAAAAAAATGATTTGATGAAAATTTTAAAGAGCTAGTTCAATTCTCAAATCATATCTAACATCTCAATCTTTATAATGAATATCAAAATCATCAATAATTCAACCCATCCACTACCAGCTTATGAAACTGCTCATGCTGCGGGTATGGATTTAAGAGCATTTACGCCAGAGCAAATTACAATTAAACCTTTGCAACGTTTGTTAGTTCCAACTGGTTTACACATAGAATTGCCAATTGGTTACGAAGCACAAATTAGGCCACGCAGTGGATTGGCTTTTAAACATGGTATTGGTATCGTAAATTCGCCAGGCACTATTGATGCCGACTATCGAGGAGAAATAAAAGTGCTCTTGGTTAATTTATCAGATACCGATTTTGTAATTAATGATGGTGATAGAATTGCACAAATGGTAATAGCTAAACATGAAACCATTAGCTGGGAAAATGTGGAAGAATTAAGTGATACAGCTCGAGGCGCAGGGGGTTATGGGCATACAGGGAAGTAAATTAAGGATAAAATGAGAGAGGGATTGAATGGATGCCATATCAATCATTATACAATTCACTCACTCAAAATCAATAAGGATGAAGTTTAAAGTTGTTATATTTTTAGTTTTTAGTTGTAATTATCTGTTGTTTGCACAAGAGCTACCTTTTCCTACAACAAACTCAAACAATGTGATAACAGAACTTTATTTTGCTGGTTTAAAAGATAAGATGATAGAAAATTATGCCAATGCCAATACGAGCTTCTCCAAAATCATAAATCTAGACGCTAAACACGATGCTGCATATTTTGAACTTGCAACCATTAATTATCGTCAGAATAAATTATTAGAAGCAGAAACAGCTATTAAAAAGGCAGTAAGTTTAAAACCACAAAACATTTGGTATTTAAAACTGCAGGCAGAAATCTATAAACGTAATGGCAATATGGATGCCTTGGTTAATGTATTTAATCAAATTATTGCATTAACACCTACTATTGAAGATAATTATTTCGATAAGGCCAATGCCTTATTTCTTGGTGGCAAGAATGAAGATGCCTTAAAAGCTTATCAAGAAATAGAGCAAAAATTTGGGATTTCTAAAGAATTAACTGCCGCTAGGCAAAGGGTAAACATGCAGGCAAGTGCCGCACCAGATAACTCTGCCATCGATAAACTGTTGGCAGAAAATCCTAACGACATAAAAAATTACCTTTATTTAAGTGGCGTTCTGTTAACAAAAAACAAGCAAGACGAAGCCCTGGCTTTGCTTCAAAAAGCAAAAACATTAGATCCTTCTAATTTTGAAATTGATTTGGCAATGGCCGACATCTATCAGTTGCAAAAAAAAAATGAGTTGGCTATTGTGCCTCTCAGAGCTGCTTTTGATCATCCAGATATGCCTGTTGATCATCAAATTAAAATTGTGAGTGCAATGCTCTCCAGATTTGGTAATCAAACTGTTGTTAAAGACGCTACAGAATTGGTGAAGTTAGCAGTAAAAAATCATCCTAATAACCCAAAATTGATGGTTTTGTATGGCGATGTGCTTTATCAACAAGGAAATTACAATGGAGCTAAAGAACAATATTTAGCAGTAGTAAAAATTTCTGAACAATATTATGCCGCTTGGGAGAAGGTATTGGGCATCCAAAATTTAATGGGGCAATATGCAGAAGCTATTAAAACGGGCGAAGATGCTTTAGCCATTTATCCCAATCAGGCTATTTTGTATTATTATCGTGCATTTGCTTTACACAGAAATGGTCAGAATGCAGAGGCCGGTATCGAAATTAAATCTGCTCTGCAGCTAGACGGCGATGACAGGAATCTCAAAGCAATGATTTTTGCATTACAGGCTGAGGTTTTAATTGACCAGCAAAAATTAAAAGAAGCTGATGTAGCTTTCGATAAATCAATTGAATTGGCACCAGATAATTATTTAACCTTAAGTAATTATGCCTACTATTTGGCATTAAGAAGCCAGAATTTAACTAAAGCTGAGGCACTAGCCGCAAAAGCTGCGGCTGCCCTTCCTAAAAATACATCAATTGCAGATACCTATGCATTGGTGCTTTTTAAATTAGGGAAATATGATTTGGCATTAACATGGATACAAAAAGCATTGCCAAACAATGAGGCTTCCAATCCTGTTTACTTAGAACATTATGGCGATATTCTTTTTCTAAAAGGAGAATTAGAGAATGCTGTAATACAATGGCAAAAAGCCAAACAAGCAGGAAATGTTTCCGAAAAACTAAACAGAAAAATCAATGAAAAAAAATATATTAAATAGCCTTTTAGCGATAGCTTTAATTAGTTTCGCATTTGGCTGTAAGCCTAAAAAAGTAATTGTGGTAACCCCGCCAACTACAACACCACCTGTTGCTATTGACAAAAAGCCTGAGAATTTAAATTTGTTAAAAAGTAAAAATCTTAATTTTAATACTTTAGCTTTAAGAGGTAAAGCAAAATTAGATGTAAATGGTGATGAGAACAACGTAACCATGATCATTAGGATACAGAAAGACCAAAAAATTTGGGTTAGCATTACTGCGCTTGCAGGTATAGAAGTAGCAAGGGCCGTTATCACACCAGATAGTTTATTGCTAAGAAATAATCTGCAAAAAACATATGTGAAAAAGCCATTTAACTACGCACATCGTTTTACCAACAAACAGGTTAATTTTGCGATGTTACAAGCTGTTTTCTCAGGTAATACCATACCAGATTTAACAGTTATGAGCTCTAATTTGGTGCAAGAAAATGGTGTTTGGGTACTCAGTGGTACTAGGGGCGACTTAGCATTTCGATCTATATTTAATACCTTGCTAAAGGTAGATGTAACTTCATTAAATGATGCAAAAGCCGGACAGGCATTTAAGGTAACCTATGGTAAATATACCCCAACAAACAATGCTTTGTTCCCTTCTACGTTAAAGGTTAATACGTTATCTGGCACAAAAAAAATAAATGTAGATCTAGAGTTTACTAAAATTGAGCCTAACGTTCAGGTTGATTTCCCTTTTAGTGTTCCTAAAAGTTATGAGCTAATCAACTAATTTTTTATATTTTTGGAACAATGAAGTTAAACAAACTATTTCTTGCCCTACTTTTTCTTGCTTTGTCGGCCACAGGTTTTGCACAAACCACTAAAGAGCTTACCCGTAAAAAGGAAGCTTTACAAAGGGAAATTGAGCTTGCACAAAAGAATTTGAATAAAACAGCAAGTGGTAAGAAATTAACACTTGGGCAAATTAATGCCATTAAAGCGCAAGTTCGTTTAATGCAAGAAAAGATTTCAACTATTAACTCAGAGATGAGAAACCTAGATAATCAGATTACTGAGAATACAGGTAAGGTCCATAATTTACAAAGTCGATTGTCGAAGTTGAAAAGTGAGTATGCAGATATGATCAGGTTTGCTCAGCGCAACAGAAATTCTTACGATAAGATGATGTTTATTTTTGCCTCCAAAGATTTTAATCAAGCATATAAAAGAATCAAAAATTTACAACAGTTTGGTCAATACCGTAAAAAACAGGCGGCATACATCCAAGGCACTGAAAAAGATTTAAGTTATAAAATTACGATATTAGATAAAGATTTAAAAAGTAAAAACGACTTGTTAAGAGAGCAAGTAAATGAAAAAGGAAAACTTGATAAAAAGAAATCTGAACAAACGGTAGTTTTAAATCAATTAAGCAAGCAAGAAAAACAATTCTCTCAAGATATTCAGAAAAAGAGACAGCAACAAGCTGCAATCGAAAAACAGATTAAGGCTGAAGTACAACGTATTATTGCTCTGGAGCGTAAAAGAGAAGAGGATAGGTTAAAAGAAGAAGCCAGATTGGCAGCAGCAAAGGCTAAAGCAGAAAATAAACCAGTTCCAGTAGTTGCTCCAGTTAAAGCAAAAACAAATAGTGAGATTTTAAGAGCCACACCAGAGGCAGCTAAACTTTCAAACGACTTCGAAAAGAATAGAGGTAGTTTGCCTTCACCAGTTGCAACTGGTTATATTACAACCCATTTTGGTGTAGGTAAGTTTGAACAAGCTACTGTTAACGAAGAAGGTGTTAAATACCAAACTAGTGATGGCTCAGCAGCTAGAGCAGTATTTAATGGTACTGTTAGATCTGTTAGCCCTGTTCAAGGTAGGTTTGTTGTACTTATTAAGCATGGAGAATATTTTACTGTTTATTATAATCTTAAGAGTGTGAGCGTTAATGCGGGAGAAAATGTTAGTACAAAGCAAGCAATAGGCATTGTTGGTACAACAGACGGTGTTCCTGAACTTGGCTTCCAATTAATTAAAGGATCTACCCACTTAAATCCAGAAGCCTGGATAGCAAGATAATCCATAGCGTGTTTTAATTCGTATATTTGCATATAAATAGATTAGAGATGTATCAGAGCACATTATTAGAGTTCTTAAATATGGGTGGCGGAGAGATTGCACTCATCATGGTGGCTGTACTTTTGTTATTTGGAGGTAAAAAATTACCCGAATTAGCAAGGGGCTTAGGGAAAGGTATAAGAGAATTTAAGGATGCTTCGGAAGGTGTAAAAAGAGAAATCCATCGTAACATTAATTCCGTAGATATTGACAACGAACTGAGGGCTGAAGAAGAAAATCATGCTGCACGTCACCATCCAACTGAAGAGGAAGTTGCTCCAATACAATCAACCGAAGCGGAAACAGTAGATCAAGAGCTTTCTGCCGAAGAAAAAGAAAAAAAAGACAGGGATTCATATTCCTAATTAAATAGATTAAAATAACTTAATATAAATCTCATGACACAACCAACAATTCTAATAGCCGGCTTAGGTGGTATGGAAATTGCCTTAATTGTTTTAGCGCTATTGCTACTATTTGGAGGTAAAAAAATTCCCGAATTAATGCGTGGTTTAGGTAAAGGTATTAAAGAATTTAAAGATGGTAAAGATGGGGTTGATGGTGAAAATACCACTAGCAACACTAATCAGAACAAACCACTTTAATTTTTTCATCTCTAAATTCAAATTTTGAAGAAATATACCTCTCTAAAAGAGATACAGGGAGAACTTACGCAAAATAAGCTAAGCCTTCCACAATTGATCTCTTACTATTTTGAGCAGATAGAAAAAAATCAACACCTCAATGCTTTTAATGAGGTGTTTTTTGATTCTGCTACTGCACAGGCTAATTTAGTTCAACAAAAATTGACCAATGGCACCGCAGGTAAGTTAGCGGGTATGGTTGTTGGTATTAAAGATAATATCTGTTACCTCGATCATAAAGTTTCTGCATCGTCTAAGATGTTAGAAAACTTTGTATCGCCTTACTCTTCTACAGTAGTTGATCGTTTATTACAGGAAGATGCCATTATAATCGGCAGGTTAAACTGCGATGAATTCGCCATGGGTGGTTCTAATGAAACGTCATTTTTTGGTCCGGTTAAAAATGCAGCCGATGAACAAAAAGTAGCTGGTGGTTCATCTGGAGGCTCTGCGGTAGCGGTGCAAGCAGATATGTGTTTATCCGCATTGGGTACAGATACAGGTGGCTCTGTTCGTCAACCTGCAGCGTTTTGTGGTAATATTGGTTTTAAACCTACTTATGGGCGTATTTCTAGATATGGTATTATTGCTTATGCCTCTTCTTTTGATCAAGTTGGTACCATCACATCTTCTGTTAGCGATGCGGCTTTATTGCTCGAAATTATTTCAGGAGTAGACAATGCAGATAGTACAGTTTCATCCTTGCCTGTTCCAAATTACTCAGCTCATCTCTCGGAGGGCGGAAATAAGAAAATTGCTGTTTTAAAAGAAACAATTGAGAATGATGCCTTAGATCCTGAGATTAAATCAGCAATTCTTACAGCTATTGAAACTTTAAAAAATCAAGGTCATAGCATCCATTATGTGTCTTTTGATTTGTTAGATTATCTTGTTCCTGCATATTATGTATTAACTACTGCAGAAGCATCTTCTAATCTTTCGCGTTATGATGGTGTTCATTATGGCTATAGAAATACCCAAGCAGAAAGCTTAAATATTTTGTACAAAAAATCTAGAGCAGAGGGCTTTGGCGAAGAGGTTAAACGTAGAATTTTACTGGGTACATTTGTATTAAGTGCAGGTTATTACGATGCTTATTACCAAAAAGCACAACAGGTTCGTAGATTAATTAGAGAAAAAGTTGAGGCATTATTAAACGAATACGACTTTTTATTAAGTCCGGTTACACCAACCCCAGCATTTAATATTGGCGAAAATATACAAGATCCAATAGTAATGTATATGGCAGATATTTATACCGTATTGGCATCTTTGGCAGGAATTCCGGCAGTTGCTTTGCCTTTGGGCAATAATAGGTCTGGTTTGCCGTTAAGTGTTCAGTTAATGACTAAACATTTTAACGAGCAGGGCTTGCTCAATTTATCTCATCGTTTTTTAAACGATTTAAGTTAAAAAATCTTACCTTAGATTTTTGCATAACAGATTGCCTATGAAAAGATTAGTACTTTCATTGTTCAGCTTTTTAGTTTTTTACACTGCTTCGGCACAAAATCCTAAAAGAACAGCACAAACAGATTCTATTCTAAAGAACATTGTTAAAGCAACATCATCTGCAGATACGGTGGTGCTTCCCTTAATTTCGCAACCCTTATTCTTTAACCAAAATTTTGTTTATAAACAAAGATTAGATTCTATTCAGAAAACTGTTCCGCTAAGTTACAATGAATATGTACAAAGCTATATTGATGTTTTGGGAAAGCAAAAAGATAGGATGGGAAGGATGATTGGTCTATCTAATTATTATTTTCCGATTTTCGAAAAGGCACTAAAGGCTTATAATATCCCTGCAGAAATAAAGTACTTACCAATTATAGAATCGTCTATGGATCCACATGCGATATCTAAAGTTGGCGCAACCGGAATGTGGCAATTTATGTTTAGTACCGCAAAGGGCTACGGATTGAACATGGATAACTTTGTAGATGAACGTAAAGATCCAATACAGGCAAGTTATGCTGCGGCAGCTTATTTTAGAGATGCTTATGAAGAACTTGGCGATTGGCTTTTGGCCATTGCAGCTTACAATTGTGGTAAAGGAAACGTAACAAGGGCTATGGATAAAGCAGGTTCTAGAGATTTTTGGGAGATTAGACAGTATTTGCCAAAAGAAACTAGAGATTATGTGCCTGCTTATATTGCCGCTGTTTATTTAATGAATTATGCTAAAACGCATGATATCGTTTCAAAAGTTCCGGCTATAAACTTCAATAACTTTAAAACAGATACCATCCAGGTAAATCGTTATGTTGCATTAGCCGATATGGCCAAAGCGATCAATTATGAAGAATCAACTTTGTATGGATTAAATCCATCTTACAAAAAGAAGATCGTTAATGGGACTGAACTTCAACCTAAACGAGTAATTCTACCAAGAATTGATCAGGCAGATTTTGCCAAACTTTACGATGTGCTTAACACGGATATAGAAGTAGACAGAGAAATTATCTTGGCATCAACAGATGATGTTAGAGATTTAAGAAGAATGAAGTTGGTAAAAAAACCAGTAGTTACAACTGTTGCTAAATCAAATATCCATCAAGTTAAACCAGGGCAAAACTTAACCATTATTGCAAACTTGTACAAAGTAGAGGTGCAAGATTTAAAAGTTTGGAACAACTTAAAAAGTACTACGGTTATTCCTGGTCAGAAGTTAAAGGTTGAAGGTAGTAATGTTACCAACTTAAAAAAAGAAATTAAACCAACCTTTATTACCTATAAAGTTAAAGTAGGAGATACGCTCTCTGGCATAGCCGAAAAATTTGATGGCGCTACAGTGGCTAACATCAAGAAAGATAATAAACTTACCAAGGCAACTATACAGCCTGGCATGGTACTTAAAATAAAGAGCTAAATAAAAAATATATAAATTAAAAAGGGCATGAAATACTAATATTTCATGCCCTTTTTTAATACTGTAAGCTGTTAAAAACTTACGGTTGCCATTACCGGGAAATGATCTGAAGGATATTTACCAAAATAGGTATCGGTTAAAATTCCCCATTTGCTAGCCGTGAATTGTTTCGACATAAATATATGATCGATTACTGCCATACCGCGTGGTTTTCTAAAGCCATTACTTGAAGCGTTATTTTCATATGGGAATTTCACTCCTGAATGCACATCTTTAAGAAGACCAGAATTTGCAATGGTTAAATACCATTCACTTTCGCGACTGCCGTTTAAATCACCAGTTAACAAAACTGGTTCATTGCCTGCAATTTCTTTTATTTTTTGTACCATTAGCTTGCCACTTTCTTTACGGGCAACTACTCCTTGATGATCAAAGTGTACATTAAATAAATAGAATTTTTTCTTGCTTTTAATATCTTCTAAATAAACCCAAGAGCAAATTCGGTTACAACAGGTGGCGTCCCAACCTTTAGCCGGAACGTTTGGTGTTTCTGAAAGCCAGAAATCGCCACTTTTTACCAGTTTAAATTTATCTTTTTTAAAATATACAGCTGAGTGTTCGCCTGCTTCTTTACCATCGTCTCTACCGCGACCATACCTTTCATAACCTGGCAATGCAGCGCTGATGTCTTCCAATTGGTTTTTTAAGCCTTCCTGAATTCCGAAAACATCAAAATCGTGGAAACGGATAAGGTTAGATACAATGGGAGCACGGTTTACCCATAGATTTCCAGAATCTTTAGGGTTATCGTATCTGATATTAAAACTGGCTACATTGTATGACTGTGCCTTTAAGCTTATAGTAGTTATACACACTAGTGCAATTAGCAATAAGGATTTTACTTTCATATATTTTAGTTAAAAACCATAGCTTCTGAAAATGAATTTATCGGAAGCTGTTTGTGAAATTTTGATTATTAAGGATGTTTAATAACTACCAACCTGGGTTTTGACCAAGTGCTGGGTTTCTTAAAACATCTGCTTGTGGTATTGGATAGAAATATTGTTTATCATTCCATTTTCTAGAGATTTCATTCATCCAGATTAATTCTCCGGAACTGCCATTTTTCAATTTCTGTGAGTTTGTTTTACCACTTACAGTATTCGAAACATCTACATAAGTAACGCCTGCTACAGCGGGTGTTAGCCTTGTACCTTGGTAAAAAGCAACATCTAGGATACCATCTTCATTTAAATCCATTGGTGTATTTAAAGCGGGCACATAAAAGCCATTCCATTCTTTTTCCATCAGCTCACCTCTTTTCCATCTTAAAATATCGGCAAAACGAAGCCCTTCTAAACTTAATTCAATTCCTCTTTCTCTTCTAACTTCTAAAATTGTAGGATCTGAAATATTTGGGAAATAATTGGCGATTAAATAAGGATCTGCAATTGTAGGTTTTGTAGTTAAACCGCCAGTAATACCAGCTCTAGAGCGTAGTCTGCCAACTGTTGCTGCCCAATCTGCATCAGTTAAAGTTCCCAATTCTGCTTTGGCTTCTGCATAATTTAATAGTACTTCAGCATATCTAAATAAAGAAATAGAATTGATATTTAATGCGCCAGCATCATAATACATATCATCTAAAGTCCATTTAATAGGTTGATAACCAGTAAAAGTATAAGAAAATACTGGTGGAGCAGGTACTTGAGTTCCACTGCTTATTCTCTTATAATCACCAGAACGAATGGTTTGCTTTAACCTTAAATCTCTATTCTTAACTTCATCCTTAAACAACATTGTTGGATATTCTGAATTATTGGTAAAAGGTGTTCCGTCAATATTTAAATAGGTGTTGATGAATGTTCTGGTAAAACTTGCCTTTGCACCGTAAGTTCCACTAGTCCACCACCAGTTTGCTTCGTTAAGTACGTTTAAAGTTAAATCACAGATAGATGATAACATCACTTCTGTTGCCACGGGTGCTGCATTGGTAAATACTTGGCGATAAGAATTACCTGTACCACCTGCCATGTTGATGCTATAGGTGTTTTTATCCATAATCTGCTTAGCTGCAGTAGCCGCATGGTTTAGCCAATCGTTTGCTGTGCTTTGCAAGTTTAATTCTGTATGATATTTCCTAAAAGTTCCTTCAAAAAGACAAATTCTAGATTTTAATCCTAAGGCTACATCTTTGGTAATTGTACTTCTTGTTGGATCATTGCTAGCTCTAATATTTTCGGCAGCATAGTTAATATCTGCCAATACAGAATCCATTACCAACGTCCTTTTGTTACGCCCGTTGTATAAGCTCGGATCAGATACCTCTAAAGGTTTATTTATCCAGGGCACATCACCAAATCTTTTTACTTTCTCAAAATAGAAGTAGGCTCTAAAGTACCTAGCAAGACCTAAGTAATTTTTTCTCGCCTCAGCAGTAACTTTAGGATCGGTATTGTTTACAATAAAGTAATTGATGTTTCTTAGGTCTCCCCAGCTCCATCCCGAGCTTAAGTTTGGCGCATAAACCCCTGCTTGTATAAAACTAGGTACCTCTTTTACCGCTAAGTAATCAGACATAGCATCTAAACTTGTAGAGTTGCCAGGTAAGATGCTGTAAAATGAGTTGGCGTACAGTTGCAAACCATTTTCGCTTCCAAATATTGCTGCTTTAGAGGCGGTAGATTCTGGTTCTTGATCTAATTTTTTACATGCTGTTGCTGCAAGTACAATTACCAACAGTAGCCATAATTTATTTAATTTCATAATCGTAATATTTAAAACTTGTGATTAAAAAGTGATGTTTAAACCAAGTGAATAACTTTTAAGTAGTGGATAATTGTAACCATCGCCATTGGTAGAGCCAGAGTTAAATCCTTGATCTGCAGGAACAGTATTTTCCACATCAAGTGTTTTGGTAATTTTGTAAAGTGGCGAGTAGGTAAACAAATTCTCTCCAGAGAAGTAGACTCTAGCTGTAGTTGCTTTAATTTTTGAGATCCATTTTGCTGGAATATTATAGCCAACTTGTATGTTTTTCATTCTTATATACGCAACATTTTGTAAATACTTGGTTTGGGCAATCCCTAATGTTCTATTGGTATTAGATGAAGCAGCACGAGACATTGTTCTAGGGAAATAAGCATTGGTGTTTTCTGGGGTCCACATGTTGCCAACATGGAAAGTTGGAATGTTGTTGTACGGGCGATTGTATTGTCCCCAGAAAAATTCTGTTTCTGTACTTGGATACCAATCTTGTTTGGCTACACCTTGGAAAAATGTAGAGAAGAAGAAGTTATTCCAATCTGCACCCAAATTAATTCCATAGGTATATCTTGGCGCTGCATTACCAATAATTTTTCTATCTCCAGGATCGCCAACTGTATTTTTGCCTACGTTAATGAAACCATCATTATTTAAATCTTGTAACTTAATATCTCCTGGGTACCAAATATTAGTTGGTGAAGCTCTCATTTGTGGGCTTTGTTTAGCATGAGAATCAATATCTGCTTGATCTATAAAGAAACCTTCTGTGGTATATCCCCAAATTTCCCCAATGGTTTGTCCAACATAATAATCAGAAAGTAACTTATCGGGATTGTTGTACTTGGTTATTTTTGAGGTATTGTCGGCAACTGTTAATCTAATATTATAGTTAATAGCTTTTCTGGTATTGATTTTATCTCTCCAAGTTAAGCTTGCTTCCCAACCCTTGGTTTGTAAATCTGCATAGTTGCCTTTTGGTACCGTTGCACCAAATACTGCCGGTGCAGTTAAACCTACAGTAAACATATCCGTTGTGTTACGGATATAGGCATCACCTGTAAAGGTTAATCTATTCGATAACATGGCAATATCTAAACCTAGGTTGCTCGTAGTTGATGTTTCCCAAGTTAAACCATCTGGCAATACACCAGGTTGGTTCGTACGTTGCGGCCTTACACCACCTAAAATTACACCGGATTGCGAGATCGAAAAGTTTTCTTGGAATAAATAAGAACCAATATTTCCATTTCCTAATGAACCATAAGAGCCTCTTACTTTTAAGTCAGAGATGAATTTAGGTGAAACTTTCCAAAAAGGTTCTCCAGCAATTCTCCATCCTGCAGAAAATGATGGGAAGAAACCAAATCTTTGATCGGAAGGGAATTTCGATGAGCCATCATATCTAGCATTTACTTCTAAAAGATATCTATCTTTGAAAGCATAATTTAACCTTGAAAAACCACCAAAAACATTCCATTTCTCGTAACCGCCACCAGTAGTAATTGCTTGGCCCAATGCTAAATTTAAATCTGTAGCATCTTCGAAAATGATACCATTTCTTTGTGCTGCCAAACGTTTGTAAGTAGATTCCTCGTAGTTGTAACCTGCCATTAATTTAAAATAATGCGCTTCAGCAAAAGTGTCTTCGTAAGCAGCATAAACGTTATTGGCTAGGTACTGGGTTTCTCTTCTGTCGAATGCTAGATCATTCGTTGTAGTTCCTAGATAAGAAATAACGCCAGGCTTGTTGCTAAAGGGCAACTGAACTCTTTTTTGCTCGCTGTTATTGTTGGTAATTCTAAAGGTGAAATCGCCGTTAACAGTAAGTTTATTGTTAAAGAAGTGAGAAGATAATGAAGTCGTGTTTCTAAAAACTTGTCTTTTAGTATCGGTACCGCTTTTGCCATAATAATAATCTCCAGGACCATAAGCCGCAGACATGGATAAAGTACCATCTGGATTAAACATTACCGAGGTAGGATGTGCCTCATCGGCAATATTTCTCCAAACACCGCCGCCTTCACCAACGCTTAAAGGGTTGTGGTAATTCATTACAGAAAAATCGGCGTTGTTATCTAATGTTAACCACGAAAGCAGTTGTATTGACCCCCTAGCTCTGAAATTTTTCATGCTGTAATCATCAGAGTTGTGTTTAAACAATCCAGCTTGTTTTTGATATCTTCCAGATACCAAATAGGAGATTTTATCCGAATTTCCGGTAAGGGATAAATTGTGCTCATTTGCACCCGTGTTATCCTTATATAATTCTTTATAAAAATCGGTACTGCCATAGTACACATATTCGCCAGTAGCAGGATCTATTTCTACTTGGTTGTAAGGCTGACCGGATTCGGCTCTTCTCTTAAATTCGTTTAAATAAGCTTGCGAGAATTTTTGAGATTTGTTTGCATTTTGCGGAAAAGCACCATCTCCATTTACAAATGCTTCAGCAAACATTCTTGCCCAAGTGTAACCATCAGTTACAAAATCAGGTACTTGTAAAGGACTTTTAGTAGCGTAGTTGGTAGAATAATTAATGGTTGTTTTACCGCCAACTGCTTTTTTGGTAGTAATTAATATTACACCGAAAACTGCTCGTGCACCATAAATAGATGAGGCTGCAGCATCTTTTAACATGGTCACTGTTTCTACATCATTAGGGTTTAATAAACTTGGATCGCCCTCTACGCCATCAATTAGTACTAAAGCGTTACCGCCTTGCCCAATGGAAGTTGTGCCCCTAATGTTATAACTAGGAGATTGTGTTGGTCTACCATCCATCATTTTTAAGTTTAGATTGGGTAGTGCACCTTGTAAACCTTGTGTTAAATTGGTAATTGGTCTGTTTTCTAATGCTTTAGAAGTTACCTGATCTACTGCGCCAGTTAGGTTTTCTTTTTTCTGTGTGCCGTAGCCTACTATAATTACTTCGTTAAGCTGCTTTTGATCTTGTAACATTTTAAAATCTTGCACCGTACTTTCGCCAGATTTTACAGTTATACGCAATTGTTGGGTTTGGTAAGATAAATAAGAAGCAACTACCGTATAAGTTCCGGGCTGTGTAGTTATAGCAAACATGCCATCTTCTCCACTCTGCACAGTTTGTTTTGTTTCTTCAATTTTTAGGGTTACTCCGGGAAATGGCTGTCCATTTTCGTCGGTAATTTTACCTGTAATTTTGCCCGGATCTGCAATATTAAAACTGGTAGGAAGTATTGCTTTTGCAGTTTGTGCAGTAAGCAGGATTAAAGTTTGAGCGCAAAGAATAAGAACAGTAAAAAATGCACTGCGCAGTTTAAGTAAATTTATTTTCATATTTTTGAATACTTAGTGATGAATAATTTTAGTTGCTGAGCTCAGCAGTGTGGGGCCTCAATCCATTGTACTGCCGAAGGGAACCGGTTCTGCTTCAGAATCGAGTTTCCTTTATTAATTTGATCAAATCATGATTGATGTTTATGGATAAATTACTGTTGCTGCTTTTGGATATTGTAACAGAACAATGCAAAAATATCTGTGCAATGTGAAGCCAATATTAATTCGATAAGAAGTATAACTACAACTAAACAGCTTACTAAATCGATTTTTCTACACTATTTACTTTCTTAATTAATGTTTAAAAACCATCAATTTATTTATTAGATTTGATAGAGACTTTGCTGTATTATCAATAAAAAACACCTGTACAACGAGGAAAATAATTGTAACTTTGCCCGTTACCAAAAAGTATTTTATGAGTAAGACCAATAGAAAACAAGACGCTTTAGATTATCACTCGCAAGGACGACCAGGCAAAATTCAGGTTGTACCTACAAAACCATATTCTTCTCAAAGAGATTTAACATTAGCTTATTCGCCAGGTGTAGCAGAGCCTTGTTTAAAAATAGCAGACAATAAAGAGGATGTTTATAAATACACAGCCAAAGGAAATTTAGTTGCTGTAATTAGTAATGGTACTGCAGTTTTAGGTTTAGGAGATATTGGTCCAGAAGCAGGTAAGCCTGTAATGGAAGGTAAAGGTTTGTTGTTTAAAATTTTTGCTGATATTGATGTTTTCGACTTAGAATTAGACACTAAAAATGTTGATGAATTTGTAAATATAGTAAAGGCATTAGAGCCAACATTTGGAGGTGTTAACTTAGAAGACATCAAAGCTCCAGAGTGTTTTGAAATTGAGCGTCGTTTAAAAGAGGAAATGAATATTCCCGTGATGCATGATGACCAACACGGTACAGCAATTATTTCTGCTGCTGCATTATTAAATGCTTGCGATTTACAGAAGAAAAAAATTGATAAAGTTAAAATTGTGGTGAACGGCGCTGGTGCAGCTGCAATTTCTTGTTCTCGTTTATATGTTTCTCTTGGAGCAAAGAAAGAAAACATTGTAATGTGCGATAGAAGTGGTGTAATCCGACACGATAGAGAGAATTTAGATGCCATAAAAAGAGAATTTGCCACTACACGTAAGTTAGATAGTTTAGCAGAGGCGATGAAAGATTCTGATGTATTTATCGGTCTTTCTTCTGCAGATTGTGTAACGGTTGATATGTTGAAATCGATGGCTAAAAATCCGATCGTTTTTGCAATGGCTAACCCAAACCCTGAGATTGCTTACGATTTGGCAATTAGCTCGCGTAAGGATTTGATTATGGCAACAGGTCGTTCAGATTATCCTAACCAAGTTAACAATGTATTAGGTTTCCCATATATTTTTAGAGGTGCTTTAGATGTAAGATCAACCAGCATTAACGAAGAAATGAAAATCGCTGCAGTTCGTGCAATTGCAGAATTGGCCAGAAAACCAGTTCCAGAAGCGGTTAACATGGCCTATAACGAAAGAAATATCAAGTTTGGTAAGGAATATATTATTCCTAAACCAATGGATTTCCGTTTAATGACCAACGTTTCTATGGCAGTAGCTAAAGCAGCTGTAGATTCTGGCGTTGCCCGTAAAATTATCACCGATTGGGATGCCTACGCAGAAGAATTGAAACGCCGTTTAGGCATGGACGATTCGATTATGCGTGCCATCACCAACAAAGCGAAATCTGCACCTAAGCGTGTAGTATTCGCAGAAGCTGATAACTATAAAATCTTAAAAGCGGCACAAATTGTTAAGGACGATAATATTGCTATTCCAATTTTATTGGGTAATAAAGAAATCATCCAACAAATTATTGATGAAAATGGCTTAGAGCTTGAAGGTGTTCAGATAATTGAGCCAGCCTTAGAGCCAGCAAGAATGAAAAAATATGCAGAATCTTTGTACAACAAGAGACAGCGTAGAGGAGTAACATTGTTCGAAGCCCAAAAATTGCTTCGCGACAGAAATTACTTTGGTGCATCTATGGTTGAGTTTGGTGAGGCAGATGCCATGATTTCTGGTTTAACCAAAAATTATGTATCTACCATTAAACCAGCACTACAAGTTATTGGTACGGAGGAAGGCGTTAATCGTGTGGCGGGCATGTACATGATGATGACTGAAAAAGGGCCAGTATTTTTCGGAGATACTACTGTTAACGTAGATCCAACAGCAGAAGAATTAGTAGACTTAACCTTATTGTTAGAAAAATCAGTAAGAAAATTTAATATACAACCACGCATTGCTTTATTATCTTATTCAAATTTTGGCTCAAACGAGGGTATTGTTCCAGAAAAAGTAAGAAAAGCAGTTAAAATTCTGCACGATAAGCATCCAACAATCATGGTTGATGGAGATATGCAAGGCAATTTTGCCATCAATAATTCTTTATTGAAAGAAAATTTTCCTTTTAGTTGCTTGGTAGATGCACCTGCAAATACATTAGTTTTTCCCAATTTGGAATCAGGAAATATTGCATACAAGCTTTTACAAGAGTTGGGTGGTGCAGAAGCTGTTGGACCGATATTATTGGGATTGAAAAAGCCTGTTCATATTGTTCAATTAGGAAGTTCGGTGAGAGAAATTGTAAATATGATTACTATTGCAGTATTAGACGTTCAGGGTAAGGAAGAAGCGGCAAATACTAAGAAAAGAGGAATTTTAAATAAAATAGTAAAAAAATAGGCTAATATGTATGCATATATTGATGGTAAATTAACTTTTAAATGCCCAACTTATGTTGTGGTTGAAGCCGGAGGCGTTGGTTACCACATCAATATATCCCTAAACACCTATTCTGCAATTGGTAATGCAGAGCGATGTAAAATTTACACTTGGTTACAGGTTAGGGAAGATGCACACACATTATACGGCTTTGCAGAAGAAGGGGAGAGAAGATTATTTTTGCACCTTATTTCGGTTTCCGGGATAGGCGCTGCAACTTGCAGAATGATGCTCTCCTCTATCACTCCTGCAGAAATACAGACTGCGATTATAAATGCAGATGTGGCATTAATACAACAAATTAAGGGAATTGGGGCAAAATCTGCCCAACGTATTGTATTAGAGCTACAAGATAAGTTAAAGAAAGAAGGTCCAGACTCGTTAATTTCTATGCCTCAGCATCATACAGTGCGTGATGAAGCACTATCTGCGTTGATAATGTTAGGCTTTGGCAAACAAGTTGCAGAAAAGGCGATAGACAATGCCGTTAAAAAAGCTGATCAGGATTTAACGGTAGAGCAAATGATCAAAATAGCTTTAAAGAATTTATAATTCATTTCCGATTGAAAAACAAACTTACCCTAATTGTTTTTTTATTTTTTGTTTTTGCTGCTGGTAGTACCTATGCCCAAGTTACGCCCACAAAATCACAAACAGATTCTGTTAAAAACTCATTTAATACCCGCGAAAAGCAAAGATTAGGATTAAGAACGTTCAGTAACCCTTTTATCCCTCTGCCAGATGTTATTAAAAGAGAAGTAGAGTACGATGGCATCAATAAGCGCTACATTATCACTGAACGTATTGGCGATCGTCTTTTTTCTCAACCCCAATATTTAACTATAGAGCAATATTTAAGATTGGTAAATAGTGATATTAAAAGAGAAAACTGGCGCCTTTTATCTAATGCAGAAATTGCCGAAGTTAGAAAAACAGGCTTTATTCCTCCAGTAAAAATAAACAGCCGGGTATTCGAGAAAATATTTGGTGGTACCACTATAGATATCCAACCTCGTGGGGAAGCCGAGCTCACTTTCTTAGGTCGTGTAAATAAAAACGAAAATCCTTTGTTTAATGAGCGCCAACGTGTACAAAGTAATTTTGATTTTAACCAACGTATCCAGATGGACCTAATTGGTAACATCGGTACCAAGATGAAAATCAATATGAACTATAATACCGAAGCTCAATTCGATTTCGAAAATCAGATTAAGCTCGATTATACAGGTGGTGAAGATGACATTATAAAAAAAATAGAAGCAGGTAATGTAAGCTTGCCATTAAATAGCACCTTAATTAACGGTACACAGGCATTATTCGGAGTAAAAACTCAATTGCAGCTTGGTAAATTAGATATTTCGGCAGTATTTACCCAACAAAAATCTCAGTCTCGAGAGTTACAAATCAATAATGGAGCTCAACAGAACGAATACAGAATTAGTGGAAGTGAATATGAGGCTAATAGACACTTCTTCTTGGCTAAATATTTTAGAGACAATTACAATAGAGCTTTAGCCAACCCACCTACCATACTTTCGGGTATTTTAGTTACAAAAATTGAGGTGTGGATTACAAATAAAACAGGTAATCCGCAAGATTCGAGAGATGTATTAGGCTTTTTAGATCTTGGTGAAAATCAACCTTACAATACCGCACAAGTAAAGGGTGGAGGCTCTGTGTTGCCATCCGGTTTTGCAAACCCAACTTTCCCCACTCAATCTAACGATTTGTTGGCTAAACTTGCCGTTGGCGCACCTAATGCTAGGTTAACCAACTCTAACGATGTAATTAATTATTTCCAAGCTAACGGAGGTACAGACAATTTTGCTAAAATGACTTATGCCAGAAAGCTGAGCGAAAGAGAGTTTAATTTTCAGCCTCAGTTAGGTTACATCTCCTTAAATAATCCGCTTAATGCAGATGAAATTCTAGCAGTTTCTTATCGCTATACTTATAACGGTGTAGAATATCAAGTGGGAGAATTTTCTACAGACGTACCATTTGACCAAGCAACTCCTAAAGTTTTATTCAGTAAATTATTAAAAAACGAAACCATCAAAACCAATTTGCCAACTTGGGATTTGATGATGAAAAATATCTACGCTATTGGCGGATTCCAAATCAGCAATCAGAATTTTAAATTAGATATTTTTAGGATCGATGATAAAACTGGAATAGAAATGCCAGTGATAAGAGAAGGTGTAAGAACCTCTTTGAAACAGTACATATCTTTAACCAACCTGGATCAGCTCAATCAGCAAAAAGAGCGTAAGCCAGACGGTGTATTTGATTTTGAAGCTGAAAATAAACCTTTTGTAGCTAACCAAAACCAACAAAATACACAAAATAATTTTCCAGGCTCATCATCTGCAAATGGATTGAGTAATTTGGTAAACAATACCAATAATGGTTATGTAACCATCGATCCTTTAAATGGAAGAGTTATTTTTCCATTAATTGAACCTTTTGGTAAAGATTTGGCTGCAAAATTTGATTTACCAGGCGAACAAGCACTAGCCGATAAATATACTTATCCACAATTGTATGATTCTACAAAAGTTGTGGCTCAGCAGTTGTTTACGAATAAGAATTTATATATCATTAAGGGAACTTATCAATCTGAAATTTCATCAGAGTTTTCTCTAAATTCCATTAATGTAACCGAAGGATCAGTAAAGGTTTTTTCTGGTACCATCCCTTTACAAGAAGGATCTGATTTTACGGTAGATTACCAAGGTGGTAGGGTTAAAATCATCAATACCGCATTATTATCATCTGGGCAACCAATTAGAATAACTACAGAGAACAACGAAATGTTCGGTTTGCAACAGCGATCTCTTTTTGGAACGAGGTTAGATTATCGGGTAAATAAAAAATTAACATTGGGTGGTACGTTTATGAACCTTACCGAACGGCCACTAACCCAGAAGGTAAATTATATGGAAGAACCTATATCTAACTCGATATTTGGTTTTGATATGAACTATAGTTCACCGTCGCGATTTTTAACTAAACTGGTAGATAAATTGCCATTTATTTCTACAAAAGCACCATCTAGTTTTACTTTTTCGGGAGAGTATGCACAGCTGGTTCCGGGGCATCCAAAAGCAATTAACGCCGATGGGGAAACAGGCGGTTCAAGTTATTTAGATGATTTTGAAGCATCGCGTTCTGTTATCGATTTAAAAAGTTCTATACCTTGGCAGCTTTCGGGCACACCACAGCTATTTCCAGAATATAGATTAGTAGATAATTTGGAATATGGTTACAATAGAGCAAAGATTGCCTTTTACAATATTGATCCTATATTTTATAATAGAGGTGGTGCTTCTACCTTGCCAACTAGCTTAAGAAACAACCGAAATGAACTTTCTAATCACTATGTTAGAGAAATTATTGAGCAAGAGGTGTTTCCTTTTAAAGAAACTAGCACAGGTCAATCTATCATATTGCCCACTTTAGATATTGCTTATTATCCATCACTTCGTGGTCCTTACAACTTTGTGCCAAATGGTTTTGCGCCTAACGGGAATTTAAATAACCCTAGATCTCGCTGGGGAGGTTTAATGAGGAGGATTGATGTAAACGATTTTGAGAGAGAAAATATAGAGTATATTGAGCTATGGCTAATGGATCCATATATGTACAAGCCAGGTTCGCAGGGCGGAGATTTGTATTTCAATATTGGTAACATTTCTGAAGATATTTTAAAGGATGGTAGAAAATCTTTAGAAAATGGATTGCCAGCTAACGAAGATCCATCCAAATATGATGAAACCAATTGGGGAAGAGTAGCGAGACTGCAACCAGTTGTACAAGCATTTGATAATGATCCGGCAGCAAGAAGAGCTCAAGATGTGGGTTTAGATGGTTTATCAAACGCGAACGAAAAAATTAAGTTTGCCGCACTAATAGCCCAAATCAGAAATCAACTTAATCCAGATGCCGCTTCTGCATTTGAGAATGACCCATCATCAGATGATTATACTTATTTTAGAGGCCCAAATTTAGATCAGGTTAATGCAGGAATTTTAAAACGTTATCAAAATTATAATGGTACCGAAGGTAACTCTAAAACATCTCAGCAATCTTTAGATGAACTAGGTTTGGAGAACTCGGCAGCTACAGCTTTGCCAGATGGCGAAGACATTAACAGGGATAACAATATGACCCAGTCTGACGAATACTTCCAATATAAAGTATCTATGAGGCCTGGCGATTTGGTGGTAGGACAAAACTTCGTAACTGATAAAGTAGTTTCTCAAGTTAAGCTGGCAAATGGACAAACGCAGAGTGCCACTTGGTACCAGATCCGCATCCCTTTGGCAGAATACCAACAGAAAGTTGGTGGTATCCAAGATTTTAAATCTATTCGTTTCTTGCGTATGTTTTTAACAAATTTTGCTGATACTGCAGTATTAAGATTTGCTAAAATCCAGTTGGTACGTGGCGATTGGCGTAGATATAATGCAAAAAACGAAAGTATACAGGTAATTGCAGATCCAGCTTTAACTCCAGCCAACCCTGATAATTCTACTATTGAAGTAGCTACTGTAAATATCGAAGAGAATGGTAAACGTTCGCCAATTCCTTATGTAGTACCACCAGGTATACAACGCGAACGCGATTTTAGCAATTATAGAGGCGATACCCGTCAGAACGAACAATCTTTATCCGTAATTATTAAAAATTTAAAAGATGGTTATGGTAGGGCGGCATTTAAAACGGCAATTAATGATTTTAGATCTTACAAACGTTTAGAAATGTACGTCCACTTGGAGGCAATGCCCGGACAAGATTTGTCAGATAACGATTTGCACTCGTTTTTACGTATAGGAACGGATAATCAAGACAATTACTACGAATATAACCAGCCTTTAAAAGTTACACAGCCTGGTACAAGCGACGCTTATGCCATTTGGCCAGAACAAAATAAAATGGATATCGATTTGGAATTATTTCAAAAAGCAAAAATTGCCAGAAATAATGCCAGAACTGGAGGAGGTGTGCCTTGGCCGATAAACGTGCCTTTTACTTATAGCGATGGTAGAAATACAATCATCGTAAAGGGGCAGCCAGATATGAGTAAAGTTAGGGTTTATATGTTGGGTTTAAAAAATCCTCTACGTAACCAAGCTTCGCCAGCTGGAGATGATGGATTAGAAAAAGATGCCCAAGTTTGGTTTAATGAGTTAAGACTAACCGAATTCGACGAGCGTGGAGGATGGGCTGCAACGGCAAGGGTAAATGCTAAATTGGCCGATTTTGCCGATGTTAATATTTCTGGAAGTAAATCTACCATTGGTTTCGGATCGCTAGAAAAAAGAGTGAGTGAACGTAACAGAGCTGATAACACCTTTTTTGATGTTTCATCTAGTTTAGAATTGGGTAAATTCCTTCCTCAAAAATCAGGCATTAAAATCCCCATGTTTGTGAGCTACTCTACACAAGTAATTACGCCACAATACGATCCTCGTACACCAGATATCGAATTAAAAAATGCTATAAATGGTGCTTCTAAAGCACAAAAGGATTCTATTCTCAATTTTGCACAAGATTATACTACCAGAAGCAGCATTAACTTTACCAATGTGCGTAAAGAACGAACCAATCCAAATGCAAAAGTGAGGTTGTGGGATATCGAAAATTTTAATGTTTCTTATGCACAAACCAAATTTGCTCACCGAGATTTTGTTAATGAAAATAGTATTCAGCAAACTTATAGAGCTTCGTTAGCCTATAACTATTCTGGTACGCCTAAAAATTACCAACCTTTTGATAAACTCATCAAATCGAATACTTTAAAGTTGATTAAGGATTTCAATTTTACATTGTTACCAAGTTCAATTAATTTTAGAATTGATGCAGATCGTTTTTATTCGGAAAATACCTTAAGAAATAACGATCCAAATAACTTTATTCCAATCAATACTACCTATAATAAAAACTTCTTAATCTCTCGTATTTATGGTATTGCGTGGAACCTAACTAACTCCTTGAGTTTAGATTTTGATGCAACAAACTATTCAATTATTGACGAACCAGATGGTAAAATTGAAGGCTTAAAAAGAGATACGCTTTGGCAGAACTTAAAAACTTTAGGCCGTACAACAGATTATAATCACAATGTGAATGTAACCTATAAAGTACCTATTGATAAAATTCCCGGCTTAGATTGGGTAGCGGTTGCAGCAACATATGGTACCAATTTCAATTGGCAGACAGAGCCATTATCAACACTAAGAGACCCTAATATCAATTTGGGTAATACCATCCAAAACTCAAGGATTGTACAGGTAAACCCAACCTTAACTATGACAGGATTGTACAATAAGTTGGGCTTTATCAGAAAAAGCTTAAATAAAACAGACAGTACAAACAAGTTTTCTGATGTTTTAATTGGATTATTAACTAGCGTTAAGAATGTAAATATCAACTTTACACAAGCCAAGGGTACATTCTTGCCAGGCTATTTACCCCGCACCAAATATTTTGGTATTGATAATGTAACTGGAGCACCAGGTTTAGGTTTTGTATTAGGTAGCCAAAGAGATATTAGAGATTTGGCTTTTGCTAACGATTGGATTACCAGAGATGAATTGCAAACACAATTGTACATCAATACTTTAAGGGAAGATTTTCAAATGACAAGTACAATAGAACCATTAAAAGATTTGAGAATTAGCCTAAGTGCAACAAAAAATAGAACTTTAAACTATTCTACCAACTTTAGATACGATAACAGCATCAGTTCTTTTAGAAACTTAAGCCCAACTACAACTGGCGATTATAGTGTGTCGTTTATGACGTTAAGAACTGCCTTTAGAGATAGAAATGGAAGTGTGGTATCGTCGTTGTTTAACGAGTTTATGGCCAACAGACAAACCATATCAAGAAGGTTAGGTTCAGAAAATCCAAATTCTAATGGAGTTAATGATGGTTTTGCGGATGGTTACAATAAAGATGCACAGGATGTCATCATCTCTTCATTCATTGCGGCATACACAGGTAAAAAAGCAAGCAATGTAAGCTTAAATAGCATGCCTAAAATCCCAATTCCAAATTGGAGAATTACTTATGGCGGCTTAACCCGAATTCCTTATTTTGCAGAAAAATTCTCTGAGTTGAGTATTAAACATTCTTATAACTCTTTGTACAGCATTAACGGTTTTAATACCCTGTTAAAATATGAGGAACAAGGTGGTTTTGTAAAAAGTAAAGATGTAAATGATAACTTTTTGCCACAATACCAGTTTGCACAGGTAAGTATTTCAGAACGTTTTGCGCCATTAATTGGGGTGGATACCCGTTTAAAAAATAATTTAACAGCTAGTTTCGAAATCAATAAAACACGTTTATTGGCATTAAGTTTAGCTAATAGCCAATTGGCGCAATTGTCTGAAAACAATATCATTTTTGGTTTTGGTTACCGTACTACCAAGTTTAGGTTCCCATTTGGTTGGTTTAGCCAATTGAGAATGGATAACAACATGGACTTTAAATTAGATGTATCTGTTAGAGATAATAAAACTGTAATTTACAGAGCAGATGTAGTAGAAGCAGAAGTATCATCAGGAGCAAAAAACATTAGCTTAAGGCCAACTGTTGATTATGTGTTAAACCAGCGTTTTAATCTTAAACTGTTTTACGATTCGAATATTACCAAGCCTTACACTTCACAAAATTTTAACACCTCATTTAGCAATTTTGGTTTTAGCTTACGTATTACACTTAATTAGTAATCATGCAACAATGGTCAACCTTAAAAACAGAACAAGATTACAATAAAGCTATAGATCGCCTTGATGAGATATTCGACGTTGAACCAGGTGATGCATTATTTGCAGAAGCAGAGTTGTTGGGATTACTCATTCACGAATATGAAGATGTCCATTATCTAATAGCAATGCCTCAAGTCTTATGATGCAATTTGTGATTGCTTTGTAAGTTAGATAGGTTGTTTTTTGGATATTACTAGTATTCGTAATTCTCGCAAATAATTATTGTCCGAAATTACTGTAAATAAATATGCTAAATAATCGTAAATTTGCAGAAAGATTAAAGTGGTAATATTTTGCTACTTATCATTTAAACTACCGACAATCAAAACAGATAAAAAAATATGAATTTTCCATCAGAATTAAAATATACTAAAGACCACGAGTGGGTTAGTATTTCAGGTAATGAGGCTACCATCGGTATTACTGATTTTGCACAACGCGAATTAGGAGATATCGTTTACATCGATATCAATAGCGTAGGTACTGAAGTAGCTAAAGAAGAAGTGTTTGGTACAGTAGAGGCTGTTAAAACAGTTTCAGACTTGTTTATGCCTTTAACTGCAACAGTTTTAGAAGTTAATGACGATTTAAATAATAGCCCTGAATTGGTAAATTCTGATCCTTATGGAAAAGGATGGATGGTTAAGGTAACTATCTCTGATTTGGCAGATGTAGAAGGATTATTAAGCGCAGAAGATTACAAAGCTTTAGTTGGCGCTTAATTGATGAGTAATTACAAAGCACTAAAGTATCAACGTTGGGCCATTGTTTGGGCAGTAATAACTTTGGTGCTTTGTAATATTGAACTTCCAAAAAGTACAGGTGGCTCGGGCTTCTTTTTTGAGGGCTTTGATAAAATGGCACACCTGGGCTTTTTCTATGTGCTTACCATTTTGCTATTTTATGGGAAGATAAAATACCAACACAATTACAGCTTCCGTTCGCTAACCATATTTAAAGTAATCTTAATATGTGCAGTTATTGGTGGTGGTATAGAAATTTTACAATGGAAAGTATTTACTTATAGATCCGGAGAATGGTGGGACTTTGGCTGCGACATGCTTGGATCACTAATGGGTGTATTTAGCTATGTGCTGTTGCACCGATCTAGTTACGGTGTGCAAAAGGTTTAATTTCTTTTTCATTTTTTTTGCGTCTAGATAAAAGCGCTTATTTATTAGATCCAAAACCAGAACAATATACAATATAAATTAAAATACCTCAATTACGTGTAATAGTAAAGGTTTTTCATCCCTAAACTAACCTTATTACACTCAAAAAAAATCTTATTAAACACCTGCTTGTAACGATAAAGTTAGTTGTATTTAAAATGTTACCCATATTTTAACACATCTTAACAAACTTTTGGGGCTTAGCGTAGTCTGATAGGGTAACTTTACAAAATTATAAACAATAACAATGAAGAATTTAGTACAAAAATCAATATTTATTGCACTACTATTTGTAACCTCTTTTGCATTTGCCCAAACAAAGGGTACGGTGTCTGGAAAGGTTTTAAACGGTAAGGATAAAACACCTATAGATTATGCATCTGTAGCAATCAAAAAACTATACGGAGACTCTGCTGTGGTTGGTACTGGTATGACAAGTGAAACCGGAACATTCTCGGTAGCAGATGTTCCAACTGGAAAATATAGGTTGTTTGTTGCCTTTTTAGGTTTAAAAAGTATCACCAAAGATTTCGAATTAACAGCAGCACAACCAGGTATTAATTTTGGCGATTTAACCATGGATAATGATGGTATTACTTTATCAGGTGTTGAGGTTAAAGGCGAAGTTCCTCCAGTTAAAGTAAAGAAAGATACATTAGAATTTAATGCTGGCTCATTCAAGGTAAAGGAGAATGCAGTAGTAGAAGATGTATTGAAAAAATTGCCAGGAGTAGAGGTTTCTAAAGATGGAACCATTACTACACAAGGCGAAACCATTAAAAGAGTAAGAGTAGATGGAAAAGACTTTATGGGTAACGATCCATTATTAGCTACCAGAAACTTGCCAGCAGATATGATCGATAAAATTCAGATTATTGATGATATGTCTGATCAATCTAAATTCTCAGGTATTGATGATGGTAACCGCGAGAAGATCATCAATATTACTACGAGACAAGACAAAAAGAACGGCTTTTTTGGTAACAGTACTGTAGGTGTGGGTACTAATGATCGTTATGATGTGAACTTAAACGTAAATAAATTTAAAAACGACGAGCAAATGTCGTTAGTTGGACAGTTTAACAATGTGAATAAGCAGAACTTTGGCGGCGGTATTGGCGGCGGTGGAGGTAGAGGTTTTCCTGGCGGCGGTGGCGGCGGTCAACAACAAGGTATTACTACTACTAACATGGCTGGCTTTAACTATGCTAATGTATACAAAAGTGGGACTACTTTTAATGCAAGTTACAACTTCAATAAAACTTCATTATTTAATGATCAAAATAGTTTTACAAGAAACCTTTTAGGTAATGTTACCACAACTAATGCTACAGATTTAGAAAGTACTACAGAACGTTTAAACCATAGAATTAATGCGATTTTAGATACTAAAATAGATTCTACGATTTCTGTTAGATGGCAACCAAATGTTACCTATACCGAAAATGAAGGAAATAGTTTAACTAGTTATGATAGGAAAGTATTAAATAACAGTACTGTTGGTACCCAAAGCTATTTAACTAATTCTACTTCGCCATCTATCAGTAACAATATTTTGTTGCGTAAAAAATTCCAACGTAGAGGACGCACTTTATCATTAAATGTAAATACCAATTTTAACGATAGTGATGGAAATAACTTTAATAAAATTTCTGAGAACTTATCTTTAAATGGGGTGCCTTCGGTTGTCAATACGGATCAATTGAATGATCAAGACTCTAGATCGATCTCTAATACAACAAGATTAGTTTATACTGAACCTCTATCTAAAACATTAAGTTTAGAGTTGAACTATCAAAATGTATACTCATTTGATAACCAAGAAAGAGGTGTTTATGATTTTAATACAATCACTCAACAATACGATTTAGTAAATGCTAAATTCAGTAACAATTTCGAAAATACCGCATTTACAAATGCAGTTGGTTTCAGCTTCAATAAAACTGAAAAAAAATACAACTGGCAAGTTGGCTTAGGTGTGCAAAATATAGATCAGAAAAGATTTGACGTGACCAATAATGATACTTTTGATCGTAGCTTTATCAACTTAACACCATCAGCGCAATTTAGATATAACTTTAGCCAAAATAAACGCTTAAGAATTAACTATAACGGTCGTACAGCTCAGCCATCAATTAATCAGATTGCACCAATTTTGGATAATACCAACACGCAAACCTTGCCTATCGGTAATCCAGATTTAAAACCATCGTTTACAAATAGCTTAAACATTATTTATAATAATTTTGATTTTGCAAGTTTCCGTACAATGTTTATTGGAGCTTTCATTAGTCAGCAGTTCAATGCTTTTTCTCAACAATCTGTTGTAGTTCAAGATCCTGCAAGACCAGAAGATTATGGTAAAATTGAGCAAAAATTTGTAAACGTTGATGGAAATTTTAATGCTAACGTATTCGGTACACTTAGCCAGCCCATCATTAAAGGTAATAAGTTGAGTTTAACCATCGATTTGAGAGGTACTTATGCTAAAACAACTGGATTTTCTGGATTAGCAGAGAATATCACTAATAGCTACGAATTAAGAAATGGATACAAATTGGTTTCAAACATGAATAAACTAGATTTAATAGCTGGTATTTCAGGTGTAATGAATCAAGATAAATATTCGATCAATTCAAATAGCAACACTAAGTACTATACTATAGCTCCAAATATCGACATCAGTTATTTGATGCCAGGAAATATTCGTATTCAAACAGATATTACCTACAATAAATTAACAGGTAGAGGAGCAGCATTTGATACAGAATATACTTTGGTTAATGCTTTCATTAGCCGTCAGTTCTTTAAAAATAAAGGAACTTTCAAATTGTCAGCAAACGATTTATTGAACCAAAATACAGGTATCAGCCGTAACGGTGGTGCAAATGCCATTACTGATACTAACTTCAATGTATTAAAACGTTACTACATGTTATCGTTTACTTACTCTTTAGGTAGTATGGGTGGTAGAAGCATGGGCGGTATGCAAATGCCAGGTCAAGGTGGTGGTAATCAAAGAACCATTAGAATGTAATGCTTATTAAAAAAATATAGTCTAATAGCTCTCAATTTTGAGGGCTATTTTTTTTGCTTAATTTTTTTTACCAATCTGAATTAACCCAATCATCGTAACAATTTAAATGCATTAAAAAATAACTAATATAATAGTTTGAAATCTACTAAGATTTTAGTTTATTTGATTTAACCAAACAGATAAACCATGAAACTATTTTATTTTAGCTTAGCCTTTCTAATTTGTTCGCTCTTTATTACCAACTCTAGCTTTGCCCAAAAGGGAAATGTAAAAGGAATTATGATCGATGCCAAGACCAAGGCACCAGTCGATTTTGCTTCCTTTGCTTTTAAAAATGTTAAGGATTCTACCGTTGCAGCAATGGGTGCAACCACAGCAGATGGGGTATTTGCTGCCAAAGGATTGGAGTTTGGTCAGTATAAATTCTACGTGGCTTTTATTGGGTACAAACCAATTATTAAAGCATTCGAATTAACAAAAGAGAAGCCAACGGTAGATTTTGGTAAAGTAGAAATGGAAGAAAGCGCCATCACTTTAAACGATGTAATGATTAAGGGAGAATTGTTACCCATGATCATTAAAAAAGATACGATAGAATTTGCCGCAGATGCTTTTAAAACACAGGCAGATGCCAATGTAGAAGATGTGCTGAAAGTAATGCCTGGCATGGAGGTAGATAAGGATGGTAATATTACCTTTAATGGGAAAAAGATAGATCGAGTTTTGGTTGGTGGTAAAGACTTTTTTGGTAACGACCCAAAAACAGCAACCCAAAACTTGCCTAAAGAAATTGTAAGCAAAATACAAGTAATAGAGAAAAAAACCGACGATGCACTGTTTAAAGGCATTGACGATGGCAAAAGGGAAAATGTATTAAACATTGTATTAAAAGATGATAAAAAGCGTGGTTATTTTGGAAATGTTGCAGCAGGTAAAGCCAATGGAAGTTTATACGATGCTTCTATCAATCTCAACCGATTTAATGATAAAAGACAATTATCTATTATCAGTTTAGCTAATAATATCAATAAAACCAGCTTTTCTTATAGCGATTTATCCGATTTTTTAGGTGGCGATGTATTTGGATCTGGGATGGTTACATCAGTAGTGGTTGATGGGGGTGGTAATGTATCTGTAGGTTTAGGTGGCGATGATGCTTTTGGTATGGGTGGAGGGGGGATAAATGATAATAAAGGAATTGGTTTGAACTTTAATGATGAATGGGGTAAAAACCAAAAACTTCCTAATAAAATTTCATTAAACTACATGTTCAACAGAAATTATGGTATCAGAGAAAGTTTAACAAGTAGACTTAATCTATTGGGTGATGATAGTTATTTTAATGATAGAAATACTGATGCCACAAACACCACCAATCGCCATCGATTTACAATGCGATTAGATATCCCATTAGATTCTACCGCTAAATTACAAATTAGTCCAAATTTTGGTTTTAGTGGTAACGATTCAGAAAATGCAGCTTTATTTAATTCTTATAATCAGGCAAGCCAGGCAAATATCAATAGGGGTAATTCTATAAATACAAACAACAGTACCACGCCAGGTTATGGAGGTAGAATCTTATTCAATAAAAAATTAAAGAAAAAGGGAAGGAGTTATTCTTTATCAGCCAATGGTAATTTCAGTAATTCTGCGCTCGATGGATTAAATTTTTCGAATATTACCATTAACAACAATGGAATGCCCTCTACAACCATACTTAATCAATTGATAGATCAGGCTGGTAATGTAAATAGTTATTCGGTAAATGCGGATTATGCCGAGCCAATTACCAAAAAAATAACTTTAAGTGCCAATTATAATTACAGCAAAAGAGAGGATGTAATTGATCGGATAGTTTATGATTTCAATACAGGCAATACCCGATACGATTTAATCAACACGGATCTTTCTAGAAATCTTCAAAATTTTAACGAAACACACGCTGTAGCATTGCGACTTAATTATGTTGCTAATGAGAAATTTAGCTTAAACATTAATACTACGCAACGCTATGTAGCATTAACGGGTAATAACTTAATGAACAACAGAAATGTGAACAATGATTATGTGTTGTTACAACCAAATTTTTTCATCTCTTATAAAGTGAGTAAAACTTCTAGTTTCTCCATAAATGGAAGTCGCTACCTTAATACACCTAGCGTATCGCAATTACAACCTTTAACAGATAATTCTAATCCGCTGCAAATCACTACCGGAAATCCATTACTTAAGCCATCTGCTGATAATAGCTTCTCTTTAAGTTACAACAGGTTTAATCCAACTTCCGGCACTAGTATCAACTTCAGCTTAAATTACTATAATAGTGAAGATCGAATTATCAATAATTCTATGTTAGACCCAACGACGGGTATTCAAACTACCTTTTATGATAACATTGATGGGAATAATAATTTTAGTGCAAGAATAGCGGGTAGCTTTAAGATTAAAAGTCTGGGGTTAACCTTTAATCCTAATATTGGTGTCACAAAATCTAATAACACTTCTTTTCTAAATAGAAACGAAGTAAAATCTGCGGCAATAGCTTATAATTTTGGTACAAATATTACCTACGCTATCGGATCAGATCTACAACTTTCTAACCGAATTAATGGTACATTAAGAGAAGTAAGTTACGGTTATAATAACTTGCCTAACGCTAATTTTACTTCTATCTATAATAACCTAAGCCTAAATGTAAGTTTACCCTACGAGTTTCGTTTTACATTATCTAGTAGTGTGGGTTACAATGCAAATGTAGGCTTAGGTGCTAATAATAATATCATCCACACAGCAAATGCAAGTTTCGAAAAACTATTTCTTAAAAAGTCTTTAAGTTTAAAAGCATCAGTATCTGATATTTTTAACAATAGTAGAAATGCCAGTCGTTATGCGAGCGAAACTTATATTTTAGAAAGTGTTAACTTGGGCATGCGCAGGTATTTTCTAATGGGCATAAGTTATCGCCTTAGAAAGTTCGGAGCGGCAGCAGCAAGTCCGCCTTCGGTAGTGAGGTTTTAGTTAATCTTATTTGGATTTAATATAAACAAAGGGTAAATTGCGCTTTAATTTCAATTATGAAGCTATCGCAGTTAAATCCAGGAGAAAGAGGTACTATTGTTTCATTTACAGATTTAGAAATGTCTGTAAAATTGATGGAAATGGGTTGTTTACCTGGCGAAGTTGTTGAGGTAGAGCGTTTCGCTCCAATGGGCGATCCTATTGCCATCCGTGTTGCGGGTTATCAACTTTGTTTACGTAAAAGCGAAGCATCTGTCATTATAATCCAATAAGCCTTGTCCGATATCAGAATTGCATTAGTTGGTAATCCGAATACCGGAAAATCTACCCTTTTTAATTTATTAACTGGGTTAAATCAGAAGATTGGTAATTTTCCAGGTATTACCGTCGATAAAAAGATTGGTTTTTCTAAATTGCCTAATGGCAAAACTGCCGAAATTATCGACCTTCCCGGTACTTACAGTCTTTATCCAAAAAGTAAAGATGAAAGCATCGTTTTTCAGGTGTTGGCAGATCAAAATAACAGTAGCTATCCAGATTTGGTAGTTCTTGTTGCCGATGCCTCAAATCTTCGCCGTAATTTACTATTATGCTCCCAGGTTGCAGATTTAGGTTTGCCGATGTTACTGGTATTAAACATGACAGATTTGGCCCAAAAAGAGGGTATCCATGTTGATGTAAATAAATTGGCCGAACGTTTAGGTATTCAGGTTGTGGCTATGTCTGCCAGAAAAAACCAAGGACTAGATTCGCTCAAAACTGCCATTGCTAATACCTCTACCATTTGTACCCAAACTAGCAGTATCGAGGTAAATGCTTTCGCACCTGCAGCCATTAATGCCATTAAAGAAAAAATAAAAACAACAAATGATTATTTTGCTTTGCAGGTATTGCACCAACATGAGCATTTGGCATTTTTTACCGAACAAGAGCAAATTCAGATCGAAGAAATTGAAAAAGCACACCACTTCGAATCTGCTAAAATACAAGGGGCCGAAACTGTAGCTAGGTATCGTTTTCTAAGCACCGTTTTAAGCGATGTAGTTACGGATACTGGTGCGGCAAAGAAATTTAAAATTACCGATCAATTAGATTCTATCCTAACCCATAAAGTTTGGGGTTTTGCTATTTTTATACTCATCTTATTTGTCATCTTCAACGCTATTTTTGCTTGGGCATCTTATCCAATGGATTTAATAGATGGTGCATTTGGATGGATCAACGAAATGGGACACCAACATATGCCCGAAGGTTTATTAACAGATCTGTTATTAGATGGTGTAGTGGCTGGTTTGGGTGGTATTGTCATCTTCATTCCTCAAATAGCTATTTTATTTGCATTTATTTCTATTCTGGAAGATACTGGATACATGTCTAGGGTTACTTTTATGATGGATAAGATGATGCGTAAAGTAGGTCTAAGCGGAAAATCTGTAGTACCAATGATTGGCGGCTTGGCTTGCGCTGTTCCTTCTATTATGGCAGCTAGGAATATAGAGAGTTGGAAAGACCGGATGATTACCATTATGGTTACGCCATTGGTAAGTTGTTCGGCAAGGTTACCTGTTTATATACTGATCATTTCTTTAATCATACCATCAGAAAATGTATTCGGTATCATTAATAAACAAGGTCTGGCTTTAATGGCCATGTACTTGATAGGTATTGTAGCCGCAGTGGTAGTGGCTTGGGTAATGAAGTTCATCTTTAAAGCAAAAGAGAAATCTTACTTTATTATGGAATTGCCAGTTTACCGCATGCCACGTTGGAAAAACGTATTGCTAACCGTTTTCGAAAAATCTAAAACCTTTATTTTCGAAGCAGGTAAAGTAATTATCGCCATTTCTATCATTTTATGGGTAATGGCTTCTTTTGGTCCGGGTAATAGATTTGAAAATATCGAGAAAAAGTATGCCTCAGCCTTAGCTGATACCACACAAAATACAGAACATATCAACACCTTAATCAGTAGCGAAAAGCTAGAAAACTCTTACGTAGGCATACTTGGGCACTGGATTGAACCCGCCATTAGACCGTTAGGTTATGATTGGAAGATTGGTATTGCCTTAATTACTTCTTTTGCGGCCCGCGAAGCTTTTGTAGGTACCATGGCTACCATTTATAGTGTAGACGGTGGAGATGAAGATACGAAGACTATCAGAGAGCGGATGCTGGTTTCAGTTAACAGTAAAACAGGTTTGCCAGTGTATACTTTTGCCACCGGAATTTCGATTATGCTTTTTTATGCCTTTGCCATGCAGTGTATGAGTACGGTTGCAATTGTATACAGAGAAACAAAGTCTTGGAAATGGCCGATGATACAGCTTGCCTACATGACTGCAATGGCGTATGTAGCAGGTCTAATTGCCTATCAGTTGTTGAAGTAAAGCTATCATCATTGCGAAGGCAGTGAAACTTACCACACACAGGCAATCTCCTACTTGTTAATTATAACTTTAAAAATTTGAAGCGCAAACAGGTGCAATGGTTATCGTCAGTCCTACTTTTCGCTACATCTTTTGTGTGTGGGTATTGTTTACATAAAATTAAGATTGTGCAACACAAAAGTATACCGCTACAATTAGGGCTATAAATTTGGGCTTGTGCAAGTAAAACCTTTCATAATAACAAAAGCCATTGTTTTTAAACCCGATGGGAGTGAACACGATTTGTAACCTTTTTAGGTTACAAAGAAGTAAAACGTACAGCGGGACTAATGGTCAATAGCAACACAGGTTTTGCTTTTCAAATAAAAAATATGCGCATTATAAAAAAATTACCATGACAATGATTTTTTGTTTTTTACTTATTTTTGTTGTACGAAATTAAACAATGGATAAGGTTGATGTTTTACTACAATATATGCCAGCACCAGCTGCGCCAATCATTGCCAAATGGATTGATTATTTTCAGTGCGAATTTAAAATATCAAAAAACAGAAGCACAAAACTTGGAGACTATCGTCATCCTTTTAAGGGGAAAGGGCATAAAATTTCTGTAAATAATGATTTAAATCCCTATGCATTTTTGGTTACAACTGTACACGAATTTGCACATTTACTAACCTGGAATGAGCATAAGAATAAAGCTAAGCCACACGGATTAGAATGGAAAAGTAATTTTAAAAGAATGATGAATCCATTTTTTGAAAAAGAGGTTTTCCCTACGGATATTCACCAAACTATTATCAATTATCTGAATAACCCAGCCGCTTCTAGTTGTACTGATTTAAGCCTTGCAAGGGCATTAAAAAAGTATGATACCCATTTATCTACAACCAGAGTAGAAGAATTGCCTTTACATGCTGTATTTACGTTAAAAGATGGTAGAAAATTTAAAAAGGGAGAAAGAATAAGAAAACGCTACAGATGTGTTTCATTAGATAATGGAAATATTTATCTATTTAACCCGTTGGCGGAGGTATTGCTGGCAACAGGCACATAAATCGCTTCTTGGTTTTTTACCATCCATTTAAAATTCAATTTTTGAGCTTTAAAATGAATAGGATCGTTTAATATGCTGTCAACCAGTGCATCTTTGTCCTTAATTAAAATACTGGCAGTATAACTATTCTGGATTTTGCTTCTTAAAATAAGGTATCTAGCATCAGGGTAGGTGGTAATGCTATCAAATACCATATCAAATTTATCAGTTCCGGCAATAATTTCATTTAGGGTTTTTACATTATCTAAATGGCTCTTATCAGAATTTGTATTTTCACTCAATGGCACATTAATATAGGGCAAAGAATTAATTGCTGTTTCAGCAGATGCTGTTCTGTTTTCTAACTTAAAAACTGTATTGTTGCGCAAATAGGTTCTGGAATCCTTTAGTGCATTCCCATCATCATTTGTCAATTTGCTTTGACTAAGCTCTAAAATCAAGCTATCATTTCTAAAATAATATTTTTTAAGATTAGTATTTAAACCACCACTAAATGCGTGCTCTATCATTAAAACCGTTTGGTTATTTGTGGTAAATTTTTCTACATAAAAAGAGAGATCACCAAGCATGAAAATTAAGCTGGTTTGTTTAGTTGTTTGATTAATATTTTTATCTATTGAATCAGCATATTTTAAGATAGATTTTGCGGTAAGGTTAGTAGCCTGCTCATCTAAAATGGCAGCTTGTGGGTGATCAGATTTAAACTGGTTACAGGCAGATAGCGTAGCAATTACACCAACTAGAATCAAAAAGTATACAGTTTTCATAGCAAATAAACAATTAGGGATCTTGTTTAAGATAAGGCTATTATCGTGCCAAGGGTTTAATAAGCCAACAGCTTCTCAACCATTTCTCCCAATCTGCTTTTTGCTAAGAAATCATCCTCTAACACCTTACTCATTGGTATGGCAGTATCTAAGCTAGCACAGCGCATTACAGGTGCATCTAAATAGTTAAAGCAATATTCACCTATCCAAGCTGCTAATTCTGCGCCAAAACCGCTGCTAAGGGTGTCTTCATGTAAAACAATTACTCTTCCGGTTGTTTTAACAGCTTTGGCTACTGTTTCTTTATCCCAAGGTTGTAAACTCACTAAATCTACAAGCGTTGCTGAAATTTCAGGATTACTTTTTAGATAATCTATGGCCCAATGTACACCTAAGCCATAGGTGATAATAGTTAATTGTTCTCCATTTTTTAACACATTGGCTTTGCCAATTTCTACCGAATAATAACCTTCTGGTACTGAGCCAACTAAACTTCTATACAAATATTTATGTTCAAAATAGATTATTGGGTTTGGATCTTCCATAGCTGCAATCAGTAAACCTTTAGCATCGTGCGGAAAAGCAGGGTAAACCACTTTTAAACCGGGTGTTTTGGTAAACCAAGCCTCGTTACTTTGCGAGTGGAATGGTCCGGCACCAGTACCTGCTCCTGTAGGCATACGTATTACCACATCTGCCTTTTCGCCCCAACGATAATGTGTTTTGGCTAAATTATTTACAATCTGGTTAAAGCCGCAGGTCACGAAATCTGCAAACTGCATCTCTACTACTGCTTTGTATCCGTTAATAGAAAGGCCTAAACCTGCGCCCACAATTGCCGATTCGCAAATAGGTGTGTTCCTAACTCTAGCTTTGCCAAACTCGGCGACAAAACCATCGGTAATTTTAAAAGCACCACCATATTCTGCAATATCCTGCCCCATGATTACTAAATTATCATGTTTTTGCATGCTCTCTCTCAAACCTGCAGTTATGGCATCAAGGTAACGGAGCTCGGTGGTATTTGCTGTTGGTTCAGTTGCTTGTTGTTGATAAGGGAAAAACATATCATCGAGTTCAGTAGCCTCATTTGCCACTGGCTCTAATTCATTAAACGCTTCTTCAACTTCTTGTTCAATTGCTGATTTAAAACCTCTTTTAATCACAGCAATTGATTCTTCGTTCAAAATCTTTTCTGCAACTAAATAATCTTCAAAGTTTTTAACTGGATCTTTTGCTGTCCATTCATCAAACAAGTGTTGAGGAACATATTTAGTACCGGATGCTTCCTCATGACCACGCATCCTAAACGTTAAACATTCAATTAAAACTGGTCGCGGGTTTTGTCTAATACTTTCTGCAATTTCACTTAGCTTGTCATAAACTTCCAAAATATTGTTGCCATCTAGTTGGATGCCTTCGATGCCATAACCTATTGCTCTATCTACTAAATGTTTGCATTTAAATTGCTCATTTATAGGAGTGGATAAGCCATAACCATTGTTTTCTATTAAAAAGATTACCGGTAAATTCCAAACAGCTGCTACATTGATAGCTTCATGAAAATCGCCTTCGCTAGTAGCCCCTTCTCCGGTAAAAACCAGTGTTGCATTTTTCTTATTGGCAATTAAGTCGGCTAATGCAATTCCATCAGCCAAGGCCATTTGCGGGCCTAAATGAGAAATCATTCCAATAATTTTATAATCTTGAGTGCCAAAATGGAAAGAGCGGTCTCTGCCTTTGGTAAAGCCAGAAATTTTCCCTTGCCATTGCGCCATTAATTTTTTTAATGGAATATTGCGACTGGTAAAAACACCCAAATTGCGATGCATGGGCAAAATATACTCATTGCTTTGCATGGCTAAAGTGCTGCCTACTGCGATTGCTTCTTGCCCAATGCCAGAAAACCATTTTCCAATTCTGCCCTGACGTAAAAGAATAAGCATCTTTTCCTCCACCATTCGTGGATAAAGTAATGTTTTGTAGAGTGCTAAAAGTTGAGCATCATCTTTATCTTTTCTATCGAACTGCATATTTGGTTAGTATTCTAGTATGTAATTATTCGAATGTAAAACTCCAAACTTTACACCCCAAACTTATTTAAACTTCTGGATTTTTCTTTTTTTCTTCCCATTGTTTGGCGAAAGATTTAGGGGCAATTTCTGGCATATCTCGGTACTTGCCCCAACTTTTCTTAAAGAAAGATTTAAGGAAAAAATTTTTCATCTTCCCGCCAACCATATCCATAAAAGAACGTTTAGTCATGCCCTTTTTCCATAAACTCCAACCAATTTCTTCCATTTTGGTGTTTTCATGTTGTGTGGCGGCATCTCTTCTGTTTAGCAACAACATTTTATGGATGTCTATTTTAACTGGGCAAACTTCAGAACATTTACCGCATAGGCTAGAGGCATAACTTAAATGTTTAAAATCTTTCATCCCTTTAAAATGTGGGGTAATGATAGAACCGATTGGACCACTGTACGTAGTATTATAGGTATGCCCACCAATGTTTTTGTAAACTGGGCAAGCATTTAAACATGCGCCGCAACGTATGCAATATAAAGCCTGACGCTGATCTTTCTGAGCCAGTAAATTCGTACGTCCATTATCTAAAAGGATTACATACATTTCTTCTGGTCCATCTGTTTCATTTGCTTGCCTTGGGCCACTTAAAATAGTGTTGTATACCGTTAAATTTTGGCCAGTACCATGGCTAGCCAATAAAGGCCAGAATAGGTCAAGATCGGCCATAGAGGGAATGATTTTTTCAATTCCAACAATTGCAATGTGTACCTTCGGAAAGGTGGTACATAAACGGGCATTCCCTTCATTTTCTGTTAGTGCAATGCTACCAGTATCCGCAATTAAAAAGTTGCCGCCAGAAATGCCAATGTCAGCTCTTAGGTATTTCTCCCGTAAAAGTTCTCTGGCTTTTTGTGTGAGCTGTTCGGGAGTTGCATCTACAGGAATACCAAACCGCTCATGAAAAAGTTGCGCAATCTCCACTTTGCTTAAGTGCATGGCAGGGGTTACAATATGATAGGGCTTTTGACCAAGTAATTGTACAATATATTCGCCAAGATCACTTTCTAGAGATTCAATCTCATTTTTTTCTAAAAATTCGTTCAAATGGATTTCTTCGGTAGTCATAGATTTAGACTTGATTACCGTTTTCCCACCTCTTTTTTGGATAATATTTAAGATCTCTTTTTGAGCTTCTTCTACATCATTTGCCCAAATTACCTTGCCACCTCTTTTCTGAAAATTAGCCTCAAATTCAGGTAAAAACTTATCTAGATTCTCCATTACACGCCATTTTACAACGTGTGCTTTTTTCTTGGAGGCCTCTAAGTTTTCGAATTTTGATAAACCTCTATCTACTGCAGCATTGTACTTGCCAATATTATGATTAATGGTTTTACGATGTGGTAAGTCAAAAGCTTTTTCATCAGCTTTTACCAAGAATTCTTCAGCGATAGTAGTCATGCTCAAATATACAAGGCTAAAGCTGAAAGACCAAAGACTAAAGCTAAGAAAGGACTTTAGACAGACTAATTTTTGAAAAACAATGCTTGCAGCTTTTCTCAGCCTTTAGTCCCGTTGTTCGCTATATCTTCCCCTAAATCCCAAAGGGACTTTAGCGTAAGTATATCGCTGCCACCGGGTTTAACAGCAAAAGATAGTACACAAATAGCAAAGGTGCTAAGCAAAACGTATTTCCATCCAATACTCAGTAATATGCACCAGCTTTAATTATCTAGCCCCGGGTGCAGTGTTACCCTGCAGCAAGGAGGAACGACGAATCGAAGCGTACAAACGAAACACGGGAAGTTTTTAATTGAAACGCACAGAACTTGCGCTTCAAAAATATCAAAAAAAATCCCGATAGTTATTGGCTATCGGGATTGAATATTTTAAGGAAAACTCTTAATTAGTTTTTGGAGTTCCATCTTCGTTTTTATTTACTACCGGACGATTAGCACCGTTTGCTAATTCCCAAGCTGTAAAGTAAACCAATTGTGCTCTTTTAGCTAACATAGGGAAATCGATTTTGCTAACCTCATCTCCTGGTTGGTGATAATCTTTGTGTACACCATTGAAATAGAAGATAACTGGAATGCCAAATTTAGCGAAGTTATAGTGATCTGAACGATAGTAAAAACGGTTTGGATCAGTGCGGTTATTGTATTTTTCGTCTAAAACGATGTTTACATAATCTGTATTTGCTTTTTTACCAATACGATCTAAATCATCACTTAGCATGTTAGAACCGATAATGTAAACAAAATTGTTATCACCTGGGCGGTCATCATCACCACGACCAATCATATCAATGTTTAAGTTTGCAATTGTATTTGCAATTGGGAAAATTGGATTTTCAGCATACCATTCAGAGCCTAATAAACCTTTTTCTTCACCAACAACTGTCATGAAAAGGATGCTTCTTTTTGGACCTTTACCTGCTTTTTTAGCTTTAGAAAAAGCTTCAGCCAATAACAATACACCAGTAGTACCAGAACCATCATCGTCAGCACCGTTATTTACTTTATCAGTAGCATTCGGGTCAGCAACTAAACCAACATGGTCATAGTGACCAGTTACTACCAATACTTCATTTTTTAATTTAGGATCAGAACCTTCTAAGAAACCTAAAACGTTTTCAGCACGAGGTAAGTTTTCTTGTTTTTTAGCTTTCACATTTAAATTAACAGCTACAATTTGTGAAGCAGGTTTACCTGATTCAACTATCTTGGCAGTTAAAGTTTCAATAGAATTATTTGAAGCTTTCAAAATCTCGTTAGCAACTGATGGAGATATTGTAATTGATGTAAGAGAAGCAGGTCTCTGCATAAGAGTTGCTGTTGCAGCATTTTTTAACATTGGTCTACCATTTGCTGAAGCAACTTTACGCCATTCTGGAGTTTTATCAAAATCTGAATCTACTAATAAGATTGCTTTAGGTTTATTTTTAGCAATATTTTGCATTAACTTTTGCCTTGCAGCCATTACAGCACGAGGATTTGGAGCTTCAGTTGTTTTTACTGTCGGATCAGCACCTACAATTACCATTACAACTTTGCCTTCAATATTAATTCCATCTAAGTCATTATATCCATCTTTGGTAATACCAAAACCAGCAAAAACGACTTCATTTGCTGATATATCAAGACCTTTAAGGTCTACACCTGCACTGGCAATTAAGAAATCTTTATTTACTTGTTTAGCTGATCCATTAATAGATAGTGAACTTTGAGTAAGGTCATATGTTACCAAGTCTACTTTTTGGAAGTATGGGTCTGAGCCACCTTTAACAGGTCCTGTTAGGCCAAAGCTTTTGAACTGTTTTTTGATATACTCAGCTGCCATCCAAGCACCTTTTTTACCAGTTTCTCTACCTTCATATTCATCAGAAGCTAAAATAGATAAGTGGTCGTAGCCTCTATCTTTATTGATAGTTTGGCTAAACTTGATAGCATTTTTGTCTTGCGCCATCGCACTCATACTTAGCATTACTGCTAAGCCGGTGTATAGAAATTGTTTTTTCATCAGTTTATAATTGTTGTTTTTGGTTATGATGCCTTCATGGTAAGTACCAATGTAGCCATCATCAGTTTATAATTGTTAGTTGGTGTCTTATTGTTGGAGTATATTTATACCTAATAGTTTAAATATTAGCAGGATATTTTATCTACTCTTTTCCCGTGTCTTCCACCCTCAAAATCAGTGCTTAAAAATGTATCTGTCATTTGTTTGGCCAAATCAGTTGATACAAATCTTGCTGGAATACATAAAACATTTGCGTTGTTGTGCTGTCTGGCCAATGCGGCAATTTCATTTTCCCAGCAAATAGCAGCTCTAATCTGTTGGTGTTTGTTAGCTGTTATGGCTACACCATTGGCACTTCCACAAACTAAAATACCAAAATCAAATTCGTTATTTTCTACTGCAGAAGCCAAGGGATGCGCAAAATCAGGATAATCTACAGATTCTGAAGTGTAGGTGCCAAAATCCTTAAGCTCATATGCAGTAAGATATTCTTTTAAAATCTCTTTATACTCAAATCCAGCATGATCAGAGCCAATAGCAATTTTTAAATTGTTAACAGTAGGCATTGTCAAATTTATATAGAATTAAAATGATTGTGCGTAAATTTTTTGTTATTAAGAAAGACTTAGTTTTTGTAGAATGCTGCCTCGGCTTTCAGTTTCTTCTTTTGAATGTTTGCAGAAATCATGATGCTCAATTCATAAAGTAAAAACAATGGTAACGCAACAATTAGCATGGTATAAGGATCGGCAGTTGGAGTTACTATTGCTGCAACTACTAAGATCAAAACAGCTGCATATCTTCTGCTTTTTCTCATAAACTGTGGGGTCATTACACCAAGTTTAGATAAGATATAGATCACCACTGGTAATTGAAAGATTATTCCTGTTCCGATAGTTAAAGTTAATACCGTTGAAAGATAAGAATCTATTTGGAAAGTGTTTTCTATATCCGGACTTACCGTGAAATTGATCAAAAAGTTTACAGACATTGGGCATATGATGTAATAACCGAACAAAACGCCTAATATGAATAATATGGATGCAAAAAGTACAAATCCACTGGCCGATTTTCTTTCGTTCTCCAGAAGTGCCGGTTTAATAAATAACCAAACTTCGAATAATAGATAAGGAACCCCCATCATTAATCCGGCTACAATACTCGAATTCATGAGCAAGGTAAATTGCCCTGCCATTTGTGTGTTAATGATTTTTGCATCTATTTTTTTAATGCAAAATTCTTCGCCAATTACCGAAGGAAACATCTCAACAAGTTTACACATCATCCGATAAGTCCAAAAATTTGGATCTTTTGGAGCCATAATGATACCATGCCAAATGAAATCTGAAAAATAGAAAGCAACACATGTTAAGAGAGTAACAACGGCTAAACCTCTCAATAAATGTTTCCGTAAAACGTCTATATGATCAAAAAAAGACATTTCTGCCTCTAAGCTTTTTCCTTTTTTCTTAATCGAATCAATTAGATCCTGTGCCTTGTTATCGCTCATTGAAATTATTAGTAAACAAAAATACCATTCTATTTGATATAGAATGGTATTTACGACTTAAATGTATAAAAAGATTATATTATTCTGAAAATTCGAAAGTTTCCATAAACTTAGTGGTAAAATTACCTGCTCTAAAGTTAGGGTCTTTCATCAATTTCAAGTGGAAAGGAATAGTGGTTTTAACACCTTCAATCACAAATTCACTTAAAGCACGTTCCATGGTACAAATTGCTTCTTCACGAGTTTGTGCAACGCAAATTAATTTTGCAATCATCGAATCGTAATTAGAGGGAATTTGATAACCTGCATAAACGTGAGTATCTACACGTACACCGTGGCCACCTGGTGAGTGAAAATTAGTAATTCTGCCTGGTGATGGTCTGAAATTGTTAAATGGATCTTCCGCATTGATGCGGCATTCAATTGCATGCATGTTTGGCACATAGTTATTTCCAGAAATCGGGATACCTGCAGCAACTTTGATCTGTTCCTTGATTAAATCGAAGTTAATTACTTCTTCTGTAACTGGGTGTTCTACTTGGATACGGGTATTCATTTCCATGAAGTAGAAGTTACGGTGTTTGTCAACCAAAAATTCTACAGTTCCGGCTCCCTCATAATTAACAGCCAAAGCACCTTTAATAGCAGCCTCGCCCATTCTTTCACGCAATTCTGGTGTCATAAAAGGCGATGGCGCTTCTTCTACCAATTTCTGGTGACGACGCTGAATAGAACAATCTCTTTCTGATAAATGACAGGCTTTGCCAAACTGATCACCAATAATTTGGATTTCAATGTGGCGAGGATCTTCGATATATTTTTCTAGGTAAAGACCATCGTTACCAAAAGCAGCACCAGATTCCTGACGGGCACTGTCCCAAGCATTTTCAAACTCTTCGTCTTTCCAAACAATACGCATACCACGGCCACCGCCACCAGCAGTAGCCTTTAAGATAACTGGATAGCCCATTTCTTTGGCTATCTCAATACCTTCTTTAACACTGCTTAATAAACCATCAGAACCTGGAATAGTTGGCACGCCAGCAATTTTCATGGTTTCTTTAGCCGAAGCTTTATCGCCCATGCCATTAATTTGCTCTGGAGTGGCACCAATAAATTTAATTCCGTAATCGCGGCAAACTGACGAAAATTTAGCATTTTCTGAAAGGAAACCGTAACCTGGGTGTATGGCATCAGCATTAGTTAATTCTGCTGCCGAAATAATATTTGGGATACTTAAATAAGAATCTTTACTAGGAGGAGGACCTATACAAACAGCCTCATCGGCAAAACGAACATGTAAACTCTCTCTGTCTGCAGTAGAGTAAACAGCCACCGTTTTTATGCCCATTTCTTTACAGGTACGGATAATACGCAAAGCGATTTCGCCCCTGTTGGCAATTAATATTTTTTTAAACATAATTTTGAGGTTAGGATTACACCGATTTTAATGATTACACCGATTTATTCGGATAAAAACCATCAATTTAATCAAGCTATAATCTGTGTAATCTAATTAATCTGTGTAATCAGTTTATTAAATAGGTTCTACTAAGAATAATGGTTGGTCGTACTCAATTGGAGATGCATTATCTACCAATACCTTTACAATACGGCCAGAAACTTCACTTTCAATTTCGTTAAATAATTTCATTGCCTCAACAATACAAATTACTTTACCCACACCAATTTCATCTCCAACATTCACAAATGAAGGTTTATCTGGACTAGATGAACGGTAGAAGGTACCAATCATCGGAGATTTGATGGTCATATATTTCGATGTATCATCTGCTTCTGGAGCACTTGCTGCCTTAGTTTCAACAGCTACTGTTGGTGCTGCCGCCGGAGCAATTGGTTGTGGTGCTGCCGCTGCAGGCAATGCTGCATTTACATAAACAGGTGCTTGGTTAGTTTTAATCGTAATTTTGAAGTTTTCTTGCTCAATAGCAACTTCATTTACGCCCGACCGAGAAACAAATTTAATCAGTTCCTGAATTTGTTTAATATCCATTCTTTTGTTGTTATGTTAAAAAAATTGGTGTAATTGAATTAACTAAGTTATAGTTTTTTTGTTTTAAATTATAAGGGAATATGGTTGATAGTTTATGGATGATAGGTTTTAGCCTAAGCGTTTAAGCCATCGACTATTAACCATCAACTATGAACTAACTATTATATGCCCACTTAAGATAAATAGATCCCCAAGTAAATCCTCCGCCAAATGCGGCTAACACAAGGTTATCGCCTTTTTTAAGTTGGCTTTCCCATTCCCATAAACACAATGGGATGGTTCCATTTGTTGTATTTCCGTAACGCTCAATATTGATCATTACTTTATCGGTGCTTACGCCCATTCTAGAAGCAGTAGCATCTATAATTCTTTTATTTGCCTGATGAGGTACTAGCCATGCTACATCATCGGCAGCTAAGCTGTTGCGCTCCATAATCTCAGCGGCAACATCAGCCATGTTGGTCACTGCAAATTTAAATACAGTAGGGCCTTCTTGATGAGCAAAATGTTCATTCGCATCAATCGTTTCGTGAGTTGCTGGTTTAACAGAACCACCAGCTTTCATTCCTAAAAAATCCCTGCCAGCACCGTCTGTTCTTAAGATAGAATCCTGAATGCCGAAACCTTCTTCATTTGGTTCTAATAATGCGCAACCACAACCGTCGCCAAAAATAATACAAGTTGTTCTATCTTGATAGTTAATGATAGATGACATTTTATCACCACCAACAACCAAAACTTTTTTATGTCGGCCAGATTCTATAAATGAAGCGCCAGTAGCTAAGCCAAATATAAAGCCAGAGCAAGCTGCCTGCAAATCGTAGCCCCAGGCATTTTTGGCTCCAATTTTATCGGCTAACACATTTGCAGTAGCCGGAAAAGTAAAGTCTGGAGTAGTGGTGCAAAAAATAATCAGTTCTATTTCTGTAGCATCAATACCTCTCTTTTTTAATAATCCATTAACAGCGTGAACAGCCATATCAGAGGTGCCTAAACCTTCTCCTTTCAATATTCTTCGCTCCTTAATGCCAGTTCTAGAGGTTATCCATTCGTCAGAGGTATCGACCAATGTTTCCAGCTCTTTATTCGTCATTATATAGTCTGGGACGTAACCGTGAACTGCAGTAATGGCAGCGTGAATTTTGTTCATCTTATTTAATTTTAATTATTGGAATGCCGCTTGTATTTTTCCAATCAAATCTGAGTTTATCATATCTCTCGATTGGAAGATCATATTTTTTATAGCCTCTGGACTAGAAATTCCATGCCCGATTAATACTGGAGCATTAACCCCTAATATTGGGCTACCACCATAGTTTTCGTAGTTAAAACGATCAAAAAATTCGTCTTTTAATCCTTTTTTAATGGTCAATACATAAAATGATTCTGCCAATTTAAGCATTATATTTCCTGTAAAGCCATCACAAACAGTCACATCGGCCTTATCATTAAATAGATCTCTACCTTCCACATTCCCTACAAAATTGAAAAGTTTAGTTTCTTTCATTAGTCTGTGACTAGCTAAAGTAACCATGTTGCCTTTTTCATCCTCTTCGCCAATATTCATTAATGCTACTTTCGGATTCTCTATTTGCATGATATGCTCTGCATACAAACTGCCCAAAACGCCAAAATCTAATAAATTATCTGGTTTACAATCTGCATTTGCGCCTACGTCCAATAGTAAACCTGTTCCGCCTTTTAATTTAGGTACAATGGTGCATAAACAAGGTCTAGAAATACCTGCTATGGGTTTTACGCTAAATACAGCGCCAACCAGCATTGCGCCAGAATTGCCTGCACTTGCAAACGAATCTATTTTGCCTTCTTTTAAAAGTTGGAAACCTACTGAAATGCTTGAATTAGGCTTTTGAAGAATAGCCTTGGTGGGATGTTCGCCCATACCAATAACTTCGTCGGTATGTACGTATTCAAAGTGATCGGGGTTGAATCCGCTCTCCGAAAGTAGAGGTTTAATCTGCTGAGTATCTCCAATAAGCACTAAATGCTGATCAGAAGTAAGGGATTGATGAGCTGCTATTGCACCCAAGACGTTAGCCTTGGGCGCATAGTCTCCGCCCATAATATCGAGACCTATTTTCATAGTAAAAATCTTTTGTGTTAGCTAAATTGCTTTGCAATTATTAATCTAAGTTAAACTTAAACCCAGCATAAACACAAAAATTTTCTTAGAAAATTAACCTATTGAAGTGTTTTCTATAACTAATTTACCGTTGTAGTACAAGTTACCATCAACATTGTAAGCATGGTGAGGTACATGTATAGCACCAGTAGTTTGGCATGTTGCCAAAGAAGGAGCTACTGCTTTATAGTGAGTTCTTCTTTTATCTCTTCTTTGTTTAGAAATTTTGCGTTTTGGATGTGCCATTGTGCTTTATTTAATTTATTATTTTAATTTTTTTAATGCCGCCCAACGTGGATCGTCACTTTGTTCTTCTTCGTCTGTTGCTGCTCCACTAGCTAATTTTTCCAAAGTAGCGATCATTTCTGGGTCGCATGTTTGGTCTTGTCCGGCCTGGTCGCAGTTGTTAATATAAGGTATCGCAACATTGATAAATTCGTAAATCATTTCCGAAACATCAATTTCGCTTTCCTTTCTGTTTAAAACAATGATTTCTAAATCATCGCTTTCCAGTTCATCTTCAGCAAATTTTACAATCTGCCTTTCTTTAATATCAATTGGCTGTGCAAACTCGGCTAAACATTTGTCGCAATTTAATTGTATTGTTCCCCAAATGCGGAAGTTCAATAGCAACATTGTTTCCTGTTTATCCAGTTCCAGTTCAACTTTAAGCGCTCCGTTTTTAACTAAAGAGTACTCAAATGCATCAAAAAAGCTTTTATCAATTTCAAAATCGAATTGATGTTTGCCCAATTTTAAACCAGTAAACGGGATTGAAAATTGTTTTAATGCCTTCAATTGTAACTAAATTTTAGCCTGCAAAGGTAGACAATATTTTTATAAAATGAAATCTTTTTACAAAAATGAATTTTGAAAATTATAGTACAAGATTACTAAATAAGAGTTTTCTGAATATGAATTGATAACAAATAACCAAACGCTAATTAAATCTAAGCTTTTTACTTCCCTGTGTCGTGAAAATTTCCTCACCTATCAGCAATTACAGTCCTTCTTTCAATGCCTGCCGGCGTTTTACTACGCTTCGCTAAGTTCTCACTCCTCCCGATAGCTATTTGGAGTAACGAAAATACTTTTGTGTGGTCATTGTGAGCTTGCTGAAGTAAACACAAAAGATTGTAGTGAAAGCAGGAACAGACATTAAAGTAAAGCTTCAAATTTGCGCTTCAAATAATTAAATTTTTCCAATTAATTTATGCTTTTAATTTTTTTCATTTTATGCTTGCATACTAAAATCTAATTCTATAAATTTGTTATGCAAGCATAGTATTTAATGAAACAGAAAGAAACAGTAGATTATTTTTTAAAGGTGGTTTGGCAAAACGTGTCTAACACTTATAATCAAATTGCAGGTGGCTTCGGCATAACGCAGGCAATTGGTTATGTTTTAATAAATATTGAGGCAGAAGGAACAGCAGTTTCGGCTTTGGCAGCATTGCTTGGTGTAAAGGCAACCAGTTTATCGCGTATGCTAAACAATATGGAAGAGCTTGGTCTAATTTACCGCGAAACTTCTGCCGGAGATAAGCGCTCGGTAAAGGTTTTTTTAACGCCTTTTGGTATTGAGAAAAGAAAACTAGCTCGTAATGTAGTGGTTCAGTTTAACGAATATTTAAACGAAAAACTGAGCGCTAAAGAAAAAGAACAACTGATTTTAACCTTAGATAAAGTTAACCAATTGACATTGGCTTATTCCCCTAAAAAAGAATATGATGAACAAAAGAATAAATAAAGTAGTAGTCTTAGGTTCCGGCATTATGGGCTCCCGTATTGCCTGCCACTTCGCCAATATTGGTGTAGAGGTTTTGCTTTTAGATATTGCTCCCAAAGAATTAACTCCAGAAGAACAGGCTAAAGGCTTGGCTTTAACGCATCCAACAGTTAAAAATCGTATTGTTAATGCGGCTTTGCAAACTGCTGTTAAAACTAATCCATCTCCAATTTATTCGCAAAGTGTGTTAAAGAGAATTAGCACAGGTAATTTTGAAGATGATATGCCAAAAATTGCCAACTACGACTGGATTATTGAGGTTGTGGTAGAAAATTTAGGCATCAAACAAAAAGTATTTGAGCAGGTAGAGCAATTCCGCAAACTAGGAACTTTAGTAACGTCTAACACTTCAGGCATTCCAATTCACATGATGGCTGAGGGTAGAAGTGATGATTTTAAAGCTAATTTCTGCGGCACTCACTTTTTCAACCCACCTCGCTATTTAAGGTTATTGGAAATTATTCCTACCCAGCACACCAAACCAGAGTTGGTAGATTTTTTAATGCACTACGGCGATAAGTTTTTAGGTAAAACCACGGTTTTATGTAAAGATACACCTGCGTTTATTGCTAACCGTGTTGGGGTTTATTCTATTATGGCGTTATTGCATTTGGTAGAGAAAATGGACTTGACGGTTGAAGAGGTGGATAAATTTACTGGTCCGGCGTTGGGCAGACCAAAATCTGCCACTTTCCGTACAACTGACGTTGTTGGTTTAGATACGATGATTAAAGTGTCTAAAGGATTGTATGATAACTGTCCGGATGATAAAGCGCATGATTTGTTTAAGCTACCTGAATACGTTCAGAAAATGGAAGCCAACAATTGGTTGGGCGATAAAACCAAACAAGGTTTCTACAAAAAAACAAAAACTCCTGAAGGCAAAACCGAAATATTAGCACTTGATTTAAAGACACTAGACTATCGACCACAGCAAAAAGTAAAATCTGCAACTTTAGAAATGACTAAAACCATTGAGAAGGTTGCAGATAGAATGAAAGTTTTTGCGACTGGAAAAGATAAGGCGGCTGAATTATTTAGGGCATCTTTCTTTGGTTTGTTCGAATACGTATCAGATCGTATTCCAGAAATTTCTGATGAATTGTATCGCATTGATGATGCGATGAGAGCAGGTTTCGGCTGGGATTTAGGTCCTTTTGAAGTTTGGGATGCCGTTGGTATTCAAGCTTCGCTAGATGGAATGAAGCAATTAGGTCATACACCAGCAGCTTGGGTAACCGATATGTTGGCTGCAGGACATACTTCATTTTATAAAGTAGAAGATGGTGTTAAAAAGTATTATGATATCCCATCAAAAAGCTACAAAGCCATTCCGGGGACGGATGAATTTATCATCCTGGATAATTTAAGAGCCAATAAAGTGCTTTGGAAAAATGGTGGAGCATCCATCATCGATTTAGGCGATGGCATTTTAAACGTAGAGTTCCACTCTAAAATGAACACGATTGGTGGCGATACCTTATCAGCCATTAACAAAGCAATCGATATGGCAGAAAAGGATTATCGAGGTGTGGTGATTGGAAATGATGGCGCAAACTTCTCGGCCGGTGCCAACGTGGGAATGATTTTTATGATGGCGGTTGAGCAAGAATGGGAAGAGCTGAATATGGCTGTTCGGATGTTCCAAAATACGTCAATGCGCATTCGTTATTCATCAATTCCGGTTGTAGTTGCGCCACATAATTTAACTTTAGGTGGCGGTTGTGAGTTTAGTCTACATGCCGATTTTGTACAGTTAAATGCAGAAACATATATGGGTTTGGTTGAATTTGGTGTAGGTGTTATTCCTGGTGGTGGTGGAAGTAAAGAATTTGCTTTGCGGGCATCTGATGAATATAAAGCCGACCAAATTGTGCAGAATACAATGAAAGACCGTTTCCTGACTATCGGAATGGCGAAAGTAAGTACATCAGCTGTTGAAGCATTCGAATTAGGTTATTTACAAAAAGATAAATATGCCATTAGTATGAACAGGAGCCGTTTAATCGCCGATGCAAAAGCAAAAGCAATTGAATTGGCAGATGCTGGATATACCAAACCTGTTCAGCGAAAAGACATTAAAGTGTTAGGTAAACAAGGTTTAGGAATTGTTTATGCCGGTGCAAATACGATGTATTCTGGTAATTACATTTCAGAACACGATAAAAAAATCTCAGAAAAATTAGGTTGGGTAATGTGTGGTGGAGATTTATCATCGCCTACAGAAGTGACAGAGCAATACCTTTTGGATTTAGAAAGAGAAGCCTTTTTATCGCTATGTGGAGAGCGGAAAACTTTGGAGAGGATACAGAGTATAGTAACAAAGGGGAAACCGTTGAGGAATTAATGAGTAGATGTGAGAAGTTAGATGTGAGATATGAGAAAACATCATCTCCCAACTGATATCATTTGTTTTAATTATAAATAAATTATGATTTGTGCTTGGAATTGGGCTAGTCTCAAATCTCAAATCTCAAATCTCAAATCTTTTAAAAATGCAAGAAGCATATATAATAGCAGGACTTAGAACAGCAGTAGGCAAAGCACCACGAGGTGTATTTCGTTTTACAAGGGCTGATGAATTGGCGGCAAATGTAATTAGGGAGTTGGTGGCTTCGGTTCCGAATTTGGATAAGGAGCAAATTGATGATGTAATTGTGGGTAATGCAACACCAGAGGCAGAGCAAGGCTTAAACATTGCCCGAATGATTAGTTTGATGGGTTTGGATACCGATAAAGTTCCAGGTGTAACCATTAACCGTTATTGCGCATCGGGTTTAGATACCATTGCAACTGCCGTAGCAAAAATTAAAGCCGGAATGGCCGATTGTATCGTGGCTGGTGGTGTAGAAGTAATGTCGGGTATGCCATTTGGCGGATGGAAATTAGTGCCAAACCCAGAGGTGGCGAAAACTAACCCAGATTGGTACTGGGGAATGGGTTTAACAGCCGAAGCCGTTGCTAAAGAATACAATGTGAATAGGGAAGACCAAGATGAGTTTTCTTTTAACTCGCATCAAAAGGCGATTGAAGCCATTAAAAATGGACATTTAAAAGCTGGCGTTTTACCTATTACTGTAAACGAAAACTATCTGGATGCGAATATGAAAAAGCAAACTCGTTCTTATGTGGTGGACACGGATGAAGGTCCGAGAGCGGATACTACAATTGCAGCTTTGGCAAAATTGAAGCCGGTTTTCGCAGCAAATGGAGTAATTACAGCAGGTAATTCTTCACAAACATCAGATGGTGCTGCATTTGTTTTAGTGGTTTCTGAAAAGAAAATGAAAGAATTAGGCGCTGAACCGATCGCTCGTTTGGTGAGTTATGGCGTTGCAGGTGTGCCGCCCCGTATTATGGGAATTGGACCAATTGAAGCTATTCCAAAAGCATTAAAACAAGCAGGTTTAAAACAAGATGATATGGATTTAATTGAATTGAATGAAGCTTTTGCTTCTCAATCTTTAGCCATCATCAGAACCTTAGGTTTAGACCAAAGTAAAATTAATGTCAATGGTGGTGCAATTGCTTTAGGTCACCCGCTTGGTTGTACTGGCGCAAAATTATCCGTACAAATTTTCAACGAATTAAAAAGACAGAACAAAAAATACGGAATGGTAACAATGTGTGTTGGTACAGGGCAGGGAGCTGCAGGGATTTTTGAGGTTTTTTAGTATTTGAGATGTGAGAAGTTAGATGTGAGATATGAGAAGCAAAACGTTTAAAGGAAATAACTACGATGAATAAGTTAAATGATTTAAAGATTTGGAATAAGGCAATAGACTTAACCGTTAATGTCTATAAAGCTACAGCTAGTTTCCCTTCTGATGAACGTTTTGGATTAACAAGTCAATCTCGTAGGGCAGCAGTATCAATTCCTTCAAATATTGCTGAGGGAGCTGGAAGAAATTCTATGAAAGAGTTTAATAACTTTTTAGGAATTGCTAATGGTTCCTCTTATGAACTACAAACTCAACTCGTAATTGCTAATAAATTAGAGATGCTGGATATAAATTTATTAAATCCACTATTAGAACAAATAGACGAACTGCAAAAAATGACATATGGTTTTCAGCAAATGCTGGATAAGAAAATAAATAATAGAAAGATCTAAGACACTAGATATAAGATTTGAGAATAGGCGATTTGTCTAATATCTCACATCTCACATCTAATAAAATAATCGATTTGTTTTTTGAGCTGGAGCTAGTCTCATATCTCAAATCTCACATCTCAAATCTCATTAAAATGAAAAAAACTATTAAAGGTGGCGAGTTCTTAATTACTGAAACCACTTACCAGGATGTATTTATTCCTGAAGAATTTGATGAAGAGCAACAAATGATTGCGCAGACTTGTCGTGATTTTTTAACGCAAGAAATTAATCCAATTTTGGATCGAATTGATACACAGGAGGAAGGTTTGATGCCATCATTGATGGACAAAGCCGGCGAATTAGGTATTCTGGGTGTTTCAATTCCTGAAGAATATGGTGGTTTTGGTAAAAACTTTAATACTTCAATGTTGGTGGCTGATGTTTGCGGAGCTGGTCACTCTTTTGCAGTTGCTTTATCTGCACACACAGGAATCGGTACCTTACCAATTTTGTATTACGGTAATGCTGCGCAAAAAGCAAAATACATCCCCAAGTTGGGGACAGGCGAATGGAAAGCTTCTTACTGTTTAACTGAACCAAATTCTGGTTCTGATGCCAACTCTGGTAAAACAAAAGCAAAGCTGACAGAAGATGGCAAACACTATGTGATCAACGGGCAAAAAATGTGGATTACCAATGGTGGTTTCGCTGATATCTTTATCGTTTTTGCAAAAATTGATGATGATAAAAACCTCACTGCATTTATTGTAGAAAAGGATTTTGGCGGCATAACAATGAACCCAGAAGAACATAAAATGGGTATCAAAGGTTCATCAACTCGTCAGGTGTTTTTTAACGATTGTTACGTGCCGGTTGAGAATATGCTTTCTGAAAGGGAGAACGGATTTAAAATTGCGGTAAATATTCTAAATATTGGTCGTATCAAATTATCTGCAGCTGCAATTGGTGGAAGTAGAGAAGTTTTAAATCAGGCGGTAAATTATTCGAACGAACGTATTCAATTTGACAGACCAATTTCTAAATATGGAGCGATTAGATTTAAAATCGCAGAGATGGCTTCAAAAATTTATGCGGTAGAATCTGCAAACTATAGAGCCGGACAAAACATTGATGATGCATACGAAGAATTAGTTGCTGGAGGAATGGATGAAGGAAAGGCAAAGCTGAAATCGACTGAGCAGTTTGCGGTTGAGTGTGCTATCCTTAAAGTTTGGGGTTCAGAAGTGTTGGATTATGTTACTGATGAAGGCGTTCAGATCTATGGAGGTATGGGCTTCTCGGCTGATGCGCCAATGGACAGGGCTTATCGTGACGCTCGTATCAATAGAATTTTTGAAGGCACGAATGAAATCAATCGACTGTTAACAGTTGATATGATGTTGAAACGTGCGATGAAAGGGGAATTAGATTTGATGACCCCTGCAACGGCTGTTGCAGCAGAGCTAATGTCGATTCCTGATTTTGGAGAAGAAGACACGACTTTATTTGCGGCAGAGAAAAAAATCATCGCAAATCTTAAAAAAGCCACTTTAATGGTGGCGGGAGCTGCGGTGCAAAAATTGATGATGAGTTTGTCAAAAGAGCAAGAGATTTTAATGAACATCGCCGATATGGCAAGTTATGTTTACATCGCTGAATCAGCCATGCTAAGAACAGAAAAATTAGTTTCGTTGCGTGGAGAAGAAGCTTGCAAAGGTCAAATTGATATGATGAAAATCTATTTTGTAGAAGCAGTTGATGGCACAAACAAAGCAGGTAAAGAAGCATTATGGGCTTTTGCAGATGGTGATGAACAACGCATGATGTTGGTTGGTTTGCGCAGATTTACCAAAATGGAGCCATTTAATGTAAAACAAGCTCGTCAAAACGTAGCACAACAAATTATAGAAGCGAATAGGTATATTTTTTAAGGTAGAAGGCGGAGGGTATAAAGGTAGAGGGCTGGGTGCAAAACCATAGTCCTCTACCTTTGGCATTAATAGACCTTCCGCTTTCAACCATCCAAGCCCTCAACCTTTTGGAATGTTAAATTTGGTTAAAAATTGCGCCATCAGTTTTAAAAGCTTATTTTTGTGCAATTATGTTAAAAACCAAAATTTTATTAGGTCTTTTTTTACTTGTTGGGGCCTTCTCATCATGTAAAAAAGAGCTTAGTCCAGAGAAGCAGGCTGCTAAAGATGATTCCCTTATTGTAGATTTTATTGCAAAAAATAGCATTTTAGCCACTAAACATAGTTCCGGAATATATTATCAGGTAATTACTCCTGGAGCTGGAACTTTGGTCTCTGTAAACAATACGGTTTATGTAACTTACGAAGGAAAGCTTTTAAATGGCTCTGTATTTGATAAATCCACAAGCACTATAAATTTTCCTTTAAGTAATGTAATAGCAGGTTGGCAAATAGGCATACCTTTAATTAAAAAAGGAGGTAAAATTAGATTGATTATTCCTTCGGGGTTAGCTTATGGAAATCAATCTCCTGGTGATGGAATTCCAAAAAATTCGGTTTTAGATTTCACAGTTGAGTTAATAGATGTTAGATAACAAGCAAATGAGCAAACACATTACAAAATATATATTTGCCTTATTGGCTGTATTGGTTCTTTTTAATTCTTGTAAAAAAGAATACGAAAAGATTGAAGAGATTGATGATGCAAAAATTCAAGCTTTTATTAAGCAAAATGGAATTAGCGCAGTAAAAGATGAAACCGGATTCTATTACCAAATTTTAGATCAAGGAGCTGGAGAGCCTATGTTAAATAAAGATTCTGTTTTTTATACCATGACCATTAAATCGTTAACGGGAAGTGTATACTATACAACTGCTGCAAATACTTATGAGCGTGGTTATTTAGGTTACGTTGCTCCAGATTCATACCGAATTGCTTTAAATGCTATCAATAGAGGCGGAAAAGTAAGGGTAATTGTACCTTCCTATCTTGCCTATGGCAAAAATGGTAATGATATTGTTCCATCTAATGAGGTTATTGTAGGAGAACTTACGGTTGCTTCAGAAAAAACACAGTGGGAAATAGAAGATCGATTGATTAGAGAGTTTTTAACGGCAAAGAATTTAACAGGTTTTATAAAACATCCATCTAGAGTTTATCAAAATATAAGTGTGGTAGGCAATGGAACAATAATTAATTCATCATCCACTTTAACTCTAAAATACAAAGGTAGGTTATTAGATGGTACACAATTTGACGAATCCGGGACTAACGATTTAGTGAATGCAATTTATGATCTTAGGCCTGGTTTGAGGAAATCCTTAGTTGGTATATCAAAAGGTACTAAACTTAGAATTTTTGTTCCTTCTGATTTAGGTTATGGTAGTGTAGCAGATGGGCCTATACCAGCAAATTCAATTCTAGATTTCGATATAGAAGTGGTTGATGTGGTAAACTAATGGATTAGTTGTTTTTATTAATTTCGTTTTTTATTTAAAAAAGTAGTTATAACTTCATATCTAAGAGGGAATTTAAAACTTTTAATATGAAAAATCTTTTTGTAGTAGCATTAATGCTAGCAGCGTTTTCTTCTTGTAAGAAAGACCAATTGCTAGTAAGTCCGAAAACAAATCTTGAGAATAATCTTGTAGCCTTGAAGGTTGAAAAGGACTACCTTGAGTTCAGAGATCAGAAGGCAATGGATTCCGTTGTCCGTATTCTACTCAGTATGACACCTCAAAAATTAGATGAGTGGGAAAATGGCTTGAATGGTTTTAAATCATATAGGACTATATTTAAGGAAATCCAAGCTGATTACAATAATGTAAATGATCAACAGGCATTTACTAATTTCTCAAAAAAATATGGTGGTTTAGTGCAGATCACAGCAGATAGTTCCATTACATATAAATTAGGCACTCCTTTGAGCTCATATTTTATAAACAAAGATGGGCATGTAAAAGTGGGTGATGAGTTTAGAGAATACACGGCAGATAATAAAATTCTAGTATATAAAGGCGATTTTGGGAATGTCAGCTCAGTTAAAACCTACTCTTTTAAAAAGGATAAAGGTAATCAGATTTCAGTCAGCGGTCCTTTTTCAACTGGTATAGTGAGTCAGGCTTTATATTATAATTCTGATAATCAAAGGAGATTACATGTCCAATTTTGGTATGAACAATTGACTCCAAACCCACCTGGACCTGAAAGAGGTACAGGCCGTTTTTATTTTATAGTATTACAGGAATTGAAAAGGACATTTGGTGGATGGAGAGCAAATAACACTAACTATTATCAAAATTCTATAAACTGGAATTGGACATTGGTTGATTCTCCTCTAGCTCCTATCTATGAAGGATATGTAGGCGGAAGTATTTCATATCCTAACACCACTGGTCCAATATTTTTTGGAATGGGAGACTTCCTAGGAACACCAAGTCAAACCTCAGGTTCAGCTAGTTTTACTACTGGAGGGGTTCCAACCACGCCAACATTTAACGTGTATTAGCCAATAGTTTAATTTCGAATATTTCCCTCTTATAATAGGCAATAATTTTATATTATTGCCTATTATATTAACGACATCTTGTAAATACGTAAAACCCTTTCCCTAGCAAAAGCATGTTCCACTATTGGGATCGGTAAGATGGCTTGTTTATATTCTGGGGCCCATTTAAAAACATATTCCATTTTTGGATCGAACTTTTTAAGCTGTAACTCTGGATTAAAAACCCTAAAATAGGGCGCTGCATCATTACCAGAGCCACATGCCCATTGCCAACCTCCAACATTACTTGCCTGCTCGTAATCTAATAGTTTTTCTGCAAAATAGGTTTCGCCCCATCGCCAATCTATTAATAAATGTTTGCATAAAAAACTAGCTACTACCATCCTTACTCTGTTGTGCATAAAACCAGTTTCATTAAGTTGGCGCATACCAGCATCAACTATAGGATAGCCCGTTTTACCTTCACACCAAGCTTTAAACTCTTCTTCATTGTTCCGCCAATTAATATTGTCGTATGCAGGTTTAAAAGCTTTGTTTGTGATATGAGGGAAATGCCACAAAATCATCATATAAAACTCTCTCCAAGCCAATTCAGAAAGCCATTTATCCGCTTTTTGTGTCAGTGCTTCTCTCACTACCGCTCTGATACTAACGGTGCCAAAACGTAAATGCAAACCCAAATGAGTGGTGGCATCCTTAGCAGGATAATCTCTTTCCTTATCGTAGGTATTCAGTTTTCTTTCAAATTTTTTAGAGGGGAACGCTCGATCTGATTGCTCAAAGCCCAGTTCTTTTATAGAAGGAAAATCTAGTTTTTTAGATTGATGTAAATTTTTGAAATACTTTTCTGTAGGATAAGACTTCACATAAAACTCATTTAAATGCTGTAACCATTGCCGATAATACGGCGTGAAAACAGTATAAGGCTTGCCATCTGCTTTTACTACTTCGGCTTTTTCAAAAATGACTTGATCTTTAAAGCTGTGGAATGGAATATTTTCGCTATTCAGGTATTCTGAGAAACTATCGTCTCTTTTAATGGCATAAGGTTCGTAATCATGATTTGCATAAACAGCTTTAACATCATAAGCTTTTAAAACTGCTGGCCAAGCCTTTTCTGGAGATTCATATTTTACCAATAGGGAAGAACCCATCTTTTCCAATTCATCTTTAAGCTTTGTTATGGTTTGGTAGATAAAAGTTACCCTCGCATCTTTTTTATCATCTAATTTTTCAAGAATATTTTTATCGAAAATAAACAGCACTAACACTGGTAAGCCACTTTTTAGTGCATGATATAGCGCAGCATTATCCTGTAGCCTAAGGTCTCTTCTTAGCCAACAAATATTAACCCCTAAATCCCTCCGATGTGAAATCGTAGCTGGCCCTGAAGAGGACTTCGATAATTCCTTGTTATTATTCATATATAATTTATACCAGCTACCTTTTATGGGCTTAGGAGTAAATATCATCTAAAGCTTCGTCCAAATTTACATATTCAAATTGGTAGCCAGTATCCAATAATTTTTGAGATAGGGTATTATTGCTCATTAAAGCTAAAGCGCTCATTTCTCCAAGTAGCCCTTTTAGCGCAAATTTTGGAACATTAATTGGCCAAATCGGTCTATTTAGTTTTTTGGCAATGCTAATTGTTAAGAGTTTGTTGGTAACTGGGTATGGTGCAGCAGCATTATAGGGGCCAGCCATTTTTTCGTTTTGTACGGCAGCTGTAAATATTTTAACAATATCATCCAGATGTATCCATGGCATCCATTGTTTGCCATTGCCTAATGGTGCGCCCATAAAATATTTAATTGGTTTTTCCATAGCCGCCAATGCGCCATCTTCCTTGCTCAAAATTAAGCCAATTCTAATTTTAACCACCCTAATTCCCAATTCAATTCCAAAGGTTGCGGCATTCTCCCAAGCCATGCAACAATCAGCTAAAAACCCATCTCCAGGGGCACTTTTTTCAGTCAAGACCTCATCAGCCCTATCTCCATAAAAACCAACTGCAGATGCTGATATAAATGATTTAATAGGTGTTTTTGTTGCTTGTATGGTTTTGTATAACAATTGCGCAGCTAACACACGGCTATCGATAATTTGCTTTTTTCTTTCTTTAGTCCATTTTTTATCGGCAATTCCTTCTCCAGCCAAGTGGATAATGGTGTCTATGCCCTTTAAACAATCCTTATCTATTTTTTGCTTGTAAACATCCCATATATATACCTTAACACCGATAATGTCGGTTTTTTTTCTAGAGAGGATCGCTATTTTATGGCCCAAGGCTTGTAGTGCAGGAACAAGTTTTTTCCCCACCAAGCCCGTAGCTCCTGTAATTAAAATGTTTTTCGCCATATATAAAAAACCCTTTAAAAAGCCATTTGGTTTTAATTAGACAAGATATAAATTTATTGGGTGTTAATTATCAGGTTATTTGAAAAGCCACATGGGTACAACTATCAATGTTAGTCCTGCCAATGCTACAATCCTAATTCTTTATTGCCTAAAATCAATAAAGAATTAGGGATTTTCGCGTATGTCAGGTTTATCTAACGCAGGTATGGTAGTGCTATTTAGGTGTGCTTTGCAGCAGCCAAGAACCAATGTATCTTGTTAAGTAAACTGGATGGGAGCGAGCACGAGCGGGTTGCGTGGCGAGTAAAGTGTACAGCCAGACTAACAATAAGAAAAGCGCCTAGCCCTGCTTTCCAAAAAATAAGGAAACCCAATTAAGATTGTATTGGCCTGTGTTAACCGTATGTAAAAAATAGGATGTTTAAACGGCTTTTTGCTTAAAATTGCGGATATTGCAAGCCAATATAAATGGCTACGGATATGAGCAAGAAGATTTTGGTTTGGTTTAGGAATGATTTACGTCTGCATGATAATGAAATGCTGGTGGAGGCCATTGCCAAATCTGACGAAATTTTACCTGTTTATTGTTTCGATCCACGACAGTTTGAACTTACACGTTACCATAGCATTAAAACTGGAGCTAATAGAACCCAGTTTTTATTAGAAAGTGTACAAGCGCTTCGCCAGTCTTTTAGCCAATTTGGTGGTGATATTTTGGTGCTAATAGGCAAGCCAGAAGAAGTATTGCCAAAATTGGTCAGCGAGTATGAAATTGCCGAAGTTTATCATCATAGAGAGGTAGCTAGCGAAGAAACAGCCGTATCAACCGCTGTTGAGGATTTGCTTTGGAAACAAAAAGTAAACCTGAGGCATTTTATTGGGCACACGCTTTATAATAAAGAAGATTTGCCTTTTCCGATAAAAGATATCCCTGATGTTTTTACGCAGTTTAAGAAGAAGACAGAAAGAGATGCCATTGTTAAACCATGTTTTTTAACACCTGCCAAAATCAACTTTGTTGAGGTTTTAGATTGGGGTTCTTTACCAGCTTTAAAAGAACTGGTTGTAAATGAGGAAATAGGAAATTTGGATGGCTCAACTCTTTTTAAAGGAGGCGAACAAGAAGCATTCAAGCATTTGCATGATTTTTTACACACTGGCGAGGGAATGGCCTTAGCCAATGCATCGTTAAAGAAAAACGAGATTGTTTCTAAACTTTCTCCATGGCTGGCTTTGGGCTGTTTATCACCTCGCGAAGTGTACTGGAAAATGAAAGAAGCAGAAGCTAACTATGGTTTGAAACCTTATTTTAACCAGATTGTAGTGGGTTTGTTGTGGAGGGATTACTATCGATTTATGTTTAAAAAATACCGAAATACTTTTTTTAAACCTGAAGGTTTTAACGATGGTTCTACAGTAGTTTCTTTAGCGGATAGCGAATTGCTACAGGCCTGGAAAAGCGGAAATACAGGTCAGCTTTTAGTTGATGCCATGATGAATGAATTGAATACCACTGGTTACCTCAATAATATGGCTAGACAATTGGTAGCTACGTATCTGGTTTACGAATTAAAGTTAAATTGGGTTATGGGTGCTGCTTATTTTGAAGAAAAACTAATTGATTATAACCCGGCAAGTAATTGGGGCAATTGGGCGAATGTTGCTGGCGTAGGTAACGATAAGCGTTTAACTTCAAGTTTCGATTTCGAAAAACTACTTAAAATAATAGATCCTAAAGGGATGTATGCACAAGCTATAAGGGCTTAATTTATGTTGGACATACAATTGCATTTGCATTTTTGAAACTGTTTAAACTACTTTTTAAAATCAAATTATGATTGCAACACCAATATTCAATTAAAAAAAGCGTTTTTTATTTGATTTTATTCTAAAGTTTATTCCCATTTCTTAAGGTAAAATCCTAATTTTGCAATACTTATCGTAAAAATACAAAATGGATAACTTATCTTATCTCAACGGCGCTAACGCCGAATATATAGAGTCTTTATACCAAAGCTACCTTGCAGACCGTAATTCAGTTGAATTTGGCTGGCAGAAATTTTTCGAAGGCTTTGATTTTGGAAGAGGTGCTGATGCTGCAAATGTTAGTGGGGGCGAAGCTCCAGAACATGTTTTAAAAGAAATTAATGTTTTAAACTTAATTAACGGTTACCGTCAGCGTGGTCACTTGTTTACCAAAACCAATCCGGTTAGGGAAAGACGCAAGCATTTGCCAACTTTAACTATAGAAAATTTCGGTTTAGCAGCAGCAGATTTAGAAACTGTTTTTAATTCTAGCGTGGAGTTGGGCATTGGCCCCGCAAAGCTGAAAGATATCGTTGCTTTTTTAGAGCAAACTTATTGCGGTTCTATTGGTGTAGAATATAAATATCTGCGTACTCCAGAATTGCTATCTTGGTTAGAGAGCAAAATGGAAGGCGAACGTAATACGCCAAAATTATCTAACGAGGAGAAGATGAGAGTGGTTAAAAAGTTAAACGAAGCGGTTGTTTTCGAAAACTTTTTAGGTACAAAATTTTTAGGTCAGAAACGTTTCTCGCTAGAAGGTGCTGAAGCTTTAATTCCGGCATTGGATGCTGTAATTGAAAAAGGCGCTGATTTAGGTATTGAGGAGTTTGTATTGGGCATGGCACACCGCGGTCGTTTGAACGTATTGGCCAACATCATGCAAAAAAGTTATAAAGATATTTTTACCGAGTTCGAAGGAAGAAGTTACAACGAGGAAACCCCTTTTAGCGGCGACGTAAAATATCACTTAGGTTACTCTACAGATGTAACTACCAATAAAGGTAAAAATGTACACCTAAGCTTATGCCCAAATCCATCTCACTTAGAAACGGTAGACGGAATTGTAGAGGGAATGAGCCGTTCTAAAATAGATTTTAAATATGCTGGCGATGACGGTCGTTTAGCGCCGATATTGATCCATGGTGATGCTTCGGTAGCTGGCCAAGGCATTGTTTACGAGGTAATCCAGATGGCTGGTTTAGATGGTTACAAAACTGGTGGAACTATCCATTTGGTTATCAATAACCAAATCGGTTTTACTACAAACTATAAAGATGCCCGTTCAAGTACATATTGTACTGATATTGCTAAAGTAACCCTATCCCCAGTTTTCCACGTAAATGGAGATGATGCTGAGGCTTTAGTTTATGCCATTAACTTAGCGATGGAATATCGTCAGAAATACAGAAATGATGTTTTTATCGATATTTTATGCTACCGCAGATTTGGCCATAATGAGTCTGATGAACCTAAATTTACTCAGCCATTATTGTATAAAGCAATTGAAAAACATGATAATCCTTTAAAGATTTACGTAGCTCAATTGGTTAAAGAAGGTAAACTCGATGCGGATGGTGCTAAAAACATGGAGAAAGAGTTTAAGGCTCAATTACAAAATTCATTAAACGAGGCTAAAGAATATAATGCAGCATTAGCAGATGTTAAGTTTGGAGGCGCTTGGGCTGATATGCGTTTGGCTACTGCTAAAGATTTTGATGTTTCTCCAAATACCTCAGTTAAAAAGGAGACTTTTTTAGAAGTTGCTAAAAGAATCACCACTTTGCCAAAAGAGAAAAAGTTCTTCAAAAAGATTGAAAAATTATTTGATGAACGTTTAAAAATGGCTACCGAAACCCATGTTTTTGATTGGGCTATGGGCGAGCAATTGGCTTACGGGACTTTATTGGCCGAAGGAAAACGTGTTCGTTTAAGCGGTCAGGATGTGAAACGTGGTACTTTCTCTCATCGCCATGCGGTATTAACTTTAGAAGATAGCGAAGAAGAATATACTCCGCTTTTAAATATTTCAGAACAACAAGCTCCATTTGATATCTATAACTCACACTTATCTGAGTATGGCGTTTTAGGTTTCGAATATGGTTATGCCATGGCTAATCCTAATGCCTTAACCATTTGGGAAGCACAATTTGGAGATTTCTTTAATGGGGCTCAAATTGTAATAGATCAATATATTGCAAGTGCGGAAACGAAATGGCAAAGAGCTAATGGTTTGGTAATGTTATTGCCTCACGGTTACGAAGGTCAGGGTCCGGAGCATTCATCGGCACGTATTGAACGTTTTATGGAGTTATGTGCAGAATACAATATGCAGGTAACTAACTGTACTACGCCAGCTAATTTTTTCCACTCTTTACGTCGTCAGTTTAAACGTGATTTCCGAAAACCTTTGGTTAATTTTAGCCCTAAAAGTTTGTTGCGTCATCCACTTTGTGTAAGCCCATTAGCAGATTTTACTTCTGGTGGTTTTAAAGAAGTAATTGATGATGCTAACGTAAAAGTAGCTGATGTGAAAAGGGTAGCATTTTGTTCTGGTAAAGTGTACTACGATTTGTTAGAAGCACAAAAAAATAACAAGAGTAAAGATGTTGCAGTTGTACGTGTAGAACAGTTATATCCTACACCAGTTGATCAAATGGAAGCTATTGTAGCTAGATATAAAAATGTTGAAGATGTGGTTTGGGTACAAGAAGAACCAGAAAACCAAGGAGCTTGGCCTTATTTGTTGCGTAGGTTAAGAAAAACGTCACTAAATACTATTGATGTAATCTCTAGAAAAGAAAGTAGTAGTCCTGCAACAGGTTATATGAAACAACATACTAACCAACAGGCTTACATTGTTGCCAAAACTTTCGAAATTTCGGTAGCAGAAGTAGCTAAAAAACCAATTAAAGAAACTGCAAAAAATGCAGTGAAAGACATATTAGATTAAAAATAGATTTGAGAAGTGAGATGTGAGATTTTGTTCCTCTTGAACATTTCAACTTTACACTCCCGATAGCTATCGGGACCAACCTTACAACATAAATAAAAATATGAGTTTAGAAATCAAAGTTCCGCCAGTTGGCGAGTCGATTACCGAGGTAGTTTTATCTCGTTGGGTAAAAAATGATGGTGAATTTGTAGAGATGGATGAAATTATTGCTGAGTTAGAGTCAGACAAAGCAACTTTCGAACTTACTGCAGAAAAGGCAGGAACTTTAAAAATTGTTGCAAGCGAAGGTGATACACTAGAAATTGGTGCTGTAGTTTGTAGCATCGAAGAAGGTGGTGCTGCGCCAGCTGCTAAAGAAGAGGCTCCAAAAGCAGTTGCTCCTGTAGCAGATAAAGTTGCTACCCCAGTTGCTGAAAAATCTGCTGGCGATAGCTATGCTACCGGAACTCCATCTCCTGCTGCTGGTAAAATATTAGCAGAAAAAGGTGTGGATGCTGCTAGTGTAAAAGGCACTGGTGTTGATGGTAGAATAACCAAAGAAGATGCTCAAAATGCGGAGAAAGCTGAAAGTCCAAAGGCCAAAGTTGAAAGCCCTAAAGTTGCAGTTACTCCTCTAGTTGCTGGATCAAGAAATGAGCGTGCTGAAAAGATGTCGCCATTGCGTAAAACTGTGGCTAAACGTCTAGTTGCTGTTAAAAATGAGACGGCAATGTTAACTACTTTTAATGAGGTTAACATGAAGCCAATTATGGATTTACGTGCTAAATATAAAGATCAATTTAAAGAGAAATTTGGTGTAGGCTTAGGCTTTATGAGTTTCTTTACCAAAGCGGTTTGCGAAGCAGCTAAAGATTTCCCTGCGGTAAATGCTCGTATTGATGGCGACCAAATCATTTATAATGACTTTGTAGATGTTTCTATCGCAGTTTCAGCACCTAAAGGATTGGTTGTTCCAATTATCAGAAATGCAGAAAGCATGACTTTGGCGCAAATTGAAAAAACTGTAATTGAATTGGCAACAAAAGCTAGAGATAGCAAATTGACAATTGATGAAATGACAGGTGGAACGTTTACCATCACTAATGGTGGTGTATTTGGCTCGATGATGTCTACGCCAATTATCAATGCTCCACAATCGGCGATTTTAGGTATGCACAACATTATCGAGCGTCCAATTGCAGAGAATAAAGAAGTAGTAATTCGTCCGATGATGTATGTTGCTTTATCTTATGACCACAGAATTATCGATGGACGTGAATCAGTTGGGTTCTTGGTACGTGTGAAACAATTATTAGAAGATCCAGCTAGATTATTGCTGGGTATATAGTTTCAACATTAGTGATTAGGAAAATTAAGTCTTATTGTTCTTAAATTATCTTAGTTCTTTAATGGTTTAAAAACAGAAAACCTTGTTCGTTAATGGACAAGGTTTTTTTTGTTCGCTTTCCCCTTAGGTGGTCCGTCATTGATAGGCACAGCTTGTCCCAACCTTTCGGGAAAGTAATCTTACTACCTTAGGTGGCTTATATAGCTATAAACATGCTCAGTTTCTTTACTGTGATGAAGAAAAGTTTCTGTTACGTTTTTTGCCACTCTACATATTTTTAATATTTTAGCTGTTCACGTCAAATTAAACCAAATGAAAAGAATCATTTTTGCCGCTTTCTTTTGTATATGCACCTCTTCACTTTTTGCCCAAACTGTAAACCAAAATACCGGATGGTTTATGTTTGTGAATAGCACTAAATTTAATGATAAATGGGGAATGCATTTTGATTTGCAAGTTAGATCTGAAGACGACTGGAAACAAGTAAAAAATGTATTAATTAGACCAGGAATAACGTATTACATCAATAAAAATTCCAATGCCACTTTGGGATATCTGTATACCACTAATAGAACTTTTGTATGGCCATATCCTCAGGACACAATGATGCCTGCGATATGGGGTCCAATATTGACTACGCTAAAAGAACATCGCATTTGGCAGCAATATATTTATAATCAACAACCATGGAAAGGTGCTGCTTTAAGCCATAGATTTAGGTTAGAACAACGCTTTATAGAAAGACAAAATGATGATTTATTTTCGCAGCGCTTTCGATATTTTTTTAGGTTAATACAACCTTTACAAAAACAAGAAAGCGCATTTACTAAAGGAGCTTTTATTGCCTTGCAGAATGAACTATTTTTTAATATCCAGAACAAGGATGAATTGAATGGGAGTGCATTTGATCAAAATAGAGCATATTTAGCTGCGGGTTACCGCTTCTCTAAAAAAGTTGATATCGAAGCAGGATATCTAAATCAGGCTATAAATGGTAAAACAAACAACACAATTAATAATGTGTTGCAATTGGCAATTTATACCAGGTTTTAGGTTCAACTTTTAGAAGTTTTCTGGGTACTGATTGTACCCAGCCTATGACTATGCTAATTATCTTGAATAGACCTTTTCGAAGGCTATCTTCTGTCTAATAGACTGTTGTTCTCTTCAATAGTTTTGTTCTTTAACAATTTATAAATTTCTCTTGTTACTTTCAATTGTAATGAACTCAGGTAAATAATTTGGAGTACATCCTTTTGAAACTATTTCACCTTTATATAAGCCTATTTTTTCGCCAATAGCAACACAACGATCCCGATATTTTTTCTCAAAAACCCCAATCCAACCTGTGGTAAAATTCATGGCCCATTGCACTTCTGAAACTTCTTTTTCAATGCTGCTTTCAATTTTGGCAAGCAATTGTTCGCTGTTTGGGGGAGGTGTTTGTCCAACCCAACGTAAACGTGCCTGATGGTACCAAAAAATTCGCCTTTTAAGTGCATATGGGCTATTTTCCCAACTTTCAATTAATTCGATTGTCTTTTTGTCTTTGGAAAGTTGATTTGCAAAAAGCCAATCAATAAGTTGAAGTTTCTCCTTTTCGTGGTGTTGATTAATGTCATTGATTAGGCTATCAATAGTAACTTCGTTTAAACGCTTTTTGTCCATAATCAGGATTGCCAATTGCCGAGCAAAATATTGTTCGCTATACCAAAGCTCCATTGCCAATGCATGGTCTTTTTTAATATCCTTTGCAATCTTTCTTAAGTCTCCAAGTTTGGTATTTTGATCGGAGATTTGTGTGATTATATTTTTTGCTTTAGTTGATAATTGCATGGTAATATTGATTCTAACTTTTTGTTAAAACTCGACCAACTTAATCTAACAAGCTTGGATGTAAAGTCTGTTTTTCGGTCATTGTTTGTCGTTAGTTTGGTTCTCAATAGTATGATATACAACGGTTTGGCATTTGTTGCAGTGGCGGCAATAGCATTCCGTCAGGAGAATATAGTACAAAAGCTAAAAAGTATCACAAAGTTGAGCCTAATATTTGTCAGCGGGCATGATGCAAATTCCTTAATGGTGCTGCCCGATTTTTTGCCTGTGTTAGTTCTGTTTTATCGCCCCAAAAATTCAATGATAAATTTTGCGGTTTCATTTGGCTTTTCAGCAAGAATAAAATGGCCACAATCTTCAACTTTTTTTAGTTGTAAGTCAGTTGTAGCATTTGGTAATGACATTTCTAGCATACTATATCCGCTACCGCCAATTCCAAGCACGGGCATATTTAGTTTATTGTATGTTTTACTGTCTTCAATATCTTGTGGAAAAGCTTGATACCAGGCATTTGACGATCGAATTGCGTCTTTGCTGTTATAGGCAAATTCATAAACTTCTTTATCAAATTCACTAATGCAGTTTTGGTCAACAAGTAAATTTTTAAATAGCCATTCAATTACCATATTCATTCGTCCTTCAAGTAGCTGTTCAGGAAGTTCTTTTACCTGATTAAATGCTAACCACCATGGATAAAGGTATGTTGTTCCTAAAAAAGGCAACATGGGTAATTGGTACATTCCTGCGTCTGGATGAGGGGTGTCCAACATTATCAATTTAGAAGTCGATTCTGGAAAATTTGCTGCAAAACTAAAAGCAACGTGAGCGCCTATGTCGTGTCCGCCAATGTGCACTTTGTCATATCCCAACTTCTTTACAAGTTCAAATATGTCTTTCGCCATATTCCTTTTTTCGTAACCATCGGCTGGTTTGTCCGAGCTGCCCATCCCTCTCATTTCAACAACAATAACAAAATATTTTTCGGCAAGAATAGGCATCACCTTATGGTATGCCCACCACGTTTCAGGATAACCAGGAACTAAAATTAATGGCTCTCCTCTACCACCTTCAACATAATGTAATTTTGTACCATTTACTTCTGCATAGTTATTTGCAAAATTTGGTAGTGATTTAATAAGTTCTTCGTTTGTGTATTTCATCCTGCTTTTTTATATGTTACTGAGTTCTCTGTTTTACATTACAAAAATAAATACTAGTTTTGTAACCAACAAGTATGAAGTATACTGCATAGTTAATATTTATTTTAAAGTATTGGGATCATGAAATTGATAAATCAACTTTCAAAAGAAACAGGCATACCAATTGGAACAATTCGTTTTTACGAAAAAAGCGGACTGGTAAAAGGTCAAACTAAGAAAGAAATCACTACCAACAATTATGTATATTATGATGACGAAACTGTTGAGAAACTTAGGTTTATACAAATGGCCAAAGCTGTAGGTTTTACCTTGTCAGAAATAAAAGAGGTTGTAGATGCCTGGTATAAAAAACAGATTAGCAAAGTGGCAAAAATTGAAGTTCTAAACAAAAAGTTGTTGCAAATAGATGAGAAAATGAAGGAATTGAAGGCCGTAAAAAAGCAAATCGCAGTTTGTATATTAAATATTGAGAAAGAAGTCGATTAAACCCTTTCGGTGAGTGGTGTGGTGACGGATTGCCACTAACGTTTCGGGGCTTTGCGTGCAGTCGGGAAATCGAAGCACAAATGTTCAGTTTTGCACAAAAGTTCAATCTAAGAACTACCGTTGAATTTTGCACTTCAGCGCTTTCGCTAAACCCTTGTTATGGGTAGTCTTTCTTTTCTTTGTTATGTTTCACATAGAGCTATTACTGGATATTTTTTCAGTAGAAATATTTATGTGATTTTCTAAGTCAATAAATTCTTTGTTTATAGTGTTGAAATCTGCAGCACTGTCATACAAGTCCATAATCCCCCAATATGTGTCGTGGGCTGTGTCGCCGTCGATTATTTTAACTCCGTCTGTTGTCATTTAGTGTTTGTCTTTATGCTTTCCATAACTCGCTGCTTGGCGTAACGCTATTCGTTTCTAATCATTATAAGCTATTGAATTTAGGATTAGTTAAGATTCATTTTTCCTTATTCATTTTTTACAGGTTTCCGTAACAACTGTTTTTATTTGCATTGCATTTTGTTTCATAGAACTGATAGCGTAGAAATACTTTTTGGTGCATGAGCTTTCCTAATTTTGCATTACCAATCTCAAAAAGATTGAAACAATAGCAACTTGCTTTAATTTGAAAACCTGAACTTGCTCTTTGAAAGAATTAAATATGCGAGAAGAAAAAGATATCTTGTCGCTGCGCTTTGTGGATATGACGGGCTATGTATAACAAAAAAAAGCTCCCCGATTTAAAATCGAAGAGCTTGAGCTTTTTGTGTGTGTTAAAAGCGTTTTATATTTTTCTAACTCGGCCAGAGCCTGATACTCTTTGTTCTACTTGCGCATTGCCACTATAATTGATGCTGCCTGATCCGCTAACAACCGCACTAATCCTATCTTCTGCATTTACATAAATTGAGCCTGAGCCACTGATTACAGAAGTCATGGTGCCTACAGATAATCCTTTTTTAGTTAAAGAGCCAGAGCCACTAACCGTTACCGAAGCTTTATCAGCTTTCCCAGAAATATTTAAGTTTCCAGAACCACTAATGGTTCCTACAAAGCTATTTACATCGATACCTGCAGAAATGCTGCCAGAACCGCTTAAAGTAGCCGCTAAACTTGTAGCATCTACATTACCTTTAACGGTCATGCTACCAGATCCGCTCATGGTTAAGCTTGTAATGGTTTTTGCAGAAACATAAGCAACAATTTTTTTATTCTCGTATTTTTTTGCCCAGCTTGTCCAGCTGTTTTGCGGTCTGATAATTAAGATATTACCTTTAACCTCTGTAATTAGAGTGGCAATTGCATCGGCGTCACCTTCAAAACGTAAACCTTCTGTATTACCTAAGGTTATCACTACATTAATTGGCCCACCAGCACCAACGCCATTAAAATTTTTAACATCACGCTCGTCATTTATAAATTTTGAAGTGTTAGTTGTAGCAAGTTTAGAGGCAAAAATTGTTTGCGTTATGGTTGTTGCAAGTACTAAAATAACGCTAAAAGAGATTAATATTTTTTTCATTGTGTTCTGTTTTCTTATAAGACGTAACTTATTCCTAAAAAGTTGCATGAGGAGGAAAAAAAATGTTGAATTGTTGAAATTTCAATTTTCACTTCGCAATTTTTATCCTACTCTAACAATTTGGCAATTCAGCAATTATATTTATTCCCCCTTCTTAGTTTTCACATAAAAGTTTGGCTCTGTTTTAAAGTTGTCCATATGTATAGCGGCATCAATGGCGATGGTTTTCCATTCGTTGCTTGGTTTAATTAGTGTATAGGTGTCTGGTTTTAATAAAACTTTAACCGGCATGTCAAATTCCTTTACATCGGTTAACCAACGGTAAGTTAGGGTGCCATTATTGATTTTATATTCCAGAACTGGTATTTTGCTAAAGCGTAGGTATTGGTCAAATACTTTATCCAATTTTAATCCACTTTGCTTGGCGATATAGCTTTCTACTGCTGCAGATGTAGTGGTTTTATGGTAAAATGTTTTATTAATCCCTCTTAAAATTTGTCTGAATTTTTCATCATCGTTTACCAATTGGCGAATGGTATGAATTAAGTTAGCTCCTTTTGGATACATATCGCCACTACCTTCTTTATTTACATTGTAGGGCCCAATAATTGGTGTTCTGTTTTGTATGCCGCTGCGCAAACCAATTAAATATTCTTGACCAGCTTTTTTGCCCTGTGTAGATTCGGTAAATAATGCTTCAGAATAAGTGGTAAAACCTTCATGTACCCACATATCTGCAATGTCTTTAGTAGTTACATTGTTGGCGAACCATTCGTGCCCGCTTTCGTGTACGGTAATGTAATCCCATTTTAAGCCATGGCTCGTTCCAGACATGTCAGATCCTAAATAACCTTTTTTAAATTGGTTCCCATAAGCAACGGCGCTTTGGTGTTCCATACCCAGGTGTGGTGCTTGAACTAGTTTGTATCCATCTTTATACCAAGGGTAGGGACCAAACCAGTGCTCAAACGATTCGAGCATAGGTTTTACATCGGCATCCCAATGTGGACGGGCTTTAGCGCTATCTTCTTTTAACGACCAAAAATCTAAAGTTAGGGGGCCACTTTCTCCATTGTAAGTGTCTGTCCAATGTGCATATTTACCGATGTAAAAAGTAACATTATAATTATTTATTGGATTGGAAACGAACCAATTGTGTTGACGATAACCATCTTTTAGGTCTACAATTCCTCTTGATCTACCATTTGAAACTTCATCCAAATCTTTGGGTACAGATATGCTGATTAACATACTATCTACTTCATCGCTCTGATGGTCTTTAGTTGGCCACCAAACACTAGCTCCCAAACCTTGGCAAGCTACAGAAACGAAAGGATTACCAGATTTATCCTTTTTGAAGATAAAACCGCCATCCCAAGGTGGTTGTTTGGCAACTCTAGGATTTCCTCCATAAAAAACGGTGAAACGATCTTTAGCTCCTTTTTTTATCGTTTTAGGAAAAGTAATAAATACAGCTCCGAATTCTCTTGTGTAGGGCAGTTCTGCACCTTTGTAAACTACTTTTTCTATTTTTAAGTTCTCAAAAAGATCGAACTGTAATTTGGTAAAATCTTGCGTAGCAGTAAAGGCAAATTCGTTGCTTCCATTTACAGATTTGTTTTCGATATCTATTTTAACGTCTAAATGGTAATAATTAATATCGTAACAGGTACGCAACGGAGTAAGCATTCCTCTTAAACTATCTGCTTTAGTATTGGTATTTTTTGCGCCTAAAAGTTGTGCTTGTGCACCATAGTTTATAGAAAGAAAAACAAATGCAGCATAAATTAACTTCTTCATAAATTGCTATTTTAAAACACTAACAGTGATGTAAGAACTGTTATTTGTATCGTGATAAATTCTGTGTGTTGCTTTTTGGAAATCTTGGGGCTCTGCTTGATAAATATCCATAAATTTTTGAGGATTTCTATCTGCCAGAGGGAACCAAGAATTTTGGATTTGGACCATAATTTTATGGCCTTTTTTAAAGGTATGGGCAACATCAGGTAAGGCATAATTTACTTTTGTGATGGCGTTTGGTACAAAAGCTTCTGGATTTTCGAAACTGTTGCGGTATTTTCCTCTCATAATCTCACCTCTAACCAACATTTGGTAACCGCCCATTAATAAATTATTGGGATTTGGAATTGGATTAGGTTCGTTTTCTGGATAAACATCAATTAATTTAACAACATAATCTGCATCTGTTCCTGTAGTAGAAACCACCAAGTTGGCTAAAACTGATCCTGTTAAGGTAATATCTTCTGTTAAAACATCTGTTTGGTATACTTTTACGTCAGGTCTGCGAGCTGCAAAACGCTGGTCATCTATCATATATTCTCTAGTTCTTTTGGCTTGTATACCATCTTGGTAGGGAACTGGACTATTTGGATCGCTTACATATTCGTCCCAGCTATCTGTTCTGCCCACTTTTTCGAATGCCAATTTCCCATTGGGATGTAAATAAAGATTTCTGCTTTCAGCTTCTACAGGTGGCCAAGCATTAAATTTTTTCCATTCGTTGCTACCTGTTACAAATATATTAGCCTCAGCAGGTTTAAAATCTCCTTCTCCTTTTAGGTGATATTTAAAGAAAGGCAATTCTAAGTTTTCTTGGTAATAGGTGCTAGTTTTTTGTCCAAATTTAATGTCGCCGAAGTAAGAACCATCGCTACGCACCCAGCCTCCATGATACCAAGGGCCAGCCACTAAAATGTTATTTGCATTTGGATTTTGTTTTTCGATTGCTTTATAGGTTGCAAAGGTACCGTATGCATCTTCTGCATCATAAAAGCCACCAACAACCATTACCGCAGGTTTAACATTGGTTAAATGTGGAGTGATTAATCTTGCTCTCCAAAAAGTATCTAAGTTGGGGTGTTTGAATAAATTGTTCCAGAATTTAATGCTGTCTGCGAAATATTTTTCTTTTAAGTTTTTAACAGAACCTGCTTCTAGGTAAAAACGGTAATTATCTTGTATAGGGAAGATAAAACTTTTTGGACCTTTATCTGGCGTAATTGGTTTTGGTCTTGGTACGCCGAAACTAGTCATAAAACTAAAAGCATCCATTAAAAATAAGCTACCGTTATGATGGAAATCATCGCCTAAAAACCAATCGGTAACTGGGGCTTGTGGCGATACCGCTTTTAAAGCAGGGTGCGAATTTGGTAAAGATGTTGTAGAATAAAATCCTGGATAAGAAATACCCGAAATACCCGCTTTGCCATTGTTATTTTTAATGTTTTTTACTAGCCAATCTATCGTATCATAAGTGTCGGTACTTTCATCGATATCTTTTTTACCTTTTTTAGGGTTTTGAGGTCTGATGTCTTCAAATTCTCCCTCGCTCATCCATCTGCCACGTACATCTTGGTATACAAAAATAAATCCTTCTTTCATTAAGGCCGGAAAAGTACCCAAACTTAATTTGTATTTATCTTCTCCATAAGGAGCAACGGTATAAGGCGTTCTAGAGATCAAAAAAGGATATTTTTTATTGGCAGCAATATCTTTGGGAATGTAGATTGCTGTAAACAGTTTTATACCATCACGCATCGTAACCTGTCGCTCAATTTTAGTGTAATGATTTCTTACATAAGCAGAATCTGTTTCTTGGGCATACAAATGAGTTGTAGCTAAAGCCAAAAATAACAGGAGGGAGGAGAGGATAAAACGCTTCATGAGTTTAGTGGTTTTTATAAAGTATAAATATATTAACTAGTTACAAGTATTTTATAAGAAGTATCAAAACCGTGACTTATTAAATGTTAGAGACAAAACACATAGTTTGTAAGTGAAAGGTAGGTGTTCTTGGCATATTTTGCCCCCGCTTTTTATTTCAAACAAATTCTTCTATTCTCGATTTTATCGAGGAAGAATTTGTTTTCCATTTCAATCGGGCTTAATTAACTCGGTTTAGTGCAGCAAACTTACAACCCTAAACCTGACTGAGCGTGTTAGCTCGGAATGTAGCGCAGCGAAATGAAGACTACAAGCAAAGGCAGGGCTGATTTAAAATCTTAGCACTACAATTGCTTTTCAAATCATATTTTAAAGATCATTAGATTTTTAGGAAGACGTTTCTAGAACGTTTCAACTTTACAACATTTCAACCTTCCAATAATTCTAACCCGAACTTTACAACTTTCCAACATTACAACTTCCCAACTTCCCAACTATTCCTTAACTTAGCCACAGAAAAAAAATTAAAAAAGATATGCAATACGATGTAGTTGTTATTGGCTCGGGTCCGGGCGGTTATGTAGGTGCCATTCGCTGTGCTCAATTAGGATTAAAAACAGCAGTGGTAGAAAAATATAAAACTTATGGCGGTACTTGTCTAAATGTTGGCTGTATTCCATCAAAAGCTTTATTAGATTCTTCTGAGCATTTCCATAATGCGGCACATACTTTTACAACTCACGGTATCAACCTAAAAGACTTAAAGGTTGATATGAAACAAATGATTGCTCGTAAAGACGATGTTGTTTCGCAAAATACTGCAGGTATTACTTATCTTTTTAAGAAAAATAAAATTGATGCATTTGAAGGTGTAGGTTCGTTTGTAGACAAAAATACTATCTTGGTTACCAAAGCTGATGGTTCTACAGAAACGCTTTCTGCTAAAAATGTAATTATTGCAACAGGTTCTAAGCCTACTGCTTTACCATTTTTACCAATCGATAAAAAACGCATCATTACCTCTACCGAAGCTTTAAATATTAAAGAAGTTCCAAAAACAATGGTAGTTATTGGTGGTGGTGTAATTGGTTTAGAGTTAGGCTCTGTATATGCTCGTTTAGGAACAAAAGTTTCGGTAATCGAGTTTATGCCATCTATCATTGCAACTATGGATGCTGGTTTAGGTAAAGAATTGCAACGTGTGTTAAAGAAATCTTTAGGCATGGAATTCTTTATGGGCCACAAGGTAACCGGCGCCACAACAAAAGGTAAAACCGTTACGGTTACGGCAGATAATGCCAAAGGCGAAGCAGTTTCTTTCGAAGCAGATTATTGCATTGTTGCGGTTGGTAGAACAGCATATAGCGAAGGTTTAGGTTTAGATAAAATCGGAATTACAGTTGAAGAAAGAGGAAAGAAAATTCCGGTAAACGCACATTTGGAAACTACAGTTCCGGGTGTTTATGCCATAGGCGATGTAATTACTGGTGCTATGTTGGCTCACAAAGCAGAAGATGAAGGTATTTACGTAGCAGAAACTATTGCTGGACAAAAACCACACATCAATTATAACTTAATTCCTGGTGTGGTTTACACTTGGCCAGAAGTTGCTTCTGTTGGCCAAACAGAAGAGCAATTGAAAACTGCTGGTGTGAAATACAAATCTGGTTCATTCCCATTCAAGGCAAGTGGTAGAGCAAAAGCAAGTATGGATACAGATGGTTTTGTGAAAGTTTTAGCTGATGAGAAAACCGATGAGGTTTTAGGAGTACACATGATTGGTCCACGTGCTGCAGATATGATTGCAGAAGCTGTTGTGGCCATGGAATTCCGTGCATCGGCAGAAGATATTGCAAGAATTTGCCATGCACACCCAACTTATACCGAAGCTTTAAAAGAAGCGGCAATGGCTGCAACAGAAAATAGAGCGATACATATATAAGATGTGAGAAGCTAGATTTGAGATACGAGATCAAAAAGCCAGTAAGCAATTACTGGCTTTTTTTATGGCCAAAAATTAATATAATGATAATCTACAGCAAATATAGGTTTGAGCTATGGGATATATTTTTGCGGAAATATATACAGAAGAATGACCTCAAAAACAAAATTATTTACCGCCTTGGTAATTTGTGCATTAGCATTAAATGCATGTAAAAAAAACGATCCTACAGCAGCAGAAGTAGAAACCATAGTCCCAGAAGATATCAAAAGTTTTAAAGAAACCGCCATGATTGATTTAGGTGGAGAGTTTGCTTCAGAAATCTCTGCCTATGATCCTTCTACAAAGAAATTATTTGTGGTAAGTAATGATGGTGGTACTAAGGTTGATGTTGTTGATTTGAGCAAATACCCAGCATTAACTAAATTAAGCACACTTAACTATCCAAATAATGCCGGAATAAATAGTGTTGCTGTTCATAATGGCTTATTAGCTATTGCACTTAATGGAGCAGTAACAACTGGTAATGGCGATGTTGTTGTCTTAAAAACCTCAGATTTATCAGTAGTTAAGAAGATTACCGTTGGTGCAATGCCAGACATGGTAACTTTTAGTCCAGATGGTAATTATATCATCTCAGCTAATGAAGGTGAGCCTAATACCGAATATACCATCGATCCTATAGGTTCTATTTCAATTATTGATACTAAAAATAATTATGCTGTTAAAACTTTAGATTTTACAGGTTTTGAAGGTTCTAAAGCTGCTCTTATTGCTGAAGGTTTAAGAATTTATGGTCCCAATGCAAGTTTTGCACAAGATATTGAGCCCGAATACGTAGCAGTAGCTCCAGACTCTAAAAAAGCGTATGTAACCTTACAAGAAAACAATGCAGTGGCAGAAGTTGACTTGGTTGCAGGTTCTATTACTAAGATTATGCCTTTGGGTGTTAGGGATATTAGCCTTGCAGAAAATGCTTGGGATGTGAGCGATAAAGATGGTAAAGTTGGGCAGCTAGGAACTTGGCCAATTAAAGCTTTTTATTTGCCAGATGCCATTTCTTATTTTTCTGCTGGCGGAGCAAATTATTTAGCCTTAGCAAACGAAGGAGATACACGTGCTTGGGCAGGTTATGATGAGGAGGTGAGAGTAAGTTCTAAAAATTATACATTAGATCCTACTAAATTTCCAAATGCTGCTACTTTAAAATTAGAAACTAATTTAGGTAGATTAACGGTAAGTAAAGCATTTGGAGATACTGATGGTGATGGAGATTACGATGAAATTTATGCACCAGGTGGCAGAAGTATGAGTATCATTAATGCAAGTACCGGTCAGTTGGTAGCAAATGTTGGTAAAGATTTAGAGCAACGTGTTATTGATGCTGGTAAATATGATGATGAACGATCAGATAACAAAGGAGTAGAGGTAGAAAGTGTTACTGTTGCACAAGTAAACGGGAAAACTTTGGCATTTATCGGTATGGAGAGGGTTGATCATATTGCGGTTTATGATGTAAGTACGCCCGCAAGTCCTAAATTTGTGCAATTATTTGCTACCGGAGATGCTCCAGAAGGTTTAATGTTTGTTAAAGCAAAAGATAGTCCAAATGGCAGAAGTATGCTAATCGTTTCAAACGAAGGTGATGGCTCAGTGAGGTTCTACCAACCAGATAAATTATAATTTTAAGATTACACAGAAGCCAGTAAGCAATTACTGGCTTTTTTTATATCTAAATGATAAAATGCTCTTTCAATTGTAGCTTGATTTAAAGAACTTTAGATCGTTAAATAATTTGGGCATAAGGTTAGTGTTTACAGAAATTAGAAATAACTTCAATCGATTTTGGAAGTTAATTGTTAATGTTAACCGCAGCCAAGCTCACTAATAAATATGAAGAGAATAATTCTAGCACTAACCTTAATATCTATCATCTTTGCCGCTTGTGTTCCCCTTAAATCCATTCAATATTTAGTGCCCGATGCTGGTGATAGTGCTAAGTTTAATAATGTTACCATTCAAAAATCATTCACTCCGTTTTACTTTAAAAGCAACCTTAACAAATTGAGGTACGATTCTTTGAAAAACAGAATTGACTCTTCTTTGCGCCAAACAAAAACCGCTGTTTTTATAGTGATTAAAAATGATAGCATCATTTATCAATACATTGATGATCAAACAAGTTTGGAAGCTAAGCAACCTAGTTTTTCTATGGCTAAATCTTTTGTAGGCACATTGGTGGGTATTGCAGTAGACCGTGGGCAGATTAGTTCTACCAACGATTTGGTTATTAAATATTTGCCAGAATTGGCTAAGAATGACGAACGCTTTAATAGATTAACCATTCAACATGTGTTGGATATGAGAAGCGGATTTAAGTATACAGAGCGTTCATTTAATCCATTTTCTAAAATTACACGTAGCTATTATGGTGCAGATTTAAAGAAAATGGTTGGCAAATTAAAAATGAAAAATGAGCCAAACACCGTTTTCGAATACATGAGTATCAATACACAGGTATTGGCCATGATACTTGAAAAAACTACAGGTAAAACCCTAAATGTATTGTTGCAAGAAAACTTATGGCAGCCTTTAGGGGCAGAGAGCGATGCACTTTGGAGTTTAGATCGTAAAGACAATGTGAAAGCATTTTGCTGTATCAATGCCACTGCTTTAGATTTTGCAAAACTAGGTCGCCTTTATTTAAATGAAGGCAATTGGCAAGGCAAACAAATTATCTCAAAAAAGTGGGTTAATGCTACAACAAATCCAGATACTTTGACAAAAAAAAGGTACAAAAACCAGTTTTGGGCAACTCGGGATTTTAAATATTTTCCAGATTCTTTAAGTGCGATTAAACAATTAGAAAAAGAAGAACTAGGCTATCCTGTAGAACGTAATGCCGACGGAAGATATTTTTATGCCAAAAAAGTTTTTGATTATAAAGCGCAGGGAATGTTTAATCAATCTATTTATGTTAACCCCCAAAATAAAGTGATTATTGTACGTTTAGGAGGTCGGCAGAAGAAAATTAATTTTCATGGTTTTGTGCAAGAAGTAGGAAGATCGATTAAGTAATCAAATCTCAATCATTTAGTTTGTTGTTTGCTGCAAGTGACCGGTATTACCTCTAAATTTGTGCATTGAGAGCTAAGCATAAATTATATCCAAATGATAAACCATCCTTTCTATTGCCAATAGATTTGAGGAACTTTGCATTTTTAATTTTTCCTTTAAATGTCTACAATTACCGAAGCTGCTATTGCCAACAATCCATTCGAAAATCATCCTTACAGTAAAAAGAGAGTAAGGTTTGCTGTTTCATTGTTTTATTTCGGACAAGGGATTGTTTTCGCCTCTTGGGCAAGCCGTATACCAGATCTTAAGTCGGTAATGAACCTAACAGATGCCGAACTGGGAAGTATTTTATTGGCATTGCCATTAGGCCAATTATTGACCATGCCAATTTCAGGCAAATTAACTACCATTTTTGGTAGTAGAAGAATGTTGAGCATTGCCACGCCACTGTATGCTATCGCTTTAACATTTCTCGGTTTAGCAACTACAGGATGGCAGTTGGCAATTTTTCTGTTTTTATTTGGGATTACAGGTAACCTTTGCAACATCGCATTAAATACCCAAGGCGTAGCTGGCGAAACTTATTATGGCAAACCCATCATGACTTCCTTCCACGGCGCTTGGAGCGTTGGTGGTTTTACAGGTGCATTGTTAGGTTTATTGATGATCAATTTTCACCTCGCACCTTATATCCACTTTTGCATTATTGCAGCTGTGGCACTAGTACATATTTTTATCAACTACCGCTTCTTAATAGGTTGGCAAAAACCCAAAGAAACAGAAAAGTCAAGTTTGTTTACCAAGCCACAAGGGGTGTTAGTGCAGCTTGGGATTATTGGTTTTTGCAGTATGGCCACAGAGGGTGCTATGTTCGATTGGAGTGGTGTCTACTTTAAGGAAATTGTAAAAGCACCGCATGCGTTGGTTATCTTAGGTTATACTTCGTTTATGATTATGATGGCGACTGGAAGATTTTTAGGAGATAAACTCATTGCCAAATACGGGCGTAAAAGATCTTTGCAAGTAAGCGGTATTATCATTTCTACAGGTATGTTTTTATCTGTAGTGTTGCCCTATCTAATTCCAGCTACTATTGGTTTTATGTTGGTAGGTATTGGTGTTTCGGGTATTGTGCCTATGGTTTATAGTATTGCAGGTACAAATACCAAAGTTTCGCCAGGAATTGCCTTAGCTATGGTTTCGGGTGTAAGTTATTTTGGTTTTTTAATGGGGCCACCGCTAATTGGTTACATCTCTGCCTTATCTAGCCTACGTTATTCATATGCAGTTATTGGCTGTTTTGGATTATTGATTACTTTTCTTGTAGCAAAAATTAGTGCGATAAAATAATCGAAAAGCAAGGAACAAAGATTAAGGATTTGAAAAACAATGTTAATGGTGCTTGGCTAAAGCAGTCCCGTTTTTCGTTACAAATTTTGCTTGTTGGTCTTTGACAAGCTCAGACTGACAACAATCAAAAGTTTTCTACTTCAACCGGGTTTAGAGTACAAAATTTGTAATTCTTGGCTAGTTTTAAGCCATGAGCAATAAAATTATGCTTTTTCAAATTCGGCTATTGTAGTTTTAATTTTTCTTATTCTATTCATCCAAATTCTATTTAGTAAGAAAAGTTGTATAATAAAAATGATTACAATTAAACCGATTGTCCACCATTTTTTTGATGTAAACTCTATACCATTTGTAAAAAAAAAGCACATGCCAGCAATAAAAATTGTTTTGGCAATGACAGTTTCTAATTGATGCGATTTTAATTTTGCAGCAAAAAGTTTTAAATCTTCCAAAACGTTTTCACTAGATCTAAATAACTGTTGTAATCGGTACGCTTTAAAGTGATGGAATACGTTTATTGAAATGGCTAAAACCAGAGATATATTTGCAAGCAAGGGCTTTTTTGCTCCATCAAACATGGTATAGTAGCAGAATAAAAAAATGGTAAAAGCAAATAGCTCAACAAATGCTTGTTTTTTAATCGCATTTAAAATCGGATGATTTTGCTCCTTTAGCATTTCCCTTAATTCTATATCGCTTCTGTGTTGAGCTGGTATTGTCTTCCAAATCGATTTTAGCTTATCATTTTCCATTGTTCAATATTTTAAAGAGCTTGTTTTTAATTCGATTAATTTTTACGCCAATATTGTTCTCGCTTATTCCAATAATTGCAGCAATTTCCGCATAGCTCAATTCGTCAAGATATAAACTTATAACAGCCCTATCTGCTTCGTTTAATTGTTTTATGGCAAACAGCAATTGTTGTTTCTCATCTCCTATTTCATCATTGCTGTAAACTAAATGGTCGGGCAAATCTGCTACAAAATTGAGCTCAGGTTTTTTCTTTCTAAAAGAACTGATTGCCGTATTCAATGCAATCCGGTAAAGCCAAGTGCTAAATTTGGCTTCACCTCTAAAAGAGGGAAAACCTTTGTAAGCTTGATAGGTAATTTCTTGAAACAAGTCTTCGTAATCTTCTCTGTAATTGCAATAAATATTACACACCTTAGCAATAATACCTTGGTTGGCAGAAAGAAGTTGAAGGAATTGCTTTTCACTCATCTTTTATTTGGCAGCTTTTAGTGAATCAATTTTTTTATTCAATATCTGTAAGCTATCTAAAATAATAATTTGTTTTTTGGTAAGTGCTTCAATCTTCTCAGAAAGTTCAATGTCTCTTAATTGTGCCCTTCCGTCTGGTGATGAAGTTTTATCACAGCTCATAAAAAGAGTTGCTAGTACTAATGTTGTTAAAATGGTTGTTCTGGTTTTCATACGCCTGTTTGATTTAAACTGCTGTTTGTTATTACATTAGTGTACGTTTACGCAAAAAACTTACACGCTGCCAAAAATAAATCAACAAACTCAATTAGAAAGATTTTAGAAGATCGGATTTTAGCTAAATCAGGATTTAATTTTAACAAAAAAGGAGCCTCAAAAAGGCTCCTTAAAACTAAATTATAATTGGAATAAATGATTAATGGTTTTGCTCCCACTCATTTACATCTTTGTGGTCGTAAGGTTCTATCATTAAATCGTCAATTGTTTTTCCTTTTTTGTTGAAGCCAAATTTCTCCAACATATTATCGAAGATTTGGTACATCACAGGTACCACAACTAAAGTTAAAAACAGCGAACTGGTTAAACCTCCAATAATTACCCATGCCAAACCGTTTTTCCAGTCGGCACCGGCACCACTAGCCAAAGCAATAGGTAACATACCGATAACCATGGCAATGGTAGTCATTAAAATTGGTCGTAAACGAGCATGGTTTGCCAAAATTAAAGCTTCGTGAGTAGTTTTACCTTGTTTTTTCATTTGGTTAGTAAAATCGACTAAGATAATCGCATTCTTAGCTACCAAACCCATTAGCATAATAAAACCAAGCATGGTAAAAATACCCAATGCGTTATTAGTTAGTGCCAATGCCAGCAAAGCGCCAATTAAAGCTAAAGGCAAAGAGAACATTACCACAAACGGATACACAAAACTATCATAAAGCGCTACCATGATTAAATAAACTAAAATAACTGCTGCTAATAATGCGATACCTAAAGTTCCCATACCTTCACTTTGGTTCTCTGCATCACCAGCCCAAAAGAAGCTAATCCCTGCAGGAGTTTTGATTTTAGCCAATTCCGTTTGGAAATTTGTTACTACGGTACCTGTTGGTATGCCTACGGTTTGAGCTTGTACAGTTACCGAAGTAGATTTATTTAAACGCTCTAGCAAACTTGGTCCAGAACCTTCTTTAATTTCTGCAAATTGAGAAAGTTTGATTTGTTGACCAGTGGCATTTATAAATAATAAATTACGTACGTCGTCGATATCCTTACGATCGAAATCTTGGTATTGAATGTTGATATCATATTCATATTCACCTTGGCGGAATTTACCATCGGTATTACCTGCAAAAGCAGTTTGCATGGTAGAACCTACTGTTGATAGGTTTAAGCCCAGAGCAGACATTTTATCGCGGTCTACTTTTACATTAATCTCTGGTGTTCCTTTTTCTACCGAAAGTTTAGTTTGCGTAGCGCCAGGAACTTTATCCAACACTCTTTTAGCTTTTTCTGCGAAAGACATTACGCTATCCAAATCAGAACCTAATACCACAAATTGTACAGGGGCATCATCTGCTGTTCCTAAGATACCAATTGGAACAGTTTTGATTTTAGCACCAACCAATATTTTTTCAAGTTCACGGGTGTAAGTAGTAGAAATAATATCAGAAGAAACGTTGTTACGTTCTGGCTTATCTACCAACTTCACGTTGATCTCAGATTTATAAGCTGTTGCCGTCGTAGCTCCCATACCTCCGCTAGATTGCCCAACAGTTGTAATCATCTGTACTACTTCTTTTTGCTTGCTTAAATAGTTTTCTGCTTTTTGTGTATAGAAGTTAGTTTGCTCTAGTGAGGCATCTTTAGGCATCTCAATCTGTAATAAAAACTCACCTTTATCAGATTTGGGGAAGAATTCACCGCCTATAAATCCAAAAATCGCAAGAGATATTGAGCTACAGAACAATAGAAACACGATTAAAATAGTCCATCTTTTATGCCTTAATGACCATTCTAATAAACTAGTTATCCAGTTAGTAAACTTACGAAGTTGTTTTTCGAACCATAAAATAAACTTACCAAAGGCATTTTTACCTTCAATACGCTCTAACTTACCGTATCGAGAGAAAATTAATGGTACTATGGTAAATGAAGCTACCAACGATAGCAAGGTAGAAATAATTACCACCACACAGAACTGGCGTAAAATGTTAGCTACCATACCGGTACTTATTGCGATAGGGAAAAACACTACCACAATTACGAAGGTAATAGAAACTACAGTAAAACCAATTTCACGTGTTCCATCGATAGCTGCACGTACTTTGTTTTTACCCATTTCCATGTGTCGCTGTATGTTTTCCAAAACTACGATCGCATCATCGACCAAAATACCTACCACTAGAGATAACCCTAACAATGACATTAAGTTTAAGGTATAACCAAACATAGATATACCAATAAATGTTGCAATTAACGAGGCTGGAATAGAAACCATTACAATAACCGCATTACGCAGGCTATGTAAGAAGAAAAGCATAACAATGGCTACCAATACAACTGCTAAAATTAAATCGTGGATTACCGCATCAGCAGATTCTAAAGTATAAACAGAACTATCGTTTACAATTTTAATATCAAGACCTATATTTTTATAATCTTCTTTTAGTTTTGCGATGGTTGCTTTTGTACCTTCACTTACCGTTACTGCATTAGCATCACTTTGTTTAATTATTTGAACAGCAATTGAGTTGGCTCTATTGATACGAGCAATTTTATCTGTTTCCTTTTGTGTATCTTGAATATCGGCAATGTCTCCTAAACGGATCTGTGCGCCATCTTTAGCGGTAATTATTACTAAGTTGCGCATTTCTTCTACGCTGGCATATTTACCTGATAAACGCACAAGAATATCTTGAGCTTTGGTTTTTACGCTACCGGTAGGGAAATCTAAATTTGAACTTAATATTGCTTGTTGCACGTTTGGTACAGATAAGCCGTAACCTTGGATTTTCTTAGCATCTAAAGCTACTTTAATTTCACGCTCAGAACCACCAATTAGGTTTACTTGCGCTACACCCGATACACGAGAAATGATTGGTGCAATACGTTTATCCATCAAATCGTAAAACGAAATATCATCCATATTGCCTGATGCAGACATGGTGATTACAGGGAAATCATCTAACGAGAATTTACTCAAAGATGGTTGTTTCACATCATCTGGTAAATCAGCCAAGATGGCGTTTACTTTTCTTTGGGCATCATTTAGTGCAATATCTATTTCGGCTTTATCAGTTAGCGTTATAATTACTACCGATAAACTTTCGTACGAGTTGGCATTAATTTTCTTGATGTTTTCCATCGAAGAAATAGCATCTTCAATTTTTTTGGTAACGGTACTTTCTACCTCGTTAGGCGAAGCCCCAGGGTAAATAGTAGAGATAGATACTACGTTTGGAGAGAACTTTGGTAAAAGTTCATATCCCAACGAGAAATAACTCAATAAACCTAACAAAGTTAGTGCGGTAAACACCACAATTACCAGCGAAGGTCTTTTTATGGATATATCTGTGATTTTCATTTTTTTTCAGTATTGCGTATTGCGTATTAAGTATTGGGATTTGAATGTGTCTCAATACTCATATCTCAATACTCATATCTAATTTATTTAATAATCGTAACTGGAGTGCCTTCGGTCAAGTTAATTTGTCCGCTTGTAATTACAGTTTCTCCTTCTTTTAAGCCTTCTAAAATTTCTACGCTTTCACCTAAAATTCGTCCAGAAACTACTTTACGTATCTCAGCAGTATTTTTAGATTTGTTTAAAACGTAAACTTCGTTACTACTTACACTACCCACAAAAGAAGTACGAGGTACCAGAATTGTTGGCGCTTGTTTAGGAAACTGGAATACAGCCGTGCCATACATACCTGCTTTTAAAGAATTTTTGATGTTGTTAGCCACTTCAATCTCGATAGGGAAGTTTAAAGTTTCATCAGCTTTTGATGCAATAAACGTTACTTTACCCGTAAATTTATCAGTAGGGAAAACCGATGATTGAATTTGAACAGGATTCCCAATTTTCAAGTTGGCAACTTGTGCTTCGTTAACATTCACTTTCAATTTCAACTTGGAAACATCAACCAATTCGAACAATTGTGTGCCTTGTGCGGTAACAAAAGCACCAACTTCAATGTATTTTTTGTTTACAATACCATTAATTGGAGATTTGATATTTGCATCACTTAATCTTCTTTGAGAAGCTTGTAAACGTAATTTAGCATTTTGGGTAGCTAATTTAGCTTGGTCTAACTGTTGTTGCGTAACACCTCCAGTTGCATAAGAACTTTGGTATCTCGCCTCGTCTCTTACTGCGTTCTGGTAAGTTGCTTCAGCAGTTTCTCTATCTGTATTGATAATTTCAGCATCAATGCGAGCTAAAACTTGTCCCTTGCTTACACGGTCGCCTTCTGATACAAAAATTCTGGTCACGCGACCAGCGCTCTCTGACAAGAAATTTAATTCTTGGTTTGCAGCGAAGTTTCCGTTTGCAGTAAAATCTAAGTTAACTTCTTTACGCTCAACATCAGCTGTTTTTACAGCAACAGCTCCACTACCTTTGGCAATAAAATCGGTAGTTTCTTGTGCTTTCTTTTTGTTGTTGGTTAATACGTAGCCAATTGCAGCCAATACTACAAGTACTACAACGATTATGGTGATTACTCTTTTCATTTTATTTTACTAGCGATTTAATATTTCCGTTTGATTTGATTAGTTGTATTTCGGCTATTTTGTAATTTAATAAAGCCTGTGTGTAGCTATTTTGAGCTTGGGTAAGTGAAGTCTCTGTATCCAACAAATCGGTTAAAGTTGCCAATCCGTTGTTGTAATTGTTTTGTGTGCTCTTGTATATTTCTTGAGCCAACTCTACATTTTTCTTTTGGGATGAGATGGTGTTGATGCTATTTCTCAACTGGATTTTAGCATTCTCATACGCTAAATTTAAGGAATTGGTTGTCTCCCTTCTATCTTCTTGTGCTTTTTTGATATCAACATCTGCTTGGCGAATTTTTGATCTCGTTAAAAAACCATTAAAGATGGGCACTTTTAAGGTTAATCCAATAGCTGATGACCCGAAGCCAATTGCGCTTGCATTAGAGCTTAAAAAATCGAAACCACCACTCTGACTTGAATAGGTATAATTTCCAGATAAGGCTAAACTTGGATAATACTCGGCTACGTAAGCTTTACGTTGTAACCACAATAATTTGTCTTGGGTATCTAACAACTTAATTTCTGTTCTGTTAGTTAAAGCTAAAGAATCTGTAAACTGCGGCAGCTGTGTAACTTCAGTTAACTCAGTATTAGGCAAAATAATTGGGGTAGTAACTTGCATGCCCATAGAAAATTTCAATTGGTTTTCTAATTGGGTAATGGCATTTAAAGTTTGCTCACGCTGAGTTTCTAGATTGGTTAAGTTAACCTTAATACGATCAACATCAATTTTTTTAGCTAAACCGTTCTCAAATTGGTTCGAAATAATTTTTTCGATTACTTTAACATTTTTGATGTTATTATCTACTACATCTAATTGCTGTCTGTTAACTAAAACTTGATAATAATTATTAGCCACCAACTCAATAATTTGTTCTTCTGTTAATTGAGAGGTAAGGTTGTAATATTCTTCACTAGATCTAGCAGCTTGCAAGCCAGTAAAAACCTGCTGATTAAAAATCTGTTGAGACAATTGGATGCCTGCATTTGAATTCCATTTCTGGCCAAATTTTAAAGTTTGTAACTGACCACCAAAATCTACTACTTGTTGCCCAATAATTGGGTTGTAAGTTAAACCAGCTGTTCCTGATAATTGAGGTAAAGCTTGTGCCCTTACTTCTTGTACTTTATACCTTCCGCCTTCTATGTCTAATCTAGCTTTGCGAATTTTGGTATTGTTCTGTAGGGCAAAAGTCAAGGCATCACCCAAGGTAATTTTTTGTTGCGCTAGGGCAAATTGCGGTAAACTTACTACCCCAAACAGGATAAGCATTAATTTTACCATTGTTAGTCTAGATATCATTTTGTTAATATATTACTTGTTAATTGTTAGGGATCTTGTTACTAATTTCTTGTTTGTATTTTTCCATTAACTTTAGTCCTTCTGCATTGCAAACACCATAAAGAAAATGTGTAGTTATTTCTATCATTACTTGAGCTAAGTTGTA